>VOFC01005345.1_pt1 | contig 402206 bp, 376 predicted proteins | sample 5384161 | NCBI WGS metagenome assembly VOFC01 (sample SAMN12384722, study PRJNA508395) | human gut metagenome | isolation source: healthy gut B | host: Homo sapiens | reverse complement strand
GATGTTAAATTTGCTTGGATAATAAATAATGGTAATGAATTCGCAAGTCTTGTCACTGCTATTCCAACAAAAAAAAGAGGTGTGTCATGTATTATTTATATCAGGTTGTAAAAGCGTTCTTTGGATTTGGAGGGGAGATTATTTAAATTTAGGAGCTGGCGGAGAAATAGGAGTTTACAATAATCCGCACACCCCATGGTGGTCTTATGAAAGAATATGGGATGCCGCAGAGTATTGTTTACCAATGACACTTAATCTATACGATACAAAGAATAATAATGTTGAAAATGTGTATAATTGGTATCCTTCAGAAGACCAATGGTGGATAACTGGTTTTAATCCTAATTTCAAAGATCCGGATTATGAATATTTAGTTTTGTTGGGTAGTGTAAATTTTTCAGGTCTTGGAAACGCTTATTCTTCATTAAAACAAAATGTTAGTAAGGATAGCGATTTGAGCAAGTATGTCATATTCGATGATGAGGATCAAACCGCATGGATAATATGGTGGTGGTAATATGCATTCTAAAATCAAAATAATCAATAAGCGTGATAAAATAATGTTCATAATAATTATGCTTTTGATTATTATAGGCATTCTTTTTAGAGTATTTTTTTATAATGGATCTGCATATGAAGTTTCTAATAATAGAGAAGATGTTGCAAAATCTTATTTAGAACAAATATTAAATTGTTTAAGTGATAACGATGAGCAAGGACTAAAAGAATTATTTTCAAAAAGATCACAATCACGAGAAGGCTTTGATGATGAAATATCTTCAGCAATGGACTTTTTGAAGGAAAAGTTGTATCATATTCTAATAAAATACCAACTAAGCAGGAATCAACTAAAAACGGTAAAATTATTCGCAGTACAGTAACGTTACGCTCAGACGTTACAACGGATAAGAATAAAAATTACTTTATTATTTTTAATGTATATCTTGTTTCAAATGGCAAAACAGAGGGTGAAAAAATTGGTATATCATGGTTAAATATATGTGATATGGATAGTGATACTACAATTTATATTGCTGATACCTATCAGTAATTAATTGATAATGACTATGAGAATTAAAAATATATTATATGCTAGTGTACTGACACAATGATATATGAACTAAACAATCATACGCATCAAAGCTCAGGGTACAAAGAAACCAATTTGACTCTGGCATCCTTTGTTCGAAAGGGTATGAAAAAAATAAACCGTGTAAACGAAATAATCGCCAAATTTCTGACAATACTAAAATTGCAGCCAAACAGGGCAACGCTGAGGAGCGACCTGACGCAGGCTGTGAGATAAAACGGTGGAAAGCGGCGGCAGAAATGTCGTCGTTTTTCAATATCCACCGGATATCTCCAAAGCGAATAAACCTCAGGGGTTTGGGCACAAAGTCCCCGACAGCCGTCAAGCTGCAAATCTGTCCTCAAAGTATATCGCAAACTGAGAATACGCCAGACCTCAGTCTCTGATAGGCATGGCCCACTTCTTGGCTATCTCTTTGACGCTCATATAGATGACCTTGCGTATGGAATCATCGGTCGGAAAAACCGCCTTTGATTTTGTAAATTTTCTTACCATTCTATGGTAGCTTTCGACAGCGTCCGTCGTATATATTATCTTCCTGATCTCCTGCGGATATTCAAAGAAAGTGGTTAATTCTGACCAATTCTTGTCCCATGATTTTATGATGTTGGGATATTTCTTGTCCCATTTTTCACGAAACTCTTCCTTGGCAAATTCTGCGTCGTCAAGATTAACTGCGCCATAGATTTTCTTAAGGTCTGCACACACTGCTTTTCTGTCCTTGTAAGGCACGAATTTACAGCTGTTCCTGATCTGATGAACGATGCAGAGCTGATTCTTTGTCTTCGGGAAAATAGCGTTGATCGCATCACAAAGTCCTGTCAGATTATCGTGACAAGCGATGAAAATGTCTGTGACTCCGCGGTTTCTGAGGTCTGAGCATATGCTTGCATAGAAGCTGGCAGACTCATTTTCGGATATCCAAGTGCCAAGGATTTCTTTTTGTCCTTCCATATTGATCCCGAGAACGGAGTACACACATTTGCTGATGATTTTATTGTCTTTTCTGGAGTTGAAAACTATCCCGTCGAAGAAAACTACGGGGTAAATTTTGTCGAGAGGACGGTTCTGCCATTCATTTACCTCAGGAAGAATTTTGTCGGTTATTCGTGAAACAAGTCCCTGAGATATTTCAGCACCATAAATCTCTTTGAGGGTATCTTCGATGTCACGCTGGGACATTCCCTTAGCGTACATCGCCATGATCTTCTGCTCAATTTCGTCTGTACGGGTCTGTCTTTTTTCGATGATTTTAGGTTCAAATTCACCGTTTCTGTCACGGGGAACGGCTATTTCACACTCGCCGTAATCGCAGGAAATGGTCTTTTTGCCGTAACCATTTCTACTGTTTCCGGAGTTGTTGCCTGTGGCAGAATGCTTCTCATAACCCAGATGCTCGTCCATCTCAGCTTCAAGCATCTGCTCGATAGTTCCTGCAAACAAACGCTTGAGTTTAGCCTGAATATCGCCTGTGCTTTCGCACTCCGCCATGATGAGCACAAGCTCCATTTCCTTCTCGCTTAAACCGTGATCTCTTGTTTTCATTACAATCTACCTCCAAATTTCTTTGTGGGTATTATTGTCATTTACACGGTTGGGTATTCAGACTCCTACGGTAGATAAACAATGAACCTCTTAGTCTATCAATGCCTTTATATCAGTATTGATGCAGATAGCCCGTGATCTGATCTCCTCTGGGCAAAAAGGTCTCGCCGAAATTCACGCAGGCGTACGCGGCTTTCGGATTTTTTGCCGTCATCTGCCAGAACGGATACTTAATAATTGCAGGCGTGTTATATCCCACACCAAGTTCCAGAAATAATATATGCAGATTTTCGTGTCTGCGGAGAAATACCTCATACTGCTCTGCAGCACGATACCAGCCATCGTCCTGAACAAATTTATCGTCTGCACGAAGATTCATTGTCATAGGCTTGCCACATTTAGGACAATGTGGAACTAACTCTGTTGGAATACGCATATCTTTCTGAAATTCCAACATATCCTTCACGCATTCTTCATTATCATAAGTTTCCTGACAGCATGGTTCTGAACATTGAAAAAGTCCGTAATCGCCTTGTGTGTAGAAAAGTCTGTGCTTGTCAAAACCTGCTTTCTGAAACTGGTGGTCTACATTTGTAGTCAGCACAAAATAATCTTTGTCTTTCACAAGCTCAAAAAAGTTTCTTGTAAGTTCCGTTGTCAATGTCCATATAGCGGTTAACGTAAATATAGCTCGACCAGTATGCCCAGTGTTCTTCCAGAGAATCAAAAGGATAAAATCCGCCCGAATACATATCACGAAAGTTGTATTTTTCAATGAAGTCCGAGAAATATTTTTCAAACCGCTCACCGCTGTATGTAAAACCTGCCGCAGTGGAAAGCCCTGCTCCTGCACCAATGACAATAGCGTCAGCGGTTTCTATCTCATTTTTCAGACGGCTTATCTCAACCGAGAAGTCCGCTGTATATTTTGTAGTCTTTCTCTGTAAAAACATTGAATATCACCTCTATATCATGGGTAAACAAAAATTCTCTCACCGTCTGAGCGGCTATTTCTGCCGCCTTATCCTGCGGAAAGTCAAACACACCTGTGGAAATACAACAGAACGCAATGCTCTTCACACCGCTTTGCACCGCAAGATCCAGACAGCTCTGATAACAGCTTTTCAGAAGTTCGCAGTGTTTTTCGGTCAGCCTGCCCTGCACTATCGGTCCGACTGTATGGATAACGTATTGGCATGGCAGATCATAGGCAAGCGTGATCTTTGCTTTTCCTGTGTGTTCCTCATGCCCCTGAGCTTTCATTATCTCCGCACATTTCAGCCGCAGGCGAACACCTGCAAAAGTGTGGATACAGTTGTCTATACAGTTATGGCAAGGGCGATAACACCCTGTCATTCCCGAATTTGCGGCATTAACTATCGCATCGCATTTCAGCGTTGTGATGTCGCCTTTCCAAAGATAAATATTTTTCTCAACAGGTTGTAAGTCTGCAATGTCAGTTATGCCTTTCTGTGCTGTCAGCTTTTGCAGAAATCCGTCCTCAGCTTTGAGGTATTCCGCAGAAGCTTTTACAGCAGGGCGGATATTCACCAAACTGCGGTAAAGGTCAAACTGCTCCTTGCTATCGGTGGGAATGGAAATATCCATATCATTACGTTCTGAAAGCAAATATGAGATAAGGTATTTTAATTCCTCATTTGGCATCATTTTTCACCCTTTATGATCGTTCTATCGCTCCCACAGGACACTTTTTCAAAGCACGCACCGCAGTGCAGATAATTTTGCTGACGGATAGTAGCCTTGCCATTTGCAAGGTCAATACAGTTTTGCGGACAGGCTTTCTGACAGATTCCACATCCAATGCACTTGTCTTTAACTTGATAGCCTTTGAACTCTGCATTTCCGTTCCCAATGGTATAAGTTTCTCTGAAAATAGGATTTACGCCAAGATTGAAATACTCTATCGAGCCGTCTTTTTATCTCGAAACAAATACCTATATATCGCTTTTCACCGGGATAGAGGTTTGCAAGATATGGCTGTTCTTCAAAAATGGCGTCAATGGCGGCTTTCTGCTTTTCCTCAGCTACAGGATAAGACTTTGCTGAAAGCCGTATCATCTCCTTGAATTTCGTATAAACAAGTATCTGCACACGACCGTCGGAAAGAAGCTCCTTTGCAACATTTTTTCCTCTTGCGGTGAAAAATAAAAGGAGTCCTGGTCATAATGAACCGCACTGATACAACGTATCTGCGGTGCACCATTTTCATCAACTGTGGCAAGGTTCAGCACCCCCACAAGCTCCATTTTCTTCAAACAAGTTTTTGCGTCCATATCAAACACCTCATTTAATTATTTTGATCCTATTCGGTTTCCTTGGCTTTGTGTGCGGTTGTTCACCGCCTGCATTTGGTTCATAGTTTCCTGCCTCAAGAATAAGTTCCAGATCTTCACGGCTTATCTGCTTATCCGTATATTTTCTGATAGAATGTCTAGCTTTTATAATGTCCATCAGCATAATTTTTCACCTGTAATGTCATTGTATTCTTTCCAACACTGCGGATCTGGAGCATACATATTGCCTGTATAACCAAACGTTACCGCAGGACAGCCCCTGCAATATCCTCTCAATTCGCATTTACTGCATTTTTCAAACTTGTCGAACTGTCTGTATGCTTCCAACTCATTGCCTACAAACAATTCATACATCGGCTTTTCAAAAACATTTCCTATCTTGCTTTCCATTCGATGGCAAGCATAAACATCGCCTGTGGGAAGTATCGTCATATGCCCGATACCGCAATGACAGCCGTCATAGATCATATTCTGATCACCGTTTTCTGGCAGCTTAAAAATGCCCTGCTCATAAAGATACAGTGTCCACAGGTGGTCTTTCAGTTGGAAAGTGGTCTTACAGCCGTTTGCTTTATGCTCTGCAAATTTTTTGTGGCACATATCCATAAAATCACGACACTGTTTTGGCGAAATGTGGTATTTTTCAGACTTCTGACCGCTTGTGGGACAGTATCTTCCAAATGCGAACACGTCAACATTTTTCTCTGCACAAAGGTCGATCAACTGTGGAAATTCATCGATATTCGCACTGGATACAGTAGACATTATTGCACAGTACATTCCTGCATTTTTGATACAGCCGATTTTTTCAAGAGTCGTATCAAATGAGCCGGGTTTGCGGAACATATCGTGCGTTTCTCTCATTCCGTCAAGGGAAAGCTGATACTTCACACAGCCGTGTTCGTGAAGCTTTTGACAGACCTTGTCATCAAGATGAAAAGGATTGCCGAGAATTGCCCAGCGGATATTCTTTTCTTTCAAAAGCTCTGCCAATTTCCAAAAATTCTTGTGCAGGATAGGATCACCGCCTGTGATGTAAAAGTATGGTGTTCTGCCAATCTTTTCGCACATTTCTTCACAGGAGGAAACGACTTGCCGCATCTTTTCCCAAGTCATTTCCGTCAGTTTTTTGCAGTTATTCTCTGCAAAGATATAGCAATGTTTGCAGCGTTGGTCGCAGGCATCTGTGATGTGCCATTGAAAAGCAAAATATGGTTTCATAAAATCGTTTCCTCCTTATCTATTTCAAACGCAAAGCGTACTATTCTCTCAGCAGACGCACCATATTAAACGATGCGTCTGCTTTTGGGGGTTGTGTAAAGTTATATTATTTCCTATCTGGGTCAGCACTGCCGCAGGCAGAACCACAAGCAGATGCCGGAGCTTCCTTCGGGTCTGCCGCACCACAAGCACCGTTGTCACCGCCAAAAGCAGCAACTCTGTTCAACATTTCACTCATTGTGATTTTCTCCTTGTTTTTATTCAGGTTTCCCTGTTGTTATCAGCATACCACACATCTCTGATCTTGAAAAGTACGCACTTTTTTGTAAGGTAGTTACCAAAAGGTGACTATTGTGCATTTGCTGGGTTTTTGATGACAAATTCTATTGTAAACATTTTATGAACAGCAAAATGTATTGCATTTTTACCTGTAATATGCTATAATGAATGTAACATTCTAAATGGAACTAATGAGGCGATATCGTGGTAAAAAAAGAAGAATTGCCGGAATGTCCTGTGGCAATTACAGTACAGCTTATCTGAAACAAGTGGAAGCTGCTGATCCTGCGTAACCTGCGAATGCGTCCGTGGCGTTTCAACGAGCTGCAAAAATCTCTGTAGGGTATCAGCCAGAAAGTGTTGACAGAAAGCCTGCGTTCAATGGAAGCTGACGGGATAATTATCCGCCCAGTATATGCAGAAGTTCCGCCGAGAGTGGAATATTCACTCAGCGAACTGGGTGAGACCATGCGTCCAATCTTAGACGCCATGGAAAAGTGGGGAAATGATTATAAGGCAACATTTCATTGAATCATAATATACAAGCGATATGTAAAAACTGCACTTGAATAGAAATGTTCAAGTGCAGTAGATGAGCAAATCAGAAAGGCGATCCATTATCAGGAATATTTAGATCGGTGTGAAAAGCGAATGGTTGTCACTTATTATGATAATATGTACCTTCTGCCTGATTGGGAAGATATTCAGCGCGCCAAAAGCAACGGTTTTTGCCAAATCCTCATACGCCAATTTTACGCCAAAATGGCGTAGGTTTTGTAAGAATATATAAACTTTCGTAAAAAGCAAAAACGTCGCAAATCCGGTAAAATCAAGGGTTTGCGAGCTTTTGAAAAGATATAAAAAGATGGTGTGGGTATTTCCCTACGATGAAGACGTTGGAGTGAATATAATAATTTGCGAAATAAATGGGCAATTCTTTATGGGGTTGCCCATTTTTCGTCCCCGCCCAACAACCCACCACCCTACCCAACGAACACCAAATAGACTAAACTAGAAGTAAGAAAAAAGTCTAATTGGAGTTGATCAGAATGAACGAAATAGTAAGGATAAAGAACGAAGTCAGACTAAAGCAATGGGCTGAAATGGTCAGGCAAAGAAATGAAAGCGGCTTGAACGTTTCACAGTGGTGCAGACAGAATGGCATAAATCAGAAAACCTATTACTACCGCCTGAATCGGGTGCGTAAGGCTTTGTGCGGCGAAGTTGAAAAGCATGAGATCGTTCCGGTAAGTACTGAACCGGAAATCGCAGTATCACACGAACAGATATCTTTGACCGTACGAAACGTAGTCGTCAATCTGCCCGAAGATTTCAATGCTGATACTCTGAAACAACTGCTGGGAGTTCTTCGATGATAGGTGATGTGAGCCATGCGGAGCATATCTACATTGTGTGCGGATACACTGATATGCGTAAGGCAATAGACGGACTTGCGGCTATCGTGCAGCAGAATTTTGGACTTGATGTATTCTCCGGGAGTTTGTTTCTGTTCTGCGGGAAACGATGTGACCGCATCAAAGCTCTGCTCTGGGAAGAGGACGGTTTTGTACTGCTTTACAAACGCTTGGAAAGCGGAAAATACAAATGGCCACGTGATTCCAATGAAGCGAAATTGATAACCCGGCAGGAATTTCGCTGGCTGATGGAAGGTCTGTCTATCGAACAGAAAACTGCGATCAAACCCGCAAGAACAGGCTCGGTCTGCTGAAGTTTCAACAGAAAAAATGCACATATAGGTTGATAATATTTCTATGCCCGAAATGTCTGATCTTAATAGACTTTTCGGGCTTTTTATGGTAAAATATATACAGTGAGATCTTACTTTTGGAGGCGAGTGCAGTGATAGAGAAAGGTAATATGACAGACGCAGAATATATCGCTGTACTTGAAAAAGAGATCAGAAAGCGTGATAAAAAGATCGACAAATTAGAGGTCGAAAATGAATGTCTCAGAAAAGATAATCATATCTTCCTTGAAGCGCTGATACTCTCTAAGCATAAAATATTCGGAGCATCAAGCGAACATACAGAATGTGGGGATCAGCAGTCATTTTTCAATGAAGCTGAACAGGAATATGCAGAGAAAACGGAAGAACCTGTAAAGAAGGATGTCAAGGGTTATGTCAGAAAAAGTGCAAAGACAAAACGTGATGAGATCATAAAGAACATCGAGACCGAGGTCATCACCTGTACTATCCCCGAAAATGAGCAGATATGCCCTCGCTGCGGAAGTAAGATGAAGGTCGTTGGCAAAAAATATGTCCGTGAGGAAGTTGAACTGATACCTGCAAAGCTGGTTGTAAAGAAGTATTACAGCAATACTTATGGTTGCAAGAAGTGTGAGAAAAAGAATATGCCTGTATTTTTGCACGGATTGGTTCCTGCACCTGTGCTCCCTCACTCATTGGCGTCAGCGTCAACTGCTGCATGGGTGATCTATCAGAAATATGTTAATGCCACTCCTCTGTACCGTCAGGAAAAGGACTGGGAACGTCTTGGATATGTACTCAGCAGAACAACTATGGCAAACTGGGTTATCCGTTGCAGTGAAGATTATTTCTCAAAGCTGGTAAGCAGATTGAAAGAAGAAATGCTTAAGCAAAAAATTCTTCACTGCGATGAAACTTACGTCAAGGTTCTGAAGGAACAGGAGGTTTCTGAAAACAGCAAGCAATATATGTGGGTGTAACGCACCGGCAAGCATTCAAGCAAGCAGATCGTGATCTACGACTACAACAAGTCGAGGTCGGGAGATGTGCCAAAGAAGTATCTTGGAGACTACGATGGTTTTGTGCACACCGACGGCTATGCAGGCTACAACAAGCTGAATAAGGTCACGCACTGCAATTGCTGGGCACACGTTAGGCGAAAGTTCCATGAAGCTATGGTAGTGAACAGTGAAGACAGCATAGCAAGGGTCGCGAGAGATTATTGCGATAAGCTTTTTGAGATAGAAGCGAAGCTTGACAGTCTCACGACCGAGGATCGATTTAACAAGCGTCTTATGCAGGAAAAACCCGTGTTCGAGGCTTTCTGGTCATGGGCTGAAAAAGTCGCACCTACAGTTCTTCCGAAAACGCAGCTTGGAAAGGCTTTTGAGTATGCATTCAAGCGCAGAGAGTATCTCGGGAATTATTTCAAAAACGGCGACTGTGCTATTTCAAACAACGCAGCGGAAAATGCGATTCGTCCGTTCACAGTCGGCAGAAAGAACTGGCTGTTCAGTGATACTCCGAACGGAGCAACAGCCAGCGCTGATATATACAGCATCGTTGAGACAGCAAAAGCGAACAGGCTTGATGTTTTCAGGTATTTTGAGCTGATTCTTACCGTTCTTCCCAGCATGGAATTTCTGACTAATCCGGATATTCTGGAAGAACTGATGCCGTGGAATATATCTGTGCAGAAAATCTGTAAAGCAACATGAGTAATCCTCGAACCGCAGCTTGGGGATCTTTTATTTAGGGGCGGTATGTTATTAGGCGGGTACAATCAAAATATGGTGCTACAAAAAGATATGCTGACTGGCTCTCAGAAGAGACCGGGTTTCAGTGTATAGAAACAAGAAAAGCTGATATCAACGAAATTGTTACATATGACACTATTATTTTAGGTGGAGGATTATATGCTTCCGGTATCGCTGGATTATCGTTTCTAAAAAAGAATATAAGTAAATTAACGGGCAAGAAGATCATAGTGTTTTGCTGTGGAGCATCTCCGTATGAAGAAAATGCGTTTCAGCAAATCAAGGAGCATAATTTGAAGAATAACCTGGCTGACATTTCTCTCTTTTATTGCCGTGGTGCGTGGGATATGGACGCAATGTCTTTTAAGGATAGAACATTATGCAGTTTACTTAGAAAGTCGGTTGCAAAGAAAAAATTCAGCTGATTACGAAATATGGGAAAAAGCACTGATGGCAGCTGGGGATCATAAATGCGACTGGACAGATAAAAAATGCATTGAGCCAATCATCGAATGTATAAATCAATGACCCCCGAAAAAAGTCTGTAAAAACTCAGCCAACTGTGATATAATAGAAGTAACACAGGAGGCTGATTTTTTATGGCAATAAGGAAAAGAGAACCGATGAGTGAGGGAAAGAAAAATATCATAGGAATGCTGCTTGAGGAATACGACATCAAGTCTGCAAAGGATATTGAGGATGCCCTCAAAGACCTTCTTGGAGGGACGATCCAGGAAATGCTTGAGGCTGAACTGGACGAGCATCTGGGATATCAGGAATATGAGCGTTCCAGCAATCCTGACTATCGCAATGGCAGGAAAACCAAGAAAATTCGCGGAAACTTCGGAGAAACTGAAATAGAAGTACCGCAGGATCGTGACGGCAGTTTTGAACCCAAGGTCGTAAAGAAGCGTCAGAAGGATATCTCAGGCATTGAGCAGAAGATAATATCACTGTATGCTAAAGGCATGACCACACGCCAGATAAGCGAAACTATCGAGGATATCTACGGCTTTGAAGTCAGCGACGGAATGGTATCTGACATCACAGACAGGCTTCTTCCACAGATAGAAGACTGGCAAAAACGTCCTCTTGACGAAGGATATCCGATCGTCTTTATCGACGCCGTGCATTTTTCAGTTCGTGATAACGGGCAGATACAAAAGCTCGCAGCGTATGTGATCCTTGCAGTAAGTTTAACCGGTCACAAGGAAGTTTTGCCCATACATATCGGCGAAAACGAGATCGCCAAGTACTGGCTCGGAGTGCTGAATGAGCTGAAAAATCGTGGCGTAAATGACATTCTCGTGATATGTGCCGATGGTCTGAGCGGTATGAAAGAGGCTGTAAATGCGGCATTTCCGCAGACAGAGTTGCAACGCTGCATAGTTCATCAAGTAAGAAATACACTGAAATATGTTGGTGAGAAAAATAAGAAAGAGTTTGCAAATGACCTGAAAACCATTTTATCACGCTCCGTCGGAGGACGCCGCTCTTGAACAGCTTGAACGTGTAACGGAAAAGTGGGAGAGAGATTATCCAAACGCCATGAAAAGCTGGTACAAAAAGTGGTATTTCTATTTTATCACAGTTTGCTGACTTTTTACAGACTTTTTTTCAGAGGCTCTTTAAGTTTGTCTTTTTTCATTTAGCATTCACCTAGGTTAATTTATTATCGTAATCATTAGCTAAAAAGTAATATGTTCCCGGCATATGACCATTTACCATTCCACCAAATCTATGATAAACCGATGCATTATATTTCAGTCAAAATTCCTTTTGAAAGTTAGAACCCGAACGACCAGTTAACAGCTATATCAATTAAAAATGAACAAACTAAAACAGCAATATGATTAAGAGGATTTATCATCAGTAATAAAACTTTTTCAGAATGCTCGGAAGTCAACGAACAAAAGTAGACTGAACTAATAATTGAAGACATAGGAACAGTCAATCCCACTAACGCACAAATAAGAATTTTTTTTGATACTTACAGTGATATTTGTTTTAGTTTTAACAAGTAAGATCACTGAAATAATCGCAATTATTAACCCCAAAACTGCACCACAAATTGTTGTATACATGACAGGGGCTTTAAATGTTCTTTGTGAACCGTATTGCCCAAAAGCAAAATAATAGATAACTAAGCAATGCACCAATGCAATCGAGATTGAAAGGAATGTAAAAGGTTTTTTATCATTCATGATTTTACACCTGTTTCTCTAATTCATAATAATAATCATTTGCTAAAAAGTAATATGTTCCCGGCATATGACCATGTACCATTCCTCCTAAGTTAAATACCCCCCGGGATACCGTTTTCTTTTACAATCTTCGCATTATCTTTTACGACTTTGGCTTCATCTATCATGGTTTTAGTAGCTGTTCTTTGATAAAATACAGCTCTGTAAATGTCTTTTTCCTTTTCAGAAAGCGTCCCGTATTTGATAGCGTCGCTTTCTGCAAGGCTGGGTATCCACCTTGTAATACCCAAAACAGCGGCATAATGCCCTAACTCCATCGTAGGGATACTTATGTTCATTTCGTCGTAATAGTCAGGTACTGCCATATCTAAGCCGACGATCGCTTCGACCTCGTCGGGATATTTCTGCGCCCAGTATAAAGCTTCAAGTCCGGATAATGAATGCGGACAAAGCACATACGGCCCACGTATCCCAGCTTTATCGAGTGCCATTCTCGTTTCGCTCAACATAGTATCTATATCTCTTTTTTCATCTACAATATCGCTAAAACCGTAGCCGAATTTTTCTACCACTGCGATCCTATATTCGCTGCTTAAAAGCGAATAAAGCGATTTGAAGTCCAATATTGGTGAGCAAGTTCCGCTGCCTGACATAAATACAAGCGTTTTATCGCCCTCGCCCTCTGTGTATATGCTCATATTGTGGCCGTTCACTTCTACAAGTTCGCCAAGAGGAGCAAGTAGGTCTTTTTCTTTTGAACTGCATATTTTATGCCGAACAAAAGATATTATTATAAATATTATAATGATACCAAAGATCAAAAATAGAATTTTCAATGATCTGCCCAATACTTTTTTCACTTTATCCCCCACATGATCAAAATTTTGCTGATCTATATTCAATATTCATTATACCATATAATAAACATAAAGTCAAACTTCTCTGTTCGCAGTTTCAGCCTATTCTAAACGCACCGAAAAAGTTTCTTGCTATTGCCGGCGGCGGATGATTATCGCGGTCAAACATTTTTTGATAAAATTTCTTTTTTATTTGTCATATTAACATCTTAGTGCTTGATTTTTTTCCTATTTTATTTTATAATACATAATGTATAAGTGTATGCATTCGGCGAGGTGGAAATTATTGTGAAAACTAGAAATGAAGAGGGACATATCTCAAATATTGACGCTGATAAAAACAAACGCAGAACTGCTTTTATAAAATTTGCGTCTTCTGCCGTACTGCTGTGCTTGATCATTTTTGTCTATACATTTGCATGGTTCACTATGAATAAGAACGCTGACGTTGCGGGCGGCAATATGAAGTCGGCATCACTGCCTTTTGAACTAAAAACTGAGGGCACGGAGGGCTTTTTAGACAGCTGCCTCGATTCATCATATAAAAGACTGGGCGCTGACAGCGGCGTGCTTACTACTGCCGATGGACAGAGCATACAGTGGCTGGTGACTAAGGAGAATAATGCAAATAACTATAAAGACAGCGAAACTAACGAAGACGATACCGGCATCCACCCGGGAAGCCATGGCACTCTCCACTTTTGGATAGTTCCGAAAGAACAGCAGACTATAAAAGTCAACTATAATTTGAAGATCACACCATATAAAAAGCAGTACCCTACTGATTCAAACGGAAAAACTGATTATGATGCAGAGCCTTCGCCCGTCGCACTTGGCGAGAGCGATAAAACGCTGGCGGCCTACGTTGACAGCCACATACTTTTTTTCAGGCATCATGACGGTAAATATTATTCCGATATGATAGATGATGATTTTGAAGAAGAGATAAAATTCGCCGAAAATAGCGACGGCGAGCTTCAGCCTTGCGAAGTGACCGTTTACTGGGTGTGGCCCGAAACGCTTGGAGAGGCGGTCTTGGAAAATTCCAGCAAGGGTGTAATATGCCAAACGATAAACGGCACAAACGAGGTGCTTAAAAAGCTCAATAAAGACCCCGGCGGCTTTTTAAAAGGCTATTATGGCGAAAGCAAACTTACTCAAGATGATATAACAAAGAATTATTCAAGACTTAGTATTCAGTACAATAATGCTGACGAGGACATTGGCGACTATATAATGTTTCTCATGGCAGAAATGACAGTCAGCCCGGTAAATTCAGTAAACTGATTCGCATTGGAGGTGCGGCAGCCGAGTGGTAAAATTCAAAGAACTAATGAAAAAGATACAGCTGAAATGGAAAGGACTTTCACGCTCAAAGAAGATACAGGCTTCCGCAGCAGCCGTTGTAACACTGGTGCTGGTGATAGGTCTGCCGGTATTTGCATGGTTCACGAGCGAGCGCAAAACAGCGACGGTAATAAAGATAAACGCCCCGACTACTATCAAGATAGGCGCGGGTAACGAAGAGCCTGTTGAGATGATAGACCTCTCAAATATCAACGTTGAGGAGCGTCTTGATGACGAAAACAAAACGCGCATAACAGAGGGCACATATGTTTTTTGCGTTACAGGTAAATATCTTTCAAAATATGATCTTCAAATAGCACGAACGACTAATATAGATTTTGATTACGAGCTGTACCGTGTAGACAGCAAAACATATGAAGACGTTATTTTAAAGGGCATAACCGAAAAGCCGACAATAGGAAGCGGCTATGAGATAGCAGAATATAAGTCTGAGCTTGACGGAAATACTTATTACTACCCGTATCAGACATCTAATTCAACTGATAAGACGCAGGGAAATATCACTAATAACGGTGCTTTTTGAACTTCAAAAGCAATGGGAGTCACACCATTGGAAACGGCGAAGAAAATATCGGCGGCGGAACAACGTTTCATACGCATAATTATAGCAGATATGATAAAGTCAACGAATATGCCGAGCCGCTATACTGGCAGGCAACAGGACTGCCTGTAACGGGAAAAAGTTGGCGACGTAGGCTTTGTAGATTACTATGTGCTCAAAATAAAATGGGAAAACAAAAACCTTACTAATAATAAAGAGACCGATATGCTTTATATCACCGCAAGAAAGAGCGTAGATTAAAACGGCACTGCAATATTTTTAGGAAAGGGGGCGGCTGTTATTTTGAATAACGAAATTATCGACAGAATAAAAAAGAAACTCAAAATACTGAGAAATTCGTGGATAACCGTATGGCTGATAATAGTCGCCGTACTTTTAAGCGGGGCGGCTACATATGCGGCGTATATGGGTACTACACATTCTAAAAGAGTTATCTCCCTTTCCGAAAGCGACGAGATGCTTTTTTCGTCACGATATTTGTACGTGAGCGACTCAGAAGTGCAGCGTATAGGTTTTGCGGAAAACTCCACAGATCCTGCTGTGACAATTGACGTATGCAATTATGATAAAAAGGGCATGGGCGTATACGGCTCAGATATTTATTTCCGCATAACGGCAAAACTTGTGAATTACGATGGTGCAGACATCACATCTGAAACAAAAAGCGATAAATATAAGCTTGCTTATCTTGACGGAGATACTGAAAGTACGCAGTATACACTTAGTCCTATCACAAATACAGAAACTGCTATAAACGGGCCGGAGTCGAATGGCGAGTATAGCGGCTTGTTTAAGCTGCCTGCCAATACAAAGACTAAGATGAAATTTATTTTGCACTGCGACCCAGACACACTGTCAACGCCGAAGTATGCGGTAGAAATAACTGCAACGCCTGTCGGAAAATACGAGGATATAAAGGCGATAAGCGGTAAACTCAGAGCCATTTCACGAAGCAGCCAAAGCCTTGAATGGAGCGGAGAATTTACCGACAATCTTATTACGGGTACAAAGCCGACAGATTTCGACGCCTACAATTACGTTATCAGCGGAGCGGGAAAAGGTACCATTACGCTGACGTATGATAATGCTATATTAGAATTGGATAAAAATGATCTTGAAATATTCAGCAAATTGCAGGGATATACTTTCACTAAAAACGACGACAAAACGATAATTACATTTTCAGTAGATACGACCGTTGAAAATGCTGTCAGCCGTTATGCTGTGCATTTCTATCAAAAAAACGGCACAGCCCTTGACGAATTCAGCGAGAAATATGTTAAAACAGAATTTACGCCCTCATAAGGAGAAAAACAGATGGAGCATAAAATACTTAAAAGGAAAGGAAAAAATACTCAGCCTGAAAGCTGTTTCAGAAGAGAACATAAAGGCTTGCTGCGCCGTATTTCTGCTTTTGTGATAGCGGCGGCGGTCATGACTACCGGTATGCCAATGCAGCAGATAGCAGATAATATGCCTGATCTTGACATTATAAGCAAGATAAGCGGTCTTATCCCGGACGCAGCTATGAAAGCGGCAGCGGCAGAGGGCGCTAATTACAGAGAGTACGCAAAAGAAGTAAGTATAGCTAGCGGTCAAGATCTGGAAGCTTATGTAAACGGAATATTAGAGGACAGCGGCGAGCTTGTCGGCTATAATGAAAAGGATACGCTCACCATAACATTAAACGACAGCGCTTATATTTTAAAAAATTTTGTCGGCATAGGTACGGCTGACCACCCCTTTGCGGGCAAGGTCACCATCGTTTTGGCGACTGAAAGTAACCCTTATGGCGTTTTTACCGGATTGACGTGGGAAAACTCTTCACTTTTCAACTATGTCACAACTGACGCTGTTGTAACAAACCAAAATAGTAGTGATAAAGATAAACCTGTTTACTTAAAAGCCGGCGGAACAGGCACTGAGCCGCTTTTTGCAAAGCACGTTGTAAAAGGCGAGAAAACCCAGACTTGGCATATCGTTGCAGACGCGTCAGCCCGATACGGCGGCGTTATCGGTGATCTTGGCAAGGACGCTAAAGCTGATATTCATGTGGGATACCTTAATAATGCAGACGTTGTCGGCGGAGATACCGCAGGCGGCATATGCGGCACTATGCAGGATAATTCAGCGCTTTCTCTTTCCGTAACCGGAAAAATCAAGGATACAAAAGGAGCCGAAAAGCCAAGCAAGTCTTTAGGCAGTGTTTCAGCAAATAAATTTGCGGGCGGCGTTATCGGGCAGATGAACACAGGGGCTGTTCTGACGATAAATGAAATGCCTAAAATAACCGCTGCGCGGACGATAACGGCAGCGGACAAAAGCAAGGGAAACGCCGCAGGAGGCCTGGTAGGCGAGGCGGACGGTGCAAAGATCGCGTTTGCTAATGGCGTATCATATACAAACAGCGGAACGCTTACTGTCACGGTTACGGGTGCTCCATCGGAGAGCGGTGCGGGCGGAGTTTTCGGTGTTTACTCTGCCGCCGAGGGCGCTGAATTCGACATTGATCTGAGCGATTATAAACTTACTGGGACGATAAACGTATCCGCTAATGCGGGCGGCGGATTTGCAGGAAGATTTGAATTAAAAGGAAATGACACCGAAAGTAGTGCGGCAAAAATTACAATATACAATGAAACAGCAAGATGCAAATAGTGATGTTGACTTTAAAGTTAAATCTAACAAGGGTACTGTCGGAGGAATTATCGGAAAAATTCTGAATGTAAATGGTAATCTTAAAAATACTTTCACTATTAAAAACGTCAAGACAGAGTTAACTCTTAACGGCGACAATTCCCAGAACGGCGGCGGAATTGTCGGCGACTTAGGCTGGTATAAAGAAAGCAAAGGCAGAACCTATCTTAAAATCGACGGAACTAACAAAATTGTTGTAAACGAAACTGAAGCAAAAGGCAACTCCGGCGGTATCGCTTATTCTGTTTATTCTAGCTTTCTGGATATTTGCGGTGAAAACACCATTTCCGGAAATGTAGAATCCGGCGTTGTGGATAAAGTAGTCGATTACGGCAACTACGGCAGCGTTGTTCGCTTTTCGGGCAAAACAGATATAAGCGGAGTAGAAGATGTCAAAACTGCCCTTCTTGTAAACTTGCAGACCGACGGCGGCAAAGACGATGGTCTGATATATGCTTTGGGAAGCGGCTCAGACTATGACTCTGCTACAAAAAAGGCTGGACTTATATAAGACCTAAGGAAGAAACCAAAAAAGTAGAAGATGTTTCTCCGTGGGGACAGGTCATAAGGCTTATAGGCGACAAAACGATTGAAGAAGCAGGCGTTGTAAAGTATGACGAAAATGCACATACAGTCACGCTGAAAGGTCTTACTGCCGAAAATAACGAATATAAAATTGCAAATACTGTTGATTTTATGAAGCTGGCGCTTTGTATACAGCATAATACTGCAACAAAGTCGGGTGCATTTACTACTAGCGGCTGTGAAACTTCAGCAAGTATCTTGAAAAAAGAATATCACGCTTACGGGCGATGTTGATCTGAGCGGTACAGGTCTGCGCGGTATTACCCGTGATGACGGCGGAAACACTGATTTTACCGGTACTCTTGACGGCGGAAACCATAAGATAACTTTGGCGATAGGCGAGGCTTACGGATACAGAGGTGCCGATGAAGCAAAAAATGAAGCAGGAAAAGACAACGGCAACACCGGCGCAGTATACGACCACAAATTTCAGGGGCTTTTTGCCGAAATTTCCAAAGCAACTATTAAAGATCTAACTCTTGACGGCAGTATCTGTATCGACGCAAACGCTGACGATATTTACTGCGGCGCGGCTGCTGCGCAGTTTAGCGGAAATACAACAGCGGAAAATGTGAAGTCAAATGTCAATATAATAATGAGAAAAGATGCGCACAGAATAGACGTAGGTACAATTTTCGGAGTGGACAGTGATACTGCGAATGTTACCTTAAAAGACTGCACGTCTTACTTTGACATGACGCTTGCTGGCAATGCAAACAGCTCATATAATGGCGTTTCGGCAGGCACTATCGGTCATGTGAAAAACTCCGGCTCAAATGTTACAGTAAATGATTTGACCATAAGAGGAGAGATGAAAAACTCGATAAACTTAAAAAAAGACGGCAAAAAAGTATACCATTTCTACGGCTACGGCGGACTTATCGGCGTTGTTGAACATCAAACTACCAAACACGAGATCAAATTGAATAATGTCAAGGTCAGCAATTTTAGCATTACAGATAGCTCAGACAACAACGGCACAGGCGGTCTGCTTGGCGGTTCTTGGAACAACGTGAAAGTCACGATCGGCGACAATTCTTCTCATAGTAACGGCGTTACGGTTGACGGCTCTAAGATCACTGTCGAAAATTCAGCTTCAAAAACAATAGGCGGACTTGTTACAAGCTCCTATGGCTACTGGCAGGTAAATTCATTAAAATATACCAATTCTAGTATCAACAGTGAAAATGCAAAAGCTTCAGTTGTCGGACTTATTGTTGGCAAGGGTTATGAAGAAAGAACGTTACAAAGTAGTGCGGATAATACACCAATAAACAACGCAGTTGAACCAAAGCGCCTTTATCTTGAGATAACTGACCCCAGCGCTTATGAATGCGCAAGCATGACCTATAAAGGCACTGCCGGCACTTATGATGAGATAGTCGGCAGAACTATGAAGGGCGACGACATAGGCGCTTCCGGCGAGGGCTTTGTTTCTATCCGTACAAGCGGCAATAAACTTAATATGGATAGCAGCAATTCCAACGAGTATAAGCCGAAAACTGATCTCGGAAAGACACAGCCGAACCAGTACACACGCTACTATTATGATCTTGACTACCTGCGTGAAAAGGCTTCACAGACGGGCGGAGAAAAGGCAACTCTTTGGAGCGCTTATACCTATGCGGCAAAGAATATCCGCGATGATTATTTCAGTAAGTACAGCACATTTCCTACGGATACAGATATAGATCTTACAGGGCTTTCCTACTACCCCGTTGATGTTTCTAATTCCATAGCGCGCAACAGAGTCACCTTCAAATTATACAATAAGGAAATACAGAATGCGCACGGAACGAAATATTCTACATGGGCTTACAGTCAGCACTATCTTATGCAGTGTGGTCTGTTTAGAAATGTCACAAAAAATATAACGCTTACAAACTGTACTATCTCCGGAACGGCGGCGGCATACCGCAACAGCCTTGCTTCGGCGACAGAAAAACTCAACGTGCAGGGTTCGGGCGCATTGATCTGCGGCAATTTGGAAGGTTCTTCAACTCAAAAGGCGAGCCTTACAATATCTGGACTTGCTCTTGATGGTCTTACTATCAATAACCTCAATGAAGCTGACTACAATACTGCAAATATGGCGCTCATTGTACGCAATATCGGCAGCTATACTGAAGCAAAGATCAGCGGAGTTTCAACAAGAGGCTATGCTGATAACGAAAAAGCAGCAAGTGCGCTGATAGGCACGGCAGGCAGCGACAAAGTATTGCAGATGACTATACAGTTCAGCGATATGCGTCTTGACGGCAGAAAATCTACTAGTGATGTCAAAACGGCTGCATAGACCGCTTTTGAAAAAAGTTATAAAACCAAAAGCTCTATATTCACTAAGGCTACGCTGATACATACATTGCAGTACACTTCTGAGGGCGGTTCTTCTGCGATATACAACTATAACTATGATGAAGACTGGGCTGCTGACGGCAGCGCAAAGCATAACGTTACCTACGGCAGAGAGATTTCTCACTCAAAGGAGTTTGCTCCCGACGCAGGGGATAACGACCAAAGACGTTATTTGGATATGCACGCTGCTGATGATACGAACCACTTTACTTCACCAGAAGATCCAAAAGCAACGGCGACTGCGGCTACTTCTACTTCCGGTGTTAAAGGCGGTTTTGATTTCTCAAGTTTCCTGCCTTATGTGGCAACAGCGTATGATCCAGCAACGTATAACCACGAAATAGCTGTAAACCACGTCAGCAAGGAAATGGGTGATGGCTGCGGTACATACAACGACCCGTTTATCATAGACGACGGCGCAACGCTTTCAATGGTCGCAGAAATTCTCAGCAGCGGCAACGTCAGCAAAGGCTTTTCGATGTATATAGATAACGATTATCTTAATGCTGCAACTAAAGACAAAAACTTTGAAAAGTGGGATTCTGACAAAGCCGGCGGCAAAGGTCATACACGAATCGAATATAATGGCTCAAAATTCGTTGCTGTGAAAAAATCAGGCGATGAATGGGTAGAGGATACCAGCAAAAGCATAAGCATAACAAAAGCAGATGTTTGTTCATACCTTGCGGGGGCGTATTACCTTGTTGAGGGCAATGCTGAGAATGGCGGTACTATAACCCTGTCTGAAAAATTTGCAGGACTTGGACAAGCAGGCTCAGATTACGCATTCAGAGGAGTTATTACAGGAAAAAAATATAATGGCAATAAAATGGTCATTGAAAACCCCTCTGATAAGCCTTTTGTATCTGTTTCAAACGGCTGTGTTGTGAAAAATCTGGATATCAGGGTAACGGCAAACACCATTACTTTAACAAACGAACTGAATGGTTCAAAGGGTCAGCTGACTTACGATAACGGTACGCCCGTATACGGCGCAGTAATTGGAAAAATACTGGGCGGCGACAATATTATTGACGATGTTTCCGTTTCATTTTCCAATACAAAAATACAGCTGAAAACTTCTAAGAACAACAACGACTATTATAAGTACACCACAGTTATCCCGGTAGGCGGATATGTCGGTGCGGTCGTAAACGGCGGACTTGTGTTCAGAAATATGGGCAGTGAGAAGATCTCGCCGCTCGGCAAAGATAATTTTGAAGTTTACAAGAATACAAGCAAACAAAATGTTGATGTACTGAATAACTATCTCTATGTAAATCAGATAGTCGGCAGAGTTGTAAACGCCTACTGCTTTAATGAAGCTGGCAGTTACAGTATAGCAAGCACCATTCTTGATAACAGCGATAAGAATTATCCTATCCCCGACCTTGACCCTGCTTCTGAAAACAAGATAAGCTTTACGCAGGAAGAGGGCAAAGACAAAACAACAATGGTCGTTCCCGACTCTCAGTCGCTTTTCATTCTTTCTGAGATAACGCAGTCGATGTGCGGCAACGCCGGGACTGACGGCAATTATAATGTGAAAAAGTCATACGGCGGTGAGAATAAGACCACGCACCTTGCAAAATATTCGGCCGTGGGTACAGATGATACAACACAGCCTAGTGATTTTACGCTTGCGAAAAAGGACAGTACTGGCAAGGCTGACGCTGTTCCGTACATCATAAGGCAGTATACTAAGGCTGACACAGACGGCAGCTACCCTGCAAGGGCGATAACCGGCAGCGGCAATTATCACTATATGGAGCTTGCTGAAAATGCAAAATACGACCTGCCGAACTGTTTCAGAGGTATAGGTCAGCTTTATCCGCAGGAGATGGGGGATAGCGAGATCTGTAAAAATATCCTTGCGCTTTACGGCCTTGACGGAAACGGCAGTACGATAAAGCTGAATACTAATCTTAAAAACCACAGCAGTGAGTGGGACTGCTATTACAAAAATTATTTGAAGGATACTACCACTAAAAGTGCAGACAAAATAGGTCTTGGTCTTTTTAATGACCTGTATTTTGATGTGAAAGCTAAAACTGATGATGGTCGCAAAGAAAAATCAAATTCCATTCATGACCTTACTTTGTCGGGCACTTTAACGCAAGAGCAATGGGGTGATAATAAAAAGATCAAAATGACGTCTGACACAAACAAGACGGCGAAGGCGGCGAATACAGGCGGTATGATCGGTTCGCTAAGATACACAGCTTCTGATATTGCAGGTACTAACACACGCGAATACAATTTCTGGAATGTATCTCTTGATGATTTGACTATTAGCGGCGAAAGGGCGACCGGCGGCTTTATCGGCAATGTGCCAGACAAATCGCTGTCTATTTACATCAATGAATGTTCAGCTAATAATCTTTCCGTAAAAGGAACGCTGTCTGCGGCAGGCGGAGTTATAGGCTATATGTTGGGAAATGCAAATCTGTATGTAAATACCCTTACCGAGAAAACAAGCCAGTTTAATGAATCTGTTACATCAGACAATAGCAGTAAGGGTAATACTCTTGTTGATACCAACTGCGGCGGCATAATTGGTCAGCTGGGAAATAAAACTGCGAATGCAAATAGTGAAGTAATAATAAGAAATGTTACTGTTACAGCGACAAAAGGTAATATAGGAAATGAAAAATCAGAAGCTAATTCTGCATTCAACGGAGTTGGCGGCGCCATAGGGTTAGCAAATTCCGAAGGCTCTTACGAAAAAATTAAAATTCTTCTGATAAATTTCAACCTTGATAAAGTAAATTTGTATGGCAAAAACGTAGGCGGTCTTATCGGAAACGCTAAAAACAGACTGACAGTAAGAGCCTATAACTGTAATGTTGAGGGAAATGGTGATAATAAACTTAGCGGTATTGAACATGTAGGCGGTCTGTTTGGTTATTTTCCTGCCACTGGAAGTGAAACCGTTAAGTTCAATGAAAAGACTTATTCAAACCACATCGACGGTTGCAGCGTTTCGGGATATACGATCAGTCAAACTAATGCTTCTAATGGTGCAGGTGGTCTGATAGGAACGAATAATGCTGAGAGAAAGATCTGCAACAGTAAAGTTGAAAACTGTACCATAAAAGGAGGAAACAGCTTATCAAGAATCGGAGGTATCATTGGCAATAATACCAACGGTAACATATCTGCATATAACATTGTAGTAAATAACGTAAACCTTGAAACTAATTCTTCATACTATGGTCTGTTCAGCGGATACAGCGGCGGTAAAACATTTAAGATCGTTGGTTGGAGCGTTCAGGGAGATAATACAAAGGCTGATAAGGTATTCGGCACTGCAAATAATACCACTACTGTTATCCCCGCCGACTACAACGGTGCGTGCCTTGACGAAAGCACAATGGGAAAGAATTTGTCGGATATTACAAAAGATGACGCAGGAAACCTAATTCTCAGCAGTAACAGTGACGACAATTTTCCATATGCGACCAGCAGCCCTGCCAAGAATGTCGGCACAGGCGCACAAATTCCTCACAGGCGACGGAACGAGCGCAGAGGCGGTGGAAAAGATAATTGCAGAGTACAATGACACCAAGTATGGTGCAAAACGTTATAACAAGATTGGAAATGATATAGCAAATTATAAAAATCTGACTTTCAGCACAGAGCAGGATATTTTAAAGGATATTCCCGTGATCTTGATAGATAACACGAATGATATAAAAGACCAAATAAATTCGTATCTGAGTATTCTTACAAATAATACTATACCAAATGCAAGCGCTGTCAATGTCTATAAGGCAAATATCAACGGTGATAATGTTACGCTGTCAGAATCAATCAACGAGTTGACAGTAGAATATGGACTTGATGATAAGAAGCAATTCTTCAATAAATTCAAAGCCAAGTCGGATAAATTCGATAGCGATACAAGAGGACAGTTTACCCTTATCGACGTGCAGTATACCGACCCTACGGTCAGCAAATCCCCTACTGTGGTCTACCACGTCTATGTGCCGGTGATGACGCGAAAGATATATCAGTATGATTTCTACACTACGGCATTCAGCGGCACGCAGTATTACCCGAGCAAATATACAAATGAAACGGGCGATAACGGCTTTAACGGCAGCAAGCCTAAGGTACTTGTCGAAAACTATGATACCCCTGTTACCGCTTATCTGCGCTGGGCTTACCCCGCTGATACTTTCATAAAAGACATAATGGGCGGCTCTTCGGGACTTGACTGGAACTATAATAAGGTACTGAACCTGAATGTCAACTTCGGCGGAACTGAGAAAACTATACCTAAAGGAACGCAGTTTGTGCTTATAGACAAAAACAATAAGAACAAAGAGTATTATTACACTATAACAGGCAAAGAAAAGTACAATGGTGAAATACTTCAGCTTCCGTTTTCTGATTTTACAGACAGCAGCGGCAAAGCCTTTAGTGAAGCAGATTTTTCGGATATGGTAAGCAGTCAGCTGGAATTTACTAAGACAACTAAAGCTGACGGGTCTTTCGTTGAGGACGAAAAAGGAAATATGACGGTAATGATAGGCGGAAAGAAAACCACTATCCGCACTGCTAATGATGGCGACACAGACCGCTTTGACCTCTCGACCTATACAAGAAATCTGACAGAGGACTACTATCTTACAATGACTACGGCTAAAGCGGAAAATGTCCTGTTTCATCAGTTTCAGCTAACTACGCCTTCAAGTCTTTATCCGACTGTAAGCGGCAAGATAAATGGTGCAGTGCAAAATAATCACTCAGTACAGCTAAATTTTGCCGACCTTTTCAGCAATACTATAGAGGTCGAAACGCTTGAGGGCAATACAAACGTTGTAATGGATGACGTGAAAAATGATGTAAATATCACAACTGTTTCAACTATAACGTTCAATACAACTGACAAAGATCTTATAAGTGCTCTGAAAGCACTCTTAAAAAACAATAATATTTCCATTTACCACAGCAGCCATATATTTATGAACAAAAGAAACACTAATGGCGGAGTGGCGGAAAAGATGATCGGCGATATTGACGGTATAGAGATGATAAAAGGTGCGGATACGATAGCTGCGTATGATAGTACAGGTGTGGAACTCACAGAGCCTCCAAAGCTTGAATACGATACGGTCTGCGGAAAAGCGTCAGCGAACTTTTTTGAAATATCTGAGCAAAATAACGAAAAAGCGATCGACCTAAGACCATGGCTGACGGCAGGAGAAACGGGAGTTGCTCCGGAAGTTAAGATCAAAACATCTTTTAAGATAATTTATACTCACAGCGGTATAGTCACACAGTTCCCCGAACGGCAGAATTCGGCTGAGAATACTGATGTAGGAACATATGTCAGCGCCAGATCAAGTCTTGCATATGATGCTGCCGATACTACATACAGCAGCAGCGTATCTGACACCGTGGAGGACTCAAAAAATGCTTGTACTACCGCAACGCGATGACTGACGCAAGTCTGAAATTCAACGCTTACCACCCTATATCTTCGGGCACTCCCGATGAGGACAGAGGCGATGGACAGACAAAAGCGAACGACCAGCTGGGCATCAATACATTTGATGAAGAAACAGAAGCGAATTCGCTGATCCATACAAACGGCATCTACGATGCCTCGCAGCTTTCTGCTTTAGATAAAAAGAATCTTAAAATACGCTGGACGATCGAACTGCAATGCAAGCAGGACGGCTATACTGACGATCTGAAGCTTTCAGATTATCTGAACAGCGTTACTATCAAAGGTGTAGACGAGCAGACGCTTGAAACTTTTAATAGCGGTGAACTAGGCAAAACAAAGCTGGAATATTCAGCTGCGAGGGATAATTTTGAAGAACTCGACAATGCAGGGCTGTTTGATGTATATATCGACTTTGATGTAAAGACGGGTGCGGATCTTGAAGCGGTTGAAAATGCATTCTATTCTAATTATAAGATAGTGCTTACTGCTTCGCTTTATGAGGGTTCGGCAATGATCGACGGCTCAGCAGCTGATGATTACATCATTTACACCAACGCCCATATCGACCCGAAATTTATCGACAAGGCTTTGTAAAGCTCTTTTTGCGAACAATACATTTGAATAAGAACAAAATACCACCGATACGGCTTTGCGGCTGTATCGGTGGTATTTTATTTGTGACCTGCATATTAGCAGCTGCGTTATTCAAAAGCTATCTTTCTGTATGAGTCGATAGCCCCCTCGTGCTGTACGCTCTCGCCGCAGAATTTGTTTGAGAAAGCTGTGCAGCGCTCCAGCTGTTCACCGCTGAGGTCTGAAATGCTATCCGCCGTGACGCCGAGCGTTTTCAGCGCGTAGAGGAACGAGCCAATGAAGCCGTCGCCCGCGCCCGTTGTGTCGATGGCTTTTACACGCTCGCTCGCGGCGTGCGCCTGCGCGTTTTTGGTGAAAGCATACGCGCCCTCCGCGCCGCAGGTGTATATGACAAGCTTTACGTTGCCCGCGAAAAGCTTCGGCAGGGCGGCGCTTATCTCGCTCTCGCCCGTGATAAATTCAAGCTCTTCGTCCGAAATTTTCACGATGTCCGCCATCGGTATAAATTCATTCACCGTGCTGTGCAGAGCCTGTTTGTCTTTCCAAAGCGGGAAACGCAGATTTGGGTCGAAGCTTATCATAGCGCCGCTTTCACGTGCGCAGGCTATCGCTTTTCTGTGCGCTTCTTTCATCGGGAAATCGCCCAGCGAAACGCTGCAAAAGTGCAGCGCATATGCGTCGGCGAACCACTCCGCTTTCACCTGCTCGGCTGAAAAAAGCATATCCGCCGAGGGGTTTCTGTAAAACGAGAACGTGCGGTTTCCATCAGTTTCAAGGCTTACGAAAGCCAGCGCGGTGTTCGCCTTTTCGGTAAAGCCGATAAGCGAGGTGTCTATCCCCGCGCGTACTAGGTCGCCGGCTATCTTTTTGCCGAATGGGTCATCGCCGAGCTGGGTTATGAATTTCGCGCGGCCGCCCAGCACTGTAAAAGCTCCGCACACGTTTGCCGGCGCTCCGCCGCTTTTCGGGCTGAAAGCCGTCACGTCCTCAAATGCGCAGCCTGCCTGCGCGGGGATAAAGTCTATCAAAGCTTCGCCTATGGCAAAAAGTGTGTTTCCCATTGCAATTCTCCTCTCAGATAGTTCAGATATTTCAGATCTAGAAGTCCCAGACCTGCGCTTCAAAGCCCTTTATTTCAAGCTCGGCGCAGTCGCCATCAGGATAAAATCTTGTTGACATTACCGTTTCGCCGCCGTTCAAATACACCTCTATGCTTGACATATCCGCGATAAGGCGTATGCTGCTCACGTTTGCGACAACGGCGTTTCTCGTGCCTCTGCCGCAGCCGTACTTTTCGTCGCTGAATTTCATGGTGAAAAGCTGCTTCGCCTTGTCGAAGCGCAGCTCTAGTTTGCCGTCAAGCGTTATGGTGAAGTCCGCGGTCGGTTCGCCGCATATCTCAAGCGGCAGAGCGTATTTCGCGGTACAGCCGTCGGCGTGGCGGCGCTCGCCCTTTCTCAGTGCGTCAAATTCGGCAATGGGGTACTGCCGCAGTCTGCCGTTTTCGCCGAGAGTGACTTCGCGCGGTATGGTAAGGCAGTGCTGCCAGCCAAGTTCGGTAGTGGCGTTGCCGTAAACGCGGTTGTCCATGCCCAGCCAGCCTATCAGTATGCGCCTGCCCTGCGGGTCGAGAAAAGTCTGCGGCGCGTAGAAGTCGAAGCCCATGTCCCACTCGGCAAATTCGCCCAAGCGGCTGTCTTCCAACCTGCCCTCTACGGGGAAATAGCCCGACTCATTGAGGTTTTGCCACTTAGTTTCGTAGTGCGGCAGACCCTGCGGGCAGGTGCTGAGGAAGCCTTTGCCGCCCAGCTCGAAATAATCGGGGCACTCCCACATATAGCCATAGCCCTCTTTGTATACTTTGCCCGTATACTTCCAGTTTATAAGGTCTGCGGATTCGTACACCAGCACGCAGCCCTCGTCGTCGAGAGTTCTCGCGCCCAGTACCATCTTCCAGACCTCGCCCTCTTTCCATACCTTAGGATCTCTGACATGGCAGGAGCAGAAGTCGGGGTAATCGCTGTTTCGCAAGAGCACCTGCTTTTCGCTGACCTCGCTGCCGTCGGCGGTGGTGACGTGTATCACGTTCGCGCCCCTGCCCGCCGTAACGTAGTCGTAGTCGCCCTCCATCTTCACATTTCCGGTGTAGAATATGTGCAGAACGCCGTCGTTTTCAATGGCGCTTCCTGAGTAAACGCCGTGGCTGTCCTCGGGAATATCGGGCATCATTACCGCTTTGTCGTAGGCCATGTGCATGAGGTCTGCGCCGTGGTAATGTCCCCAGCCGCGGGGCGTGTGGCCGTCGGCGGCTATGGGGCTGTACTGAAAATAAACGTGGTATTCGCCTTTGTAAAAGCTAAGGCCGTTCGGGTCGTTTAGCCAGCCGTCGGGCGGCTCGATATGAAATCTCTGACGCCATTTCGCGTTTTTGATGCGCTCTCTGTTTTCCATTATCTCTTTATTATCCATACTTTACCTCTCTAAGTTTCAGTCCGTAACTTTTATAAGCTCGTCGCCTATGGATACCTGCGCGCCCTCGGCTGCAAGCTGTTCCACGGCGGAAAAATCGTCCGAATTGCCCACCAGCACGGGAGTGACGGTCTGGTATCCCTTGCTTTTTATAAGGTCGATGTCGAAAGTTATCAGCGTTTGGCCCTTTGTAACTCTGTCGCCCTCTGAAACGTGGGGCATGAAGCCTTCGCCGTTCAGCGCGACGGTGTTTATGCCGACGTGTATCAGCAGTTCTTTGCCGTTATCCAGCGTAAGGCCTACGGCGTGGAGGGTGTCGAAAAGCGTTTCAACTTTGCCGTCAGCGGGGGCTACTACTTTGCCCTCGGTCGGCTCGATAGCTGCGCCAAGACCAAGTATGCCCTGCGCGAATGTCGGGTCGGGAACGTTCTCGAGCTTTACAGCCTTGCCGCTGAGCGGAGAGGTGATAACGCCGTTGTCCGGACTATTCGTTTCGGTTTCACCACTGTATGTGATACCGATTTCATTAACTATATTATAGCTCATGCCGTGCGTTTTGTCTATTGACAAATACTATAAACTTATGTTTGGGATTTACAAGGTTTCATACAGTTTCATGTTTTTTATCTGTAGAGCCTCGCTCTATCAGCTCAAAATCAAGCGTTAGGGTGCGGGGGATAGGGCTTTCGCGCTTCAGCGAGTTTAGCAGCATCTGCGCCGCTTCGATGCCCGCGGTGCGGTAGTGGAAGTGCACGGAGGTCAGCTTGGTGGAGGTCACCTTGCAAAGCTGCGAATCGCCGATGCCTGCGAGCATTACGTCCTCTGGCACTCTCAGCCCCAGTTCGCGGCAGGCAAGCAACGCGCCTGCCGCTATGCTGTCGGTCGCGCAGAATATGTGGTCGTACTTTTTGCCGTTTTTCAGCAGCGCCAGCGCCTTTTCGTAGCCGGAATCCATTTTGAATTTAGCCGTGAGCATATCGCCGCGGCTGATCGAGATACCGCTGTCGGCGAGCGCGTGGAGAAAGCCCTCTTTTCGCGCCAGCCCCGTCGCCTTGTCGCTTTCGGTAACGCCTATGAAAGCGGGATTTTTTCCGCCTTTTTCGAGCATCAGCATCTCGGCGGAATAGGCGGCTTTGCAGTCGTCGTGGCAAACGCAGTTCGCGCCTTTGTACTCCTGCCCCACGATGACTACCGGCACGCGCATTTTTTTCAGCACGGCGTCGTGCAGCGGCGTGAATATCGAGGCGAGGAAGATAACGCCGTCAACGCGGTTGCTGCGAAAAAGCTCCAGGTACTCCACCTCTTTTTTGGGGTCGTTGGCGGAGTTGACGAGCAAAAGCTGGTAGCCCTGCTCGCTCAGCACCTGGCTTATCCCCTCGACCTCGCGCGCGCAGCTCTCGCTGGAAAGCCTAGGTATTATCACGCCGACGAGCTTTGTCACTTTGGTGCGCACGTTCTGCGCCTGAACGCTTGGCGCGTAGCCCGTAGCCTCTATTGCGGCCTCGATGAGCCTGCGTTTTTCCTCGCTCACATAGCCGTCGTTAAAATATCTGCTTACGGCAGATTTTGACACTCCCGCCACCTTTGCAAATTCGGTAATATTCATCAGTTATCGCTCCTTTATATATAGTATATCACCATCGATATGAAATTTCAATATGGTTTCATATGAATATTTCATATACGGTGCGGGACAAGTTGCATATAGGGCATGAAAAACTGCCGTATCGGCAGAGATACGGCAGTCGGAATAGACTTTTCAGTCAAACTATGCTATAATTGAAAAAATTGATATTCGAGGTGTAAAACATGACGTACATTCAGCATTACGATTCGCCGCTGGGCGGGAATTTGACAGGCTGCGCGGGCGGCATCGGCAAAAAGATCAAGCTGCTGGAGCTTGAGCACATCGACATGAGCGGATTTTTCATGCCGAAGAAAGGGACGGCGGTGTGAAGCGGTCACCTGCCCGCGACCTTGTTCATCACCCAAGCTCACTTCTCTTCACTGCTCCTTATCCTGCTGTATCTGAAATCGCAGTACGGCGCGCCCTCGGCGATAGTTCCCGTCCTCACAAGCTTCATGTTCATGATGTCCGCCAGCACGAAATCCATGCGGCAGATGTACGCCGCCAGCTCGGGACAGCCCTCGTCATTGCAAAGCTTGCACGCCCCGCATTCGTGATAATCGTAACCCAGATCGTATTCGCCGTTGCCGGGGAGAATGTCTACCACCCAGTCGTTTTCATACTCGCGCTTGTGGCTTTCGGCCGACCATTGCAGTCTGCCTTCCATCTTTTTGGGGTCGAGGTAGCTTTCGGCGTCGCCCAGCACCTTGTGAAAAAAGTTTCGAGGCGCACAGTCCGTCGCGGTATATCTCGTAATTCTCCTCCGCCGAAAGCCCCGTGCCGCGGTTCATCGCGATGAAGTAGCTCGCCATGATGTACGAGCTGAGAAGCCGCGATCTTCCGATGTCTTTCGCCCGCGCGAGTATCTTTTTGTGCTCGCTGTCGATCTTCTCGGCGAGCTCTTTCGGCAAGCCCCGCCTTTTCAATTCCGCTTTTACAGCGCTATGGTAAAAATTATAAACCATCTTTACGCCAAACGTGTTTTTCATACCTGTACCTCCATGATATTTCCCGCAAAGCGCTCGCTTTTGCTAGTTTAATTATACCACACCTGCATGGCAGTGTCCGTCTTTGTAAAAACAAGCGACCCTCACCCCGAACACCCGCTTGACTTTCACTATGTACCCCGCCCCTGCCGAGTCGGTGAAAAACGCGGCGCTTGGGCCGTCGGCGAAGTTCTGCCGCGAGAGGTGTTCAAGTATTTTTTTCTTGTCGCTGTTTTTCATAAGCCTGCCGCCTTTCGATGATAGTATGATAGTATGATCCTTCGCTTATATGATAACACGCCGCGCCGCAGATGTCAATAGCGTTTGACACTTAGCCGCCGTTTGTGTTATAATTATACTGAGGTGACCTGACAATGACCGAATTGACCGAATTTTCCGCCAATGCCGAAACCCCGCGCCGCGCTGTTTACCACCTGCCGGGGCTGTTCGAGTTTTACGAGCTGTACGCCGCTTTTCTGCCGCTGTACCGCGAACACCGCGAGTATTTTTACGACTGGTGCGAGATAGGCTCGGTGTATGGCGCGCCCGCGGACTGCATATGGGGCGGCGGCAGAGCGGGCTTCGGCGACCACGACCCGCGCGAGGTGCTCGTGCTTATGCGCGGGTACGGCATATCCGCGCGGCTGACTTTCAGCAATTCGCTGCTTGGCGCAGAGCATCTCTCGGACAAAAAGTGCAACGCCATCTGCAAACTTTTCGCGCAGGGTGATAAAAATTGCCCGCAAAACGGAGTTATCGTCGCTTCCGACCTGCTGCTCGACTATCTGAAAACGCGTTGTCCGCAGCTTTATTTCGTGTCGTCCACTACTAAGGTGCTGACCGACTTTGAGCGTTTTCGCCGCGAGCTGGAGCGGGAGGACTTTTGCTGTGCCGTGCCCGATTTTCGGCTGAACAAGGCTTTCGATAAGCTCGGCAAGCTGCCGCAGGCGCTGAAAGACAAGGTGGAGTTTCTCTGCAACGAATGCTGCTGGGTTGGCTGTACCGAGCGCAAAGCCTGCTACGAAAACGTCAGCCGCAAAAATTTGGGCGAGCCGTGCGCCGACCATATCTGCAAAGCGCCGCACGCCGCCGAGGGCTACCGATTTTCCCGCGCGATGGAAAGCCCCGCGTTCATCGGCATTGACGATATTCGCAGCGTTTACCTGCCGATGGGTTTCACGAATTTCAAGATAGAGGGCAGGGGCTTGGGAAGCGCGATGGTGCTGGAGTTTCTGCTGTATTACATGACAAAGCCCGAGTATCAGCTAAAAGTGCGCGAAGAGATATACCTTGACGGTATGCTTGATCTTTTCTGAATTTGACGATTTGACAAGGAGAATGCAGGATGGCTTTTGATTTTAAAAAGGAATACAAGGAGTTTTATATGCCGAAAAAACAGCCCGAGATAGTGGAAGTCCCAAAGGCGAACTACATCGCCGTGAGGGGTACGGGCGACCCTAACGAAGAGGGCGGCGCTTACAAGCAGGCGATAGGCGTGCTGTATGCCGTGGCGTACACGCTGAAAATGAGCTATAAGACCGACCATAAGATAGCGGGCTTTTTTGAATATGTAGTGCCGCCGCTCGAGGGCTTTTGGTGGCAGGAGGGCGTTGATGGTATAAATTACGCCGACAAAGCTGCTTTTAAATGGATCTCAGTTATCCGCCTGCCCGATTTCATCACGCGTGAGGACTTTGACTGGGCGGTGGAAACGGCTTCAAAAAAGAAAAAGCTCGACTGCTCATCGGCGGAATTTCTCACGATAGAAGAGGGGCTTTGCGTGCAGATAATGCACATCGGCAGTTTCGACAGCGAGCCTGAAAGCGTAGCGCTGATGGATAAATATTTGGCGGAAAACGGCTGCGAGAACGACATTAGCGAAAGCCGCCTGCACCACGAGATATATCTTTCAGACGTAAGAAAGTCGGCGCCCGAAAAGTGGAAGACCGTCATAAGACATCCGATAAAAAAGATACGCTGACCTAGATAGGAGAAAGCATTATGGATAAAAAAGAAATGACGAGAACAAGCAAATTTATCAGTCTGATACTGCGCCACAAGCCCGGCGCGATAAAGCTAGACCAGCACGGCTGGGCAGACGTTTCAGAGCTTATAGAGGGCATAAACCGCATGGGCGAGTACAGCCTTGATATGCCGAAGCTGGAAGAGATAGTGCGCGCCGACGAAAAACAGCGGTACAGCTTCAACGAGGATAAGACCAAGATAAGGGCGAATCAAGGGCACTCTATAAATGTAGACGTAGAGCTGAAAGAAGCCGTTCCGCCCGACCTGCTTTACCACGGCACGGGCGAAAAGAGCGTGCAGGCTATAAACGCCGAGGGGCTGAAACACATGAAACGGCTGTATGTTCACCTTTCAAAAGACTACGATACCGCGATAAAGGTCGGAAGCAGGCACGGCAGACCTTTTGTTTATAAGGTGCACACGGGCGATATGTATAAAGACGGATATGTTTTTTACCTTTCGGAAAACGGCGTTTGGCTTACCAAAAGCGTGCCAGCAAAATATCTGGAGGGTATAACTGATAAATCATAACTGACACAAAGAAATGAGGCGAATGAGCATGGTTATGAATATGGATTTTGACGAGATACTTTCCACCGCGGAGTATGATTTTCTGCGTGATGATGAAAGGCTGGGGGATAATGTGATACTCCTCGGGCTGGGCGGTTCGCTCGCTTACGGCACTAATAATGAAAATTCCAACATAGATATACGCGGCTGCGCGGTAAACAGCAGGCGCGAGATACTGCTGGGCAGAGATTTTGAGCAGGTCAGCGAAACGGCTACCGATACCGTAGTCTACTCATTCAAAAAGCTGGTGCAGCTTCTCGCGAACTGTAATCCGAACACGATAGAGCTGCTGGGGCTGAACCCCGACCAGTATATAAAGGTAACGAGCATCGGCAGAGAGCTGCTCGACAACACGGGGCTTTTCCTCTCTCAGCGGGCGGCAAAAAGCTTTGGCGGGTATGCCGACCGGCAGCTGCATATGCTTCTGAACGGTTCGGACAGCAGCATGGGCATCAGAAACCGCAGGGCGATACAGCACAACAAGCTCGGCAAGCACTCGATGCACCTCGTTCGGCTGATGTATATGTGCTTCGACATTCTGGAAAAAGGCGTTGTAAAGACCTGCCGCGAAGCCGAGCACGGCCTGCTTATGGACATTCGCAACGGCAAATACCTCGCCGACGGCGACAAGCCCACTCCCGAATTTTTCGAGCTGGTGGAGGGTCTGTGCAAAAGGCTTGAGTACGCCGCCGCAAACACCTCGCTGCCGCCCGAGCCGGATATGAAAAAGATAGAGGATTTCGTTATCTCGGTAAACGCACGCGTGGTCTGCGGGGAGGTCGCGCCGTGAGCGATGTGAAAGCGCCCGCTAAAGGGCTTTACCTGCGCGCCTCGCTGATACTTGCCGCGCTCACGCTAGTCGGCTTTCTCATCGCGATGGTAAACGAGGACGTTTCGATGCGGATAGCGGCGGCTGTGGTTTTCCCCGCGGGCGTGCTGATATTCAGCTATCCCGCTTCGCTCATAAGCCGCCGTATGCTCGTCCGAAGCGACAAACTGCACGCGGCGGGCAAGGTGCTTTTTCTTCATCTCCGCAATATGCGCGGCGGCTGCGGTTTTCCTGCTGACCGCGCTGGCGGCCTACCGCGTTTACGACGGTCTTGCGCCGACGCACGATATGGGCATGGCGCTTGGCGAAGCGCTGACGCTGCTGTTCGTGCTGACCGCCGCCGCAATGCTGATTTTCCTGCCGATATTGCAGACTTTTGTGGTGATGATACTGCGCAGGGTCGGCGGAGAGAAGAATTAAGGCAATGCCGCGCAACTACCGCCTATCGGCTTTAGGCAATCTGACGAAAAATCTGACGGCGTAATACGTACACAATAGTTGTGCGGTGTTGCCTTAAATATGTATTTTCAACAGCTGTGAGCCACCCCTCGCGGCTGTATTTTTTTTATGCCCATTACGCACCCGCACACATATTTTTCTCCACACTTGAGATAACTTTTGTACAAAGTGCATAAAGACGGCTCAGGCGATTTGTGCGGCTGCACAAAGTTTGCGGTTTTTGAGCGTTTTTGAGCGAAAACGCTTGACTTGGCGAGCAGATTGTGTTATCCTATAATCAGAAGCAGTCAATAACGTTCATTACAAGTCAAACAGGAATGCTGAAAGGTGATAGATTTGCTTACTGAGGAAAGATATTCAGTTATTTTGGAAATGGTGAAACAGAATAAAAGCGTAAAGCTTCCGGAGCTTTGCGAGCGGCTGGGCGCTTCGGAATCTACCGTGCGCCGCGACCTTACCCAGCTCGACGAAAAGGGTCTGCTGAAAAAGGTGCACGGCGGCGCAATATCCGCCGAAGACCACTCGTTCAGCGTGGTGGAGCAGGACGTAGAGGCTAAGTCGAAGCTTTTTAACGAAGAGAAGATCGCGATAGCCCGATACGCCGCTTCGCTTGTGGAGGATGGCGATTTCGTATTCCTCGACGCGGGAACTACCACGGGATATATGATAGATTTTCTGCCCGAGAAAAACGTTACTTTCGTTACAAACGCTTTCGTTCATGCAAAAAGGCTCGCACAGCGCGGCTTTACCGTGTATATCCCCGCGGGCGAGATAAAGCTGACTACCGAAGCGATAGTCGGCGCGGAATGTGTGAACTCGCTGCAAAGCTATAATTTCACAAAAAGCTTTCTCGGCGCGAACGGCATATCGCTTGCCGCCGGCGTTTCCACGCCGGACCGCAACGAAGCCAGCGTGAAATCCACCGCCGTGCAAAACAGCCGTATCGCTTACATTCTTTCAGATCACTCCAAATTCGGTCAGATCTCGGCAGTTACTTTCGCCAAGCTCGGCAGAGTGAGGCTCATCACCGACAAACTCAGCGAGGAAAATAAAAAATATATCTCAAAGGTAAACGTCAAGGAGGTAATGTAACCATGGTATATACTGTAACTTTCAACCCCGCCATCGACTACGTTGTACACACGGGCGAGATGAAACTGGGCATGACCAACCGCTCTGAGCGCGAAGAAATGTATTTCGGCGGCAAGGGCATAAACGTTTCGATAGTGCTCAGAGAGCTGGGCGTTGACTCAAAGGCGCTGGGCTTTACTGCGGGCTTCACGGGCGAGGCTATTGAAAAAGGCCTTGCGGATATGGGTATAGATACCGATTTCGTTCGGCTGGAGAATGGAAACAGCCGCATAAACGTAAAGATAAAATCAGAAGAGGAAACTGAGCTGAACGGTCAGGGACCTGACATTGACGATAAAGCCGTGGCGGCGCTTTTTGAAAAGCTTGAAGCCTTGCGCGACGGCGATACGCTGGTGCTCGCGGGCAGCATTCCCTCCTCGCTGCCCTCGGACATCTACGAGCGCATACTCGCAAAGCTTGCGGGCAGGGACATCAGAACAGTGGTAGACGCTACCAAAGACCTGCTGCTGAACGTGCTGAAATACAAGCCTTTTCTCATAAAGCCGAATAACCACGAGCTGGGCGAAATGTTCGGCGTTGCGCTTTCTACCGACGCCGACATTGAAAAGTACGCTAGAAAGCTTCAGGAAATGGGCGCGCGCAACGTGCTTATCTCTATGGCGGGCGACGGCGCTATGCTCATCGACGAAACTGGCGAAAAGCACCGCTGCGGAGTATGCAAGGGCACGGTGAAAAACTCGGTAGGCGCGGGCGACTCGATGGTGGCTGGCTTTACCGCCGGCATACAGCAGGGCGATCAGTTAGACTACGAATACGCTTTAAAGCTGGGCACGGCCGCGGGCGGCGCTACCGCTTTCTCGGACGGTCTGGCGCAAAAAGAAAAAATAGCAGAGCTGCTTGAAACGCTCTGATAAAAAATATAGTACAGGGAGGAATAATCATGCGAATAGTTGACTTATTGAAAAAAGACAGCATACTGCTAAACGCCTCACCAAAGACCAAGAGCGAAGCGATAGATATGCTGGTAGACCTTCAAGTAAAGGGCGGCTGCATCGCCGACAGAGAAGCGTATAAAAAAGGTATACTCGCAAGAGAAGACAAAGGCTCTACCGCCGTGGGCGAGGGAATAGCTATCCCACACGCCAAGAGCGAAGCGGTAAAAGCACCCTCGCTCGCCGCTATGACAGTGCCCGCGGGCGTGGATTACGAAGCGCTTGACGACGAGCCTTCAAACCTGCTCTTTATGATAGCCGCTCCGAACGACGGCGACGTACATCTCGAAGTGCTCTCGCGCCTTATGACGATTCTTATGGACGAGGACTTCCGAGAAAAGCTGCTGAACGCTAAGGACAAGGAAGAGTTCCTCAAGGTCATCGACGATATGGAAAACGAAAAGTACCCCGACGAGCCGCGCGCTGAGGTCGTATCGGCTGAGGGATACAAGGTGCTCGCCGTTACCGCCTGTCCCACGGGCATAGCGCACACCTACATGGCGGCGGAAGCGCTCGAGAAAGCGGGCAAGAAGCTGGGCATATCTATAAAGGTAGAAACAAACGGCTCGGGCGGCGCGAAAAATATCCTCACCGCCGAAGAGATAGCCGCCTGCGACGGAATAATCGTAGCGGCGGACAAAACGGTAGAGATGGCGCGCTTTAACGGCAAAAAGGTGCTGAGCACCAAAGTTTCCGACGGCATAAAGATACCCGAAGAGCTTATAAACCGCATAGAGGCTGGCGACGCGCCTGTATATTACCACGAGGGCGGCGCAGGCGCGGCAAATACCTCGTCGAGCGGCAATGAGAGCTTTGGCAGAAAGATGTATAAGCACCTGATGAACGGCGTATCGAATATGCTGCCTTTCACAGTAGCGGGCGGTATTTTCATAGCCCTCGCGTTCCTCATCGACTCGCTGGGCGGCGCTCCGCAGGACAGCGACTTCGGTACGCACCTCGCGGCGGCGGCTTGGTTCAAGACCATCGGCAACTATGCTTTTACTTTCATGATACCGATACTCGCGGGCTACATCGGCAAGAGCATCGCCGACCGGCCGGGACTTCTGGTAGGCATGGCGGGCGGCGCTATGGCGGTATCGGGCGCTACGTTTGCGAACCCTGCAGGCAATATACCCTCGGGCTTCCTCGGCGCGCTGCTGGCAGGCTTTCTCGGCGGATTTCTTATGCTGATGCTCGAAAAGCTCTGCGACCGTCTGCCAAAGGCGCTCAACGGCATCAAGCCGGTACTCATTTACCCGCTTGGCGGACTGGGCATCATCGCGATAATCATGTGCGCGGTAAACCCAATAATGGGCGTGCTGAACAACGGCGTAGCAAACTTTCTCTCAAACATGGGCGACGCCAACAAGGTGCTGCTTGGCTGCATACTCGGCGCTATGATGTCGATAGACATGGGCGGCCCTTTCAACAAGGCAGCGTATGTATTCGGCGTAGCGGCAATATCCTCGGGCAACTTCGATATAATGGCGGCTGTAATGATAGGCGGCATGGTACCTCCCATCGCGATAGCCCTCGCTACCACGTTTTTCAAGAACAAGTTTACTGAGGAAGAGCGCAAGAGCGGCCCTGTAAACTACATCATGGGTCTGAGCTTCATAACCGAGGGCGCTATCCCCTACGCGGCTGCCGACCCGCTGAGAGTTATCCCCTCCTGCATGGTGGGCGCTGCGGCTGCAGGCGGACTTTCGATGGCTTTCGGCTGCACCCTCCGCGCACCCCACGGCGGTATCTTCGTATTCCCCGTAGTCGGCCACCCGCTTCAGTACATTATCGCGTTGGCGGTAGGCTCGGTGGTAAGTATGCTGCTGCTCGGTCTTTTGAAAAAGAAAGTTGAAAACTAAGGTTGATAACAGAAAAAATTCGGGAATAAAAATCAAACAATATCAAATTTTAAGAAGGAGAGATCTATCATGGCATCACAGGTCGTAAAGGTAATAAACGCAGAAGGTATACATATGCGCCCCGCGGGACTTATCGCAAAGGCGGTAAAAGCCCACCCCGAGAGCGAAGTCATCATGAAAGCTAACGGCAAGGAAATCAAGGCTAAGGCAGTAATGCAGATCATGGCAGCGGGAATAAAGAACGGCACCGATGTAGAGATCGTGGTGAACGGCGGCGACGAGCAGGCAGTTCTCGGCGAGCTGGTAAAGATGTTTGAAGAAGGCTTCGGCGAATGATCAACGACTAATTGAAAGACCGCAGCTGAAAAACGCTGCGGTCTTTTTTTGATAAGTTTGGTAAGGTAGATGTTTTATGGAAAAGAAAGAACTGAAATGGGCAGTTATAGGCTGCGGAGTCATCGCGAATGAAATGGCGCAGGCGCTTAGCGATATGGGCAGGCGCTTGTACGCCGTGGCGAACCGCACTCACGAAAAAGCGGTCGCTTTCGCCGAAAAATACGGTGTGGAAAAGGTGTACGGCGCTATCGACGAGGTTTTCGCCGACCCCGAGGTGGATATTATCTACCTCACCACCCCGCACACAACACGCATTACGAGTACATGAAAAAAGCGCTCGCGAGCGGCAAGCACCTGCTGGTGGAAAAGTCGATAACGCTGAACAGCCGCGAGTTGGAAGAAGCGTCCGCCTTCGCCGAGCGCCGCGGGCTTATCATCGGCGAAGCTATGACGATATGGCATATGCCGCTGTATAAAGAGCTTTGGCGGATAGTGGAAAGCGGCGAGCTTGGCAGGGTGCAGATAATGACGCTGAATTTCGGCAGCTTTAAGGAATACGATATGAAAAACCGTTTTTTCAACATGGACTTAGCGGGCGGCGCGCTGCTGGACATAGGCGTTTACGCCCTCTCGCTGATACGCAGCTTCATGACCGAAAAGCCCGAAGAGGTGCTCAGCCAGTGGCTGCCCTCGCCGACGGGTTCGGACGAAATGGCGACAATACTGCTGAAAAATCCCGCCGGGCAGATGGCTACGGCGGCGATTTCCATGCACTCAAAGCAGCCGAAGCGCGCAGTGATAAGCTGCGAAAAGGGCTATATCGAGATAATGGAGTACCCCGCGCCGACAAAGCCCGCATAGTGGACGCCGAAACAGGCGCGGTGCGCGAGATAGCGGCGGGCAGCACTCCGCGTGCGCTGTATTACGAATTGCAGGACATGGAAGCCGCCGTGCGCAGCGGAGATACCTCGGTTCTGCGCTTTCAGCACACCCGCGACGTGATGGAGATAATGACCCGCTTGCGAAAAGAGTGGGGGCTTAGGTATCCTAATGAGGTGTGGTGAGAAGGTCTTTTATCTCGGGAATTGACAAACTGTTCGACTATTATAATAATAGAAATTCATCAGGCTAAGGCTTCAGTTTTTGTGACTTTTATATATTGTTAACAAATTACAAATATACAACTATTTAACTTGCAATTAACCGAAAAATGGTGTATAATTTATATGAACTTATTACGTATCGACTTGGTGGGTATTTTGTGTTACTACGTTAATACGTCGAAGCCGAAAATGAGGGAGAATGTAATATGAAAATGAAGAGGATAGCGGCTCTCGCGGTCGCTGCGGCGCTTACGGCAGGCATGCTGGGCGGATGCGGCAAAAAAGAGAAAAATTATGATTCTCTGCTGAGCAAGGACGACCCTACTACCATTACTATATGGCATTATTACAACGGCGTTCAGCTTATAAGCTTTGACGAAGCGGTGGAGGAATTTAACAATACCGTTGGTCTTGATAAGGGCATCATAGTCGAGGCTTACTCGAAGAACTCCGTTTCCGAGCTTGCGGACAGCGTTGTGGCTTCTGTTAAAAAAGACAGCGGCGCAGACCTGCCGCCTGATATTTTTGCGACATATGCCGAAACTGCCAGCGTTGTAGATCAGCTCGACGGGCTTGCGGATATGAGCAAGTATTTTACCGATGATGAGCTTGACGAATACATCGACGGATATATCGAAGAGGGCGAATTTGCGGGCGACGGCTCGCTGAAAATATTCCCGACGGCTAAGAGTACTGAGGTAATGATACTCAACGATACCGACTGGAAAAAATTCGCCGCCGCGACTGGCGTGACCACCGACGACCTCGCTACATGGGAGGGGCTTACCGAGGTGGCAGGCAAGTATTACGACTATACCGACTCCCTCACGCCCGACGTTCCGAATGACGGCAAGGCGTTTTTCGGCAGAGATTCGATAGCGAATTACATGAGCATCGGCGGAAAACAGCTCGGCTGCTCTTACGTTACGCTCGATAAGGACGGCAGCGCCGAGATGAATGTGGATAAAGCCGCTTTAAAGAAACTTTGGGAAAACTACTACGTTCCGTATGTAAAGGGCTGGTTCACTGCGCAGGGCAGGTTCCGCAGCGAGGACGCCAAGACCGGCAAGATAATCGCTCTGATCTGCTCCACCACGGGCGCTATGTACACCCCTTCCGAGGTAAGCATAGACGACGATAACTCTTACCCGATAGATAATTTGGTGCTGCCCGTGCCGAATTTTGAGGGAAAAGACCCCTACATAGTTCAGCAGGGCGCGGGTATGTCGGTACTGAGATCTGACGAAAAGAGCGAGTACGCGAGCGCCGTGTTCCTCAAATGGTTCACCGAAAAGGAACGCAATATAAACTTCTCGGCAGAGTCCGGCTACCTGCCTGTAAAGAAAGAGGCCTGCGATCTCGGCGAGATAGAAAAGGTTACCTCAAATGAGGGCAAAGAGCTTACCGATATTTGCAAGGATACCTTAAAGCTCGCCATCGACGAGATAAACAGCAGCACCCTTTACACCATGCCGCCTTTTAAAAATTCCGCCGATGTGCGCACTTTCTTAGAGAGTCGCATTCAGGACACTGCTCAGAGCGCTTATGACGAAGCTATGGATAAGATAAGCAAGGGCGGCGACAGAGATGAGGTGCTGGCGGAGTACACCGGCGACGCAGCGTTTGACGAATGGTACGATTCTTTCTGCACCGAGCTGCAAAAGATAATAGAGAAGTAAACTTTTTAGGGGCGTAAGATAAATGAAGAGCAGATCTACCAAAAAAGCGGGCAGTACCGCCGATAATAATCAGCGCAGAAGAGGCTGCCCCTTTTTTGTGAGGCTGTTTGCTGCTACGTTGGCGCTTACTGTGCTGCAGTTCGGCACGTTTTTGGCTATGCTTTTCGTAAGCGGCGAGTTTTCGCATATAAAAAAATACGCCTACGATTCCGTTTCCGAAAAGACCGAAAACCGCAAGAACTACGTTGAAAATACTTTGGCAAACAAAATGCCGCTGGTATACGAGGCGGGCAGGGAGATAAACGATATTACAGAAAGAGCGCTGCGCTCGAATAATGCTGATTACGGCGATATAAAGACCGATAAGGCGCTCTGCAAGCAGATACTGCATGATTCAGTAGATACTATATCCTCAATGCTGCACCGCGGCTTGGTGAATGACGCTTACATAGTGCTGGATACAGGCAGCCTTTACGAAAGCGGCCCGAAGGGCGACGATACTTCCGATACGCTGGCAACGGTGTATCTGCGCGATGTAAATGTAACAGACGGATTCGCCTCTGAGCGCGAAAATGTGTTCCTGGAGGCGGGCAGCGCCGATATAGCCTCGGAATTTGACGTTATGCTCGACTCGGCTTGGACATCGCATTTGCAGCTTTCGGGCGGGGAAAAGGGCAGCTTTGAGTTTTACTATAAAACGCTGCGCACCGCCCGCGAGAATCCTAAGACAGATATGGCAGACCTGGGCTGCTGGACGGGCTTTTCCGCAATATCCGAAACCGGCAGAGAGAGCATGCGCTATACCGTGCCGCTTGTTGCGGACAGCGGCGAGGTATACGGCGTTATCGGCATAGGCTTGATGGAAAAAACAGTGCTCAGCTATATACCCGGCAATGACCTGCCGAACGAGCGCTCATGCTACATTCTCGGCGTGGATATGGATAATGACGGCGTTTATGTTCCTCAGCTAAACTCTGGCGCGATATACAAGCGAGTGGTAGGAAGCGGCACGGTGATAAGCCGCGAGCACAGCATCGGTAAAAATGTATATGATTTCAACACAAAGAGCACCGTCAGCGTGCCGACCGTAGGCACTATAAAGGATGTAAATATCTACAACGCCGATTCGCCGTACAAATATAACAAGTGGGCGATAATCTCGATCTCCGAAAAGGCGGAAGCGCTGAGCATATACTCTACGCTGGTGCACCTCTTTACGGTATCGTTCGTGATCTCGGCGGCTATAAGTATACTTTGCACGATATTCATGAACCACCACCTCACCGCGCCTGTGCGCAAGATAAGCAGAACGCTGGAGCAAAACCGCGACAGCGATGAGATAATAAACTTCGAGTCCTCGGGCATAACCGAGATCGACAGCCTTACCGACGAGATAAAGCAGCTTCAGATAAATGTAAAAGAGCAGTCCTCGCGCGTATCTAAGATAATCAGCATGGCGGTAGTGGGCATAGGCGCTTTCATGTACGATACCGTGAAGCAGACGGTGTTTATAAGCGAAAGCATGATCTCTACGCTGAGCTGCGATAAACTGCCCGGCTGCGGCGACCGCACTATACCGTACTCGGAATTTTCACGGCTGATGGCTGAGATAGATTACAATAACGACACGAACATAGCTAAGCTTTTCGCGGACGTTTACAGCGGCGATGACGGCGTGATAATCAGCCGCCAGTACCCGCTTACCACCGACGCGGGCGAAAAGAAATGGTTTAGCCTGAGCCTGCGCAGGGACGGCGCGAACATACTGGGTCTGGTGCAGGACGTTACTCAGTCGGTGATGGAGATGCAGAAAGTCAAGTACGAGCGCGACTACGACGTTACTACCGGCCTGCTGAACCGCCGCGCTTATCAGCACACGATAGAGAAAATGTTCCGCGAGCCGAAAAAGCTAAAGACCGCGGCGTTCCTCATGTTCGATATAGACGATCTGAAATACGTCAACGATACCTACGGGCACGACTTCGGCGATGATTATATAGCGGCTACGGCTAATGTGCTGAAAAACTTCCACTACCACGGCGGCGTGGTGGCGAGAATGTCGGGCGATGAATTCAACGTATTCCTCAGCGGCTTTGATACCAAGGAAGAGATACGGCGGATAGTGGCAGAGGTTATGCAGAAGCTGGGCGAGAGCTACTGCATACTCAGCGACGGCACGCACTACAAGCTGCGCGCGAGCGGCGGCATAGCCTGGTACCCGGATGACTCGACCTCTTACGAAATGCTGATACGCTTCGCCGACTTCGCAATGTACACGATAAAGCACTCGACCAAGGGCAGCATCGCGGAGTTTGATATAACGAAGTACACCAAAGACTCTATACTCATCACGGGCGTAGAGGAGATGAATAGGATAATCGACACCGAGAGCATAAAGTACGCGCTGCACGCGATAATCTCGGTACGAACGGGCAGGATATATGGCTACGAAGCGCTGATGCGCCCGCAGAGCGAAGTATTCAAAGCGCCGCTAGACTTTATCAGAATAGCTAAGACCAGCGCGAAGCTTTACGAGATAGAGCGCCTGACATGGAAGCTGGCGCTGCGGACATTCCACGAATACATAAAAGAGGGAATGGTGCCGCAGGGGGCTAAGATATTCATAAACTCGATCTCGAACTGCATAATGGACGCTAAGGACATCGCCGAGATAGAGCGCGAGAACAAGGATATTCTGAACAGCATAGTGCTCGAGGTGCTTGAGAGCGAGGAAGCGAACAGCGAATACGTCCACGCTAAGCAAGAGTGGATAAGCTGCATAGGCGCAATGACCGCGCTGGACGATTTCGGCAGCGGCTACAACAGCGAGTACGCACTGCTTACGCTGAAGCCTGACATAATAAAGATAGACCGCTCGATAATAAGCGGCTGCGACCGCGACGAGGGTAAGGCGGACATAATAACGAAGCTGGTGCAGATAGCGGCTACGAAAAATACGCTTGTGCTGGCTGAAGGCGTGGAAACGCGCGAGGAGCTGAAAAAGGTTATAGAGTGCGGAGTAGACCTCTTGCAGGGCTTCTACTTCGGCAAGCCGAGCTTCGAGCCGATGAAGTGCACCGAGCAGATGACGGGCGAGATACTCGACCTCTGCGTCGAAGCCGAGAGCAAGCGCGCGAACGGAACTATATAAAAACAAGCACCGCAGGGCTTTGCAAACTGCGGTGCTTTTCTGTTTGTGTTGTAAGGCTGTTTAGGCTTTTTCAAATATGCGCGAGCGCAAAAAAGTGCCCTCATAAATAAGACGTTTTAAAACGCATTTGGTTGCAAAAAATCGCGAAAAAAATCAAAAAAATTTTTAAAAACTTGATTTTTATTCTCCTTGACATTTTATGTATGATGTGCTATACTTCAAATGCCGCCTTTTTAGCACGGGCGGTGCAAATTATAACAAAGAGGGATATTTATGTATACATTGCTTCTCGCCGTTATATATCTGGCTTTCATCAGTTTGGGTCTGCCCGACTCGCTGCTCGGTTCGGCATGGCCGACCATTCGCGTGGATTTCGGCGTGCCGCTTTCGTACATGGGCTTCGTTTCCATGATAATCTCGGGCGGCACGATAATCTCGGGGCTGATGTCGGAGCGGCTGACGAAAAAATTCGGCACGCGCGGGGTAACGCTCGTAAGCGTGCTGCTCACCGCCGCCGCGCTTTTCGGCTTCTCGACCGCTGAAAGCTTTTGGCAGCTCTGCATTTGGGGCGTGCCTTACGGGCTGGGCGCGGGCGCTATCGACGCGGCGCTGAACAACTACGTCGCGCTCAACTACAACTCGCGGCACATGAGCTGGCTGCACTGCTTTTGGGGCGTGGGCACGATAATCAGCCCGTACATCATGAGCTACGCGCTGGCGCATTCGGTCTGGACGAGCGGCTACCGCACCGTTTCGTGTATGCAGTTCGGCATAGCCGCCGTGATACTGCTGACCCTGCCGCTTTGGAAGATAAACAAGCCCGCCGCCGACGAAGCGCAGAAAAGCGAGGTGCTCGGCTTGGGCGGAGCGCTGAGGATACGCGGCGTGCCCTACCTGCTGATAGGTTTTCTCTGCTACTGCGCCGCCGAGGCGACAACTATGCTTTGGGCGAGCAGCTACCTCGAGGGTGTGCGCGGGGTGTCGAAAACGCGCGCGGCGGCTTTCGGCTCGCTATTTTTCATCGGCATAACGGCGGGGCGCTTCATAGCGGGCTTTATTTCCGATAAGCTGGGCGACAACCGCATGATACGTTCGGGCACGGGGCTTGCGCTCTTCGGAGTTGTGCTTACAGCGCTGCCCGTCGGCGTTTGCTCTATGGCGGGCTTTGTCATCATCGGGCTGGGCTGCGCGCCCGTTTACCCCTGCATCATCCACTCCACGCCCGCGAACTTCGGCGCGGAAAATTCGCAGGGCATAATCGGCATACAGATGGCTAGTGCATACGTCGGCTCTACTTTCATGCCGCCGCTTTTCGGGCTTATCGCGAACCATATCAGCTTGCGCCTGATGCCGCTGTACCTCGCGTTTTTCCTGATAATGCTGCTGGTCATGATCTCAAAAACAGAAAAAGCCTGCGCGGCTAGAAAGGCGGGGGAGTAAATGGCGCTAAAGATCTACCAAATGGTGGTGTGGGCTGTAATGATACAGGTCGCGCTGTTTTACGGCATAAACCTGCTGCTCACCCGCCGCGAAAACCGCCTGCCCGCCGATATACTCGAGGGCGTTACCCTATGCGTCAGCTTTTACATATGCTGGACAGGTCTGAACAAGACCCCCGCCGCATTCATCACAATGGCGCTGCTTATCCTATATGTAATAATTGCATTTAAAGAGAAGATATGGTACAAAGCCTTGGCGATGTTCTCAGCCATGATGGTCGCGGCTTTCGTCGAGATGGGGCTGAACTTTTTTTACTACCGCATTGTCACGAAAGACATCTGGATAGGCAATAATATCAGTGTGCAAAACTCGATATACGTCACTGTTTGCTGTATTTTGCAGCTGCTCGCGTACATCGCGCTTAGCAAGGTCTACGCCCTGCGCCGCACCCGCGACCTGCATCTCGATAGAAACGCCGTGTTCTTTTTCCTCGTGCCGATCTCGCAGTACCTGCTTTTCGCCTGCTACACCGTGCAGGGTCAGCGCTATCAGGGAATGTTCTACAAAATGGTCAACCGCCCTATGATGTACGCGGGCATACTTATCGCCGTGGTCGCCGACATTCTGATCTTCCGCGCGCTGATAGACTACTCCACCGCTCGTCACAACAAGCTTCGCTTAGCCGAGCTGGAGTATGAGCAGAAGCTTTCGCAAAACTACTACGACAGCATACGCAAAAACGCCGAGCAGCTTATGAAGTACAAGCACGATTTCAACAACATTGTCAGCACGGCGTACAGCCTGCTTTCCTCCTCCGACCCCGAACAGCGCGAGCGCGGTATGCAGATACTCGGCGAACTCTATCAGAAAAATCTGAAAAACCCCATCATTCCGCATTACTGCGCAAATTCCACCATCAACGCCGTAATATTCGACAAAATGAACGCCGCCGACGAGCGGGGAGTGGAGCTTATTACCAACATCAACATACCCGAAAATATGAAAGTCGAACTTACCGACCTGTGCAGTGTTTTTGCAAATCTTATAGACAATGCGATTGCGAGTGCTGAAAAGTCTAAAAATAACAGAGTTGAACTGTCGGCGCATACCGATATAGGCTGTCTGTTTGTACTGGCAAAAAATTATCCCGACGAAATGCCGCAAATGCCTGCGAAAAAGTCGCACTTCAAGAACGGCAAATTTTCCGAGCACGGTTATGGTCTTGATATTATCCGCGGAGTTGCAGAGAAATACGACGGCAGTCTTGAAATGCGCACGGAGAACGGCTGCGTTGAGATATTGGCGGTACTCAAAATAGCATGACGCATGATGCGAATATTTGAAACAAAAAAGCAGCTTGAAAATGAGCTGCTTTTTGCATATATTTTGGTAATTCAATTCGTCATTTCCGTATACACCAGCCCTGCCGCCTGCGTAATATCCGTCCTCGCGGCGGCGGTGTCGGCATCGCCGTTGGTCATTATGCAGAGGAAAAACGTGCCTTGCGGCGCGAAAATAATCGCCGAGTCGTTCTCCACGCTGGAAAGCTCGCCCGTTTTGTTTGCGACTTCCGCTTCCTCGGGTATGCCCGCGGGGATCTTCGTGCGGGTCGCCTGTGCGCGCATATAGTTGATAACGCTCTCCGCGCCCGCGAGTTTGCCGCTGTAATAATCTGACATAATAGCGCAGCAGTCGGCGGGCGAGGTGTAGTTTTCCTTGCCGTTAAAATCAAGCATAAGCCTGTTCATCTCGGTGTCGGCGTAGCCGTGCGCCTCGCAAAAGCTGTTCACCGCCGCCATTCCCTTGTCAGCGTCGCCGCCGCCCAGCCGTGTTACAAGCGTGTTGCAGGCTTCGTTGCTGCTCTGCGAGATCATGTCTGAAAGCAGCTCGTCAGTTTCGCCCGAGTAGCTTTCCGCCGCGCGAACACTGTCGGCTTTTTCGTAAACCGCACCCGCGACGTACAGCTTGATAAGGTTGGCCGAGATCATTTTCGCGTTCTCGCCGCCCGAATTTCCCGCCGCCAGCCGCTTTGTGTCCGAGACCGCGCATAGAGAATATGTGCCGCCCGCCGATGTCAGATCGGCGAAAGTATCGTCCAGCGCTGCGGTAATGTCGCCGACGGCTGCCTTGTCAGCACTGCTGTCGTCAGCCTTAGACTTTTTGTTCTTCTTTTTGTTCTCCGCCTTGCTTTCGGCTTCGGAAACGCCGCTTCCCGCCGCGCTTTCCGTACCGTTCACGCTTTCCGTCGGCGCGGAGTCGGTCTGTATGTTAGATGTCTGCACCGTGCTCTCGCTGCGCATACCGTTTCGCCCGATGTATTTTCCGCAGCCCGTCAGCATGGCGAATACTGCGCATACCGCGCACGCCGCCGCGAGCTTCTTCATGTTCGTGATTTTCATATCTATCAGCCGCCTTAATTGAATGTGAGTTGACCCTTGTTTACCCAGCCGCCGATGCCGTTTGAGATCATGACGAAGTAAAAATCGCCGTCTTTGCCGCTGACGTATCCGCTTACGCCGCTGCTGAGGTCGGGCTGGAAATACAGCGTGCCGTTTATCGTGGCGTCGCCGTAGTCCTCGGAGGATGTGGGGTAGGTCACTACGAATTTCGAGCGCCAGTTTGTCAGTCCCGAGATGGCGTATACGCCCGAGCTGCTGTAAATGTCGTTGAGGTCGGCGGGCTGGAGCATACCGCCGCGGCACCAGCCCTGCGTTCCGCCGTAGCTTACGCGGAACCAAACTTCCGAGCCTGTATCTTTGTAGCCAAGTACCGTTACCGATGTGCTGTCGGGTATGTAGGCTATCTTGTTCGAGTCGTATCTGTCCGCCTTGTCGCGTATCGGCAGCTGCCCCGCTTCGTCAACGCGAACTACCAGCGTCAGCGGGTAATCTACATAGCCGTACTTTTCCGCGTCGGTCTTTTCCTTTTTAGTGGTGGTCGGCGCGGGGGTGGTTGTCTGGGGAGCGGTGGTCTCGGGCGGGGCGGTGGTAGCCGCGGGCGTTGTCGCGAGGGTGGTCGCCGCAGTCTGTGCCTGTTCTACCGCCTTTACGTCGCCCTCGTCTTTTGTGGTCGATTTTCCGCCCGTGCGCAGCATAAACGCTATCAGCACCGCCGAAACGCAAACCACGAATACCGATACCATTCCCGCGATGGCAATAACGTGGCTCTTCTTTTTCTGCGGCTGGTAGTAGTTTGGCTGGGGCTGGTAATAATCCTGCTGATAGCCGTCCGTATAGTTTTGATAGTCTTGATAGTCCTGATAATACTGCTGATCTTGATACCCTTGCTGATCGTAGCCGTAGCCCTGCTGATACTGCGCGTTCGGATCGTACTGCCCGTTTTGACCATTCGGCGGCTCGTTGCCCGCGTACATGGTCATGTATTCGTCGTCCTGCGGAGCGCCGTTCACCCCGCCTGTATTGTAATTGTTTCTGTTGTTTTCCATAAATTTACCCCTTTCTTAGCGGTACTGCTTTTATTATACCATACCCCGCCGCAGATTTCAACTCGCCTTACCCCGCCTAGCGAAATTTTCATTACAATAAAAGCGCCGCCCGCACCCTTTTTAGGTAACGAGCGCCGTTCGCACTATGTTATATGGCAGCGCATTGAAGCTGCCGATCTCAGTTTTGTGCGGGTCTTTCTTTAGTCTTTCTTATTTTTCTTTCCGACTACTCCCAGTGCCGCCATAAAGCCTATAAGCGCTGCCGAAAGTCCCGCCGTAACGCCCGTGGTCGGGTTGGTAACGGGTGCTGCCGAGCTTGTTGAACTTGCCGAACTTGCCGAACTTGACGAACCGGTCGAGCTTGAAATTGCCGTGCCCGAAGAGCTTGCCGCCGATGATGCGGAGGAAGCCGAAGATGTTCCCGAGCTCGAGTTTTCAGCCGCCGACGAGGTGTCCGCGCTGCTGGAAGTATCGTTGCTGCTTGAGCTGTCCGCCGCGCTTGAGCTGTCTGCCGAGCTGCTGTCCGCACCCGAGCTGTCGGTATCGTCGCCGATGAGTTTCAGCTCGTCGAAAGCCTTTTTCAGCGCGTCGATCTTGTTCTGCTGGGCGGTCTTGCCGCTGCCCGTCTGGTTCGCCGTGCTGACTAAGCTGTTGTACGCCTTTTTCAGCGCCTTTACGCTGTCCGCAGTGTAGGGCGAGGTGTCGAATTTCTCGTATTTCAGCATCAGCGCCATCGACTCTTTCATTACCTCGTAGTAGTCGCCGCGCTTGTTGCTGCCGTTAAAGAAAGTGTTCATCCAGCTTATGCCCTGGTCTGCCGACCATATACCGCTGCCGGTGGGGAAGCGCTCGAAGTATTTGCGCAGGTTCTCGTAATACTGAGCCTTGTAATTGCTGAGCGCGGTGTTGTAATTCTCCGAGCTGAAAGCCGCCGCCGCTTTGTCGAGCGAGGCGTTGAATTTCTCGGCGAAGTCCTCGTTCTGCATAGCTTTGTAGAACATTACGGCGAGGGGGTCGTTGTCCTTTTTGCCAAGCTCGTACACCTGCACTAGCTTGTTGTTAGTAGGACTTTCACCTGCATTGCCCCAAAGGTTCGCGCCCATTTCGGTATCGTAGAGCATAAATCTCCAGCGGCAGTCGCTGTGATCGGGGTTCGCGGCTTCCGCTTCGCGCGAGCGCCATACGCTCCAGTTCTTTCCGCTCCAGTCCTCGTTGCTGAGGTATATCTCGGTCGCAAAATAGTCCGCTAGGCTTTCTATATCGAATTTTTCGCCGAATTTCTCGTAGTCCGCGTCTTTTGTAAGGTCTGCGGCGTATACCCAGCCGATGTCGTTCGTCCATAGCGTGAGGTCTTCGACATTGCCCTCGTCCACCTTCGGTTGATTGTAATTATCGCTGTCGGGCTTGATTATAACTACGTTTTTCTTTTTAACATCATAGTGGTCTTTGATGTAAGAGTCGGTGTAATCTTCCTGAAGCGTGTAAACGCCCCAGTATTCGCCGTTGATGAAAGCTACGCAGGCTCTGCCCGACTGCGCGGCGTAGTCCATGCCGCCCGCTATCGCCATGCTTTGTATCATGCTGTCCTTGAACTTAGTGTAATTCGCGTCGTTGCCGCCGTTGCGGAGCACGAATTTTTCAAAGTCGGCTACCTCTCTGCCCTCGCCGTCGCGCGAGGTTATGCCGCTGATAATGGGGTAGTTGAACTTGTCCGCGCCGTACGAGCTGCGCGCGCGTAAAAACGCAGGCTCTTCTGATAATCTCCGCGCGAGTAGCCGCCCTGTATCCTCATGCCGCAGTCCTGCGAAAGCTTCGCTTCGCCGTCCTCGATGAAGTCGATGTGCACGGGGCGCTCCCAGTCCTTGCCCTTATTGTGGGCGTTGTCTTTCATATATATGCCCGTCTGCTTGTCGAAAAGATTATCGCTGTCGGTGACTACCGAGATTATCGGAACACCGTAGTAGGTGTCGTTGCCGATGCCGACGAAGTAGGAAGCCGCAGCCACGCCGCTCGTCTGACCGTTTTTTATCCCCACCGCGCGTATAACAGTGCCCTTGTCCACCTTTACCTCGGGCTGAGATGGGCTGCTGTTCCAGAAATTATCGTACCAGTCGGTAAAAAGCTCGCGCTTCATGGCTGACAAATTATTCTCATCGCTTGTGCGGTCGTAAACGTTTATCTCGCCCGTGTACTTCTGTGAATTTTCATCGGGCGTACTGCCGTCGGTGGTGTAGTAGATGTCCGCGCCCGCCTCCGCAGTTATGCCGAGGTCGAAGCTTTCGGTAAAAGCGCCGCTTGCGCGGGAGAACTGCGGCACAGCGAGCTTGTGCACGCTTTCAGCCGTGTTGTCCGCCATGGGCGTGGGGTCGCATATCGCCAGATCTGCCGAGCCGGAGGGCACGCGCGCGTATGTAAGGTCGTCCGCAAGCGCGGGCACTTCCATAGTGTCGATGGCGTTCTCGCCGTCGGTGATGGTTACCTTTTCGCCGGCTGCCGAAAGGCCGAATTTCGCCACGGCTTTGTCAGCGTAGTCCTCGCTGTTGATATTTTTGCCGCAGTAAACTATGTAGTAGCCGTGCGCCGCCACGGTAGCGCCATCGGGCAGGGCGGCTTTCTGCGGATTCGCGGCGTCATCGGTGATGTACATGCCGCTGAGGTCTACGGCTGTATCGGTGGGGTTGTATATCTCCACCCAGTCGCAGTACTTGCCCTTGCTGTCGGCGACGTCGGTAAGGTTGCCGTTTTCGCCCTTGTTAGATGTGCATATTTCGTTTATCACGAGCTTTGAAGCGTTCGCGTCGAGAGCCGAAGCGGGCAGAGCCATTAGCGTAAGTCCGCTTGCCGCCGCTATTGCGAGCGCGCATATTCTTGCTTTCATATTTTTATATCCTCTATGCATTTGCGCATTTATCCGTTTTGTGCGCTCTCTGCAAGCTTTTGTAAGATAATGCTTCGCCGACCTGCAAAAACGTACCGTTCTTAATCAAATTATAGCACAATAAATAAAAAAGTCAATGGCTGAGCGATAATTTTATCTCAAATATACATAAGGTTCATATTTTATAACAAAGAAAAGCCCAGCAGACGTTTCGGAACACATCTGCGGGGCTTTGTCTAAAAATTTATAGGAGTACAGCCTTTTTAAAGGCGTAAGTGAACTATCGGTCAGTCGACTTTTTCGGGGGTGAGCACCGACTCTGCGGTAAAGCCGCCCTCGCCGTAATCTACCATCACGGTGCTGTCGGTGTCTATCTCGCCCGCGATTATCTTCTTGGCGATGAGCGTTTCGATATTGCGCTGTATAAATCTCTTCAGCGGGCGCGCGCCGAAGCTGGGGTCGAAGCCCTGCTCGATTATCGCGTTCATAGCCTTTTCGCTTACCTCAACGTGTATGCGCTTGTCCTCAAGCCGCTTGTCCAGCTCGGCTATCATGAGTTTTACTATCTTGCTTATCTCCTCGCGGCGCAGAGGCTTGTAGTAAACTATCTCGTCGAGCCTGTTGAGGAACTCGGGGCGGAAGCTGCGGTGGAGCAGAGCCTCTACGTTCTTTACAGCTTCGGGTGATATGCTGCCGTCCTCCTGTATGCCGTCGAGCAGCGCCTGCGAACCGAGGTTTGAGGTGAGAATGATTATCGTGTTCTTGAAATCTACCGTTCTGCCCTGCGAATCTGTTATCCTGCCGTCGTCGAGAACTTGCAGAAGTATATTGAAAACATCGGGGTGCGCTTTTTCAACTTCGTCGAGCAGCACTACCGAGTAGGGTCTGCGGCGAACTGCTTCGGTAAGCTGACCGCCCTCTTCGTAGCCGACGTATCCCGGAGGCGCTCCGATAAGGCGGCTTACGCTGAATTTCTCCATGTATTCCGACATATCTATACGCACCATGTTTTTCTCATCGTCGAAAAGCGCCTGCGCCAGCGCTTTTGCAAGCTCGGTCTTGCCGACGCCGGTAGGGCCGAGGAAGAGGAACGAGCCGATGGGCTGGTTCGGGTTGGAAATGCCCGCGCGCGAACGCCATATAGCTTCGGTGACTTTCTGTACGGCTTCGTCCTGACCAATTACGCGCTTATGCAGCGTGTCGCCAAGAGCAAGCAGCTTTTCGCGCTCGCCCTCCATCAGCTTCGATATTGGTATGCCCGTCCAGCGAGAGATTATGCGCGCTATCTCCTCGTCGGTAACGCGGTCGCGCAGCAGGGTGTTTTTGCCCGTGCGCTGTTCCGCTTCGCGCTCTTTTTCCTCAAGCTGTTTTTTCAGCGAGGGCAGCTTGCCGTATCTCAGCTCGGCGAGTTTGTTCAGGTCGTAATCGCGCTCAGCCTTATCTATCTCGGCGTTGCAGGCTTCTATATCTTCTCTCAGCTTCTGCACGCTGGATATGCTGTTCTTTTCGTTCTCCCATTTTGCCTTCATGCTGTTGAACTTATCGCGCAGCTCTGAAAGCTCTTTCTGCACGTCGGCAAGCTGCTCTTCGGCAAGCTTGTCGGTCTCTTTTTTCAGCGCCGCTTCTTCTATCTCGTGCTGGAGTATCTTGCGGCGAACCTCGTCCAGCTCTGTCGGCATAGAGTCCATCTCGGTGCGTATCATAGCGCACGCTTCGTCGATGAGGTCTATCGCCTTATCGGGCAGGAAACGGTCGGTGATGTATCTGTCTGAAAGGGTAGCGGCGGCGATAAGGGCTGCGTCCTGTATCTTCACGCCGTGGAACACTTCATAGCGCTCTTTCAGTCCGCGGAGTATCGAGATGGTGTCTTCTACGTTCGGCTCTGCTACCAGTACTGTCTGGAAACGGCGCTCCAGCGCGGCGTCTTTCTCGATGTATTCTCTGTACTCGTTGAGGGTGGTCGCGCCTATGCAGTGCAGCTCGCCCCTTGCGAGCATCGGTTTCAGCAGGTTGCCCGCGTCCATAGCGCCGTCGGTCTTGCCCGCGCCGACTATGGTGTGCAGTTCGTCGATGAAGAGGATTATCCTGCCCTCGCTCTTTTTTACCTCCTGCAATACCGCTTTCAGCCGCTCTTCAAACTCGCCGCGGTACTTCGCGCCCGCTATCAGCGCGCCCATATCAAGCGAAAATACCTGGCGGTCTTTCAGATTTTCGGGCACATCGCCCTTTACTATACGCTGTGCCAGACCCTCTACTACGGCGGTCTTGCCGACGCCCGGCTCGCCTATCAGAACAGGGTTGTTCTTGGTCTTGCGCGAGAGTATGCGTATAACGTTTCTTATCTCGTTATCTCTGCCGATAACGGGGTCGAGCTTGTTGTTTTTTCGCCAGCGCCACGAGGTCTTGACCGTACTTTTTAAGCACGTTGTAAGTGCCCTCGGGGTCTTGCGACGTGACCTGCTGGTTGCCGCGAAGCTGCTGCATCGACTTGAGCACCTTTTCTTTCTCGATGCCGAACTGCTTGAATATCCGCTTCAGCGCGTCGTTAGGCGAGTCGGTAAGGGCGAGCAGTATGTGCTCTACCGAGATGTAGCTGTCCTGCATTTTGTCCGCGGTCTTTTCCGCGAGCGCGAGGGCGGTGTTCAGCTCTTGCGAGATGTACATTCCGTCGTTTGCCGCCGAGCCGGTAACCTTCGGCAGCTTTGCGACCTCCGCTTCGGCTGTGGCGGCTACGCTTTTCGGGTCAGCGCCCATAGAGCGCAGCATTTCGGGGATAAGCCCGTCCTCCTGCGTGGCGAGCGCCGCGAGCAGGTGCTGCTGGTCTACCGCCTGATTTGAATACTGTGCGGCAAGGTTCTGCGCGGTATTGAGAGCCTCTGCCGATTTGGTAGTAAATTTATTTATGTTCATAAAGCTCACTATCCTTTCACATTCATTTCGCTGTTGTTTTTCTCATGTTCTTAATGTTCTTAAAGCTTCTCTAAACTATGCTGACGCCCTTGCGCAGGTAGCCTTTGTAAGTTTCCTCGCAGAGGGCTTTTGCGTGCGCGGGGTCGGAGGCGTTTTCAAAATACACCGTTATCGCCTTATCAAAGGTGCGTATGTATTCGCTTATCGCCTCGGCTATCTCGCGGTCGGCAAGACCATTGCCCGCTATCTCGTAAAAATCGCGCGTATAGCTCTTCGGTGCTATCTCGCAGGGAAAGCCGCCGCTGAAAAATTTGCCGAGGTATTTCTGCTCCGCCGCGCTCCAATCTCTGAAAAATCTGTCCGTTAGCTTTATCAGCTCTTCGCTCTGCGTGCGCAGGGTAACTTTCAGCCTGCCCGCCTTGCCCGAAAAGCTGCGGTAAAGCTCTACCGAATATTTCAGCGTAGGCTTGTACTTGAAATTCAGCGGAGTTTTCACCGCCATTACCGAGTCGGAAGCCTGCGGGGCGGGCAAAAAGCGGCTGTCCAGCGCCTGCCCTACCAGTGAGAATATCTCCCGCATACGCATTTCGGGCGTAGTGAGGCTGACTCTTTCAGCCAAAAGCTGATTTATCAGATTTGAGCGGCTTGTGTTCATGCGGTAAGCCATTTCGTCCACCGCCTGCACCACCTCGTCGGAAAGAACTATGCTGTATACGCTTTTTCCCATTTTTCTCACCGCCTTTTAATAATGTATAGTGTATATATATATCGTCCGTTCTTATCTCTTTCTTTATATAATATTATACCACGTTTAAATAATTTGTCAATATGTTTATATAACTATGCTTGCAAGTTTGTAGACCTGCACAAATTCGCAATGCTTATTTCTTACATTTTGCTGCAATTTTTCACCATATAATTTTAAAATGACCGAAAGCAAGGGCCGATATTCGCTTTATATGATTTTCACACGATTTTTATTTTGTCCTATATTGATACACTTTTTGAATGACATCTATACTTTTTATTCATGCCTGCCGCATTATGTGCGCTGAGAACTGCGCATTTGGCGGCGAACATGAATGATCGCCGCTGTAATCCTGCATTTGTTCATTGTATATTAAAGTATTTAGGTGTTGACAAAACGTCGAAAGTAAGGTATAATAAATTGTATAGGAAATTTGAGGGGTCGCGCTGTTATGCAGTTAGTTATGGCGCACAGCCCGCGGATATTTTGGCGGGAATACTTCTCGAATTTTTGGAAATAATTTTATTATTGTTTTTGAGAGGAGTTTTTAAAATTATGGCAAGTCTTACAAAGAACCCTAACGTAAACGCATGGGTAGACGAAATGATCGCTCTCACCAAGCCTGACAAGGTAGTTTGGATCGATGGCAGCGATGAGCAGCTCAACGCTCTCAGAGAAGAGGCTATCGCTTCGGGCGAGATGATAAAGCTCAATCAGGAAGAGAACCCCGGCTGTCTGTATCACAGAACTCTGCCGAACGACGTAGCCCGCGTAGAGGACAGAACTTTTATCTGCTCCGAAAAGAAAGAGGACGCAGGCCCTACTAACAACTGGATGGCTCCCGCTGACATGAAGGCAATGCTGACCCCCATGTATGACGGCGTTATGAAGGGCAGAACCATGTACGTTATCCCTTATTCCATGGGCCCCATCGGTTCTCCTCTCGCTAAGGTAGGCGTAGAGCTGACCGACTCTATCTATGTTGTACTCAATATGGACATCATGACCAGAATGGGCGAAAAGGCTTTCGAGAACCTCGGCGATACTTCTAACGACTTCGTTCGCGGTCTGCACTCTAAGGCTGACGTTGACCCTGAAAAGAGATACATCGTTCACTTCCCCGAAGAGAACACTATTTGGTCTATCAACTCTGCTTACGGCGGAAACGTACTGCTCGGCAAGAAGTGCTTCGCACTGAGAATCGCTTCCTTCCAGGGCAAGAACGAGGGCTGGATGGCTGAGCATATGCTTATCCTCGGCGTAGAGAAGCCCGACGGTGAAGTTAAGTACATCACCGCTGCATTCCCCTCCGCTTGCGGCAAGACCAACCTCGCAATGCTCATTCCTCCCGCTTGCTACACCGAAAAGGGTTACAAGGTTTGGACTGTCGGCGACGACATCGCTTGGATGAAGCAGGGTGAGGACGGAAGACTTTACGCTATCAACCCCGAAAACGGATTCTTCGGCGTAGCTCCCGGAACCAACGCTAAGTCTAACTTCAACGCGCTTGCTTCTACTAAGAAGAACGCTATATTCACCAACGTTGCTATCAACAACGACACCATGACTCCTTGGTGGGAAGGTCTGGATAAGAATCCTCCTGTAAACGCTACTGAGTGGAAGGGCGAAAAGGTAAACGGCGTAGAGTACACCGCTGCCGGCAACAAGCTTGCTCATCCCAACAGCCGTTTCACCGCTCCTGCTGAAAACTGCCCCTGCATCTCTTCTGAGTTCAACAATCCTCAGGGCGTGCCGATCTCCGCTATAATCTTCGGCGGCAGACGTGCTAAGACCACTCCGCTGGTATATCAGTCATTCGACTGGACTCACGGTACCTACATGGGCTCGGCTGTTTCTTCTGAAACTACCGCGGCTGCTACCGGTGCAGTAGGCGTTCTCCGTCACGATCCTATGGCTATGAAGCCTTTCATCGGCTACAATGTAGGCGACTACTGGGCACACTGGCTTGAGATGGGCGAGAAGCTCGGCGACAAGGCTCCTAAGATCTTCAACGTTAACTGGTTCAAGCAGGACGAGAACGGCAACTTCATCTGGCCGGGATTCGGCGACAACATGCGTGTACTCGACTGGATCATCAAGAGATGCGAAGGCACCGTAGGCGCTCAGGAAACTGCTATCGGCTACCTGCCTAAGCCCGAAGACCTCAACCTCGAGGGTCTGGACATCGACGACAAGACTCTTGAAGAGCTGCTTGCAGTTGATAAGGATCTCTGGAAGGACGAGATCGCTGAGATGAGAAGATATTACAACGATGATATTGCTGCTAAGGGCGGAAGAGTGCCTGAGGCTCTCGTTAAGGAACTCGACAAGCTGGAGGAAAGACTCGGCAAATAATTTGCACGGGAATTTTTCACCGAAGCTTTTGACTTCTGAATAAATTTGAAAGGGAAGCGCTTTTATAGGGCGTTTCCCTTTTTTATTTTTTCTCTTGATTTTTTGCGAACGTATGTTATAATATTCATGTAAACGAATACAGTGTTTAATTCTGTAAAATAAAGGAGAATGTAAAAATGGCATATGTAATAGGCGTAGACTGCGGTACCAGCGGTACCAAGACCGTGCTCTTTGACGAAAAGGGCAGCGTTATAGCTTCGCACACCGTAGAGTATCCGATGTATCAGCCGAAAAACGGCTACGCTGAGCAAGACCCCGCTGACTGGGCGAACGCAATGCTTACCACCATTCAGGCAGTAATGGGCAAGAGCGGCGTCAGCAAAAACGACGTTATCGGTATAGGCATATCGGGTCAGATGCACGGACTTGTAATGCTCGACGGCGAGGGCAAGGTGCTGCGCAAGTCGATAATCTGGTGCGACCAGCGTACCGAGGCGGAAGTAGAGCAGATGAACAAGCTGCTCGGCAGAGAAAAGCTGATAGAGATCACCGCGAACCCCGCGCTCACCGGCTGGACTGCCGCAAAGATACTTTGGGTAAAGAACAACGAGCCTGATATATATGAGAAATGCCGCCATATACTGCTGCCTAAGGACTACCTCAGATATGTGCTGACGGGCGAATTTGCTACCGAAGTATCCGACGCTTCGGGTATGCAGCTTCTCGACGTGCCGCACCGCTGCTGGAGCAGCGAGGTATGCTCGGCGCTGGGCATAGACATGGATATGCTGGCTAAGGTCTACGAATCCTGCGAGGTAACGGGCAAACTCACCGCAAAGGCTGCCGAGCTAACGGGGCTGAACGCGGGCACTATCGTAGTGGGCGGCGCGGGCGATAACGCGGCGGCGGCTATCGGTACCGGCGTAGCTGAGGACGGAAAGGCTTTCACCACCATAGGCACATCGGGCGTAGTATTTGCGCACACCTCCGACATCGCCATCGACCCGAAGGGCAGAGTTCACACCTGCTGCGCGGCTGTACCGAACGCATGGCACGTTATGGGCGTAACGCAGGGCGCGGGACTTTCGCTGAAATGGTTCAGAGATAACTTCTGCGCGGCTGAGAAAGAAACTGCGAAGTACATGGGCGTTGACGAATATTACCTCATGGATAAGGAAGCAGCTACTGTGCCAGTAGGCGCGGAAAGACTGCTCTACCTGCCGTATCTGATGGGCGAAAGGACTCCGCACCTAGATCCGAACGCACGCGGAATGTTCTTCGGACTTTCGGCGATGCACACCAAAAAGCATATGCTGCGCGCCGTACTCGAGGGCGTATCCTACTCGCTGCGCGACTGCGTAGAGGTGTTCCGCGAGATGGATATAAACGTTTCTGACATGATGGCTTGCGGCGGCGGCGGAACATCGCCCCTTTGGCGCTCAATGCTCGCCGACCTGTACAACTGCCCTGTAAAGACGGTCGCATCTAAGGAAGGCCCTGCGCTGGGCGTTGCGCTGCTTGCACTGACAGGCGCGGGCGTGTACTCCTCAGTACCCGAAGCCTGCAAGGCGGTAGTCGCGACCGACAAGGTACAGCAGCCGAACGAGGAAAACGTACCCGTTTACGAAAGCTACTACCAGCTTTACCACGAGATCTACCCTGCCGTAAAGGCGCAGTGCGCGAAGCTCGCAAAGCTTTGATCGAATATAACAAATATCACAAAGCGTTCGCCGTAAAAAGGCGGGCGCTTTGTGTTTTAATGTAACGAAAAGCCGCAAAGTGTAATGAAAAACGCCGCCAACCGATTGAGCGCCGCCGCGAATTATGATAAAATAAATTATGAGGAAATGCGTTTTGGCGCAGCTCAAAAAAACATCATGGAGGTAAACGATATGAAAAAGATAGCAGCAGGCCTGCTGGCGCTGGCGATAGTATTCGGCGCAGCGGCAGACGGTGCATTTTTAGACAGCAGCGCGATAGCAGCAAGCGCGGCGGCTTATACTGAGAACGAGCTTAAGGCGAAGGTAGCTGATAGTTCTGATTACGACATGATCGACTGGGCATACGATGATTTCGACGGCAACCGCAAAAAAGAGGGTTTCGGCTTATTCTTTGGCGGTGCGGAAGCTTTGCGTGAAACTCGCTATATCAGCAGTGACGGAAATGTTTCTGTTATGAGATTGGGTGTTTCGCAAATGTCAGTGCTCGATGTTGGAAGCAACAAAAAGGTAGTCTATGTTACCGGTATGAATCAGGGCATATTCCGTTTTGCAGTTTACGGCGTAGAAAACGGCGAGGAGTATGAGCTTCCTTTCTCTACCGACAAAAATAATAATGGCAGAATAGAACAAGATAGCGAAGGCTTCCGCTACATCAGCTATGATGAGCGCGGAAACGAGATCGAAAACTACAAAATAAGGTATGATGAAGCCAGCGGAGATTTTGTAGAAGATGACGATGAGCCTACCCCGACCCCCGACCCCGTTACCACCGATTACACCTACACCGAAAACGAGGACGGCACTGTCACCATAACTTCCTACACCGGCGACGCAGAAGAGCTTGTTATCCCCAGTGAGATAGAAGGCAAGACCGTTTCGGCTATCGGCTCCGGAATTTTCAGCCCGCTGAACGGCGGAAACAAGACTATTAAGAAAATTACCGTTCCCGGAAGCGTAAAAACAATCGGCGAAGAAGCTTTCGCCTGCGCAGATGCACTCGAAGAAGTGTACATAGAGGACGGCGTTACTGAGATTGGCGAGTTGTCATTTTCGGGCTGCATGAATTTGAAAAAAATCACTATCCCGAAGAGCGTTACTAAGATAGGCGATTACGCTTTCAGTTACGCTTATCGCAGTGATTCGAGTGCGTTCATTGACGTTACCATCTACTGCTATAAGGACAGCACCGCTCACAAGTATGCACTGGGTGAAAATGCGCTGAACCACGAGTTTGCCTACGTCCTCCTAGACGAAGTTTCCAACCCCGACCCTTCTTCCGACAGCACGGTAAGCGCCGACCCCTCTTCTACCGAGAGCGGTTCTTTAAGCGGTTCGACCTCTACTTCCACCTCCTCCGCGGCGGCTTCCTCCTCGGGCGATAAGACCTCTAACCCCGCTACGGGCGTTGCGGCAGGCGTTTCCATCGCGGCAGTTCTCGCGGGCGGAATAATCATGGTCACCAAAAAGACCAAGAAGTAATTTTCGGAGGTCCTGATAAATGTTTTGGACTAAACTCATAAAAGGTCTGGCGACGATCTTTATGATAATCATGATAATCGGCTCGGTGATCGTAGGCTTGTTTATTATAGACACTGCCGACGATGGATTGGGTCTTGCTGTGATCGTAGGCGGCATTATATGTTCGGTTATCTCGGTCGCCGCGATAATGATGGTATGCGAAGTGTCGCTGAATATCGGCGCTATAAGAAAGATGATGGAAGCGTAGATGGGCGTTCCGAAAAATTTCGGCAACGTTCCTAACAGCGGATATTATCCGAATATGCAGAATATGCAAAATATGCCGAATATGCAGCCTTTTCAGAACCCTCAGCCTGCGCCGATGCCTTTCGAGCCTGCTCCCGCGCCTATGCCCGAGCCTGACGAAAACGACACTTGGGTATGCGAATGCGGCGAAGAAAATCTCTTCAAGAGCAATTTCTGCAAGAGATGCGGCGCTAAGAAAACGCTGGACAAGGTATGGATATGCAAAAAATGCGGCAAATCCAATCCCAATTCTTCCACCGTCTGCAAAGACTGCGGAACTTATAAATAAAGCTTTCCAGAGAGATCAAGTGACTTTTTGATAATGATCTCCTCCCTGTGATCCCCTCTGCGCGGACAATGCGCAGGGGGGACTTTTTTTGCACATATTTTCCCCGCGCCGCCCATATAGTTAGGTATGGGACAAACAGTTCAAGAGGAAAATGGAGTGTGATAAAATGGCGAATGTTATTGCTCAGCGGCAGCGCTCTGAGCGGCAGAATATCGGGCTGACCCACGAGGAAGCGGCGCGCCTGCTGGAGGCTGAGGGCGAGAACCGCTTTGCTGCAAAGAAAAAAATAAGCCCCGTGCGCATTTTTGCGGGTCAGTTTCACGACGTTATGGTGCTGATACTGCTGATAGCGGCGGTCATCTCGGTGCTGATCGGCGGCTGGCGTGACGCTGTGCCGATAATGGTGATAGTTGTGATGAACGCGGCGCTCGGCTTTATACAAGAGTACCGCTGCGAAAAAACGCTCGAGCAGATGGAGCAGCTTACCGCACCCACGGCGCGCGTTTACCGCGAGGGCGAGCTTACCACCCTGCCCGCGGCATATATGGTGCGCGGCGATGTTTTTGAGGTCGAGGCGGGCGAGCGTTTTCCCTGCGACTGCGTTATACTTTCGCAGACGGGGCTTTGCTGCGATGAATCGGCGCTTACGGGCGAAAATCTGCCGATAGAAAAATGCGCTTACCGCGGCGAAAAGCAGATAAGCGAGCTGAATCTGCCGTACATGGGCTACATGGGTACAGTGGTGCTAAAGGGAAAGGCGCGCTGCGAGGCGGTCGCGCTGGGCAGCAAGGCGCAGATGGGCAGTATCTCGCAGATGATGACCGAGATCGCAGAGGAGCAGACCCCTCTGCAAAAGAAATTGGGCGAGCTTGGCAGGGCGCTTGCCGCGATATGCGTTGGCGTTTGCGTGCTGGTTTTCATAGCGGGCGTTATCCGCGGCGAGGACGTGCTGAATATGTTCTTCACCGCCGTCACCATCGCAATAGCCGCTATCCCCGAGGGGCTACCCGCAGCTGTGACCATCGCTCTGGCGCTCGCGGTGCGGCGTATGCTGAAGCAAAACGCGCTGGTGCACAAGCTTCACTCGGTCGAAACGCTCGGCTGTGCGAACGTCATCTGCACCGATAAGACCGGCACGCTCACGCAAAATCAAATGTCTGTGCGCCGTGTTTACACGCTTGACGAGCGCGCCCGCGAGCTGACATTCGACAGCGAGGGTGTTCCCGAAAACGGTGAAAATGCTGAAAACGCCGATATGGGCGGCACTCTTCGCGAACTGCTGATATGCGCCGCACTTTGCAACAACGCCCGCAGGTGTACTGATAATTCGCCCGCCTGCCGCCGAAACCGCCGTGCACGCCGCAAAAAGCCGGGCTTCGAGGGCGACCCGACCGAGGTCGCGCTGCTGCGGCTCTGTACAGATATGGGTATCGACCTCGAAAAGCTGCCGATGGAGCGTATCGGCGAAAAGCCTTTCGACAGCGAGAGCAAGTATATGTCCGTGACCTGCCGCGACGGCGAGGGCAGGCAGGCGGTGTTCGCAAAGGGCGCGCCCGAAAAGATGATCGCGATGTGCACTCACCGCTTCGAGGACGGCGGCGCTGTACCGCTGGAGGAAAGCGCGCGGGCGGCGCTGCTGCGAAAAAACGAGGAGTATGCCGCGCAGGGGCTTCGAGTGATAGCGTTCTGCGGTTCGGCGGGGGATACGGCGGTGTTCTTGGGGCTGGCGGCGATGTCTGACCCGCTGCGTCCGCAGGCTGCCGAAGCCGTTCGCGAGTGCCGCCGCGCGGGAATATCCACCGTGATGATTACTGGCGACCACAAGCTCACCGCCTGCGCCATCGCGAAAGAGGCAGGCATTCTCACGGGCAGAAAGCGCGTAGTCACCGGCAGCGAGCTTGACGAAATGACCGATGCTGAGCTTGCCGAGCAGATAGGCGAGATAGCCGTTTACGCGCGCGTCACCCCCGCCCACAAGCTTAGGATAGTGCGCGCCTGCAAGCAAAAAGGCATGGTCTGCGCTATGACGGGCGATGGTGTGAACGACGCGCCCGCCGTAAAGGAAGCCTCGATCGGCGTTTCGATGGGGATAAGCGGTACAGATGTAACAAAGCAGGCGGCAGATATGATACTGCTGGACGATAATTTCGCTACGCTCGTCAGCGCTGTACGCGAGGGACGCACGATATACGCCAATATCCGTAAATTCGTCCGCTATCTGATAGCCTGCAACATCGGCGAGGTGCTCACCATGCTGGGCGCGATACTTATGCGTCTGCCGATGGCGCTAGTGCCTGCGCAGCTCTTGCTGGTAAATCTGGTTACAGACGGTCTGCCTGCCGCCGCACTTTCGGTAGAGCCTGCGGAAAAGGGCGTTATGGGCAAGCCGCCCCGCCGCGAGGAGGACAGCTTTTTCAGCGGCGGCTTGATGACGAAAATAGTCGCGCGCGGCGTGGCGATAGCCCTCTGCACCCTTGCCTGCTTCACACTGCTGCTGCCGAGCGGTCTGGCGGCGGCGCGCACGGGTGCGATGCTCACACTGGTATTTTCGCAGCTTATACACGTTTTCGAGTGCCGCAGCGAGGACAAAACGCTTTTACAGATGGGTCTGCGCGGCGGAAAATTCGTAGTGCTGGCGGCGCTTTCATCGGCGGCGTGCGTGGCGCTCTGCATGGCCGTGCCGCAGCTTGCGGCGGTGTTCTCGCTTACGAAAATGTCAGCGAAACAGCTCGCAATATCGCTGAGTTTCGCTGCCGCTGCGGCTGTTTTTTCGGCGATAGGTTCGGCTTTCAGAAAACGAGTTTAAATATTTGAACATTGTTAAAATTGCACAAAAAATAGTGTGAAATTTCTGCATATAAAAAAGGCGGCCGTGACAAGCGGTCGCCTTGATTTTTTTGTGATGTGTCGCTTTAAGCGTTCTGAACTTTCGGCTTTCTGCGGAAAAGCGGCTTGCGCTTTTTCTTGATAAGCTCTAGGGGGTCGCCGAAGCGCTCTTTATTTTCCTCTGCGGTGTATACCTTTTCCTCGCTCTGCTCCATGATGTTGGTAAACTGGTCCATCAGCAGCTTCTGCTCCAGCATCGCGGCAGCGTCCTCAGCAGTGGCGGCGTCGCCCGACTCTATCATCTTGCGTATCTCGCCGATGTATTTTCTGTCATCTACCGAAATGAAGGGCACGCGTTTTTCTATACCTGCGCGGAAATTCTCTTTATCCTGTATAAGCTGCGGCTCGCGGGCTTTGAGTATCTCTATCTGCTCGGTAATGCCTTCGTTTATCTCTACCTGCTTTTGCTTAGCCGCGGTAAGGCGGTAATGCTGCAGGCAAACGGAGAATACGGAAATTCCGATGAGCGCGAAAGCCCCGAGCACGATAGCCGCAATAATGATCTTTGTAATGAAGTAAACAAGTAAAAACAACACTAAGCCTGCGCCGGCGCTTATTCCCAACGCTTTAGCGCGTTTGGTCGTGAGCTGAAAGTTTTTTACAACGTAGTCTTCGTCATGTATATAAGTTTTGAGATATTCCTGATTTTCGCGGTTCTGCTTTATAGCAGAACTTTTCTGATCGTAGCGGCGGAAGTACTCGACCGCCTGATCTACGCGTTCAAGCTCTGTCATAATACACTTTCCTTTACATAAATTAGATTTGTGTGGATATACCGACTAGGGATAACATTCCAGCGGTATTGTCTATATTATACCACAAGACCCCACCGTTGTCAAGAGCTTTTTGCCAAACTGGTACAAACATATGAATTTTTTTCACATTGGACTGAAAGGCGTGTATGCATTGGCATATAAGCCTATCTTGGCGGGCTGCGAAACTGCCGAAAAATTTTTTCGCGGGCTAAGCGGTTTTCGTAAGTTCTTAAAGTGAATAAATTCGCGAAAGTATTGATTTTTAGCCGCCGCTGTGATATAATATACATACTATTATAAATGTATAAAAAGAGATAATCATATTAAGGATCGTGAAAAGAAAAATGGGAAAAAACAAAACTGATATTACCGCTTCGGCGGAGAAAAAGCCGATATGGAAGCAGCGCCGGCTTGCTATGCTGCTCTCGCCGCTTGCCGTCGCGCTCGCGGTGTTCGCAATCTTCAAAAAATTCTCGCTCTACCCCTTTGGCAGCCGTACTGCCGCTTGGTGCGATATGAACCAGCAGGTAGTGCCGCTCCTCTGCCAGTTCAAGGATATTCTCGACGGCAGATCGGGAATGTTCTTAAGCTTTAAAAACGCGTCGGGCATGAATTTTTGGGGCGTGTTCTTTTTCTTCCTCGCAAGCCCTTTCAGCCTGCTCGTAAAATTCGTGCAGAAAAGCGATATGCTCGTTTTCATGAATATACTGATAGTGCTGAAAATGGCGGCGAGCGCTTTTACCTCCTCGCTCTACTTCGTGCGCAGCAGCTTCATGAAAAAGCTCGATACTCCCGCTATCGTGATACTCAGCTTTCTCTACGCTACCAGCGGCTACGTCATGCTTTTCTACCAAAACGTTATTTGGCTGGATATGATGTACCTTTTTCCGCTGCTGCTGCTCTCGCTGGAAAAGCTCCGCGGCGGCTCGCCAGTATGGTATATACTCGTGATGGCGCTGATGATGGCTGTAAACTACTACATCGGCTACATGGTGGTGGTTTTCCTGCTGCTGCTGGCGGGCGTTTACCTGCTGCTCGCGGCGAAGGCTGAAAATGAGAAAGGCGGCGCAGTGTGCCGCAGATTTTTGCTCTCGTCGGGCTGCGCGGCGATGTTTTCGGCAGTGGTCTGGCTGCCCAGCTTCATGCAGTACCTAACATCGGGCAGGCGCACTTCGCTTATTGAAAATCTGCGCGTTGGCGACCTTGTTACCGATTACGATACCGTGTTCCCCGTCGCTATGTGCAGCTCGCTGCTTGTGCTGATGGCTCTCGGAGGATTTGCCGCAAGCCGCCGCGCCGATATGTACGGCAGGCTTTGGCGGATAATGCTCGTGCTTCTCGCTGCGCCGATAGTTATCGAGCCTGTAAACAAGATGTGGCACACGGGCAGCTATATGTCGTTCCCCGCGCGCTACGCTTTTATGACGATATTTGCGGCGATGATAGTGGCGGCAGATATGCTTGGCAGGGAGCACAAATACCGCTGCAGCATGAAGCTTTACGCGATAGGCGGACTGCTCTGCGCGGCGGCGGTGGTAGCTTTCGAGCGCTTTTCTTCTGGATTTATCAGTGCCGACCTCGATATTCTCTTTACCTACACCGACTCGCTCGGCGGCAGCGATGCTTCATTCAAGAGTATGTGCAAGCTTTTCATAGTCGGCGCGGCGTGCTTTGCGCTAATATACGCCCTCTACCGCCACGGCTGGATATTCCGCGGGATATTCATAGTTTTCACCTGCGCGGCGGTCACGATAGAGTCGATGGGCTATATACGCGTTTACATGACTACCACCGCAGAGCGCAATGAGTCGACCAACGACATTCAGCGGCAGGTGTTCGCCTTAGCCGACCGCGTTGAAGACGACGATTTTTACCGCATGAAAACGAGCGGAAAGCCTTTTGATTACAACATGATAGGCGCTATGGGCTACAACTCGATAGGCCACTACACCTCGCTCACCGAAGAGGACTATATGTTCACCATGAAGCGCATGGGCTACACTTCGGTATGGATGGAGGTAGGCACCTGCGGCGGCACTGAGATGACCGACGCTCTGCTTTGCGCGGGGTATGAGATAAGCCATAACAAGCAGGACAACACTGTTTATTCGTTCAACGGCTACCATATCAACCCGCTGAACGACCGCCTGCCGCTGGGCATTGCCGCCGCGGGCGACCTATCGGCTGAGATACCCGCAGGGCTTACCCGCGCGCAGACGCAGGAATACATTTACCGCCAAATATTCGGCGGCGAGGGCGCTGTTACCGAATATAAGCCCGACGAGGGCGACATCATGCAGGTCAAAGACGGCGATTACCACTGCTCGGAATCTGCAACGCTCATCTACCGCGTAAAGGTCGAGGGCAGACAAACGCTCTACTTCGACTGCTTCGACAAGCTCTCGAATGACCTTTCCGAGCCGATATACGACAGCTTTTCGGTAAAGGTCGGCGGGCAGAACGTTTGCCGCAGTTACCCGTATTCCAAAGAAAACGGCGTGCTGAAGCTGGGCACTTTTGAGGACGAAACTGCGGTCATCGAGATAAGGTGCTTGAAAGACGTAAACTGCGCTTCGCTAGGCGTTTTTGGCGTAGACCTCGACAAGCTGGACGAAGCTTGCGGCACGGCGCAGGGCATAGGCTTGCAGGAGAAGAAGAATGGTCTTTACGGTGAGTCGGATTTCGAGAGCGCGCAGACAGTGTTCCTCTCAGTACCGTACAACGAGGGCTTCACGGTAAAGGTCAACGGCGAGAATGTAGAGTACCGCAAGGCGCTTTCGGGCTTTATGGCTTTCGACCTGCCCGCGGGCAAATGCAGTGTAGATATATCGTTCAAGCCGCAGGGTTTCACGGCGGGCGCGGTGATTTCGATATGCGGCGTGGCGGCGACGGCGGTGTACCTGCTGCTTCGCAAAAAGCTGCACCCCTCTGAAAAGCTTGTCCGCACGGCTGACAAGGTAGGCGCGGCGGCAGCGGCGGCGCTTGCCTGCATAGTACTGCTTGCGGTATACATCATGCCGATAGCGGTGAACATCTTTATGTGGAAGCGGGAATAAATTGCCCGATAATAGACAATAAATAACAAACTGCCGTCCTTGGCGCGAATGGTGCGTGGGGACGGCAGTTTGTTTGCGCCCATTGTGAAAATTTTCATATCCGCCGCACGATACTTGTTTTTTCTCCTTGCGTGTGATATACTATTATATATAAGACGACGTACAGGCGGGTGCTTAGCGCTGCCTGCGGAAAATGGAGGATAACTATGGATTATTCAGACGGCGTAAAATATACGCTTTTCAGACTTTTGCTCATGATCGGCTGCGGCGCGGTGGGTGTGGCGGCTGGCAAACTGCTGCTTTGGGCGGCGGCTTCCGTGATGCCGGCTTCTTGGCTCACGCTAAAGGAATTTCTCGTTACCGATCAGGCAGGCTCGGTGACGGCGGCGATAGTTATGGCGGCAATGCTCGGCAGAGTTTTTTATGACGACGGCAAAAAGCACGCCGCTTATGAAAACTGGGACGCAATACTCGTCAGCATTACCCATATCGTTATGCTGATAGTTTACTTCGTGCCCGTTATTTTCTATAACCCAAACGATATTACCCGCGGCGTGGAGTTCGCATATTACCTCTTTTACTTTCCCTGCCGCTGGATGGTGCTCGCTTTCGGCATGGATCTCAAAGCCGCCGCGGCGCTCGGCATACTGCTGATACTTGGCGTGCAGTTCGCGCTGTATATGCTCTCGTACACCCGCTACAAAAAGAAGCACCCCGTGAGCTTTTTGCCGCGCGAGAGCGAGTCCTGACAGGTGGAAACCTGTACCAATATTTGCAGAATTATGGGTTTTGGTCAAAATGTCTAAATTAACGGTTCAGATTTTGTTAATTAAGATAATGAAAAAAGTTTTAATAGTGCTTGAATAAATCTAAAAAAAATGATATAATAGTATAAAATACGTTTCGTGTGCATTTCGTGAAAATGGCGGACATCTTTAAGGCAGGCTCGTCATTTTCAGAAAATGCGCACCGTATTAAAAGGCGGAGGTGTAACTACTAATATGAAAAATTACAGCTATGTTGCGAAGGACTCTACCGGAAAAACGCTGAAAGGCGTTATGGAGGCCGAGGACGAGCAGCAGGTTCAGGAAAAAGTCTACGAACAAGGCTTGTTCCTGATTTCTACCACAGAAGCGCTCGGCGGAACAAAAACGAGCATATACAAGTTCAAAACAAAAGATCTTGCGTTTTCGTGCCGTCAGCTTGCCGCTATGCTTACATCGGGTCTTACGATAGTTAAAGCGCTCGATATAATGTATAAGGAAGAAAAGAACAAAGGCGCTAAAAACGTGTGGCTCGCACTGTATGAAGACGTTAATAAAGGCTCTAACTTTACCGAGGCGCTTATCGCAAGAAACGGAAGCTTTCCGGACTTCATGATAAGCATGATCGACGCGGGCGAATCTGCCGGCAACCTCGATATTACAGTACAGCGCTTAAGCGACTTCTACGCAAATCAGAACAAGACCCAGAATATCATCAAGAGCGCTATGATGTATCCTATCATACTCGGCGTGCTCACCATAGTAATGGTAATAGGTATGTTTACGTTCATCATGCCTACGTTTGCAGGTCTTATGTCTGAAGAGGAAATGCCCGCGCTTTCGCGTGCCCTCTTTAAATTCAGCGACTTCTTAAAGACCAAATGGTACATACTTATAATCGCGATAGTAATAATAGTGCTCGCTATAAGATATGCACTGAAGGTGCCCGACATAAAGCTGAAATTTGACCTTATAAAGCTCAAGATGCCGGCTGTCGGTCCGCTTATGGTCAAGATATACGAAGGTCGTTTTTCGAGAACTCTTTCATCTCTTTACGCCAGCGGTATCCCAATGGTAGAGTGCCTGGAAAGAGCTTCATCGGTACTGGAGAACACTTATGTAGATAAGATGTTCATACAGGTAATAGACGAGGTAAAACAGGGCTCGCCCGTATCTGTATCGCTGCAAAAGACCGAGATCTTTGAGGGAATGTTCTGCTCGATGATCTACGTCGGTGAAGAATCCGGCGCACTCGATGAGATACTTGAGAAAACAGCAGACTTCTACGAAGAAGAATCCGACGCAGCAGTTAAGCGTCTGGTAGCACTGCTCGAGCCGTGCATGATAATCATCATGGGTATTGCGATAGGTCTTTGCCTCGCAGGTATATTCCCGCTGCTCTATGGTGGTATCGGAGGACTCGAGAACTCGTAATAAAGTCGATAAAATCACAGCTATTACAAATACAAAGAAAATCTTTAGAAGAGGTGAAGGAATAAATGCTGTCTTTTGATATTTCTGATAGACAAATAAACATCGTAAAAGGCGATAACTCCGCTAACAAGATCAGAATCGAAAAATCACTGAGCGTTGCGGTTCCGGAGGATATGATCATGAACGGAGAGGTAATAAACCTTTCCGGACTCTCCGAGCTGCTGCTCACAAACCTCAAGGCTGAGGTAATGATGGATAAGGAAGCCGTAGTAACTTTCTCTTCCAGCAACATCGTATTCAAGGAGCTTATAGTTCCTAAGGCAAAGGGTAACGAATTCCTGAGCATGGTACAGAACCAGATGCAGCAGGAAATGGGTATTACCGATGAGTACTCTATCTCATATACTATTGTAGGAGAAGCCGGCGAGGATAACCCCGGCTCGGTAAAGGTGCTGGCTACCGCCTGCCCGTCCTCGATAGTAGAAGGCTTCCGCAAGCTCTTCAACATCATGTCGATAAGCCTGCGCTCGGTAAATATCAGCTGTAACTCCATTTCGAGAATAGTTTTGGCTGACAAGTCGAACCTCGAAAAGATGCCGCTGCTGGTTTGCCAAATAGATGATAACTTCCTCGGACTGATACTCTTTGAGAACGGTCAGATGGCTTTCGCAAGATACGAGCCTATTTCCAAAGAAGATTACGAAACAGACGAGTACCTGACCGAGGCTATCAGCGAGAACATCTTCCGTATGGAACAGTTCAACAAGGCAAGAGGCGGCCCGGGACTCGACAACGTAGTGCTCTACGGCAAGATCGACGACTACATCAAGCTCGTTGACGCTCTCGACTCGCTCGACGTTAAGGCTTCCGTGCTCGGCGTTCCTTCGCAGATCACAGGTTATGAAAAAACTTTGAGTTCACCATCTTCGCTAACGCTATCGGTGCTCTTTACAAGAGAAACAAGCAGACCGAGCGTATCAACCTTCTCGAGGTAGATACCGCTACCGGCAAGGCGGGCTCGAGCAGCAGCGGCACGCTGGTGACGGCTCTGGTAGCCGGCGTTATCTCGGCAGCGCTCATCGGCGCAGTTACGCTGGTAGTCAGCCTGCATGAAGGAAGCGTAAGAGATGACATCGAAAAGACAAACGGCGAGATAGATAAGTGCAACGCCGTTATCGCAGAAAACCAAAAGCTGCATGATTATCTCGTCACAGTAAATGATTATCAGACTCAGGTAAATGTGGCTAAGAACAACCTTTACTCGATACCCGTAGTAAAGGAAGGAATCTTTAAGGAGATCGAGAACCACATCGGTTCCGGCGATTCCGAGGGCGCTAAGGCGAACTCCTACACAGGCTTCAGCTACTCCAAGAATGACGGAACAGTTACCATCACGGAAGTTGAGCTGAAGGAACAGCAGACAGCGAACGACTTTATCCAGTCGATAAAGGACGATGACTACTTCGCAGACGTTACATACAGCGGTTATACCGGTACAGGAGAAGCGGGCAGCCCCGTAGTTATCTCCTCGGTAACCATGTATCTCAAGCCTATTGAAGTAGAAGACGACACTCAGGCAGTATCAGGGGAGGTTGCAGAATAATGAAACTTAATCAGAGAGATAAGATGCTCCTTATAGGCGTATTTGTAGTACTCGTATGGATCGCAGGCATTATGCTCTTCATCAAACCTGCTATTGAAAGCGCGAGAAGCGCTAGCCAGGAGCTTGACAGCAAGGAAATGGAGCTTTCGCAGCTTCAGACTCAGATAAAGGAAGACGAGAACCTTCCTCAGGAAACTCAGGACGCTTTCGATAAGGCTAAGAACACCGCAGACGTTTTCTATGATGTAATGCCCCAGTACGAGGCGGCACAGACTGTACAGAAGATGCTCGACGGCGGCGAGAACAAGTCATCTGACAGCCAGATCAAGAACCTGAACCTCAGCATCAGCGAGCTGGGAACTACTTCGCTCGATAGATTCACCTACGCGCCCAATTCGCAGTCTACCACCATCGACGCTATCGTAGATGGCAACAGCGGCGACGAGACCACCACTACGGGCACTGCTGAAAGCACTATCGACGTAAACTCCTACAACATGAGCTTTGACTTCGAGTGCAACAAGTCGAACCTGATGAACTTCCTCAACAATCTGGAAACCTACTCGCAGAAGAGCCTTGTTATCAACGAGCTTTCTATCGCAGACGTAGGCGACAATCAGGACGGCTCGACCTTCACAGGCAGCATTTCCCTTACCTTCATGATGGTAAGAGATATACCTAGCCCCGATGAGATAAACAAGACCGAGACTCAGCAGGTGAACGCTACGGCTGAATGATAAATATACACACAAATGGTAGGAAGGGATCGGAAAGTACCTGCCTACCATAACGTGTTATATATTGATTAAAAATTTTACTGATACTTTGGAAAGGTGGTTAAGAATCGAAGATGGAAAAGAAGATCAAGAGAAATCAAGATGGTTCGGTCATTCTGGCAGTAGTATGTATGTCCATGATCTGCATCACTCTTGCGACCATTGCATTGGGCGTTGTAAAGGCGACGACCAAAGCTTCGAGCCGAAATGTTCAGCGCACGCAGGCCAAGATAACTGCCGAGGCCGCGCTTACGGAATTTATTCAAAGCTACAACAACAACTATGACGCACTTAAAGCACTGGCGACCAGCGGCGATGGCACAGCCATCGACGTTAAAATGCCCGCAGACACAGACTTCAACAGCACCTACGGAACAGTTACCCTGCACGTTAAGAAAAACGGTACTAACGGATTTAAGGTAATTTCCGAGTGCACATTCTCAACTCAGACCCAGAGCGCATCTGTCGTATTCGACAGCGTAAAGGAGACCCCGAATATCCCTTCTAACGCGCTTGAGGCTTCTGAGGGCGCAAACTTCTCAGACGGCGTGGCTTCGCCTATCGACGGCGACATCTGCCTCGAGAAAAAAACAGGCGCCGCCGATATGAATTACATCACCCTCGGCTGTAACAACGCGGCTTTCACAAGCCACATCTACTCCGAGTACAATCTGTACTTCAATTCGGGCACAAGCTTCTCTGACGTAATCAACAAGTCCGGTTCGCTCAACTATGAGCCTAACAAGAGCAACGCTGCTAAGGCAGGAAACTTCTTTAAGCAGGCTATGACCATCACCACTGAGGGTTATATGTTCTTCTATAACCAGACTACTATCAGCACCGCTATCGGCAAGACCGATGTGAACGGCAAGAACAGCGACGACGCAGGCTACGACGCTTCCAATCTTTCAAACAGAGATGGTTACATCAAGGCTGACAAGAAGATCTGGCTGGGTATGCCGAACGCCCTTACCATAGGCGACAGCAGCAAGCCGATAGATATGTATACCCACGGTCTGTATGTGGGAAATCTTCCCCAGAACCTTGCAGGCTCTACCAACCCCGACTACTCCGCTATGATGGGCGGCTACGACAACAATGTCGGCGGACAGACAGCCGCGGGCACTGTAAACGGCAATGTTTACTGCTACATCGGCAACAACGCCACCTACCAGTCGGGCGATATGGTGATCTGCAACGGCGCTCAGACCTTTACCGTAAACGGCGACCTTTTCGTAGAGGGAAACCTTTACATCCGCGTTGGTTCTGACGGCGGCAGCAAGCTCAACGTAAGCGGCACTCTGCACTGCAACAAGAACATCCTCTTCATCGATGACGGCGGCAATGTTGTTTCTACCGTAGGTATCAACAACGGCGCATTCCAGTCGATCAGCAATCAGCCCGGCTACGACGGCGAAAACCTTGCAAGCAGACAGATAAGCTGCGGCAGCAAGGACGTTACCATCGACAAGACCGGAAGAAACGCTTATCCTAACGCAGGCTACGACCCCGCAAGCGGCGTTGACAACACCAAGAGATCTAATCTGAAAAGCATGTATGGTATGGCGAGCGCAAACGATATGTTCGGCGCTTACTTCGGAACCGATACCGACCTTGCAGACGCTTCCAAGAACATCGCTAAGAAGTATGCAGAGGCTCTTACAAGAACCGTAAATACCAAGAAATTCGTTCGCGCTGACGGCGCTACCGTAGCTGACCTCGTAAATGTATATCAGACGGGCAGCAAGAGAATTACTCAGATAAACGGAAGTCTGCGCCTTAGAGGAAGCGATTTCGGCAACATGAACGTTGAAAGTGAGAGAAAAAAATATTCTGTAAAACTCACTACCGAGGACATCGTTATCGCGCTGCCTATAGATAAGGGCAACGTTACTCCTTTCTTCAGAATAGACAGCTCAGAAGCTGCTGACGGCGTGTTCGTATACTTCATGTACTACGAAGAGAATACGATCCCCGACTTCTCCGACGCGGATCAGGACAATAACGTTCTCGACTGCCTGTATTTCAACGGTACGGCTACTTCCGCTCAGGTAACAGTAGACGCCATTTCGGTATACGATAACAGCTCCAAGAGTTTCACTTCTCAGAAAGTCATCTTCAACAAGACCGATGATTCTTACAGAAACGGCAAGAGCATCGTTTACAACTCAAACGGTCAGGATATTGATTTCTGCTCTGACTCGGCTCTCTACTACCCCTACACCTCGACCAGAACCGATACGAGCGCTATCACTGGCGGTACTGACAACAGAATAAAGTTTGACGAATACTACAATCTGTTCGGTCAGAAGCTTCCCGCAAACGTCTGCGAACTCGGCGTGAACGGTGATGGATCTACCACGGTAGAAGGCTACACCAACCGTATATATCTCGTGCCCAGCAGCGTATCCGTTACCTTCGGTGACAACCTTGAGATGCAGGGCATCATGTATGCCACCAAGTCGCTGGTAACTTTCCAGGGTTCGCATACAAGATTCTACGGACAGGTAAAGTGCGGAACTTACAAGTGCCCGAACGATGATAAGGTCGGCATTGTAAAGAACATCCCCGCGGCAAAGCAGTCGATACTCGACTATGTATCTGAGATCAACAAGCAGCACGGATCTTCTTCCGATATTGAGATCATGTACTACGATTATTCGCACTAAATCGGAGGTGGAATAAATGAAGATATTTAAGAAAAACCGCTCCGGTATGACGCTGGTAGAGGTAGTCATCGCGATGGCTTACTTCTCAGTTACCACCCTTTCGGTGTGCATGGCTTTCTCGGCGGCTCTGAAATACAGCGCAAGAAATATGCGCCGCGACGGCGAGCTGAACGTTCAGCAGACCGCTATGGAGAAAAAGTCCACCGCAGGCGTAGTTCTCAACGACGGCGCTACGCTCGACGCTATGACTATCAACTATGTAAGATCCGGAACAACCGATGTAGTTGCAAGCGTAAACAACGTTACCGAGTATAAGGCTATAAAGACTAATACCGACGGCGATGATTTCAATTTCCAGATAAAGTCATTCTCCAGCACACCTCTGGGCAGCCAGAAGCTGGTTCCTGACAAGACTCAGGGCAAATTCAAGATCTACGTTATAAACAACACGGGCAACACCGTAGACGTTGATATAACGATAAATTCCGGCACGATATTTGAAGGCTCGTTCGACAACGGTTACAGACATTCGTCACCGCACTACTTCCGCACCCTGGCAGCTAAGGACGCCGACGCTCTCGGCGCTCCCGCTACTGAAGAATTGATGCCGGACAGATTTATAATCGGCTACTACAATCCTACACTGGGCAGCGAAGCAAGCTCGGCGCTTTCGGTAACGCTGAAAGCAAACGGCGCGACCTTTACGCAGGATCTTAACCGGCTTTCTCAATACAAATGGTCAGCTCACGATAACCTGTACGGCAGCCGGCACTTACAACTTAACATACGGTTCGCCAACATGATGGATCAAGGAGGTAATCAGATGTCAAAAAAAATTGAACAAAGGTTTTACGCTGATTGAACTTCTGGTCGTACTGCTGCTGATGGGAATAATCACCACAGCGATAGTAATGATTCTCAGACCTACCAGCAACCTTGCGGTAGATATTGATAACAAGGCGGACGAAGAAAACAACGCCATCACGCTTTTTGACTATGTAAACGGCAAGCTGAGATACGCGACAGACGTTATGATAGTAAGCAACGATGACGCAAGCGTAATGCCATCGCACGGCAACATGAAGAATTTCATTCTTCTTTCAAACGACACAAGACCCGTAAGCAAGAAGGGCGCAAGAGGATATGCCAAGAGCGGACTTACAAGCAACCCGCTCAGCAACGCTACCTACTGCGTATCCAGCTCGCTGCTGGCGGAGAACGACTATCAGTTCTCAATAGAGGGTGTAAACACCGAAGCGAAGGCCGAGAGCATAACTTTCGGCGCGCTGGTACACCCGATGAAGGCTACTTACAGCAACTTTGTTATAAACGAAGATAAGCCTTACAATTATTCCGAAACATTCCAGCTCGTAAATATGCAGAACCGCGACCAGCTCAACACCACCGTTATAGGCGGTCTTTCGACCTCGGGCTACGACGCGAGCAAGAAGAACATCTGGATATTCTACGAAGAGCCTAAGGAAGCAAAGCTCACGGGCAACGCTTCAAACGGCGGTATCCCCGCAAGCGCAGGCATCGGAAACGCTACCTACGATAAGATGGGCAAGAAGGATATTGATCTTTCGATCAACAACGCTTCTATAATCGTTCATTTCATGAGCGGCAACGACACCAACAAGAATTTCTATTGGTACAACAAGAGCGACAGCTCTAAGATCACTATTTTCAACGATGATGGATCTGCTGACACTAATGGTCAGGTATCTGCACCGAACACGGGCATACTTACCAAGACCATATACCTCGAAGAAGGCTCGACCTTTAAGATCAAGGCAGACAATCAGAACAGAGAAGTTCTCAGCGTAGATTACACTTCTGCGAAGAACACCCCCGATCAGGAGTTCTGGATATATGACTGGGAGTCGCACAACGCGGAATACGTTCCGCCAGCTGCTATAAACAAGACCCTTACCATTCATTATGTGGCTGGAATTAGTTCGATCTCAAACGGTATCCGTATTAAAGACAGTGATGTGATAAAAGACGGTATCCTTATCGAAGGCAGGCATTATAACAACGATTGGGAAAACTACGATTATTACAACAACAATGGTTCTAAGGATATTGTTGTAAATTATGTTCTTGAAAATACCAAGATAGATCTGTACACGCTGTCAGAAAGCAATAATGTTACCTATATTGCTTCTTACGAGGCAAACTCATTAGGTGATTCAAACGAAATATGGATCACTAATGGAGCAATCTATGGTAGTGTTGATGACATTCCACCTGCTCCCTCACCTCAGCTTGAGGTAACAGAAGTGACTGCAATTTCAAACAACAATTTCTCATTTACAATAAAGAATACTGGTTTGGTAGATTGTCAGAACTGGGAAGTAGTTATTGACCTCCCTGACAACTGTCCTATAAATAATGTGCCGTGGAATGTTACTCAGACGTATGATTCTCAGAATCCCAACAGAATAAAGTTTACTTCTAAAGATGGTTCGCTCATTACCGTTGGAAGAAATGGCGGAATAGCTACCATTTCAATACAGGTAAAGGGCTGGGAAAATCCTGCTCTTGAAGGTCAAACACCTACATTAGTAAGCGTCACCGCGACCAAGTGGTAATAATTAAACACCCTTTCTCCACCGAGCTTCCTAAAAGCTCGGTGCTGAAAAAATCCCCCGAACGGTTTTGATGTTCGGAGGATTTTTTGAGCGAATTTTAAATTTGAATTTTGTATGCGCTTCGGCTTTTTAAAAGCGCGGCTTATACGTTGTACGGCAGCTTGCTGATGTAGCCCTCGCCGTAGATGAGCTCGCCCTAAGCCCGTTGCGTTCATGTAGAGATTTACAATGTCCCAGCCGTACAGCGCTGAGATAAGTATGCCGATCGCGAGCCATGGACCGAACGCGAATTTCGAGCTGCCGCCTGTCTTTTTCAGTATGCTGCCCGCTATCGCACCGATGATTATTCCAATGGCAAGCGCCGCTACCCCGCGCGATACGCCGAGGTAAAGCCCCGCCGCCAGCATTAGATATACGTCGCCGAGTCCCATAGCCTTGCCTTTCGAGATCAGCCAGATCAGAAACAGCGGCAGGGCTGTTATCAGAGCGCCGAGCAGATGGTCTTTGATGCCCATGCAGGTGAAATTTCTGAACCATATGAACTCAGGTACGGCAAGCACGCCGATGAATATGCACACGCCTGTTGAGATAAGCTGCGTGTCCCAGTCCATAAAGAATATTACGATGAGCGCCGAGAAAAGCAGACAGTTCAGTATGCACCAGAATGGGTTGTTCGCAATGTCGAAGCGCAGGCTTATAAGCAGCCAGCCGACTGCGTTCAGCGACTCTACTACCGTGTAGCGCGGCGAGATCTTCGCTCCGCAGGCGCGGCACTTGCCTTTCAGCAGGCACCAGCTTATTATCGGTATCAGGTCGCGGTGCTTGATGTACGCGCCGCAGGTCATGCAGTGCGAATTTCGCTTTATCAGCGACTCCTCCTTTGGCAAACGGTAGATACATACATTTAAAAAGCTGCCTACCGCTGCGCCGAAAAGGAATGTAAAGATGTACATTACGATTATGAAAATGTCATATTGCATATCGCCTGTCATTTTTTATACCTCCCAAATAAAATAATTTAACATAATCTATTTTAACACAAAACTATGACAATTTCAATAGCAAAATATATTTTTTTGTTCACGGCGTTTTCGCGTCATGCCGATGGGCAAAAGGGCAGCAGCGTACCGCCCGAAAAGCGTATCCCGACGCGAAGATAAGGAGAAGAATTTATGAAAAACATTCCTATCGGACAACACCTCATTGAAAAGGGTCTTATCACCGAGGAACAGCTTCAGCAGGTTCTTGCCAAGCAAAAAGAAAGCAAGGGTAAGATGTTCGGCGATGTTATCCTCGAGATGAAGCTCGTTACCGAAAACCAGTTCTCTGAGGTGCTCGCTGAGCGACTCAATATCCCTTTTGTAGACCTCGATAAGGCTGTCCTTATTCCCGACGTAGTAAAGAGGATACCTGAGGATACTGCGAGAAAGTATAACTGTATCGCGCTCAATAAGGTCGGCAGAAGACTTACCGTGGCTACTTCCGAGCCTTCAAACTTCTACGCTATGGAGGATCTGCGCGTAGTTACAGGCTGCTCTATAAACTTCTCTATGGCTACCAAGGGTGCTGTAAACCGCGCGATAGGTAAAATGTACTCCGCGGGTCAGACCGACTCGATAGTTGAAGAGGCTACTAAGCAGAAGGAAGAAGAAAAGAGCCTTGAAGACCTCGCGAACGAAGCTTCAAACGACCGTATAGATAACGCGCCTATCGTAAAGCTGGCTTCTACCATAGTCGCCGACTCCTTCCGTAAGGAAGCGACGGATATACATATAGAGCCTTTCAGAGATTTTACCAAGATCCGTATCCGTGTAAACGGCGACCTTATCGAGCTTATGACCCTTTCGTCGGCGCTCCACGTTGCCCTCGTTACACGTTTCAAGATACTTTCGGGCATGAACATCGCCGAAAAGCGTATACCGCAGGACGGACGTATGTCGCAGGTGGTAGACGGCACAAACCTCGACCTTCGTGTATCTAACCTGCCGATGGTATACGGCGAAAAGGTCGTTATCCGTATTCTCGCTACCGGCGATATGTCGGTAAGAAAGATAACCGACCTCGGTATGACCGAGTACAATTACCAGCGTTTCGCTGCCTGCCTTAAAGTACCGCAGGGCGTTGTACTGGTTACCGGCCCTACCGGTTCCGGTAAATCTACCACCCTTTACGCGGCGCTCGGCGAGATAGCTAAGCCTAATCTCAACGTTATCACCGTAGAAGACCCTGTCGAAAAGAAGGTAGAGGGCATAAATCAGTGCCAGATAAACGAAAAGGCGGGCATGACCTTCGACGCTGCCCTCCGCTCTATACTCCGTCAGGACCCTGACATTATAATGGTCGGAGAAATGCGTGACGCTGAAACTGCCGAGATAGCTATAAGAGCCGCTATCACGGGACACCTTGTGCTTTCGACTATACATACCAACGACGCGGCTTCCACCGTTACCCGTCTGGTAGATATGGGCGTACAGGCATACATGGTGGCTACTTCCCTTATCGGTATAGTAGCCCAGCGTCTTACCAAGGTGCTCTGCCCCGACTGCAAGAAAAAGCGTATGAGCCGCCCCGACGAGGACGAACTCATGGGCATAGATGGCCCGATAGAGGTCTACGAGCCGGGGGCTGCCCGCACTGCAATAACACAGGCTACCGCGGCAGAACGGCTATACACGAAATACTGCTCTCGACCCCCGAGATGGCGCAGCTTATAACCCGCGGTGCTAAGGCGGACGAGATTCAGGAACTGGCGAGCCAGCAGGGCTGCAAACTGCTGCGCGACAACGTATCGCTGCTGGTACAGCAGGGAAAAACATCAATGGATGAGCTTATCCGCGTAACTTATGCGGTTTGATCTATTATAGTGGAGGTATTTAAAAAATGGCTATTGACATCAACAAAATTCTTGACGAATCCAGAGCCCTCGGCTGCTCTGACTTGCACTTTACCGTAGGTATCCCCCGATAGTACGTCAGGGCGGCAACCTCAGAAAGCTTTCTTCCTACCCCGATATGACTGAGATAGATATACGCGGCATCTGCGACAATATGTGTAACGAAAAGCAGCGCCAGTCGATAAAAGATCATATCGACACCGACTTTACATACGTTTCCACCCGCGGCTTCCGTCACCGTGTAAACGTATATCGCCAGAGAGGAAACACGGCTATCGCTATCCGTCTGCTGAGAAACGATATACCTACCCTTACCGACCTCGATCTGCCGCCCGTACTTGCTGAATTTGCAATGCGTCCCCGCGGACTCGTGCTCGTTACAGGCCCTACCGGTTCCGGTAAATCTACTACCCTTGCCGCTATGATCGACCATGTAAATCTGCATAAGTCGGCGCACATAATCACCGTAGAAGACCCTATCGAGTATATGCACGCGCACAAGAGATGTATGGTAAACCAGCGTGAGATCGGTCCCGACGTTCCCAGCTTCTCTATGGCGCTGAGAGCTGCCCTTCGTGAAGACCCAGACATCATACTCGTCGGAGAAATGCGTGACTTCGAAACTATCGAAGCTGCCGTAACTGCCGCTGAAACGGGCCACCTTGTTATGAGTACCCTTCATACCACCGACGCGGCTTCTACCATCGACCGTATCATCGACGTATTCCCTGCGCACCAGCAGCATCAGATAAGAACTCAGCTCGCTTCGGTACTGGTAGGAATATGCACCCAGACCCTCTGCCGCACTATGGACGGCACCAGCCGTGTAGCCTGCTGCGAGATACTCGCCGCTACCGACTCTATAAAGGCTATGATCCGCGACGACAAGGTACACCTCATCGGCTCGGCTATGCAGACCGGTAAGCAGTACGGAATGCAGACCCTCGATCAGGAGCTTGCAAAGCTCGTGCGCGACAGAAGGATCACTATGGAAGTTGCGCTTGAAAAGTGCCTGAACGCAAATGACCTCAAGAGATTTATCGCTGCGGCTAAGGCGTAAAAAATTACCCCTTTTGAAAGGAATAAAGAATGATATACAAGCATAAGGTGCAGTATTACGAAACGGATAAAATGCAGGTGGTGCACCACTCAAACTACATCCGCTGGATGGAGGAGGCGAGAGTGGAATTTCTTGAGAAGGTAGGCGCTTCCTTCGTTTCGCTGGAGGATATGGGGATAATCAGCCCCGTTACCGAGGTGAACTGCCGCTACGAAAACATGATGCGCTTCGGCGACACCGCCGAGATAGACGTCTGCCTAGAGGAATTCGGCGGCGTGAAAATGCTTGTTAGCTACACCATGCGAAATGCCGAAACTGGCGAGGTATGCTGCGAGGCGCAGAGCCGCCACTGCTTCATCGAAAACGGCAGGATAATCAATATGAAGAAAAAGCACCCCGAGATATACGCCAAGTTTTTGCCGCATATAGGCGAGCACGGCGAGATGAAGCTCTGAGGGCTTTCAGCACTGAAAAATTTCAGTAAAACGCTTGACAAAACACTCGTTTTGTTATATGATATTAGTAATGGCTAAATGCCATTTATGGACAGAAGTCTGCGAATTTTTTGCAGACGCTCATTAGGAGGAGAATATAATATGTCAAAATTTTGTGTATCATGCGGAGCACAGCTCGCGGATAACGCTGATTTCTGCACTACCTGCGGCGCAAAGCAGAGTGCAGCTCAGCCACAGGGCGCACAGCAGATAGGCGGTCAGCCGCACCCCGGCGCTCAGCAGGTAAACGGCGCTGCCAAGAACTTCGCAGACGCTGCAAAGGGCCTCGGCGCAGCCGCTGGTCAGAACGTAAAGCAGACCTTCGACGGAGTATCTTTTGATTCCGTAAAGGGCGCTATGTCTATCAACGACATCAAGAACGTTGGCAAGACAAAGAACAAGAACACCATCATCGGTCTGGCGGCCATCGCGGTAGCTATCGTTCTCGTAATAATCATTCTCTGCTGCGCTATCACCCCCGGTTGGCAGAAGCCCATCGACAGAAGATTCAAGGCTATGAACAAGTGCGACGGCTCTCTGTACGCCAAGACTTTTGCCGATGCTTACAATGATTATGTAGATGAGCACTATGTTGAGGACAGCGACGACTACGACTCTGTAGAGGAGTATTATGAGGAGCAGCTCAACGATATTAAGGATTACGCTGAGGACGAGTACGGCGACAACGTAAAGTACAAGGCAAAGGTACTCAAGAAGAAAGAACTCAAGAAGTCTGACCTCAAGGACGTAGAAGACAGATATGAAGACTACTACGACGAGAGCGTTGACGTTTCTAAGGGCTACAAGGTAAAGCTGAAGATCACCGTAAAGGGCAAAGACGACGACGATACCGACAACACTTGGATGAACGTTTACAAGATCGACGGCAAGTGGGTACTTGAAAACTGATACTTGTGTTTTTAAGTGTTTAACTGAACATACTGCGGAGGTCTTTTCGCGCGGAAAGCGGGGAAAGACCTCCGCTTTTTTATGCCGCAATACCTTGATTTTTACCGAGGTATGTGGTATAATAAAAACGTATATTTTAATGATCGAAAAAAATAAGGAGAGTATAAATGATAACTGTAAACAATCTAACCATGTCATTCGGCGGGCAGACCCTTTTTAAGGATGCTGATCTGAAATTCACGGGCGGAAACTGCTACGGGATCATCGGCGCGAACGGCGCGGGCAAATCTACATTCCTGCGCATACTCTGCGGCGACCTAGAGCCTACTAAGGGCGAGGTCATCATACCGAAAAAAACACGCATGAGCGTGCTGAAACAAGACCACTTCGCCTACGACGAGTACACAGTGCTGGATACCGTTATAATGGGCAATCAGCGCCTTTACGACATAATGCAGGAAAAGGACGCACTTTACGCTAAGGAAGATTTTTCCGATGCTGACGGCGAGCGCGCGGCTGAGCTTGAGGGCGAATTTGCCGAGCTGAACGGATGGGAGGCTGAGTCTGAGGCTTCAAAGCTGATACAGGGTCTGGGGCTTTCTGAGGATATACTTTATTCGCAGATGTCTGCCCTCTCGGGCAACGAAAAGGTAAAAGTACTGCTGGCGCAGGCGCTTTTCGGCAGCCCCGATATAATACTTCTCGACGAGCCTACAAACCACCTAGATATTTACGCTATCCGCTGGCTGGAGGAATTTTTGGCAGAGTATTTCGGCACGGTGCTGGTAGTTTCGCACGACCGCCACTTTCTCAATAACGTCTGCACCCATATCGTAGATTTCGATTACGGCAAGGTGAAGATGTATGTCGGCAACTACGAATTTTGGTACGAGTCATCGCAGCTTATGCAGCGCCTTATAAAGCAGCAGAACAAAAAGGCTGAGGAGAAGATAAAAGAGCTGCAAGACTTCATCTCGCGCTTTTCGGCGAACAAATCGAAGTCGAAGCAGGCTACCAGCCGCCGCAAGCTGCTGGACAAGCTGACGGTAGAGGAAATGCCCGCCTCGTCGCGCAAGTACCCCTACATCGGCTTCACCCCCGACCGCGAGCCTGGCAAGGATATTTTAAAGCTCGACAGCATATGCAAGGCGGCTGAGGACGGTACACCGCTGCTCAATAATATAACTTTCACCCTCGGCAGAACTGATAAGGTGGCGATAATAGGTGAGTCGGAGCAGGCTATAACAATGCTCTTCAAGATACTTGCCGAAGAGGTCGAGCCTGACTCGGGCAGCATGAAGTGGGGCATATCCACCTCGCGTTCATATTTCCCGAAGGATAATTCGGAATATTTCAACGACTGCGACCTTTCGATAGTAGATTGGATAAGGCAGTATTCGGGCAACGAGGACACCGAAACATATCTGCGCGGCTTCCTCGGCAAAATGCTCTTCTCGGGCGACGATATTTACAAGAAGGTAAACGTGCTCTCGGGCGGCGAAAAGGTGAGATGTATGTTCTCGCGCATGATGCTTTTCGGCTCTAACGTACTGCTGCTCGACCAGCCTACCAACCACCTCGACCTCGAGTCGATAACTGCGGTGAACAACGCGCTCGCCGACTTTAAGGGCGTAGTTATCTTCACCACCCACGACCACGAGATAATGCAGACGGTAGCCAACAGGATAATCGAGATAACCCCGAGGGCTGCATCGACAAGATGGGCACTTACGAGGAGTACCTCGACTGGAAAAAGAACAGGGAATAATTTATTGCTTTGAAAGGATATGATGGCAATGTTCAGAATAGCAAGCGTATTCAGCAGCAACATGGTGCTCCAGCGCGGCAAGAACGTAAACGTATGGGGCGAGGCTGACAACGGCACGACCATTACTGTAGAGATAAACGGCACTAAGGCGCACGCCGCAGCCGCCGACGGTAAGTGGAGGGTAGTGCTGCCCCCCTATGCCCGCGGGCGGCCCTTACGAAATGGACGTTTTCAGCAGCGCTGTTAAAGACGGCAAAGAGATAAAAGAGTCTATCAGATTTTACAATGTCATGATAGGCGAAGTATGGCTCTGCGGCGGTCAGTCTAATATGGAGCTTGAGCTGCAAAACTGCAAGGGCGGAAAAGAGATACTCAAAGAGCTTACACCCGAGTGCAACGTGCGCTTTTACTACACCCCTAAGTGCCGCATGAATGACGAAGAGCTGGCGGCCGCCGAGAAAAATTCGGGCTGGAGCGAGGCAGGCGAGCAGGCTTCCGCAGCCTGGAGCGCGGTAGGCTTCTTCTTCGCGAGAAAGCTGGCTAAAGAGCTGGGCGTCACCGTAGGTCTGGTAGGCTGCAACTGGGGCGGCACTAGCGCTTCGGCATGGATGGATAGAGAGACCATCGCCGACAGCAAGCAGACTGTATCTTACATAGAGGAATACGAATCGGCAGTGCGCGGCAAGCCCCGCGAGCTTCAGATAAAAGAGTACGACGAGTACATGGAGTACCACACTAAGTGGAACGAGCGCGCTAACGAAGTTTACGCGAAAGAGCCGAACTGCCCGTGGGAGCGCGTGATAGAGCTTTGCGGCGAAAACAAGTACCCCGGCCCTATGAACTGCAAGAACGAGTATCGCCCCGGCGGACTTTACGAAACTATGCTCACCCGCGTGTGTCCTTATACCCTTAAAGGCTTCCTCTATTATCAGGGCGAGAGCGACGACCACAAGCCTAAGAGCTACTACAAGCTTTTCACAAACATGATAACCCTCTGGAGAACTATTTGGGAGGACGACGAACTGCCTTTCATAATGGTACAGCTTCCGATGTTCAAGTACGAGAAAGACCCCGATTACAAGCACTGGTGCCTTATCCGCGAAGCGCAGATGCGCGCTTTTAAGACCGTGAAGAATACGGGAATAGCGGTAATAAGCGACTGCGGCGAATTCAACAATATCCACCCCGTAGACAAAGTGCCCGTTGGCGAAAGACTTTGCTTGCAGGCTGAAAAGCTGGCTTACGGCATGGACGTTGACGCTTTCGGCCCTATCTACAAGAGCGCGGTTTACACCGAGGATGGCGTAGAGCTAAGCTTCGACTACGCTGAAAACGGCTTTAAAGTAAAGGGCGACAAGCTCGGCACTTTCGAGATAGCGGGCGCGGACAAGCTTTTCCGCCGTGCTTCCGCCGAGATACGCGGCGACAAGATATTCGTTTACGCCGACACGGTGAAAGACCCGAAATACGTCCGTTTCGACTGGTTCAACTGGACAAACGTTACCCTCTACGGAGCAAACGGCATACCCGCAGCGCCTTTTAGAACCAGCATGAACGATGAATAATCAAACATAATATGCAAATAAAAACGCGCCTGACATTTTTCCGTCAGACGCGTTTTGTTTATGCAAAGTAAAATTTAGTTATCCAGCACGGCAGAGAACTGCTTTATAAATTCGTCGGAAACTATGCCGCCCGCTTCGCCGTTCGGGTGGCCGCCGTACTTCGCCGCAGCGGGCGTTTCGGGGTCGCAGAGCAGCGAGGCAAAGTCGAAGAAGTAAACGCCCTCATCGCTGCAGAGCTGTTCGAGCGCCGCGTTGTACTCGGTGCGCACGCTTTCCTGCTCATCGCCGTAGTCTTCGGGCGGGGCGTTAAAGACGATGACCGAGCTGCCCGCGGCTTTCAGCGGTGCGATGACCTGCTTGATGTAATCCTCTATTTCCGCCGCGGAATTTCCGCCGTCGCCGCCGTATTCGCCCGAGATTATGTCGTTCGTGCCGAAAGCTACTATCACGATGTCGGCGTTTTTGGTGCGCTCAAGCCAGTTGCCGTCGGCAGCAGCGTCGCTTGAACGCGCCCAGCCCAGACCGCAGTTCCAAAAAGCGTAATCGCTGCCCAGCTTCTGCGAGATCTGCGCCGCCCAGTATTCGTAAGCCATGAAGTCGGTCTGGCAGCCCTGCGTTATCGAGTCGCCGATGGCTGCTACGGTGTACTTAGCCCCGCGGTCTGCGCCGATGAGCTGCGGGAGCGGCAGGGTGTCGCAGTACTCAAAATCGCCGCCCTCCACAGAAGAAGTGGCGCTTGTAAGGTTCGCCATATTGGTAGCGGGTATCTTTTTGCCCGTCAGCGTCCATTCCCATACTAAGTAGTGGTCTTGCGGCAGGTCGAATTTCACGGCGTCGCTCCAAAAATCATCGTCCGCGGCGACCTCTCTGCCCGCTTCGCCGTCGAAAGTAACGTCGGTGTAATTGGTTATCTCATCATCGGGCGATGTTCCGCCGTCAGCTATGCGCGCGCTTTCGATGGTGTAGCCGCTGACCTCCATGCCGACGTGCACGGGCGCGCCGGTGTTGTATGTAGAATCCACAGCGTTTGAGAAATAAAAGCGGTAATCCAGCTCGCCGTATTGCTCGGCGGGGAAGTAGGCGCGGTAGGTGACCGACTCGGCGTTTTTCACAATGCCGTTGTTGCCGGTAGCAACGTATGTGTTAGACTGGTAGGTGTCGAATTCATTGCCGTTCTGCTTGTGTACGGCGGCGGTCTTTTCGGGCGGTGCTGCCGCCTGCGAGCTGCTCTCAGCCGCGGAAGAAGCGCCCTCCGCCGAGCTGTTATCCTTAGAGCCGCAGCCCGTCAACGCCGTAACGGAAGCGAGCAACATTGCCGAAGCCGCCGCAGCGCATATCAGTTTTTGTTTTTTCATAAATATACCTCGCAAAAATATGGTGAATTTTATATGTTTTTATGCTTTAATTATATCACGTTTTATGCGGCTTGTCAAACGGCGGCTATTGACAAAATCCTAGAATCGTGATATAATTAGTAGAACAATGATTTGATGAATAATTATTCGGAGGCGATTTTTTTGAAAATTACAGCTGCACAGGCTATGACAAAATGCTTAATTGCGGAGGATGTAAAGGTCGTCTTCGGTTATCCCGGCGCGGCGATATGCCCATTTTACGACGCACTGCTTGACACCGATATACGTCATATCCTCGTTCGTCACGAAGCGAACGGCGGCCACGAAGCCAGCGGATATGCGCGAGTGACGGGAAAGCCTGCTGTATGCATAGCGACTTCCGGCCCGGGCGCGGTGAACCTTATTACAGCTATCGCGACTGCTTACGCTGACTCTATCCCGATAATCTGCATTACGGGTCAGGTGGCGCGCAGCCAGATAGGCAGCGACGCTTTTCAGGAAGCTGATATTACCGGCTCTGCTGAGCCTTTCGTAAAGCACAGCTATCTGGTAAGCAATGCCGAGGACATACCGCGTATTTTTAAAGAAGCATTTTACATCGCGGGCACCGGCAGACCCGGCCCCGTGCTGATAGACGTACCGATGGACGTTCAGAAAGAGCTTATAGAGTTCGAGTACCCCGAAAGCGTGGATATTCGCGGCTATAAGCCTACCGTAAAGGGCAACTTCATGCAGGTAAAGCGCGTTTACGCGGCGCTGAAAGAGGCTGAAAAGCCGCTGATATGCGTCGGCGGCGGCGTGTTTGCGGCAGACGCCGTTAGGGAAGTGCGCCAGCTCGCGCGCACTATGGATATACCCGTGATAAGCACTATGATGGGCATTTCCGCTTTCCCCTCGCAAGACCCGCTATTTTACGGTATGCTCGGTACTCACGGCGTAAAGACCGCCAACCGCGCGGTAAACGACTGCGACACCCTCTTCCTCATAGGCGCCAGGGTGGGCGACAGAGCCGTAAAAACGCCCCTCGCGCTGGAACGTTCTACCAAGATAATACACATTGATATAGACCCCGCCGAGATCGGCAAAAACATTGGCGTAGATTACCCGCTGGTCGGCGACGCTAAGCTGGTTTTGCGTCAGCTTCTGGAACTTGCCGAGCCGATACGCCACCCCGAGTGGCTGAGCCATCTCAACTCGCTGCGTGCGGATGAAAGCTTCGCCGAAGCGCCCGCAGGCACGGTCAACCCGCGCGAATTTATCGACCTGCTCTCATCTAAAATGCCCGACGACGCTATAATCTGCGCCGATGTCGGACAAAATCAGATATGGACTTGCAACGAGTACAAATTCCGCGACGGCGGCAGATTTATCACCTCGGGCGGCATGGGAACTATGGGCTACTCTATACCTGCGGCTATCGGCGCTAAGCTCGCCGCGCCCGAAAGAAGCGTTGCGGCTGTCTGCGGCGACGGCTCTTTCCAAATGCAGATGATGGAGCTTGCCACGGCTGTACAGCACGGGGTGGATATAAAGATCATAGTTATGAAAAATACACGCCTCGGCATGGTGCGCGAGCTTCAGACCAACGGCTACGACGACAGGCAGACTGCGGTTTTCCTCGACGGCTCGCCCGACCTCATAACGCTGGCGAAAGCTTACGGAATAAAGGCTCTGCACGTTCACGACCGCGAGAGTATGGAGCAGGCGGCGGAGCAGCTTGCAAACGGCAGCGGACTGATGTTCGCAGAGGTGGACGTTGATAAAGACTTCCCGACGCTGTAAAAAAACGTTTAAACGTTTAATTCTTTGATTGGAAATAAAATCATAATTAAGAAATGAAATCAGAAAAATTAATATCGCGTACAAGAAATAAGCGTATAATTTAAAATTACAAAAGGAGAGTATAAGGGTATGAAGCATACTATATCCGTACTTGTAGAAAACCACAGCGGCGTGCTTTCGCGCATAAGCGGTCTGTTTTCCCGCCGAGGTTTCAATATCGAAAGCTTAGCGGTAGGCCCTACTCAGGACGACGCCGTTTCGCGCATAACCATTATCGCCGACGGCGACGAATACACCGTCGAGCAGATAGAAAAACAGCTTAATAAGCTGGTAGAGGTAATAAAGGTAAAGACCTTTAAGGCGGGCGAGTGCATGGCGCGCGAGCTGCTGCTCGTAAAGATAGCCGCTGGCGCGGACAAGCGTCAGGACATAATGACTATCTGCGAGATAGCGAACGCTAAGGTAATAGACCTTACCCTAAACACCATGACGCTGGAAGTTTGCGATAAGTACGAGCACCTCAAGAGATTTGAAGAGCTGATAGCCCCCTATGGCGTTGTTGAGATGGTGCGTACAGGCACTATCGCTATCCAGAAGGGCTCAGAGATAATCGCGCCGAAAAAGTAAGCTATATAGTCCCTGACAAGGGCTACATATAAAATTCTCTAAATTTTTTAGATACGGAGGAATTAAAAATGTCAGAAGCAAAGATTTTTTATCAGCAGGACTGCGACCTTAACTATTTAAAGGGCAAGACGGTTGCTATTATCGGATACGGTTCTCAGGGTCACGCTCACGCGCTCAACCTCAAGGACAGCGGCGTAAACGTAATCGTAGGTCTTTATGAAGGTTCTAAGAGCTGGGCTAAGGCTGAGGCTCAGGGTCTTACCGTTATGACTACCGCAGAGGCTGCTAAGGCTGCAGACCTTATCATGATCCTTATACCCGACGAAAAGCAGGCTGCTCTTTATAAGAGCGAGATCGCTCCTTACCTCACTGAGGGCAAGGCTCTTGCTTTTGCACACGGCTTTAATATCCACTTCGGCTGCATCGTTCCGCCTAAGAACGTTGACGTTATCATGATCGCTCCTAAGGGCCCCGGACACACTGTAAGAAGCGAGTACGAAGTTGGCAAGGGTGTTCCCTGCCTTATCGCTGTTGAGCAGGACGCTACCGGCCACGCTCAGGACATCGGCCTTGCATATGCTGCAGGTATCGGCGGCGCTAGAGCAGGCGTTCTTGAAACTACTTTCAGAACTGAAACTGAGACCGACCTGTTTGGTGAGCAGGCGGTTCTGTGCGGCGGCGTATGCGCACTGATGCAGGCAGGTTTCGAGACCCTTTGCGAAGCAGGTTACGACCCCAGAAACGCTTACTTCGAGTGCATCCACGAGATGAAGCTCATCGTAGACCTTATCTATCAGTCCGGTTTTGCAGGAATGAGATACTCCATCTCCAACACTGCTGAGTACGGCGACTATGTAACTGGTCCTAAGATCGTTACCGAGGAAACCAAGAAGGCTATGAAGAAGGTTCTTTCCGACATTCAGGACGGTACTTTTGCTAAGGAATTCCTGCTTGACATGAGCAGCGCAGGTTCGCAGGTACACTTCAAGGCTATGAGAAAGCTGCACGCTGAGCATCCTTCCGAGAAGGTCGGCGAGGAGATCAGAAAGCTTTACAGCTGGAGCGACGAGGACAAGCTTATCAACAACTGATAAACTGTTTGGCTTTTATATGAATATTACGGCGCGGGGCGTTTGCACTTTTCAGCAGGCGCGCCGCGCTTTTTTGTTGTGAACCGAATGTAAACTTTGTCAACCAAAAATGTGATTTAGGTTGACAAAGCCTGCGCGCCGTGTTATAATTGATACGTTGGAAAAAATCACGAAAAATGAGGTATGTAAAATGGCAACAGAAAACACGGCTTCAAAGAAGCAGGTATTTACAGTTAAGGAAATGGCTTTCACAGCTATGTTCGCGGCGCTGCTAGCGGTATGTTCTTGGATCTCTATACCCCTCACCGTGCCGATAACCTTACAGACATTCGCAGTTTTCGCGGCGGTAGCGCTGCTGGGAACTAAGTGCAGTTTCACCGCTATCACGGTTTGGATACTTCTCGGCGCAATTGGCGTGCCTGTATTCGCGAATTTCAAGAGCGGTATCGCAGTGCTTTCCGGCCCTACCGGCGGCTACATTCTAGGAATGCTGCTCTGCCCGCTGGTTTACGCAGGCGTGAGAAAGCTTTTCGGCGAGCTGCGCGGCAAGATCTATGTTAAAGCGCTCGGCATGGTGCTGGGTCTGTTGGTTTGCTACGCTTTCGGAACTGTTTGGTTCATCAAGGTCTTCACGCAGGATATATCCGTTATCGGCGCGCTGAAACTTTGCGTATTCCCCTTCCTCGCTTTCGACGCTATCAAGATCGCGCTCGCGCTGGTGCTTGATAACCGCCTCGGCAAGTTCATCGGAATAGCTAAGTAAGATAAAAGATCTGTTTTGCAAAAATAATACCCGCCGCCTGTATCCACCGCAGGCAGCGGGTATTTTTATTCGTCTTCAAATTCGTCGAGCTCCTCGTTTTCGTAGTCCTCGATCATATCGGCGATGGCTTCTTTTATCTCGCCGTAGCCGTAGCCCTGTCGCGCAAGAGCGTTTTTCAGCTTTTGCATCAAGTCGCGGTCGTCGGGGGCGAAATACTTCATGTACCTCCGCTCGGCAAGCTCTCGCGCACGTTCGGCGGCGTCCTCGCGGTAAGGCTCTAGCGCCTGCTCGATAACGGCGGCGGGTATGCCTTTCTCGCGCAAAAACTGCTTCACGCGAAATTCGCCCAGCAGCTTTACCTCAAACTTCTGCCGCGCCAGCGTTTCGGCGTAGCGCACATCGTTGATAAAACCGCGCCCCGCAAGGTCGTCCGCGACCTCGAAGCAGATGTCCTCCTCGTAGTTGTTCATCAGCTTCTTCACCATGTCGGCATATGAATAATCGCGGTAGTCGAGCAGATACATCGCCCGTTCGCGCGCACGGCGAAAAGTGTCGGCGTGCTTTATTTCTGCCCAAGCCGCCGCAGGAATATCCGCCCCCGCGCGCAGGCTGTACCGCTGAACTATATCGGCGTTCAGAAAATCGCACTCGCCGTCCTCAAAAGTAAGCTGCATGGTGCGGCCCTTGTATTTTTCGACGCGTTCAAGCTTCGGCATCGCTTATTCTCCCAGATTTGAAATATCTACGGGGGCAAATTCCTCAAAATCTTCGTCGGCGTTTACCACCAGATCTGGCATCTCGCTTTCGGCAGGCTCAGCGCTTTCAGCAACTCCCGCCGCGGCGGCAGCCTTTTCCTCCAGCTTGCTCTTTTTCTTCGACGCCTTTTTCTCAGCTTGCTTCTGCTCCTCTTCGGCGAGGCGCACTTTTATCTTTTCCTCGATCTCTTTCATGGTATCGGGGTGCTCTTTGAGGAATATTTTGGCGTTATCTCTGCCCTGACCCAGCTTTTCATCATTGTAGCTGAACCAAGCGCCGCCCTTTTTCACAACGCCGAGGTCTACCGCGAGGTCGAGAACCTCGCCCGTGCGCGAGATTCCCTCGCCGTACATTATGTCAAATTCGCACTCTTTGAAAGGCGGAGCGACCTTGTTTTTCACTATCTTTACGCGGGTGCGGTTGCCGATTATCTCGCTGCCGTTCTTGATGGCTTCGCCTTTTCTGACGTCCATTCGTACCGAGGCGTAGAATTTCAGCGCGCGTCCGCCGGGGGTAGTTTCGGGGTTGCCGTATATCACGCCTATCTTTTCGCGTATCTGGTTGATGAAGATAGCCGCGCAGTTAGACTTCGAGAGTACCGCTGTCAGCTTTCTCATCGCTTGCGACATAAGTCTTGCGAGTTGGCCGACGTGTGTGTCGCCCATATCGCCGTCTATCTCAGCTTTCGTTACCATAGCGGCAACTGAGTCGATAACTATGCAGTCGATAGCTCCCGAACGCGCCAGCGCTTCCGCTATCTCGAGCGCCTGCTCGCCGCTGTCAGGCTGAGAAACGAGCAGATTGTCGATGTCAACTCCCAGTTTCGCGGCGTAAACGGGGTCAAGGGCGTGCTCTACGTCGATGAAGGCTACCTCGCCTCCCATCTTCTGCGTTTCAGCTATGCAGTGCAGGGCAACGGTGGTCTTACCGGAAGATTCAGGGCCGTAAAGCTCTACTATACGTCCGCGCGGTATTCCGCCGATGCCGAGCGCTAAGTCGAGCGTCATCGAGCCGGTAGGTATCGCTTCGATGTCCATAGTTGAGTTTGAGCCGAGCTTCATGATAGCGCCCTTGCCGTATTTTTTGCTCTATTACTGAGATGGCGGTCTCCAACGCCTTTTTCTTCTCCTCAGCGTCGGTGATCCGCTTTACCTGCGGTTTTTCTTTTTTTTTCTTCTTATCTATTGCCATTACTATCCATTCCTTTCAGAACCATTGCCTATGCGTTTCCCTTTTCTATGCTATGATTATAACACATTAGCTGTATCAAAATCGGGACAATTAAAATCAGTGCAGATTTCTCTCAGCCTTGTCGAGCTGGTCGTAGAGATTCACCGCTTCGTTTTTCTGCACGCTGTTTCTGCCGTAAACACAGCGGTTTATGCCAGCCATATCGCGGCGGGCGCGCACGTCGTGCATACCTGCCTGTATCATTATCTGCATTACCTCGTCCTCTTGCCCCGCGCCGATCTCAAACATCATTATGCCCTCGGGCTTTAGGCGGCTCTTCCAAAGGCGAACTATCTCGCGGTAAAAGTCGCAGCCGTCCTCGCCGCCGAAAAGCGCTTCCACAGGTTCAAAAGTTACCTCTTTTTGCAGCTTTTTCATGTCCGCAGCGCTGATGTACGGCGGATTGCTGATAATAAGGTCGGCGAGAGGCAGCTTTTCGGGCAGGCTCTCGTCCGTAACGTCGCCCAGCAGGGGTTTGCAGGCGCTGTTCAGCCGCGTGGCGTTCTCCTTGAGGAAATACATAGCCGCTTCCGACTTCTCAACGCACCATACCTCTTTGCAGTCCAGCTTTTTCTCGAGCGTGATGCCGATACAGCCGCTGCCCGAGCATAGGTCGATAACTGTAAGTTCTTTTTCGCCGCCCAGCAGCGAGCAGGCGCGCTCTATCAGCGTTTCGGTGTCCGCGCGGGGTATAAGTACGCCGCTGCCGACTTTGAAGCTTTCGCCGCAAAAATCCCATTCGCCGATGATGTATTGCAGAGGTTCACCCATCAGCCTGCGCGCAAGTAAGTTGGCGCAAAGCTTTATCTGCTCAGTATCCGCCTGCGTTTTCGCGTCAAATTTGCCGCGGCAGTTAAAGCCCAGCGCCGCGCCCGCAAGCTCGCGAGCTTCCCAATAAGCGTTGGAAATGCCAGCCTCGGTCAATTTTTCCGAAAGGCTCTGTATAATATCTCTATATGTATAATTTACCATTTGTCAGACTCCCCATCTTCAGGTATTACCGCTTTCATCGCGGCAATGGCACACTCTATCTGCTCCCTGCTAGGCTCGCTGGTGGTTATGCGCTGTATCCATAAACCGGGCGCAGATATAATTTTTGTAGCGATGTTGTCGTATTTTCCCGCAAGCATTATCAGCTCAAAAGCTATGCCCGTAACTATCGGCAGCAGCGCGATCTTGCAGAGCACTCTGAGCAGCACAACGTCCCATGTAACGTGGAAAACGGTGTTGATGAAAATGCTGATGAAGAGTACGAGGAATATAAAGCTGGTGCCGCAGCGCGGGTGGAAACGGCAGTGTTTCGCGACGTTTTCGGGCGTAAGCTCCTCGCCGTGCTCGTAGCAGGCGATTGTCTTGTGCTCGGCACCGTGGTATTCGTATGTTCTGCCGATGTCGGGCATTTTCGCGGTGAGCGCCGTGTAGCCGACGAATATCGCGATCTTTAGCAGGCCCTCGATGATGTTTTTCACAACAGTAGGTATACCGCCGAAAAGTGCGCTGAGCCCTTTGAGTATCAGCGAGGGAACGTACATGAAGAGCACGATTGCCAACAGCACGCCGACTATCATAGAGATGGTCGTAAGCACGGGCATGAGTTTATCGCCGAATTTGTCGTCGAGCCACTGCTCAAATTTGGTCATTTCTTCCTCTTCGCCATCTACCATTTGCTTGTCGGCGGAGCGCGAGAGGCACTTATATCCGTCGATCATAGAGATCACGAAGCTGAAAACGCCGCGGATAAAGGGGGTTTTGCGGTACCAGGGCAGCTTTCCGCCGCCGTTTATCTCCCATTCTTCGAGGTCGATGGTGCCATTTGGCAGACGGCAAGCCATAGCCGCCTTACCTACGCCGCGCATCATAACGCCCTCGATAACAGCCTGACCGCCGATGCGGGTCTTAAATTTCTCGCCGCCAACGGCAGGGTTAGAATTATTTTTATCTGAACTCACAGGAATTTCCTTTCTAAGTGAAAAAATACGAGTAGAAACAAATACTCATACTAATTATAACATGGGCAGGGTAAAAAGTCAATGATTTAGGGTAGAAATGTTAGGAGAAAAATTAGGCATAGTGAACAAAAGAATTTCCAAACAAAGTAAAAGCCGCGGTGCAAACGTAATAGTACGCTCAATAGTAAAGCGTGAATTTAAAAAGCGCGGGATGCAACGACGCGCCAGCCGTTGCCGAGGGGGTCGAGGGGGGCGAGAAGCCCCAATCGTCGCGCTCCGCAGAGCGCGAAATCCCCACCGAAGGGCGCTCCGCATAGGGTGAATGGGAAAGTCGGCTTCGCCGAATTTCCAAAAACAGTCCGGTGGACTGTTTTCCAAGAGGGGCATGCCCTGCAAGAGAGGGCTGCCCCTAGTAGGTCGCCCGTAGACAGCTCCCTTCAAGGGCGCACGCCCTTGAACGAACCCAGTAAAAGCCCCAAACATAAATCCCCACAAAACAAAAACAGCGCCCCTCAAAAAGGAACGCTGTATAAAAATCCTAATTAGAGATCAAAAAGGCAACTTACCCCTCGACCCCGTAGGTCTTTCTGTACTCCAGCATCTTGTCAAGATACTCCTTGCCATCCACAATGCCGTTTCTGATGGCCTCGATGATGTCGTCGATGGTCACGATAGAGTAGACCTTTACGCCAAAGGTCTTGTACGCGTCCTGAACCGCCGAAAGCTCGCTGTTGAGTGCCTTTTCCATGCGGTCTACCGTGATGACCATGCCCGTAACGTTCACTTTAGCCGCGCCCTCAAGCTTCGGCATTACCTCGCGCAGAGCCTTTCCCGATGTCATAACGTCCTCAATGATGACTACTTTGTCGCCGTCCTCAAGCTTTCTGCCGACAAACATTCCGCCCTCGCCGTGGTCTTTGACCTCTTTGCGGTCGAAACAGTAGGCTACGTCCTTGCCGTACTCGTTGTAAAGCGCTACAGCTGCCGATACCGAAAGCGGTATGCCCTTGTATGCAGGGCCGAAAAATACGTCGGCTTCGATGTTGTTCTCGTTGATGCAGTGCGCGTAAAATTCACCCAGCTTCGCAAGCTGCGCGCCTGTCTTGTAGTTGCCGGCGTTGATGAAATACGGCGCTTTTCTGCCGCTCTTCAGCGTGAAATCGCCAAACGTCAGCACGCCGCTGTCTGCCATAAATTTGATAAATTCTTCCTTGTAAGTCATTATCTGCACAACTCCCATCAAAAATATTTACACAATAATTATATCATACTTGCCGACAAATTGCAAGGGCGTGACACTTGTTTTTTTGCAGCGAAGTGCTATAATTATATATGGCTGAAAAGCCGCCTTATTATAAAGGTATATTTTGATGATCGGAGTGTATATAGATGTCTGATACTGGTAAAATTATCGCGCATATGCTTTGTACAGCTCGGCAATATCCCGAACTGCGGTCAAAAGTATTTCTCCCGCATGGCGAGCAGCAGCTTTTTTTCGCGGCGCGATACCTGCACCTGCGTCATGCCAAGCGCCGCCGCGATCTCGGTCTGCGTTTTGCCTTGAAAATATCGCATGGTGATGAGCCTGCGGTCTTTTTCTTCCAGCGAGGAGATAGCTTTTTCCAGCGCGATACGGCGGATAAGCCCGTTCTCCGGCGCGGGGGTGGGTATCTCCAATTCGCCCGTGCCGTCCTCAGTTTCAACGGTCAGGCTCATCGGCGGCTGACCTGCCGCCAGCGCTTCCGTAACGTCCTCTGGCGAATGTCCGCTCAGCTCGCTAAGTTCGCTGACAGTGGGTTCGCGGCCGTGCTCGGCTGAAAAAGCGTCGCGCATACGCCCCAGTTTGAGCGAAAGTTCGCGAACGCTTCGGCTTACCTTTAGCGCGCCGCCGTCGCGGAAAAGCCGCTTTATCTCGCCCAGTATAACGGGCACGGCGTATGTCGAAAACTTCACACCTCGGGTTTCGTCGAAAGCGCGCGCGGCTTTTACCAGCCCCATGCATCCCGCGCCGTAAAGGTCGTCGTACTCAATCCCCTTTCCCCGAAACCGATTGGCACATAGGTGTACCAGCCCCAGATTTTCTTCGGCGCGCGCCTGAAATTTCTCTTTTGTTTTCAAAGCTTCCATTTTCAGTTCTCTCCTGCAAGGTCTTTTCCATGACAAGAGCCGTGCCCCTGCCGGCCGAGCTTTTTACCCTGAGTCTGTCGGTGAAGCTTTCCATAACGGCGAAGCCCAGACCCGCGCGCTCCTCTTCGGGGGCGGTGGTGTAAAGCGGCTGCATCGCCAGGGCGATGTCCTCTATGCCGCAGCCCTTGTCGCGTATTTTTATGTATACCCTGCGGTCGGCGAAAAGCTTTATGTGCATATATATCACCCCGCCGCGCACCCCGCGGTAGCCGTGCACCACGGCGTTTGTCACCGCTTCGGATACCGCCGTTTTCAGCTCCGCCAGCTCGCTGACGTAGGGGTCCAGCTGCGATACGAATGACGATACGCAGGCGCGCGCGAAAGCCTCGTTCTCGCTGCGCGCGGAAAAGCTGATCTTCATTTCGTTTACACATTCTCTCATATCTTCACCCCTCTCTCGCCGCTCGGCTCAGCCTGCGGGCTTTCGGCTTCGGCGCTCTCGCGCTGTATGTGCACTATCTCGCAAAGGCGGTTTATGCCCGATATGCGCATCACTCTGCTGATGTATGCGGGCGGGTCGGCTACTACGCATTTTCCGCCGCGCTCCGTCATAAGTTTGTACCTGCCCATCACCAGCCCGATGCCGGAACTATCCATGAACGTAACGCGCGAAAAGTCGAGCACCAGCCGCGTTATCTCGCTCACCCGCACCGCGTGGTCGATGTCGGCGCGTATGCCCGCCGCGCTGTGGTGGTCGAGGTCGCCCTCTATCTGCGCTATTATTGCCCCGCCGCGCTGCAAAAGCGTAACAGCCATATTTATCAATCCTCCAGTGTCGTTATCCATTGATATTATCATACCACCCCCGCCGCGCGGATAATGTCGCAGCAGGTCGGCGGATATGTGACAATGTATGCTTGTTTAGCATGGGTCATTCCGAAATGGAATATGCAAAAAAAAGAAACAGCCTTGCTATATTAAATAAAACAAGGCTGTTTTTGGCCAACTGAGTTAAAAATTGTACTCGTTTGAAAATCGGCACTGTTAAAATCTTATGTAATCACAAAATTTTCATATAGAAAATAAACCTTTTATAGAGGTTATTTTATATATTTTTGTGCAATTTGCCGATAGAAAATTTTCGATGTTTAAAACGTTTCGTTAAGCTGACACATTGCACAAAAACGCCTTCAATAAATTGTTTACAATGAACAAAATAGGCGCTGAGGCTTAAATGAGTGGGCGTAAACGTTTTCTAAAGCTTGACAAACGCTGTGAAAATTGATATAATTATAATTAGCCATTTAGTTCTTTTTGGACATATCTTACGAAAAACACATTGCGATACTGTGCAATTTCCTCAAAAATTTCGCTGAGTATCAATATGTGGGGATAATTCTGTGCAAAAATACTATATGTGCGGTTTTAAACAGTTTTTATATGCAAATTGTACAAACGCGCCGCTGCGGATCCCCCTCCGCCAGTTGATACGGCAGTTTCGAGAGGTACGAAAATGAGCGAGATAATTCTTTCCGCGCACGATGTATGCCGTGATTTTAAGATAGGCGATGGCAGCGTGGTTTCGGCGCTGAAACATATTGACATCGAGATAGAAAAGGGAAAGCTCACTATTTTAAGAGGGCGTTCGGGCAGCGGTAAAACTACGCTGATAAATATTCTCGGTGCGCTCGACAGACCTACTAAGGGCGTTGTGGATTTCGGTGGCCGCGATATTACGAAGCTTTCAGACAAAAAGCGCGACGATATTCGCCGCTACGAGATGGCTTTCGTTTTTCAGTCGGTGGCGCTGATGGGCGGGCTTACCGCTTTTGAAAATGTCGAATTTGGTCTAAGGCTCGCTAAATACCCTTACGCTAAGCGCAAGGCACGCGTTACCGAAGTTATGACAGACGTTGGACTGGATAAGCGTATGCACCACCGCCCATCGGAAATGTCGGGCGGCGAGCAGCAGCGCACGGCGATCGCAAGGGCTATCGCCCACGAGCCGATGATAGTTTTCGCAGACGAGCCTACCGCAGAGCTTGATACAGCTACGGCACTGCACATCGTAAAGCTTTTTAAAGACCTTGTCGCGCAGCGGCATGACGATAATTATGACTACGCATGACCCCAGCATGATGGATATTGCTGATAGGGTCTATACGCTGGAGGACGGTGAGATCATTGACAGCCGCTGATATTTCTTCCGACGATAAGATAATAGCACACCGGAATGATGAATACATGATAAAATGCGAAAATCTGGTGAAGATCTACAAAACTTCTGAGATAGAGGTCGTGGCGCTTCAGGGCTTAGACCTGCTGGTAAAGCGTGGCGAGCTGATGGCGATAGTCGGCAACTCCGGCAGCGGTAAATCTACCCTGCTGAATATGCTCGGCGGACTAGACCGCCCAAGCGCGGGCCAGCTTTTTGTAGACGGCAAAAATCTTCTGAAATTTACCGATAAGGATTATGTAGATTACAAGCGCAGCACGGTAGGCTTCGTTTGGCAAAACAACGCCAGAAACCTAGTGCCTTACCTTACCGCTGTGCAGAACGTAGAGCTGCCGATGCTCTTGCAGGGCAGAAAAAAGCGCCGCGAAAGGGCGCTCGAGCTGCTTGATAAGGTCGGCTTGCTGAAACGCAAAAACTCAAGGCTCGACCAAATGTCGGGCGGCGAGCAGCAGCGCGTCGCGATAGCGATAGCCCTCGCGAACAACCCTAAGCTGCTTCTTGCAGACGAGCCTACGGGTTCGGTAGATACTAAGACTTCTAATGTTATTTTAGATATATTCAAAGAGCTCAACCGCACCGAGGGACTGACTATCGTAATAGTTACCCACGATGTGAAGCTCGCAAGACATATCGACAGAGTAGTCGCTATCCGCGACGGCAGAACAAGCTCTGAGATAGTTCGCCGCAGGTCTTACAAAGAAGATCTTGCCGAGCTGGACGCGCAGAGCGAGGCCATAAAGACAGAAGCGGAAAACGACGAGGACTTTACTCACGAAGAGCTGGTAGTGCTCGACCGAGCGGGAAGGCTACAGCTGCCTAAAGACTACATGGATCAGATGGGTCTGCACGGCGGCGACAGAGTAAAGGTCGAGCTTGACGGGGAAGAGAAAAAACTTTACCTGCTCAAGTCCGACGTATGATCCAAGCTTATCGCGCCCCTATATAAAATGTATAGGCGGGCGATCGGATAAAAATTGTATTCAAATGCTTTTTACAAAGAGGATCATCCGTCTTTTCTTTGGAAAGCAGTGAATAGAGTACAGCAAATTTACTGGAAAGGTGGATTTATAGTGAATAACACAAAGATCAGACGTGTTATCTCATCTGCGATCGCTGCGCTGATGGTAGTTTCGGCGGCTATGCCGTGCTACGCTGACTCGCTCGACGATTCTTCCGCTGCCGATAGCTCTTCGGCCGCCGCAGACGCTGCTGCTGACGGATCTGAGGCTGACGATACTTCGTCCGCTGAGGACTCTGCGCCTGCTGATGACGGCGACGAGGTAGCTACTGCCGAGACTTCGGAAACTGCGGCAGTCGATACCGGCTCGGACGAAAGTACCGAGAGCGCAGGAAAGCGCGTGGAAGATTCGTACCGCGATTTTTACTCGAAGTACTCGGGCGAAAAAGGCTCTGCTGATGAGATCACCGTAACTGGCGAACAAATGCTAGGCAGCAACTTTGTCGGAAAGAGCGACAGCGCGCAGATCTCTCTTGCGAGCGTAGGCGGAGCAGACAAGGTTCTGAACTGGGAAAACCAGGAGGGCGATTTCTCGTTTAAGGTAGACGTAGCCCAGGCGGGAACTTACAGCGTAAAGATGAGCTATTACGTTCCTGACACGAGCAATACCAGCGATGTTCAGTTTGAAATGGACATCAACGGCGAGTGCCAGTATCCTACCGCCTCCCGTATCACCCTGCCTAAGGTATGGGTAAACGACGCTACAGGCGACACGGGAATAGATATGGATACCAGAGGAAACGATATTCGTCCCGGTCAGGTAGCATACGCAAAATGGCAGGATGCTCAGCCTATAAAGGACATCGACGGACTTTACGGCACACCGCTTCTCTTCTACTTTGAAAAGGGCGAGAACACCGTTACCATCTCCTCCGAAAAGGCTCAGTTCGCCATCAAGGACTTCAAGCTTTATCAGTACGAAGCCCCTGCGGACTATCAGGCTCCTTCCTCGGGCGACCTCAGCGCCGCTTCGGGTCAGAAGATAACTCTGGAGGGCGAGCTTGCCGACGAAAAGAGCGACAGAACTCTCTTCCCGACCAGCGATATGCACTCCTACATAACCTCTTGCGTAAATGGTTCCAGCCCCACCAAAACCAGATATAATACCATAGGTAAGGCAAGCTGGTCGCAGGCTACACAGTCTGCTACCTGGAACTTCACAGTAGAAAAAGACGGCTACTACAAAATAGGTATCCGCGCTAAGCAGGACACCATGAGAGGTATGTACTCTAACCGCCGCCTCTACATCGACGGCGTGGTACAGAACAAGCAGTCCGATAAGATCAAGTTCTACTATGATTCTGACTGGAGCGTTACCGTTCCTTCCGTTTCGGATGACGAGAACGCCGAGCCTGTTTACTACTACCTCAATGCCGGTCCGCACACCCTCACCCTTGAGGCAGTGCCCGGCGAGATCGGCGAGATAATGGGTAAGCTTGATGACATAACCTATGACATCAACAACTACTACAGAAAATACGCCAGATCACAGGTCCTGACCCTGATGAATACAACAACTACATGATCGACAAGACGATCCCTTCGATCGTACCTGACTTCAAGCAGTACGCTAAAGACCTTCGCTCGCTGAAAAACGAGATCGAGAGCCTTTCAAATCAGGGCGGTTCTGAGGCTGTAACGCTCGAAAAGATGGCTCTTACCCTCGACGAGTGTACCGAAAAGCCCGACAGAATACCTGAGATGATGTCGCAGCTCAAGGATAACGTTACCTCGCTTTCATCGTGGGTAAGCACCTACCGTGAACAGCCTCTCGAGATAGACCTCATAGAGATCTGCTCGCCCGACGAGGACTTCACAGACTGCAATTCAAACTTCTTCAAGTCGTTTAAATTCGGCTTTGACGCATTTATCGGCTCCTTCTTTGAGGATTACAATTCTCTGACGGATATAGAAGAAGGAGAAGACGTAATGACCTGCTGGATCTCTCTTGGCAGAGATAACGCTACCGTTGTTACGAACCTTGTAAATAACGATTATAACCTTACCGCTGATACCAAGGTAAACATGAAGCTGGTACAGGGCGGTATAGTAGAAGCTACATTCGCGGGCAAGGGTCCTGACCTCGCGCTCTTCATGGGCGGAGACTTCCCGATACAGCTCGCTTCGCGTGGAGTTCTTGAAGACCTGACGCAGTTCAGCGATTACGAAGAAATGACCTCGCGCTTCTCTGAAAACGCAATGACTCTTTACGAGTACAACGGTGGCGTATACGGACTTCCCGTATCGCAGACTTTCCCGATGCTCTTCTACCGCAGCGATATTCTCGCGGAGATGGGCGTAGACCCCGAAAAGGATCTGACAACTTGGGAAGGCCTGATGAACGTTCTCCCCGTACTCCAGAGAAACTACATGGAGGTAGGTCTGATACTTCCCGTAATGGGCGGTACTTCCGGCGTTACCACCATCTCGCCTGTAACTGAGGCAGGTAACACCTTCGCGATGCTGCTCCTTCAGCAGGGCGTAAATTACTACAACGACGAAAAGACTAAGACAAACTTCGACACTCAGGAGGCTGTAAACGCATTTGACCAGTGGACAGAGTTCTACACCAAATACAGCTTCAGCCAGACATACGACGCTTTCACACGTTTCAGACAGGGCGATATGCCTGTTCTTATCCAGAACTACACCTTCTTCAACCAGCTCTCAGTAGCTGCTCCTGAAATAAAGGGATGCTGGGACTTCATGCACGTTCCCGGTACTGAGAATGAGAACGGCTCGGTAACTCTTGCGGACGGAAGAAAGATAAGCATCGCTTCCTGCTCTACCGGTTCGGGCGCTATCATCTTTACCAGCTGCCCCGATAAGGAAGGCGCTTGGGAATTTATAAAGTGGTTCACCTCTGACGAAACTCAGGTAGCTTACGGTAACGACATCGAGTCGGTACTGGGTACCATGGGCCGTTATGACACCGCTAACCTGAATGCTCTTCAGCAGCTTTCATGGACTACCAAGCAGTGCGAGAAGCTCACTGAGCAGCTCAAGGCGCAGGTAGAGATACCCGTTATCCCCGCTTCTTATGGCGTAACTCGTAACCTGAACAACGCGTTCAGAGAAGTTGCAAACCAGTATGAGAACGCGAGAGATACACTCTTCTGGTACAACAAGGACATCAACGAGGAAATTGAGCGTAAGAACAACGACCTCAAGATGTACGAGGATGAAATAAATTAAGAAAGGGGAGCATCTTATGTCAAAAAAAGTAAATCCTGACGCTCCGGTCAAGACGCAGGGATATTGGGCTTACACATGGCATATGATGAAGGTCAACAAGGGCTGCTACGGACTTTTAGCTCCGTTTATGATACTCTTCACGATCTTCACGATCATACCCGTTTGTATGTCGCTCCCGATGGGCTTTACTAACTTCAACATGATCCAGTCCCCCAAGTGGGTAGGATTATCAAACTTCTATACGCTTTTCTTAAACGACAGCGTATTCCTCATCGCAGTAAGAAACACTCTTATCTTCGCGATATTCACAGGTCCTTTTGCTTACATACTGAGCTTCCTGGTAGCTTGGCTGATAAATGAGATGAATCCGTTCCTTAAAACGTTCTTCACCTTCGTTTTCTACGCACCTTCCATGACTTCATCAGTATACATCACCTGGCAGCTGATCCTCTCGGGCGACCAGTACGGCTACCTCAACGCTGTACTGCTCGATATGGGCTTTGTCAGCAAGCCGGTACAGTGGCTCACAGATACCACCTACATTCTCGGCGTGTGCATCATAGTACAGCTTTGGATGTCGATGGGCGCAGGCTTCCTTGCTATCCGCGCAGGTTTCCAGAACATCGATAAGTCGATGTACGAGGCAGGCGCGCTATCGAAGGCATCAAGAACAGATGGCAGGAACTTTTCAAGATCACCATCCCTTCGATGGGCCCGCAGCTGCTCTTCGCCGCTGTAAACCAGATCGCCAGCTCCTTCACCGTAGGTACGGTAGGTCAGATGCTGGTAGGTCTGCCTTCTACCGATTACTCGGCACACACTATTATGAACCACGCGACCGACTACGGTAGCGTACGTTACGAGATGGGCTACGCCGCTGCGATATGCTTCGTGCTGTTCCTCGCCATGCTGCTTGCGAACAAGGGCGTAAACTGGCTCCTCGGCAAATACATTGATTAAAGGAGGTGCAGATAAAACATGGCCAGAAGAAAAAAAAGAAGAAGTCGATCGACCAGCTTAAAGTTAAAGATAAGCACAAGAAGATCAACGGATCCGTCGGCGGTGACGTCTGCATCTTCATCTTCCTCGTGCTTCTCGGAATATTCATGGTATTCCCCATCTACTACTCAGTAGTACAGTCGCTGAAGCCCGTAGAAGAGCTGTTCGTTTTCCCGCCTAAGCTTTATGTACTTAACCCCACGGGAAAGAACTTCTCAGATATGTTTAAGGTAGCCGCGGAATACACCGTGCCGCTTTCCAGATACATATTCAACTCAGTATTCACAACAGTGGTTATATGCGTATTCAACGTATTCGTTACCTGTATGGCGGCGTTTGTACTTTCTAAGTGCAAGTTCCCCGGCGACAAGGTTCTCAATAAGCTGATAGTTGTCGCTCTGCTTTTCAACTCGCAGGCAACATGGATCATGCAGTTCCTGGTATACTCCAAGCTGCACATGATCGATACCTACTGGGTACTCATTCTCCCTTACATCGCTACGGCAATGAACCTCTATCTGATGCGCCAGAGTATTTCTACTCTGCCTGACTCGCTGATAGAGGCTGCGAAGGTAGACGGCGCGGGACTTTTCAGGATCTGCTGGCAGATAGTAGTTCCTAACTCAAAGCCTGCGATCATGACCATCATCATCTTCGCATTCCAGCAGGCGTGGAACATAAACGGCGGTGCAGTTATCTACTCGGAAGAGTACAAGACGCTGCCTACCATCGTTCAGCAGATCTCGCTTGCAGGTCTTGCAAGACAGGGCGTAACCTTCGCTTCAGCGGTATTGCTCCTGATTCCTCCGCTGGTAGTATTCCTCATCGCACAGGGCAACGTTATGGAAACCATGGCGAACTCCGGTATGAAGGAATAATTTATTCCGGCTTCATAAATTCAATGATAACAAACAACTTTGATTACTGAAAAGGAAACAGGTGATAATACAGTGAATGGAATAAAAACTTCCGTAAGGAAGCTGCTTTGCCTCACTCTGGCAGCGTGCACTGCGATTAGCATGTCTGTTACGGCTTTTGCAGACGAGCCTTACGAATCTTACAACTACGATAACTGGGACGAAGCTATCCCCTCGCAGAGCGCATACACCGTTCAGAAAACTGTAACGGGCGCTGATATGGGACTCAGCCGACTTTCAGACCCCGCCGATCCGCTGTTTTACAGCGAGGAAGCTTCCGCTTCGCTCAGTGAGGCTAAGGATTTCTACGTTTACGACGATAAAGAGATCTGGATAGCCGATTCGGGCAACAACCGTATTTTAAGACTTGACGAAAATTACAACATCATCGGCAGATATTACGGAGTTACCGGTCTGGAAGCTGACAGATGTGAAGAAACTCAGGACGGCGCTATCTCTACTTTCAAAGCTCCGCAGGGTCTTTACGTTACTACCAGCCCGACTACCGGCAAATATACCATATATATAGCCGACTACGATAACTCGCGCGTAGTAAGAGCTACGGTAGAAAGCGCTACCGAGCTGAAATGCGAGCAGGAATATACTAAGCCGGAAGAGGCGCTGTATACTTCTAAAACTTTCAACCCCACTAAGGTCCTCGTTGACTACGCCGAAAATGTGTACGCGGTAGTTAAATCCGTAAACACCGGTTCGGTACAGTTCAAGGCTGACGGCTCTTTCACAGGTTTCTACGGTGCGAACCGAGTAGAGGTAACCGCTAAGGTCATCGCTCAGAAGCTTTGGAGAAAGATAGCTTCAAACGAGCAGATCGAGGGTATGAGCCGTAACGTTCCTGTTGAGTACGCAAACTTCGATATGGACGGCGAAGGCTTTATCTACACCGTTACCGAGGTATCTACTGATACCGACGCGGTAAAGAAGATCAACCCTGCGGGATACAACGTATGGGACAACGTGGTAGGCGATGAGTACACTTTCGGTGACCACACCGATGCTGTATGGGATATGGCTTCCAACAAGACCTACTCCACCAAGCTTACCGACATCGCTATCGACGGCGACGGAATAATAAACGTTCTCGACTTTGAAACCGGACGCGTATTCCAGTACGACCGCCTTTGCAACCTCATCTGCATCTTCGGTACTAAGAATTCCTCCGCAGACCAGAGAGGCACGTTCCTTAACCCGAACGCAGTAGACACCATCGGCACAAACGTTATCGTGCTCGAGGGTTCTAAGACAAGAAACGACATTACAGTATTTGAAAAGACCGTTTTCGGCAAGAATCTGCACAAGGCTTTCGAGTTCTTCGATGCAGGCCAGTACGTTGAGGCTGCTCCCTACTGGGAAGAAGTTATCAAGCGCGACGGCGGCTACACCTACGCCCACGTTGGTCTGGGTAAGGCTGATCTGAAAAACGGCGAATACAAGTCGGCACTCGACAGATTTGAGATTGCTAACGATAAGGACGACTACGATAAGGCTTTTGAGTACTACAGAGAAGAGTGGCTGAGAAACAACTTCACAGCAGTAGCTGTTGTAGTAATAGTTCTCGTAGTACTGCTCGTCATAAAGAAGATACTCAAGAAAAAGGGCATAAAGCTCATCAAGCGCAAGAATAAGAAGGAGGCGGAATAACAATGTATGAATTTTCTACACTCGGCTGGGTAAGACACGTTGTTTTCCACCCCTTTGAAGGTTTTGAAGACCTCAGGTGGAAAAAGCAGGGCTCGCTGAAAGTTGCTCTGATACTAGTTGTAATGCTCTTCATTGCAATGGTAGCTAACAACCGTATGGTAGGCTTCGCTTTCAACACTAACACGGTTAAAGTATTCAACGTAGTTCCGCTGATCGTACAGTCGGTAGTTTACTTCGCGACTTGGGTCATCGGCAACTGGTGCATTTGCACCCTGCTCGACGGCGAGGGTACTTTAAAGAAGATCTGCATCTACTCGGCATACGCGCTGGTACCTTACATAATCTGCAGCTACATCGCAGTATTTATCTCTAACTTCATCATCACTGAGGAAGCTATTTGGTTCCACGCATTCACCTACCTCGGCTTGGGCTGGTCGATAATCCTGATGATCTCGGCAATGAAGGCTGTACACCAGTACTCCATTCCTAAGACTCTCGTTTCCATCGTGCTCACGCTGGTAGCTATGCTGCTGATACTCTTCTTGGCAATACTCCTCCTCTCGCTTTTCCAGCAGGTTTATGTATTCGTTTATACGATCTACACTGAGATCGCGTACAGAATTCGTGGATAAGAAAGGGTGGTGTTAAAATGCAAAATAAGAATTACAAAAAAGTATTGACGTTTGCTCTTGTTCTTTCCATGATGATGCCTATCGGCTCGGCGGCTGCTGACTCTGCGGCTGATACTTCCGAAGCTGAAAGCTCAGTAGCAGACACCTCTTCGGCTGAGGACTCTGCGGCAGATGACTCCGCTGCTGACGACTCGGCTGCTGATACCGAAAGCGCTGCGGAAGATGATTCGACCGCTGACGACGCTGCGGCTGATGATGACGCGGCTTCGAGCGATACCGAAGATGATGGTGATACAAGCAAAAAGGACGAGGAAGAAGCAGCCCCGCTGCTAACCGACGACGAAGCTCTCGCGCTCGAAAGCGTAGAGCAGATCGCCGAGAACGATAACTTCCTGCTTTATATGGACCCCGATAACGAAAGACTTTGCTTAAAGGTCAAAAAAGACCGGCAAGTGCTGGTGGACTTCTCCTATAAACGCTGATTCCGACCCCACGCCTATCTCTGAAGACGGAGATACGATGAAGAGCGGTCAGATAGGTCAGGCTAAGTCCAGCGCGGCTATCAATATCGGCGACCTTCGTCAGGAGAAGAGAACTGAGCTTCCCGCTCCCGCTTACTCCTACAAGGCAAGCGTTTCATTCAAGGCTGAGGCTAACGGCTGCGCAGTTACCTACAATTACACTGCTTACGGCGTAAAGCTGACGGTACACTACGAGCTGAAAGACGACTGCCTCCACTCATATGTAAAGACCGACGAGATAGTTGAAAAAGACAGCACCAGCGACGAGGGCAAGGCTCTTACAAAGATAATCCTCGCACCTTACATGGGCGCTGTTTCGGGACTCAACACCGACGGCTCGCCGACAGAGGGCTACATGATAGTTCCTGACGGAAGCGGCGCAGTTATCAACTATAACAACGGCAAGACAAATTACGCCAGCTACTCGCAGCGCGTTTACGGTACCGACTATACCGCCGTACCGCTTAACGCACCGCGTGTTACCGAGCAGGCTTACCTGCCTATGGTGGCTACCGTACAGGGCAACAACGGTCTGGTAACGATAGTTTCCGAGGGCGACGCCAACGTTTACGCGAACGCTCAGATAAGCGGCCAGAACAAGCAGGCTTACAACAACGCATACTTCGAGTTTGAAACAAGAAGCAGCGATGAATTCTTCATGAGCGGTACTGATACCAACAAGATCACCGTATTTGAAAAATACGGCATCAAGACCGACACTTTCGGACTTGAGTATTACCCGCTCGATAATGACGAAGGCGTCAACTACGCCGACGTAGCTGAGGTTTACAGAAACTACCTCATCAACAGCAAGGGACTTACCCAGAAAACTGAGGCTAACGACACCGACCTGTATGTAGATACATACGGCAGCGTGCTCAAGGAAGAGTCGATACTCGGTCTGCCTATCACGATGAAGACCAAGCTGACTACCTTCTCTCAGGCTTCAGACATCGCAAGCCAGCTCAACGACGCAGGCGCAGACTCCATAGTTATGAACTATAACGACTGGACAAAAGCTTCGGTAAAGAACGTGGTATCTACCAAGGCTAAGGCGCTCGGCAAGCTGGGCAGCACCGATGATTTCAAGAACCTCAACAGCGATAACCTTACCGTTTACGGTTCGGTAAACAACTTTACTATGGAAAAGGGAAGCTGGGGCTACTTTGAGCTTTCAAATACAGCTATAAGAGTTTCGAGCGCCTACTCCAGACAGTCGAGCTACAGCCCCGCTTTCGGCGTGGCAGTTTCGGGAGTATCTCCCGCGCTTATAGCTCCTAACACTTACACCAAGATCTTTAAGGAAACTATCGACAGCTTCACTGGAAACAGCGTAAACTCTATGGGCTTCGGCGATTGGTCTACTAAGCTGGTAAGCGACTTCTCTAAGAAGAACACTTCTTGCAGAAACGACACAATGAACACCATAGTTACAGGCTACTCTGACGCTGTGAACGCAGGTCAGTCGATAATAGCCGAAGGCGCGAACTCGTATGTACTGCCTTATGTAAGCGCAGTTACCGACGTTCCCGTTTACTCCAGCGGATTCAACCTCACCGATATGGACATACCGTTCTATCAGATGGTCATCCACGGCTACGTTCCTTACTCGACTAAGGCTATCAACGCAAGCTCTGATACCGACCGCACTTATATGCGCGCTTTGGCTGCCGGATCTAACGTAAATTACGATATGATCTATCAGGACGCCGACGAGCTGATAGATACCAGAGATGACGACCTGTACTACTCGCACTATTCGGGCTGGGTACAGATGGCTGCCAACCAGTACAAGGTAACTAAGAAGGTGCTCGCCGCAGTAAGCGACTACACCATCTCGGATTACACCGTAGAGGGCGACATCATCAAGACCACTTACAGCAAGGAAGGTCAGGCAGACGTAGTCATCGAGGTAGATACCAAGAACTGCACAGTAAAGGCAAACGGCGAAACCACCGACCTTCTTGCCGAGGGTGCAGTAGAGAAGGAGGTGCAGTAAGCTGATGAGCGATATAGAAAAGACCAACGCTGAAAACGAAGAATTGGAGCAGCTAAAGGATGTTCCCGAAGTTAAGCTCGTGCTTGACGAATCGGAAGACGACGCATCCGCTGTTACCGAGGACGCTTCTACGGAGGCAGCCGCTAATGAAGAGGCTTCTACCGAAGTAGAGGAAAAGTCTTACGCTTCCGCCGCAGCTATACCTGCAAAACAGAAGGGATTAAAGATCCCGTATGAAAGAAGAAAAGCTCTTTACGGCTACGGCTTCATCGCCCTCTGGTTCGTGGGAAGCATCTACTTCTTCATTGCTCCGCTTATCCAGTCGCTGATCTACTCTTTCCATCAGACAAAGATAGTCACCGGCGGTATGGAGATGTCAAATCCCGGTTTTAATAACTACTACAACGCATTCAGAAAAGACCAGTATTACCTGCCCGCTCTAACCAAAATGCTCAAGGATACGCTGCTCAATACGCCCCTTATCCTCGTGTTCTCGGTATTTATCGCAGTAATACTGAACCAAAAATTTAAAGGAAGAACAGCCGCTCGTGCTATCTTCTTCCTCCCTGTAATCATCGCTACCGGCCCTGTTATCGACATAATCAACGGTAATATGTCTACCGGCGGTTACGCAGGCGGTTCTGAGCAGTTCAGCTCGATGTTTGAAACAGACCTCGTAGACCAGCTGCTCAACTTCCTCGGCGTTTACAACATAAGCGACCAGCTTACAGAAGTTATCAGCACCCTTACCTCTGATATATTCAATCTGGTATGGAAGTGCGGTATACAGATCCTGCTGTTCCTCTCGGCACTTCAGGGAATTCCTTTCTCGGCTAAAGAAGCGGCTTCTATGGAGGGCGCTACCGCTTGGGAATATTTCTGGAAGATCACAGTTCCGTACATCAGCCCGATGCTTATCGCCAGCCTGGTGTACACGATAGTAGATTCGTTCGTTGATCCTTCCAACGAAGTTATGACTCTGGTTCTTAACCAGTCGAAGCAGTGGGAACACGGCTACTCGGCTGCTATGGCTTGGGCTTACTTCGCGATAATCGGTGTGATACTGGCTATCGTATTGGCAATAATCAACAAGTTCGTTTACTACGAAGTAGATTAAAAAGGGGGGATCACATTGGCAACTAAAAAAGAAGAAAAAGAGTTTGAGAAAGAGCGCAAAAAGTACCTTAAAGAGCGCATGAAGCGTATGAAGGAGGAAGGCCTTGAAAAATACTTTACTCCTGAGCAGATACGCTACAATAGAAACAAGCGCATCATAGGCGCTGTATGGCCCATTTTCAGATTCCTTATCCTGTTCGGTCTTGGATTTGTTATCATGTATCCTCTGCTGTTCATGGTTTCAACAGCTTTCAGACCCAATGCAGAAATGAACGATCCTTCAATAGTTTGGATCCCTAAGTCCTTCACGCTCGATAACCTCAAGCAGACCGCTACCGTAATGAAATTCGACATTTTCAGCGGCTTTGCGGCTAAGGACAACACGATCATCAACACCATTTACCTCAACGTGATTTCTTCGGTACTTCAGGTACTGACCTGCTCGATCACCGGTTATGGTTTCGCAAGATTTAAGTTCAAGGGAAGAAACGTGCTCTTCGCTATCGTTCTTCTGATGATCATAGTACCTCCGCAGATCACCACCATTCCGCTGTATCTGCAGTTTGCGTACTTCAAGCTCTTCGGCATCATCCCGCTTTACAGCGGCGGCGAACAGCTTTCGCTTATAAACAGCGGACTTACGATGTACCTGCCTGCGCTGTTTGCAAACGGTATAAAGGCCGGACTTTTCATCTACATCTTCCGTCAGTTCTTCCGCGGCCTGCCTAAGGAGCTGGAAGACGCTGCGTACCTCGACGGCTGCGGACCTTTCGAGACCTACGTCAAGATCATGGTCCCCAACGCTAAGACTTCGTTCCTGACGGTATTCCTGTTCTCGATCGTTTGGTACTGGAACGATTACTATGTATCGTCCTCGTTCTTCACCGAGAACAACACAGTAGCTCTTATGCTGAAAAACCTCGACGCTAACCTGCAGCAGCAGCTGTTCCAGGGTCAAACGGTAAGCGTAAGACAGATCATAGTATGGCTCGAATCGGGCTGTCTGCTCTCCATCGCACCTCTGCTGATAATGTACATCTTCTTACAGAGATACTTTATCGAAGGTGTTGAGCGTTCCGGTCTTACCGGTATGTGATCTGCATACTTCAAAAAAATCACGGCAGCTTTCGGGCTGCCGTTTTTTTGCGCAAAAGTAAGGGGCGCTGCAAGTTTTGGCTTGTGCAGCGCCCCTTTTTATGAGAATAATTATGGCATAAGCTTGCTAAGTGTTAGCTGTTGGCAGTGTTCTGGTTATTTTGATCTTCGGGCTTGGCAGGAGGCTGACCGTTTTGGTCGTTCATTCCGCCCTGTTCGTTCGGCGACTCCTGACCTCTTTTACCGCCGCCGAATCCGCCGCCCATGCCGGTCGAAGTGCTGTTTAAGGTGCAGATGTCGGAAAGCTCGACTTCCTCAGTCTGGTCGCCGAGGGTTAGGGTGTATGTGCCCGACGCAAGATCCGCCGAGCTGAAAACTAACGACTGGCATTCCTTATCCAGCGTGCAGGTGAAGAGCACCTCGCCGTTCGCGTCGGTAACGGTAAATTCCGAGCCCGCCGCCGCAGTTGAAGCGAAGTTGTGCAGCACGTTGTACTGCGTGGAGTTGTCAGAGAAGCCGACCGCCATGCCGACCGCGCCCGCCGCTACTATCGTGCCGCCCGTTATCTGCGCGGTGGAATCTCTGTCGCCGATGTCCAGCGCGCCGTTGCCGCCGTTAGTCGGGCCGCTTACGATAACTGTGCCGCCGCTCATCACAAAATTGCCGTTAGAGTCGAGCCCGTCGCCCGAAGCGTTGACTTTTAGCGTGCCGCCTGAGATCTCCAGTATATGGTTCTCGTCGCTGTCGGCAAACATATCCCTGCCCGCGCGCTCGTCCGAGCCGGTATCGCTGCCGCCCGCGGCGTTCAGTCCGTCGTCGCTCGCGGTAACGTCTATCTCACCGCCCGAAATATAGATGTTCAGCCCCTCAAGACCCTCGTAGCTTTTTGAAACTGTGATCTTGCCGCCCGAGATCGTGAGGTCACCGTCTGCGTGCGTGCCGTCGTCGCCCGAACTTGCCGTAATGTCGCCCGCCGAGATGTTCACTGTGCCGTTCGAGTGCAGCGAATCGTCGGAGGAGTCGATGCTGATAACGCCGCCCAGAATGTTCAGCTCGCTGCCCGCCTTTATGCCCTTCGCCGATGTGGACTCGCTGTCGGCAGACGATGCGTCGGTCGAGGAGGTATTTGAACTGTCTGCCGAAACTGCGGTGTAAGCCGTAGCCGTCAAAGTGCTGTCGCCGCTGCCCGACGGCATTTCGGGCGGCGTACCCGTCTGCTGACCGTTCATGTCGGGGGGCGTGCCCATATCGTCCTTGCTCCAGCTTCCCCAGTCGCCGTTCGGCTGACCGTCTGATTTCATGCTGGCGTTCGCCGCGCCGCCGCCGCTGGTAAGAGTCAGCGTGCCGTCCTCTATCTGCATTACATTTTCAGCTTCCAGCGCGTCGCCCGCTGCGTTTACGGTTATGTCGCCGCCCGTCACGGAAACAAAACCCTTTTCCGTGTCCTCGTCATTTGTCGCGCGTATACCGTTCGAGCAGGAGGTAACGTCGATAGTGCCGCCGCTGATCTTCACGCTGTCCTTGCCGTAAATTCCGCCCGAAGCGGCGTTTACCGTGATGTTTCCGCCCGCGATGACGATGTTGTCCTTGCTGACTATGCCGTGTTTGTAACTGCCCGTCACGCTGAGCGAACCGCTGCCGTTGATGGTGAGGTCGGGACGAGAGAAAATGCAGCCGTCGGTGTTGTCGTTGCTGTCCGTGAGGGTGTATTCAGCGCCGTCGGCAAAGCTGTTTTCCGTGCCGTCCTCCAGCGTCAGCGTCACCTTGCTCGCCTTGTCGATCATCAGCGCCGCGTAGTTGGAATTCGTGACCGAAACGCCGTTCAGCACCAGCTTGACCTCGCTGTCCTTCGCCTTGACGTATATCTCGCCGCTTAGATCGCCCGATAAAATGTACGTTCCGCCCTCGGTTATCGAGAGCACGCCGTTTTCGCAAGCCGCGCCGCTGCCCTCTATCTCGGCGCTTTCGCCGCTGAGCGCAATCTTGACCGCTTCCGTTTCGTCGTAGCCGATGTCTTTATCCTCCGCCGAGATCTCAAAAGCTTCCGAAGAGATCTGCGCCGAGGTCGTTTTTGCGTCAGTTTCGCTGCCGGTGTCAGTTTTTGAGCAGCCTGCCGCGCTCATCACAAGGCAAATCGCCGCCGCTGCCGCAATGTATTTTCTGTAATTATTTGTTAAATTGCTCATATCGTTCAGCTCCTTTCTGTCCATTCTTTGTGCTTTCGTTCTATTTTATCCAAATTTACCGCTACTATAAAAGCGTAAACCGCCGCCGCGAATGGCGGTATCAGCACAATAAGCGCCACGGCTGTGAGAATTTTCATGCGTTTACCTCCGTTCATCGCTTAAAGCTGGTCGCACGACTTCGCTTCCTCTCTGCCGCAGACTATCTCTAGGTTTGCGTTGCGGGTGCGAAGCTCGTCTATCATAGTTTTTTCCAGCGAGGGGTCTTTAAGCATGATCGCGTAATCCAGCTTGAAAAGGCTGCCCATGTTGGTGGTCTTTACGCTGCAAAGCTCGTGCGAATTTGTATATTTTTCAAAAATATCCGTAAACGCCCCGCTGTAATCGAGCGACTCGGGTATCGTTATTTTCAGATGTTTTTCGTCATTTCCGCCCGCAAGGCCGAGCTTGTCGTAAATGAGCGTCGCCGCGCAGATCACTGCCGTGAATATCAGCGCTGCCGCTAGGTGCTGTGTGCCGCAGGCAAGACCCGCCGCCATCGTGAGGAATATCGCGCAGATCTCACGCGCGCTGCCCGGCGCGGAGCGGAAACGCACCAGACTGAATGCGCCCATTACCGCAACGCCCGTGCCGATGTTGCCGTTTACCAGCATTATCACCATCTGCACTATTGCGGGAAGCAGCGCGAGGGTAAGCGCATATCCGCGAGAGGTGCGCTGTCCGCGGCAGAAAACCGCCGCCACCACTGCGCCGATAACCAGCGAGCAGGCGGTGCATATCAGCAGCGAGGAAAGCGAAATGTCTGCCGCCGAGAGTGTGAAGAGGTCTTTTATAGTCGTGGTATCAGCCGTAAAATATGTCATGTTCTTTTTCCTTTCATGTATAAAGATTTAAATTATGCGTGTATCGTGCAAGCTGTCAAGCCGTCAAGCCGTTATCTTGTTCAGCCCGAGCGCCTTTTCCGAAAGCAGCGTGAGGTACGCTGTGCCGTATTTTGAGTACGAAGCGGGATAAATTTTCAGCTCGTCGAGCAGCCCCGCCAGCCAGAGCGGTATAGCCCCCGCTATCTTTATCTCCATTATCCGCTCGCCGTGCGGCAGCAGCTTTCGTCCGTAAATGCCCTTGTCCAGCCGCAGATCGTAGTCGCGGAAAAGCAGCTCGCTGTCGAAAGTTATCCGCAGCTCGGGGTCTGAAAGCGCGGTGTAGGCGTGGCGTTTGTAGGTGATGAGCATTTGCGGCGCAAGCCCCTCGTAAAAATCAAAGCACCACGCAAGCTCTTTTTCTATCTGCGTGTCCCGCGCCGTTTCGGGAAAGCCCGCCGCCCGCGAAAGCGGCATTACGCTGCGCCGCTTGTAAACAACGCCCTTGTACTTGCGCTTTATCTCGAGAAAAACATCGTCCGCGGAGCGCGGCACACCGTATGAACGCAGGCGTATCTTCTCTTTAAAAACGGGCTTTTCTATCGAGGCGCGTATCAGCCGGTAATCGGGCGTATCGTAATAAAGGCTCATGATGTCGCTCTCAAAATAGCGATCGCGCTTTACAAAAGGCTCCAGCGCCGCTAAGAAAGCGCGGTACTGCTGCGCGCTGAGCAGGTATTTTTTTTCAGTTCTCTTAAATATCTCTTGTGCCATGTGGATCAGCTCCCTTTTTTCTTTTACGATTCAATTATAAAACGCTGACATTAAATTTACTTTAGGTTTTTTTTAGTCCGCCGTACTTTTCAGCATACTTTCACTTACTTTCCACAAATCGGGCGAAATATACCTTTATATATAGGGCGCTGCTGAGGCATATCGCAGACAAGGGAAAATAGCCGTGAATTTTTTATGAACGGTATTTACAAAGCCTGCGGTTTGTGGTATAATGTTATGTGATAAATTGTGCGTAAGGAGGAACTAAAGGTGCAGAAAGCATATCTTATTTTGGAAAATGGTACGATATTTGAAGGCAAAAGCTTTGGCGCACACGGCGAATCGATCGGTGAGATAGTTTTTACTACCGCTATGACCGGTTACCTCGAGACTTTGACCGACCCCAGTTATTACGGTCAGATAGTCGTTCAAACTTTTCCTTTAATTGGTAATTACGGCGTTATACCTGCTGATTTTGAAAGCAGCCGCCCGCACGTTAAGGGTTATATTGTTAGAGATAGGTGTCAGGAGCCCAGCAATTTCAGATGCGAGGGTGATCTTGACACTTTTTTAAAGCAGAACGGAATTGTCGGTCTTTACGGTATCGACACCCGCGCGCTTACTAAGATAGTAAGAGAATCAGGCGTTATGAACGGCAAGATAGTTTCAGAGGGCACGGCTCTCAGCTTCGCAGACCTCAAGAGCTACAAGATAGTTGAGGCTGTTGAAAATACTACCTGCAAAGAAGAGCAGACCTTTGAGCCTGAGGGCGAGGTGAAGCGCCGCGTAGTGCTCTACGATTTCGGCGCAAAGCACAATATAGGCAGAGAGCTGGTAAAGCGCGGCTGCGAAGTTACCGTAGTGCCCGCCAACACCACCGCTGAGAGGATAAAAGAGCTTGCCCCCGACGGAATAATGCTTTCAAACGGCCCCGGCGACCCCGCGGACAACACGGGCATAATAGCCGAGCTTGCTAAGATATGCGAGATGAAGATACCTACCTTCGGAATTTGTCTGGGTCACCAGCTTCTCGCGCTCTCGCAGGGCGCAAAGACCGAAAAGCTCAAGTACGGTCACAGAGGAGCTAACCAGCCCGCTACCGATACCGCAACGGGCAGAGTTTACATCACCAGCCAGAACCACGGCTACGCTGTTATAAACTCTTCGCTGCCCGAAGGCGCGCACGCCTCTTTCGTAAATGCTAACGACGGCACTTGCGAGGGCGTGGCTTACGACTATATGCCTGCATTCTCGGTACAGTTCCACCCCGAAGCCTGCGGCGGCCCGCTGGATACAGGCTTCCTCTTCGACAGATTTACCGATCTGATCGACTCTCATAAAAACTAATCGAAATTCTGAACCATCAAACGAAAGGATGAATTGGTAATGCCTTTAAATAAAGATATAAAAAGAGTTCTCGTGATCGGTTCGGGACCTATCGTTATAGGTCAGGCGGCTGAGTTCGACTACGCCGGTACGCAGGCGTGCCGCGCCCTTAAAGAAGAGGGCCTAGAGGTAATACTCGTAAACTCAAACCCCGCTACTATCATGACAGATAACGCTATGGCGGATAAGATCTACATAGAGCCTCTTACGCTGGAAACGGTAAAGAGGATAATAAAGAAAGAGCGCCCCGACAGCCTGCTTTCAACCCTCGGCGGTCAGACAGGCCTTACGCTTTCGATGCAGCTCGCAAAATCGGGCTTCCTCGATAAGTACAACGTAAAGCTGCTCGGCGCAAACCCCGAAACTATCGACAAGGCTGAGGACAGACAGATGTTTAAGGACACTATGGAGTCCATAGGTCAGCCCTGCATACCCTCTAAGGTAGTAAATACCGTAGAAGACGCGGTAGATTTCGCTAATCAGGAGGGTATAGGCTACCCGCTCATCGTTCGCCCCGCATTCACCCTCGGCGGTACCGGCGGCGGTATAGTAAACGATGAGGAAGAGCTGAGAGAGATAGCGGGCAACGGCCTTTACCTCTCGCCTATCACTCAGGTGCTCATAGAAAAGTGCATCTCGGGCTGGAAAGAGATAGAGTTTGAGGTAATGCGCGACTCTAAGGGCAACGTTATCACCGTATGCTCTATGGAAAACTTCGACCCCGTAGGCGTTCACACGGGCGACTCCATCGTTATCGCTCCCTGCGTTACTCTCGCGGATAAGGAATACCAGATGCTGCGCTCCGCCGCTCTGAAAATAATCGACACGCTGAAAGTAGAGGGCGGCTGCAACTGCCAGTTCGCGCTCAACCCCGAAAGCTTCGAGTATGCTGTAATAGAAGTAAACCCCAGAGTTTCGCGCTCTTCGGCGCTGGCTTCTAAGGCTACGGGCTATCCTATTGCTAAGGTTGCGGCTAAGATAGCTATCGGCTACACCCTCGATGAGATAAAGAACGCCGTTACGGGCAAGACCTACGCCTGCTTCGAGCCTGCGCTCGACTACGTTGTAGTAAAGCTACCTAAGTGGCCTTTTGATAAATTTGTATACGCTAAGCGCGACCTCGGTACTCAGATGAAGGCTACGGGCGAAGTCATGGCTATCGGCACTACTTTCGAGCAGGCTATAATGAAGGCTGTTCGCGGCGCTGAGATAGGCCTTGACTGCATAATCTCGCCTAAGATGGAAGAGCTTACTGACGAGCAGGTCATCGCCGCCGTTCACAAGTGCAACGATGAGCGCCTCTTCGCCGTATATGAAGCGCTGCGCCGCGGCGTTACCGTAGACGAGATACACGCTATCACCAAGATAGACGAGTGGTTCTTGAACAAGCTGCTCAAGCTCGTGGCTGTTGAAAACAAGCTGCTTTCGGGCGACGACAGCTTTGAAACTTACGAAACTGCCAAAAAGCTCGGCTTCCCCGATAAGGTCATCGAAAGACTTACCGGCAAGCCTATACAAAAAAGAAACTGCACGCCGTTTACAAGATGGTAGATACCTGCGCGGCTGAGTTCTCCGCTATGACCCCCTACTTCTACTCCACCTACGATCAGGAGGACGAGGCTGAGGAATTTATAGCTTCAAAGCATACCGGCAACAAGACCGTTATAGTATTCGGCTCAGGTCCTATCAGAATAGGTCAGGGCATAGAGTTCGACTACGCTTCGGTACACTGCGTATGGGCGCTGAAAGAAAAAGGCTTTGACGTAGTTATAGTAAACAACAACCCCGAAACTGTATCCACCGACTTCGATACCGCGGACAGACTTTATTTCGAGCCGCTGACTAACGAAGACGTAATGAATATAATCAGGATAGAGAAGCCATATGGCGTAGTAGTAGCTTTCGGCGGACAGACCGCTATAAAGCTTACCAAACACCTCGCTGCTAACGGCGTAAACGTTATGGGTACTCCTCCCGACTCCATCGACGCGGCTGAGGACAGAGAGCGCTTTGACGAGCTGCTGGAGCTGCACAAGATAAAGCGTCCGCAGGGCTTCACCGTAATGACCTGCGACGAAGCGCTCGAGGTAGCGAACAAGATAGGCTACCCCGTACTTATGCGCCCCTCTTACGTTCTCGGCGGACAGAACATGATAATCGCTTTCAACGACGCCGACATCAAGGAGTACATGGCGATAATCCTCGCGCAGGAGATAGAGAACCCGATACTGATAGATAAATACCTGATGGGTACTGAGCTGGAAGTAGACGCTATCTGCGACGGCGAAGATATACTTATCCCCGGTATAATGGAGCATATCGAGAGAACGGGCGTACACTCGGGCGACTCGATAGCCGTATACCCCGCATGGAACGTTTCCGACGAGCTTATCGAGCGCATAATAGAGTGCTCGAAGAACCTCGCAGTTTCACTCAAAACTATGGGTCTGGTAAATATACAGTACCTCATCAACCACAACGAGCTTTACGTTATAGAGGTAAACCCGCGTTCTTCCAGAACTATACCTTACATCTCTAAAGTTACCGGCGTGCCGATGGTAGACCTCGCTACAAGATGTATGCTCGGCGAAAAGCTAAAGGATATGGGCTACGGTACAGGTCTTTACAGAAACTCGCCTTACGTTGCAGTAAAAGTTCCTGTATTCTCCTTTGAAAAGCTTATCGACGTTGATAACCACTTAGGCCCTGAGATGAAGTCTACGGGCGAAGTACTCGCAGTTGCAAGCTCGCTGGAAGAGGCTCTTTACAAGGGTCTTACCGCGGCAGGCTACAAGCTCAACGTAGAGGGCGGCGTGCTCATCACCGTTCGCGATACCGATAAGTGCGAGATACCGCAGACCGCAAAGGCATTCTACGACCTAGGCTTCAAGATCTACGCTACTAAGGGCACTGCTAAGGTGCTTTCCGAGCACGGTATCCCCTGCGAGGCGGTAGCTAAGATAGGCGAGGCGGAGGAAAACACCCTCACCCCTTATCGAGAGCGGCAAGGTATCCTACGTTATATCCACCTCCTCTAAGGGCAGAAGCCCGCAGCGCGACAGCGTAAAGATAAGAAGAAAGACGGTAGAGAGAAATATCCCCTGCCTGACTTCGATAGATACCGCAAACGCCATTGCACAGTCGATTCGCTCGAAGTACACTGAAAAGTCTACCGAGATAGTTGACATAAACCATATGCGCAAGGAAAAGCACATGGTAGAATTCACTAAGATGCAGGGCTGCGGAAACGACTATATCTACTTCAACTGCTTCAATCAGCGTATAGATAACCCCGAGGGTCTGGCGCTTGCGCTTTCAGACCGCCACTTCGGCATCGGCGGCGACGGCGTTATACTGATACAGAAGTCTAAGGTAGCCGACGGCAAGATGAGAATGTTCAACCTCGACGGCTCTGAGGGCAGGATGTGCGGAAACGGCATACGCTGCGTAGCTAAGTTCATGCGCGATAACGGTCTGGTAGATAAGGACGATATGGAGATAGAAACTCTCAGCGGCATCATAAAGGTAAAGCTTACCCGCCACTACGGCGAGGTAAACGGCGCTACCGTAAACATGGGCCCCGCTATACTAGACCCCGCGCAGATACCCGTTACCCTTGCGGCTGACGAAAACGGCAGAGTGGTAGACCGCCCCGTGACCATCGACGGCAAGGACTACAACATCACCTGCGTATCTATGGGCAACCCACACGCGGTAGTATTCATGAACGGCAACATCGACGAGCTGGATATAGATACCGTGGGCAAGGCTTTTGAGTATAACGAGATATTCCCCGAAAGAGTAAACGCTGAGTTTATCAAGGTGCTGGACGAGCATACCCTGAAAATGAGAGTGTGGGAGCGCGGCTCGGGCGAAACTTGGGCTTGCGGCACAGGCGCTTGCGCGGCGGCAGTCGCGGCGGTGCTCAACGGCTACTGCACTAAGGATAAGGAAATAACAGTAAAGCTCAAGGGCGGCGACCTCAAGATAAAGGTGACCGACGAGGCTATCTACCTCACGGGCGACGCAGTTACCGTATTCAACGGCTCTATAATCATCTGATGATCTTTTGGTGAGAAACAGCGCGGAGCGCGGGCTTTTATAGTCTGCGCAGACGCCGCTGATATTGCATATATAGAAAGGAAAGTTTAATTATGCCACAGCTGAATGAAAACTTTTTAAAGCTTGAAAAGAATTATCTTTTTATCAACATCGCCAAGAAGGTAAAGGCTTTTACCGAGGCGCACCCTGACGCCGACATTATCCGCATGGGTATAGGCGACGTTACCCAGCCTATCGCCAAGTGCGTAGTAGAGGCTATGAAAAAGGGCGCTGACGAAATGGGCGTTAAAGAAACTTTCAAGGGCTACGAGGACAGCGGCACAGGCTATGATTTCCTCAAAGATGCCATCAGCGGCTACTACAAGAGCTTTGGCGTAGAAGTAAAGGCTGACGAGATAAGAGTAAACGACGGCGCTAAGAGCGACTGCGGCAATATCGTAGACATTTTCGGTGATGATAACGTAGTGCTCATCACCGACCCCGCTTACCCCGTATACGTTGATACCAACAGAATGAACGGCAGAAAGGTGATCTTCGCCGACTCTAACGAGGAAAACGGCTTTGCCGCTATGCCTGACGAGAACGTACACGCAGACCTTATCTACCTCTGCTCGCCGAATAACCCCACCGGCTCGGTATACACCAAAGACCAGCTAAAGGTTTGGATAGACTACGCTGTGAAGAACAACGCTATCATCATCTACGACTGCGCTTATGAAGCTTTCATCACTGAAGAGAATATCCCGAGAAGCATATTCGCGGTAGAGGGCGCAAGAAAGTGCGCTATCGAGATGTGCTCGCTCTCAAAGACCGCGGGCTTTACCGGTATGCGCTGCGGCTACACCGTTATCCCCGAGGAGCTTACCGTAAAGGCTTCCGATGGTACGGACGTAAGCATCTCGCAGCTTTGGGGCAGACGTCAGGGCTCTAAGTTCAACGGCGTTTCTTACCCCGTACAGTGCGCTGCTGCGGCGGTATTCACCGAAGAGGGCTTGAAGCAGACCAAGGCGAACATCGCTTATTACCAGCAGAACGCTAAGGTGATGGCTGCCGCTCTCGACGAGCTGGGCATAAAGTACACGGGCGGAAAGAACTCCCCCTACATTTGGTTCAAGTGCCCGAACGATATGGGCAGCTGGGAATTTTTCGACAAGCTGCTTGAAGAAGCTAACGTAGTCGGCACGCCCGGCGCAGGTTTCGGCAAAAACGGCGAGGGCTGGTTCAGACTTACCGCTTTCGGCGACAGCGAGAGAACCAAGGAAGCTATGGAAAGATTTAAAAAGATGATGGGCAAGTAAACTCAACTTAATATAGCTTACAAGGATCGGGACTGAGATATGTCCCGATTTTTTTTGTTCATAAAATAACAAATAAAAGCTCTTGACATGCCCACGCAAAATGGTGTACAATATAAATAATTGTATACACTATGTGTAAATGCAAATATGATAAACAAGGAGAAGATGATATGGACGACGTCGGGCGAACGCCGATATGGTGGCACGGCTTGATAATTTTAGCGGCGGCAGCCGTGGTGATGGGCTTTCTCACCGCCTGCGGAAACGCCGTGCTCAGGCTGTCAGAGAGCAAAACTGCAAAGCTGGCGGAGAAAAGCCGCAGGTGGCGCAGGATACAGAAATTGCAGCAAAAGCCTGAGCTGATAATTCAGACAAACTTAGCGGCGCGCACGCTGATACTTTTCGCGATGGGCGCGGCGGCAAAGCACTACTTTTACTACCCGCTGAAAAACGCGCTGGGCGGTACGCTTACAGGCAAAAGCCTGAGCATAGCGGCGGCTGTGATCTCGCTTATCATAGCGGCGGCAGCGGCGGCGGTCACGGCGGCTGTAAGCGTTGACTTCCCGAAAAGGCTCTGCGTAAGCGGCATGGCGGGCGAGGGATTTGTACGCGCGAGCTTTTGGCTATACCGCGCGCTGATGGTGCTCATGAAGCCCGCGCAGCTTATAGTAGCGGGCGTTACCGCGCTGCTTTCGGCGATATTCGGCGTGAAAAAAGAAGACCTTTCCGAGCAGGTGACGGGCGAGGAGATACTGCAAATGCTCGACGCCGCCAACGAAAAGGGCGGCATAAAGGACGATCAGGCAGAGATGATCTCGAACATATTCGAGTTTCCCGATCTGGAGGTCTGCGAGGTGATGACCCACCGCCGCGAGATAAGCGCTGTGGAGAAAACATCGCCCGTGGCGGAGGCTGTGCGCGTTTCGGTGGAAACAGGCGTTTCGCGCATACCTGTCTTTAACGAAACGATAGACGATATTTGCGGCGTGCTTTACGTCAAAGACCTGCTGCCGCTGATACTTGACCCCGCGAACAAAAACGCCCCCGCTGCCGACTATATGCACAAGATAAAATTTGTGCCCGAAACGAGCAAGTGCGGCGAGCTTTTTACCTACTTCAATAAAAACCACAAGCAGATAGCCGTAGTGCTAGACGAGTACGGCGGCACGCTGGGCATAGTCACGATGGAAGATCTGCTGGAGTGCATAGTGGGCAATATCCGCGACGAATATGACGAAAACGAGGCGGAGGATATAGAGGAGATAACCCCGAATACCTTCGATATACAAGGCACTGCCGATCCCGAGGACGTTATGGAAAAGCTGGGCTGCCCATTTGAGGAAGAAACTGATTTCAGCACTATGGGCGGCTTCGTTACCGACCTGCTGGGCTACATACCCGCCGACGGCGAAACGCCTGCGGTGCGCTACAAAAATCTGACTCTCTGCGTCATAAAGGCTAAGGACAACCGTATCGAAAAGATACGCGCGGTGAAAGACAAGCGCCGCGAAACGCCGATAGACGACGAGTGATAATAAGATGTAACTATAATAATATCTGAAAGGATGTTTTGAAAAATGCTGACCGATATTGAAATTGCAAAACAGGCAAAAATGAAGAAGATAACTGAGATAGCCGATGGTATAGGCATCAGCGCCGACGACCTCGAGCCTTACGGACACTACAAGGCTAAGCTTTCCGAAGAGCTGTACACAAAGCTTGCGGATAAGCCCGACGGCAAGCTGATACTCGTTACCGCTATCAACCCCACCCCCGCGGGCGAGGGCAAGACCACCATCTCGGTAGGTCTGGCTGAGTCGATGGCGAAGATAGGCAAAAAGGCGATACTCGCGCTGCGCGAGCCCTCGCTCGGCCCCGTATTCGGCATAAAGGGCGGCGCTGCTGGCGGCGGATACGCTCAGGTAGTGCCTATGGAGGATATAAACCTGCATTTTACGGGCGATATGCACGCCATCACCGCGGCGAACAACCTGCTCTGCGCGCTGATAGACAACTCTATGCAGCAGGGCAACCCGCTGAGAATAGACCAGAGAAGGATACTCTTTAAGAGATGCCTTGATATGAACGACCGCGCCCTCAGAAACGTTATAATCGGTCTGGGCGGCAAGGTAAACGGTATCCCCCGCGAGGACGGCTTTCAGATCACGGTGGCTTCCGAAGTTATGGCGATACTCTGCCTGGCTTCCGACCTCGCCGACCTAAAGGCGCGCCTTGAGAAGATACTCGTTGCCTACAACCTCGACGGCGAGCCAGTATACGCTAAGGAGCTGGGCGGCTGCGGAGCAATGGCTGCACTGCTGAAAGACGCTATGAAGCCCAACCTCGTACAGACCCTAGAGAACACCCCCGCCATCATGCACGGCGGCCCGTTCGCAAACATCGCGCACGGCTGCAACTCTGTTCGCGCGACAAAGCTTTGCTTAAAGCTTGCCGACTACGCCATCACCGAAGCGGGCTTCGGCTCTGACCTCGGCGCAGAGAAATTCTTCGACATAAAGTGCCGCTACGCTGGCTTAAAGCCTAGCTGCACCGTACTGGTAGCGACTATCCGCGCGCTGAAATACAATGGCGGCGTGCCTAAGGACAAGCTTACCGAAGAGAACCTCGAAGCGCTGGAAAAGGGCGTTGTGAACCTAAAGACCCATATAGAGAACCTGCACAAATTCGGCGTGCCCGTAGTGGTAGCAATAAACCGCTTCCATACCGATACCGAAGCTGAGCTTGCGCTGGTAGAAAAGGTGTGCACCGAGCTGGGCGCTGAGTTTTCGCTGGCTGAGATATTCGCCAAGGGCGGCGAGGGCGGAACAGACCTCGCGCAGAAAGTTTGCGCCGTTATCGAAAAGGGCGAGGCTGACTACAAGCCGCTTTACGACACCGCGCTGCCCGTAAAGGAAAAGATAGAGAAGATAGCGAAAGAGATCTACCGCGCAAATGGCGTCATCTACACCGCGCAGGCTGAAAAGGCGCTGAGGGAAATAGAGGCGCTAGGCAAGACCGACCTGCCGATATGCGTGGCAAAGACCCAGTATTCGCTTTCTGACGACCCCAAGAAGCTCGGCAAGCCTGAGAATTTTGAGATCACCGTGCGCGATATGAAGCTTTCTTCAGGCGCAGGATTTATAGTAGTTTACACCGGCGACATCATGACAATGCCCGGTCTGCCCAAAAAGCCCGCAGCTTTCTCGATAGATGTGGATAACGAGGGCAACATTTCGGGTCTTTTCTAAAACGAAATGGGACCCGGCAGAATGATAGCTGACGCTGCGCGCCGCAAAAGGCAGCGCAGCGTTATAATAGCGCTGATAATTTTCTGCATAGCTATGAACGTTGCGGCGTACCTCAGCTCGCGGTTCAGCGGGTGGTATATGCGCGAGATATTCCCCGAGATAAGCTCGGTATTCGCGCGGCTGACCAGCCTGCTGCCATTTTCGCTGGGCGAGGTGCTTATTATCATAGCGCTGGTCGGCGTGCCGCTTTCGCTCATCGCGCTGATAGTGTTGCTGATAGCAAAGCGCAAGAGCCGCGACAGCCGCCGCAAGATAGGGCGGGTGTACGCCTATATCTACGCGTGGATATTCGTGTACATAATTCTCACCGAAACGCTGAACTGTTTCGTGTTTTACCATACGCCGACCTTTGCCGAGATGTATGATTATCCGCAGGATAAGTACACTCCCGCGCAGCTCGAACAGCTCGCGGATCACCTCGCGGCGGAAACGAACGCGCTTTCCGAGCAGGTGCAGCGCGATAAGGAAGGTAAATTCGTGCTTACCGCCGACCTTGATAAGACCGCGCGCTCGGCGGTGCAGGGGTTGGCTAAGGATTACCCGCAGCTTAGCGGATATTACCCGAGGCCGAAAGCTGTTGTAAATTCGTTCTTCATGAGCCAGCAATATCTGATGGGGATATATTTCCCGTTCACGATGGAGGCTAATTACAACGACGATATGTATCCGCTGAACCTGCCTGACACCGTTTGCCATGAATTGGCGCACACAAAAGGCTTTATCCGCGAGGACGAGGCGAACTTCATCGGCTTCCTCGCCTGCTATGAGAGCGGCAACGTGGAATATCAGTACAGCGGCTACATACGCGCGCTGAAATACGTCATCTCAAAGTGCGAGGACAACTGCTCTGAGGAAACTGTAAACAGGCTTTACAGCTCGCTGGCGGAGGGCGTGCGCGCCGACTGGAACGGCAACGTCGATTACTGGCAGGAAGTGCAGGAGAGCGACGAGGGCCTGATAGACTCAAAGACCGTAGCCGAGGTTTCGGACAAGGCGATGGAAACTTCGCTGAAGCTGAACGGCGTAGAGGACGGCAAGAGATCCTACGGCAGAATGGTAGATCTGCTGCTCGACTGGTATTTCATGCAGCAGGAGGGGGCTGAGTAAAAATGAAGATCGTTACACGCTCGGCTGAGCAGACCATTGCGCTGGGCGAAAAGCTGGGCGCGCTGCTGGGCGGCGGCGAGATAATAGCCTATACGGGCGACCTCGGCGCGGGCAAGACGACTATGACGCGCGGCATATCCATAGGAATGGGGCTGGGCGACGAAGTTACTTCGCCGACATTCGCGCTCGTAAACGAGTACCACGGCGCGGGCAAGAGCCTTTACCACTTCGATATGTACCGCATAACCTCCTCGGAGGATCTTGAAACTACGGGATTTTACGATTATATGGACGGCGACTCGGTGATAGCTGCCGAGTGGTCGGAAAACATAGCCGAGGCGCTTGAAACGCTGGGGCAGGATATTTTGCAGATAGACATCAAGCGCGTGGACGACGATACGCGCGAGATAAACATCAGCTGGAAGATGAAAGGGGACGAGGGCCTTGAAACTCTTGGCGATTGAGACCTCGGGAAAAACAGCTTCGGCGGCGGTGACTGACGGACAAACGCTGCTGGCGGAAAAGACGATATACACAAAGCTCACCCACTCGCAGATAATTTTGCCGATGGCAAAAGAGCTGCTGAACGAGTGCGGGCTGGAGATAGCCGATCTGGACGGCGTGGTCTGCGCGAAAGGCCCCGGCTCGTACACGGGTCTGCGCATAGGCGTCGCGGCGGTAAAGGGCATAGTTATGGGCTGCACGCAGAAAGAGCTGAAATGCGCGGGCATATCCACGCTGGAGGAGCTGGCTTGGAGCAGCGCGGCGTACCGCGGTAAGATAGCGGCGGTGATGCGCGCGCGTATCGGCGTGGTGTATTTCGGTATCTACAAGTCGGACGGCGAGAAAGTTGCGAATATCGCGGCGGATAAGGTAGCCGGCGAGGAAGAGTTCGCCGAAGCGCTCAGGTCGCTCGCGGCGGAGGGCTTGCTGATAACGGGCGACTGCTGCGCCGAGATGAAGCAGAAGTATTTCGCCGAAGCGGCTGAGGTGAAGTGCGCGCCTTTTGCCGAGCGTATGCAAAAAGCTTCGTCGCTCTGTATGGCTTACGAAGCCGACCCTGCGCGCGCGGTGACGGTGGACGAGCTGCTGCCCGCATATTTGCAGGAAACCAAAGCTGAGAAAGATAAAGCTCACAGATAAAGGAGATTTTTACATATGAAGATAGCTATTGGAAACGACCACGCAGCGCCCGAGCTGAAGCTTGCGGTCGTAGAGCATTTAAAGGCGCAGGGCATAGAGTGCATCGACATGGGCTGCGCAGTAGGTGAGAAGTGCGATTACCCGAACGCGGCGGCGGCGGTTTGCGAAAAGGTGCTCGGCGGCGAGGCTGATCTGGGCATACTGATCTGCGGCACGGGCGTAGGAATGTCGCTGGCGGCGAACAAATTCAAGGGCATACGCGCGGCCTGCTGCTCGGAATGTTTCTCGGCGCGGCTTACCCGCGAGCACAATAACGCCAACGTTCTCTGCTTCGGCGCGAGGGTAGTCGGCGAGGGCACGGCTATGGATCTGGTAGACGCATTTGTACACACCGAGTTTTCGGGCGACGAGCGCCATCAGAGAAGAATAGACCTCATCACGGCTATTGAAGAGCGCAATTGAGCCGGGAATTAAGACCTGAGATCGTGCAAATAATTATCCCCCGAACCGCAAAAAGTTCGGGGGAGTTTTGTTTCAGGGGTCGTGGATAAATGAGATGACGGCGACCATCAGCAGAAGTATCACCTCTATGTATATCGTTGCCATGGTTATCTTGTAGCAGGTCTTTGCGGCGGGCGGCGGCAGGCGGGTTATGAAAAAAGCGCTCATTAGCGGGAATATCGGCGCGCAGATAATGCAGAGCAGCACCACCACGAAGCCTACTTTTCTCGATTTTTTTTCGCGCCTGCGCGAAAGCATGGCTATTTCCCCCCTCTGATTTTTATTTTTGTCATTTAATGCTATTATACCACCTTTTTCTCTTCCTGTCAACACCTTTAGACTATAAAACTAATTCTAAAGCTGTTTGAAACTACACTATATATGGCATATAATTATATATAAGTACGTTTTTCAGCGTGAGAAAAGGGGGAGCAGCGATATGGAAAAAGCCGTCAGCGGGGCGCAGGGCAGCCGCAAAAACAGCACGTCTAAAGAGTATATCTCGGAAATGATCGGCAAAAAGATCAAGGAGGAAAGGCGCAGGCGCAGCCTTAGCCAAGAGGCGCTGGCTTTTGAGGCAAATATGCACCCCTCGTACCTCGGCTGTATCGAGCGCGGCGAAAAATGCCCCACGGTCGATACGCTTTTTAAGATCAGCGCGGCGCTGGGCGTGCCTCTGAAAGATCTGATAGATGTTTCGCCAAAGACCGCCGCCGCCGAGCCGAACTCCGCCGCGCTCTCGCGTATAAATTCCGTCGCCGCCGCTCTGCCGTATGAAAAGCAGGAGCAGCTCGCCGCGATAGTCGAAAGCATCGCGCGGCTGATAGATTAAAGACAAAAAGATCCCCCGAACTGTAAAAAGCTCGGGGGATAGTTATTTTTATATCGTCAGTTATCAAAGGCGCTGAACTACGAAAATGTCGTAGATAGCCTTTACAGCTTTTTCAAAGTCGCGGTCGTGTACGCCGATGATTATGTTCAGCTCGGAAGAGCCCTGGTCGATCATCTTTACGTTGACGTGCGCGTGCGCCAGTGCCGCAAAAATTCTGCCCGCAGTACCGCGCTCGCTCTTCATTCCTCTGCCGACTACTGCGATGAGCGCGAGGTCAGACTCGATGTCGATGAGGTCGGGGTGAACGTTTCTGTGTATGCCCGAAAGTATCTCCTGCTCCTTCTGCGCAAACTCGCTCTGGTGCACTACGATGCTCATGGTGTCGATACCCGAAGGCATATGCTCGAAAGATATTCCGTTTTTCTCGAACTGCTCAAGCACCTTTCTGCCGAAGCCCAGCTCGCTGTTCATCATATCTTTTTCGATATTTACTACCGAGAAGCCCTTTTTGCCCGCGATGCCTGTGATGGTGTAAAGCGGCTTCTGGCAGGTGCTCTCTACTATGAAAGTGCCTGGGTCGCCGGGCTTGTTTGTGTTCTTGATGTTTATCGGTATGCCCGCTTTGCGAACGGGGAAAATAGCGTCCTCGTGCAGTACGGTAGCGCCCATGTAAGCCAGCTCGCGAAGCTCTTTGTAAGTGATGGTGCGGATAGGCTCGGGGTCTTCTACTATTCTGGGGTCGCAGATGAGGAAGCCCGAAACGTCAGTCCAGTTTTCGTAAAGGTCAGCGTTAGTGCCAGCCGCTACGATAGAGCCGGTAACGTCAGAACCGCCGCGCGAGAAAGTCTTTATAGTGTCGTTAGGCATAGAGCCATAGAAGCCTGGAACTACCGCGCGCTCGATGGTCGCGAGCCTTTCGCCTACTGCTTTCAGCGTGCGGGGCGAATCGAAAGTGCCGTCCTCTTTAAAGAATATCATCTCAGCAGGGTCTACGAAGGTGTAGCCGAGGTATGCCGCCAGCACCTTGCCGTTGAGGAACTCTCCGCGCGAAGCCGCGTAATCTCTGCCCGCTCTGCCGATAAAGCAAGCCTTTACGGTCTCGAACTCTTTCTCGAGCGAGAGGTCTACGTTCAGCTCTTCGATAATGCTGTTGTATCTTTCTTTTATAGCGTCAAATTCTTTCTCAAAATCCTTGCCCTTTACAGCCAGCTCGTAGCAGCCGTAGAGCATATCGGTGACCTTGGTGTCCTCCTTAAAGCGCTTGCCGGGGGCGGAGGGAACTACATATCTTCTTGAATCGTCAGAATGTATTATATCTGCCACCTTGCGGAACTGCTCAGCGCTTGCGAGCGAGCTGCCGCCGAATTTTACAACTTTCACCACAATGATCTTCTCCTTACATATATATAGTTACACAAATTCGTTTCAAACAACTTCTATATTATAAAATACTTTTTAAATTTAGTCAATATGCAAACCGCACAATATATTGTTAATTTTTATGTACTTGATGTGCGTACTGTTGTACGTGTATGGCGCACAGTATGTGTGCAGGCATAAAAAAGCGGCAGAAGCGCGCCTTTTTGCTGGCGCACGTCTGCCGTGTGCTGCTTTTATTCGGGACGATTTTTGCCGTATATCAGCCGCAGACCTTTCAGCAGCAGCAGCTCGTCGTTTATTATTTCGCGCTTGCAGTAGGGTATCACCACGCCCGCAAGTCCGCCGGTAGCCACTACGGTGCAGCGGCTGCCGAGCTCTTCCTCTATCCGCTCGATAACGCCGTCAAGCGCCGAGGCGTTTGCGTTTATTATGCCGCTCTTCATGCAGTCTACTGTATTTGTGCCGATGACCTTTTTCGCGGGGGTGAGGTCTATCTTCGGAAGCTGCGAGGTGCGGTTCGCCAGCGAATCGAGCGATACGCGCAGCCCCGGTATTATCATCCCGCCGAGAAAATTTTTCTCGCCGTCTATCACGGATATGGTGGTAGCCGTGCCCATGTCTATAAGTATCAGCGGTACTGGGTAGCAGCTTACGGCGGCTACTGCGTCGGCAACGCGGTCGCTGCCGAGCTGGGCGGGGTTGTCAAGCAGTATCTTCAGCCCCGTCTTTATGCCTGGGCTGATGGTGAGTATCTCGCCGCAGCCCAGCCGCTCCATAGCGTGTTTCAGCGTAGATGTCAGCGGGGGCACTACTGAGGAGATTATGCCGCCGTCTATCTCGGCAGGCTCGAGCCCGTTCAGCTCCAGTATATTTTTTATCATCACCGTGTACTCCAGCGCGGTGGAGAGCTGGTTTGTTGAAAGCCGCTCTACGAACATTATATCGTTTTTGTCAAAGCAGCCGATAACTATGTTTGAGTTTCCAATATCTACCGCCAGTATCATTTCAGATCCTCCAATCTGCCGTGCTTTTCGTATCTTGCAACGCGCACGGCCTTGTTTTTATCGTCTACGAATACCACCTGCGGCGGATTTTCGCGCGCCTCTTCGGGCGTCATATCGGCGTATGCCATTATTATAACGCAGTCGCCGCGCTGACCGCACCTTGCCGCCGCGCCGTTCAGGCATATAACTCCGCTGCCGCGCTCGCCCGCTATGACGTATGTTTCTATGCGGCTGCCGCTGTTTATGTTCACTATGTGTACATGCTCATATTCCAGCAGCCCCGCCGCGTCCATAAGGTCTTCGTCGATGGTAACGCTGCCGATGTAATCAAGCTCAGCCTGCGTTATCACGGCGCGGTGTATCTTGCTTTTCAGTACCGAAATATTCATACTTTCTCCCTTTGGTTTATTTTACTTTACATCTTCCGTAAAGAAATTGTCGATAAGCCTTGTCTTGCCGATGTATACGGCTATCGCGCAGAGCGCGGGACGGTCGAGCTTTTCTATCTGCTGCATAGTCGCCGCGTCTACAAGCTTTACATAGTCTATCTTCGCGAGCGGCTCGCTCTCTATCAGCTTTTTCATAGCTCCCGTGATCTCGGCGGCGGTGGTGCAGCCCTGCTTTACCATATCCATGCCCGCGAATATCGACTTTGAGAGTATCAGCGCGGCTTTTCTTTCCTCATCGCTGAGGTAGGTGTTGCGCGAGCTTTTTGCAAGTCCGTCCTCCTCGCGTATTATCGGGCAGCCTATTATCTCGAGATCCATGTTCAGGTCGTCTGCCATGTGGCGGATAACTGCAAGCTGCTGCGCGTCCTTTTTGCCGAAATATGCGCGGTCGGGCTTTACTATATTGAAAAGCTTTGAAACTACCGTGCACACTCCGCGGAAATGTACAGGGCGGCTGAGTCCGCAAAGTTCCTGCGTCAGCACTGTCATATCTACAAAAGATGAAAAGCCTTCGTGGTACATCTCGCTAGGTTCGGGGTTAAAGATAATGTCCGCGCCGTGCGCTTCGGCAAGCGCCGCGTCGCGCTCAAGATCTCTCGGGTAGCTTTCCAGATCTTCGGTAGGGCCGAACTGCATGGGGTTTACAAAGTCGGAAACCACTCTGCGGTCGTTATCGCGGTGCGAAGCGTCGATAAGGCTCGCGTGGCCCTCGTGCAGATAGCCCATAGTGGGAACTAAGCCTACGGTAAGTCCCTCGGCTCTCCAGCCCTTTACAATGCTGCGTACTTCGTCTATCGTCTTTACAATTTTCATTTTATGTCAGTCCTCTTCTCTCAGTTTTTCGATGATCTCGCTGTCTATCTTGAATGTGTGCTCCGCGGCGGGAAATTCGCCCGACTGCGTTTCGCTGATATACGCCTTAAAGCCCTCGCGCATCAGCGCGCCTACGTCGGCAAAAAGCTTCGCGAATTTCGGCGTGTGGCCGGCGGTCATGCCCAGCATATCCTGATATACAAGCACTTGTCCGTCGCACTGCGCGCCCGCGCCTATGCCGATGGTGGGTATAGTCAGCTTTTCGGTGATTATCGCCGCGAGGTCAGCGGGTACGCACTCCAGCACTACCGCGCAAGCGCCCGCTTCCTGTATTTTCAGCGCGTCGTCTATTATCTGCTTCGCTTTATCGTAGGTCTTGCCCTGCACCTTAAATCCGCCGAAGGCGTTTACCGACTGCGGGGTAAGCCCTAAATGCGCCACCACGGGTATCGAGGAATCTACGATAGCTTTTATCTGCGGGCAAACAGCCGCGCCGCCCTCCAGCTTTACCGCGTGCGCGCCGCCCTCTTTTATCAGCCTGCCTGCGTTGACTACTGCGTCGTAAACGCTCGTCTGATATGACATAAAGGGCATATCGCCTACTATAAAGGCGTTTTTAGCGCCGCGCGAAACGGCTTTTGTGTGGTGGATCATGTCTTCCATAGTTACGGGCAGGGTGGTGTCGTAGCCCAGCATCACCATGCCGAGAGAGTCGCCCACGAGTATCGAGTTTACCCCGCACTCGTCGGCAATGCACGCTGTGGTGTAGTCATAAGCGGTAAGCATCGTTATCTTTTCGCCCGATTGCTTCTGCGACATCAGCGTAGCTGCGGTGTTTTTCATAAGTATTCTCCTTCTCTAAATGGTTATCGTTCCGACATTTTCTATTCGGATACAATACGGTCAAAAGGCGAAAGTGCATAATTGTATACAGATATTATACACTATCGCTTTTAGTATAACACATATATGTGAACAAATTGATAACATTCGGCAAATTACTGCAAAAATACCGCTTTAAATGCCTTTCAAAAAATCGTCGATGGCGAGGTAGGCACTCGCCCAGTCAGCCTGCGGGTCGCGTAGGGGCGGATTTTCCTCCGCAAATGCAAGGCTCTGGCGTGAAAAAGTTAAAACAAAAAAAATATTGCCGCAGGTATTGAACTGTACAAAAAAACGTGCTATAATATTATCATAGGATTTATGAAGCAAAAGCTTTATTTTTTATGAAAGGGTGACGCGCAAATGCAGAAAATATTTTTTATCTCTAACAATTCCCAAAAAGTGAGCGCAGGCGTTCAGGCTCCGCATCTCGACCGTTTCCAGCGCGTCGAGCAGCTTAATGAAATGCTCAGCCGCGGCTGGTCTATAAAGGAATTTAAAAGCACGGGCGCAGATTCGTATTTCGTGCTCGAAAAGGAAGCTTGAGGTCACTTGTTAAAATTGTGTGAACCTTTTGCAAGTTGATACAGCGAAAAAGTCGGTAAATTGCATTTTTTTGCAGTTTGCCGATTATTTTTGCAAGATCATACACGCTGAAATTCAAAAATCTGCGTGTGGGCGACAAATGTTTGTGCAGGGTGTACAAATTTCCCTGCAAAGCGCCCTGCGCCCGCCCCGCTTGACAAAAGCGGGCTTTTGTGCTAAAATAATTATCACAGAACAACGACGTTCTTTCGAGAGGGCTAGTGCGCCCTTTTGAAAAGGACGTCGTTTTTTTATTGCTTTATTTGTGAATTTCAGATTTCAGATAAAGTGGGCGCGCCGGATAAAGGCGCTTGTATGGGGCGCTCCGCACAGTAATCGGGGCGGTATGAAAGATTAACTAAAGGAGGAATTTGTATGCTGCGAGAGGGAGAGATAAGGATCCCTTCGGGATGTGCGATCTCGGGAGTGATCTCCAAAAGCGGTAAGAATATCAACGGAAGTGAGATGATAAAGTCCATCGCCACAATGCACGACCGCTCAAACGGTCTGGGCGGAGGCTTTGCGGGCTACGGCATTTATCCGCAGTACCCCGACCTTTACGCGTTCCACGTTTTTTACGACGGCAATAAGGCGCGTGAAGAGTGCGAGAGATTTCTCGATAAACATTTCGACATCATAAACCTTTCCAAAATACCTGTAAGAAAGAGCGATAAGATAGTGGCAGAGCCGCTTATCTGGAGATATTTCGTAGAGCCGCTGAAAACTAAGCTCAAAGATTCTAAGCTCGATGAAAAGGAATTTGTTTCGCAGTGCGTTATCCATATCAATTCCAATATCGAGGGCGCTTACGTTTTCTCCTGCGGTAAAAACATGGGCATATTCAAGGCGCTGGGCTACCCCGAAGAGGTCGGCGAATATTTCAGGCTCGACGAGTACGAAGGCTACGCATGGACCGCTCACGGCAGATACCCGACGAACACCCCCGGCTGGTGGGGCGGCGCGCACCCCTTCGGTATGCTGGATTACTCGATAGTCCACAACGGCGAGATCTCCAGCTATGACGCTAACAGAAGAAATATAGAGATGTACGGATATAAATGTAATCTTCAGACGGATACTGAGGTCATTACTTACATAATCGACTTCCTGCTGAGAAAGCAGGGGCTGAGCTTAGAGGAAGCCTCGAAAGTCATCGCAGCGCCTTTCTGGTCTACGATAGAGGGCATGAGCGCTGAGGAGAGGGAACAGGCAGAGTACCTGCGCGCGGCGTACTCGAACCTGCTTATCACAGGGCCTTTCTCGATAATCCTCGGCTTCGAGGGCGGACTTATGGCGCTCAACGACAGATTAAAGCTGCGCTCGATGGTCATAGGCGAGAAAGACGACAGAGTTTACATGGCTTCCGAAGAATGCGCTATTCGCATTATCGAGCCAAATCTCGATAAGATCTGGTCGCCGAACGGCGGTCAGCCCGTAATCGTAACGCTCGACAGCTATAAAGATAAGATCTTCATAAAGTAAACGCTTGAAGATCTGAGAAGGGATGGTTATAAGAAATGGCAATAGATTATCTGTATCCTGAATATGAAATAGTTAGAGATACCAATAAATGTATAGCTTGCAGAGTCTGTGAGCGTCAGTGCTCGAACGAGGCACATCATTACGACCCCGAGCAGGGAAAAATGGTAGCCGATAACGCTAAGTGCGTTTGCTGCCACCGCTGCGTATCGCTCTGCCCAACTAAGGCTATAAAGATAGTAAAGAGCGACCACACATTCAAGGCGAACGCAAACTGGACGGGCAAGACCATTACCGAGATATACCGTCAGGCAAACTCGGGCGGAGTGCTGCTCTCCTCTATGGGCAACCCCGAGCCTTTCCCCGTGTACTGGGATAAGATCCTGCTGAACGCTTCGCAGGTAACTAACCCCTCTATCGACCCGCTGCGCGAGCCGATGGAAACAAAGACCTACCTCGGCAAAAAGCCCGGCAAGATCGAGCGCGATAAAAACGGCAAGCTGGTAAACAACATGGCGCCGCAGCTTGAGCTTGCTACGCCCGTAATGTTCTCGGCTATGTCTTACGGCTCTATCAGTTACAACGCTCACGAGTCGCTCGCACGCGCCGCGGAAGAGCTTGGCATTTACTACAACACGGGCGAGGGCGGTCTGCATCAGGATTTCTATAAGTACGGCCCGAACACGATAGTTCAGGTAGCTTCGGGACGTTTCGGTGTATCTAAGGATTACCTCAACGCGGGCGCTGCTATCGAGATCAAGATCGGTCAGGGCGCAAAGCCCGGCATCGGCGGACATCTGCCCGGCATTAAGGTCTCGGCTGATATATCTAAGACGAGAATGATACCTATAGGCTCTGACGCAATATCCCCCGCGCCTCACCACGATATTTACTCGATAGAGGATCTGCGCCAGCTCGTATACTCGCTGAAAGAAGCCTCTGACTACAAGAAGCCCGTTATCGTAAAGATAGCCGCCGTGCATAACGTAGCGGCGATAGCTTCGGGTATCGCGAGAAGCGGCGCGGACATCATCGCGATAGACGGCTACCGCGGAGGTACGGGCGCTGCGCCTACCCGTATCCGCGATAACGTCGGCATACCGATAGAGCTCGCGCTCGCAAGCGTAGACGCACGGCTGAGAGAAGAGGGCATACGCGATAACGTCGGCATAGTAGTCGGCGGTTCTATACGCTCCTCCGCAGACCTTGTAAAGGCTATCGCGCTCGGCGCAGACGCCTGCTACATAGCTACCGCCGCCTGTCTCGCTATGGGCTGCCACCTTTGCCGCACCTGCCAAACGGGCAAGTGCAACTGGGGCATAGCTACCCAGCGCCCCGAGCTTGTAAAGCGCCTAAACCCCGACATCGGCTACAAGCGCCTTGTAAATCTGGTTCACGCTTGGGATCACGAGATAAAGGAGATCATGGGCGGTATGGGTATAAACTCCATCGAGTCGCTCAGAGGAAACCGCCTCATGCTCCGCGGTATCGGACTTTCTGACAGAGAGCTTTCGATACTCGGAATAAAGCACGCAGGTGAATAATGCGGAAAGTGAGGATGGTTTTGCTATGAAACGTATTTATGTAAATGAAAAATGGTGTCTGGGCTGTCACCTCTGCGAATACTACTGCGCATATGCCAATTCGGGTAAGGACAGCATGGTGAACGCCCTGAAAAACGTAAAGATAAACCCCCGTATACAGGTAGAGGAGGGCGAGGGCATAAACTTCGCCGTATCCTGCCGCCACTGTAAAGACCCGCTCTGCGTAAAGAGCTGCATAACAGGCGCTCTTACGATAGAAAACGGCGTCATCTCGTTCAACCACGATAAGTGCGTAGGCTGCTACACCTGCATACTCTCATGCCCATACGGCTGCATCATGCCCGACAGCGAGGGCCACGCGGTGCAGAAATGCGAGCTTTGCACAAAGAACGCCTGCGGCGAGCCTGCCTGCGTAAAGGGCTGCCCGAATCAGGCTATCGTATTTGAAGAAAGATAAGGGGGCGCAGATATAATGAGCAAAATAGTTATCATCGGAAACTCCGCCGCGGCTGTCGGCTGCGTTGAGGGAGTACGAAGCGTAGATAAAAATTCTGAGATAGTGCTTATCGCGAGCGAGAAGCACCACACATATTCGCGCCCGCTCATCTCTTACCTGCTTTACGGCAAGACTGACGAGCAGCGCATGAAGTACCGCCCCGATTCTTTTTACTCCGACAACATGGTAGATACCATGCTGGGCAAGACGGCGGTAAGCGTAGACCCTAAGGGCCATACCGTAAAGCTTGAGTCGGGCGAGGTGATCTCTTACGACAAGCTCATGGTGGCTACAGGCTCTTCGCCTTTCGTGCCGCCTATGAAGGGGCTGGATAAGGTAGAGAAAAAGTTTACATTCATGACTCTCGACGACGCGCATGCGCTTGACAATGCTATCTCGGCAGAGAGCAGGGTGCTCGTTATCGGCGCGGGACTTATCGGTCTGAAATGCGTGGAGGGCATTGCCGATAAGGTGAAAGAGATAGCCGTAGTAGATATGGCAGACCGCATACTCCCCTCAGTACTTGACGCCGAGGGAGCGGAGCTTGTGCAGAAGTCCATCGAAAAGCACGGCGTGAAATTTTACCTCAACGACAGCGCGGCGGAGCTTGAGCCTAACAAGGCGAAGCTGAAGAGCGGCGCGGAGGTAGAGTTCGACGTGCTGGTAGTAGCCGTGGGCGTTCGTCCAAACATTGCGCTGCTGAAAGATGCGGGCGCTGAGTGCGGCAGAGCTATCAAGACTGATAATAAGTGCCAGACCAGCCTGAAAGACATCTACGCGGGCGGCGACTGCACTGAATCATACGATATAACCATCGGCGCTGAGCGCGTACTGGCGCTGCTGCCAAACGCCTATATGCAGGGCAATACCGCGGGCGTGAACATGGCAGGCGGCGAGCAGCTTTACGAAAACGCTATCCCCATGAACGCTATGGGTATGTTCGGCTACCATATGATAACAGCAGGTTCTTACGATGGCAACGTTTATACCGAAAAAGAGGGCGAGAATTACAAGAAGCTCTTCTATAAGGATAACCGCCTTATGGGCTACATCATGATAGGCGACATAAAGAGAGCGGGCATATACACCGCGCTCATCAAAAATCAGACCCCGCTCGACAGCATTGATTTCGAGCTTATCAAGCAGAAGCCGCAGCTTATGGCATTTTCGGCGGAAGACCGCCGCGAGAAGCTTGCGGAGAGCCATTGATGAAAAGCGTATGAGGAGGCATTGAGTTATCATGAAAATACAGGTAGATCTGATGCATTTCCAGACCCTCAATGAGCAGATAAAGGCTTGCGAGGACGACGTTATAACGCTGGAAAACTGCATAGGACAAAGATATATAGCAGCAGGCAGAAAACAGGGCAGCGTGGTGATAAACGGTACGCCGGGCAACGCGCTGGGCGCTTACCTCGACGGCTGCGATATAGTAGTAAACGGCAACGCGCAGGACGCCTGCGGCGACACCATGAATAAGGGCAGCATTACGATATACGGCTCGGCGGGCGACGCTACGGGATACGCTATGCGCGGCGGCACGATATACGTTCGCGGAAACTCGGGCTACCGCACGGGAATACATATGAAGAGCTATATGGAGCATATCCCCGCGCTGGTCATCGGCGGAAAAGCGGGCAGCTTCCTCGGCGAATATCAGGCGGGCGGCTACATTGTAGTGCTTGGCATGGGCTTTGAGGATACGCAGGCGGTAGGCAGATTTTGCGGCACCGGTATGCACGGCGGAAAGATATATCTGCGAACCGAAAACCTGCCCGGCGACCTTCCCGCGCAGGTAAAGGCTAAGGAAGCGGGCAAAGAAGACCTGGCCGAGATAAGCGGATATGTAAAGAACTTCTGCGAGAAGTTTGACAAAGATTATGACAACATAATGAACAGTAAATTCTTTGTTTTAACTCCGGACACAAAAAATCCATATAAACAGCTTTACACGCAGAACTGATGATAGTATAATAAAAAGTGGAGCAAGTTTGATAAAACAGCTTGCTCCACTTTTTGACAGGAGGATCATTGCATTATGAGATATACAGAACGCGAAGTGCTTCAATTCGTGGATGAAAACGACGTTAAGTTCGTAAAGCTCATGTTCTGCGACGTGTTCGGCAATCTGAAAGCCATATCGGTGCTTTCGAGCGAGCTGCCGAAGATATTCAAGCAGGGCTACGCTTTCGACGCTACGCAGATGGACGGCTTTATGGGCGTTTACGAAACAGATCTGGTGCTGCGCCCCGTGCTCGACACCCTTTCGCTGCTGCCTTGGCGGCCGCAGCAGGGCAGAGTTATGAGGCTGTTTTTGCAGCATAGCCCGCGCCGATGGTTCGGAATTTGCGGGCGATGGCAGAGGCTACCTGCTGAAAGCCGTAGAGCGCGCGAAAAAGTCGGGCTTTGATTTCAAGGTGGGCACTTCCTGCGAATTTTACGTTTTCGAGCTGGACGATAAGGGTCTGCCGACGAGGATACCGCACGATAACGCAGGCTGCTGCGAAGCTGCGCCCGCCGACAGGGGCGAGAACCTGCGCCGCGACATCTGCATGACGCTCGAGCAGATGGAGATATACCCCGAAAGCTCGCGCCACGAAGCCGGCCCTGGACAAAACGAGATCGACTTTATCTCCTCAGCGCCGCTCTCCGCCGCCGATAATCTTGTTACGTTCAAGAACACGGTAAAATCGGTAGCGAACAGAAACGGCCTTTACGCTTCATTCATGCCGAAGCCGCTGCCCGATAAGTGCGGAAGCAGTTTGCAGATAATGCTCAGCTGTACCAAAAACGGCGAGAACGTCTTCGCTCAGCGCGAGGGCTGCCTTACCACCATCGCAGACAGAATGTTGGGCGGTCTGCTGCACAACTTGCCCGCCATGACGCTTTTTATGAACGGCGTAACAAATTCGTATGCGCGCATGGAAGCGATAGAGCCGCTGCGCCACGTAGCTTGGACGAAGTACAACCTAAACGTGCCTGTAAGGCTGAGGGGCGGCGAAAAGAACGGCTACCTTATGCTCATGACGCCCGATAATACCTGCAACCCCTATTTCGCTATAGGATTAGTCATAAACGCCTGCATGGACGGTATAGAGAACGCTATATCCGCGGGCGAACCCGTACTGCACGAAGCTGCGGCGGCTGACGGCGCAGGAGAATTCGGCATAATACCGAAAGATCTGCGCGAAGCGGTAAAGACAGCCGGCGAAAGCAAATTTATCAAAAAGACTTTGCCCGCAGAACTGGTGGAATACGTCGCAAAATGCAAGAACGCTATGAGCGACGAGTACGAAGCCGCGCAGGACAGGGAAATTTTTGAAACGGCAAGGTTTTTCTATACTCTGTGATTTTAATATGACTGATCTGCATTTGAGTACAAGGGGGTGCCTGAATGGACAGAGTATTGATAGTATCGGGAAGCGATAACGCTACCGCCGCCATTGCCGGACTGATAAGAGAAGCTTTTCCAAACTGCTCGCAGTCGGTGATAAGCAACGGCAGCGAGGCTAGGCGCGCCGCCGCCGAAAAGACCTACGACGCCGTGATAATAAACTGTCCGCTGAAAGACGAATTCGGCAACGAGCTTGCCGAGCACATAACCGCGACTACCAACGCCAGCTGCGTTATGATAGTGCGCGCCGAGAACTGCGAGCAGGTGAGCGAGCGAATGGAAGATCTGGGAGTTATAGTGATAGCAAAGCCGCTGAGCAAGCAGATCTTTTATCAGTCGCTGAAATTTATAAACGCCTCGCGCAAAAGGCTGCTGGGTCTGCAAAACGAGAACATAAAGCTGCATAAAAGGCTGGAGGAGATGCGCACGATAAACCGCGCAAAATTCGCGCTGATGCAGTACCTAAACTTCACGGAAACGCAGGCACACAGGTATCTGGAAAAGCAGGCTATGGATATGCGGTGCACAAAGCTTGAGGTAGCGCTTTCGGTGCTAAAGACTTATGAGCCGTGAGAAATGTGTATAAAATGTTAAAAAACGTTTCTGCAAATGTAAAAGTAGGAAAAAGCTCTTGAAAAAAGGGCGAAAAAAGTGTAAATGTATTTGTTCGCGGAGCACGCACAAAGTAAGCGGGGTCAGCAGTGACTAACGGCTTGCTGAAAATGCGGCAGGAAAACGCCGCGGACATATTTAATAAGATAATTACGGAGGGTGTTTTCAGATGTTAGTATCAGCAAAGGAAATGATGACCAAAGCAGTAGCGGGTCACTATGCAGTAGGACACTTCAACATAAACAATCTTGAGTGGACAAAGGCTATCCTGCTCACCGCAGAAGAGCTCAAGTCCCCTGTTATCCTTGGTGTTTCCGAGGGCGCAGGCAAGTATATGTGCGGCTACAAGACCATCGTAGGAATGGTAAACGGTATGCTCGGCGAGCTGGGTATCACAGTTCCTGTTGCACTTCATCTGGATCACGGCTCTTTCGAGGGCGCTAAGGCTTGCATCAACGCAGGCTTCTCGTCTGTAATGTTCGACGGTTCTCACTACTCTATCGAAGAGAACATCGAAAAGACCAAGGTGCTTGTAAACACCTGCGACGTACTGGGACTTTCCCTCGAAGCTGAGGTAGGCTCCATCGGCGGCGAAGAAGACGGCGTAGTAGGCATGGGCGAGTGCGCAGACCCCGACGAGTGCAAGATGATCGCAGACCTCGGCGTAGCAATGCTGGCTGCCGGCATCGGCAACATCCACGGTGTATATCCTGAAAACTGGCCGGGACTTTCTTTCGAGACTCTGGCTGCTGTAAAGGAAAAGGTTGGCGATATGCCTCTCGTACTGCACGGCGGTACAGGTATTCCTGATGACATGATAAAGAAGGCAATCTCGCTCGGCGTTGCTAAGATCAACGTAAATACTGAGTGCCAGCTCTCTTTCCAGGCTGCTACAAGACAGTACATCGAAGAAGGCAAGGACCTCAAGGGCAAGGGATTCGACCCCAGAAAGCTGCTTGCTCCCGGATACGAAGCTATCAAGGACAAGGTAAAGGAAAAGATGGAGCTCTTCGGTTCTGTCGGCAAGGCTTAATTAACAGACAATCAAATATGAGTGTATCCTAGCTTAACCACTCAGAAATAAAAACAAGGAGAGATAAATATGGAATCTATCAGCACTCGCAGGATCACGAAAGCGGGAGTAGTCGCGGCGATATATGTCGTGCTAACAGTATCACTTTCGGCGTTATCATATGGAGGCATACAGTTTCGCATAGCGGAAGCGCTAATGCTGCTGTGTTTATTCAGCAAGGACTACGTTGTATCACTGACTATCGGCTGTTTTATCGCAAACATATTTAGCACGGTTGGCGCGGTTGACACGATAGTAGGCACTTCGGCGACGCTTATCGCGGGGTTATGTATTTATCTTTTGCGGAACAAGCTCAACTATTTCACGGCTTCGCTTTTCCCCGTCATTATAAACGGCGTGTTCGTAGGGCTGGAGCTTTGGATAGTGCTGAAGCTGCCGCTTGTACTCTCAATGGTGCAGGTCGCGGCGGGCGAGCTGGTCTGCGTGACTATTCTCGGCGGCATATTGCTGAAAGCGTTATCGAAAAACCGTGGATTCATGGCTATGATAACGAACGAGAAAGAGTCGATATAAATTTAGTAAACTAGGGCAGGCAATAGTTTGTCCGGTTATGGATCGCTCGGGTTTTCTTTGAAAATTCGGTGTTTTGAAAGAAAATTCGAGAGATTCTATTTGCTAACAACAGGCAGAGTTTTTTAAAGGCTCTGCCTTTTTTGTCGGCAACTGTGTTAAATAAATGTTCAATATATATTCACCAAACGTTTTTATAATTTGTGCAAAAATGCTTGACAAGTGCATGTTGATGTGATATAATATATATGTTGATTTTTCAAGCAGGTATGGCGGAATCGGCAGACGCGCTAGCTTCAGGTGCTAGTGGGGGGCAACCTCGTGGAAGTTCAAGTCTTCTTACCTGCACCATAAAAAGCTCGATTATATCGGGCTTTTTTCTTTTTATATAATAAATCCGATAGCAAGACCTGATGAATGAAAATTGATTTTTAACAGATCTTATCCCAAAGTTCATTGCTAGGTGCAGCTCGTCTGCTGTTTAATATGTTCATATAAGCAAGGAAGATCCGCAGGCAGTTCTGCGGATCTTATTGCATCTCTATGCACTTTCTAATTCGTCCATCGGATCTATAAATACGCTGACCGTGTCATTGAACTCTCCGTTCACCTCAAATTTGATGTCGAGGCTTTTATCTTCATTTTGATGAATAAGAATTCGTTTGACAAGCATTCGCAAATTAACATCGGATATTGAACCTTCGGACAAGATCTCATCAATAATCTGAGTTGTATTATTAAGGTGTTCTTTTCTCTGCTTGCAGATTTTGTCATACTCTCTTAAATCTGATATCTTTTTATCAAGTTTAGCTACTTCATCCTCACGTTTGGTGATCATATTGTTGAAAACTTGCGTGTGTTCACGATCGTTTATTCGTTCGATTATTAAGTCCTCAATTTGCTGTCGGAGTGATAAAATCCTATCATTGAGCTGCTGTATCTGACGTTCATACAGCGGCTTTTTCTTTGACCAGTCTTTTATGATCTTATTGTATCTTTCACCTTCAGCAAGAATAATATCACGCAGTCTAAGTATTTCATCTTCGACCAGTTCATCAAGTTGATTTTCACGGACTGTATGCGGAGTGCAGTATTATTTACCATAGCGATGATTGCTGTTGCAAGTGTATTCAACGTATTCTTTGCCTTTCCATTTTCTTGTGCGAGCTACAAAGCAAGCACCGCAGTCGGAGCATTTTATTAGTCCGGAGTAGCGATGAAGATTCCTGCCATTTTGCGAACGTGGATTAATCTGTGAACGCTGTTCCAGTAAAAACTGTGCCTGTTTCCAAGTTGGTTCATCAATTATTGGTTCGCAGAAATTCTCGTGGCGATACTGTTCTTCGGGCGGAATGAAAGTCTTGGTTTTGTATATTTTTGAAGTTACTGTCTTGTGATTTACCATTGTTCCAATATATAGTTCGTTAGTAAGAATACGCTTTACAGCCGTTTGTACCCATAGATACTTCTTTGAAATATCGGGTTTCCAATCTGCTAGCTTTCTACGCTGATAGTATTCGGGTGATTTTATTCCACGCTCGTTCATCTTCTTTGCGATTGTGGTCAAGCCGTAGCCGTCAACGTATAGCTTGAATACCTCTTGTACTATCCAAGCGGTTTCATCGTCTACCAGAACAGTATTTGTGTTTCGGTCACGCTTGTAACCGAGGGGTAAGGACTCTATCAGACCTTTGTTTTTCTGCTTTTGGCGAACTCCTGCTTTAACTTTCTTGCTGATGTCCTTAGCATAAAAATCGTTGAAGATCTGCTTGAACCCAATCAGCAAATCGTCGTTTTCATTGAATGAATCTATTCCCTCAGTCACAGAAATTACCTTAACATTATTCTGTCGCAAGTGATCAATGAAGAGTTCAGTCTGCGTTCTGTGTCGTCCTAATCTAGATAGATCCTTGACCAGAACAACATCGATCTTACCTTCATCAACAGCAATTTCAAGTTTGCCTAAGCCTTTTCTGTTGAACGTCATTCCCGAAACGTTGTCATAAAAACTTTCACCAACTATTTCGTAACCATTCTGCCCAGCGTAATCAACTAAAATCTGCCGCTGATTTTGCAAGCTGTTCATTTCCTCATCTTCGTCACGAGATAATCTGTAGTATAGCCAAGCTCTCATTTTATCGACCTCCTTTAAATTCGGCAGGCACGCTGTGGTGTGTCTGCGTTACAACAGACACTACCACAAGCCGCCCTTAAAGTCCAGCAATCACGCCGTTTTATCAATAAATTCTACCTTATCAATAAAATCATCATTCGAGCGTTTGGACATACTATCCGAATTTAAATAGTCGTTGATCATAGCTTCCATAAACGTATCAAAGGATTTTTTATCGCCGTTGTATATGATCGTGACGGAATTGATTCTGGGGATTTCTCTTTGTCTTGGCATTGGGTTATCGCCCTCCTTACTGTCTTTTCAGTTTCTTTTTCTTTGATTTTTAAACTGATCATTTTTAATCATTCCTTTCCTGATATTTTGTCTGACATCATCAGCAACGCCCGAAATTATGCCAATTTTACGTGATCTTCAGTACTTACGATCCCTGAATCATTCAAAGCTCAAATTTATGACCCCATAAAAATTATGCACAATCATTTTGCTGAAACTGCGTATTTTCGGCACTTTTGCGGCGAGCTTTGCTCGTCCGCTGTGAGTGTTTCGGGGGCTGTGACCCCGAAACTTTAACTTGCAATGAAATATTTAGCTTTGGTGGTTATAGCTCTAGCTGCTTAATTGTGCAAAGTACATAATTGCTCAAATCGTCGAGTTCGACTTGAACAAGCTAACCTTATTTAAAATATCGCCCACAGCGGCTCACAAATCGCTTGTGTGGGGTTTCCATTTGGCTTTGCTAAACTTACCCGACTGATTTTTTAAGCCCACAAATCGCCCCACGTTCGCTGATTGGGGTTGACGGTAAACTTTGATTTGATTTTACCGTCACACCTCGCAAAGCAAGCAATTTCAAGGCTTTTCACACTTTTGAAGTTAGCTTGTTGACAGTAACTTCGCTAGTGTTTTTACTGTCACTACTGTCACGCTCACGGTCGTAATGAAGAATTATCAGCCTGCCGTTTCTAGTTCGCTTGTACTGAAAATCTATCCCGTACTTTCTGAGTGTGTAGCCGTTCTGAACCAGATCTCTTGTTACTCTGTTGGGATAAAATGTTTCATCAGAAACACTTTTCAGTTTCTCTATAAGTTCTGACGCCGTACCTGAAAAATCAACTTTCTTTTGATGTAAACATACAATGCCGCAAGAAAAATGTTGTCCTTACTTTTTGGAGCGGTCGGCTCATCGGTAACGACCCACTTTTTCAAATCACTATTTAACTGCAAATTAATTTCTGCGTTTTCAATGTCACGACCGACACAGAATAGTTTAGCATTGCGACTGCCACGCTTGTTTTCAATAAGCACCAAACTTCCGTCAACACAACCGCTGATTCCTGTACTTCCCGAGATCATATTGAACGGGTCGCTGTCCGAACATTTTCTTGTGTGATGAACAACTGCGATTGCAACTTCAAGCTTGTCCGCAAGACTTTTCAGAACAGATAGTTCTTTGTAGTCCGAGTCGTAGTTTGAATCCGTTTCGCTGCGAATCATTTGCAGAGTATCAATGAACACAACTTTTAAATCGCTATGCTCACTTTTGAATTGCTCTATCTGCTCTTCGAGACCTTTTCCGATTGTGTCTGACAAAATTACAAAGTGAAGATTTTCAACAGGCTCGTCCGTCAATTCATAAAGCCTGTTTTGGATTCGCTGAAAGCTGTCTTCCAAACACAGATAGAGCGCAGTTCCTTGTGTAGTTTCCTGACCTAAAACTTTTTCTCCTTTCGCTATCGACAAGCACATCTCAAGTGCCAGCCAAGACTTTCCCACTTTCGGTAGATATACAGACCTTGTGCAAGCAAGCCGTCTACAACGAACTCGATTGGCTTGTACACAGTTGTCATTATTTCTTCGCAGGATTTTGTGCTAAGTTTTTTCAAATTATCATTCCTCCAATTCTGTTTTCAAGTTTCTGTTATTGTCACTCAACATAGCGAAATTTATATTCAAAACAAAAAGCTCGCAAAGACTTTTAAAATCTTTACGAGCCTATTATTCTCCATTCTTATGGTATCGCATTTTAATACGTTTGTCAATAGTCATGGTCCATTTTCATTGTTTTGCACAGGAGATTTGATTTTGACACGGGGGTAAGATGTGCGTTTTCGCCGTCGCACTGTGAGAGGGAGGGAGTGGCAGATTGGGGGTTCGGGGTTCTCCCCGACAAGCCGCAATCGGTGGTCTGCCCCTTGTGGGCGGACTGCCGTTTGCGATGCTTGCTAAGTCTGCGGACTTAACTTTTCCGAGTCTTCCAAATGTGATTTTTCCTCATTTTGTCAATGTGCTTTTTGATATTATCTGCAAAGGAAAAGATGTGCTGTAATGTCCTCGCACAACGCTCACAAATCGCTTGTGTGGGGTTTGGTTTGCTCTTGCTAAACTTACCCGACTGAAAATTCAAGCCCACAAATCGCCTTACGTTTGCTGATTTCTACCGTCACCCCGAACCGCTGTTTTCAGCACCCAAAAAGTTACCGTCACCCGCATTAAACATCGTATCTGCGAGAGTTCCGGCACTTCGGGTGCCGGTAAGGTCAGTAACTTCACTGCACAGTAAACTACCGTCACTACTGTCACACTTAAAGTGTTAATGATTTCTTCTCAGAAATTTGAGTTGAATATTTTCAAGTTATCAAACCTACTATTCATTTTTCAAGATTCTATTAATGTTTCACCCTTTGACTAAGGCAAAATATATCCAAAAAAAGCCCGCACATATTTCGGTTTCACAATTCTACAAGTGGATACAACTATCCCGTTGTTTTAAAATCGTGCCTGAAAATATGTACGAGCTTAAAGCTCTAAGTTATTTCAATATGTTTATGTATGTGATAGGCACATTATTTAATTGTCTTTTTATGTTGAACGTTGTCGTTCTGTAATTAGTGTAACATAAATTAAAATTCTTGTCAATGGGTATGCAAAACTTTGTTTATCCTTGTGTATTTGACATTCTTTTAAGAATGTTAGTTTGTAATTCTTGTTGTGGCAGTGTTTCACCCTCTTGTGCGAAAACGTAATCGTGGTTAATTAAATTTTGATGTAATATATTTTGAAAACCACTTGATTTTTCAGATAAAATATAGTATACTTTTATTAAACGATTTAGAAAAGTAAGGTGCATAGTTATGTCTCGAAAGGATAATTCCACTAACAAAATCAGAATAGTAAAATTCATTTTGAAGAAAATTGAAACCTCAAAACCCGAAATTGCTGCCGAGTTGGGACTTAGTATGCCAACTGTTTTGCAAAACGTCAAAGAACTGGTACAGTCGGGTCTTGTAATTGAAGCAGGAAAATACGAATCCACCGGAGGACGCAAGGCAAGTGTTTTGTCAATAGTGGGAAATAGTAAGCACTCGGTAGGTATAGATATTACCGCTAATCATATCAGCTATGTATTGATAGATTTATGCGGCTGCATTATTGCCAAAAAACGTTTGAAATCGACATTTAAAAATGATCCGGCTTACTACGAGAGTGTTGCCGATAATCTTGAAAAATTTTTAAGTGAAAACAAATCAGACAGGACAAAAATCCTTGGAGTCGGCGTTTCTTTTCCCGGAATCATAGATAAACAAAATGAAACTCTTGTGCGTTCTCACGTTTTAAAGCAGGATCATCTGAGCCTGAGATCCTTGAGTCAGCTTATCCCATATCCGACAGCGTATGAGAACGACGCCAACAGCGCATTGATCGCGGAAATGAAATATATAGATACGGATATGATATATCTTTCGTTAAGTAACAGCGTTGGCGGAGCTGTTTATACGGACGGCAAAATTTACGAAGGCAATCATCGAAGAAGCGCCGAATTCGGACATATGATAATCGAAACAAACGGAAAGCAATGCTATTGTGGAAAAAAAGGCTGTGCCGACGCATACTGTTCAGCTGAAGTTCTTCTTCGGTATGCAAATTCGCTGGAAGATTTCTTTATGAAATTAGAAAGCAAGGATAAAACTATACAAAAGGTATGGGACGAATACCTAGACCGTCTTGCTGTACTCATTACAAATCTCAGAATGGCGTTTGACTGCGATATAATGCTTGGCGGATATGTCGGAGGGTATCTCAAACAACATATGCCAAAGCTTTGTAAAAAGGCGTCCGCATATAATATGTTTGAAAACGACACTTTGTATATTAAAAACTGTACCTATGAGAAAGAAGCTTCCGCGGTCGGAGCGGCAATGCACTTTATTGACAGTTATTTCGATACATTGAATTGAAACTACACCGTATAATTACCTGATTGGTAATTATACGGTGTCTTTTTGTGCATTATGCATAGAAATATAATGACTTGTTGTAAAAAAGAGAGAATAATATTTTTTTGAAACAAAACTCTTGACAATTTGTATTGTATCGGGTATACTATAAACAGTTAAATAAAACGTTTTATAAAAGTAAATATGAAACGTGACAACCATATTGATATTTTTAAGGAGAGATTATTATGTTACAGCAGGTCATGACAAATCCTAAGGAGATCACATTCAGAGAAATTCCCGTACCGGAGATCACAGCGGATCAGGTGCTGGTGAAGATCATGAAAATCGGAGTGTGCGGTTCGGACATTCATGTATATCACGGAAAGCATCCGTTTACGTCTTATCCTGTAACGCAGGGACATGAGGTTTCGGGTGAGATCGTAAAGCTTGGAGAAAACGTAAAGAATTTTACTGTTGGTCAGAAGATCACTATTCAGCCGCAGGTAGTATGCGGAAAGTGCTATCCCTGCCGTCACGGCAAGTACAATCTTTGCGAAGAACTGAAGGTCATGGGTTTTCAGACAACGGGAACAGCATCCGAATTTTTCGCCGTAGACGCTGCCAAGGTAACGGCGCTTCCCGAAGAAATGTCCTATGACGAGGGCGCAATGATCGAACCGTTGGCGGTTGCAGTTCACGCTGTCAAGCGTGCAGGCGATGTCAAGGGTATGAAAATTGCAGTTCTGGGCGCTGGTCCAATTGGAATTCTTGTAGCACAGACCGCTAAAGGTCTTGGTGCAGAAAGCGTAATGATAACTGATGTAAGCGACCTCAGACTTGAAAAAGCTAAAGAGTGCGGCGTAGATTTCTGTATCAATACTAAAGATAAGGATTTCGGCGAGGCAATGCTTGAAAACTTCGGACCTGACAAGGCAGACGTAATTTACGACTGTGCAGGAAACAACATTACTATGGGACAGGCTATAAAGTACGCAAGAAAAGGCAGCACCATAATTCTTGTGGCGGTATTTGCAGGTATGGCAGAGATCGACCTTGCAGTACTTAACGACCATGAGCTTGATCTCAACACCTCGATGATGTACAGAAACGAGGATTATGTTGACGCAATACGTCTTGTAAACGAAGGAAAGGTTGCATTAAAGCCGCTTATCTCAAAGCATTTTGCATTTAAAGACTACAAAGCGGCATATGAGTACATTGACGCTAACAGAGAAACTACAATGAAGGTTATTATAAACGTACAGGAATAGCAAAAAAGCGAGGGGTAGGAAATGAAAGATAACGATACAAATATCAAAATACCGTTTATCAGCAAATTCGCTTATGGCATGGGAGATGTGGGATGTAATTTCAGCTGGATGTTCGTCGGTAATTTTCTTATGATTTTTTATACCGACGTATTCGGAATAAGCATGAGTGCCGTTGCCGCACTTATGCTGTTCTCAAGATTCTGGGACGCAATAAACGACCCTATAGTAGGCGGTCTGACCGATCGGACCCAAAGCCGCTGGGGAAGATATCGTCCATGGCTGCTGATAGCCGCTCCTCTGACTGCGGTAGTGCTTATGATCTCGTTTTGGGCGCATCCGGATTGGAGCAACACCGCCAAGATCGTATACATGACAATAACCTACTGTATATTGGTATTGGGATATACCTGCGTAAACATTCCATATGGAACTCTTTGCGGCGCTATGACGCAGAACATTGAAGAACGTGCAAAAATAAACACCTTCCGTTCGGTAAGTGCAATGATCGCTATCGGCGTTATCAATATCATCACACTGCCGCTTATCTCAAAGCTCGGAGCAGGAAGCAGCAAGCGCGGTTATCTGCTGGTAGCCGTTCTTTACGGAATAATATTTGCAGCTTGTCATATATTCTGCTTTGCCAAAACCAAAGAGGCTGTTACAATTCCCGAAAAAAAGAAGATCCCTTTGACGCTGCAGATAAAGACCGTTATTCAGAATAAGCCATATCTTCTGGCATTACTGGGACAGTTCCTGTTTGGTGTAACTCTCTACGGAAGAAATGCGGACGCTTTGTATTATTTTAAATACGTTGAGGGCAGCGAATCGCTGTTTACAACATACTCAATGGCTATTATCGTTCCGTCCATTATCGGCGCCGGTCTGTTCCCGATCATCTTTAAGTGGACAGGAAATAAGGGAAGAGCATCATCTATACTTGCTCTTGGAACAGGCGTATGTATGCTTTCTCTTTACTTTTTCAGTCCGGTCAAAACTCCTGCAATGTTCTATATCTGTTCTGGTCTGACACAGTTTTTCTTCGCAGGCTTTAACACAGCTATTTATGCAATTATTCCCGACTGCGTAGAATACGGCGAATGGAAAACGGGGATAAGAAACGACGGCTTTCAGTATGCGTTTATTTCTCTTGGAAACAAGATAGGCATGGCTATCGGAACATCAGTACTAGCAGCGACTCTGGGTGCGGCGGGATTTAAGGCTAACATATAACAGAACAGCACAGTACTCTCTATAATGAAACACAGCTTTTCCACTATTCCGGGAATACTTTGGATAATAACGGCTGTTGCTCTGTTTTTCTATCGTCTGAATAAAAAATCTTACAATAAGATAGTAGCTGAGATCAAGGAAAGGAGCAAAAACAATGTTTGATGTAACCGCTTTAGGAGAAATGCTGATTGATTTTACTATGCAGGGAAGGAATGAGCAGGGACAAAGAATATTTGCGCAAAATGCCGGAGGAGCGCCTGCAAATGTTGCAGCCGTTATTGCAAAGCTCGGTGCAAAAACAGCTTTTATCGGAAAGGCCGGAAACGATATGCATGGCAAATTTCTCAAAGAAACTCTCGAATCCTGTGGTATTGACAACAGCGGATTTACTCTTAGCGACGAGTATTTTACGACCCTTGCATTTGTAGATGTAAAGCCTGACGGTGAGCGTGAATTTTCATTTGCAAGAAATCACGGTGCAGATAAAATGCTTTCTGAAAAAGACATTCCGCTTGAACTAATATCAAGCAGCCGTGTCCTCCATATCGGATCAATTTCCTTAACAGATGAACCATGCAGATCCGCAACTCTTTATGCAATTAAATATGCCAAGGAAAACGGAGTTATCGTTTCCTACGATCCAAATTACAGGGCTTCGCTTTGGAACAGCGAAAGCGAGGCAGTAAAACAGATGAGAAGTATGGTATCATATGCCGATGTGATGAAAATTTCTGAAGAGGAAACCGTTCTGCTTACGGGTGAGAGCGACTACGAAAAAGCGGCTGATATACTGCTTGAACAAGGCGTTAAGCTTGCAGCGATCACTCTTGGAAAAAACGGAGCGTATGTTAAAAACAAGAATGGCGGAAAAATAGTCAAGGGATTTAAGAATAAAGCTCTTGACGCAACGGGTGCAGGCGACGCTTTCTGGGGAGGATTCCTTTTCTGTTTAGCAAAAGCGGAAAATCTCCCGAAAGGGTAACGCTTGAGGACGCAGTATATTTTGCTGACTTTGGCAACGCTGTTGCAAGCGTTTGTGTAGAAAAATATGGAGCAATTCCTGCTATGCCGACTATAGAGCAGGTAAAAAATAAAATGAAAGAAGAAAGGCAGGTATAAAAAATGACGCTATCTGAAAATTTCAGAGGACTTCAGCATATCGGAATTCCCACCAATGATATTGAACAGACTATCTCTTTTTACAGCAAATTAGGATTTGAGATTGCACTCAGAACTGTAAATCAGGACGCCGTAGAGCAGGTCGCTTTTTTAAAGCTGGGGAATCTGATGATAGAAACTTATGAAAATAATGCGGCGGCATTAAGCATAGGAGCAATAAATCACATAGCGATAGATGTAACTCAATTGATGAAGCATTTGACTTTATAAATGAGAATGGTCTTAACAATACATCAGATGTTATTCATTTTCTGCCGTTTTGGAAAAACGGAGTAAAGTTTTTTACTATTGAAGGACCTAATCTTGAAAGAATAGAATTCAGTCAATATTTATAGCCGTATGGTTGCTTTTATATATGAAAGCTAGTTCATTCTCTTGAATTTATAAGCAATTGGCATTTTGCTTTGAAAACGCATAACAAGCCGACAGGTAAACTCCTATCGGCTTGTTATTGTCATATCTCCACATCGTTAATAATAAACGTAGTAATGGAATTACTTTTAAGCTCTGCGACAAAACCCGTTTCATAAGCAAAGATATACATATTCCTGCTTTTCCTCATTCCAATAAAGCCAACCGGGTACGGCGGAATCGGTGCGGGTAATGTGATCATGTTCAGGATCGTCTCCTGCCGCAGCTTGCCATGCTAAGCAGACTAAAGCAAATCGCACCGGTGATAAGTATTCTCCAATGAATACTTATCATTTTTATCATCCTTTCATTATCCGAGAGCGGGCTCTCCGCAAAGCGTTATTTCTTCCGACGACCTGCCTTCCGTTTCAAATATGATTATCTCATTTTTGCCCATTTTCAAAAGCGGCGCAGGGAGGTAAAGCCTTTTCTGAGGACCGATATCCCAAAATCGCCCGAGATTGAAACCATTTACAAATGCAACTCCTTTGCCGAAACCTTCGGTATCAAGAAACGTGTCGGCAAGGACTGAAATATCAAACTCAAAGCGATAAAACGCAGGCACACCTGCGGTGGAGCCTGCCGAAAAGTCAAGCTTTTCGAGCTGTTCGGCGTCAAGCGGAAGAGGATACATCTCAAAGCCAAAATGACGGAAGTCGTTGATCTTGACGCCGCCTATGATACCCTTGCGCTGGCTTTCAAGTCCGGTGCCGAAATTCTCTCTGCCTATGTTTTCGGTCAGCAGGTCGAGAGTTCCGCCTGCGCTTTTTTCGGTCATTTCAAACTGTTCGCTTATGTTTTCAGCGAAAGCGGTAAAGGTGTACCTGCCGTTTCTGTAGCCTAGTATCCTGTCCGAAGAATTTTCCGTTCTTACGTTTTCGACCGTTTCATCCTCTCGGATATTTAGCCTGTACAGCACATAGCCGTAATAGCAGTCAAGTTCCTCAAAGCTCAGCGGATAAACCGATTTTTTCGGAGCGGATATCCTATCAAGCACGCTGAAAAGATCGGTTTTTGCCGTGCATTTAATCTTGCCGTAAGCTTTTCGCATGATTTCTGCGGAAAGCGGTATCTCATCAAAACTTCTGTATTTTGAAATGACCTTTTTGCAGAACGCATATTTTTCGGTAAGCCTGCCGTCCTCCGTAAGAGGAGAGTCGTAGTCGTAAGAGGTGACGTCAGCGGTCTTGTTTCCACCGTTTCTGCCAGCCATAAAGCCGAAATTCGTTCCTCCCTCAAACATATAAAGGTTTACGCTTCCGCGTTTGAGCAGCTCGTCAAGCTCTTGCGCCGCCTTTTCGGGAGAGGTGGTGTGGTGCTCCTCGCCCCATGCGTCGAACCAGCCGTTCCAGAACTCCATGCACATAAGCGGCTTGTCACCGCTGATGAAACGTCTCATTTCTCCGAACTGCCACTGGGCGCCAGAGCCGAAATTTCCGGTGGCAAGCGCGCCGCCTACCATACCTGATTTGAATATTTGCTCGCTCCAAGGTCCGTCTGAGGTAACAAATGGTACAGTTATGCCGAGTTCACGCATCGTGTCGCGCAGAAATTCCAGATATGCGGTATCGTTTCCGTAATAGCCGTATTCGTTTTCTATCTGCATGAGTATGATCTTTCCCCCGTTATCTATCTGGTAAGGCGCAAGCTTTGGCATTAGCACGCTGTAGTAGTCCTTGACAGCTTTGAGGTACGGCTCGTAAGAGCAGCGCAGACGCATTTTAGGATCTTTAAGCAGCCATGCGGGAAGTCCTCCAAACTCCCATTCGGCGCAGATATACGGCGAGGGTCTTATTATAATGTACAATCCAAGCTCCTGAGCCGTTTCGATAAATCTGCAAACATCGTGCATACCCTCCCAATGATATTCGCCCTTTGCAGGCTCGTGAAAATTCCATGGGATATAGGTCTCGACGGTATTGCAGCCGATATTTACAAGCTTTTCGAGCCTGTCGCGCCAATATTCGGGAACTGTCCTGAAATAATGCACCGCTCCCGAAATTATTTGAAATTCTTTTCCGTCAAGATAAAATTTGTCTTTGATCTCAAACATAAAAACTCCCCTTTTTATATGCGACGTCACTGTATATTCAAGTTTTGTGCCTTTACAAATGCTGCCTCCGTTTTTGACAGCATTGACACACTGAGAGTCTCGCTTGCACAAACGGCTAAAGCTTTTTTGTAACGTCATAGAACCATATCTTTTACGATAAACCATGTTTCTTTCAGTTTAACACATTAACCGAAATATAACAATATAAGACTTGCCAAAAACTATATAAAACTTGTTTTTTGTTGACAGAATATTTTAAATAATGTATTATAAATATATAATATTTGGGAGGATATAAAGCTTATGAGCTGTGTTGAACACTTTGGTTATTATGACGGCATGGAGGATTTTCCCGAGCACCGTCATACTTCATGCGAATTGCTGTATCTGCATGAGGGCGAAACTTCTATAATATGCGGTGAAAAGGAATTTGAGATCAAAAGCGGTATGCTGTATATTATTCCAAGCTGTGTTGCGCATCGAACGATGATAAAAAGTCGAGACGTTTACCGCCGCACTTTGATTTTTCTCAATCCATGGACATACAGCCGTTCATACTACTCTGAGCCGATCTATAATCTGCTTATGGGATTTTCAGTAAATGAACCCATTGCAGTTTTAGATGATTTCGGTTGTGTTGATTTGCTTGATAAAATAAGAAGAGAGCTGTCGGCGGACAATCTGCTTTCGGAAGATATAATAGTTTCCGCCGTGACCGAAATTCTTGCGGGAATAATCAGAAAAGCAAATTACATAAAAAACCGCAGTCAATCGCCCGGAAAGCTTGTATACGACGTACAGCGATACATTCAGGAGAACTGCGGATCTCAGATCATGATATCAGACATTGCCGACAGATTCTATATCAGCAAATATTATCTGACACACATTTTCAAGGAACAGACGGGAATGTCTCCGAGAAAATTTTTGACGTGCACACGTCTTTCAAAGGTCTATAATCTTTTGCACGAGCCGGATTTGAAAATCTCGGATATTTCTGATATCTGCGGCTTTACTTCACCCAGCGATATGACGAGAAAATTTCGTGAGCAATATGGTATAACGCCAATGCAGTTCCGGCGTGAACTAAATATTAAAGCAAGAAAACGATAAAATGAAACAAATTCTATATAGTTTTTCTCTTTGATAATTGGATAATTGATAAATGTTATGCTTAGGTAAACAAATATTTTTAAGGAGGAAACTATTATGAAGATCATGAAAATATCTGCGGTTATCTGTGCGTTAACAGCAGCAACTGCAATGACGATTTCCGCAAGTGCGGCAAAGGATCTGACACCTACCGATACAGCTCACAAATTTGATTTGGGTTCCGACGACGTCGGAGGTTCAGGTGTTGAGCCGGATGGATCGGAATCAGGACAGAACTGGATAAAAGTTGTTCAATCAAGCAATCCGGGTCTCAAGCTTTTTGACGATGTAGGTCCGGAGGTCAATGTTACTGCATTGGCGGTCACATTTGAAATTTCCGAATGGTCGGGAACGGAGTTTTCTGTATCATGGGGCGCAAATATTGACTTTTTTGACGACGCATCTACAACGTGGTGCGGTACAGATGCATTCAGCGAAATTTCAGAATACACTATTACCGGTGATGGAGTACACGCTGGTCTGCGATCTTGAGGCTATGACCTCTGCACAGGGCAAGGAAGGAATTTCACATTTACAGACTTGTGAAATGGTGATCGGTAATGTTGCTACGGGTGATACAACACAGATTAAAGTAAAGAGCGCAAGGATTTACGTTGATGGCGAAACACCGGAAGAAACTGTTATACCGAGCAGCAACGATGAAAGTCAGTCCGAGGAAAACAGCTCAGCTGAAGCCGATACATCAGAGGACAGCTCAGATACAGACAACACATCGGAAAGCAGTGTTTCATCGTCTGAAGCGGATTCGAAGACGGACTCATCAGACGCAGGTACTTCAAACACGTCTAAGAGCGAAACATCTAATGGAGGTACGGCGGCAAAGAATACTTCAAACATTGCTGCAACATCTACAGCGTCTGACAATACAAACGCTGATACCGGTGCGGCGGCAGGTATAGCGTTGGCGGGTGTTGCTCTTGCAAGTGCAGCTGTCGTAGTTTCCAAAAGAAAATAATCTCTAGGTTTCATTTAATCATTTAAATCAACCAGTTAATGGCACTTGTTTACCATTGACTGCTTTTTTTGAGATTGATTAATTAATTCACTGTCGTTACCCTACCCTCAGGTGCTAGTGGGGGCAACCTCGTGGAAGTTCAAGTCTTCTTACCTGCACCATATTGGTGATACCAAATGGATATTCACCTGAAAAAGCCCGTATTTACGGGCTTTTTTGATGTTTAGAAAGCGGAAAATTTTAGTGTAAAACCGTGGATGCTTTTCACCGGTTTTCACGAAAAAAGGGAGTCGAACCCTACACAACAAAAAATATCGAACATAACGGCAGACTTTGAGCAGATTTCGCTCTGAGCCTGCCGATTTGTTATGAAAAAATAATCACAAAGTTTTAAAGGCTGTTTTGTCTATTGTCACGAATTTAAGTGACGATGATAGAACAGCCTTTTTTTTTCATTTCTAAGGAAAGGTTGTGATACCAATGTGGTAGCTATACTATTAAAAATAAAAAACAAAAAACTATACGAACGGAGGAATGCCAATGAATGAAAAAAACTTGTGATCAATGCAAATCTGCTACGCAAAGAGCCAGAGTTCGGTACAAGAGTTTGCGTGGTGGAAAAGGCCGAAGCAGTCACCCACGAAAAATTTGAACACCTGAAAAGACATCCGATGCAGGACAATGATCTGATCGCAGAAAACACAGACCTTATGTTCTGCGACATCAATAATGAGTATCATTGTCTGCTCATATACGATGAAGATCAGGGCGACGGTCTGCTGATTGAATCAGAAGGTGCACCTTATGCACGATATGCTCAGTATATTCCAAATGCAAAACTGCTTTACGAAAATCATATGCAAACGCATTTGCAGGAAATGAAATTTTACTGTCCTCTTGAGATCAGCAGATGGGACGATGATGAATACAATGAAATCTCACCCAATGAGGCTGCTGCTTATGAATCGGAGATAAATTATTTTATCAGCGATTTTAATCTGCCAGAGGAAAAAGAGCGAGGTCTGATGCATTGGTACAATAGAGGAAATTCTGTTGACCAAAAGGTGTTTTCAGCATTTATGTCTGTCGAAGAAAATGACGAAGAACTTGTGGGAGTTGTTACAGCAAGCGTTTACGGTCAGCTTACGAAAGATGAACTTGAAGATCTCCGTGAATATTTTATCGGTCAGCTCAGCGACGGTGCAGGAGAGAGTCTGGAACAAAGACCGATAAAAACTCCTGACGGCGAGATCTATGTCAGCTTTTGGAGTTTTGATGACAGCTGGTCATTGCAAACGACGGAGGAAATGGATCGCACTCAATCCAAAGAGCTGACCGAAGAACCTGAAATGACATTGTGAGGTGATTTATGATGTATTACGAAAAGAAAGTAGAATGGCTGAAAGAACGATATCCCGAAGGAACTCGCATCTGCCTTGACAGAATGAATGATGACCCGTTCCCTGTTGAGTCGGGGACTCTTGGCAGGGTCGATCACGTTGATGACATAGGCACTTTGCATTGTGTCTTTGACAATGGCAGAATGCTTGGCGTGCTCCCAGGCGTGGACGATTTTCACGTTATCAGAGAAGAATCGGAACAAACAGAGGGAGAAGAAATGAATATGTCAATGTAACAGTCAAGTTAAGGAAGCTTGGCCGTTTTTTATTGCGGAAAGGAACGTGGTAAATGATAAAATATTTCGATATCTTTGCAGGTATCGGCGGATTTCGCTCAGGGCTTGAAAAAAGCAGGCGGATTCAAGTGCGTCGGTTATTGTGAAATAGACAAATATGCAAAGAAAGCATACGAAACGTTGTACGATACAAGAAACGAGGTGTATTACGATGACGCAAGAAAGATCGACCCAAACGAGCTGCCTAATCTCGACCTTATATGCGGAGGCTTCCCTTGCCAAAGCTTTTCAATCGCTGGAAAAAGGGGCGGATTTGACGACGCAAGAGGAACTCTGTTCTTTGAAATTGCCAGAATCGCTGCCGTTAAAAAACCTAAATATCTGCTCCTTGAAAATGTTCCCGGTTTGCTATCGCATAACTGTCTTAGCTTCGCACGACGGGCAGGACGTTTGCGACCATCATCGGTACGTTGGATGATCGCCTTAGCTTTGCACGGCAGGTACGATGTCGTATGGGAAGTGCTTAACAGCGCAAATTTTAGAGTCGCCCAATCCCGAAAAAAGAGTGTATATTATCGGATTTCATAGAGAAAAGTGTTCCGGAAAAGTATTGTCTTTCACAGATGCAAATCCAAAAACTCTTGTCAAAAAGAATTTCAGGCAGAGAGGGCAACAGAGTATATTCAGCCGACGGACTGAGCATAACCCTTACAAGTCAGGCTGGCGGTTTCGGAGGAAAAACAGGCCTTTATGAGATAATCGGCCTGCCGATAAAATCAAAAACTAAGTCGGGCTATCAGATCGCTCTGCCCGGCGACAGTATTGATCTCGCCTACCCTAACATTAATTCAAGACGAGGACGTGTAGGTCACGATGTAGCACACACGCTGACAACAAGCTGTAATCAGGGATATTACGCTATGTGTATCGATATGAATCCCGAACCGAAAGTTACAGAGCTTGCGAGGTGCATAACGTCAAGGCAGGACAGCGGTATAGGTCACCATAAAGGAGAAAAGTCGGGGGTGATCGTGATTAGCGATCCGATTGCGGTGCTTACTCCCGAAAAGGAGAAAGTTCGTCAGCAAGGGCGAAGATTTAAACTCCCAAACGAACCGATGTTTACGATAACTGTCACCGATAAACACGGGGTGATCTACTGCGGATATATCCGCAGGCTCATGCCTTTGGAATGCTGGCGTTTGCAGGGGTTTACAGACGAGCAGTTCAACAAGGTGGCGGCAACCGGAATGTCCGACGCACAGCTTTACAAGCAGGCAGGAAATGCCGTTACTACGAATGTTATTGAGGCTCTTGCAAGGTTTATTTTAGAAATTGACAAGGAGAATGCAAATGAATAATATGATAAAGATATTTGAAAATGAGGAATTTGGTTCGCTCAGAATTTTAAAGGAAGATAACGGCAGAATCATGTTCTGCGGCAAGGATGTGGCTTCTGCATTGGGCTACAGCAACACAAAGGACGCAATAAGGCGGCATTGCAGGTGGGGCGTGAAACACGACCTACCTCATCCGCAGTCCCCAAGCAAGACCATTAAGATGATTTTTATTCCTGAGGGCGATGTTTACAGACTTGTCGCACACAGCAAACTGCCAAGAGCTGCGGAATTTGAGTCGTGGATATTTGATAAGATCCTGCCTCAAATCAATCAAACAGGCGGCTACGTAGCTAACGAAGATATGTTTATCGATAACTATCTCCCATTCCTCGACGAGCCGTATCAGAATCTTTTCCGTCTGCAGATGATGGCGATAAATCAGCTCAACGAGCGTATCCGCCACGACGAACCGTTGGTGGAGTTTGCGAAACAGGTTTCTGATACAACCAATCTCATTGACATGAACGCTATGGCGAAGCTTGCGAGAGCCGAAAATATCCCTGTCGGCAGAAACAGGCTCTATAGTTGGCTGAAAGGAAAAGGCGTGCTTATGGCAAACAATCTCCCCTATCAGACTTTTATCGACTGCGGATATTTTGCTGTTAAGGAGTCGGTTTTTGAAACTGCGACTATGACAAAGACCTATCAGCAGACGTTTGTTACGGGAAAAGGTCAGCTTTTTATCATAGGTCTGCTGAGAAAATATTACGGAAAGGAGATGTCGTGATGTCCAAAAGCCAAAATGTCCGCTGATAGGGCAGGACGGAAATATCTTTAATCTTATGGGCATAGCCTCAAAAACGCTGAAAAGGAACGGAATGTATGATGAGGCAAAGGAAATGTGCAGCAGAATAACATCTTCGGGCAGTTACTATGAGGCCTTGAATGTTATCGGCGAGTATGTTGAGATCACGTCGACCGATGATGAACAGACAGAAGATGAGGATATGGAAATGGAGATGATGTAAATGACGTATTTGTTCATTGGAATGATGATAGGTGTTATCATCGGAACAACGATAGGTTCTCTTGCCGTGGCTTTTAAGTCTGCTGAAAAAGAGATCGCACGTCTTGATAAGGAGGTCAAAGATGCACACAAACAGAGTTAAAGCCAAAGTAGACTTCAAGTTCTGTATGGGTAATATTCCTGCAATGCTGAGAGCAACAAAGCCTGTGCTTTCGGAAAAGCAATACAAGGAGCTGTGTAATGAGGTAAACAAAGCCGACGGCTACCTTGAACAGAAACGCATCATATTCAGCTATGTTGACCCGATAATCAAGGGCTGAAAACAGCGTAAAATCTAATATTTATTAAGGTCGTTTTGCCAACAGCAGATCAAAAATCTGGTGCTTGCAAAGCGACTTTTCTGCTGTTGGTTCTAACGGCAGAATAGGAGTAAATTGAAAGCAAAGCTTTCAATTACGAGTTTTGTGCTTTGCACAAAACATCGGAAGGAGGTGTGCCTCCTTTCGGAGGCAAATTATATATGAACAGTTTTATGTCATGGGTAGGGGGAAAGAAGAATCTTCGTGACGAGGTTCTTGCAAGATTTCCACCTTACTATGAAAGGTATATAGAGGTTTTCGGCGGCGCAGGCTGGGTGCTGTTTCACAAGCCGCCCGGTGCAGATTTTGAGGTGTACAATGACTTCAATTCAAATCTTGCAAATCTTTACCGCTGCGTTCGTGACAAGCCTGCAAAGCTGAAATACAAGCTTAGGTATGTGCTTGATTCAAGAGAAGATTTTGAGTATTTAGCCCTACTTCATAAGCGTGGCATTTTGCCAAGACTTTATGACGTTGACAGGGCGGCTAAGTTTTATCAGCTTATACGTTACAGCTATGCAAGCGGTCTTGACAGCTTTGGAAGTCAGCCGCATTCGATATGGTCGGACTTCCCTATGATCGACCTTGCCGCAAGAAGATTGCAGAAAGTAGTTGTTGAGAACAAGGATTTTGAAAAGCTGATTAAGCAGTACGATAGACCAGTAAGTTTTTTCTACTGCGATCCGCCCTACTTTGCTACCGAAAGTTACTACAAGGACGTGGGATTTACGGCAAAGGATCATATCAGACTGCGTGACACACTTTTAGAGATCAAAGGCAAGTTCTTGGTTTCATACAATGACTGTCCGGAGATAAGGGAGATATGGGACAAGCCTAATACCCACATCGAGGAGATAAGCAGACTTAACAACTTAGCACAGCGTTATGACGCAGGCTGTCAGTACGGCGAACTGCTTATCTCAAATTATGACACAAGCGAAAGGGCAAAGGCAGTTCGTCAGCTTTCGCTCTTTGACAATTAAACGATCACGGAGGTTTGATTTATGAAAAATGGTATATGTACAAAAGGATTTATCAATGAGTTGGGAGACATAGAAGTACCCGGTGTGTTCTTTGAAGAGGGAGCGGAGGTGGATCTGAAAATATGGGTCGAGAGAGGAAGATTTGAGATCGCCCTTTTTCCTTCAGAGAATGAGAGTAAGCACCATGACTGCGGCATCTCAGAGGAGGAGATACAGCGTACCTGTGCAATGTTTGATGACTGCGGCGATTGTCCGCTGAAAGAGTATTGTGAAAGTGAGGCAAAAGAATGAGGATACTTGTGTTTGAACCTCTGAAAGAACCGTATGTGAAAGATATCGAGGACGATATCCAGGCAATGCAGGAGGTGGTCGGAGGAAGCATTGAACCTATATATTTTGAGCAGACAAATGACGCACTTTGCTGGTGCAATGATGAGTTTCTGCTGAACGGTTCAAAGCCTAACAGGATAGTTGGAAATACTCTTGTTCACGGCACTTTCTATATTTCTGGCAACTGTCTGAACGAATACGGAGAGTGGGATTCTTGTTCACTTGCTGATAAACAGATAGAAAAGTACAAGCAGCAGTTTGATCATATCATAGTGGATCTGCCCGGTATCGGGCTGGTTGCTGTGAGAGAAACAAGACCTGAAGTGATCGAACCGCTTGAAGAATTTGAAGAGTCACCGGAGATAAGTATGTAGTTTGCTAAAGCTTATGCTGTGCAAATTGTGACAAAGGTAGAACTTCAATAAAAAGTCTGGATTTTAAAGTATTAGTGTGATATATTGCTTGTCAAGGAGCGTGATAATATGAAAAAAGCAATGGTCATATCAATATTCTGTGCGGTATTTTTATCAGCCTGTGGAAATATATCGGAATCCACAGAAAGCGAAAACTCTTCAGTAGCTAGTCAAACTGCGGCCACGGCTATAGTTTCCGCAGAAACATCGGCAAAGGAAGAAATGGATACAAGTGAAACCACAGCGACCATTAAAAAGAGTTCGCAGACGGTATCATCTTCCTCAAAGCCGACAGATACTGAGGTAACTGCGGCTAAGAAATCAAGCACTTCAAATACAGGCGGCAATTCGGTTCAGGGGCAGAATAACGCTGTACAGGGTAATAACCAAGCTGTGCAGAATAATACTCCATCCAACAATTCTCAGGATAATAACTTAGCGGAGCAGAACGCCCAGCCGTCCAATGAGAAGCCTCAGAATGCCACCAAATCAACAACGGCAAAGCCGTCAGCATCGGCAGTACCTACGGTAACAAATCCGCCTGTCGCAAGGACAAAGCCTGAGACTACAACAGTGCCGCAGACTCAACCACCCTCGCCGATGCCTACTGAGGAAGAAAGATATATGGATATCGGCAGAAGCTTATTTCATAACGGCTCTGATTACAGCAAGGCAGAGGCGGTATACAACCGGATGACTGAAAACGGTTCGGGAACTTGTGTGAATTATTCGTGGCAGACCTACTATTTGTGCAAAGGTACAGACCTGGAATGCTATCTTACATGGATGCCGTCAAAACTGTATGGTCATGTAGCAAATGTTGTTAAGGTAAACGGAACATGGTTTGTTCTTGATACGCAGGGACAAGGATTTCTGCTGAATAACGACTGCGGATTCAGCGAAATAATAGATATTGATGAATCATATGTATCAGGGGCGGATTTGATAAGCAACCAAAGATATGATGAAATATATTAAAATGTGCAAACGAAAGAGCTAAAATCCGGCTCTTTTTCTTTGCAAAAATGAAAAGGAGAAATGCACTTTATGTTCAAAAAATCGAAAATATTAAAGAAGCTCGGTGCAGGGTTCATGGCAGGACTCTGTGCTTTTTCTATGTTCGGCTCATCTATGAGCGGAGTTATTACGGCAAATGCCGCAAGTTCATCGACTGAAAACGCAGCATTCCCGTCGGCAGATACGGTGATCGCAAAAGCGGCGAATTTGCTGGGTACGCCGTATACCTATGGAAACAAGGGCTACTGGTATGCGTATGATCAGGGACAGTACACTCCGCTGTCGGTGCAAACGATCAACAACCTCGGTATCGACTGTTCGGGTCTGGTGTACTATACGCTTACACAGCTTGGCTACAGCACTTCGGGATTTTCATGGAACAACCCTGTGCCTGTTGACACAGATCATTGGCTTACAGTCAATGATAACTGCACCATAACTTACGACGGAAAGACTTCAAAGGTTGAAGTCGAAAAGAAAAACATCAAAACAACAGACCGCCCATATTGGGAGTGTGCTGATGGTTCGGTTATTACAGCAGGTTCTGTGGTGGTCGCTCAGAATCCGAGTGGTGAGGATCACGCTTGGATATATATGGGCGAATTTGATTCAAGAAACGATGTGGTAAGCTACCTTAAGTCTATCGGCGTTTCGGAAAGTCTTATCAATTCCAAAACAGTCGGGGACGGCACAGGCGCAGGAGGTACACACTGGAGAATCGAATCAAACGGTTCTGAGGGCGTTGTTATCAACAACAAGACTGACGGTAAGACCGCTACCGCTATGAATATGTCGGCGTTCAGGATCACAAAAAATGATGTGAAATTTGAAATAACCAAGGTTCTTGCTTCGGACAAAACGGTTAAAATTTCAGGTACAAGCAAGGTGGACGGCACGGTTGCAAAATACGGAGTATATACCGATAAGGCTTGTAAAAACAAGGTCGGCGAGATCACTATCGGCAAGGACGGAACAGGCTCCATTCAGTTACCCGAAAAGCAGTATTACGTTAAGGAGATCTCCGCACCGACAGGTTACAGTATCTCTGAAGAAGTGTTCGCATTAAAGGCTGACGAAAATATATTTGTGACCGAAGATTTTACGAGAGGCACAATTAAGGTCAACAAGACCGCCGAAGATGGAATCGTAAGCGGCAGAGAGTTCAAGGTCACAGGAAACGACGGCAGCAGTTACACCAAGAAAACCAATGCAAACGGCGTTGCCGAATTTAACGGATTAAAGGTATACAACACATCTACGGGCAAAGCGATCACCTACACCGTATCCGAGATCAATGTAGATACAAGATACGAAGTTCCTAAGGCTCAGAATGTTACGCTTACAAGCGGAGATGTTGATCTGACTGTGAATGTAAAGTTCAACAATCAACTTAAAACGGGCTCGATAAAGATAAATGAGCAGTCTGAGGATAATCAGAACGGTGATAGGGAGTTCACTATTACGGGCAACGGTAAGACCTACACAATTAAAACAGGTTCGGACGGTGTTGCAATTCTTTCCGATATTCCCGTTTACAACAGCAGAAACGAGAAGATCGTGTACACCATTTCCGAGAAAAATGTTCCAATAAGATATGTAGTTCCTGCGGATCAGACAGCAACTCTTACTGCTGACGCAACCACAACTAAGACATTCAAAAATATCCTCAAGAAATTTACTGTAGAGGTGAAAAAGCAGGATTCCAAAACAGCATCAGCACAGGGCAATGGAACGCTTGCAGGAGCAGTTTACGGACTGTACAAGGACGGCGAGCTCGTAGATACCTATACGACCGATGAAAACGGATATTTCAAGACAAAAGAGTATGTCTGCGGAAACTACACTGTTCAGGAAATTTCGCCAAGCGAGGGCTATCTGCTTGATGAAACAGTTTACTCAGTTGGTGCAGAAGCTGAGAATTATTTCATTGAGCATAACCCACTTTCTATGACAGTGACTGAGGACGTTATCAAGGGAAATATCGCAATGATCAAGCATTCCGATGACGGCTCTACTCAGATAGAAACTCCCGAAGTGGGAGCTGAATTTGAGGTGTATCTGAAATCTTCGGGGTCTTATGCAAATGCTGTTGAAACAGAACGTGATTACCTGACGTGCGATGAAAACGGATTTGCACAAACCAAGGATATGCCATACGGAATTTACACCGTGCATCAGACCAAGGGCTGGGAAGGTACTGAGTTTATGGCTGATTTTGATGTGAAAATTTCGGCTGACGGTCAGACCTATCGCTACCTCATCAACAATGCAGAATTTAAAAGCTATATCAAGGTAGTAAAAGTGGATTCCGAAACGGGAAAAACCATTCCTTACGAGGGTGCAGGCTTTGAGATCTATGATTCAAACGGTCAGAAGATCTCAATGACTTTTGCATACCCTACCCCAACCACAATCGACACTTTCTACACAAACAGCGAGGGCTATCTGATCACTCCCGAAGTTCTTCCCTACGGTGAATATTCGCTTGTTGAGGTTCAGGCTCCTGTGGGTTATGTTCTGGACAGTACGCCTGTGTCTTTCACAGTTTCTGCTGATAACGCAGAGGAAGAAAATGCCCTGACGGTTATTAAAGTCCGCAAAGAAAACACCGCTCAGAAAGGAAAAATCAGCGTTCGGAAAACAGGCGATATTTTCACAAGCGTGGCAACGGCTTCCTCCGCATACACCAATGAAAACGGTGAAATGATCGTGAATCCAACAACTTACACTCCCGTGTTTGCAGACGGAGATCTCAGCGACGCAGTATTTCAGGTGATCGCTGTAGAGGATATCGTTACACTCGACGGTACAACAAGAGCTTATGCAGGAGATGTTGTTTCGGAGATCACGACAGACGAAAACGGCTATGCCGAAACCGAGCCGCTTTATCTCGGCAAGTATGAGGTCAGAGAGACCAAAGCTCCATACGGTTATGTGTTGAACAATAAGCCTAAAGATGTTGAGCTGACATATGCAGGGCAGGAATTTGAGGTGAGAGATACTGTGAATACAGCTTTTGAAAATGAGTATCAGAGCGTGAGGATATCGCTTTCTAAGGTTATGGAAAGTGATGAACTGTTCGGGATCTACGGCAAGGACTACTATACGAGCGTTCGTTTCGGGCTATTCACCGCAGAAGATATTACTGCCGCTGACGGTACGGTTATTCCTGCGGACGGAATGATTTCAGAAGTTTCACTTGATGAAAATATGACCGCAAAATTTGATGTACAGATACCTTTCGGCAGGTATTATGTTCAGGAAATTGCAACCGATGAACACTATGTTCTCAGCGGCGAAAAGTATCTTGTAAACTTCGAATATATGGGACAGGACATTCAGACTGTGGATATTGACTGCGGACAGTTTGTAAATCTTCTCAAGGTGGCAGGATAGAGGGTCACAAGGTAGATGATAAGAGTGAACCTCTTGAAAATGCTGTGTTCGGGCTGTTTACTGCCGACTGCGTGAAGTTCAGCAGAGATACTGCAATAATGACTGCCGCTTCAGATGAGAATGGCTGTTTTGAGTTTACAGATGTTCCTTTCGGACAGTATATCGTTCGTGAGATAGAAAGTCCGAGCGGATATATTCTTAGCGACAAGGAATATGCTGTCAGCATTTCAGAGGACGGAGAGGTTATTGAGATAACTACGGAAAACAAACCTATTACTGTTGAGATCTCCAAACGTGATGTGTACGGAAACGAACTTGTGGGTGCTGAAATGGTGCTTGAAAATGCTGACGGTGAGAAAGTTGATAAATGGACTTCCGACGGCACAAATCACATTGTTTCAAAGCTTGGTGCAGGTGAATATGTGCTTAAAGAAATTGCCGCACCCGACGGTTATGTGATTGCGATGGACATTAAATTCAGCGTTGATGTTTACGGCAATGTTACGGTAGAAAACGTTGATTCAAAAGCCGTTTCGGATAACGGCGATCCGCTTATCACTATGGTGGATGATACGACTAAGGTACAGATTTCCAAGCAGGATATTACCACAGGTGAGGAACTGCCCGGCGCAACGCTCCAGATCATTGACGAGAACGGAAATGTTGTTGAGGAATGGGTATCCACGGACGAGGCTCATCTTGTCGAGGGCAAGCTTATCGCAGGAAAGGAATACACGCTCCGTGAAATCATTGCTCCGGACGGTTACGAAATTGCAAATGAGATAAAGTTCACGGTAAACGAGGACGGTTCTGTGACCGAGGTCGTTATGTACGATGAGCATACACCTAAAACCACTACTCCGTATACAGGCGATAACCACAGTGATTTTGCGGCATTTGCACTTATGGGCGCTTCGCTCATAATCTTTCTTGTGCTGATCATTAGCAGAAAGAAAAATGATGACAAGGAGCCTGAAGATCATTCAGCTCTTTGCCCCGAATTTATTGAAATTGATGAGGATTGATCTATGACTAAGAAAACCAAAGCTATTCGCACTATTGCGGCTGTGACCGCAGCCGCCCTCCTCGGAGGGGAATTTATCTTCTGGTGAAAAACGACGTGGCTCAGAAAATCAATTGGCAGGATATTCTGATCTATGCTCCTACCCCGATAGCGAGAGAAACGCTTGATGAGGCAGTCAACAATAGTTCTGACAAGCCATCGGCGGACAGAGTTCCCGAAGATACAAAAAAGGAGCTTACAGCACAGGTACGGCAGCTTTCAACGAGCATAGTGACTCCGTGGCCTGGCTGTATATCCCCGGTACAAATATCGATTACCCGGTCATGCAGTCGGAAGATAATGAATATTACGCTCACAGGGCGGCGGACGGAAGCTATCTCTATGCAGGCTCGCTGTTTATGGACTACCGCTGTTCAAGTGATTTTTCGGACTTCAACAGCGTTATTTATGGTCACAATATGGGCAATGGAACGATGTTTGCAGATATTCCGAATTACGAAAACGAGGAATATTTCATGGAACACAGCTACGGCTGGCTGACTACCGATGACAATGTTCGGTTGATAGATTTCTTTGCGGTTGCAAGAACTACAGACACAAGCGGACTTTATCTTGCTGATCCGACCTTTGAAGAGTGGGATTTACAGCTCAGAAACTGCGCGAGTATTTACAAGGAGATCGGCATTTCCGAAGAAGATAACCTGATAACGCTGTCAACTTGTACTTCTGCAGAGGGTAACAGCCGCACAATTCTGGTAGGGAAAATTATCGAAAACAGAGAGGATGATGTGTAATGAGATCAAAAAAGAAAATCATTGCGGCGGCAGTAAGCGCATTTTGTTTTGTGCAGATGATGTCAATAACCGCTTATGCTTCGGACGATGTTGCGGGGGCGGTGACAAGCACTTGGACTACAGCAAGAGCACAGGTCGTTTCAGTCGTAAACAATGTGGTGTTTCCCGTGATAGACGTTATACTTGCAGTTCTGCTGTTTGTGAAGATAACACTCGCATACCTCGATTATCGCAAACACGGTCAGCTTGAATGGACGCCGATCGCTATCATTTTCGGCTGTTTGATCTTTTCCCCTGACCTGTCCGCTGTACATCTGGAGCATAATCTGATAGGGGGAAAATGAATATGAAAGCAAAAGCATTGACTGCAATTTTAGCAGCGTTTATGCTGACAATGACAGCTTGCGGAACGATCAGTCCGCCGATCCAGAATGCTGTTACGGAAACAACTACTACAACCACAGCCGAGTCCATACACGACTCGGCTGCCTCTTCAGGGGCTGAAAGCAGTTTAGAGGATGAAAAGATAAAGACGGACACCTTTATTGCCGAATTTTTCGATTCCGATATATCCTTTGTGGATACAAGTGAATTGGTAGCGGAAGCTATGAAAGGCTGTTCTTTTGATAATGAAATCGATGATTCCAACGGTATTCAGAAAATATCTCTCAAAGGCAAAAACGGCGGAGGTATGATAGATGTTCTGTGTGTCGATTTAAGTCAGAGTAACCTTGATTACGACATGAAATATATCCTTGGAAATTTCGGGGATCATTACTTCAGACAGACCTCCGCACAGATGAGCGGTATCACCGAAGATGACTTTGTTTCGAGTTACCGAATGACAAGCAGTGTTGTTTCAAAGGGCAAGTATCAGCAGTACGGCTCTGTTCAGAAATCCGATGGTATGGCGACGCAGTTCGGATACACGGAAACCTACGCTGTGCTGAGTGAAAACAAGCTTACCGTTGTATCGGGTGCATTTCTCAGTTCGGATATGATGGAAAGGCAGAGTTTTTCGCAGGTTATGAGTAGGTTTGCGGAGAATGTGAAGTATTGAAAGCGGTGATAAAGTGCCATATATACCATTCACAGACGAGCAAAAAGTCCTTGCCAACAGCGTGAACCTTGAAGAGTTTTTGCGAATGCGAGGTGAAAAATTAGAACGTGCCGGCGTAGAGCATAAGCTCATATATTACGACAGCTCAGGCAAGCACGACAGTATAACCATCCGTGGGTCAAAATGGTTCGACCATAAAAAATCAGACAGGCGGCGGAGCAATAAAGTTTATGCAGGAGTTTTATGGTATGGACTTTCAGACTGCGGTACAGGAACTGTTGGGACAGAGGGTAACTCCGCTGTCCCACAGTCCGCCGAAAGCGGATAAACAAGAGCAAAAAACAAGAGATTTTAAACTTCCCGAAGCCAATTCAAATATGCACAGAGTTTACGCCTACCTCATAAAACAGCGGTTTATCTCTGCTGAGATAATCACGCACTTTGCAAAACAGCATACCCTCTATGAGGATAAAACCCACCACAACGCAGTATTTGTCGGGCTTAATGAAAAGGGTGTGCCTAAACAGGCACATAAGCGGTCAACAAACAGCGTTGGCAGTACCTTCCGTATCACTTGCGGCGGCTCTGATACCCGTTACAGCTTTGCACATTTCGGCGAAAATGAACGCCTTTATGTCTTTGAAGCTCCTATTGATATGCTGAGTTTTCTTACGCTGTATCCGAAAGATTGGCAGCAGCACAGCTACATTGCAATGAACGGAGTCTATGAAAATGCCGTTTTAACGGCTTTAAAGAATCATTCTAACCTCCGTGAAATTGTGCTTTGTGTAGATAACGATGAGGGAGGAATCGAGGCGGTGGACAGGCTTAGAGATATTCTTCATGAGAACGGATACCCAAACGTTAAACGTCTTGCACCTGAGTTTAAGGACTGGAACGAATGTCTGAAATCTCAGAATGGTGTTGAGCCATTGCCTGCTGTTCCGCATAAAAGGAAAGACGAATATCTGAAAGAAGTAAGCGAACTGGGGTATTTAAAATGCCGTCCCGATAAGCTGACCTCGCAAATCTATGCAACATTCAAAAACGGACAATACAAGTATCTCGCTGAGTATGCACTTGCAGGCTCGGCGTTTTTTATTAAAAGCTGTGAAAAGGATATGTTTGCAAAGCTTAGAGCCAAGCTGAAAGCAGAGTACAAGCCGTACACAGATAAAGGCAAAGCAGCCGCTAAGCAAAGAAATTTGCAGGAATGTGTTACGGCAGTAATGAAAAATCTAAGGCAAACAGCTCGTACCCGTGAGCAGTGTATAAATACTGCGAAACTGCTGTATCAGCTTGCGGATAGTGCTGTCAGGTTATCTGTTGAAGAAACTTTGTCTGAACCCGTGGCAGAACATATCGAATCTGAGGACATCGTTTGCAAACCTGAACCTTGTATGGAATTTGGTTGATGCGATACCGTCTGCCTCACGGTGCAATACCTTGAAGATAACAAACTAACTATTCTTTTTAAATACAGAAGAAAGCATATTTCTATGGATAGGAGATGAAATTTTGAGTGATAAACAAATTATTTTAATAGGTTTGCTTGTGGTAGCTTTCATTGCATTTTTGGTGATCGTAAATTTGCTTGACAATAGATCTCTTAACGGGATAAAAGCTAAAAAGTCGGAAACGGACAGCACGGAACAGCTCGGTGGGCAACAAAAGCAGAAGTCAATCGGACTTTTATCTCTCTGCCATTCGAGCCTGACAAATGGCGTAAGGGAGAAAATCTTCCGCACAGCTCCAACGGAGATGTTATTCAGGGAACTGTGGTCGGGTGCAGAGGTTCAGGAAAGAAAACTGTTGCACTTGTAGACACGGGCGATGTTCATACTCTTATGGTAGGCGCCGCAGGCGTGGGAAAAACAGCCTACTTCTTGTATCCAAATATAGAGCTTGCCTGTGCAAGCGGAATGTCATTTATCTCAACTGATACAAAAGGCGACGTTGCAAGAAATTACGGAACTATCGCCAAAAAGTATTACGACTACAATGTTTCTGTGCTAGACTTGAGAAATCCTACTCGTTCAGACGAAAACAATATCCTGCATCTTGTAAACAAGTATATGGATATTTATCTGTCCGATAAAAACAATCTTTCAGCGAAAGCAAAGGCGGAAAAGTATGCAAAGATAACAGCAAAGACAATTATCAATATCGGCGGCGGTGACAGCCACAGCTACGGACAAAACGCTTTTTTCTACGACGCAGCGGAAGGCTTGCTTGCCTCTGTTATCCTGCTTTTGGCGGAGTTTGGCGACAAAAACGAACGGCATATAGTTTCCGTTTTCAAGCTTATTCAGGACTTGCTCGCTAAGTATCAGCCAGACCCGAAAGTAAAACCTAAAATGTATTTTTTCAAAGCTTATGGACAAACTTCCAAGCGAACACAAAGCAAAATGGCTTGCAGGAGCGGCTCTGAATGCGTCTGACCAGTCTATGCTGTCGGTAATGTCGACTGCACTTTCAAGGCTCAACAGTTTTCTAGATTCTGAACTTGAACAAATGCTGTGTTTTGGAACGGCGATAGACGCTGAGAAGTTCTGCAATGAAAAGTCTGCTATCTTTATCGTTCTTCCCGAAGAAGATAAGCAAGTACTTTATGGTCAGCCTGCTTATCCAACAGCTATACCGTGAGATATTAGTCATTGCAGACGAAAACGGCGGCAAGCTTAAAAACAGAGTTATGTTTTACTGCGACGAATTTGGAACTTTTCCTAAGATAGAGGGTGCTGAATCTATGTTCTCCGCAGGACGTTCAAGAAAAATATCCATTGTGGCGATAATACAGTCCTTTGCACAGCTTGAACAGAACTACGGAAAACAGGGTATGGAGATAATCACCGACAACACTCAGCTTACTGTATTCGGCGGATTTGCACCAAACAGCCAAAGTGCAGAGGTGCTTTCAAAAGCTTTGGGCGAACAGACTGTATTGAGCGGTTCGGTATCAAACGGCAGGGACAGATCTCAGTCATTGCAGATGATAGGCAGACCGCTTATGACTGTGGACGAACTGAAATCTATGCCGAAAGGACAGTTTATTGTTATGAAAACAGGAACGCACCCGATGATAAGCAAGCTAAAACTGTTCTTCAAATGGGGTATCAAGTTTGAAGAAGAATACAAACTTCCCGATAAGACCGCCCGTGCCGTTTCATACAAAGAGCGTGATGAACTGATAAAAGACGTTGAAGTGAAATATCCGCAGAAGAAAAAAGAGATCACGTTAGAATATGAGGAGCTGACGGCAAAGAAAAAAGACAACTGTTAAAACGTAAAGGAGCTGATGCATATTGATATTTCCAAGAAGGATCTACGACTTAGGACTAAGTCACAAGGCGGTGGCTGTGTACTGCTATCTGGCAAACCGTGCGGACAAAAACGGAGAATGTTTTCCCTCTGTACGAAGGATAGCAGAAGATCTGAGCATACACAAAATGCACGGTGTATCGTGCATTTACAGAACTTGAAAACAGTGGATTGTTAGAACGAATACCTCGCTATCATATCCAAGGCGGACGCCGCAGCTCGCTTTACAGAGTAAAGGGCGAGATAACAAAGGCAGGAGGTGGTGCGGATGTTTGAATGGATCTCAGACGCCATTGACTGGATAAGCGACGGTATCTCATCGCTCTGGGACAACACAGTTGGTGCTGCCGCCGATGCGATAAGCGACGCTATTTGGGATATTATGTTTGAATGGATCTTCAATAAGGTGTATGGACTGATAGCGGAACTATTCACATTTATTAATGAGACTGCAACGGATATTTTTGCTCTGTCCTGGGTACAGGTGTTTGTCGGACTGTTTGGCAGTTTTGCGTGGATGCTTTTTGTCTGCGGACTTATCGTAGCTGTGTTCGATACGGCTGTCGCTTATGAATCGGGGCAGGCAAACATCAAGAACACCTGCATAAATGTACTGAAAGGTTTTATGGCAGCAAGTCTTGTGACGGTCGTTCCGCAAAGGCTTTATTCATTCTGCGTCAATATGCAGGGTACCTTTGCAACTGAACTGCTTGGAAATTTCATATCCGGAACGAGCGACACGATGGCGGACACCGGACTTGCGGTCATATTTGCCCTTGCTTCAGATATTTCGCTGTTCAGTCTATTTTTTATGATCTTATTCGGTTACTGCACGGTGAAAGTTGTGTTTGCAAACATCAAGCGTGGCGGCATAATGTTATGCCAGATAGCTGTGGGGAGCTTGTATATGTTCGGAGTTCCGAGGGGCTACACAGACGGATTTTACAGCTGGTGCAAGCAGGTCATAGCAACCTGCCTGACGGCTTTCTTGCAGACAACGATCTTGTATATCGGACTTCTGACTTACACTCAGCACCCATTGCTTGCGGTAGGGATATGTCTGTCGGCTAACGAAGTGCCGAGGATAGCTCAGATGTACGGGCTTGATACCAGCGTTAGAGTCAATATGATGAGTGTTAGTCATACTGTTTCTATGGGGGCTAAGGCGGTGAATATGATCAAGGGAAAAGCTTGATTTTACGTTAAACGTATGATATAATGACATTATTATTTCAAAACAAAAAGTGGTGTACGCTATGTTATTTGTTCAGCAAATTGAAATTGAATACAGAAAAAACGTCAGGTATGCAAATTTTGCACAAGCAAGAAATGCCATAAAGTTCTATCCTGTAAGAATCAATCCTGATGAAATACAACAAAATGTATTGTTTCATTCTGCTTTTTTTATCAGGATACTAACGGGATGCACAATAGAGGTACAAAAAGTCGGCAGTTTACAGAAAGTCAGCTGTATGATGGAAAATTCAATCGTTCTCCCTTTGGTAAAAAGATAGGGGTGAAACCGATCGGTGATAATCAGTACGAAGTTCATTTTTATGGAGGATTTGATAAAACTGCTTTTGTTTTGAGAAAAGATCAATATGGACGGATTGTTTTTAATGAAAGAAACACCTATTATGACACGGGTGAGTGGTACTATCAGTTTTTCGTTTTCAACATTGTCTGTTGTGAAAAAGATAATTTCAAAGAAAAAATCTTCTTCAATAAGAATCCGGACTATGAATTTAATGGTATGAAATATTTAAGATACTGCTAATACAGTCAAGCTAAAGTTTGGCTGTATTTTTATACCCCAAAGGAGGTTTGATAAAAATGAAAACCTACATCTACCCCGAAAACCTGAGAGCAAACGTAAAGCTGTGGTTCTGGAGCGTTCGGGATTTTATCATAATCTGCGGCGGAATAATTCTGTCGGTTGTGATTCTGGTGAACTTCTGGAACGTCCTGCCCTTTGCTGCGACCGCCTGCTTTGCGTTTCTCTCTCTTCGGGTCGACGAAACTTCGATCATAGACTATATTTTTAACGCTGTGAAGTTTTTTCTGACTTCGCAGCAATTGTATTTATGGAGGAAATTTTAAATGACAAAGAACAAAAACAGCGTTCAGGGTCTTATCTGTCTTGAACGCTTTACTCGTTTCGGTGTAAAGACCGACAAAGTCGAGATCGTTTTTTTCAGTGTAGAACCTACCAATATTTCCGTGCTGTCAGCAGCTAATATCGACGTCAAAATACATCATCTTATGATGTTATTGAGTACCATACCTGACCTAGAAATACTGGCATTGGATTCCTGCGAGTGTTTTGACAGCAACAAAAATCATCTTAGGAAAAGGCTTGAAAAAGAGCAGAACGAATCGGTCAGAAAACTGCTGAAAGCGGACTATGATTTTCTTGACGAGATACAAATTGAGATGTCAACAGCGAGGCAGTTTATGTTTGCTGTGCGTTTCAGACGTGAAAAGGACGAGCAGATATTCAGTACGCTGAATCGTGTGGATAAGGCAATATCGGAGCACGGTTTTGCGGCTAGGAGAATGACTAAGCCTCAGATCAAGCGTATGCTGGCTTTGTACTTCGGGACAAGTATTTCTGGAGAAGATATCCCTGATATTGAGGGAGAAACGGAATTGGATTTGGAGGGAAAAACAGATGAGAAGTAGAAAGCAAAAGAAAAAAAGAACTGTCAGAAGAACAGCTTGAGGTCATCGATACAAAGAACTTTTTTGACCGCATTGCACCGGGCATTATACGCTTTTATACAGATCACTACATCTGCGGAAACAGTTTCAGATGCGTCTGGGCTGTGACTGAGTATCCGCCGAGCACAGAAGAAACTGCTATACTTGCTCACCTTGCGGACAGAAACGGCGTTACGCTGAGGATATATGACAGACTTGTTACCGCCGCAGAACAGCGAAAGATCGTGCAGCAGGCAATGAGGAAAAATCATATGATGACGACTGTAAATGATGTGAACGAGAGCATAAAGGCTCAGGATAACATAAATGATGTGGTGGAGCTGATAAGCGAACTACGCAGAAACAAAGAACCGCTACTGCATACGGCTGTGTTTATTGAGTTGAAAGCAAGCTCTGAGGATAAGCTGAAAGAACTGCAGGCCGATGTTCAAATGGAGCTGACACGTTCCAAAATATCTGTTGACCGTTTGCTTTTGCGGCAGAAAGAGGGATTCTTGTCTGTTCATCCTGCGGGCAATAACGTATTCGCAAGTCAGTTTGAACGTGTTCTTCCTGCAAGCTCGGTGGCTGATCTTTATCCCTTGAATTACAGCGGCAAGACCGATGAGAGCGGCTTTTATGTTGGAAGAGATAAGTACGGCACGAATATTCTTGTTGACTTTGACAAGCGAACTGAGGACAAAACAAACTCCAACATTCTTATACTCGGCAACAGCGGTCAGGGCAAGTCTTATCTTATGAAACTGCTGTTGTGCAATCAGCGTGAATCAGGCAAATCTATACTTTGCTTAGACCCTGAACACGAATATGAGGATCTGTGCAATAACCTTGGCGGCACTTACATTGATATGATGTCGGGTGAGTTTATGATAAATCCGCTTGAGCCAAAAGCGTGGTCAGAAAATTCTCGCTTTGGAAATCAAGAAAAGGAAACCGATGACAGCCCTGAAACATTCCGAAAAGTAACCCGTTTAAGTCAGCACATCAGCTATTTGAAAGACTTTTTCAGAGCGTACAAGGATTTTAGTGACGCCGAAGTCGATACGATAGAAATTATGCTGATGAAGCTGTACGCAAGATTCGGTATTGATGACTTCACGGATTTCAGTACGCAGAAAAACGAGGATTATCCGATTATGAGCGATCTATACGAACTCATAGAAAAGGAATTTATGGCATTCGATCACGAGAAGAAACATCTCTATACCGAAGAAATGTTACAGAACATCTGTCTTGGACTGCACAGTATGTGCAAAGGAGCAGAGTCGAAGTACTTCAACGGATGCACCAACATCAAGGACGGAGAGTTTATCTGTTTTGGAGTGAAAGGTCTTATGGACACGAACAAAAGGCTGAAAGATACTCTGTTGTTTAATATTCTGTCGTATATGAGCAATCAGCTTTTAGGGTGCGGAAATACTGTTGCGGCAGTTGATGAGCTGTATTTATTCCTCACTAATATGACGGCGATAGAATATATTCGTAACGGTATGAAACGTGTGCGTAAGAAAGAGTCCTCGTTTATTCTGGCAAGTCAGAATATCGAGGACTTTCTGCTGCCTGAGATAAAGGAGTTCACCAAGCCGCTGTTTTCTATTCCGGCACATCATTTTCTGTTCAATCCCGGTAATATCTCTCCGACTGCATTTATTGATACCCTACAGTTGGAGGAATCGGAGTACAGTCTTATCAAGTATCCTGAAAGAGGAACTTGTCTGTATCGGTGTGGTAATGAGAGGTATCTTTTGCAGGTCATTGCTCCTGCCTACAAGGCGGCACTGTTTGGTTCGGCGGGAGGAAGGTGATGTAATGTCGGCGACAGTTGCGGCGGCTCTTAAAAAGGCAGCCGTATATATTCTTGGTGATGAAAAAAAAAGCGAGGCAAGCTTGTGACTGTGGTGCTTAGTGCTGCGGTGGGTTTGCTCCTTTTGCTGTGTGCTCCTGCGGTGATGCTTTCTTCTCTTGGGGAGGTCGGCGAGGAAGCTCAAGTGCCTGAACTTCACATTAATGCCGATGATTTTTACAGCTCTCTTGACAGTGAAAGCAGGCAAAGGCTCGATGATATCCGATCAGCAGGTAATGACATTGCAAACGCTATGGACGAAAAGGGTGTCAAGGTTCAGACCATAAAGGCTCAGCTGATATATATGTCTTACTTTGAAGATGTTCAGAATTTTAATGCTGAGTCATACGCAAATTTGTTCGCTAATGCTCCGAATGACAGCGATTTGATTGCGGCGATAAACTCGACTTACAGTTTGGATATTGACTATGATGAGTTTATTCGCACATACACTTTTGTGATGAACAGCACCATAAATGCGTTTATGTTTTCTGATACAAGCACGAAAAACTGTGCTGATCTTGCGGCTTGGGCTGATAATGCTTACATCTCGGGCTGGGGATATATGAATGGTTTTATTGGTGAAAGAAGCGAAACTGACAGGATACGTTATGCGGATAACGCAGGGCTTGTGCTTGGGTATCTAAACTACGATCCTATGGAAAAGGTGTTTGATTCTGCTTACAGCACATTGGTTTATACCGAACAAGGTGGTCTTGATACCATGCCGGAAGTCGCAGGCGTGGGACTGTTCGATGGCAGTAAACACGGGATTTATATCGGCAATAATGAAATGATTTACAGTTCGGAGGCTGTTGGATATATTACAAAAGACTTTGTTTCAAACGGCGGTTGGTCAAGCTGGTGTACCTATGAGGGAGTGGATTATCCGCAGGAGGTGACTGACGCTATTGAAAGTTTGAATGAGGACAGCTCATCAGAAAATTAATTTTATTGGAGTGTGATAGGTTGAAAAAATCAGTTACTGTAAGTGTAAACGAGAAAAAAAGCTCTCTGCGATAGAGATGTATCTTGAGCAGAAAAACACAACTCTTGCGGTGGAGCTTGAAAAATATGCAGATCAGCTTTACGGCAAGGTCGTTCCGCAGAATGTGAGATTTTATTGATATGATGTCGGACAGAAAGCCTGCGAGAAAGCAGAAGATCACTGCTCCCGTCGAAACGGAAAAGCAGTCCGAGCAGTAATTCGCCACGGTTCGCACTGTGTCGCCCTGTGTGGCGTTTTCAGAGCATGGGTGTGGTAACTTTACCCTAAAGGCAGTCGGGGCGAATGTGGGACGTTTGTCGCAGAAATTAGATTGGAAGAAATCAGATGATTTCGGGTGGGTTTGAGGGGCATTTAATATATTGCAGGTTAAAATTTTGGCGTCAAAGCCGCCAAAATGCTCACAACGGACGAGCAAAGCTCGCCGTGTTTGCGGGAGTTTTGAGAGATCTGAAAAATGGAGTCAGAAAGCGAGGGTTGAGTTTTTTATGGAGTCAAAGAACAGAAGATCAGCAGAAAAAAGCGAACGTTCAGGCATTTGTGATGATGTCAAGGTGAAATTTCCACTCTATGTTTTCCCAGAGACGATGCAGAAAATTGATATGCTTTATGAGGCTGACAACTGCAAGTCAAAGACGGAGTTTATAGAGAAGGCGATACGTTTTTACTGTGGGCATCTGCTTAACAAGGACAGCGTGGCAGCGGAATATGCCGCTCCGCAGATCACTGCAATAACTGAGGGGCATAGTAAAAGGCACGGAGCAGAGACTGTCCCGTGCCTTATTTAAGGTTGCTGTCGAACTTGGTGCAGTATCACATATGCTTGCGGCGATCAATGATATTGATGATGAAACAATGGTGAAGCTTAGGGCTATGTGTACTGACGAAGTCAGGAAGATAAATGGGGTTATTAATTTTGAGAAGGCGGTGAGGTATCAGCGATCGGAATAATGAATATCATTATAGTTTTATCACAGAATTCGCCAAACGTTTTTCGTTGCCGATTTCTGTAGTATAGTATCGTTGTTCAATTCCGTATATTAATTCTTTTAATTCTTTTTCCGAACCTATGTCAAATGTGTTTTTATCCTCATTTGTTTTAAGATTCTTGCAGTATTTAGAAATGTACTTAACGATTTGTTTCTTTTCTTTCGGATTAAATTTCTTAAGTGTCTCTAATGCCATTGTAATACGTTTTCTATTTGCGGTTTTAACTTCTAAAGTTGAGTATCCACTCGTCAGATTAATAAATGACGAATTGAGGAATTCAGTTGTTTCTTCATCCGTTGCTTCACGATATAGTTCCTCTATACCTTTAAATATTTTCTTTAATTTTGATAGGCTTTGAAAATAAAGTGTGTCATTATTTTTCTGATATATTGCGTCTGGAGTCACATTAATATTAATGCTTTTACTGTTTTCTTCATAAGTAAAATCATCTCCTATATGTATAAATCTACGAGGTTTTAAGTTTGCTTTGCTTATATTTTGAAAATAGAAAATGTCATCTTGTATTGAGCAAAGATAATCAATAGAATCAACTTCAGATTTGCTGAGCTTTTCATAATTAACTGATGAGAAGTCTTCTTTTAGAAGTTCAATACTAAATTTAGTTTTTGAAAATGAAGTAATCATATACCATTCATTTTCTTCATGTAATGTCGATGGCGAATATTCAATTGCGTCATCTAAATTAGATGAAATGAGTATATATCTTTTCCACTAATCATTTTTTTGTAGGTCGCTGTTCTTTTTTCTGTCCTTTACTTTAACGATTAAACACGTCATTTTGTTCCTCCGAATTCTATAAAAGCAGTATCACTAAGTCGCTTAAGATTTTCACTATGCAATTCTTTAGCGTTTCGATATGTTTTTCTCGAAATAATCATTATTTTTGTTCCCTTATCGGTTGTAATGTAATAGTATTTGTATCCAATTAGTAAAAGCATTGGATTAAAAAACTGTGTCTGTGATGCGAATGTAAATATAAATACGATTATGTATATACAAATTAATGTTTGACAATTATCAAGTCCAATGCCAATAAAAAAATATCCAAGATAATTTGCAAGAAAGTCATTATTTACTTCATCAATATTTTCACAATTGGATACATTATCACTAGAACAGCAAGTTTTTTTTGTGATAGTAATCCAAATAACAATCAAAATGAATGGAACAGCAATTAAGCAAATATCTGTAGAGAAAAATTGATTGGTTCAGAAAGTTCCATTTTTGATCTATTCCATATATGATTATTATCCATATGGTTGATATAAGAGTAAAAAATAACTTGTGTATGATTTTTATCATAGAGAAAAACTCCTTTATATTGAGATTAATAAATGATAACTCTTTATTATCAACCGTTAGAGGAGGAAGTAAAATGGAAAGATATATAGTATTAATTACGATGCACGCCGATCCGGCAATGGCTCCTGGATATGATGAATGGGGAGGAACTCATACGTACATGAAAGAGTTGCTAGATGAGTTCGGAAAAAGAAAAATTAGGTGTCTGATGTTTACAAGAAGATCCATGCAGTACCTTCCTTACGAAGAACAGTATAATGAATATTGCACAGTCTATCGTTTAACAAATGGTGACAATGAACCAATGAGTAAAACGCTTTTAAAGAAATATCATTCTCAAAACGTGGAACAAATTCTTGAAATAATAAAGAAGCAGGGTAGACTGCCTGAAAAGCTTCATAGTGTATATTGGAACAGTGGAAGAATCGCAGCTGATTTAAGTGAAAAATTAGAAATTCCTTTTGTTCATAGCATCATATCTAATTCAAGGGGAAGAGTAAAGCGTGGAGCTTATGAACCAATGCCCGAGCGTGAATTTTATGAGCAAGAAATTTACGATAAAGCACAATGGCTTATTTGCGTTTCCGATGATGAGGCAGCGGATCTTATGACCCTGTATAATGTTGATAAAGATAAGATCGTAGTTGCGGGACAGTATATTCATGAATCATTTGTTATGCCCTCCCCTGATCCAAATGATTTCCCTAGACTCAACTCTACGATTTCACGCGGCAGTCAAATAGCAGCGGCTGAGAAATATAATAAAATTGCTCAGCCCAAATCATACGATACATTCTGGGCGCAAAAAGCGTTTACATATATCGGAAGAATGGATAGGAATAAGGGGTTGAAACACATTTTTTCCTCTTGGAATATGCTGTATAATAAGTATAAAAATCTTTGCCCGCCATTATGGCTAGCTGGAGGTAGTTTGCCGGAAATTGAAATGATCAGAAGTGATTTCAAAGAAATAAATCCTGATTTAACAATACTGGAACAATACGGAAAAATCGTTTGGTGGGGCTGTATTGATCCTTATGGATTAAGTACTGTTCTTCTCAGAACATCGGTATTACTGACACATTCACTGTACGAACCCGGCGGACGTGTTGCTGTTGAAGCGATGTGTGAAGGTGTTCCCGTTATAGGGACACCAAACGGGTTTGCCAAAGATACTATAACCGACTGGTATAATGGTTTTCTTGTTAAATTCGGTGACGTAGCGGAATTAAGCGCTCGCATGGAACATTTCATAAGGCAACCATATTTAAGCAATACATTAGGACAAAATGCGATAGCTGCTGCAAAAGAACTAATGGGTTCATGGCGGTTTATTGAAAAACATTTAAAGTGCTACTTTGATTGTGAATCATCGCCTAAAGATGAAAATAATGCAAAACCTGTACTATCACACAAGAAAATTAATCTTTACCCTTATTGCATCAGCAGATATTCTGATGAAACAATAAAACAGTTTTTCCATAAATGCAGTGGCTGTACTGCAGAACAGCTACATATACTAACAAACCAAAACAACTCGTCAGATGTTTATATGGTAAAATGCAATAACAATCAATATGTTATAAAAAGGACTTACACCCGCCTTGCAATAAGTCCTATGTATAATCCTGTTCGTAAAAATGAGTATGCTCGTAATGCCGGTAAAATGTTTAAAACTGAATTACAGGCTTATAAGAGAATCAATAGCCCATTATTGGTAGGATATGATGAGTTTCATGCTCTTCTCCTGCTAAAAAAAAAGAGAACCTTTCTATGTATCAAGTGTTGACAGACTTAAGTTGTGCATAAAAAATGTCCTGAACAACTGTCAGATAAGCAAAGATGAACGAGAAAAATACATTGACATAATATTATTGAATGATACTCCCGACAAAACAATTGAGAAGCTGAACAATGAAATTGAAGATTTCTTTTTTGACCCTTCTTGCCGTTTCTCAGGTAAATTATGTTGGCAAACTGCAGCAGAAATGCTTAATTATAATAGATCAAGCATACCAAGCTGTATCTTCATGGTCTTAATTGATTGCGTAAAACATTTTTCCTCAACTGATGAAGAAAACACTTTGGAAAGGCTATGTGCTGTGAATACCGATCTGACATTTGACCATGTTTATTTCTTCGATGGACAAATCTGCATGATAGATCATGAAAAAAACAGCGGTTGGCGAACCCGAAGCCGGTGTAGCCAGGTTAATCCATGATTTTATTATACAGCAAAAATTAGAGAAATCAATGCTGCCGGAATTATTTCTTGCGATGAACGAAATAGATGGGTTAAGAGTCAGAAATCTAATTTCATTTGTTGCTTTTGGCTTTTTTCATGATATAATAGAAAAAAAATGTAATCTATTGTACCAATGATACTGAAAATCTCAAAATTTTGCAGGAACTTATGAGGTTGTAAAAATGAATCTTCTTGTAATTGCTCCACATCAAGATGATGAGATTCTAAGCGCATTTTTACTGATGCATAATGTGCTGGAGAAAAATGGAACTGTAAACATACTGTATGCGACAAACGGAGATTACAGGGGAATAGACTATGCATATACACGTTATTATGAAAGTTTGAATGCGCTGTCATTACTTGGTATATGTGAAGATCATATGCTGTACTTAGGATATGCAGATACCGGAATGAGCAAAGAAAAAAGCTTTCTAATGCGCTTAAGAAGCACTCCTGAACAGCAAAATTCTCCTGTATCATCTTGTACATATCATCCGGCGAATAAGGAAACTGTCCATTCTTTGCATACGGAAACTCAAGCTGAATACACAAGTCAGAATTTCCTTGACGACTTGGTATACGCAATAAGATCATGTTCGCCGAGTTTAATCGCAGCCCCGTCAATATTTGATTTGCATGGGGATCATTATGCCTGTGCAATGTATTTATATGATGCACTAAGAATCATTAATCATCCCATAAAAGTTCTTTCTTATTTGATACATACTGAAAATGAAGATGTTTGGCCAAATAGAAAAAGTGATATTTTCCAACCGCCTAAAAAATCTTACCACTTTTCACTGGATCTATGTTTATGGAAACAAAGAAGCTGTTTCCGCCAAAAGAAACGCTATTTCAGCTTTTTCTTCTCAATCACCTTCGGCTGATAACTGCTTTTTGTATTCATTTGCAAAGCAAAACGAGCTTTTCCTTTTAGAATCTATCCAATAATAAAAATATCTCCATTATAAATATAAATGCTTTTCAGTTCAAGCTGTTCGTGATGATTAATGAGCTGATTTATTGTCTTGAGGTAATGTTTTTTTATTTTGTCAGGAAATCTGAATTCATCAGCTATTTTTTCAGCCGAGATATAATCTGCTCTTTGACTTGCTTTTGTGTCAAATAATAGCTGGCTGCACTTGCCTACAACAAGAAGCACCAGGTATTCCCTACTGGAGATAAAATCATCACATGATTCAATTAGGTTTTGAACTTTTGTAATTAATCCGGATTTAAAAATGCTGTACGCATCGTATAGCATTTTTATTAATTCTTCTTTGTTTCCAGAAGTGATAAAATAGTTTACATAATTTAGTTTGCTACGCCAACTATAGTGCTTATATCCTGAATACTCCATTATTTCTGTCGCTTCTTTAAAGCATTTTACAGCTTCCGATACTTTGTCAGCCAGTAAAAAAGCGCAGCCTTTTATATTAAGTATTCTTCCAACTTCATCAAATACGCCGTGCGATTCAGCATATTTGATGCCAAGGTCAGAATGAGAGACGGCCTTATTAACCTCTTTCAAAAGCACTTTGCACATAGCCTTGTCCCCATATTCGTGAAAGGGGAAGCAGTAGAAGGTTTGGCTGTTGTTTACTTTTTCTATTATTTTACTGTAATATTCATATGATTTGGGGTTCGTATGACAATGAAATGCAGGCAAGATGACTGAGATGTTCAATATACAGGGTCTGGGAATTAGGTAAAGCCTTCAAAGCTGCACCAAAAACTTCCAGTGCCGCAGAATTGCCCTTGGTTTCTTTTTATGTAGATTGCGTAATTGCTGCACACCTTTCCAAGATAATCATCCGGATTATCTTTCATTAATCCATCTATGCAGTTTTTAAAGTACTTATAATGTTCATTCAGAAGATCATCTGAAAATGCATAGTCTTTGAGTGCGATAGTACCCTTAAAATAGCAGATTGCTAATTCTGAATAGGATTCATCAAGTAAGTCCAACTGTCCCGAATTCACCAATGTTTGCAAGTGGTCTAATGTCAATCTTGCCTTGTCCAACATAAGTGATTTAATGATTGCATATACTTCAAGCTTTTTTATTAAATAGTTTGACAGTGCGTGAGCATTTTTGTTATTTTCAGAAATAGTTATTGCAAGTTCAATGAATTCCAACATTAACGTGAAATTGCGCTTTTGACCAAGTTCTTTGATTAACAAATCTATTTCTTTTGTAGCTTCCTCCAGTTTGCCTGCGTAAAATAAGCCATATATTATGACATCTTTATATTTTCCAGGATTATGGGTACAGAAATCTAAAATCAATTCGGAAATATTTTGCTCATTTACCAAATCAGACGTTTCTTTCATTACAGCCTGTTTAACAAATTCATTTGAGACAAATATATAGCGATCCTCTCTGACGATGATTCCTTCTTTTAAAAAGTGAACTGTATGATAAATTCAAATATGAACACAAATCAATGGGAATGCGACAGTTCAACATTTTTAGCAGATAAAATAGTTTTTTATCTTTTTTCTTACAAGAGTTGATTATTTGCGATGTTATATCGGACAGATCGTTTGGTGTCAACATATCCAATAATTCCATTGCTTTTTCGAAGTTTGGCGTATGCATTCTTCTTTTTAGATTTTGGGAAATGAATTTTATATTATAAAAATCGCGTACCTACTCTTTTTACAATTTGATTCGCAGTTTTTTCTGTGATATTCAATTCCTGGATAAACCAAGTTTTTGCTTGCTCTTCAGTGAGAGTGGCAATATCTATAATGGCATATTTATTAATTATTTTGTTATAAGCCATCAGGTTCTGCTTTTGCAGGTCATATTCTGATAAATCATATTCAATTATACATGGAATGTCTTTTTTCCGAAAAAAGATTGATCAAATATACAAAGAAATCATTAACTTCCTGATTAGCGGAATGAAAATTATCAAAATATACAACGTACTTTGTTTTAGGATAATGGCGTTTCATTATACATACTAAATATTCACATAATATATAGTTTGCCTCTATTTTTATAGAAAGAGAGGTTTGGTTTAATATGTATTTTATAAATTTACAAGTTTCCATAGAATAATTGTCATTGATAGTACGAGTTATGTAATCAATATCGTCTTCCTCAAACATACCTAAAAAACTATTCCGGTAATCCCCAAATATTGCGAATCAAATGAAGAATGACTTGTTCCTGATTCTGACACACATCCGCATTTAACCTTATACACATACAGTCGACAGTGTTTAATATTTTTCTTACAAAAAGCACTTTTTTGCCCATGCCAATATAGCCTTGAACAATAAAGCTTTTATTATTTTTGAGTAGTGAAACGGCTCTATTAAGCTCATTTGAATAAACCTGTGCAATAAAATCTGATTCTTTATTATCAGAATTAACTTGTGGTTTTTCAATAATCTGCTTGCATATATTTTCGGAATCAGTGTTTAAAACAAGTGATGATATATGTTTGTTTTTTCTGCTTTTATTATTATCTTTTAAAAGCTCAGCCAACTCTGTACTTACAGGTATATTGTTATTCTGGATGACATTTTCAATATCTGATCCTATTAATACTTTTATATTCAATTGACTTGAATCTCTAAAACGCAATAATTGTTCTTCAAGTTGTGGAGTGAAATACTGATTAATCATAAAAACTAAGCTGTCGGTACAATTGTTATAGGCAATAATGACGTTCGCTGCAATATCTCGTAAGTTAACATTTTTCCCTCGGAGTTTGCATTCGAATAATACGCTGTACTGTTTATTTTTATATTTTATTGTTGCATCAATATCATATCCTCCATCTTTTGATGGCTGCGTTTTTTTTTATTTTATTCAATGAATTTCCTAAAAGTTTTTTAACTATTTTTAAACACAGATCTTCAAAGTTACTTGAATTTTTTGGAAATCAGACATTTTATTTCTCCTAAGTTGATAATAAAGAGTTATCCTTCAATAACCCTCGTCACATATAACACCATATCACACTTTCCTAAAAAGTCAATCAACTTTTGAAAACTTTGTAAAAATTCACAAATCGTCTAAATTTGTCGAACTCAAACAACTCTGATATAATATAAGGTAGGTTTAAAAGCAAATTTATTCGTAAGCATTTGTGCTTTTGTGAATGTTGACCAAATTGCTCCTAAGTATTTTTAAGGAGCTGTTTTGATGTTTGAATATAGACCTTTTGTAGACCAATTTCTCGATTACTGCCGTTACCATAAAAAGCTTAGCGAAAAAACTGTGCGTGCATACAAAATCGACCTTTCGCAGTATGCACTGTTTTCCGATACGCTTTCAAAACAAGCATTGTGGGATTATATCGAGTGCCTGAATAAAAAGTACAAGCCGAAAACCGTAAAGCGTAAGCTTGCTACGCTAAAAGCTTTTATCCATTTTCTCCTGTTGCAAGACTACATAGATTTTAACCCATTCGATAAGCTTGAAACTTCGATCAGAGAGCCTGTGCTGCTGCCCAAAACGATACCTCTCGACGTGATCGCTAAGATAATTTCCTTTTCTTATCAGCAGATAAGGTTCAGCCCAAATTGCCTACCAAATGAAATGTGCCGTCAGAAATGCCGCTGTAATTGAATTGCTTTTTGCTACAGGTGCAAGGATAGCTGAGATATGTACTCTTAAACCGGAAAATGTTGATCTTTTAGGACGATCCGTTAAGTTTTACGGCAAAGGTTCAAAAGAACGCCTTATACCCGTGGAAAATATGGCTGTTCTCAGCATACTTAAAAGGTACAGACTTCTTTTTGAAGATAATATCTCCGTGTCAGGGTACTTCTTCGTCAATAAGCTCGGCAGAAGAATGACAGAGCAATCGGTACGAAATATGCTGAGTTCATATTGCAATCAATGCGGTGTTGAAATGCACATAACGCCACATATGTTCCGTCACTCGTTTGCGACTCTGCTTTTGGAAGAGGACGTGGACATTCGTTACATACAAAGAATGTTGGGCCACAGCTCGATAACCACGACTCAGATCTACACGCACGTCACATCATCAAAGCAAAAGGAGATCTTAAAGACTAAGCACCCAAGAAACAAAATGGACTTTCAGTGATATGTTATAACTAATAATATTATATCATATAAGAATACATCGTGCTGTGAAATGTCAAAATTATTTGGTGAAATGTAACTTTGTGGTGCTTATTATCATAAGGAAGGTGTAAAATGTCGCAGCTTATCGTTACGAGCCGTTATCTGAAAAGCGGAAATCAGAAAAATAAAACAAAACGCAGAAATTATACAAAGTATATTGCTACCCGTGAAACTGTCGAGATACGAAGTCAAAAATTTGTTGACAGAAATGCCAATGCAACTAAAAATCAAGAGCAGCTTATTAACGACCTGATAAACGACTTTCCTGAATCCAAAAGATACCTTGAGTATGAGGACTACACTGCGAACCCTACTGTAGAAAACGCTTCGGAACTAATCAATACGATAATTGAGCGCAACGCCGACGTCATTGGCAACCGACAGAATTTTGTCGGGTATATGGCTATGCGTCCGGGCGTTGAAAAGAGAGGTTCGCACGGCTTGTTTAACGAAAAGGACGAGCCAATAATTCTGAATCAAGCGGCAAATGAGATAGCTGAACATAAAGGCAATGTTTGGTCACACGTTGTTTCACTTCGCCGTGAAGATGCTGTAAGGCTTGGCTTTGATAATTCAGACGCCTGGCGTGAGCTTGTGAAAAGGCATATTTCAGATATTGCCAAAGCACAGAATATCCCACTTTGCAATTTGAAGTGGTACGCCGCTTACCACGATACTACTCATCATCCTCATATCCATTTGCTTGTTTATTCAACAAATCCAAAGCAAGGCTTTCTGACAAAGGCTGGAATAGATAAAGTGCGTTCGGTATTTGCAAACGATATTTTTCATGATGATCTGCAAAGCATTTATCAGGAACAGACAGTAAGCCGTGATGAATTGAAAGCGGTTTCCAAAACGAATTTGAAAGCATTGTAAATATGATCGCAAGTAATGATCATACAGATCCACAGCTTGAAGAACTTATCAGAAAACTATATATCCAATTACAGAATGTGAAAGGCAAAAAAGTTTACGGCTATCTTCCAATGGAGATAAAGGAAACCGTCAATAAAATAGCTTGCAAAAGATGAAAATATACAACAGCTCTATGAGAAATGGTGCGGTCTTGAACGTTTGAAATACAAGACGTATACCCAAAAGGAAACAGAACTTCCAAAACTAGCAGATAACAAAGTTTTTCAGCCGGTGCGGAATATGATAATTCGTACAGTACTTAATATGAAACCATTTGATGCAAATACTGAAATTGAAGGATCTGAACCAAATGATGAATACTTTGATAATACACCTCAGAATATGTCACCTCTGTTTGATGAAGCAGAACCGCTGGCAGAGACAGAAACAGATGAATCGGCTGCGGCAATAAAATACTATATCAAATGGAACGATCAATACAAAAAAGCCTGCAAGCTTATCTATGGCAAAGACGCTAAGCTTAATGATTTTAAGAAAGCTGGACAGCTTTTGTTATCTGAATCACAGCGTGGGAATGTTTTGGCTGATTACGATCTCGGAAAGCTTTATTCTACCGACAAGCTTGGCGAAAGAAACGAAGAAATGTCTGTTGCAAAATACACACGGGCTTTGCAGGGCTTTTTGCGAATAGAACCAAACTCTAAGAAATTAAAGCCATATGTTCAGTATCGTATTGGCAAAATGTTTTGCTATGGTCTTGGTACGGAGCAGGACTATCAAAAAGCCTTTGAGTGGTTTGAAAGATCGGCAAAACAGAAAAACAAGTTTGCTCAATTCAGCCTTGCAAATCTGTATTACTATGGCAGCGGTATAGAAAAGATCTGTCGCAGGCTTTTCTTTGGTATCAAAGGGCATCCTCTCAGGGGCAGCCTTATGCGGCTTATTCTATCGCTCATATGTACAGATATGGAGAGTATCTCACTAAAGATAACGATACAGCACAGCGATATTACCAACAAGCTTTGTCGGCATTTTTGAAAATCGAAAGTGATGATATGGCGAACGACGATCTCTTTTACAAATTAGGGCAAATGTTTAAGCTTGGACTTGGAACAGACTCAGACGTTACAAAAGCGATCGAATACTTCAGATGTTCAGCTGAAATGAATAACAAAAACGGCTTATTTGAGTATGGCAAAGCACTTTTGATAGGTGAACACATTCCGCAGAATACAGATAGTGCAGTAAAATTGCTTGAGAAAGCTGTCAAACTAAAAAACAGAAATGCAAAAAGATTCCTTGCCCTTGAATATATTTCAGGAGAGCATTTGGAACAGGACATTGAAAAGGGAATAGCCTTGCTTACTGAGTGTGCGGACAGCGGAGATGTCATTGCTTGTTACAGGCTAGGAAAAATTTATTTGCAGGGCGAGATAATGCCTCAAAATCTGGACAAAGCAGAAAAGTATTTGCTCTTGGCAGAAGATAGCGAGTATACGCAGTATGCACTTGCTAAGCTGTATTTGCAGGAAGAAAAGTATGATATACAAAAAGCTGTCAATTATTTTGAGAATTGTGCTGCCAAAAATCATTGGGCAAGTTATCAGCTTGGCAGGATCTATCTTTTCGGTGCAGCGGAACTTACAAAGGATAAGGAACAAGCTATCGAATGGTTTACAAAGTCCGCAAACGATGGCAACGAGTATGCACAGGCTATGCTGGACAACATATCGAAGTTTGAGAATGATCTGCTTGCAAATACGATTTTTAGTTTGTTTGTTAGTCTTAGTAGGTGTATTCAGGATAGTTATGACAACGATCATAAGGTCCTACAAAGCATAGTTGACAGAAAACTGATGAGGGTTATTCGCAAAAAGAAAATGGAGTTGGGAGAGAAAGAAGAAAATCATATGGATATACAATAAAGAAAAAACAGCTGATCTGTGCTTGTGAATGCATAGATCAGCTGTTTTTCTTTCGCAAAATCTGCACCTTTGCGAATAAGATTTTTTATAAGTCGTAATTTTTAACCCAGAAGGAAGTCATATTTGTTTTTTGTTAAAATTACGATTAATATTGAAAAAGTTAGAATTTTGTGCTAAAATATAATTAGGGGTGTTTTTATGAGAATCGCTATTTGTGATGATGAAAAATCTTACATAGAAAAGATAAAAAAGATATAAAATCATTTCAAACGCACAAAAATGAATTTGAATTTTCAGAGTTTGAAAGTGGAGAAGAATTTATTGCAGAGTTTTCAAATGATAAATATGATCTGCTCATTCTTGATATTGAGATGAAAGATCTAAATGGTTTACAGACGGCAGAGTTTATAAGACAACTTGATAAAAATGTGATCCTTATTTTTATGACCGGTTATGACAAATTCGTTTATCAAGGCTATGAAGTTAAGGCGTTTAGATATATATTAAAAAATCAACCTGAACCTATTTATTTTAAACAGCTCAGCGATACAATCCAAGAGTATTATAGAAATAAAAAATACATAAAAGTCATTGACGATGGTATTGAAAAGGAACTTCTTACAGTCGATATTTTGTATATAGAGGTTTATTCGCATCAGATTGTCATCCATACCTTTAACAAAGAATATTATCAGAAAGGTAAATTATCAGATTATGAGAAAATGTTAGAAGAATGTTTATTTGTACGTTCCGATAAAAGCGTTCTGATAAACATTACTAATATTGACTATATTAAAAAGAATCAAGTATTTATGAAGAACGGCAAAATCTTATATGTCAGCAGAAATCATCTTGAAAAAATCACAAAAGCTTTTTTTGAAATTTAGCAGAAACAGGTGGGGATAATGTCCGTTAGCGAATTGGTTATAGAAAGTCTGAATTGCCTTGTGGAGAGCAGGGTTATAGTTTTCTATTTGTACAATATGATGAAAGAGGATTATAGATTTCGAAAAAAGCATTGATTCCGGCAGTAATGCTCGGTTTTATTTTACTTGGTTCGGTAACTTTATTTTTTGAGTATTCATCGTTTCATTTGATCGGTACTTTTGTATTGATGATGGTGGTCTCAAACTTTATGTTTGAATGCAAAATCGGAAAAAAGAGTATTCTGTTCTTCAATATTTTTGATAATAATACTTGCCTCAGAATCACTTCCAATGGGAATTTTATATATGCTCAATTTTGGAAGTCCTTTAGAACAATTAACTTCAGGAGCAGGAAGATATATCGGAATGACTTGTTCAAAGCTATTTTGTTTCTGGTTTTCGGTGTATGTAGTAGAGTACTCTAAAAACAAGCAGAAGGATATTCCTATTAAAAATTGGCTGTCAATTATATTGATACCCATTTTAAGCGTAGTCATTCTCAATGGTATTTTTTGTATCATATGGTTTAAATCACAGACAGACGATAAATTACTTGATTTCCGTTATTGGTTTACTTGCACTTAATTTATTTGTATTTAACTTTTTTTGATACATATGCAAACCAATTGAAAATGAAAGTCATGGAACAGAGACTTAAATCAGAAGAAGAAAATTATATGCTGATTGAAAGTAAATACAACGAGATAAGGCAATTAAAGCATGATATAAATAATCAGATATCTGTGGCAAGATCTATGTTCCGCTATGGAAATCAAAATGAGGCAATTAGGCATCTGGAGAATTTATCAAACAGCTTATCAGACGCAGGTGGAATATGCTACACAGGTATTTCATCCGTTGATGCTATTATCAATATGAAATGGCAGGAAGCATTAAATAAAAAATATACAATTCACAACTAAGATAAACGTGTTTGAATCAATGACCATAGACAATATGCTGATTTGTCGGATACTCGCTAATCTTCTTGATAATGCAATTGAAGGAGCAGAGCGCTGTTCATGTGTCAATAAATATATTCACATTTCAATGATACAAGTCGATAAGAAACTTCGAATTTGTGTTATAAATTCATCAGATGAGGTTGACACTCAGAACCTTAAATCCAGTAAGTCAGGAAATGGATTACATGGTATAGGTGTAAGCAGTATAAAAAAAAGCTGCGGATCAGTTGGGTGGAGTCACATCTTTTGAATGGGAGGACGAAACATTCACAGCCGACATATTAATAAAGTATTAACGAAAAGAACAAATGACGTCCAAAAAGGTACTTTGGCGCAAAAGACTTGAAAAAATAAATAGTATACGCTATACTGAAAACTAGGATCAGCTAGGAAAAGTATAGCGTATTTTTTATCCGGGAGAGCAATTAAACAATGAGGAAACCAGATCAGGAAACAAAGCGAGGAATAATCATAACGTTAATTCTCAGTGCGATCTATGGCATAACGACATTAGTAACAGGTCAAGCCTGCAGCATAACCTATTGTCAGCCGAAGGAGCCGGAGGATTTACATAAATTTCTGAAAAAGAAAAGGGGTGAAGAATGTGAAAGCAATTAAAAAGCTCATGCTGAAATACGGTTCGTCATTGGCAGCCCTTGCGCTGATGATTGGAGTCGGTTCCAGTTCTAAGGCTTGCTGGTGGTGGTACAATCAGCCCAAAGAGCCTGAAGGCATGAAGAAATTCACAAAAGAAGACTGATAAAAAAGCAGGAGCGGAAACGGAGGAGAAGTTATGAAACTTAAAAGCAACTTCAAACGAATACTTTCCGGCGTAATGAGTTTAGCTATGGCGGCAACTCTTTTGCCGAGTTTGCCTGCAGTTGCAGAGGATGCAGCAGAAAAGTATCCCTATACAATGTTTGCCGCTTCTGATACAGAAGGAGCTATCACCATTAATGCTAATAATTTCTGTGTGAATGGAAATATAGCGACAAACGGCACAATTGTTTCAAGCGGAAATATGAATGTCAACGGTACGAAAACTGAGAATGCTGACGAAGAAATGATCTACATTCTCAAAAAACTGAACTACTCGTATTTCAGTGGCGATAACGTTGAAACATATGCTGACGATTACAGCTTTGAGGACCTGAACATCAACATTAATAATCCCATGGATGTTAACGGCACTCTAGAACTTACGGGAAATATTAATCTCAATTCAGGAATTAAAGCTGTTGAAGATGTTACCATCAATGGAGAGGTTAAGAATACGAACAATTCTGTTATTTGCTCCGAAACAGGAGATATCAATATCGAAACAAGCAACGTTAATTTCAGCGGCTTGATTTATGCTCCTTACGGAGATATCAACATCGATACAGATAACCTTAACCTCAACAATGTTATCATTATCGGACAAACTATCACCATCGACTGTCCTAGCATTAATGCTAATTACAGCAACAGTATGGCTGAACTTGTCGGAACAGAATCTGACATTGAGGTTGAGCTTTATGCTTTCGGAGAGTATAACAGCGATGCGAACAGCATAGATATGGAGTGGTACACCAATTACAAAAACAGCAGCTATGAGATATGGAGTTCAGATGATAATGTCAACTATACATCCGTAGCTGTCGTTTCGGATGCAACTACCTATCAGTACCCGATCACCGATGACTTTGAAACAAAATACTTCAAGGTTTCCCTTATCACCAATTACGGCGAGAGAATTGAATCAGTACCTTTTGTTGTAACAAAAACAGAAGATGGCTATTCTGTTGATTTTCTTGACAGCGACGGTGACGGGCTTCCGGACATTTATGAGAATATGATCGGTACAGATTTGAATAATCCCGATACTGATGGCGATGGACTGACCGATTATCAGGAAGTATACATAACAGGAACAGATCCTACAAAGTACGATTCAGTAACCGAGGGTGTTTCGGACGCTGATGCAGATTCTGACAGTGACGGATTGACCAATGCCCAGGAAATAGAGCTTGGAACTGATCCAAGAAATGATGATACGGACAATGACGGACTTTCAGATTACGATGAAATTAATATTTACGGAACTGATCCTCTCGTTCCGGACACAGACGGTGATGGCTTAAAAGATGGCGATGAGCCGTATATTGGACTTGACCCGACAAATCCTGAAACATTTGACGTTCCCGATGCGGAATATGTAAGCAATCAGACTATTGCCGAGAACAGCGAGGCTCTTAGGGAGATCAATACTGACGATAGTCCTTACAAAATGTCTATTGAAATTGAATCGACAGGTTATGTTGAGGGTAATTTAAACAAAGGAAACAAGCTACTCAAAAGCAATAAGAAATGACGCCATTCTTGGCATTGCACCGGAGTTAACTTGTGGCAACTCTTGCAATATCAGCAAGGTTGTGTTAAAATTTAATATAGCTGATGAATCCGTAGACAATGAACTTAATCTATTCCCTGATGAGCCGGATTTACAAGGATTAAAACGTCTTACAATCTTCAAATACTTTGAAGATATGAATATGCTTCTGCCCATTGAAACAAAGTATGACCTTGAAAACAATACAATTTACACGGAGGTTGACGAACTTGGCACATACTGTATAATGGACATGGAGAAATGGCTTGCCAACCTTGGAATCGGCATTAACGAAGCTGAACCTATGTTGATGTCCTTTGAGGCTGAAGCGGTAGAAGATATAGCTGCTGAATTCAATGAAGAGTCTACACGTGTAGAATTTTCTGAAGAAACACTCGCTGAAATAAATGACGAGGAAGATACTCTTACTGAAGAAACTTTTGCTCCTGCAATGTTTGCTGCTGCTCAGACCAGAGGCGCTGTTACCGTTCAGACACCCGTTGATATTGCGTTCCTTATTCAGACTTCCGGTCAGCTTGAGGATACATTTAATTCACAATGCGAAATGATTGGTAATTTGATGGATTCCCTAATTGCTCAATACGGGAATGGTAATGTACGTTTCTGTCTTATTACTTATAATTTGAATGGAGCACAAGCTCTGAAATTTACATCTGACGGAAATATATGGTTTACCAACAGTGTGGCTGTTAAAATGGCTCTTAGCGCACAGCAATATGTGTACACTTCAGGTTATACTGATAGAGGTAATGCGTTTAAACTATTACAAAATAATGTTATTTTTAAAGAAACATCGGCAAAATTTATTTTTCAGGTAATGAATGGTTCTACGAATGTTGGTTCAATGTATTTTGATCAAATAAATACATGTGCGAAATTAGGCATAAATTATTCCGAGTTAATGCCGGCAGGTTACAGTTACATTGATCCTTCTTATGGACAGCAGGTAGATAATGCGATAAAGAGTACTGGCGGACTTAATCTAACATATGGTACAAATTCAGAGAGTAGTGTTTATAATCATATTGTGGGTAATGTTGCTCCACCTCATGTTGAATTTAAAGCCGTATTGCCAACAGGTTGGGAAACTATTAACCTAGTCAATGTGTTAGATCCTAATAATGGAGCAAAATCAGATAATGATGATTTAACCGACTGGGAAGAAGTTGACACTGAAAGTGGGCTTATTACATGGGATAACGATGGCAATATTCAGTTGCCTACCTTTGAACAGTGTTTGAATAACGTTCATGATCAGGGTTTTTCTTATGTGTTGAATGAATACAGTGATTCGATTCCAAGTTATATGCATCGATATTTTTATGGCGTTGAGATTCTTCCAATTAAGTCAAATCCCTGTGAGGAGGATTCGGATGGGGATGGATTAAATGATGGTTACGATCCTAATTCACTTTCAGCAAATAATTATAGTTCACAGATGATTGCTCTTGACAATACTGAAACTGTTACAATTATTCAAAAATGCCTTGAGTATTTGGGATATCTTGATATGCAAAATCAGGCTTACGGTACTTTTGGTGGTTTGTCAATTGCTGCTACACAACTTTTCCAATTAAATCATCGTACATTTTCAGATGGTATTTCGTTTAAAAAAGATTCAAATGATTCATATTTTATTGATCTTAATACATATTATGCTATTTTATTAGAAGCAAAAAATAACGGATTCACAGATTTAGTTGAAGACATAGTATGGTTTAATGAAAATTACACTCCAAAGACAATGCCGTTGGAAGAATTTAATGCAAGTTTAAATCCTAATAATCCAGTGTTTATATCATCTGTTAAACGGAGTGATTTTGATAAGGATAATGTATATAACGATAAGGTGGATATTTATGTATATGATTATACGCCAATATTAAATGGAATTCTCAGATATGGAGCACAGGAATTTCACTTCCATTATTATTCGTGTAATCCTTCACCCGTAGAAAGTCTTAATTATCCTTGTCAAAAATATGATAACACATCCAATAAATGTGCTCGTTTAACAGGAGATTATTCCTGGATGATTAGTCAAGTGAAAAATAATGCTCCATATGATGTAAAAACAAGCGGAAGTTGGAATAATTTCATGAAAACTGTTAATGCGAATATTCGTTTTTCGACCAGTTCATTTCCATTTTTATATTCTGACATAATTATAAATGCTGAGATATTCGGAAACATTCTCTTCGGATATGCAGGACATGCTGGTGGCTTTACGAAAAAATTAGAGAGTGGTGGTAGCTTATATTCATTCGTGACAACGGGAGAATTTGATAATACAGAGGATTCAACATACGTAAGATACGGATATGATCTTTACAATAATGTGATTAAAGATTATGATTACATTCATATTTCACAGTAAGATATATCCGGGGTAATTACTATGAAAAAAAAAAAAATATATTATTGTGCTGATAGTATTAATTCCTGCTTTGTTTTTCATAATTAGTTTTATTTACAAGGAAAAAAGTACATCAAGAGTATGTTAAAAACTGTTATAAGAATAACAAACAATATATGGAATCCATTGTTGATTATTTTGAAAAATATAAATATGATTCAATCCCTATGATTATATATTCACAAGATGACCATATAATCGAGAAGTGTTTAGGGAAAAATAGTGAATATATTGATTGTGGAGAAGAAACTTTTGATAAATATTTCACTTATATGCGGAATAAATACCAAAAAGACAGCCCTTATAATGTGTTTTCCTTTATTCGTGTAAACTATGATAATCAAGGAAATATGCTGATGTACTTTATAGTAAAAAACAGAAAAATTGAGAATGATAAGATACGAAATTATTACCTCGTGTATATTGATAATGAGTATAATGGACATGGTTCAGATTTAGCTATCGACAATTCCACAATCAAAAGCAAACCATTTTCAGGAAATTGGTATCTATGGTCTAAAGATGTTTTAAACGGATAATTTCAGTAATTTATTATTGCAATTAAAAAAAATAATTGCTTAATTATATTCAAAACCAAACAAGTTAAAATCGCCACTATATCTCATATCACAATAGGCACACTCTAACTGTTTAACAGGCTCTCAAAAAAACGATTTGGGAGCCTGCTTTTTAGAGTGATTGTATTTCCCTCATAATCATTGAGAACAGCTCTCTAAGGGCTTCTCCGCTTCTCTGACGGCTATAGTTAAGCAGAAGTCGGCTTGCAATGCCGTTGCGGATTTCATATACACAAAGGCAAATATTCCTTTTTAAGCGATGGATGGTTGATTTTTTCGGAAACGATGTGGTATAAGTTTAATGAATTCGAAGAATATAATAGTTATACAACCCAAAATGGAAAATATACTATTTCATTAAGAAATTGCAGTGAAGCAGGTTTATCAGGTTCAATAAGATTAAATGTGTATTTGGTGCATAATGACAATGGATCAATCGAATATATTTGGAAAAAACGTCTTGATTATTACGATGATTTCACTCCATATATTAAATTTGCGGAACTCAATAATGAGGTAATTGTAAAATTTCATAAAAATATTTAACCAGCGAATTAGAAATCAAATAAATCAGAAAGAATCTATATATGAACAAATTATAAAAATAGATGAGCTTTAACGTCAAGAAATGTCATTTGACGTAAAACTATTGAAAAAAAAATAACTTAAACACGCTATACTAAAAGCGAGGTGATGAAAAATGATTTCAAAACTCGCAAAAGGTACGGCGTGTTTTTTTTTGTCGACAATAAAATAATAGAAGTGGAAGATTCTGAAGTTTATGCTTATGGAATAGAATTATTGTTATCTACAATCTTCAACTTAATTATAGCTATTATTATTGCTTTAATTTCCAATGAATTTATTCCTTGTGTTATTAATTTGACAGCGTTTGTAACTATAAGAATGTATGCCGGAGGATACCATGCTGATACGCATTGGGGATGTATGCTGACACTTGTGTGTGTACTTTCTGCTTTTATTTTAATAATAAAGACTTTTAGTACAGCTACGATAAGGTTTTTATCTCCGATTCTATGGGTTTTATCAGTATTAATTTTATATAAATTTGCACCGGTTGAACATCCAAACAAACCTATATCAGAGAAAAAGAAGATGAAGTTAAGAAAAAAATCTTTGATTTCATTTTTTATATGGACAATATTCTGCATTATTTTCTATTTTGTTAAAACAGAAGTATGCTTTTATGCAGTAACAGGAATATTTACATTAACTTGTGCAATGGTTGCAGAAAAAATAAAACTACTCATAAAATCATATTCATAACGTTGATTTTCAGTGCGGTCTACGGCATAACGGCAATAGTAACGGGACAAGCCTGCAGTATAACATATTGTCAGCCGAAAGAGCCTGAGAATTTGCATAAATTTTTTAAAAAGGAAAGGCGGTGAAAAATATGAAGGCAATTAAAAAGCTCATGTTGAAATATGGTTCATCATTGGCGGCACTTGCACTGATGATAGGCGTCAGTTCCAGTTCTCAGGCTTGCTGGTGGTGGTACAATCAGCCAAAAGAGCCTGAAGGTATGAAGAAATTTGTAAAAGAAGACTAATAAAAAGCGGTAATGGAGCGCTTCGGCGCTCCGATACTGCGGAACGGAGGAGAAGTTATGCAAGGAAAAAACAACTTCAAACGAATACTTTCCGGCATAATGAGTGTAGCTATGGCAGCAACTCTTTTGCCGAGTTTGCCTGCAGTTGCAGAGGATGCAGCAGAAAAGTATCCCTATACAATGTTTGCCGCTTCTGATACAGAAGGAGCTATCACCATTAATGCTAATAATTTCTGTGTGAATGGAAATATAGCGACAAACGGCACAATTGTTTCAAGCGGAAATATGAATGTCAACGGTACGAAAACTGAGAATGCTGACGAAGAAATGATCTACATTCTCAAAAACTGAACTTCGTATTTCAGTGGCGATAACGTTGAAACATATGCTGACGATTACAGCTTTGAGGACCTGAACATCAACATTAATAATCCCATGGATGTTAACGGCACTCTAGAACTTACGGGAAATATTAATCTCAATTCAGGAATTAAAGCTGTTGAAGATGTTACCATCAATGGAGAGGTTAAGAATACGAACAATTCTGTTATTTGCTCCGAAACAGGAGATATCAATATCGAAACAAGCAACGTTAATTTCAGCGGCTTGATTTATGCTCCTTACGGAGATATCAACATCGATACAGATAACCTTAACCTCAACAATGTTATCATTATCGGACAAACTATCACCATCGACTGTCCTAGCATTAATGCTAATTACAGCAACAGTATGGCTGAACTTGTCGGAACAGAATCTGACATTGAGGTTGAGCTTTATGCTTTCGGAGAGTATAACAGCGATGCGAACAGCATAGATATGGAGTGGTACACCAATTACAAAAACAGCAGCTATGAGATATGGAGTTCAGATGATAATGTCAACTATACATCCGTAGCTGTCGTTTCGGATGCAACTACCTATCAGTACCCGATCACCGATGACTTTGAAACAAAATACTTCAAGGTTTCCCTTATCACCAATTACGGCGAGAGAATTGAATCAGTACCTTTTGTTGTAACAAAAACAGAAGATGGCTATTCTGTTGATTTTCTTGACAGCGACGGTGACGGGCTTCCGGACATTTATGAGAATATGATCGGTACAGATTTGAATAATCCCGATACTGATGGCGATGGACTGACCGATTATCAGGAAGTATACATAACAGGAACAGATCCTACAAAGTACGATTCAGTAACCGAGGGTGTTTCGGACGCTGATGCAGATTCTGACAGTGACGGATTGACCAATGCCCAGGAAATAGAGCTTGGAACTGATCCAAGAAATGATGATACGGACAATGACGGACTTTCAGATTACGATGAAATTAATATTTACGGAACTGATCCTCTCGTTCCGGACACAGACGGTGATGGCTTAAAAGATGGCGATGAGCCGTATATTGGACTTGACCCGACAAATCCTGAAACATTTGACGTTCCCGATGCGGAATATGTAAGCAATCAGACTATTGCCGAGAACAGCGAGGCTCTTAGGGAGATCAATACTGACGATAGTCCTTACAAAATGTCTATTGAAATTGAATCGACAGGTTATGTTGAGGGTAATTTAAAAGCAAAGGAAACAAGCTACTCAAAAGCAATAAGAAATGACGCCATTCTTGGCATTGCACCGGAGTTAACTTGTGGCAACTCTTGCAATATCAGCAAGGTTGTGTTAAAATTTAATATAGCTGATGAATCCGTAGACAATGAACTTAATCTATTCCCTGATGAGCCGGATTTACAAGGATTAAAACGTCTTACAATCTTCAAATACTTTGAAGATATGAATATGCTTCTGCCCATTGAAACAAAGTATGACCTTGAAAACAATACAATTTACACGGAGGTTGACGAACTTGGCACATACTGTATAATGGACATGGAGAAATGGCTTGCCAACCTTGGAATCGGCATTAACGAAGCTGAACCTATGTTGATGTCCTTTGAGGCTGAAGCGGTAGAAGATATAGCTGCTGAATTCAATGAACACTCTACACGTGTAGAATTTTCTGAAGAAACACTCGCTGAAATAAATGACGAGGAAGATACTCTTACTGAAGAAACTTTTGCTCCTGCAATGTTTGCTGCTGCTCAGACCAGAGGCGCTGTTACCGTTCAGACACCCGTTGATATTGCGTTCCTTATTCAGACTTCCGGTCAGCTTGAGGATACATTTAATTCACAATGCGAAATGATTGGTAATTTGATGGATTCCCTAATTGCTCAATACGGGAATGGTAATGTACGTTTCTGTCTTATTACTTATAATTTGAATGGAGCACAAGCTCTGAAATTTACATCTGACGGAAATATATGGTTTACCAACAGTGTGGCTGTTAAAATGGCTCTTAGCGCACAGCAATATGTGTACACTTCAGGTTATACTGATAGAGGTAATGCGTTTAAACTATTACAAAATAATGTTACTTTTAAAGAAACATCGGCAAAATTTATTTTTCAGGTAATGAATGGTTCTACGAATGTTGGTTCAATGTATTTTGATCAAATAAATACATGTGCGAAATTAGGCATAAATTATTCCGAGTTAATGCCGGCAGGTTACAGTTACATTGATCCTTCTTATGGACAGCAGGTAGATAATGCGATAAAGAGTACTGGCGGACTTAATCTAACATATGGTACAAATTCAGAGAGTAGTGTTTATAATCATATTGTGGGTAATGTTGCTCCACCTCATGTTGAATTTAAAGCCGTACTGCCAACAAATTGGGAAACGATAACCCTAAAAATATTTTAGACCCTAATAACGGAGCAAACTCAGATAATGATGATTTAACAGACTGGCAAGAAGTTGATACTGAAAGTGGGCTTATTACATGGGATAGATGGCAATATTCAGTTGCCAACTTTTAAGGATTGCTTAGAGAAAGCAAGCAATAAATTTTATGTTAGAAATGTTTTAGAGACATATTTAAAATATGCTCCAAGTACAATATGGAAAGTTTTTTTAAACGCTGAAATATTGCCGATTCATTCCAATCCTTGCGATGCAGATACAGATGGTGATGGTCTTTTAGATCACGAAGAAGTGATATATACAGGTTATACCGATCCATTAATACTATATGTATCATCACCATTTTCTAAGGATTTTGATGGAGATGATATTTATGATAAGTATGACTTAGAACCTTGGATTGTAAATGAATCATATGATAGAAATGCCGTATATGATTACATGAAGAAGTGGTCCGGAGATTATGACACAGTTGGTGAAAAGTACAATTATAGTGAGTATCCTAACTTTTCAGAATTAAGCGATAAAATGACTGATTGTACTAATTTTGCTTCTCAATGTTTATGTGCAGGTGGATTTAAAATGAATAATGATTGGTATTTTGGGAAAGCTGAAGGCTTAGCATCGCATATTCATGGATTATTTTCTCATACAGGAACATGGGATTATGGCTGGACTAAATCATGGTCTGTTGTAGTTGATAATTATAACTATTTTCGTTCTGAAGAATACGCGATGTATGAGGTATCTATAGGTAGAGATGAATCTATTGAGGAAGCTATATCCAAATATGATATACGTATGGGAGATTTGATTTACTTTTGTAAAGAAAAAGGACCAACACATACAGCAATAATATCCAGTGTGCAGAAAGATGAGATTCTTTATGCTGGTCATACCAAACCAAGATGGAACAAGAAACTATCAGAAACATTTGACGAAAATGAAGATTATACAAATGTCATCATTGTTTGCTTAAACGGTAGGGTTCCAGCATGAAGAGAAAAAAAACATAATTTGTGTAGCCTCTAGCATTTTTATTATAATCTTATTGGTATGTGTAATAATCAAATTAACTTGTATCGTTAATCTAGATGATGGTTCATCAACATCGATATCTGATGCTGAATATCTTGAAGTATCGGACTTAAGAAAATTATATATATTTATAGATGACGATGAAAAAAATCTTTTTAGAAGAATTAGCAAAAAATATGATTTTGGATTCCTATTATAATAATGGATTTAATGATCAATATACAACCATTGTTTCTAATGATATTTTTAAAAAGACTGAATCCAAATAATACAGGAAATAAGTTCGATTTTGAATTAATCAGCGTGGATGTGCAATGCCTATGTAGTGAAGATAAGGCTATTGTATTTTTTTTACTAAGGATTGTTCTATGCAATCGAGCAGCAATAGAATTGAATGTAAAATAGTTACAGACGGATCCATCCTTGATAGACTATACTTTGAAAAAATTAATGATGAGTGGAAAGTGGTATCTTTTTTACAATCGGCATGATTTTTGACTACCTAAAAATATCATATTAATATGCATAATCATGGGACTGCTGCAGCGGTGCTCAACAGTCCCATTTTTCTCTCACTTGAAACTAAGAATATTACTGCGAATTTTCATTATTTAATTACAAAAAGAAAATATTAATAAATCAAGAACAAGCCTTACAGTTTACGTCGAATAAATTTATTTCGGGTAAAGAAGTTGAATATATTGTCTTAAAATGGTATGATACAATTGTTAGAGTGTAATAAAACAAAAAAGTGGTGATATATATGTTAAAAGAAATTATGGCACGAATTGCAGGAATAGTGGTAATAATTATTATTGCAATTATAGTAAATTTTGTATTAAAAAGAATTCCAAACGATTCAAACATCAAAAGATTTACGGAAATGGGGTAGAATAATAACCAATGTTGCTACAACAGTAATAACGATTTTAACATTTATATTTCCGTGGATATCTTCTCCGATATTTGATGAAGATACTGAAGAATATTATGACGAACCATCATATTCTGAGGTCGTAACAACATCAAGCACTACTAATAAGACTACCACCGCTTCAACAACGAAAACTACTACCACTACTACTAATAATACCACTACAACTGAACCCCCTACAGAAAAAAAGCGGTAATACTTACATTGATGCTATATCGCTGACAATAGGTGAAACATATGAAAAAACTTTTACATATTCAGAGGATAATGATAATTGTGTTTGGTATATTATAAATATTTCCGAAGACGGTTTATTATCATTAACGTTAAATGCTTCTGCTGGAGTGTATTGCAATATTAATTTAATATGTATCAATGGAAATGATAGACTTAATTATGATTGCGGACAGGATCGCATACTAAATCTTAACACGCCTATCCAAGCGGGTGAATATTATATAAAAATATCCTATGAGCAATCAGGTACATATTCTTTAAATAGTCAATTTAGTACAAGCGGATATAGTAAAGATGAGGAAATAAATTCACCATATCAAAATGCTAAACTGATTGAATCCAATACTTTAAATGGCCATATAGGATATAAAAGTAACCAGCCTAACGAAACCGATACTGATGATTTTTATAAACTAATTTTGAATTCTTTTCAATTATATACCTTTAATCTTACTATGGATTCAGATTTAAAAGCAAAGATATTTGTCATTGCTTCTGATGGCGCAACAGAAATATATAGCGATTACGGCAAGAATAAAGAAATTAAGCTTATTTGTCCGCTACAATCAGGAACCTACTATATTCGTATAGAGTGTTTGGAAAACTATGGCGGCTATCAATTGCAGATGAATTCTGTTGAAATAAAAAATTTGGACAGTGAACCTAATAATACATATCAAAATTCAATTGAAACAAAAAAAGCTGATGAAACAATTAATGGTTCTATAGGCTTTGTAAACGATAAAAAAGAATACGATCAATATGATTGGTATATGTTTAATATTAATGAAAGGAAGCATATCATAATAAACACAAATTCACCAGAGCCATTTCAATACGAAATAAGATTGATTGGTACAGATGGAGAGCAAACTCTATCTTATACTACCTGTCGTGGTGAAATAGAAACTATTGAGTACGATTTAGAACCTGGTAGGTACTATATAAGAATTTATTCTTCCAATTATGGGGAATATGAGTTTAGTTATAATTTAAATTATGATTTTAACGATGGCTAACTTATTGGAATAATATAACATGAGGAGTATAACAAAAGCTTTTAAAGCCGAAAGTTATACTCCTTTTTCTTAACAGACCTTTTTGTTTTAAAAGCAGAAAGGTCTTTTTTATGCCCATTTTTAATTATTGGCAATGTTTTATTGCCAAATACCCATAAGCCTTCGTTTTGATTCAGAACGAAAAATCAAAACGGAGGTAAAAATATGAGCTATAATCATGGCTTGGAGGAAAAGAAATTTAAAGAACAGTGGCAGAAAACCGCTGAGGAGTACAGAAAAGCAGGGATGACTGAGAAACAGATAGCGGAAATTTATGAGTTTGACCGTGAGGTTTTCAACTCCAATCGGCGTTACAGAGAAAAAACAGTTGGACTGTTTGATAATTCAAACAGCAGAACGCTGACGGTTTATGATGATTATTCGACAAACAATCGTTATGGCTGGATCGATGAGATTGAGGACATGGAAGTGTATTCGCAGATCATGTCCTTGCCGGAAATCTGGCGTGAAGCTTTTACAATGTACATATTTGACGGGTACACTCAAAATGAAATTTCGTCAATTTTACTAAGAAATCAGTCGAATATATCCCGCGTAATTGATAAAATTGCTGAAATTTTAAGAAGTCAATTTTCAAACGCATAAAAAGGGTGTTCTCATCGGCTACAAGGTGAAAGGGAAAAAAGGAGCGATCCAAATCCCTGAGAATCTTGACAACAGAATAACAGCATCGGGAAAACGTTAATCCTGCGGCCGGTATAAAATCTCGGCAGCCGCATGAACCATACGCCACGACCTCAGTTGAGCGAGCGATCAATATGACGTTCAGACCTTTGGACAGCAACCAAAGCAGGCGATGAAACGCAGGAGGATAATGATACTTCCGCCCAGCCACAGACTCAAGCAATGGGGGCGGCTCTATGAGAACCATAGTGGAGTGAGAGGCTCATGAGATGAATAAGCTGTTCATCGTTCCCGATGTTCCGCCGTGACGGGTATCTAGGATAAATATCACGGAAATTCGTCTGAAACTTACGAATCAGACGAAGGCAAAACGAATTAATAAGGCGGTTTGCATTCTTTTGCAGACCGCCTGTTACATATAAAAATAAAAGGTCAGGAGGCTGATATATGAAAGATAACGATATTCCTGAGAAATCAGATTTTTATAAATTTGGAGTAAACATTCCTGTACCAACAGTCAGGTTATCAAACAAACACCCATGTTATGGTTGTGTGTGGTATGACAAGAATGCTGATGTTCTTTTCTGCCCGTTTCATAACTGCGTTAGGAACAAAAAGGCTTTGAAGTTCCGCAAAAGGTGGCGAAATGAAATGCTGATCAAACGAGGAGATATTTTTTACGCAGATTTAGATCCCGTAGTCGGTTCTGAGCAAGGCGGTGTTCGTCCCGTGCTGGTGGTTCAGAACAATATCGGAAACAGGCATAGTCCCACGCTTGTGGTTCTGCCGCTGTCAACAGTTAAGAAAAACAAGCTTCCTACGCATATCTGCATAAGAAATTCAAAAATACTGCCTAAAGATTCGGTCATTCTTGCCGAGCAGATTAGGACAATAGACCGCAGCAGACTTCGGAGCTATATAGGCTCATTGGACAGCGGGATAATAAATAAAATCGATGAGGCAATGAAAATAAGTATAGGAGTGGATTTTGATGACTAAATTCGGACAAGCAGAATACGGCGATTTTATGGCAAGAATGTTTGCCGATAAGCTTGATGAAATTCTTGAAACTACCGAAAAACAGAATTTCAACCGCAGAAACACAGAAGATATTTACAAAGAATTTGTATCGTCAAAAGATGCAGCTTAAGGAGGTATTAAGATGTTAGGATTTTTTATTGGCTTGTTTGTCGGAGCTTTTATCGGCATGACCGCAATGTGTCTTTGCACAGCGGCAGGGCAAGCAGACAAACATGAAAACTGCACAGATTCGGACAAAGAAATTCATTGAGTTTGATGATACCATTCCTAAAAAATTTGTGGTATCCTTGTTGGTTGAAAGGAGTGTGAGGAAATGCCGACAGTAACGGTAATACAGCCGACAATCACAGAAGAACAAAATACGAAGATCCGTTGTGCCGCATATTGCAGAGTAAGTTCAGACAGCGAAGATCAGCTTAATTCCTTTATGGCTCAGACAAGATACTACAGTCAGTTTTTTTGAGAACTCCGAAACGGAAGAACTGATCGATCTGTACGCCGACGAGGGTATAACAGGTACCCGTGAGGACAAGCGTGACGAGTTTCAGAGAATGATAAAAGATTGCCGCAAAGGGAGGATAGACAGGATATACACCAAGTCTATCAGCCGATTTGCCCGAAACACTAAAGATTGTCTGAAAAACGTTCGTGAACTGAAATCTCTTGGTATTACGGTGTTTTTCGAGAAAGAGAATATCGATACAGCTAATATGACCGATGAAATGATGATAACAATAATGGGCGGTCTGGCTCAGGAGGAATCGACTTCGATTTCGCAGAATATGCGGTGGAGCATAAAAAAGCGAATGGAAAACGGCACAATGAAAATGTGCAACTCGGTGTTTGGATATGAACTTGTCAACGGTGAATTGATCTTAAATCAGGATGAAGCCCGGATAGTCAGAAAAATATTTGATTGGTATCTGAACGGATACGGAAGTGAAAAAATCGCTCAGATGTTAAATGAAATGGGAATTGGAAAAAAGAGGTAGATCATGCCACTGGACAGGACCTACCGTGAGAGTTATGCTTAAAAATGAAAAATACATCGGAGATCAGCTGTTTCAGAAACGGTTTACAACAACCGTTTTGCCTCGTAAAAATTTGCCGAACAGAGGAGAATTACCTCAGTATTATTACACCGGATGTCATGAAGCCGTCATTTCAAAAGATGTATTTGACAGAGTGCAGGAATTAATACGTCTTCGGGGTGAAAATAAGCGGAATGAAAGCCGCGGTAATATACTGTCCAAGAAAATCAAATGCGGTGAATGCGGAACTACTTTCCGTATGAAAAATTGCAGAGGAAAAATATATTGGGTTTGCAGACTTCATACCGATGAAATAGAAAAGTGCTCGGTAAAACCAATAAATCAAGATAATATCCACTCTGCTTTTATCAGATTATGCAATAAACTTTGGTACAATTACAAACAAATCCTTGTACCTTTTCAAACAGCGCTGCATGATCTGAAACTCCGAAAACTCAGCAGTAAAACTCAGGTAATGGACATTCACAAGCAAACCGCCAAGCTTCGTGAACAGACACACGTCCTTGCAAGACTGAAAACCAAAGGGTTTCTGGACGAGGTAAAATACATTGAGCAGACTACGGAGCTTACAGCAAAAATCAAGCTGCAGGCCGAACTGAAAAAGCTTACCCGTTCCGATGACGAGGACGAAACAATTGACCAAATAGAAATGCTGATAGACTTTTTTGAAAAACAAAGTAATCCAATAACAGAATTTGACGAGTCGACGTTTGAGGGCATAGTTGAAAAGATCGTTGTGATAAATCAGCATGAGCTGGAATTTCACTTAATCGGCGGTTTAAAATTTAATGAGAAGATAAAATAGACAATTTCTACATCATAAATTTATTGCCTTTGGATATAGCTATTTCAAAGGCTTTATGGTATTGTTGTTTTCGGAGGTGAAATTAATATGCTCAAAAACAGAGTAATCCCATTCGGCTACTGCATGAAAAACGGCGAAATAACCACCGAGCCTAAAGAGGTTTACGCAGTTGCAACAATTTTCAGCGAATATCTTAATGGCAAAAGTCTTTTGCAGATTGCAAAGCTTATGGAGTCCGAAAAAATCCGATACAACAGTGATTCCGATCATTGGAACAAAAAACATGGTCAAGCGGATCATAGAAAATGAAAAGTATCTGGGAACTGACAAATATCCGCAGTTGATCGATGAGGATATCTTCAGACAAGCAAATGAAAAGCGAGTGAGAAAAGCAAATTCACTTTGCACAATTTCAGAAGACCTATCGGAAATCCGAAAGGTTACATACTGCGCCGAATGCGGAGAAAAGGTTTTCAGAAAAACCAACGGCAAGGGTCGTGAATACTGGAATTGTGAAAACCCCGACTGCTTTAAATTTGAATATCGCATGACAGATCAGATGATAATGGGAGCAGTGATCACTGTTCTGAACTCTGCTGCTGCAAACCCAAGTTTAATTGAATGCGGCGGAGAGGTCAGCACATATTCCCCGACATCAGACATAGTCAGTCAGCAGAATGAGATAAATCGGATGACCGATGTATCTCAGATCAATTTTGAAAGAATAAAATCTGAGATCTTCAAGCTTGCCGAAATGAAATACGACTGCTGTACCTACAGCGACAGTCCGCAAAAAACAGAGAAAATCAAGGCTGTTCTTAAAGACCACGAGCAATTAAATACATTAGATATTGGCTTATTCAAAGCGTGTATTTCACGAATCTGGATAAGCCATTTTTGTACCATAGAGGTTGAATTTATCAACGGAGTACACATCAAAAATATCACAGAAAGGAATGACAAAAATGTCCACAGCTCCGAATGTAACGGTAATCCCTGCGAAAGTGCAGACAACGGAAAACCGTGATAAATATCACCAATTAAGAGTTGCCGCATACTGCCGTGTCAGCACAGAACAAGAGGAACAGCAGAATTCATATCAGGTACAGATCGCCTATTACACCGATTTGATCAACCGAAAAAAGGAATGGACGCTTGCCGGAGTTTTTGCCGACGAAGGGATCAGCGGAACTCAGACAAAGAAAAGGACAGAGTTTAACCGAATGATAAGAATGTGCAAAAACAAAAAGATCGACCTTGTGATAACGAAATCAATTTCAAGATTTGCCCGAAATACGGTGGATTGCCTTGAATATGTTCGACAGCTTAAAGACTTGGGTATTGGCGTGATTTTTGAAAAGGAAAACATAAACACGCTGACAATGACAAGCGAGTTTATGATTGCTTTGTACGGTTCATTCGCACAGGCTGAAAGTGAATCCATAAGCAAAAATGTTTCATGGGGAAAGGAAAAAGCCTACCGTGAGGGCAAGGTGTCCTTTCAGTATAAATATCTGCTGGGTTACAAAAAAGGTGCAGACGGCAAGCCGGAGATAGTTCCCAATGAGGCTGAAACTGTACGGTTGATCTTCAGTCTTTATCTTGACGGATATACCTTACATAACATCGCTCAGACCTTAATGAATCAAAAAAGAATTACCGCAACTGGTAAAAGTGAGTGGTCTAAGGGTGAAATTCAGAGAATTCTGAAAAATGAGAAGTATGTGGGAGATGCACTTTTGCAAAAAACTTTCACGGTCGATTGCATTACACACAAAGTTGTGAAAAATAACGGAGAGCGCCCGATGTATCTTATTACAGATCATCATACTCCCATAATCGATCGTGATACCTTTAACCGAGTACAGCAGGAAATTGCAAGGCGAAGTTCAAAAAGAAAAATATCCGATCATACCAAAACAGAGCAAGGAAAATACAGTGGAAAATATGCATTGTCCGAATTGTTGATATGCGGAAATTGCGGAACTCCGTACAGGCGCAGAATATGGACAAAAAACGGGAAAAAAGCAAGTGGTCTGGCGGTGTATCAGCCGTCTGGAACACGGTAAAAAATACTGCCCCGATTCGCCTACGATCAAGGAAGAAAACCTGCACCGTGGAATTATTCGTTCGATAAATAACTACTATTCCTGCCGTGACGATATTGTTCGGATATTAAAAGCTAATATCGGATCGGTGTTGGAGTGCCAGGGGCAGGAGGAAATACTTTCGATTGAAAAGCGACTGAAAGAGATCGACCAAGCAAGAACGGATCTGGTCGGACTGATAGTTTCCGGCGGCTGTGACGAGGACAAGCTTGACAGTGAGTTTGCAAAGCTTTATGCCGAGGAACAAGAGTTAAGCGAACGATTGGAAATGCTCAAATCGCAGAATAAAACTTCTGCCGAAACTCAGCAAAAGCTTGATAAGATCACGGACATGATAGAGCATGAAAAATTCGAGTTGGAAACCTTTGATAATGTGTTGATCAGAAAGCTCATCGAATGTGTAAAAGTCTTAAGTAAAACCGAAATACTGGTGATCTTCAAGGGCGGGTATGAAGTCAGAACGGAAATTGAATAATGTGAAAACAGCTTGCGGAGAAATCTGCAGGCTGTTTTTTTCGGAAACGAGGTGAAAATTAAATGGCGAAAAATTTTGAGGGAATAAAAAACCAACGTTACGGAGTTGAAATTGAATGCACCGGCTTAACAAGATCGTCAGCGGCAAAGGCGGTGGCAAAGGTTTTGGGCGGTTCGCCGGAGCATTACGGCGGCAGTTATGACAGATATGATGTTAAAGACAGTAAAAACAGAACATGGAAGATCATGTCCGACGCAAGTATACGATGTACAACGAAGAACGGCTCTTCGGCTTCAAAGCTGTATTCTGTGGAGCTTGTAACTCCGATTCTGGAATACGAGGATATGCCGACGCTTCAGGAGGTCGTTCGTTCTATTCGCCGAAGCGGAGGCATTTGCAACGAGTCCACAGGAATTCATATTCACATTGATTTTTCTCCGTATGACGCGCAAAAGCTTAGAAATCTTGTAAATATTTTTGCAAGCAAGGAGGATATGCTGTATCAGGCTTTACAGGTAGATTCAAACCGTGAACGGAATTATTGCAAAAAGGTAGATAAGCACTTTCTTGAAGAATTGAACAGAAGAAAGCCGACGAGTTTACAGACCATAAAACGGCTTTGGTACGGAGATGACGCCGATTATCACTCACATTACGATCCGTCACGGTACAGGTGTTTAAATTTACATCCCGTCTTACGGATAACAATATTGAAGTGAGAGCTTTCAACAGCTGCCTGAATGCAGGCGTGCTCAGGGCGTATATTTCGCTGGTTCTGGCGGTCAGCAATCAGGCGTTAACGCAGAAATCTGCAAGCCCACGGGTAACGCAAAGTGAAAATCCTCGTTATACGTTCAGAACATGGCTTATCCGGATAGGACTGAACGGACAGGAATTCAAGAACTGCCGCAAACACTTGCTTTCTCATCTTGAGGGCAATATTGCTTGGAAAAATCCCGAGCAAGCCATAGCTCAGCGAGAAAGGCTCAGACAGGAGCGTATCGCCGCCCGTGAGCAGCGTGTTGAGCCTGTAAGCGAGATTCGGGAGTTAAACGAAAATGTACCCGATGAGATTTCTGAGCCGACAGAGAGCGAATGTGAGGGCTTTGAAGAAGATCAAGATTTAGACATAGAAATGGCTATGTAGATCGGAGGTCGAAGATGAAAAACAAACAGTTATATATTGCATACGGCAGCAACATTAATTTGCAACAGATGGCATACAGATGTCCGCATTCAAGGGTTGCGGGAACATCTGAGATTAAGGATTTTGAGTTGGAATTCAGAGGCGTTGCGACTATTGTTCCGAAAAAAGGAGCAAGCGTTCCTGTTCTGATCTGGGAGCTTGACGACAGAGATTTGCCAGCTTTAAATCGCTATGAGGGTTATCCGAGACTTTACAGGCAAGAAAAAATGTCTTTTGAGCTGGACGGCAAAGAAGTTGAGGGTATGGCGTATCTGATGAACCAAGGAGAGATCGCTCCTCCGAGTAGACAGTATTACAATACGATTTTGCAGGGGTATAGAGAAAACGGTTTAGATAAAAGTTATCTTCAGACAGCTTTGGAAAATTCACTGCAGATTGAACATATGGTAAATGATGAATTTGACGAAGAATATTGTGCGGAAGATTATGATGGATATTACGACATTGATGATTTTCAGATGAAATTTTAAGGAGGTTTGCGGTTTGAAATACAAAGGGTTTCATGTAAAAATAACTCCCGACAGTGATCTGCTTCGGGAGGATAAGGATGGAAATGATGTCCGTTGTGAGGGTTTTACTATTGAAGTTTTTGCAGATGAGTCCGAACAGCTTGAGATAGATATTTTTTCGGCTACTGTGGATTTTGAACTGCTGGAAAACAGTCTCGAAGAAGCGGAGCAGTTCGCTAAGGATTATATTGACTGCGAGGAAAAAAGAGTACTGCAGAATGATAGATGAGTATAACGAAGATTGATTGGCAGCGTAAAATTGGATGTTTGAACTGAGCATCCATTTGGTATCAGCAAGACATATCGATCCAAACTCGTACTCTAAAATGGGTGCGAGTTTTTTTGTTTTACTGTTGAATACTTGACTTTTTATGATATAATAAATGCAATAGATCGGGGTGGCTGGGTCATAGGTGACAAGCAGCGGTCATAAAAATTCCCCGTTGTTAAAACCAAACAAAATCAGCCGTTCCCCATGCGAATAACCCGCACCAAGGAACGGCTGTCTTTTTGTTATAGAATTTTTATGTGCGGGTAAGCCTGTAACTCATCTTGTCCTCCACACAACGCATTTTTACCCAAACACACTGCACTTCTTAGCGGTCTTTTTAATGCCGTTCTCGCCGTTCACCAGCACCTCGCCCCAGTCGGACGAGAGCACCGAGCCGTCCCATTCGTTCGCTATATCGAGGTACTCTACCCCGCCGCTGTTGCCTTTCCAGCTCCAACCCATGTAGCCGATGCCGTTTTTCTCGCAGTATTCCATTATGTACGCTTCGTCAACGTCGCCGTCCGAGTGTGTGTAGCCAAATTCGCCCACGCATACGCATAGCCCCTGATCGGTCGCGTTCGTCAGATTTTTCTCGATGGTCTCCGCGTTCTTGCCCGCCGTGCCGTACATATGCACCGAAAACATCGTGTTGCCTTCGGGGTCTGAGTCGAAAACGGCTTTTCCGCTCTGCGCTATGCAGTCGCCAAACTGTCCCCAGCCCGCCGAATCGACCATTATTGTGTTCTTGATACCCGCTTCCCTCAGCTTCGGTATCGCCGTGGTGTAGCCCTCTTCCCATACGTCCGCGTTCCAGCTTCCTACCCACTCGTTCGCGATGTTTAGGATAACGTACTGCTCGTTGCCGATGAGCGCGTCCTTCATCTCTACCCAGTAGTCCGCCGCCGCGTTGATGTCGCTAACGTTGTCGCTGCCCGTCGCGTCGTGCACTTCCAGCACCGCGATCATGTCGTTGTCGATGCTGAGCTGTATCAGCTTTTCCAGCGTTTCAAGGCTGTCTTTGCTGTACTGTCCGCCGTCGGAGCACACTATTCTTATGCAGTTCGCACCCGTGCCTGCTATCGCGGGGAATGCCGTTCCATCAAGGTCGGCGTACCACGAGTGCGGGTGGTTTATTCCGCGCATGATAAATTCGTTGCCGTTCGCGTCAAGCAGCTTTGTACCGTCTACCTTAAATCCGCCGCTGCTCGTGGCTTCCGAAGCACTTTCCGTATCCTGCGACGTGCTCTCAGCCGCCGATGATGTCTTTTCCGCAGAGCTGTCATCGCTAGATGTGCAGCCCGCAGCCGTCAGCATTGCGCCCGCCGTCAGCAGCAGCGCGATCTTCTTGATCTGTATTGTTCTCATAATTTTCCTCCAAATATACATTTATCAACTTTCGGTCGATTTGTGAAATTTTTCATTTCGGTCTGATATGCCTTGCAATTTGCAGTGTTTTCATATATAATTATACTATACGCACCGCTGTTTTGTCAAGAGTCAAATGACTTGATCGGCGGTGCTAGTGGGAAGTGGGATAATTATGGAATTTTCAAAAAGGTCGCTCATCATGACGATCAAGATCGTTTGCGGCGCACCGTATAATGTCATGGGCGGTAAGTGCGCTGTAGTGATGGTGCCTTTCGGCGGCAAGGCTTTTGGCCCGTATTTCAGCGGCGATATTATCGGCACAGGTGTAGACAGCCAGCGGATAACCCGCGGCGGCGCGCAGCTTTCGGCGCGCTATATGCTTGAGGGCGAGGACTGCGAGGGCGAAAAGTGCCGCATTTTCATAGAAAACAGCGGTACGGCAGCGGATAACTGCATGCCGTTTATCGTTACCGACAGCCGCGCGCTTGCTTTTCTCGAGCAAGTTCCTCTGCGCTCGATGATCGAAACTACCGATAACGGTTTGACAGTCGCCATCTATCGTACAGATGTGCAATAATATTATCTTTTGTAAACATTCTCATTCACGAATACTTTACATCTAAAAATGTAAAGTAAGCTTGACATTTTTTCGGACAGGTGCTATAATGATATTGTAAAGCAAGCTTTACATTTCGGGAGGTGCATGGCTTGAAAAACAGAATAGCTGACCTGCGCAGGGAGAACAAAATGACTCAGCAGGCGCTTGCCGAGCGGCTCGGCGTTACCCGCCAGACGATAATCTCGCTCGAAAACGGCAGGTACAACCCCTCTATCATGCTGGCTCACAATATTGCTCAGGCTTTTGGGCTGAGGATCGAGGACGTATTTATTTTTGAGGAGGAATGAGATATGTATAGCAAAAAAGAAAGATGATATGGTACACATTTATATTAGTGGCAGGAATAGTATTGATAGTGCTCAGCTGTATCGGCACACTTGATTCGTTCTGGTCGGGTTTCGGCGGCGGCATCGCGGCGGTCGGATTGGTGCGGCTTATCAACGGCATAAAGTACCGCAGAGATCCCGGCCTTGCGAAGCAGATGGACGTCAGCCAAAAGGACGAGCGAGTTTCTTTCATAGCGATCCGCGCCCGCGCATGGGCGTTCCACATCTCGGCGCTCGGTTCGGCGGCCGCCGTGCTGGTGCTGAAATTAATGGGACGTGAAGAGCTTGCAATGTGCGTATCCCTCGTGCTTTGCGGAATGTTGGTCGTCTACTCGGCGGTTTTCGCGGTGCTGCAAAGAAAATATTGACGCTACTTCATGCCGTTTGCGCGGAAATGCTCGCTGCGGTACTGCTTCGGGCTTTCGCCGTAGTATTTTCGGAACGTGCGTGCAAAATGGCTGTAGCTGGAAAAGCATAAAATATCGGAAATGTCCGTCAGCGTGTAGTCGGAGTATAGCAGCATATTTTCCGCCGCCTCCATGCGCTTTGAAATGACATATTCTGTAACGCTCATGCCGACCTCGCGCTTGAAAAGCGTCGAAAAGTACGAAACGTTCAGCCCCGCGGTTTTTGCAAGCGCGGCGGCGGTTATCCGCTCGTGCAGGTGCGTGCCGATGTACTCCACCGCGCCGACTATCTGCCGCGAGCAGATGCGCCCTTTTTTCGCGGCGGCGACGGCTTTCACGAAGTAGGCGATCATCTCGCGGTGCAGGGCGTAAAGCTCGGCGGTGGTGCGCGCGCAGTCGAATTTTCTGATGTAGAGGTCGCTGGCGTTGTAGGCTTTTTCCGCCTCCATGCCGCCGCTTATCGCAAAGCGCGTTACCAGCGTGATGCTGCATATCAGCAGATACAGCAGATTTTTCAGCGGGTCGTCTGAGAGATGCCCCATTTCGGCGGAGTGTATCATGCGCTCCGCCTCTTCTTCTGCGCGCGGGTCGCCGTCGCGGATAAGCTCGTATTGCAGCATTTCATCGCTGTAACGGTGGTGGCGAAAACTGTTTTCCCTGTTTGCAAATTCCAGATATGCAAGCTGTCTTTCGATATTTTCTTTCATAAAATCACCCAAAAATATTATAACAAATTTCAGAAATATAGTCAATAGATATGCCGAAAAAACAATAAAAGTGCTTTACTTTTCGTGTCGATTTTGCTATCATAAATACCGCAAAAAGATGGTTTTTAAAATGACAACTAAAGCGCAGGGCGCGGGAGGAAAGTGAAAGGTATGAAAAGTAAAACAGCTTCGCTCAACATGACCGAGGGCAGCATTCTGCGAAATCTGATATGGTTCGCAGTGCCTGTACTCATCGGCAATATATTTCAGCAATTATATAATGTGGCAGACACAGCGATAATAGGCAACATTCTCGGCGACACCGCGCTTGCGGCAGTCGGTGCGGCAGCCCCCGTCTACGGACTGATGATCGGCTTCGCGGGCGGATTGACGAACGGTTTCGCGGTAGTTATCGCGCGCTTTTTCGGTGCGGGCGACGAGCGCGGCATGAAAAGATCGGTCGCGCTGACCTACCTGCTTTCGGCAGGCATAGCGTTCGTGCTGACCGTCGCGAGCCTGATCGCCCTGCACCCGCTGATGGCTTCGCTCAAGACCCCGCCCGAGATAATCGGCGACACGGAAAAATATATGCGCGTTATAATGCTCTTCTCGGCGGTCACCATCGCGTACAATATGTTCGCGGGCATGATGCGCGCTCTCGGCAACAGCAAAACGCCGCTCTACTTCCTTATAGTTTCCACATTTGTAAACATCGGGCTTGATTTTCTCTTTGTCGGCGCGTTCAAGATGGGCGTTGCGGGCGCGGCTTACGCCACAGTCATTTCGCAGGGCGTTTCCGTGGCGCTTTGCATTTGGTACGTCGTGAAAAAGTGCCGCGTGCTGCTTTTCAGCCGCCGCGAACTCACCCTCGATAAGCCGCTTCTTTCAGACCTCGCCACTACGGGTATGTCGATGGGGCTGATGTACGCGATAGTTTCGGTCGGCTCGGTAATTTTGCAGGGCGCGGTCAACTCGTTCGGCACGAGCACCATCACCGCGCACACCGCCGCGCGAAAGATCGACGACATTTTCATGCTTCCGCTCGGCACGATAGCGCTGGCGTCGTCCACTTTCGCGAGTCAGAATTTCGGTGCGGGTAAGATGGATCGCGTAAAAAAAGGCATTAAATACAGCATTTTCATAGCGCTGGGCTGGAGCGCTTTCTCGGTTATCGTCGCGGTGCTGTTCCGCCGCCCGATGATCCGCGCGCTAACGGGCACTTCCGACCCCGCCGTCATCGCGACCGCCTCGAAATACATCGTTTGGAACATCTCGTTCTTCTTCGTGCTCAGCTTCCTGCTCGTGCTTCGCAGCAGCCTTCAGGGCGTTGGCAGAAAGCTCGTTCCCGTGACGGGCAGCGCGGTGGAATTTGCGCTGAAGATAGTCGCCGCCGCGGTCTTTGCACCGAAACTGGGATATTTCGGCATCTGCATCTCCGAACCCGTGATTTGGATAGCCTGCGCCGCCATCGTCATCGCGGACTACATGCTCTTCACGCGCCGTATTAAGCGCCGCGAGCTTCCGCACCTAGAGCGCGCCGCAGTCTGATAAAAAATATCGCTCCCGATCGTGGGAGCGATTTTTTATGCCATGAATTGTGAGATCTTGCTGAACCCGCTTGGGTCAAATCTTTCGCTGCCGATCGTTATCTGTTCGTCTGAAAGGAATATCTCCCGCCCGCTAAACTGCATTGTCACGCTGCTGTTCAGCACATCGAATGAAAAAATATTAACGTTAAATTCACCCTCGCCCGCAACGTATTGCGCGTTATCGTAAAGACGTTTTTCGTAGCTGATCTTGTTGAAGATCGGTTCATCGTGCAAGTATATGTAAATATCTGAAACATGGCGTTCGGTCAGCACTGAGTTGACGGAATAAGCCGCCCGACCGCGCGTACTCATGTCAAATACCATACCGCAATTGCCGCTGATAAGCACTGCCGCGTAGCCTTTGTCGGTGGATATTATAACGATTTTATCCTTATCGCCGACCTTAGAGAGCGCCGCAGACGTAATGCAAAACGTCAGATAGAGAGCGCTTGTCAGCAGTGTGAAAAAGCGTTTGCGCCGTTTCGAGATAGCAGCAAAGATAAGTATACTGAGCATGAAAACGCCTGCGATCACAAGCAGTTTATGCTTAGATGTGCCGATATAGCAGACGCTTTTTGCGGAGAACACGCGGCACATTTTTATGACTATCTGCACGATCACATCTGCCGCACGGATAACGAAGTGCAGTTTACAGCCTGTTATGATATAAATAAATGAAATTACAAGAGCAATGCTGCATATCGGGAGAAGAATTATGTTCGCAATAATCCCGATCGTCGAGATCTCGGAGAAAAAGATCGCACAGAGCGGCAGAGTTGTGACGTTTATGCAAATATATGAAATCACGGTTCTGAGCTTCGGGTCTTTAACATTATCCCTGCAGACGGCTGGCGAGATCACGCCGACGGCGAACGCTGCTGCAAATGACAGAAGAAATGAAACCGATGTCAGCGCATATGGACAGTTGAGAGTCAGCAGCATTGCCGCAAGTCCGAGCGAGGTCACGGTGTGGGAACGTCGGCGAAAAAGCGGCGCGGCGAGCGAAACGCTGGTCATGATGCAGGCACGCGTGACGGACGGTGAAAAGCCCGCGAAAAGCGCAAAACTCCAGATAAAGGCAATTTGCAGGGCGGCGCGAGCACGGACGAGCGGCAGGGGGCGCAGCAGCAGGCTGACGAACATCGCGAGAATGACAACGTGCAGGCCCGAAACGGCGAAAATGTGCCCTAGTCCGCTGCGGTAAACGGCTGCTTTTTCAGCGGCGGGCAGGGCGGAGCGGTCGGCGCAGAGCATGGCGCGCAGAAATCCGCCCGCAGAGGGCGAACACGCGGCGGCAAGCTTGCCTGAGAGGTCGCTGCGCAGAGATTTTGTGTAAAATGTGGCAGGACTGCGGCGCTTTTCCGTGACCCGCCAGCTCTCAACTTGTCCGCCGGTGAGGTAGATGCCGAGCGAGCGGCTGTAATTTTCGCCGTCAAAAGTGGCGGTGGAGGTCGGCTTTTTCATGCGCGCAGTCACGCTCACGCCGTCGCCCGGGGCGAGGTCATGGCGGTCGCCCGCGTAGTCGGGAAGCAGAAAAGTGAACCGCCCGTGTGTGCCCTCGAGCCTGCCGCGTACGGTGACATTCGTGCCGTATTCGCTGTACGAAAGGTCGGTGACAACGCCGCTGACATGCGCAGTTTTGCCGTCGAAAGCGGTCAACTTGCTGTAAATATTTGTCTGATAATGCAACGCGTACAGCCCGCCGACGATCGCGAAAATGCCGATCATCACAGCTGCGCGCAGCTTGTCCGAGCGGCGGAGAAGCGTGAGCGTTACGACGAAAACAGCTGTCAATATGAGCAAGGAAACTTTGCCCAGCACGAGGAAACTTGCCAATCCAACAAGCCAGCCGAGCGCCGCCAGCGCGCCTTTAGCCGCCACAGGTCTGCATTTTACTGCCATTTCGCCGCCCCCTTTCGATGAAAAAATTATAGCATGATGGGGTGGAAAAGTCAATAGCAGGGGGTTGCAGGATTCCTCAAAATTTTTCCCCCAAATCACTTGCTTTATCGCCATTTCTGTGTTATAATAAATTATGTATTTTTATCAGCCCGCTTTTGGCGGTTTTGAAAGGATTGGTTGTTAAAATGAGGCAAAAGGGTCACGAATATGTGCTTATAATCGACTTCGGCGGTCAGTATAACCAGCTTATCGCTCGCCGCGTGCGCGAATGTAATGTTTACTGCGAGGTAAAATCATACAAAAATGTAACTATCGACGAAATAAAAGAGCTTTCTCCCGAGGGCATAATCTTTACAGGCGGCCCGCAGAGCGTTTACGGCGAGGGCGCGCCCGCTATCGATAAGGAGCTCTTTGAGCTGGGTATCCCCGTGCTGGGTATCTGCTACGGCTCGCAGCTTATGGCGCATACCTTAGGCGGTGAGGTAAAGACCTGCATAACTTCCGAATACGGCAAAACTGAAACTATATATGATAAGGACTGCGTGCTTTTCGGTGCGGATATGCCAGAAAAGGCGATCTCGTGGATGAGCCATACCGACTACATCGCGAAAATTCCCGAGGGCTTCAAGATCACCGCTCACACTGCCAACTGCCCATGCGCGGCTATGGCGAACGCTGAGAAAAAGCTTTACGCGGTGCAGTTCCACCCCGAGGTGAACCACACCGAGAATGGTCTTGCAATGCTCGACAGCTTCCTAAAAAACGTCTGCGGCTGCAAGGGCGACTGGACAATGGCGAATTACGCTGAAACTGCTATCAAGGAGATACGCGAGAAGGTCGGCGACGGCAAGGTGTTACTGGCGCTTTCGGGCGGTGTGGACAGCTCGGTGCTCGCGGCGCTGCTCTCAAAAGCTGTCGGCAGCCAGCTCACCTGCATATTTGTTGACCACGGCTTCATGCGCAAGAACGAGGGCGACGAGGTAGAAGCGGCGTTCGCCGACTGGGACGTAAACTTTGTCCGCGTGAACGCTAAGGACAGATTTATGGCGAAGCTGAACGGCGTATCCGACCCCGAGACCAAGCGTAAGCTGATCGGCGAGGAGTTTATCCGCGTATTTGAGGCGGAAGCGAAGAAGATCGGCGCGGTAGATTTCTTAGCGCAGGGCACGATATACCCCGACGTTATCGAGTCCGGTTCGGGCGACGCGGCGACAATCAAATCGCACCACAACGTAGGCGGACTGCCCGACTATGTAGATTTCAAGGACATAATCGAGCCGCTGAGAATGTTATTCAAGGACGAAACGAGAAAGCTGGGCGAAGAGCTGGGGCTTTCCGACACGCTGGTATGGCGTCAGCCGTTCCCTGGCCCGGGACTTGCGATAAGGATCATGGGCGAGATAACTGACGAAAAGCTGACGATATTGCAGGACGCAGACTGGATATTCCGCGAGGAGATCGCGAAAGCGGGTCTGGACAGAAGCATAGGTCAGTATTTCGCGGTGCTGACGAACAACCGCTCGGTAGGCGTAATGGGTGATTTCCGCACCTACGACTACACGCTTGCGCTGAGGGCGGTAACGACGACCGACTTCATGACAGCAGATTTCGCGCGCATACCGTACGAAGTGTTGGAAGTATGCTCGGCGAGGATAGTAAACGAGGTAAAGAACATCAACAGAGTTGTGTATGATGTTACCACAAAGCCGCCGGCTACTATCGAGTGGGAATGATCTTCCAACTCATACCGATAAAATAAACGAAGAGCTGACTGATCGTTCTGAAATCAGTCAGCTCTTTTATATGCTCTTCCCCTCTCCTTGTACTTTCTTACATACCCTACTCGTCAAAATTCTTTAACAGGTATTGAAATCTTGTCGGAATTGTGTTATAATGTTTATGAAGTTTTTTATAATGCTTTTGAAAGGAAGATACTTATGACAAAATACGTTGTAATGCTCTGCGACGGTATGGCTGATTACCCCGTTGAAGAGCTGGGCGGAAAAAGCCCTATGGAGGCCGCTTATAAGCCTACTATGGATAAGCTGGCTAAAAAAGCTACCGTTGGTCTGGTAAAGAGCGTTGCCGATGGGCTGAAACCCGGCTCGGACGTCGCTAACCTCTCGATACTCGGCTACGACCCCGCTATCTACTACTCGGGCCGCTCTCCGCTGGAGGCAGGGTCTATCGGCATTGATATGAAGCCGACTGATGTTTCTTTCCGCTGCAATCTCGTTACCCTCTCCGATGAGGAAAATTACGAGGACAAGACCATTCTCGATTACTGCGCCGACGATATTTCCACCGAAGAAGCGCGCATACTGATAGAGTTTTTGGCTCAGCATTTCAATTCCGAAGAGTTCCAGCTTTACGCCGGCGTAAGCTACCGCCATTGCCTTATTTGGAATCAGGGCACGCTCGACGTCGGCACACTTACCCCGCCGCACGACATCACGGGCAAGCCGATAAAGGAATATATCCCCAGCCACCCCAACGCCGCCAAGCTTTACGATATGATGGTAAAAAGCTACGATCTGCTGAAAGACCACCCTGTAAACAAGGCGCGCGAGGCTAAAGGCAAGCGTCCCGCAAACTCTATGTGGTTCTGGGGCGAGGGTGTGCGCAAGTCGCTCATGCCGTTCACCGAAAAGTACGGACTGAAAGGCTCGATAATCTCGGCAGTAGACCTGCTGAAGGGCATCGGCAAATTCAGCGGAATGAACGTTGTAGAGGTAGAGGGCGCTACGGGCTACATCGACACGAATTTCGAGGGCAAGGCGCAGGCGTGCATCGACGAGCTTGCCAACGGTCAGGATTTTGTATATATCCACGTTGAAGCTCCCGACGAGTGCGGTCACCGCCACGAGATCGAGAACAAGAAGCGCGCGATAGAGCTTATCGACGAGAAGATACTCACCCCCGTAGTTGCGGCGCTGGAGCAGTACGATGATTACAAGGTACTGGTATGCCCCGACCACCCGACCCCGCTTTCGCTGAGAACTCACACCAACGACCCCATACCTTTCCTGATCTACCACAAGCAGGGCGAAGTTGAGGGCGTAGACGGCTGGAGCGAAAAGACCGCGGCAGAAACGGGACTTTTCATCAGCGAAGGACACACGCTTATGGAGAAGTTTTTGGGGGAGTGAGTCTTTAAAACTCTTGCAAAATCTGAATTAGTTTATGACGACGGTATAGTGACGCATCACCATGCCGTCGTTATTGATTTGCAAATATCACAAAGGCGGTGACAACATGACCTACAAAATAAAAGAAATAACCGAAGAGGACTACGGCTGCGAGGGCGTTCCTGAGGGCGGCGAACTCATGTGCAGCGTGCTTGTGGACGGCGCAGACGGAAAAAAATGGCTGCGTATTGCCGATAGACTGCTGCGCGAGAATTCGCTCGATGTCGGCAGCGAGGTGGACGAGGCAGCTTTACGCGAATTGATGTCATGATGGCATAAATTCCCGCGCGGCGGCATATGCTTCTTTTATAATGGTATTAAGAGAGGTGTATCGTCATGATCGAGCTGCTGATACAGCTTTTTTCGCAGAGATTTTTGCTCTTCGCACTGCATTTCGAGGGCGGCGGCAAGTTTCCGAAACCGCTTTCGGCTAAGGAGGAGCGCGAATGTTTTGAAAAAATGGCGCAGGGTGACCCCGCCGCGCGCGAAAAACTCATCAGCCATAACTTGCGGCTGGTCGCGCATATCGTCAAAAAATATGGCTGCCCGCCCGGCGAGAGCGACGACCTTATCTCCATCGGCACTATCGGACTGATAAAGGCGGTCGGCACTTTCGACCATACTAAAGGCTGTCGGTTCGCGACGTATGGTTCTCGATGTGTGGAAAACGAAATTCTGATGCACTTTCGCTCGGCAAAAAAACTCTCCGCTGAGGTGCATTTCGACGAGCCTGTCGATACTGATAAAAACGGCAACTGCCTTACGCTGATGGATATTATCGCGGACGATGAGATGCCGGTGGAGGATAAATGCGGGCTGAGGAGCGACCTTGCGCGGCTTGAAAACTGCCTCCGCACCGAGCTTGAACAGCGCGAACGCGAGATAGTCGTGATGCGCTACGGGCTGGGCAAAAGCCCGCCGCTCACTCAGCGCGAAACGGCGAAACTGCTCGGTATCTCGCGCTCTTACGTTTCGCGGATAGAGAAAAAAGCTCTGCAAAAGCTTCGCGCCGCTATGGAAACGCCATGCTGAAAAGCACGTGAACGCTGAGTGAAATTGGGGCGGGGGTATTGCAATGCGCCGCAAAATGTGTTATAATGTAATCTGACGGCGCGGGAAATGCGCTGTATCTATAAAAATTAACAAAAGAATATCAAAATGACAGAATATGTAAAGGACGGTTTTTCATTATGACAAATTCTTACGAAAGCCCTTTCTGCACCCGCTACGCCAGCAAGGAAATGCAGTATATTTTCTCGGCGGATAAGAAATTCACTACCTGGAGAAAGCTTTGGGTGGCGCTTGCAAGAGCTGAGATGCAGCTTGGCCTGCCAGTAACTCAGGAGCAGGTAGATGAGCTTGAGGCTAATGTTGATAATATCGACTACGAGGTAGCCGCCGCGCGCGAAAAAGGTAGTTCGCCACGACGTTATGGCGCACGTTTACACCTACGGCAAGGTTTGCCCTAAGGCGGCGGGAATAATCCACCTCGGCGCTACTTCCTGCTACGTTGGCGACAATACCGACGTTATCATCATGCGCGACGCTATGCAGGTGGTAAAGAGAAAGCTGATAAAGGTGATTTCGCAGCTCGCTGAATTTGCCGATAAGTACAAGGCTATGCCCTGCCTCGCTTACACCCACCTCCAGCCCGCACAGCTCACCACAGTTGGCAAGCGCGCTACACTTTGGTGCAACGAACTGCTCACCGACCTCGAGAACCTCGATTTCCAGATCTCGAAGCTGAAACTGCTCGGCTCTAAGGGCACTACCGGCACGCAGGCTTCTTTCATGGAGCTTTTTGAGGGCGATACCGATAAGGTGAAGAAGCTGGAAAAGCTGATAGCTGAGGAGATGGGCTTTGACGCAGTAGTACCCGTTTCGGGTCAGACCTACTCGCGCAAGGTGGATTACAACGTTTGCTCGGTACTCGCGGGCATAGCTCAGTCGGCTATGAAATTTGCCAACGATATAAGAATACTCCAGTCCTTCAAGGAGATCGAAGAGCCTTTTGAAAAGAACCAGATCGGCTCTTCCGCTATGGCTTACAAGCGCAATCCTATGCGCGACGAGCGTATCTGCGCGCTGGCGAGATACGTTATGTGCGATGTGCTCAACCCCGCATTCACCGCAGGTACTCAGTGGTTCGAGCGCACCCTCGATGACTCTGCAAACAAGCGTATCTCCGTAGCTGAGGCGTTCCTCGGCGTTGACTCTATACTGAATATCATGCTCAACGTCACCGACCCCGAAAACGGTCTGGTAGTATACGATAAGATAATCCGCCGCAGAGTAATGGCAGAGCTGCCCTTTATGGCTACCGAAAATATCATGATGGACGCTGTAAAGAAGGGCGGAAACCGTCAGGAGCTTCACGAGAAGATACGCGAATACTCTATGGTAGCGGGCGCGAACGTAAAGCGCGAGGGTCTTGACAACAACCTCTGCGACCTTATTCTCGCCGACCCGATGTTCATGATAACCAAGGAAGAAATGGACGCTATAATGAAGCCCGAAAACTTCATCGGCAGATGCCCTCAGCAGGTAGAAGAGTTCATAGCTGAGTGCGTAAAGCCGGTGCTCGACGAAAACGGCGTTTCCGACGATACCGCAGAGATCAACGTGTAAGTTAACGCTTGACAATTCAATAACAATCACCTCGTGCCGTGCAGGAAGCTTGAACCTGCGCGGCACGGGTTTAAGGTGAACATAATGACAGATTTTTTAGTAAAGCGCTTTGTGAAAAACAGCGGCGACGTTACCGACGCTAAAGTCCGCGAGCGCTACGGCACGCTTTCGGGCGGGGTGGGCATCGCCTGCAATATCGCGCTTTTTGTGCTGAAATACATTATCGGCACGCTTTCGCATTCCATATCGGTCATCTCAGACGCTTTCAACAATCTTTCCGACTGCGCCAGCTGCGTTATGACGCTTTTCGGCTACAAAATGGCGGCGAAGCCTGCCGATAAAGACCACCCGTTCGGTCACGGCAGAATGGAGTACCTGACTTCGCTGACGATAGCCGTTGTGATACTCGCGGTGGGACTGGAGCTTATGAAAAGCTCGGTGATGAAGATCATCCACCCCGCCGATACGGTGTTTAGCCTGCCGATACTCATTTCATTGGGGATCTCGATAGGCGTGAAGCTTTGGATGAGCGTTTTTAATACAAAACTGGGCAGGCGGATAAACAGCTCGGTGATGCTGGCGACGGCTAAAGACAGCCGCAGCGACGTGCTCGCGACCTCGGCAGCGGCGGCGGGCTTGATACTTTCCGCAGTAACGCCGCTGCCGATGGACGGTATAATGGGCGCGGCGGTGTCGCTCTTCGTGCTCGCTTCGGGCTTCGAGATAGTTCGCGGCACGGTAGACCTGCTTATCGGCAAGCCCGCCGACCCCGAGCTTTGCGAGAAAATACGCGCGCTGGTGCTTGAGGACGAGCGGATAATCGGCCTGCACGATATGGTGATACATGATTACGGCCCCGGCAACAAGCTCGGCTCGCTGCACGCCGAGGTGCGCAGCGACGAAGATTTTTCGCAGATACACGACCTTGTAGACTGTATCGAGCGGCGGATCTTCAGCGAGCTGAACGTGCGCATGACTATACACATGGACCCGATAGACGTTGACAACGAGCAGGTAAACGCCTGCAAAGATATGGTGCGCGGGGTGATAAAGCAGCTTGACGAGCGTCTGCATATCCACGATTTCAGGCTCGTGAGCGGCGAAACGCATACTAACGTCATCTTTGATCTGGTAGTACCTTTCGATTGCCGCTATACCGACGAACAGTTGAAATTCTACATAGATACGGAGCTGGAAAAAGAAGACAAGAATTACTACACGGTGATAACCTTCGACAGGGATTTTCAGCAAACCTAAAGGAGAAAACTGCTAAGACGAAAGGAGAAAAAATGAGAAAGGATACTATTAAAAAGATAGCCGCATTGTGCGCGGCGCTTGCGATGATGATGGCGGCGGGCTGCGGATATATCGAAGATCTGCCCGCGGATGAAGGTTCGGGCGCGGGATCTTCGCTGGCTGAAACAGTGGACAACGCCGAGGAAAGCGCGGCGGACGATACCGAAGAGAGCGCCGCTGAGGAGAATATGGAAAGCGTTGAAGATACCGAAAGCGCGGCAGATGAGAGCACGGAAAGCGCCGACGAAGCGGAAGATTCTCAGGCGGAGGACGACGCGCAGGCGGGCAATGTTTATACCAACGAGGAGTTTGGCTTCAGCCTGCCGCTGCCCGATGGCGCGGAGTATAACGAGTACGAAGCCGAGCTTCAGCCCTCTTTCGATGACGACGCGGTGCAGTTCCGACCGCTGATGGAAACTATAATTTCGGACAACACGAACATGGCGGTACAGCTTTGGAACACGCAGAAAACGCTTGACGACCTCGTTCAGGCGCGCCGCGACTACGTTGACAGCACAAATTCGCAGGCGGAAGAGCTGAAAGCCGAGGGCACGCCGTACGATACGGCGGAGCTGCTTGAGGTTTCAGACGCGGCGGTCGGCGGCGCGGAAGCGCGCATCGTAACTGAAAGGCTCGACGGCTCAAACGGCACGTTTTACACCCTGCGCGCTTACTATTCACTTGGCGGCGGCAATTACATCTACATTCAGGGCAACTGCTGCGATGAAGCCGCGCTGGCTCAGCTAAAGACCTGCGCCGAGGGCTTTGTGAAAAACTAAATTGCATAAAAAAACCGCTGTTCGGTTTGGTACGGACAGCGGTTTTTGTTTTGCGGTTGGGTGGTCTAGTCGGCAGCAACGTCGCCGCAAAGCCTGTCGGTAACGATGTCGGCGCAGCGCTCGCGGTGGGCGACGTGCAGAGGGTGATCTCTAAACGCGGCAAGCGCTTGCGCGTCGGTGAATTCCGAGTAGAAAACGAGGTCGTAGCCGCCCGCAGTGTTCGCCCCGATCTCGGCGCGGATAAGCCCCTCGATATGCCCGTTCATTGTCGCGACCGAGCGCTGTAAAAACTCGAGCGACTGCTTCTCGCTGTGCTCGGTTTTGACCTTTTCTGTAAAATTCCAGAATAAAATATGCCTTATCATAAAAAAATTCTCCTAACATACGTTTTTATAAATTATACCACAAAACGAGGCATGAGTCAAATCTGAACAAATCGCGTTGCGGAACTGTTGGCACAATTGTGCATTGCGTGGTGTGACCGGCTTAAAAAGATACACAACGGCTAAAATTTGAACATAAAAAAGCACCCCGCACCGCGCATTTTGCCGCACGATATGGGGTGCTTTTGGGCTTTCGCCAGCTGTATTTGAAAAGGGATTATGTGGAAGGCTTATTGAATGGTCAGAAGATGTCGCCGAAAATATCGTCGAAAACGTCCTCTTCGTCGCGCTTTTCGCAGCCGAAAAATCTGCTGTGGATAAGCTCGTCCGCCGCGACTATGAGCGCTACCCCCGCGCCCGTGCAGGCAAGCGCCGCACCCTCGCTGCCGCTGCCCATCTGCCGAAAAGCCGCCAGCCCGAAAACGATAGCCGCCGCAAACAGCGCTATCAGCACCGCCGCCGCTGCGCCGTTTACCCCGCCCGCGGTCTTTTTCGCAGGCTCGCTCGATGCGTCCGATTTGTACGAATTGTAAACTTTCATGACATTTCCTCCCTTATACACCGCACTGTTTTGCGCGGCTCGCGTTGTTTTCTCTTTGCTATGTCTATATTATATCACGTTTGATGTATCAAAATCGGGACAATTAAAAATGCGCGCGAAATTTGTCCGAATGGTTGAAAAACGTTAAAAAATATGGTATAATATTAAAGATAATACCGTGCACTACAATGCAAATACGGCTATCCGTTACAGGAGGGATACCATGATATATCAAAGCATAAAAAAACTGGTGACATACGCTCTGGAAAAAGGGCTGATCTCGCCGCTCGATAAGGTCTACGCGACCAACCGCCTGCTCGAGGCGCTGGCGCTGGATTCTTATGAAGAGCCGCAGGAGGAGTACGCCGAAGTTGACCTAGAGGAAACTCTTCGCGAGCTGCTTGACTACGCCTGCGAAAAGGGTCTTTGCGAAAACAGCGTGGTTTACCGCGACCTTTTTGATACAAAGCTGATGGGTCTGCTAACGCCGCGCCCGTCTTACGTCAATGAAAAATTCCGCGCTGATTACGCCGAGTCGTCCGAAAAGGCTACTGATAATTTCTACCGTTTCAGCTGCGATACCGACTATATCCGCCGCTACCGCATAGCCCGCGATATGCGCTGGAAGACCGCTACCGATTACGGCGAACTGGATATAACGATAAATCTTTCCAAGCCTGAGAAAGACCCGAAAGCCATCGCCGCCGCAAAAAATGCTCCGCAGGCAGGCTACCCTAAGTGTCAGCTTTGCCGCGAGTGCGAGGGCTACGCGGGCAGAGTCAATTATCCCGCACGCCAGAACCACCGCATAGCCGCGATAGATATTCTCGGCGAACCGTGGGGCTTTCAGTATTCGCCATACGTTTACTACAACGAACACTGCATAGTTTTCAATAAAAAGCACACGCCGATGGTGATCGACAAGCAGGCTTTCCGCAAGCTTTTCGACTTTATTCGCCAGTTCCCGCATTACTTCGTAGGCTCAAACGCCGACCTGCCGATAGTTGGCGGGTCTATCCTCGCGCATGAGCATTTTCAGGGCGGCAGATACAGATTCGCGATGGAGAAAGCACCCGTTGAAACGCCCATTAGCTTCAAGGGCTTCGACGACGTGAAGGCGGGCATAGTTAAGTGGCCGATGTCCGTTATCCGTATCAGCGGCGGCGACCCCGAGCGCTTAGCCGACCTTGCCGACAAGATACTTACAGCGTGGCGCGGCTACACCGACGAGAGCGCGTTCATCTTGGCGCAGACCGACGGCGAACCGCACAACACGATAACCCCGATAGCGCGTATGCGCGACGGCAGCTACGAGCTTGATCTGGTGCTGCGCAACAACATCACCACCCCCGAGCACCCGCTGGGCGTTTACCACCCACACGCCGAGCTGCACCATATTAAAAAGGAGAACATCGGTCTGATAGAGGTAATGGGTCTTGCGGTACTGCCCAGCCGTCTGAAAGGCGAGATGCAGCAGCTTGCCGAAGCGATAAAGGCGGGCGCTGACCTGCGCGCAGACCCCGTACTGGAAAAGCACGCCGACTGGGCGGAGGATTTCCTCAGCCGCCGCGAAGTCACCGCGGAGAATGTCGAAGCCGTTATACAGGACGAAGTGGGCGCGGTATTCGCAAAGGTGCTGGAGCACGCGGGCGTTTACAAGCGCGATGAAAACGGCAGAGCGGCTTTCCTGCGCTTTGTGGAATATGTCAATTCTTAACTAAAATATGGATAATTACAGAGGGCGGCGCAGTACCGCCCTCTTTTTTGCGCTAAAATGCCGTGTTTTAGCAGTATGTGACCGTTAATGTGCACAAAAAAACGTACAGCAAATTATAAAAACCGTAAATCTTGGGTGTACAAAGTGCACAAATGAGCGGGCAAAGTATTGACAAATTGGAAAAAAGGAATTATAATGTATTACAAATCAGTAACACCATACAGGAGAAAATAATAAGTTATAGTTGGCAAAATTTGGGGATTATTGATATTAAAACGGAGCAATTAAAATGTACATAAAGTCACTAATGAAAAGATTTGCGGCAGTAGCCGCAGCAGCTGTTATCTCGCTGACGATATTCGGCGGGGTAGGTATAAATGAACAGCCGCTGAAAAATTCGGCGGTGATAAGCGGCTCGGCGGACGATGGCGAGGACTACGATAAGCAGCTCTCAGACCTCGAAAGCAAAAAAGGCTGAGCTGGATAAAAAAAATCGCCGACGCGGGCAGCGACATCAGCGGACAGAAGAAAAAGCTGGAGGCTGTAAACGAAAAGGCAAAGACCATCGAAAAAAAGATCACTAAGCTGAACGACCGCACGGCTAAGCTGGAGGACGAAATGGCGCAGCTCGACTCAGATATGCGCGATACCCAGTATCAGCTAGAGCAGGCGGAGGACGATATAGCGGTAGGCATAGATGAATTTAAGGAGCGTCTGCGCGCAATGTATATCGCAGGCAACGACTCTTACTCGGAAGTGCTGATAAACGCTGATAATTTCTACGATGTGCTTATGCGCGTAGAGCTTGTGAAGCGCGTTGCGGCGCACGATAACGAAGTGATAGACGATCTGCTTGAGCAGAAAGCGAAGATAGAAAAGTATAAGGCTGAGCTTGACGAGCAGAGCGCTGCGCTGAAAGAAAAGAGCGCAGATTACGCCAGCAAGCAGGCTGACCTTGCGAAACAGCAGAAAGAGCTGCTGGATATGCAGAAGGAATACGGCGATTCTATCGAGGCGCTGAGCGGCGACCTTTCGGCTTACCGGTCGCAGGCTGACCAGCTCTCGGCAGAGTATAATAAGGTATCTGAAGCGGCTAAGACCACCACTACTACCACCGCCGCCGCTCCTGAAGATAATAAAGACTCTAAGGACGACAGCTCGGATAAGGACGATTCGAGCAAGGGTGAGAGCACCAAGAAGGATCCCTCTAAGCCCGATAAGACTACTAAGGACGACGACAGCAAGCCGGATACTACAAAGGCTACTGAAGAACCGAAAAAGACCGAGCCTACTCAGACCGAAGCGCCTAAGACTACTACGCCAAAGACTACTACTCCCGCGCCCGAGCCTGAACCGGAGCCGGAGCCTGACCCGACTCCCAGCAACCGCGACCAGCAGATAAGCACTGTGGTAAATTACGCAAAGAGCATGGTGGGCGGCAGATATGTATGGGGCGGCAGCCAGTTCGGCGCTACCGACTGTTCGGGACTTGTGATGCTTTCCTACGCGCAGATAGGCATTTCGCTGCCGCATCTCGCTTCCGCGCAGGCAGGTTACGGCACAAGCGTTTCGTACAGCAATATACAGCCCGGCGACCTCGTATTCTACGGCGGCTCGAGCTATTCCTCGATATACCATGTGGCGATGTACATCGGCGATGGCAAGATAGTTCACGCTGAGTCCTCGGCTACGGGCATAGTTATCTCCTACTACGATTCGGTAGCGAGGTACAATAACGTCACCTGCATAAAGCGGCTGATATAGCTCATAACAGAAATTTTTTGATGCAGACTTCGCAATTGCGCGGGGTCTGTATTTTTTTATGCGAAAATGAAAACAATATGTTAAAATGAGCGAAATCTTGTTGACAAATACCCTGCCGGGGTATATAATAAATATACCTAGAGGGGGTATATTGGAGGTGCATGATTTGGAAGATATAAAAGATATAAAGACGGATAACGCTGAGAGCGCTTGCTGCGCAGAAGAAGCCCCGCAGAACTGCTGCGAGTGCTGCCGACATAAGCACACGCCGCGCGGCGAGCAGGAGATGAAGCAGCTTCGCAACCGCATAAACCGCATCATCGGGCAGATGAACGGCATACAGAAAATGCTGGACGAAAACCGCTACTGCGGAGATGTTCTGACGCAGATAGCTGCGGCGGAGAGCGCTTTGCAGGGGCTGGGCTACCTCGTTTTGCAGGAGCATTTAAAGACCTGCGTATGCGAAGAGGTCGCGAACGGAAACGTCGGCATCATGGACGAAGCGGTAGAGCTTATCAAAAAGCTGAAATGACGTTTTTAGTGATCGAAAAGCTGGTGGATATTTATGGAAAAGAAAAAATTTGACGTTACGGGAATGAGCTGCGCCGCCTGCCAAGGGCACGTTGAAAAAGCGGTGAAAAAGTTGGATGGCGTTAAAAGCGTGAACGTGAACCTGCTGCAAAATTCGATGCAGGTAGAGTACGACGAAAGCTGCGTTTCGCCCGCGGATATGATAGCGGCTGTTGAAAAGGCGGGCTACGGCGCTTCGGAAAAAGCGGCAGGCGGCGCGCAGACGGGCGGCGAAAGCGGCGCGGCAAAATCTAACGCCGCGGAAAAGGCGCTGAAAAATATGAAGCGGCGGCTGATAAGCTCGGTTGTGTTCCTAGTGCCGCTGTTTTACATCTGCATGGGTCACATGGCGGGATTCCCGCTGCCCGCGATACTCAAAGGCCACGAGAACATGATGATCTTTGCGCTGACTCAGCTTCTGCTGACCGTGCCGATAATCGCGCTGAATTTTCACTATTTCAGCAACGGCTTCAAAAATCTGATACGCCGCACGCCTAATATGGACAGCCTTATCGCGCTGGGCGCTGCGGCGGCGTTCGTTTACAGCCTTTACGGCACATATGCCGCCGCTTACTACATGGGCAGGGGCGACCTTTCCGCCGCGCACGGCCACGTTATGGATCTCTACTACGAGTCCTGCGGAATGATACTCACGCTGATAACCGTCGGCAAATATCTTGAAGCGCGCAGCAAGCGCAGGACTTCTGACGCAATATCCAAACTGGTAGACCTCGCGCCGAAAACGGCGGTAGTCGTCCGCGACGGCAAAGAGCAGGAGATACCCGCTTCGCAGGTCGCGGTGGGCGATATTTTCCTGCTGCGCGCGGGCAAGAGCGTGCCATGCGACGGTGTAGTCATAGAGGGAAGCTGCACGGCAGACCAGTCGGCGCTGACGGGCGAGAGCATACCCGTAGAGAAAAACGTAGGCGACAGAGTCATGAGCGCGAGCATCTCTGCGGGCGGATTTGTAAAGTGCCGCGCCGAAAAGACCGAGCAGGACTCCACCCTTTCGCAGATAATCGCGCTTGTCGAGGACGCTTCGGCATCAAAAGCGCCGATAGCGCGCCTTGCGGATAAAATAAGCGGCGTTTTCGTGCCCGTGGTGATCTGCATAGCGATAGTTGCGGGCGCGGCGTGGCTGCTGGCGGGCAAGGACGTTTCCTTCGCCCTGAACATGGCTATCTCGGTACTCGTGATCTCCTGCCCCTGCGCGCTGGGTCTTGCAACGCCTACCGCTATAATGGTCGGCACGGGCAAGGGCGCACAGAACGGCATACTGATAAAATCAGCGGAAAGCCTTGAGACCGCCCACCTTGTAGATACCGTGGTGCTCGACAAAACGGGCACTTGCACCGAGGGCAGACCCGAGGTGCAGGCGGTGTACGCGGACGATCTCGATAAAGCCGAGCTGCTGAGATTGGCAAATTCGCTGGAGGTAAAATCCTCTCACCCGCTGGCGGGCGCTGTTACACGCTACTGCGACAAGCAGTCTGCCGCGCCTTACGAGTGCGAAGATTACGCGGAAACTGCGGGCGGAGGAATTTCGGGCAAGGCGGCGGGCAGGCGCGTGCTCATCGGCAACCGCAGACTTATGGAGCAGAGCGGCGCGGATATTTCGGCGTACTCTGACCGCGCGAACAAAGCGGCGGCGGGCGGCGCGATACCTCTCTACATCGCGGCGGACGGCAAGGCAGTAGGAATGTTCACCCTCGCCGACCCCGTAAAGCCGACCTCGCGCGAAGCGATAGAGCAGCTGCACGGCATGAAGATAAAGACGGTAATGCTCACGGGCGACAACGCCGCTACCGCGGAAGCTATCCGCGCGCAGCTTGGCGTTGACGAGGTGCAGGCAGAGCTTACGCCCGCCGACAAGGCGCGCATAGTAGGCGAGATGATGGCGCAGGGCAGAAAGGTAGCAATGATAGGCGACGGCATAAACGACGCACCCGCTCTCGCCGCGGCAGACGTAGGGATAGCCATCGGCGCGGGACAGGATATAGCGGTAGAGTCGGCGGATATAGTGCTTATGAAGAGCGACCTGCGCGACGCAGCGTCCGCAATAAGCCTAAGCCGCGCGGTCATCCGCAATATCCGCGAGAACCTTTTCTGGGCGCTGATATACAATTCGCTCGGCATACCGCTCGCGGCGGGCGTGTTCTTCCCGCTGCTGGGCTGGAAGCTAAACCCGATGTTCGGCGCGGCGGCAATGAGCCTAAGCTCATTCTGCGTAGTAATGAACGCACTGCGGCTGAACCTTTTCGGACGCGGCAAAAACAGATCGGACAATTCTAAAGATCCAAGATCGGAGGACAAGACTATGGAAAACTCAAACAAGAAAGTAATGAAGATAGACGGCATGATGTGCGGACACTGCACCGCGACCGTCACCCGTGTGCTCAATGAGATAGAAGGCGTGAGCGCCGAAGTATCGCTTGAGGACAAGTGCGCGTACATCACGCTGACGAAAGACGTTCCCGACGAGGTGCTGAAAAACGCAGTCACCGCGCAGGGATATAAGGTCAAGGGGATAAAATAATAGGATAAAATAAGACCAAAAACTCCTTGACAACCCCGCCGAAATCTGATATAATATAGTTTGGACAATATTTAAAAGCTGTGATGGAATTAACCGAGATCATGGGCGGCGTACAGAGAAAGAAGCGTGCTTGCTGAGAGCTTCTGCCGCAGTGTTCGGGGGCTGCTCCGGAGCATCGCCGCAAACGGCTTCTGCCGAAAAGCGGCGGCGTTCGGCCGCGTTAAGGCTAAACGAGTGACGGCGCGCTTTGCGCTGTAATTTGGGTGGTAACACGGAACGTTTTTTGCGCTTCGTCCCATTTCGCCTGCGGGCGGCTGGGCGAAGCGTTTTTTGTTTGCGGCGGCACAGCGCAATTTTATTTATACGGAGGAAGATAAAAATGGAATGGACCAGTTTGAACGACCTCAGAGAGGCGTATCTGAAATTTTTTGAGAGCAAGGGCTGCCTTAGAAAAAAGAGCTACTCGCTCGTACCGCAGAACGATAATTCGCTGCTGCTGATAGTAGCGGGCATGGCTCCCCTAAAGCCTTACTTTACAGGTCAGGAAGTGCCCCCGCGCACCAGAATGACTACCTGCCAGAAGTGTATACGCACAGGCGACATCGAAAACGTCGGCAAGACCGCCCGCCACGGCACTTATTTCGAGATGCTGGGCAACTTCTCTTTCGGTGATTATTTTAAGGAAGAGGCTATCTCTTGGGCTTGGGAATTTTGCGTTGACGTGCTAAAGCTGCCTACCGAGCGCCTTTACGTTTCCGTCTACGAGGACGACGACGAGGCTGAAAAGATATGGCATGAAAAGATCGGCGTGCCGATGGACCATATCTTCCGCATGGGCAAAGAAGATAACTTCTGGGAAGCCGGTACTGACGGCCCTGCGGCCCATGTTCCGAGATATATTTCGACCGCGGCGAAGAGTACGGCTGCGGCAAGCCCGGCTGTACAGTAGGCTGCGACTGCGACAGATATATGGAATTCTGGAATCTGGTATTCACCCAGTTCGAGCGTCACGAGGACGGCACATACACCCCCCTCGCGCAGAAGAATATAGATACAGGTATGGGTCTTGAGCGTCTTGCTGCTATGATGCAGGGCGTTGACTCGATATTCGACGTTGATACCGTAAAGGCTATCCGCGACCACATTTGCAGGATAGCGGGCTGCACCTACGGCGAGGACTACAAGAAGGACGTTTCAGTCCGCGTTATCACCGACCATATCCGCGCGGTAACTTTCCTTGCTTCCGATGGCGTTTTGCCTTCTAACGAGGGCGCGGGCTACGTTATGCGCCGCCTTGTTCGCCGCGCTGTACGCCACGGCAAGCTGCTCGGCATAAACGGCCTTTTCCTCAAAGACATCGTAAAGACGGTAGTAGACTGCAACAAGTGTGAATACAACGAGCTGGAAGAAAAGTACGATTATATAGTTAAGGTTCTTACTAACGAGGAAATGAACTTCAACCGCACCATCGACCGCGGAATGAAGCTGCTGGAGGACTACATCGCCGACCTTACCGAAAAGGGCGAAAATGTGCTTTCGGGCGAGGACTGCTTCAAGCTTTCCGACACTCACGGCTTCCCTATCGACCTTACCCGCGAGATACTGGAAGAAAAGGGTATGACGGTAGACGAAGAGGGCTACTACAAGTGCATGGAAGTACAGCGCACTACCGCGAGAGAAGCGCGCGGCGGCTCGAAATACATGGGCGCTGACGAAACGGTATTCCACCGTATAGATAAAGAATTTACAAGCGAATTTTTGGGCTACGATACTACCGAGGCTGACTCTACGGTAGATTTCGTCGCTAATGACGAAGAGCTGATAATGCGCGCCGAGGCGGGTCAGACAGCATACATCGTTTCCAAGGCCACGCCTTTCTACGCTGAGAGCGGCGGACAGGTAGGCGATACGGGCACGATAGTTACCCTGACCGGTAAGGCGGAAGTTACCGATACGCAGAAAGTCGTAGGCGGCAAGATAGCCAACACCGTAAAGATAACCGAGGGCTATATCGAGGCGGGACAGACCGCGCATTTCTCGGTAGACTCCGAGCGCCGCATGGCCATCGCCCGCAACCACACAGCCGCACATCTGCTTCAGGCGGCTCTGCGTCAGGTACTGGGCGAGCACGTTCACCAGAAAGGTCAGCTCGTAAACGCTGACAGAGTACGTTTCGACTTCTCGCACTTCGAGGCTATCTCGCCCGAAGAACTGGCTGAGATCGAAGCGCTGGTAAACGACAAGATACTCTCTTGCATGGATATTAAGACTCAGGTACTGCCGATAGAAGAAGCGCAGAAGCTGGGAGCTATGGCGCTTTTCGGCGAAAAGTACGGCGAAACTGTACGAGTAGTCAGCATGGGCGATTTCTCGATGGAATTCTGCGGCGGTACTCACCTCAAAAACACCTCGCAGGCGGGCCTTTTCAAGATAATCTCCGAAGGCTCGGTAGCTTCGGGCGTTCGCCGTATCGAGGCTGTAACGGGCACGGGCGTTCTCGCGCTGCTCAACGAGATAAACGCGCGCGTGGCTAAGGCGGCTAAGCTGCTCAAGCTCAACGATCCCGCACTGCTGGCTGAAAGAATAGTAGCCGTGCTCGACGAAAACAAGGAGATGGGCAAGGTTTCCGAACAGCTCAAAAAGCGCATCGCCGACGCTATATTCAGCAACATGACCAAGAACTGCCGCGAGATCAACGGCGTAAAGATAATGGCGAACATGATGACCAACGTCGGCTCGGATATGTACGAGAAATTCTCCGACGCGGTAAAGAACCTCAGTGAGCCTTTCGTACTCGTGATGGCGGGCACTGCCGATGAAAAGCCGAAGTTCCTCTGCGCTTGCTCTAAGGCGGCTATCGCTAAGGGCGCGCACGCGGGCAAGATAGTAAAGGAAGTAGCCGCAGTTACAGGCGGTAAGGGCGGCGGCCGCCCAGAGAGCGCTATGGCGGGTATAGGCGATAAGAACAAGATCGACGAAGCTCTTAACGCACTTGACGGCATACTGGCAAACTTTATAAAGTAAAGGAGCGCTAACAATGAACGATTGCTTATTCTGCAAAATAATCGCGGGCGAGATCCCCTCAAACAAGATCTACGAGGACGAGAGCGTTTACGTTTTCGCCGACATCGCCCCCACAGCCCCCGTGCACTGGCTGGTGATACCTAAGGAGCACATAGCGAAGCTTTCCGACATAAACGATAAGAACAGCGGCGTGGTTTCGCACATCTACGAGGTCATCTCGAAGCTGGCGGCGGAGCACGAGGAGTTCAAGAACGGCTTCCGCGTAGTTTCAAACTGCGGCGAGTCGGCGGGACAGACGGTGTTCCACATACACTTCCACGTTCTGGCGGGAAGAGATTTTGCATGGCCCGCGGGCTAAACTTTGTAAACTGATATTTTCTGCAATGCCGCACGCGATGTGCGGTGTTGCTGTATAATGGCGAAAAAGCGTAAGGAGGGTAAAAAATGGCGGTGCAGACCCCTGCGGAGTGCGCGGCGAACGTGCGCGCTGCTAAGTATGAAAATCTGTATCTGTTTTACGGCAGAGATACGGGCGCGCTCGAGCCTTTTGCCAAAAAGCTGGCGGCGAAGCTTTGCCCGCCCGAAGCGCAGATGATGAACCTGCACATTTTCGACGCGCAGGAGCTGGATATGGAGGCGCTTGCGGACGCAGTGCAGGTGCTGCCGATGTTTGCCGAGCGGGTAGTTGTAACGCTGAACGGGCTTAATATGGAAAATATGCTCAAAAATCAGGCCGACCTGCTGCGCGGTATAGTTGCCGATATTCCCGAAACTACCGTTATGATAATTTCGGAAGGCGGCGAAGAACTGTATAAAAACCGCCGCTCGCTCACCGATAAAAACCGCCGTTTCGCCGACCTTTGTGCAAAGCACGGCGCGGTGTGCGAATTTGCGTACAAAAGCCCCGCCGACTCGGCTAAGGCGATAGCGGCGGCTGTGTCCCGCGCGGGCGCGGCTATCTCAAAGCGCGACGCGGAATATCTGGCGCAGCTCTGCCTTTGCGAAACGGCGCATATCAATATGGAGATAGAAAAGCTGACGGCGTACGCCGCGGGGCGCGAGATAACGCGGGCGGATATTGACGCGCTTTGCGTGCGCAAGATAGAGTCTGACGGCTACACCCTAGCGCTGAATATACTGCGGTCGAACGCGCTGTTTGTCTTTAAGCGGCTCGACGAGCTGAAAGCGCAGAATTACGAGCCTACGCAGGTGCTTTCGATAATAAATCTCTCGTTGGCGGATATTTACCGCGCTAAGCTCGCACGCGCGGCGGGCATGGGCTGGGAGCAGTGCGCACGGGATTTCAAGTACCCGAAAAACCGCGAATTTGCGATAAAAAACGCCTTTTCTGAGTGTGCGAACATACCGCTGGAGCGCATACGCCGCGTGCAGACGCTTCTTTCAGAGTGCGACTACCGTCTGAAAAGCGTATCCATGAACGCTGAGATGTCGGCGCTGGCGGTAGAGCAGTTCGCCGCTTCGGCAATGGCGTAAAGGGGGTCGGCAGAGCTAAGATGTCTGAAAAAATAAAGCTGAAACAAGCGCTGGTGGTAGAGGGCAAGTACGATAAGATAAAGCTTGCCTCGCTGGTAGACGGCGTTATCATCACTACTCACGGCTTCGGCATTTATAAGGATAAAGAGCTTTGCGCGCTGCTGCGCTTTTACGCCGAGAAAACGGGGCTGATAGTAATGACCGATTCCGACGCGGCGGGCAGGCAGATACGCGCGTACATAAAGCAGATACTGCCGAAAGAGCTGCAAAGCCGAGTGCTGAACCTGCATATACCGCAGATAAAGGGCAAGGAGCGGCGAAAAGCTGCCCCCTCGAAAGAGGGCACGCTCGGCGTAGAGGGCATCAGCGCCGAAACGCTGCGGGGTCTGCTGGAAAACGCGGGCGCGCAGCTCGACGGCGAAAGCGCGGCGCACGGCGGCATTACGGGCGGCGATATGTATATGCTGGGGCTTTCGGGCACGGGCAGCGCGGCGGAAAAGCGTGCGCGGCTGGCGGCGGAGCTGGGTCTGCCCGATGGGCTTTCGGCGCATGCCCTGCTCGACGTGCTTAATTCCATGTACACGCCCGATAGTTTGGCGGAGGTGTGCGGCGGGATATTTGCGGAAAGGGAGGACGAAAATGGAGCTGTATAACGTACTTTTTCCATACTTTTTTCTGCCCGTTTTCATGCTTATCTACGCGCTTATCCCCGCGAAACGCCGTCCGCTGCTGATATTCGCGGGCAACCTGCTATTCATATCCGCGGCGGATTGGCGCGGGGCGGCGGTGTATTTCGCATTGCTGCTGACAGCGTATTTCTCGGGCATCGCGATATACAACGGCCGCGCGAAAAAGGACGGCGAAAAGCCGAAGCTCGCGCGGCGGCGGCTGGTGCTTGCGGGCAACGCTCTGCTTTGCGGGGCGGCGTTTTTGATATTCGCGCACGGCGGGGCGCTCGCGCCGAACCTGCCTTACGGGCTGAAACTTTTCGGCGCGGGGGTGATAGCGGCGCACATGATCTCCTACCTCACCGACGTTTATCGCGGCGACTGCGAGGCGCAGACGAAATTCAGCGCGCTGGCGGCGTACACGGGCTTTTTCCCGTCGCTGGGGTTCGGGCCTATACTGAAATACAAAAATTTCCGCAAAACCTTTGCCGAGCCGAAGGTGACGCTTGAGAAAACGGCTGAAGGCGTGCGCTGTTACATCACGGGTCTGGCGGAGTATCTGATGATCGCCGAGCCGCTCAGCCGCGCGCTTGAGGACGTGAAAAAGACCGACTTTGAGAGCGTTCGCGGTGCGCCCGCTTGGCTGGCGGTGATAATTTTCTGCGCCTGCTTCTGCACCACGCTGAACGGTATGCTGAATATGGGCAGGGGCGCGGCGCTGATGCTGGGCTTCCCCGTAAAGCCCGCTTTTCGCCGCAGGATATTCAAAGACGGCGTGAAAAACTCGGTGCGCGAGATGAACATACCGCTTTACGAGTGGTCGCGCGACTATATCGCCGCCCCGCTTCGCAGACTTGGCGGCAGGGGCGGCAAGGCGGCTGCCTGCTGCGGCGTGCTGGTATCGGTAACGGCGGCGGTGATGTGGTACGGCTTTACCGCGGGCTGGCTGGTCTGCGGGCTGATACTTTCGGCGGCGATGATCGCCGAGACAGCGGGCGCGGGCAGAAAAATGCCGAAAACCTTGCGCAAAACGCTTTCCGCCGCGATAATGTTCATATGCGGGGCGGCGGCGTATATTCCGCAGGCGGCGCAGGGAAGAGGTCTGCTGAAAATGCTCAACGCCCCTGCCGCAGGCACGCAGAACGGCTATATAGAGTATCTGGCGGGGATAAGCGTGCCGCTGATAATCATGGCGATATTTACTACAAACAGCATTATACCTACTATATTCAAGCGCGCGGGGGCGGGCTGGTACAGGGTAGCTTTCCCTGTTATCGAGCTGGTGCTGCTGATGATATGCACGGCTTACATGATATACTGACTAAGAAAGGCGGGTGCGGGATAACGATATGAAAAAGGTGCTGAACTGCATAAGCATAATCATGTTTTTCGCGGTAACTGCTATGATAGGCGTGAGCACGGTGTTTTTTCAGCACGGCAAGCCTTTTAAAAAAGCGCTGGAACAGCACGGCAATGTGCGGCAGGCGGCTGAGGACTACGCCGTGAGCAATTTTCCGTTCAAGGCGAACTGGGAGTCGCTCTGCGCGCGCTCGGCTGAGCTTACGGGCATGCGGCAGTTTCGCAGCGTTTATCACGATAAAGAGCGCGATATGCTGGTGGACGTTTTTTCAGATTACGATAAGTCGCGGCGGGATAAAAACGTGGCAGATATTAACGCTTTTTACAAGAAGTACAAGGGTGCTTCGATGTACATAATGCTCGCGCCGACCGCTTCGGGCATATACCGCAGCGAGCTTCCCGATTCGGCGGGGGCGATAGACCAGCAAAAGCTGATCGACGATATTTATTTCGACATCGACGAGGCGGTAAACCCGCTGGACGTTTTCAGCGCTCTATACTCCGCGCGCGACAGCTACATCTACTTCCGCACCGACCCCTACTGGACGCAGGCGGGCGCTTACGAGGCGTACTCGGCGGCTATCGGCAAGATGGGCAGCGCGCCGTATACCCTAGCGAATTACGATATGGACTATTCGCACATTTACTACCGCGGCGAGCTTTCAGCGAAAAGCGGCGTGCGGCGGGTAAGCGAGGACACCATTACCGCCTACCGCTGCAAATACGGCAGCTATGTAAAGTCGGTGAAAATGCTGCGCGACAAGCAGACTTACAGCAAGACCTCGCTCTACAATTCCGCGGGGCTGAACAGCGCCGACAAATACTCCTACTACCTCGGCGCGAGCAATTTCAAGTGCACGCAGGTGGTCACTACGGGCAAAGATCTGCCGAAGCTGCTGATAATCAAGTCGGATTACGCCAACAGTATGATACCTTTTTTAGCGCCGCACTACTCTGAGATAACGCTGGTAGACCCCGGTATGCTGGAGGAGGGCGAGAAGCTGGAGGATTTCGCCGACCCCGCCGACTACAATCAGGTGCTTTTCCTCTACGACGTGCAGACATTCTGCGAAACGGACGAATTTGACAATTTGGATTAACGCAAAAAAGAGCGGGCAGCCTTGTAAGAAAGCTGCGCCGCTCTTTTATATTCGACTTATTTCATTTATCCGAGTTATCTGTTTATCTGTTTATCAGAACGCTGTCTTGTAGATACCGAGGATAGATTCTACTGTGCAGGGTCTGGGGTTGCCGCCAGTGCAAACGTCGTCGAATGCCGACTGCGAAAGCGCGGGGAGGTCTTCTTCCTTAACGCCTATCTCATGCAGCTTTTCGGGGATACCAACGTCCTTTGAGAGCTGCTTTACAGCGTCTACGGCAGCCTTTCTGTAAGCTTCCTGATCCATGCCCGTGGTGTCAACGCCCATCGCTTCAGCTATGTACTTGAACTTCTCGCCGGTGTAAGGAGCGTTGTATTCCATAACGTAGGGCAGCAGTACAGCGTTCGCGATGCCGTGAGGAGTGTCGTAGAAAGCGCCGAGGGGTGAGCCATGCCGTGTACCACGCCAAGACCTACGTTAGAGAAGCCCATGCCCGCGATGTACTGGCCGAGCGCCATATCTTCTCTGCCCTTCGGGTCGTTTTGGCAGGCTGCGCGCAGCGAGCGGGAGATAACCTCGATAGCCTTGAGGTGCATCATGTCAGTAAGCTCCCATGCGCCGAGAGTGGTGTAGCCCTCGATGGCGTGGGTAAGAGCGTCCATACCTGTCGAAGCGGTGAGTCCCTTAGGCATAGAGGACATCATCTGCGCGTCGATAACGGCACTACGGGTATATCGTGGGGGTCTACGCATACGAACTTGCGCTTCTTTTCTTCGTCGGTGATAACGTAGTTGATGGTAACTTCGGCAGCCGTGCCCGCGGTGGTGGGAACGGCGATTATGGGAACGCAGGGGTTCTTTGTGTCAACTGCGCCCTCTAGCGAGGTAACGTCGGCGTACTCGGGGTTCGCGATTATGATGCCGATAGCCTTTGCTGTATCCATAGAAGAGCCGCCGCCTATCGCGATAAGGTAGTCAGCCTCAGCCTTCTTGAAAGCCTCGATTCCTGCCTTTACTACCGCTACCGTGGGGTTCGCCTTTACCTGCGAGAATATTTCGTAAGCCAGACCCGCTTCTTCAAGCAGCTTAGTAACGTTCTGCGCTACGTTGAATTTGATAAGGTCGGGGTCGGTAACTACCAGCGCCTTTTTAAAAGCGCGCTTTTTAGCCTCGGTAACTATCTCGCTGATAGCGCCCGCGCCGAAGTACGAGGTCTCGTTAAGTATCATTCTGTTAGCCATATCAAAACATTTCCTTTCGTCAAGACAGCGGTTGTAAAGCGCGGCTGTCATATATTTTATGTATTTATTATACAACTATTCCTAACAAAATGCAACGGGTTTTGTTGAAAATTGAGCGAAATTTGTGTGAAGTTCCTGTTATGTAGTTAAATGTGTTATATTAGGATACAGCTCAGCACTTGATTTTTAGCGGCGTGGTGTGGTATAATATATGCAAGAATTTTTTTATGGAGGGTAATGCTTTATGTGTACGGCAGCAGTTTATAAAACAGACGATATGTATTTCGGCAGAACGCTCGATTACGAAAGCTCATACGGCGAGGAGATAGCGGTAATGCCGCGCCGCTTTGAGCTGCGTTTTTCCGACGGCAGCGCTTCGGCTGAGCATTTCGCGATGATAGGTACGGCGCACATCGCGGGCGGCTACCCGCTTTATTACGACGCGGTGAACGAAAAGGGCTTAGGCATGGCGGGGCTGAATTTCGTCGGCAACGCCAAGTACGCAAAGCCTGCGGCTGGCGCGAAAAACGTGGCGCAGTACGAGTTCATACCATTTATACTCAGCAGCTGCGAAAGCGTCGAGCAGGCGCGGCGGGTGATAGCGCAGATAGATCTTACCGATACGCCTTTCAGCCCGCAGATGCCCGCGGCGCAGCTTCACTGGATCATCGCCGATAAGCAGCAGACTATAGTCGTGGAATCTACCGCGGAGGGCGTGCAGGTCTACGATGACCCTGCGGGCGTGCTGACGAACAATCCGCCATTCCCCGCGCAGATGTTCCGCCTGAACGATTTTATGCACCTCTCGCCGAAGCAGCCGCGCAACTGCTTTTCCGATAAGCTGAAGCTTTCGCATTACAGCCGCGGGATGGGCGCGCTGGGTCTGCCGGGCGACCTTTCCTCGCAGTCGCGGTTCGTGCGGGCGGCGTATGTGCTGGCAAACTCGGTATCGGGCGGCGGAGAGGCGGAAAACGTCAGCCAGTTTTTCCACATACTCGGCGCGGTAGACCAGCAAAGGGGCTGCTGTGAGGTAGCTGAAGGTGAGTACGAGATAACGATATACACCTCCTGCTGCAACGCGGACAAGGGCATCTACTACTACACCACCTACGGCAACAGCGCGGTAACGGCGGTGGATATGCACCGCGAAGATCTCGATAGCGGCGAGCTTGCGGCGTACCCCATGCTGACCGAGATGGCGGTGAATTTCCAGAACTGAAAGCGCGGATATGTTGCGGCAGGCTAACATGATAATAAACTGTAAATAAAGCCCGCGCCTATTGCAAGTCAGGCGAAAATACTATATAATTATATATGGATCTATATATAAGGAGATAAATTTTCACATGAGAAAAATTGCTGACATTCTGCTGCGCGCGGTGCTTACAGGCTTCGCCATCGCGATAGGCGGCACGGTCTACCTTTCCTGCGGCAACAAATTTCTGGGCGCTTTTCTTTTCGGCACGGGGCTTTTCGTGATACTCAGCTTCGGCTTCAACCTCTTTACGGGCAAGGTCGGCTACGCGGTAGAGCGCGAAGCGGCGTACCTCGGCGAACTGGGGCTGATATGGCTCGGCAACTTAGCGGGCGCGGTGCTGGCGGCGCTGCTGATACGGCAAACGCGCATTGCGGGCATAAGCGAAGGCGCGCGTGAGATATGCCGCGTAAAGCTCGAGGACGGCTTGCTGAGCATTTTCATACTTGCGTTTTTCTGCGGCGTGCTGATGTTCATAGCGGCGGACGGCAGCAAGAACATAAAAAACACGCTGGGGCAGATACTCGCGATATTCCTGCCCGTAGTCGTCTTTATAATCAGCGGCTTCGAGCACTGCGTGGCGAATATGTACTACTTCACGCTTGCGGGCGTATGGAGTATGCGCACCTTGCTGTACCTGCTTGTGATGTCGCTCGGCAACGCGGCTGGCGCGATGATGATACCGCTTTTCAGAAAAGGGTTTGTCAAAACTGAATAAAACACACGGCGCTTCCGCGGGTGCGGGGGCGCTTTTGATATGGGGAGTGCAAAAATTTTGATGGATAAAAAAACATGGCTGCCCGCCGTGATCTCGGTGCTGCTTGCGGCGGGAATGGTCGCGGCGGCGGAGATAACGGGCGAGCGGGAGATAATTTTCCCCGAGATAACGGCTATCGCGATGGGCGCGCTGGCTGCGCCGAAGCAGGTCTGGAACACCTCAAAGCTGCGGCTTTTCGCGGCGGTGGCGCTCTCGGCAGGCACGGGCGCTGCGATAGTACGTCTGCTGCCGCTGCCCTTTTGGGTGCAAGCGCCGCTTGGGATATTCTGCGCGGCGGGGTATATAACGCTGCTCGGCTGCGGATTTGTGCCCGCAATATCCGCCTGCGTTCTGCCGATACTTATGCAGATGGGCGGGGCGGCGTACCTCATCTCCGCTCTGGACATGACGGCGCTGATACTGGGCGTTCAGACGATACTTGAGCGGTTTGGTCTGCGCGAAAAGTGCGGATTTGTACCCGAAGCGCGCACGCGCGGGCTGATAAAACTGCGTGCAAAACAATCGCTGACCGCCGCGGCGATATGCCTTCTGCCCGCATATTTCGGCGAGATATTCATTACCGCGCCGCCGCTCATCGTTGCGTTTTTTGAGCTTAGCAAGCCGAACTCAAAGCCGCGCGGCAGGATTTGGCAGACGGTATTGCTGATAGGCGGTGCGGCTTTCATAGGTACGATAATGCGCGCGGCGCTGAGCGTAGGCGCGGGTCTGCCGATGGCGTTTTCGGCGGCGGTCGCCTGCGGGGCGGTGCTTTGGCAGGTAGATAGGCTGGGGCTGTACTTTCCGCCTTGCGGCGCGATAGCAACTTTGCCTTTTCTGATAGACCAAAGCGCGCTCTGGAAATTCCCACTCGAGGTTCTGGGCGGATACTTGATATTCTGCGCGGCGGCGGTCGTGCTTTTTCGTGAAAAAACTTGACGAAGGAGAAATACAGATGGCTAATAGATATTCAGGCAAAAAAGCCCCCGAGGCATTTCCCATATGCGCCCGCTCGAAGAGCTGTTTCGATGTACACGCTGAAAATTATTGATATTTAGATATAGAAAAAGACCTCTCCCGATTGGTGGAAGAGGTCTTTTTTGCGTATTTTTAGCCCATGTAAAACTCGGTTTTCCAAACGCCTACGCCCGATTCGGAGAGAACACTTCGTCGAGCCGCTCCTGCATCTGCTCAAGCGTCACGCCTTTTTTCATGATGACCTGTATGAATCCGCCGCCGCCTGCGCCGCATATCATCTTGCCGTCTATCAGGTCTTCTATCGAAAGGAATATTTGGTCGATACAGGTGTTGGTACAGCCCTTGTCCAGCCGCTTTGAAAGCTCCCAGTGCTCGTTCATCAGCTTCGCCAAGCCGTCGATCCTGCCTTTTTCAAGCTCAAGCCGCATGAGCACGGCCATCTGCTGTACGCGGTAGAGCACCTCGTTTACATCGGGGTCACCGCCGACGTATTTGCCCACGATGTCGCGCAGCAGGTTTCTCGCCAGCCTGCGCTGACCCGTGTATATCAGCGCGAAACGCTCGTTCAGCTCGCGCAGAGTGCCGTTGTCGATGCGCAGCGGAGTGCAGATTATCTTCTGCTTCAGCGCCTTGTCTGCCGAGACCATCTTTATGCCCGCCGAAGCACCGCCTACCTGATCCTGCCAGCCGCCGCCGGTAGACATTATCTGCTCCATGCAAAGCACGGTGTTGTAAAGTTCGTCTTCAGTGTACTTCACGCCCATGAAGCTGAAAATGCCCTTTACGCAAGCCGCCGCCAGTATCGAGCTTGTGCCCAGACCGCTGCCCTTTGGTATGTCGATAACGCGGGTGTTCATATAAAGTCCGCCGCCCAGATGCGCGCATATCTCCTTTACCGATACGTTTTCCTCGTATGGGATAACGCCGCAGGCGATGAGCGCCGCCTTGTGCAGTGCGAAAGCGTCCATCGGGTCGCTGCAGTTTTGCAGTTTCTTTATGTCGGTAAATTCCTCGTAGCTGCCTACGTCGGTGCTCGCGAGAACCATCTTGCTTTCGGGCAGCTTCTTTATCGTCACCTCTATCGGCAGTTCGCCGCCCAGCTTTATCGCCGCGTTCAGCACTGTACCGCCGTGCTCCATGCAGTATGGCGGTGTGTCAGACCAGCCGCCGCCCCAGTTCACGCGTACCGGCAGCTTCGTAACTACTTCGTCTTTCGCAATAACGTAATCCGCGCGGTAATCGGTGTCTTTCAGCGCCGTGCGCAGTATCGTGTCGCGTATGGTCTCAAAGCAGCGGTCGCAGTTTTTCTCTTCGTCCGTCAGCTTCGAGAGGTAGTAGTAAATGCGTATCTTTCTGCTGAAAGAGCCGAGGTCGGCGCAGTCGAGCTTTTCCGCCATTTTCAAAAGCTTGTTCTTCACGCGCTCGGAAATGCCCGTCTTGAATATCTCCGCCGCCTGCTCGGCGGGCAGGTTCGCGTCTATGGCTTCCAGCAGGCTCTCTATCTTTATCTTGTCGTTCAGCTTTTCCTGCCAGGGCAGTATCGCGGTAACGTCCGCGCCGTTGAAGCTGTCTTTAAGGCTGAAAAGTTCGCCCTTTGCTTCGCCCGAAAGGCTCGCGTTCAGCGCTTCCGCAAAGGTGCGCTCGGCGGGGTAGAGGGGCTTTGTCCAAAGCGGTTCGTCTATCTCTTTGCCGAAAAGCTTCGCTTCTTTAGGGTTATCGTTCACGCCGTAAACGCGCACTACAAATCTGCCGTCGGCGAGTTTCAGGCCGTGTACCACCGTGCCGTCGGGTATAACTATCGGCTTTTCATTCTTGCCGCTGCGCGCTTTGCCTATAGTGCAGCCCGAGATAACGCAGCCCTTGCCGATAACGGCGTTGTGGTGTATGTAGCTGTCTTCTATGTAGCTGCCCGCGCCCACTTTCGCCCGCGTGCTGATGTATGAATTTGAAGCCGCAAAGCCTTCGCCGTGGTAATTGCTGTTGACAACGCCGCGCCAGCCCAGCTCGCCGTAGCTGCCTATGTCCTCGGCGTTTAGCTTCAGCAGCTCGCGCGTAGTGCCGAAGTGCAGGAATGAGGAGGGCGAGAAGCGTATCAGCTTCATGCGGTATCCGCTGAGCTTTTCCCATATCTTTTCGCGCGCCGCGTCAAGCTCGGGGCTGAGTTCGCCCTCGGGCTGCTCTTTGTAAAACTGCTCCAGCGTGCTGTCCTCAGCCAATGGGTAGAGAAAGTCGGCATAGAATGAAAGGCGCACCTTTTCGTTCACCATAGCCGCGAATTTCTCGGGCGTGTCTGCCAGCGAGTATAGCGTTTTTACCAAACCGCCGCTGAATATCACCGCGCCGGTGTCGATGTTTATCATTCCGCGCTGGTCGGCAGCGCCCACTTTTTTGAGATTTTCTACCGACTGCTTGTGCAGGAAACGGCGCACATATCCATCGCCGCTGCCTAAGAATACGCCGTGGTTCTTGCCGACTTCGGCGCTTTCCTTTATTGAAAGCGCAGCCGCGCCCTCTTCGTAAAAGTCGAGCTGAAGGGAGTTGAAGAGCAGCAGCACATCGCCAGAGCAGACCAGCATACCGCTCGAGATGCGCGCGGGTATGCCGCACATCGAGATCATAAATTCGTCAAATAGCGTGCTGCGCCTGCCGTTCGGCAGCATACGCGGCACGGGCGAGAATATTTTTCCGCAGGCGCTGTACTGCGGCGTTCTTTTAGCGTCGCCGCCGCTGTGGAGCACCATTATCCTTAGCTGCGAAATCTCGCGCTCGTCGTGCTCGGTTATGTATCTCAAAACGTTCAGCGTAGCGCCGCCCGAGCCTACCCGCTTGCCCTCGGGGTCGGGGATAACGGCGTACTTCGTCGCGGCGGGCAGCGCGCGGTTTCTCAGCCGCCAGCTTATCTGCTGCTCGTAAGCCATAGCCTGCGCTTCGTTTGAGGCCGAAAGTATAACGTAATCCCATACAGGCAGCTTGTGCGAGTCGTCTGTGCGCTCGCGCCGCAGTATCTCGCTGTAAAGGTCGGTATTGTCGAAATATGACTGCTGTAAAAATAAGTTTTTGTATCTGTTTCCCGTATTCAGAGTTTTGCTCATGCTGTTACCTCGTTTTTAAAGTTCGTATTTTATCTTATCGTGCACCGAAATATCTCTGCCAAGCTGCACTTCGATCATCTCAAGCGTGGTGATCGCGGTCACGGTGTGCTTTGTGCCCGCGGACATTTCAAGCACGTCGCCCGCTTTCACGCTGCACTCCGCGCCGTCGATCACGGCTTTGCCCTCGCCGCGGATAACTGTCCATACCTCGTTTCGGTACTCGTGCGCATGATAGTTCATGCCGTGCCCCGCGTTCAGCGTTACTTTTATGGTAAGGCTTTCGTTCTCGATGTCCAGCACGCGGAAGCTGCCCCATGATTTTTCGGCGAACATGACCTTGTGGTCTAGGGTGTTTACAAAGGGCTTTATGTAGCTCGACTGCTCTTTGTCAGAAACCAGTATGCCCTCGGGGCTTGCCGAAACTACCACGTCTTTCAGCCCCATGCAGAGTATAGGCACGTTCAGCTCGTTTACAACGTGCACGTTGCTGCATTCGTCGTTAAAGAGCGCTTCGCCTACGCTGCGGCTGTCCATCGCCTCGGTGAGGGTGTTCCATGTGCCGAGGTCGCGCCACATTCCCGAAAAGCGCATGACCTCTATCAGCGGCTCGTGCTCTACCACCGCGTAATCGAAGCTTATCTTCTCAAGCGTATCGTAACGCTTGAAAAGGTCGTTGTAGTCCTTAAAATCTATCAGCTCGTGCGCGCGGTCGAGCACATACCCCAAACGGAATGCAAAAACGCCGCCGTTCCAAAGCGCCCCCTGCGATATGTATTCCGCCGCCGTGGCGCGGTCGGGCTTTTCCTTGAATTTGTTCACGCGGCTTATCTCGCCGCCGTCCGCAGGGATAATGTAGCCGTACTTTTCGCTGGGGTAGGTAGGCTCTATGCCCATCAGCACAAGGTTCGCTTCGCTCTCTCGCGCGTAGTCGCCCAGTTTTCCGAGCGCTTCAAAGTAGTCGGGCTCTACATAGGGGTCTACGGGGCATACGACTACCGCTTCTTCGGCGGGTATTTTTTTTATATCGTGCAGATACGCCGCCGCCAGCGCTATCGCGGGGAAAGTGTCGCGGCGGCAAGGCTCTATGCTTATGCCCACTTCGTCGCCGAGCTGGTTGTGTATAGCGCTCACCTGCGATTTCGAGGTGGCTATGGTCACGCTCGCGTTCACGTCGGCGGTCTTTATCTGCCTGTAAACGCGCTGTACCATCGACTCCAGCCCGCCGTCCTCGGTGTGAAAAAGCTTTATAAACTGCTTTGAGCGAATATCGTTTGAAAGCGGCCACAATCTCTGCCCCGAGCCGCCTGATAACAGTACAATGTTCATTTTTTGTTCTCCTATAATATGGCAATGCCGCACAAGCAGTTCATGCCTGTGCGGTGTTGCGTTAAAATTTATCTTTCAGCTCTCATCGGGTTGTTGAGAAAGTCCTCGTAAGCCAGCTTTATGCCGTCTTTCAGCTCGGTCTTGTACGTCCAGCCGAGGTCAGCCGCCTTGCTCACGTCGAGCAGCTTGCGGGGAGTGCCGTTCGGCTTCGAGGTATCCCAGCGAATCTCGCCCTTGTAGCCGATCACCTCTGCGGTAAGCTCGGTAAGCTCTTTTATCGTGAGCTCTTTGCCCGTGCCCGCGTTCACCGTTTCGTTTCCGCTGTAATTGTTCATCAGGAAAACGCAGAGGTTCGCGAGGTCGTCAACGTATAGAAATTCTCTCAGCGGCGAGCCGTCGCCCCAGCAGGTAACGTAGGGCAGCCCCTGCTCTTTAGCTTCGTGGAAACGTCTTATCAGCGCGGGGAGAACGTGGCTGTGGGTAGGGTGGTAGTTGTCGTTAGGGCCGTAAAGATTTGTAGGCATTACGGATATGTAGTCGGTGCCGTACTGGCGGTTCAGAAATTCGCAGTATTTCAGCCCCGAGATCTTCGCGAGTGCGTAAGCTTCGTTGGTCTTTTCCAGCTCAGAGGTCAGCAGGCAGCTTTCTTTCATAGGCTGCGGCGCCATTCTGGGGTATATGCAGGAAGAGCCGAGAAACTCCAGCTTCTTGCAGTCGTTTTTCCAAGCCGAGTTGATAACGTTCATCTCTAGTATCATGTTTTCGTACATAAAGTCGGCGAGGGCGTTTTCGTTGGCAACTATGCCGCCCACCTTAGCCGCCGCGAGGAAAACGTACTCCGGCTTTTCCTCGGCGAAAAAATTCTCAACTGCGTCCTGTCTGCAAAGGTCAAGCTCTTTGTGGCTGCGGGTGATTATATTGGTGTAGCCCTGCTTTTCCAGTTCGCGTACTATCGCCGAGCCTACCATGCCCTTGTGTCCTGCAACGTATATCTTAGCGTTCTTTTCCATCATTTTGAACTGCCCCCGTTTCAAACATTCGCGGCTTTAAGAGCTTTTTCGCGCTTCGCAAGCTCTCTGTCGTGCTTTGCCATTATGTCTATAAGCTGCTCGTAACTTGTGGTCTGCGGATCCCAGCCCAGCACTGTCTTTGCCTTCGTGGGGTCGCCCCAGAGGTTGTCAACGTCGGTAGGTCTGAACCACGCGGGGTTTACGCAAACGAGCATCTTGCCCGTTTCGGCGTCGTAGCCTTTTTCGTCGAGGCCCTTGCCCTCCCAGCGGATAGTTATGCCGTTTGCCGCGAAAGCCTTTTCTGTGAAGTCGCGGACAGTGTGCTGAACGCCCGTCGCGATAACGAAATCGTCAGGCTGCTCCTGCTGCATGATGAGCCACATACACTCGACGTAGTCCTTGGCGTAGCCCCAGTCGCGCAGAGAGTCCATATTGCCCAGCTCGAGGTGGTCTTGCAGACCCTCGGCTATCCTGCCTGCCGCGAGTGTGATCTTGCGGGTAACGAAATTCTCGCCGCGGCGCTCAGACTCGTGGTTGAAGAGGATGCCGTTGCCGGCGAACATACCGTAAGCCTCGCGGTACTCCTTGATCATCCAGAAGCCGTACTGCTTAGCGATGGCGTAGGGGCTGTACGGGTGGAAAGGCGTAGTTTCGCGCTGGGGAACTTCCTCTACCTTGCCGTAAAGCTCAGAGGTCGAAGCCTGATATATCTTGGCCTTTTTCTCAATGCCGAGCATTCTTACAGCCTCGAGTATCCTCAGCACGCCTATAGCGTCAACGTCGCCCGAGTATTCGGGAACGTCGAATGATACCTGAACGTGCGACTGCGCCGCGAGGTTGTATATCTCGTCGGGCTGTACTTCCTTTATAATGCGTATCAGCGAGGTCGAGTCGGTAAGGTCGCCGTCGTGCAACTTTATTTTGTCGATGATGTGGTCTATCCTCGCGGTGTTTGAGATGGAAGCGCGGCGGGTTATGCCGTGTACCGCGTAGCCTTTTTCCAGCAGAAATTCCGCGAGGTAAGAGCCGTCCTGACCGGTGATGCCTGTAATGAGTGCAGTTTTCATGATATTATCCCTCTTTCATAACTTTCGGTTTTTGAGAAGCTTACAAATCACAACATGATTATACACCTTTTTCGCCGCTCGTTCAACCGCTTATCGGGATATTTATTAGCACAATATTGGCTTTATTACGAAACTTTGAATTCTATCTAATATCACCACAGCCGCCGATACTGCGAGGGGGTCATGCCCTCTACTTTTTTAAACAAACGGCTGAAATAATTGGCGTCTTTCAGTCCTACTCGGTATGCTATCTCGTCTACCGTCATATCTGAAAATCTTAATAGATTTTTCGCTTTTGTGATACGAAGCTGCTCGAGATAGGCTATTATTGTTGTTCCGTAAGTTTCGCGAAATATCTTCGACATATAGAATTTATTGATGTAAAACTTCGCCGCCAGCTCGTCCAGCGTCATTTTTTCGGCGTAGTGCTCGTCGAGATAGTTTTTCACTCGGCTAAGCTCTACCTTTTTCTTGGCGGTGAATGTGTTTTCGGGGTTCCACGAGCTTTCCATCAGCTTTGTCAGCAGGGCGCTTAGCTCTTCGTTTATGCGCATATCGCGAATGTAGTCGGCTGAGTCGGCTATGGCGCGCAGGCGCGAGAGATTATCTTTCAGCGCCGCGCAGTTTTGCGGGCGGAAAACGGGTCTGCCGCCGCGCGAGATATATTTTTCGTAAATCGTCTGCATCTGCACGCCGAAAAAGTGGCACCATTGCAGGCTCCAGAGGTCATCGGAGGTCGAGTGTTCGTAGTTTTTGCGGCAGTCGATGAATACCGCGTCGCCCGCTTGCAGGCGGTAGACCTCGCCCTCGTAATCCAGCGTGCCCGACCCCGAAAGCACCACGAAGCAGAGGAAAGAGCGCAGACCGCTGCGCGAGGAGGAGTGCGGCTTTACGGCGGTAAGCGTGCCCGCCTCCTGCAAGTAGAGCAGTGTGCTGCGGGCGAAAGCCGAGGGGGTGTATATCACGCGCTGCGACTGCACGCAGGGGGATTCGTCGGCAAAAAGCTCAGGCTCGGCAAGGCTCATTCTTTCAGCGCTCCTTTCGTTATTTATCATAATAAAGTATAGCTCATTTTATGGAAAATGTCAATAGCCGCACGCCGTATTGACAAGCAGTCGGGCGGCGGCGAGTATTGCGATCTTTGCATTAGGGCGAGAGAGCAGTGACGTAAAAATTATTTTTGATCAAACAGTTAGATATGTTTTTATTAAAAACGATTATAAAATGTATTTTTTGTGATAAGCAGTAGACAAAAGCAGGAAAGCATGGTATAATTATTATGGAAAGTATTTTTAAGCTTTTCAAAATAAATTATAAAGGAAGATTAAGCTTATGGGTCTGTTTGATTTTATAAAAAAATTCCAGTCAGAGAAAAAAGCATAGTGAGAATGTGATTGAATCAGAGAAAAAAGTTGAAGAGAATGCAATCAAAGTCGAAGATAATACGATTAAAGATACTACTCCAAAACGTGAACCCGTATCTATTAAAATATCTATGGAAACTAAAGATATAATTCCAATTGAAGAGAGGATAGCAGGAAAATTGCCAACCTGTGATGGCTTATTCCCGCATGAGATTCTTGTTTTAAGTTATGCAAATACTTTTTTGGCAAATGAAGAAAACACATTTCAGAATTTCTGGCAAATAAAGTATGGCGTTAGTGATGTTCAGAATATACTAGATATGCTTAAAACAAAAGGATATATCCAAATTGGCTCAGTAAAGGATGCCATCTCAAAAGAAAATTTGCCTGTTATAAAAGAAGAACTTAAAAAATATGATTTAAAGTGTACTGGAAAAAAGGAAGATTTGATAAACAGATTACGATCATCTGTTCCCGAGGATGATTTAAGCGTTGCTTTTTCGCACGTACCATATTCATTGACTTCTTTAGGCGAAGAAATAATAAAAAAAAAATATGAATGGATTCCTTATATTCATTCTCACAGTATTGAAAACTTAGATATTTGGACTTTGACTGATTTGATGGAGCAACCTCCATATACAAATTATCGTGACAAAATATGGGGGTATTTAAATAAACAATGTTTGAACTATATGCAACATATGGAATTTGGCATGTATAGTGGTTGCAAATTAACAATGTCAGATTTTGTTGCGGAAGAAGAGAAGTATGATACAGCTTTAGATTTACTATGTGAAGTGATTATGCTTGATTTATGTTGGGAGGCAAATAATAATAGTACATACGATATTTCTCTTATGGCTAATCCAGATTACTTATTGAAGTTCTTCCCTTATGAAAATTCGAAGCTAAAACTACCGCCCGGAATTATAAAAAAGCTGCAAAAATATACTAAAAAATTAAAACTGTCAGAAGATGAATTATATGATTATATGAAAAATGAGTTTAATAAAATAAGCGTATCATTTAATGGGATTTCAAATTGCTTCTGCACGACAGCTAGCGAGGCAATAAGCTTCAAAGGTAGGTTGACGGAAGAACAGAAAGCAAAAGTCAAATTAAGAAGAGTGAAATAATGCGGGCACTTAAATTATATGACATCAAAAACAAATTTTAACAACCACGGGCTGAGGAGCGATTTCCCTCAGCCCGTGGTTTTATCTGCTTCACTTCATCTTCGCGATGAATTCCCGTATCTCGCGCTCGGTGCGCTCTACGTCCTCGTGCAGCTCCTGCGCCGACATTCTGAATGCGCCGCCGCCCATGATTATCACCTGCTCCATGCCGTCTGAGGTAGCCACGCGTACTTTGTGCTCGCGGCTGAGTTTGTGAGCCGTTTTCTCGATGTATGTGTCAGCCGTTTCCGCCTCTTTGGTGTAAACTATGCTGATGTTGTGGTAGTTTTCCACCACGCGTTCCGCCTCGTGCACCTTGTAGGCGTCGAAAACCAGTATCAGTTCGCACTGCTTGTACCCCTGATAATTGCAAAGCCTGTTGACCAGCATACTGCGCGCGAGGTCTAGGCTCTGCGCCGCCGCTTTTTTCAGCTCTTCCCACGCGAATATCATGTTGTAGCCGTCTACCAGCAGGTATTCCTTACCTTTATAGATATGCTGCGGTTTGGCAGACACGTGCTCCTGCTTCTTCGGCGTGCGCATGGCGTAGCGCTTTTCGCGGTCTATCTTGCCGTATGTGCGCTCAAATATCTCCATCAGCTCTTTATCGCTCGCGGCGCGGCGGACGAAATCTTCGGCGCGGCTCTGTGGCTGAGGTTCGGCATCCCTCACACGTCTGCCCTCGGGCGGAATATGAACGTGCTCTTCCACCTCGTCCCACTTCACGCTGTAACCCGCCCCGTGCGAGCAGAATACGGAATCAGCAGTGTTTTCAAGGTCGCTGTCCGCTTCGTAACCGCAGGCGGCGATGACCTCGGCGGCGTTGTGACATTCGCGGTAGCCGTCGGGCATACATATCAGCCTGCCCAGCCCTTTAGTGTAGCCCACCACCTGCTGCTGGTATCCGCGCATTTCCGAAACAGGCGCGCTGCCTTTGAGCACCGCCGTTTCGCCGAGCGTTTCGGGCGGGGCAAATTCGCCGCCCATGTTCTGTATATCCGTTATCGCACGGCCGATGTTCTGCTGCGGAACTTCCAGCGTGAAGCTGTAGTACGGCTCGAGAAGCACGCCTTCGCCGCTTCGCAGACCCTGCCGCACCGCGCGGTATGTGGCTTGGCGAAAATCGCCGCCCTCGGTGTGCTTTAGGTGCGCCCTGCCCGATACCAGCGTTATCTTCATATCCGTGATGGGCGAGCCTGTCAGCGCGCCGATGTATTTTTTTTCGCGCAGGTGGGTGAGTATCAGCCGCTGCCAGTTTCTATCGAGATCGTCCGCGCCGCACTCGCTCGCAAACCGCAGACCCGCCCCGCGCTCGAGGGGTTCGAGCCGCAGGTGTACTTCGGCGTAATGGCGCAGCGGTTCGTAATGTCCGTAGCCGTAGACCTCCTCCGCAAGCGTTTCCTTGTAAGCGATGCTGCCCTCGCCGAAATCTACGTCGACGTCAAAGCGGCGCTTTAGGATATTTTTCAGTATTTCGAGCTGCACTTCGCCCATTATGCTGACGTGTATCTCGCCGAGCTGTTCGTTCCAGTCAACGTGCAGCTGAGGGTCTTCATTTTCCAGCAGGCGGAAGTAGGAGAGCAGGGTGTGCGCGTCGATATTCTCCTGCGGCTCGGCGCGGTAGGTGAGCACAGGCTCGAGCAGCGGCGCGGCGGAGTCAGGTTCGCAGCCCAAGCCCTGCCCCGCGAAAGTGCGGGTAAGCCCCTCCACCGCGCAGACAGCGCCCGCTTCGGCAGCGTCGGCAGAGCGGAATTTCGCGCCCGAGTAAATTCGCATCCTGCTGACCTTTTCTGAAAAGTTTTCGCCCTCGGCGGCGTAATTCAGCAGACTGCGTATTTTTTAGAGTGCCGCTCGTTATCTTCATGAAAGTCAGTCTAGCGCCGCCGTCCTCCGAGATTTTGTAGACCTTTGCGCCGAAGTCGGCGGCAGCCTGCGTATCGTCCGCGCATGGGGCGAGGTCGGCGAGAGCGTTCATCAGCTTTTCCACGCCCTGCGAGCGCAGTGCCGAGCCGAAGAAGCATGGGAAAATATTTCTCTGTGCAACTGCGGCGGCGAGCGTTTGGGTCTGCACATCGCCGCTTTCGAGGAATTCGTTCATGGCGTTTTCATCGTAAACGGCGCAGTCTTCGGCGACCTCATCGGCGGGGCGGCAAAGATCCACAAAGCCCGAGCCGAAGCGGTTCTCTAAGCTTTGCATAACGAAGCTTTTATCCGCGCCGTCGAGATCCATTTTATTGACGAAAACGAAGGTCGGCACGCTGTATCTGCGCAGCAGCCGCCAGAGTGTCTGGGTATGGCTCTGCACGCCGTCAGTGCCGCTTATGACGAGCACGGCGAGGTCCAGCACCTGCAAAGCGCGCTCGGTCTCCGCCGAAAAATCGACGTGTCCGGGTGTATCGAGCAGGGTGAAGCAGGTATCGTTATATCTAAATTCGGCGGGCTTTGAGAACACGGTGATGCCGCGCTTTTTTTCGATCACATCGGTATCGAGGAAAGCGTCGCCGTGGTCTACGCGCCCCAGCCTGCGTATCTCGCCCGCGTGAAAGAGCATAGCCTCAGAGAGGGTAGTCTTGCCCGAATCGACGTGGGCGATTATGCCAATTACTGATCTTTTCATTTTATCTGTCCTATCGAGAATTTGGTGGGCTAAATCATATAGCTATTTTATAGTATAGCATAGAAATTTGGGGTTGGCAAGGGCTGGACTGTTTCAATACCTGTTAAAGAATTTTGAAGTAAATATGTATCTCCCTAAAAATGTATAAATATCTCCCGCAATTTGGGCGCATATCTGCCCCGCACCCGTTGACATTTTCCGCGGCATATGTTATAATGATAAGGTATATTTATAGGCATGATACGGGTCTGTCCATACACTGTGCCTTATTTTAACAGAGGTTTCAATGTCAGGAATTAAAAACGCTTTTAAGCGGCTTTGCAAATTCGCCGCATTTAAAATAGTATACCCCGCGGTCTACCACGCCTGCTGTTTGCGTAAGCGCGAGGAGGGGCTGGTGCTTTTCTGCGAGGTGCGCCACGGCTTTCTTACCGATAGCTACCGCGCGATATATGACGGGCTGAATGAACGCGGCGTGCCGACCGAGGTGTTTTATATCCATAATAACAGCGGCGGGCTTTCTTACCTCGCGCGCTACCTGCGCCTTTGCACTCAGCTGCCTAGGGCGGAAACTGTTTTGGTGGACGATACCTGCAACCTCTTCGGCGCATTTCGCCTGCGGCGCGGCACTAAGCTGATACAGACTTGGCATAGCTGCGGGGCTTTCAAGAAATGGGGCTACTCTATAGCTGGGCTTTCTTTCGGTCAAGACCCCGAAGAGCTGGATAAATACCCCGCGCATACGAATTATACCCTCGTTACCGTAAGCAGTGAGGAATGTATACCCCACTTTGAAGAAGCTTTCGGCTTCACGCCGCCCTCATGCGTAAAGGCTGTCGGCGTTGCGCGGACGGATTGGTTTTTCGACGAAAATAACCGCCGAAACGCTTACGAGCGGCTTTACGAAGTCTGCCCTGCGGCGCGCGGCAAAAAGACAGTGCTCTATGCGCCGACATACCGCGGCGACGCCGATAACGCTCAGCCGCCGAAGATGTTCGACATAGAAAAAATGGCGCGGCGCTGGGGCGAATGTGTGCTGCTGATAAAACAGCATGGTTTTGTAAATACTAAGACCGCGATACCCGAAAGCTGCCGCGGCTTCGCTTTCGATGTTTCGCAGGATATGAAGATAGAGGAGCTGCTTTGCGTTTCAGACGTATGCATTACCGATTACTCCTCGCTGATATTTGAATATTCGCTCTTTGAAAGGCCTATGGTGTTTTACGCCTACGACCTTGACGAATTTTACGACTACCGCGGATTTTACTACAAATACGACCGCGATTTCCTGCCGGGCGATATTGTAAAGACCGAAGCTGAGCTTGCCGAGAGCGTGGCGAGGGCGCTGGAGCAGGGCTGCGATACCGCCGAGGTGCGCCGCTTCCGCGAACGCTTTATGGGCGCTTGCGACGGCAAGAGCGCCGAGCGGATAATCAGCTATATAACAGATAATAATGATAACGATATAAAGTAAAAATATGATTTTCGGAGGAATTTTTAAACTATGAAATTTGGTGTGATAATGCACAAGACTACGCAGAATATCGGCGATGATATTCAGACATTCGCGGCTAAGTGCCACCTGCCGAGCGTAGATTATTTTATCGACAGAGAGTGCCTCGATATTTTTGAAACGCCCGATAAAAAGCCCGCCGCAGTGGTCATGAGCGCGTGGTATATGTGGAAAAAGTGGAACTGGCCGCCCTCTGACTACGTTGTGCCGCTGCTTACCGGCATACATTTTTCCGACCATCAGGCTTCGGAGCAGGCGGGAAGCCCTGTGCAGACCGAATTTCTGACAGGCTGCGGAGCGGAGTATATGAATAAAAACGGCCCCGTGGGCTGCCGCGATATGTACACCTACAATAAATTCAAGTCGATAGGGCTCGACGCTTTCTTCTCTGGCTGCATAACCCTTACGCTGCCTAAGATGGAGATAAAGAAGCCCGAGCGCGAGTACATCTGCGCCGCCGACCTGCCTAAGGACATCCTCGCCGCGCTGAAAGAGCGCATGAAGGGCACGGGCATCGACATAGTGGAAACTACTCACTATAAAGACTACCGCAACAGCAATGCTACTTGGGAGGAGCGCGAGGCGGCTGTAAAAGAGCTGCTGACCATCTACCAGAACGCTAAATGCGTAGTTACCCGCCGCCTGCACTGCGCGCTGCCGTGCCTTGCTATGGAAGTGCCTGTGTTCGTTACTAACCGCCACAAGCGCCCCGTATCGGGCAGATTTGACCCATATTACGACTGGATAGCGAATTGCAGCTACAAAGAATTTCTCGCGGGAAAATTCGATTACGATTTCGCTGACCCGCCCGCTAACGACCCCGCATACCTCGAGGTGCGCAACGCTATGATAAAGTCGATAGACGATTTCGTGGCGAAGTACAAGGACGAGGAGGGCGGCCCCGAGCAGTACAAAAAGACCTCGTACACCGCCGAGGAGCTGTATAAATGGCGCTGCGACACCATGCGCGACTGCATGAACCGCTGGTTCGACATAACGGTGGCTGAGGAGAAAGAACTTAAAGAGCTGCGCGCTTTCAAAAAGACTCACGAAAACGAGCACGCTAAGCTCATGCAGTACAAGGCGGAAAGCGAAAGAAGCAAAAAGATACTGGGCTGCCGCAGCGTAAAACTGGCTATAAAGGCGCGAAACGCTTTCATGCCGAAAGACAAAAAGATAAAAGTATAATAGTAAAAAAATAAGATAAACGGCAACAAACAGAACAAAAAAAGAAGGGGACATTTCTGATATGAAGTTTGGCGTTATGATGCACAAGCATACGCAGAATATCGGCGACGATATACAGACATTCGCGGCGGCGCGGCTGCTGCCCGAGCTGACATATTTTCTCGACCGCGAGCGCCTTGACAGCTTCGTTACCGATGACGGCGAGCCTGCCGCGGTGGTGATGAGCGCGTGGTATATGTGGCACAAGTGGAACTGGCCGCCCTCAAAATACATCATGCCGCTGTACGTCGGTATGCACTATACTGACAACGAGCTGGCGCAGCAGGACGGCTCGCCCGTAAAGACTGAGTTTCTTACAGGTATCGGCAAAGAGCATTTCGACGCTTACTCGCCGGTAGGCTGCCGCGACACATACACCGAGAGAACTTTCAAAGAGCTGGGCATAGACGCGTATTTCTCGGGCTGCATAACCCTTACGCTGCCGAAAATGCCGATAGTAAAGCCTGAACGTGAGTACGTTTGCTGCGTAGACGTCAGCAAAGCCGCCGCAGAGCACACGCGAAAGCTGCTCGAAGGCACGGGCATAGAGCTGCGCGAGATAACGCATTATAAAGACTACCGCAACAGCGATGCGACATGGGAAGAGCGCGTGAAAAACGTTACCGACCTGCTGACTGTTTATCAGAACGCTAAGTGCGTTGTAACACGCCGCCTGCACTGCGCGCTGCCTTGCCTCGCTATGGGCGTGCCGGTGCTCACGCTGAATAACGAAAAGGCGGGGGCGGATATACGCTTTGAGCCGTATTACGATTGGCTGCACAACTGCTCGCGCGAGGAGTATATATCGGGCGAATACGATTACGATATTACAGACCCGCCCGCGAACTCCGAAAAGCATTTGGAGTGCAGAGAGCGCCTGATAAAGACCGTTACGGACTTTGCCGAAAAGTACAAGGATATCCACGGCACAGCTGAGGAGCTTGCAAAGACGGCTTACACGCAGGAGCAGCTCATAAACTGGCGGCATGACACCATGAAAAACTGCATGGATCGCTGGCTGTACGTCACGCGCGGGCATATACATACCATCGCGAAGCTGGAGAAGCGCTCGGCAAAGCTAGACGAAGAGAAGAAAAAGAGCGCCGAACTGAGCAAAAAGCTGGCGACGGAGAAAAAGCTGACGGAGGAGCAGAGCAGGCGCATAGCCGAGCTGGAAAGCAAACTGGCAGCCGCCGAGAGCGGGCTTGCCGAGAGCGAGAGGCAGAACAATCGCATGAGGAAAATAATCTCATGCCGCTGCGTAAGGTACTCGGTGGCGGCGCGCAACGCCTTTGTCAAGAAAAACAAGAAAATAAAAATAGACGATATATAAAAAAAGTAAAGAGGTAATTTGAAGATGATATACGGAGCAATGCTCGCAGGGGGAAGCGGCACAAGAGTTAAAAGCTCAGACGTGCCGAAGCAGTTTATAGAGATAGGCGGCGCACCTGTGATAATACACACGCTGAACAATATGCTGAAAGTGGAAAGGTTCGACCTTATCTACATCGCCTGCCGCGAGGACTACATCGAATATCTGAAAAAGGCTGCCGCCGAGCACGCGAGCCACCCCGAAAAGGTGCGCATAATAGCGGGCGGAAAAGAGCGCATGGACTCTATACGCTGCGTTACCGACGCGATAGAGCGCGACAACGGTATAGGCGAGGAGGACGTTATAGTTATCCACGACGCCGTAAGGCCTTTCGTTACCGAAAAGATACTTAACGACTCTATCGACTGCGCGGCTAAGTACGGCGCCTGCGTATGCGGTCTGCCCTGCGCGGACACTATACTGCATTCGGTAAAGGGCGACGTGGTAGACGACATACCCGCCCGCAGCGAGCTTTTCTGCGGACAAGCCCCCGACAGCTTCCGCCTGCACCACTTTATCAAAATGCAGGAGAACCTTACTCCCGAGCAGAAGGAGAAGATAACGGGAACTTCGCAGATATGCACCATGAACGGCCAGCCCATATACATCATAGAGGGCGACGCCATAAACTTCAAGATAACTACCGACAGCGACTTGCTCATGGTAAGAACGCTGATGGGTGAAAAAGTATAAACCAAACATTCAGTTTTTAGAAAGGAAATCTGAAATGAAAAGTCTTATCGATATTCCTGAAAAGATGAAAGCTCTCGTGCTTCACGGCGTGGGAGATCTGCGGTACGAGGAGATAGACGTGCCCGAGCTGAAAGAGGGCACTGTGCTGCTGAAAATAAAAGCCTGCGGCATATGCTCAAGCGATATACCCAGAATATTTGTAAACGGCACATACCATTTCCCGACAGTGCCGGGCCACGAATTTTCGGGACAGATAGTAGCCGTGGGCGACGGCGTAGACGAAGCCCTGCTCGGCAGAAGAAGCTGCGTATTCCCGATGCTGCCCTGTCGCACCTGCAAAGCCTGCGGTATGGAAGAGTGGGCGCAGTGCTCGGGATACAGCTATTTCGGCTCGCGTCAGGACGGCGCATTTGCCGAATATCTCGTAGTGCCAACATGGAACTTAGTGCCTTTTGCAGACACGCTTTCTTACGAGGAAGCCGCGCTCTGCGAACCTGCCGCGGTATCGCTGCACGCAGTGAACATCTCGCAGGCGGCTGAGGGCATGAACGCGGTGGTAGTCGGCACGGGTACTATCGCATTCCTCATCGGCTCTTTTGTAAAGGCAAAGGTCGGCGAGGGCAAGGTCATTATCTGCGGCAGAAGCCAAAACAAGCTGGACTACGCGCGCGACCTGGGCTTTGAGACTATCAATACATCTGAGGAAGCCATCGCCGAAGGCGTAAAGCGCATAACGGGCAGCGAGGGCGCAGACGTAGTTTTCGAGGCGGTAGGCTCTAACGCGGCTATCGAGAACGCCATAAAGGCGGCGGGCGCGCTGAGCAGAGTAGTGCTAATAGGCAACCCGACCGAAGACCTGCATATAGAGAAAAACGCCTACTGGTCTATACTGCGCAAGCAGCTTACGGTATGCGGCTCTTGGAACTCTAACTACAACAGCCGCGTAAACGACTGGGCGCAGGCTCTCGAAATATTCGAGAGCGGAAAACTGAACCTCAAGGGGCTTATCACCCACACGTTCGATATGGCTGATAAGGACAAGGCTTTCGACACGGTAAGAGATCCTAAGCAGTTCACGCTGAAAGTAATGTTCACTATGGACTGACTGAAAAACTGATAAACTGATAAACTTGCTGAAAAAGGAAAAGAAAAAGGAAGAGTAAAAAGTAATATCATGGAAAGCTTCAATTTTTATAAAGTTACAGAGATAGAAGAAATTGAGGACAGAAGAAGAGCGATAGAGAAACAAACGAAGAAAAAAACACGGCATTCGCGGTGCTCGAGAAGATAGAGTTCAAACGCGTGATAATGAACATCGGCGGCAGGCTGGTAAACGCCGACCCCGCCAAGCAGTACGGCGCACGGTTCGTCACCGCCGATAGAAAGAAGATGTTTTACCCCGCGCATTTCGACATTGATGGCGACAGGTTCACCCTTTCGATGAACATAATGTGCTCTAATGGCGAAGCGCCGATAGCCACGGGCGAGTATTTCCTCGTGATATTCGAGAAGTACAAAGACCACCGCAAGGAGATGGGCTACAAGCCTACTAAGACGAGCGAAACGGTAAAGCGCAGCGGCGTGGTGTACAAAATGACCTACGATGAAAAGGGCAATACCACCGCGAAAAAAGCGCTCACCCGCGAGCTTTCCTGCTACATCGACCCCGAGCTGGGCGGTATGTGCACGGATACTGAGGCGAACCCCTGGAATTTCAAGCTGCGGCGCGGCGCGAACAACCTTTTCTACGCCGAGTCGCGCATAGATATGGACACCGCCGAGTATTACCTGATGGTAGAGTACAAAGAGCCTGCGAAGCCGCTCGGATTTATCGGCAGGCAGAAAAAGTACTGGGGCGGCAAGGTCAGCAATATGAAAAAAGACCTGAACGCGCTGAACCTTTGGGGATTTACACACCTCTTCAAATTTTTCTGCAAGACGGCTAAGCGAAACGGCGATATCATCCTCTTCGCTTCCGGCTCGCGCGCGGAGATAGGCGGCAATGAGGAATTTATCTACAAGAGAATGCTTGAGAGGGGCTTGGATAAAAAATACAAGTTCCGCTTCGACTTCAAAGCCAGCATAAATCAGTCCCGCCCCGCGTGGAAGATGGTGCGCTTCGCCTACTACCTCGCTACTTCGGATATTATCTTGATAGACGATTACTACCCCGAGATATACAAGGTGGATTACCCTAAGACCACAAAGATACTTCAAGTATGGCACGCCTGCGGAGCTTTCAAATCGCTGGGATTTGAGCGACTGGGCAAGCCGGGCGCGCCGCCGTTCAATACGCGCGTGCATAAGTGCTATACGCACGTTCCCGTAAGCTCGTACCATTCGGCAAAGCACCACGCCGAGGGCTTCGCGATAGACGAGAGCAAGTTCTACCCCGTGGGCATACCCCGCACGGATATTTTCTTCGACGAGGAGTATAAAAAGACTACGCGCGAGAAGATGCTGAACGAGTTCCCGCAGTGCAAAACGGCTAGCACGGTCTACCTCTATGCGCCTACCTTCCGCGGCACTAACGCCACCGACGCTTATTTCCCGTTCGATAAATTCGACCTCGAGCGCTGGGGAGAGTTTCTGGAGCAGACCGGCTCGGTGCTGATAATAAAGCTGCACCCCTTTGTAAGCAAGCGCGTGGAGATACCCGCGAAGTACAAAGACCGCATACTCGATGCTACCGATTACCGCGAGGTAAACGATATACTCTTCATCATCGACGTGCTGATAACCGACTATTCTTCGATAATCTACGAAACATCGCTGCTGAGAAAGCCTATGCTTTTCTTCGCTTTCGACCGCAGATATTACGAGCTTACCCGCGATTTCTACGAGCCGTATGACCAGCTAGTGCCGGGCAAGATAGTTTCCGACTTCGACGAGCTGCTCGAAGCTATGAAGAATAAAGATTACGACTTCCACAAGATGGACGCATTTATTGCAAAGAATTTCACATATACCGACGGAAAAGCTACTGACAGAGTTATCGACAGACTGATAATGGGTCTGCCCGATGGCGAAAGCAAGGCTAAGTAAGAAAGGATAAAAATATGCAGAATAACGATAAGGGCATCATTTCGGTATCAATGATGTGCGTAAGGCTCGACCTTACTATGGATTACCTCGAAGCTTTCAAGCGCAGCGGCGTTGATATGCTGCATATCGACGTTATGGACGGTACTTTCGTGCCGAATATCACCATTGGCGTAGACTATGTAAAGCAGCTGAGAGAGATAAGCTCCTGCCCGTTCGACTTCCACTTCATGGTAGAAGAGCCTGAGGAGAAGATGAAGTGGTTCGATATTCGCGAGGGCGACTGGGTATCGGTACACTGGGAGTCTACAAAGCATATCGACAAGTGTATGCAGTATATAAAGAGCCGCGGCGCAAAGGCTTGCGTAGCGCTAAACCCCGGCACGCCTATCTTCATGATAGAGGAGATATACGATTACCTCGACGGCGTACTGCTGCTCAGCGTAAACCCCGGCTTTGCGGGTCAGAAGATAATCCCCTCCGTTATCGAAAAGGTGAAGAAGATGAAAGCCCACCTCAAAGAGATAGGCAGAGAGGATATAACGATAATAGCCGACGGCAATATGTCGAACGAAAACTCTAAGCTGATGTACGACGCAGGCGCGCGCATATTCGTAGCGGGCACTTCGAGCATAGTAAAGAACACGATAGAGGGCGTAGACGACCGCATAGCCGCCATGAGAAAGAGCATTGGCTACTAATTACTAAATACGCATTTGCATTTACAGCCGTTCCGCAAAAAGCGCGGGGCGGCTTTTTTGCGCTATTTTTTGTCATGTCCCGCCGCAGATGAATAGTATAGAGCATAGGGCAGGGCGGGGGGGTGAGATATATGGAGATACTGCTTGCGGCGGCGTGCGCGGGGCTTGTGAACGGTCTGCGCTTTTTCAAGGTGATATGCAGAAGAGGGTAACGGGCAAGTTTGCACACCCCTAAGCACAATTTTCTTATTTTGCAAACTAAGCTGAAACCCTTGATTTTACTGGGTGTTTCTTAGTTTGCACGTGTTCGTTTCGTGCAAACTAAAGCGTATTTCCAATTTCATACTTTGCACGGGATAAAGGCGTGCAAACTTTGCAGACCCTTGATTTTGCTGGGTTTTCTCTTACTTTGCAAAATAACTTTATTGACTGTGCCCCATCTGCACTGATGGGAACGCAAAAAAGCTCTTCTCAGCGTTTGCCGAAAAGAGCTTTGTGTACTTATTTTATTTTGCGTATCAGCTTTCGCTTTCTTCCGACTCGTGCTCTTTCTTGAGCTTCTCGTACTTCTCGGTGTGGTGTTTCAGCTTGCGCTCGGCGTAGCCCTCTTTTATCTGAGCCTTGCCGCGCTCTATCGCAAGAGCGTTGTCGGGAATGTCTTTGGTAATGGTAGAGCCTGCCGCGGTGTACGCGCCCTTGCCGACCCTTACGGGAGCGACGAGGTTGGTGTTGCAGCCGATGAATGCGTTGTCCTCTATTACGGTGCGGAATTTCTTATCGCCGTTGTAATTTACAGTAACTACGCCGCAGCCGAAGTTTACGTTAGCGCCAACGTCCGAGTCGCCGATGTAGGTCAGGTGCGCTACCGCCGTGTATTCGCCTATTGTGGAGTTCTTTATCTCTACAAAATCGCCTATCTTCACGCCGCGCTTGATGTGGCTGTTGGGGCGAAGCTGTACAAAAGGCCCTATCTTCACGTCGTCCTCTATCACCGACTCGTAAGCCTGCACGTTATTGAGGTTCACGTTGCTGCCGACTTTGGTGTTCTCTATTATGCAGTTGCAGCCTATAACGCAGTTTTCGCCTATCTCGGTATTTCCGCGCAGTATTACGCCCGAGTGGATTATAGTGCCCTGCCCGATGGTGACGTTGTTGCCTACCGATACGCCGTCGGTGCAGCAGAACTCTATGCCATTATCCAGATGTTTGCCGATTATCTCAGCGCGCGCGGCGTTGTTCAGCTCCAGCAGAGCGCGGCGGTCGTTCGCGCCAAGCACCACGTTCGGGTTGTGCGACATATACGCGTCGGCAGTCCTGCCCTTTGCTATCAGCAGCTCTATGCAGTCGGTGAGGTAATACTCGCCCTGCGCGTTGTCGTTGCCTATCTCGCCCAGTACTTCGAGCAGCTCGGCGGTCTTGAACCAGTAGCAGCCCGAGTTTACTTCGGTTATGGCTAGCTGGTAAGGCTCGCAGTCCTTATGCTCTACTATGCCCGCAATGCCCGTATCGGTGCGGATAACTCTTCCGTAGCCGGTAGGGTTCTCTATGCGCGCGGTGACTACCGTAACTGCGCTGTCGTTCTCGATGTGCTGCGCCAAAGCGCTGTTTATAGTTTCGGCGTCGATGAAAGGCGCGTCGCCGTTCAGCACCAGTATATTGCCGTCCATGTACTGCTTTAAGAAGTCCTCAGCCTGCATTACCGCGTGGCCGGTGCCCAGCTGCTCAGCCTGCAGTACCGTAACTATCTCAGAGCGCGAGCTGCGTGCGGATATGTACTCGTCAAGCATTTCGCCGCGATAGCCCTTTACTACGCATACGTTTGCTATCTCAGCGTTTTCGCAGGCGGTTATCACCCATTCGAGCATAGGCTCGCCCAGCACGCTGCAAAGCACCTTCGGCTTATCTGATTTCATTCTTTTGCCCTGTCCTCCCGCGAGGATCACTGCTGCATTTACCATAATATATATCTCCTTGGATAGAATTATTTGCTTACCTTATATTATAGTACAAAAACGTTTTCAAGTCAAGGATAATTTATTTATCAAAAAAATCCGCAAAGTTTGTTAAAAATATATTGACATAGAAAAAATGTTATGTTATAATCATAATAGTGAAGTACTCGATATATGAATAAATTTACATTTGAAAGGAATTGATAATATGTTTTGCAGATCTTGCGGAGCAAATAACCGCGACGGAGTAAAATTCTGCTCGCAGTGCGGCGCTCCCCTTGACGACCCTCAGCAGGGCGGCGGTATGAATATGAACCAGAATATGAATATGAACGGCGGCATGAATCCTCCCCCTTACGGTGCACCCCAGCAGTTCGGCTTCGGCGGAAACTCCTTTGCGGGCACTTTTAAGGAGAGAAATATAGCGCTTTGCATATTGTTCTCCATCATCACCTTCGGTATCTACACCCTGTACTGGTTCTTCACTCTTACTGAGGATACCAATAGGATTTCCAACGACCCCGCGCCTACTTCGGGCGGTATGGCTCTGCTTTACTCGATAATCACCTGCGGCATCTACGGTCTGTACTGGATGTACAAGCGCGGCGCGATAATCGACGACTATAATATGAGAACGGGCAAGGGCTCTACCAGCAACGCTATCATCTACCTGCTGCTCAGCATTTTCGGCTTCGGCATTGTTTCTTACTGCCTCTGCCAGAATGAGATCAATAAGATCAACAGCGGTTTTTGAACCTTAGAATTTGAATAAAAGATCTGCCGCTCACTTTTTACAGCGAGCGGCTTTTTTATCGACTTTTTACGGAGGTAAGGGCACTTGGCGAAAAATGCTGAGATAAAGCGCGAAAGGCGCGCGCGCTTCGCGAAAAAGCTCGCCGTATGCGCCGCAGTGCTTGGCGGGTATTATATTTTTGTGCGGCTTACAGGGCTTTCGCTGCACTGCGTTTTTCAGACGGTGACGGGTCTGCGCTGCCCCGGCTGCGGGATAACGCATATGCTGCTGAGCGCCGCGAAGCTCGACTTCGCCGCCGCATTCGCCTATAATCAGGCGCTCTTCATACTACTGCCGATAATGGGCGCGCTCGCCGTGATAAAGCTCATCTTCGCCCCCGACTGGCTGGAGGCAAACAGCCGTGCGCTGGATCATTTGGTGCTTATAGCTTTGATAGCGCTGATGATTTTCGGCGTGCTGAGGAATATCCCCGCCATAGGGCTGTAATGCTGTAAAAAAATCGTAATTTAAGCGTTTGGGCAAGATTGTCCTATTGCTTTTTTTGTCGAAACATTGTATAATTATATATAACAATTGTTTACTTGAACCAACAAAAGATGTGACGAAAGATTAGGAGAAAAATAAGATGAATTTGTTTCTGATACTCGCTTTTCTGTTTATGTCGGGAAGCCTTATCGGCTGGTCGATAGAGCTTTTTTACCGCCGATACTTCGACCCTACCAATAAAGAGCGCCGCTGGATAAACCCCGGATTTCTCACCGGCCCGTACCTGCCGCTTTACGGCTTCAGCCTTATGATACTTTTCTTGCTGGCTTCGCTGGAAAAATATGTGCCTATACAAAACGACGTGGGCAGAAAGCTTGTGCTTTTCTTCATAATGGCGGTCTGCATCACCGTGGTGGAGTATTTTACAGGTCTGATATTCATAGTGAAAATGAAGATAAAGCTTTGGGATTACACCGAGAATCGGTTTAATGTAAAAGGTATAATCTGCCCGCTGTATTCTTTTTACTGGATGATACTCAGCGCGGTGTACTATTTCCTGATAAACCCCTATATCCTCGAAGCCCTGAAATGGCTCTCTGAAAACCTCGCATTCTCATTCGTGGTAGGCTTCTTCTTCGGAATATTCGCGGTAGACCTCGGTATATCGCTGAAAAATCTGATAAACATTCACGATTTCGCTAAGGAAAACGAGATAATAGTTCTCCTCGACGAGCTGAAAAAAGAGATACGCGTATACAAAGAAGATAAGAAAGAAAAAGGCAGGTTCACCCTTATCTTCCGCTCTTCCGACAGCATACAGAACCACCTGAAACGCTACCGCGACCTGCCGCAGTACGTCAAGTACAAGCTAAAAAAAATCCCCCACCGCGAAAAAACTGACAAGAAGTAATTTTTGTAAGAAATGAATTGTTAATAAAGTATAAAAAGTTCAGAATTCGTGAAAATGCCTATTGCAATGCGCGGGGAAGTGTGGTATAATATAAAATGATATATTGACCAATAACCGCGTTTTTGCGATAAGGGAAAGGTGTGAAATTTAGAAATGAGTACACTGAGATAGTTGCAGGCGTAATTCTTATCCTCGCGAGCATCGTTATTATCCTCGTTGTTCTGGTGCAGGAAAGCAAAGAGCAGGGTCTGACCTCCGCTATCGGCGGCGGCTACAACGAATCCTTCTACGAGGGAAATAAGGGCAGAACGAAAGACGCCAAGCTCTCAAAGTTCACAAAGATAGCCGCTGCGCTTATCTTTATCATCACTATCGCGACAAACATCGCAATCTCATTTACAAAGTGACCCCAAAGCCCTGCGAGCGCAGGGCATATTTTTGCGTAAAATCGGCGTAAGGCTGATATGATAAGGTATTAAATAAGTATGAAAAAAGGCGCGGCAGGGTGCTGCGCTGATGGTTAGGAAAAGAGGTAAAAAAATGAAGAACGAAAAAAACGAGTATGAAAAGAAAGTGCTGGAGCAGCTCAAAAAATTCGGCGGTTCGGCAAAAAGCTTCGACGATCTGTACCGCCCGCTGAAAAAATATATGCGCAAGGGAGACCTAGACCGCGCTCTCGGCGCGCTTGAAAGACAAAATAAGGTGGTGTATTCCAACCCCGGCTACGCCATAGTTTCAAAGAAAAATCTTATACCCTGCACCGTTTCGCGGCTGAAAAAGACTTTCGGCTTCGTGCGCTCTGACGCCGACGATAAGGAGTATTTCGTGGCGGGCAGATATTTGAACGGTGCTATGCCCGGCGACAAAGTGCTCGTGCAGACCTACGTCGGCAGAAACGACCTAATAGAGGGCAAGGTGGTAGAGATAACCGAGGAGAATTTCTCGCGCTTTACGGGCAATATCGTGAACGAATTCGGCGAGCTGAAACTTGTGCCCGATACCCTCTCGAAGTACGCGATGAAGATAGAGGACGCGGGCGATTTTAAGCTGCGCGAGGGCGACAAGGTGCTGGCTGAGGTCTGCCATAGGGGCAGAAGCCACGCCGACCATAAGTGCCGCATAATCGCAAGCTTCGGCAGCTCGCTGAAAGCTTCGGTCTGCGCGATGAGCGTGCTCGAGCTGAACGGCTTGACGCCGATATTCCCGCCGGAGGTGATCGCGGAGGCTAAGGCAGTGTCCGACCAGCGCAGCGTTTCTGCCGAGCTTCCGCATAGGCTCGACCTGCGCGGTCTGCCTATCTTCACGATAGACGGCGCGGCTACTAAGGATATAGACGACGCTATCTCGGTAGAAAAGACCGAGAGCGGCTATAAGCTGGGCGTGCACATAGCCGACGTTTCGCACTATGTAAAGCCGAAGAGCGAGCTGGATAACGAAGCTTTCAAGCGCGGAACGAGCGTTTATTACGCCAACCGCGTTATACCCATGCTGCCGAAAGAGCTTTCAAACGGCATCTGCTCGCTAAACCCGCAGGAGGACAGACTGGCTTTCTCCGCGCTGATGGAGCTTGACCGCGACGCCAATATCGTCAGCTACAAATTCGCCAAGACGGTGATACGCTCGCGCGTGAAAGGCGTTTACAGCGAGATAAACGAGCTGCTCGAGGGCTACAATTCCAAGGCGCTTTGCGAAAAGTACGCCGAGGTGCTGGACGTTATCCCAGTGATGAACGAGCTTGCGCAAAAGCTGCGCGGCAAGAAGATATACCGCGGCGCGCCGCAGATAAGCACCGTGGAAAGCGAGCTGATTATCAACGACGAGGACTACTGCGTTGACGTAAAGCCGCACGAGAGCGGTATCAGCCAGGAGATAATAGAGGACTTTATGCTCTGCGCCAACGAGTGCGCGGCGAAATTCGGCAGCGAAAACGGTCTGCCTTTCGTATACCGCATACACGAAGACCCGCCTGCCGAGCGCGTAGAAACGCTGAAAATGGGTCTTACCGAGCTGAATATACCTTATAATTTCGACGACGGCGTAAACCCCCGCACCCTTTCGCAGATACTCGAGGGCGTTCGCGGAACCGATAAATTCCCCGTGGTGAATAATCTGGTGCTGCGCAGCATGGCTAAGGCGAAATATTCCGCCGAGCCGGTGGGCCACTTCGGACTTGTGCTCGCGGACTACGCGCACTTTACCTCGCCTATCCGCCGCTACCCCGACCTTGCGATACACCGCATAATGAGCGACTTTCTGGCGGGCGGCAGCGACGCTAAGTGCCGCGAGAGATACTCTAAATTCGCATACGCCGCGGCCGACCACGCTACCGAGACCGAGATAATAGCTATGCAGACCGAGCGCGGCTGCGAGGACTGCTACAAGGCCGAGTTTATGAAATCAAAGCTGGGCGAGGTGTACGAGGGCGTTGTGGTATCCTGCGTGCCGCACGGTATGTATGTGCTGCTCGACAACAGCTGCGAGGGTCTTGTGAAGATGGATTCGCTGCCCTGGCAGGATTATTACTACGATGAGAAATTCTCGATAAAGCGCGAGGGCGGCGGCGAGCAGTTTACCGTCGGCAAGCGCATAAAGATAAGAGTTACCGCCGCGGACGTCAGCAGCGGCAACGTAGATTTCGACTACATCGCGCCTGCCGAGAGCAGAAAAGACGCTTAAGGCAACACCGCACAACTACCGCCTAGCGGCTTTGTGCACATCTTGCTTGCGTTTTTGCGAAGCCAAAACAATTTTTCGTCATATCACCCAAAACCTCCTAGCTTAACGCGAGTTAAGCGTCGTCGGCTTTAGGCAATCTGACGAAAAATCTGACGACGCAATCTGCACACAATAGTTGTGCGGTATTGCCTTAAAACCCCTAAAATCGCTGACATTTGCGGGAGTGTTCCGAAGCTTTTCGGGCTGCTCCCGCTATTTTATGAAAACCGGGTATAAATTTTTAAAAAGCATTGACAAGGGATTAAATTTTTGTTATAATATATCATGTATATTTAGATTTTCACGGCGGTTTGATAATGCTCAAACGAAAACGCCGGGGAAATATCTGCTTAAAGTAAATACTGAGCGGCCGCACGCGGAAAACTCTCGGCGCGCGCCGCCTTGACTAAAAAGGTGGAATTATAAAAATGGGACTTATGAACGCGCTGTTTGGAAACTATTCCAAAAAAGAGCTGAAAAGAATTGAGCCTATAAAGCAGAAGGTGCTCGATCTTGAACCGAAATACGAAAAGATGAGCGACCACGAGCTTAAAGAGCAGACGCAGATAATGAAAGACAAGCTCTCAGACGGACTGAGCAGCATGGACGAGATACTGCCCGACGCGCTCGCAGTTTGCCGCGAGGGCGCATGGCGTGTACTGGGCAAAAAGCCTTTCCCCGTGCAGATAATCGGCGCTATAGTACTGCATCAGGGCCGTATTGCCGAAATGAAGACCGGTGAAGGTAAGACCCTCGTAGCTTGCCTAGCTGCCTACGCAAACGCGCTGGCGGGCAAGGGCGTGCACGTCGTTACCGTAAACGACTACCTGGCTAAATTCCAGTCGGAGGAGATGGGTAAGGTATTCCGCTTCCTCGGACTCAGCATCGGCTGCGTGCTTCAGGGCATGGATAAAGAAGCTAAGCGCGCCGCTTACAACGCAGATATTACATACGGAACGAACAACGAGTTCGGTTTCGACTACCTGCGCGACAACATGGTTATCTACAAGAAAGATAAGGTACAGCGCGAGCACGCTTTCGCCATAGTGGACGAGGTGGACTCTATACTGATAGACGAAGCGCGTACACCGCTTATCATTTCGGGTCAGGGCGACGAATCTACCGAGCTTTACCAGCTTGCAGACCGCTTTGCTAAAACGCTGAAGCCCGTTACCGTAGTAGAGATGGACGATAAGGCTGATAACGACCTGCTCGACGGCGACTACATCATCGACGAAAAGGCGCGCACCGCTACTCTTACCAAGAGCGGCGTAAAGAAAGCGGAAAAGGCTTTCAACGTAATAAACCTTATGGACGCCGACAACATGACTCTTCTGCACCACATCAATCAGGCTATAAAGGCTAACGGCACTATGCGCCGCGATACCGATTACGTTGTAAAAGACGGCGAAGTACTTATAGTTGACGAATTTACAGGACGATAATGGTCGGCAGACGCTTTAACGACGGTCTGCATCAGGCTATCGAAGCTAAGGAAGGCGTAAAGGTAGCGCGCGAGTCAAAGACCATCGCGACCATTACTTTCCAGAATTACTTCCGCCTTTACTCAAAGCTTTCGGGCATGACAGGTACTGCGCTGACGGAAGAGGACGAATTCAGAGAGATCTACAAGCTCGACGTTATAGAGATACCTACCAACAAGCCCGTAGTCCGCAAAGACCACCCGGACGTTATCTTCAAGACTGAAAAGGGCAAGTACGAAGCCGTTATCGACCAGATAATCGAATGCAACAAAAAAAAAGGTCAGCCGGTACTGGTAGGTACGGTATCGGTAGAAAAGTCAGAGTACCTCTCGCGCCTGCTGAAAAACAAGGGCGTAAAGCACCAGGTGCTCAACGCGAAATATCATGAAAAGGAAGCTAAGATAGTAGCGCAGGCGGGTAAGTACGGCGCAGTTACCATAGCCACCAACATGGCGGGCCGTGGTACTGATATACTGCTCGGCGGCAACGCTGAGTACCTCGCTACCGAAGAGCTGAGAAAGCTCGATTACCCCGAGGAGATAATAGTAGAAGCTACCGGCTTCTCCGAAACTGAGGACGAGCAGATACTCGAAGCCCGCGGCAAGTACAGAGATTTCAGAAAGAAGTACGACGCCGAGGTGAAGGAAAAGGCAGAAAAGGTTCGCGAAGCAGGCGGACTTTACATAATAGGTACTGAAAGACACGAATCAAGACGTATAGACAACCAGCTTCGCGGACGTGCGGGACGTCAGGGCGACCCCGGCGAGAGCAAATTCTTCCTCTCACTGCAGGACGACCTTATGCGCCTCTTCGGCGGCGACAAGGTAACGGGCATGATGGATTCGCTCAAGGTAGATGAGAATATGCCTATACAGTCGAGAATGCTTACGAACATAATCGAGTCCTCGCAGAAGAAGATAGAGGGCAGAAACTTCAACATTCGTAAGAACGTACTGAATTACGACGACGTTATGAACACTCAGCGCGAGATCATCTACGGTCAGCGCCAGCAGGTGCTCAACGAGGAGGATATTCACGAAAATATCATCAATATGATAAACCAGTTCATGGAAGACTGCGTGAATATGTACCTGCTCGATGACGAGATACACGACGACTGGAATTTACCGGGTCTGCGCGACCACCTCATGGGTCTGGTAACGGTAGAAACAGATTTCAATTACACGCCCGAAGAGCTGGAACGCATATCCAAGAAGGACATCGTAAAGCAGCTTCAGGACAGAGCTATGAAGATATATCAGAAGCGCGAGCAAGACCTCGGCGAAGAGCTGCTGCGCGAGATAGAGCGCGTAGTACTGCTGAAGGTGGTAGACCAGAAGTGGATGGCGCATATCGACGATATGGAACAGCTCAAGCGCGGTATCAGCCTGCGCTCTTACGGTCAGAGAAACCCCGTAGTAGAGTACCGTATGGAGGGCTTCGAGATGTTCGACGCTATGGTAGACTCTATCCGCGAGGACACTGTAAGAATGCTCTTTACCATACAGGTGCGCCGTCAGGCAGCGCCGAAGCGCGAGCAGGTGTTCAAAGCGGGCGGCACGAACAAGGGCTTTACCGCAAGAAAGACAGGCAAAAAGGTCGGCCCGAACGACCCCTGCCCTTGCGGAAGCGGCAAGAAGTACAAGAAATGCTGTGGAGCACCTAACGCGGGAGCTAACTCCGCCGAATAAATCTACTCTTCACGTCGATGGCTGAAAAAAAGCCGTCGGCGTTTTGAGGTTGAAAGGACGAAAATAAATTTATGAAAAATGCTTTTACAGCCTTTACTTCGGCAGATATACTGCTGCCGCGCGACGCTGAGTACGAAAAGTGGGCGGTGATAGCCTGCGACCAGTTCACCTCAGAGCCCGAATACTGGCAGGAAACGGAAAAGTTGACCGAGGGCGCAGTTACCGCGCTAGACCTTATCCTGCCCGAAATATACCTCGGCGAGGCGGACGTTGACAAGCGCATCGACAAAATAGCCGCGAATATGTACGGCTACCTCGACAGCGATGTTTTTGAAGAGCATAAAAACGCGCTGATATACGTTGAGCGCATACAGACCGACGGCGTGCTGAGAGCGGGCGTTGTGGGCGCGGCAGACCTCGAAGAATACGACTACTCAAAAGGCTCGACTTCGCAGATACGCGCGACGGAAGCCACCGTTACCGAGCGTATACCGCCCAGAATAAAAGTTCGCGAGAAAGCGCCGATAGAGCTGCCGCACATCATGATACTCATCGACGACGAGAAAAAAGCGCTCATCGAGCCGCTCGCCGAGCATAAGGACGATATGAAAAAGCTCTACGATTTTGAGCTTATGCAGGGCGGCGGCAGACTGGCGGGCTGGCTGCTGACCGACGCGCTGAGGGACGAGCTGCTGGAAAAACTGGCGAAATTTTCGGAAAAAGAAGCCTTTGAAAAACGCTACGGCTTGGCAGATACAGCGCCGCTGACATTCGCGATGGGCGACGGAAACCATTCGCTCGCGACCGCGAAAGCGTATTACGAAAAGCTGAAAGCCGCGAACCCCGATAAGGACATGAGCAGCCACCCCGCGAGATATGCACTGGCAGAGATCGTGAACCTGCACTCGCCCGCGCTGGATTTTGAGGCGATACACAGAATAGTCGGCACAGCGGACGTTGACCAAATGATGGCAAAAATGACGGACGAGCTGGGGCTGAGCGAAGAGCCTGCGGAGCAGAGCTTTGTAACAGTCCGCGGCGGCGAGAAAAAGAAGCTGTATGTGCATAAGCCGACCTCGAAGCTGACGGTAGGCTCGCTGCAAAATTTCCTCGATAAGTACCTTGCGGAAAATGGCGGAGATATAGACTATATCCACGGCACGGAGGTAGTAGAGAAGCTGGCGGCGGACGGCAAGAAGATAGGCTTTGTGCTGCCCGATATGGGTAAGGAGCAGCTTTTCCCGACGGTGATCGCGGATGGCGCGCTGCCGAGAAAGACGTTCTCGATGGGACACGCGAGAGATAAGAGATATTATGTAGAAGCAAGAAAGATAACTGAGGAGAAGTAAACCGCGGCTGATAAAGCAGGATTCTAAACTTAGTAAAAATCGCGGTGTAAACGTCGAGCACGAACAAACGAAAAGCGTGAAATCAAAAAGCGCGGGATGCAACGCCGCGCCAGCCGTTGCCGAGGGGGTCGAGGGGGGCGAGAAGCCCCGATCGTCGCGCTCCGCAGAGCGCGAAATCCCCAATCCGAAGGGAGCTCCGAAAAAGGTGAATTGTATAACAGTCCGGTGGACTGTTATACAAGAGGAAAATCCCTGCGATAGAGGGATTTTCCTTGTTCGTCGTCCAACAAACGCGACCTTCAAGGGCGCACGCCCTTGAACGAACAAACCAAAAGCCCCCAACCCAAAAACCACCGCACCCCCACCCAAAAAGCGATCAAAAAGAAAGATCTCAGGAGTTGATGAAAATGTTCATAGAAGAAGTAAAAAAGAATTGACCACCCATATAATCCCTTATTGGGAAAAGCTGAAAGACGATGAGTTCGGCGGCTTTTACGGCTACCGCGGCTTTGACCTTGTGCTAGATAAAAAGGCGGATAAGGGCGTTATACTCCACTCGCGTATACTTTGGTTCTTCTCTTCGTGCTACGAAGTGCTGGGCGATAAGAAATGCGCCGTGCTCGCTGACCACGCTTACGAATATGTGAAGAACCACTGCATAGATTACGAGATGGGCGGAGTTTACTGGATGACTACTTACGATGGTAAGATAGCCGACGGTATGAAACATACTTATAATATCGCTTTCGCAGTTTACGCACTGAGCGCTTATTATAACGCAAGCGGAAATATCGAAGCCCTGCACCTCGCCGAAAAACTCTTCGAGGATATTGAAACTAAGACCCCCGATGAGTACGGCTGCGTGGAAGCTTTCACCCGCGAGTGGGAGCCTGCCGATAACGAAGCGCTCTCGGAAAACGGCCTGCACGCTGAAAAGACTATGAATACCGTTCTCCACCTTATTGAGGCTTATACTGAGCTTTACCGCGCTAACCGCTCGGAAGAGGTGGCAGAAAGACTGAAATATCAGCTCGATATAGTTGAAAATAAGATATTCGATCACGATAATAACGCGCTCAAAGTTTTCTTCGATAATAAGTTCGATGTTATCGGAAATATACATTCCTACGGCCACGATATAGAGGCTAGCTGGCTTACCGACCGCGCGGTGGAAATGCTCGGCGATGAGGAACTTACTAAGAAATTCAATGCTCTTGACCTCCGCCTTGCGGAAAATATCTATAACATCGCCCTGGAGGACGGCGCGCTGAATAACGAGCGCGAGAACGATAAGATAGATAAAAAGCGCGTTTGGTGGGTGCAGGCGGAAGGCGTCGTAGGCTTTATCAACGCTTATCAGCATAGCGGCGATGAGAAATACCTCAAGGCTGCGGGCACTATCTGGGAATACATCAAGTCGGACATCGTGGATAAGCGTCCCGAGGGCGAGTGGTACTCGGAAGTATCTTTCGACCATAAGCCGCACGACTGGAAAGAAGTTACCGGCCCTTGGAAGTGCCCCTACCATAACGGAAGAATGTGTCTTGAAGTCATCAAGAGAGGAATAGACTTCTGATGTACAAAACCGAAACGCATATGCACACCGCCGAAGGCTCTGCCTGCGCTTCCGCAGCGGGCGCTCAGCAGGCGGAACAGTATAAGGCGCAGGGGTATGATACTATAATAATCACCGACCATTTCTTTAACGGCAATACCGCGGTGGATAGATCGCAGCCGTGGGAGGGCATGGTGGAGCAATTTTGCAGCGGATATGAAAACGCTAAGAAACGCGGCGACGAGATAGGTCTGAATGTGCTTTTCGGGCTGGAATACGCCTGGGAGGGTGCAGATCTTCTCGTTTACGGCGTGGATAAAAAGTGGCTGCTGGAAAACCCCGACCTTATGCAGATAAACGTGCGCGAATTTTGCGACAGGGTTCACGCAAACGGCGGGGCTATCGTGCACGCTCACCCGTTTCGCGAGGCGCACTGGTATATTTTCGACTTGAAATTCCTGCCGTGGCACACCGACGGCGTGGAGATCTACAACGGCGGCAACGCTGAAAAGGTCTGGAACGAGCGCGCGAAGTGGTACGCCGAACAGTACGGCTTTACCGCGACGGCGGGCAGCGACTGCCACCATATAGGCGGCGACAGATTTTTCGGAGTGCTCACCGAAGAGCCGATAACCGATATAGCGCAGTACGTTGACGCTGTGAAGAATAAGAAGATAGCGGGACTTTATGTGCCCGAACAGTATAAGTGAATATGACGCAACGAAAGGAATACTAATATGAAAACAAAAAGATTTGCGGCGGGCGTGCTTGCTGCCGTTATGTGCTTCGGCTGCCTTACCGCCTGCGGCGGCAGCGACAATAAAAGCTCTGACAACGGCTCAGTCGCGTCGGCGACCGACTCCGCAGCGGAGAAAAAAGAAGTGAATATGGAGATACGCGACATATCTTCGTGGGATTTGGTTAAGGAAATGAAGATAGGCTGGAACTTGGGCAACACCATGGACGCTACAGGCAAGGGACTTGAAGCTGAAACATCTTGGCAGCCCGCCGTCACTACCGAGGCTATGGCGAAGCTGCTCGCGGATACTGGCTTTAACGTTATGCGCGTTCCCGTATCGTGGGGCACACATATGGACGAAAATTACAACGTAGACCCCGAGTGGATGGCGCGCGTGCATGAGATAGTTGACTACGGCATAAACAACGGACTTTTCGTTATCCTCAACACCCACCACGAGGAATGGTATTTCCCGACCAACGAGAATAAAGATCAGGATATAGAGCAGCTCACGGCGCTTTGGTCGCAGATAGCTGAGGAATTCAAGGGCTACGACGAGCACCTCATCTTTGAGGGACTCAACGAGCCGCGCTGCCGCGAAACGCCGATGGAGTGGACAGGCGGCGACGACGAGAGCCGCGCGGTGGTACAGGAGTACGCTAAGGCTTTCTATGAGACCGTTAGAAACAGCGGCGGCAACAACGCTAAGCGCCACCTAATGCTGACGGGCTACGCGGCTTCATCGGGCAGAAAGTGCCTTGAGAACGTATGGCTGCCTGAGGACGACGATAAGGTGATAGTTTCGGTACACGCATACCTGCCTTACTCCCTCGCGCTCGACACCAAGGGCACGGACAAGTGGGACGCTAATAACACCGGCGAGATAGACACCCTCTTCCTCAACCTCGACGAGCTGTTTTTGCAGAAGCAGATACCCGTTATCATCGGCGAATTCGGCACTGTGAATAAAGACAACCTCGATGACCGTATAGCTTGCGCTGAATATTATGTAGGCAAGGGCGCGGAGTACGGCGTGCCTATGCTTTGGTGGGACAACAACGCGACATTCGGCAACGGCGAGAATTTCGGTCTGATGGACAGAAGCATGATACCCGAATGGAAGTTCCCCGAGCTGGTAGACGCGCTGATAATCTCGGCTGCCAAGTAATAAACGCTCAACGAAAGGAAATTTGAAAATGGGAATATTGGGAAGAATAGCGGCTGGTCTTGCGGTGGCGGCGCTCTGCTTTACGCTCGCGGCCTGCGGCAGCACAGACGACAGCTCTAAGAGCGAGGATAAAACAAAGTCGGCGGCAGAGATCTCTTCCGCTGAGGACTCGAAGACCCAGCTCGGAACGTTCACGATAACGCTTTACCCCGAGTACGCGCCGATAACCTGCGAGAATTTTGAGAAGCTGGTGAATGACGGTTTTTACAACGGGCTGACATTCCACCGCGTGGTAGAGGACTTCATGGCGCAGGGCGGCGACCCGAACGGCAACGGCACGGGCGGCAGCGACAGCAATATCAAGGGCGAATTTTTGCAGAACGGCGTTGACAACAAGCTTTCGCACACCCGCGGAGTAGTATCGATGGCGCGTTCGCAAGACCCCGACAGCGCTTCTTCGCAGTTCTTCATCTGCTATACTGACGACTGCTCGTTCCTCGACGGACAGTATGCGGCTTTCGGCAAGGTGACCGAGGGCATGGAGGTAGTTGATTCGTTCCTCAACGTAGAGCGCGTTACCGGTACGGACGGCGCGATCTCATCGCCTACAACGCCCATCGTCATCAAAGAAGCTAAGATGATAGACGATGACGTCGACGGCAACCCCAGAGCGACATTTGAAATGGTGCTCGGCGACAGCTGATAAAACGACGATATTGCAGACCGCTTTGCCGCAGGGGCGCAGGGCGGTCGGTTTTTTGCATATTTGGAAAAAATGCAGCTTTTATAGGATAATATGTTTGCGGTGACGATAGTTTTGCCGCTATACAAAGAATGGGGGAGATATTATGGAACGAATTGTAAGAAATGCGGCAAAGGCATTGATAATTAAAGATGATAAGATGCTGGCGATCAAAATAAGTGATGGAAAAGAAGAATGGTATATCATGCCGGCGGTGGACAAGATGTCGAGGAACTTCTTCCGGAAGCAGTTTGCAGAGAAGTGGCAGAAGAAATGGGAGTGCGGGTAGATGTGAAGGATCTGGCGTTTGTTATAGAGGGTCTGCATGGAGAAAATTTTCATCGGGTAGACTTGGTGTTTTTATGTGAGTATATCGGAAAACTGGAAAATGCTGCCCTGCAAAGCGATACAGATCAAGTTGGATATGACTGGTTAGATATTACGACATTAAATACAACGCCGTTATATCCTTCAAAATTACGCCGACAAATCATGAATTTGCATGAGGGAAAAGCGTATAAAGTGTACTTAGGAAATGAAGAAATTGGAGATCCGGAAATAACAGACTAAATAATGAAGGGACTTGTTTATGAGAAGAGTGATACCGGCTAATAAAGTAAGTCATGATTATGAGAAAGTATTGAGCGAGTTTGTGTCAGCCTTAAAAAAATAGATCGGGCGAGCGTTTGCTAATGGTTTATTTGACCGGAAGCTACGCGAGAGGAGATGCAAATGATAATTCTGATCTGGACGTGTTCTGTATTTTTAGTACAATAGATCAATATGTTTTAGAAACTGTTGGGCATTGTGCAAGAAACACATCTGTCCCTTATGATCTGTTGGAGATAAATACTCAAAGCCTATCCGTAGATGAATATAAGAGAAAAATATTTGAAGATTGGTCGGAATATGCAGTTACAGAACTAAATGGCGTTTTATTGTATGGCGAACAATTGGCAGAAGTCGAAAATATAAAGGAAAAAATACAGCTATCTTATAAGAAAAATCTAGCAAATATTTTAATGAGTGTTCGCCATTATATATGTGTAGATGAACCTAAGGAATTACTGACACACAAAAAAATTTCAGCATATATTTTGAAACCGCTTATGTTTGCATTAAGGCAAGAACGCTTTTGTGCAACAGGAGTTTATCCCTTGTCGATAGAAAGTTTATTAGAGTCCTATCAAGATGATAACAGGATCATGCGAATACTTTTTAGATCAGGAAAGATTTGAAACTGATATTTTGTCAGATCATACAGGTGTTCTGATGTTTCTTCATGATAAAATACAAAACTTTCTTGAAAATGATCTATGATTAGAGAGTCGCTCAAACGGCTCAAACACGAAAAAGTTATAGACTTGTTCCCGTAAACGGTAAAACAGCAAAGATATTCAGCCTATCATATACGGCACAATATGTTGATATATAACAGAAATATTACAATACATATTGAATCTGTAATAAAATTGTAATCTTATGTAATGCAATTGTTCTTGACGGCGGCGCAAAATGTGTTGTATAATAAAATGGTAGAACAGAGAAAGAAAAGAATGAAATTACTAAGTGAAATACCCTTAGCTCGTTTCATCCTCTCCAAAATTTTTACACAAGTCAGAAGGCAGTCTCTCCGGACTGCCTTTCTTTTTTTTTGGGCGTTTTTTTGTACAATTCGCATAAAATTTTATCTGAGGGCAATTTGGACTAAAATATACTTGACAAGCGAAGAAAAATATAGTAAAATTAAATTATGCATTATGTTTTTTATATTATTTCTCTCATCGTGAGGAGCGGTGATTTATTTTATAAAATAAAAATGCTTATTGAATCTTTAAAATTTTATATTGAAAAGGAACTTCGGGCAAAACGGTCTGTGTAACGGCATTTATATATTTATAAATTAGTTATGTATGATATGCAGGGATACTGATACTATTATTCACTTCACAATTTAAAGACTGCCCCGCAAGTTCCCGACTTTCAAAGAAGGAGGAAGGCTATACACATGGATAGTAGTACATTGATACCGGTGATACTTGCCGCGCTCATGGCTTTGATCGTCGGCGGCGCGGCTGCCGCTTTCGTTGCGTTCAAGCAGGGCGTAAAGTACCGCCAGAAAACTGCCGAAGCAGCGATAGGCTCAGCCGAAAAAGAAGCTGAGAGGATACGCGAAGAAGCTGAGAAAAACGCTGAGTACCTGAAAAAAGAAGCTCTAGTAGAAGCAAACGACCAGATCCATCAGCAGCGCCAAGAGGCCGAAAAAGAGATCAAGGAACGCAGGAGCGAGGTTTCCCGCCAAGAGCGCAGACTTAACCAGAAGGAAGAAACGCTCGACAGAAAGATGAATTCACTTGAGCGCAAGGAGGATTCGCTTCAGGCAAAGCTCAAAAACGCCGACGAGAAGATAGCCGAGGCTGACAGGATAAAGAACAGCCAGCTGGAAGTTCTCGAAAAGATCTCGCAGTTTACCGTAGATCAGGCTAAGGAGTACCTGCTAAACAGCTTGGAGGATGAGCTTACTCACGAAAAGGCTCTCAGGATCTCCGCTTACGAGTCGCAGATAAAGGACGAGTGCGAGAACCGCGCAAGACAGTATATCTCGCTCGCGATAAGCCGCTGCGCCGCAGATCAGGTTTCCGAAACAGCTGTATCGGTAGTTACCCTGCCGAACGACGATATGAAGGGCAGGATCATCGGCCGCGAGGGAAGAAACATCAAGGCGATAGAAACGCTGACGGGCGTAGACCTTATCATAGACGATACGCCGGAGGCTATCACAATATCCTGCTTCGACCAGGTACGCCGCGAGGTAGCGCGCATAGCGCTTGAAAAAGCTCATCGCCGACGGCCGCATACACCCCACCCGCATAGAGGAAATGGTGGACAAGGCACGCCGCGAGGTAGAGCACAGGATAAAGCAGGAGGGCGAACGCGCCGTTCTGGAGACCAACGTACACGGCATAAACCACGAGCTTATCAAGCTGATAGGCAGACTGAGATACAGAACAAGCTACCGCCAGAACGTTCTCGATCACTCGATAGAGGTAGCACATCTGGCAGGAATGATGGCTTCGGAGCTGGGAGTAGACGCAAACCTCGCGAGAAGAGCAGGCCTGCTGCATGACGTCGGCAAGGCGCTCAGCTACGAGATAGAGGGTTCGCACGTTCAGATAGGCGTAGACGTATGTAAGAAATACAAGGAATCGCCCGACGTTATCCACGCGATAGAGGCTCACCACGGCGACGTAGAAACGCGCACCGTAGTAGCGGCGCTGGTACAGGCGGCAGACGCTATATCCGCAGCAAGACCCGGCGCAAGAAGCGAGAATTACGAAAACTACATCAAGCGTCTTGAAAAGCTGGAGGAGATATGCACGTCGTTTGACGGAGTAGAAAAATCCTACGCTATACAGGCGGGCCGCGAAGTACGCATCATGATACAGCCTGAGAAGATCAACGATGAGAAAATGGTTATCGTAGCGAGAGAGATCGCGAAGAAGATTGAAAACGAAATGAATTATCCCGGACAGATAAAGATAAATCTGATCCGCGAGAGCCGCGTCGTTGAATTCGCAAGGTAAAAAAATCAAAAATGGGGCGGACATTTTATAAAAGTGTCCGCTCTTTTTATAGTTATCGGGAGGGACAAAAACATGGCAAAAAAAGGCGCTACATACAGCGCAAAGTCAGACCGCCACGCCGAGCATAAGCACCTTTTCGGCTCGGGCGGAAAATCAGACTTTATTATAAACATGACCGCGCAGGGCGCGCAGAAGCTTTGCGGCGTGTACAGCATAATAGCTATACTTCTCGTCGCGCTTTCTTCGATACCTTACTACATCGCAAAAGCGGTGGAGAGCGGCGACGAATACAATATGCTGAACAGCGCCGACGGACAGACGCTGGCTTTTCTGATAATGACGCTGCTGGTGGCGGCGGGCTTTATCGGTATGCTGGTGTTCATGGTGGCGTGCGTAAAAAAAGAGATAGTTGTGGGAAAAAACAAGGCGCTCTGGCTTTTTGCGGGCGTGCTGATCTCGGCGCTGATCTCCACCCTTGCGGCGGACGATATAGGCACGGCGTTCTTCGGCTACCTCGACAGGGCTGAGGGCTTTATCACCATAATCGGCTACATCGGCTTTTTCGCGGTAGGCATGACGCTTACAAACGCTGTCTACCGCCGCCGCGCGGCTAATACCGTAGTAGTTATCGGCTCGGCGAACGCGCTGATGGGCATTTTGCAGAGCATACCCGCCCTCGCAAAGTGGATACCCGGCTACTACAATTATCTTTTCATCGACTACATAAACAACGTTTCAAAGGCGGAGTATTTCAACAGATACGCCGGCTACGACGCTTCATACGCGGCGGACGGCTTTACCTGCTCGCCTTTCGCGCTGGGCGCACTGCTTACCATAGCTTTCGCGCTGGCGCTCAATAACGCCGCTTACGGAAAATTCATCGGCAGAGTGCTCAATACCGCCGCCTGCGCGCTCATGGCGGGCGCGGCGATAGTTACGCAGACATTCCCTGCGATGCTGGGCATAGCGGTAGTACTGCTTACGGCATTTATTCTCGCGATAGTCGGCGCGGTAAAGGAAAAGCAGGCGGATACCGAAAGCGAGGGCGGCAAGAGATTCGGCAAAGCGCCCCTGCTAATGGTGCTGCTCTGCGGCGTGATCTCTGCGGCGATATTCGGCGGCATATTCGCTACCGATAACTTCCGCATGAGGAACGAGCATATAATGTACACCGATTCGTTTGAGCGCTTGGGCATAGCCTACGGCGCACACTCGGCGCACGAGGACGGCATTTATCCGACCCTTTGGTACGAGGGCGCGCTCACTTTCGAGAACAGCCCCGTTATCGGCGTAGGCCCTGACAACTGGGCGACTATGTGGAACAGCGGCGAGGGCATGGAGATAGACCGCACATACAACGAGTACCTCGATACAGCCGTTACGCGCGGCGTGCTGGGGCTGGCTTTCTACGCAGCTGTTATCATCGTAACGCTCATCAAGGCGGCGCGCATCTTCCGCCGCACATTCGGCAAGGCTGACAAGCTGGCGGCGGGACTTTTCACAGCGTTCCTCGCATACGCAGTGCAGGCTTTCTTTAACATCAGCGCGCTTTGCTCTACGCCGTTTTTCTACCTCGTTATCGGAATCATCTGGAGCTACGACGCTAAGGGCAGACCGCTGGACGAGATAAAGAAAGGCAGCGAAAAGTGAGCGATTTTATCAGCTTTGAGAACGTAGAGAAAATTTACCGCTCGGGCGAGGTGGAGATAAAGGCGCTGGGCGGCGTGAGCTTCGGCATAAAAAAGGGCGAGATATGCGTGATAGTCGGCGCTTCGGGCGCGGGCAAGACCACCCTGCTGAACATACTCGGCGGCATGGATACGCTGACGAGCGGCAGGGCGGTGATAGACGGCGCGGATATTAGCAGCTTTGGCAGAAAGCAGCTTGCTTCATACCGCCGCTTCGACGTCGGCTTCGTGTTCCAGTTTTACAACCTTGTGCCGAACCTCACCGCGCGAGAGAACGTGCAGCTAGCCTCGCAGATATGCCGCGACCACATCGAAAGCGGCGAAGCGCTGAAAAGCGTTGGGCTTGAGGGGCGCATGGATAATTTTCCCGCGCAGCTTTCGGGCGGCGAGCAGCAGAGGGTGGCGATAGCCCGAGCGCTCGCGAAAAAACCTAAGCTGTTGCTGTGCGACGAGCCGACAGGCGCGCTCGACTACGCTACCGGCAAGGCGATACTGAAGCTTTTGCAGGACACCAGCCGCAGCAGCGGCATGACGGTGGTGATAGTGACTCACAATTCCGCGCTCTGCGGCATGGCGGACAGAGTAGTTCGCATGAAAAGCGGCGGGGTAGAGAGCGTAACGCTCAACGAAAACCCCACGCCCATCGAGCAGATAGAGTGGTAATTGATAAAAAAATCAAGGCTTCCGCACGGAAAAATGCGGAAGCCTTTTTGTATATGTTAGATTTTTATACGCATATCAACTAGCTCAAAGCAGTGCGAAAAGCACGAAGAAGCTTACCAGATAGCGGCAGCGCGCCTCCCAAAGCATTAGGAACACCGTAAGCCCCATCAGCGTGACTTTCAGTATGAAATCGCCCTGCAAAACGTCGTCGTTCGACTTTAGGCGCGAGAGGTAGGTGCTCACCATCGAGAGCATAAGCGTGAAATGCAGCGCCGTACAGATGACGAGGAAAGCTTTCGAGGTCAGCAGCTTCGAGTCGGCCATGTAGTAATTTATCATGTATGTGCCCAGCTTCCAAGTGTACGTCAGCTTTAGTATACAGTGGTTGAGCATACCGGAAGCGCCCTGCTCGTGGATCTTTTCGTTCAGCCGCTCGAGGTCGGCGCGCTTTTTCTCGTCCTTGCCCTCAAAACTGCGGGTGTACATGAAATCATCGTAGTTGTAACCGCCCTTGCCGTCGGCGCTCATCATAACCCAGTGAATGTTGGGGAAGCTGTACTTGTAAAGCTCGTCTTTGGAAATTTTCAGCACCGAGCAGGCGAGCGATCCGATGAGCGCGCTGATTACTGCAAACACAGCGAGTATCGCGGCGAACGGCGCAAGCTTAGCCTTGATAGCGGAGAGCAGACCCTTAGCGCCTTTTTGCTGAAACAGCAGGTCGAGCAGTATCGCGGGGAGGAGTATCACCGCGCTGCCTTTTATCTTGTACGCTATGCCCAGAACCGCGCCGCATGAGATCAGCAGAGCCGCGCTTTTGCCCGAGAGCAGCTTTTCGCCCTCTGCCCGCCGACTGCGCCATTTCAGATAGAGGTACAGCGCGCCCGTCAGCCAAGGCATGCCAAGCGCATCGGTGTAGAAGTACATGACGTATGTCATCAGCGGGGTGAAAAGCAGACCGCGCACCGCGCAGAGCAGCGCCTTTGAGGGCTTGTAGATGACTCGCGCGCACATATACATCAGTATGTACGAAGCGTTCAGCCCGATCAGATTGAAAGCCGTAGGCAGGACATTGGTAATGTGCCCCGTCAGCGCGTACTGTATCTTGTAAAGCGCGAGCACTATCAGAAACAGCAGGTGGTTGTTCGGGTAAACGGCGTAGTACTCCTGATGGCGCGAGGGCAGCCCCTCGTAGATGGTGTCCGCACCCATGAGAATGTAGTTTTTCGCCGAGGTACATATGTAGCTTAGGTCGTTTATCGGCGTGAAGTGCGAGCAGGCGGCGAAAATTATCTGCACCGCCAGCAGCGCCAGCGCCATGACAGCGAATATTCGGTCGCACTTTTTAGCGTCATCGCCAAGCCGCGCTTCAAAAACACTGCCGAGCTTTCGCAGCGCCAAACAGCCCGCGCAGGCGGCCAAGGCTATCAGCAGTATCACACCATACACCGCCGCCTGCGAGCCTATGTAATGTTCTACCAGCAGCCAGTCTGCGAGAAAATACACCGAGAGCGCCATGGCGAGCGCAAAAAAAATGCCAAATCCGTAGTTGACGAATTTGCTGAAGATCTTGTTCATTTTGTCTTTTCCTTACTTTCCATACAATTTATACATCATGCGTCGTTTATTCTACAGATTATAATAAACGCTAATTGTTAATTACGATATGTGATTTTTCTTAATTCAATCTTAAATATGCGCATACCGCTTAAAAATAGGCATAAAAAACCGCCGTGCCGTCGTGCAGGGAAATAAAACCCGCGTAATAACAGCAGGGCGGGTAAAGCGTCCCGTTAGCTCTGTGCTCCCATCATCCGCCTGTTTTGCACGGCTTTCGCGGTGTCAGGCGGGAGGTCTGCAATCGGCTTTCCGGAGAACGGATCCCTATTTCATAAGTGTTGGATTAAATTGAACCCACACAAACGAACACAGCAGTAATTTTATTTGTTAGTATAGTACCCAAAAGACGGGCTGATTATTCATCGTCGTTGAAATCGTACATTTCTTCCAGACGCTCGATAAATACTTTTCCAACTCTTTCGTACTCTTCGTCATCGTCGATGGAGACCATCATTTCCTCATCGCCCTCGTAAACGCTTTTGAGGATAACTACCTCGCCGTCGCTGCTAAGCATATCCTCGGCGTCCTCAGCGTAGGGCGTGAGTGCGAAATATTTCTCGCCCTCAAACTCCATAACATCGAGAAGCTCAAAAGCCTGCTCGTTGCCGTCTTCATCTTCAAGAGTATAAATATCGGGTGTGTAATCGTCTAAACCGTTAAGATCTTTTTCGTCAGCCATAAATAAAAGCCTCCTTAAATAATATATACGCCGCGCAGGCATTTTACTAAAACCTCACGTGCACTGCCACGCACCGTACAAATCAATTATATCACATACCGCCTGCGATGTCAAGCACATTTTCTAAAGGATATATTAAATAAAAAAATCCGAAGTTTTTTGAAAAAAACTATTGACAACGTACAAAAAGTGTGATATACTATAGTCAGAGAAAAGGAAAAGACCACATAAGATCAGACAAGAGCAGATGCTAAAGAACGGGAAGTATCTTAAAGCGGCAGAGGGTCGGGTCGGTAAACGGTCACAGAACTTTTACTCGAGTGAGCCAAAGGTTTTCGGAGGTATACAGATCTCGCAAGACGGTGCAAAGTTTGAGCAATGCGGGGGCGGTACCGAAAATACTTTAATACGGCGTGAAAGGAGCGAGTCCGATGGACGCATCAGAGATCAAGCAGAGTTCGCCAAGACTCGTTGAGGTCTGATAAAGAGAAGGCAAGACGCAGACGATAAGAGCTGACAGACCTTTATTTAGCAAGACATATCGAAGACTTATACGAGCTTTTGGCTGAGGACTAATTTACAACTACAACATTGCAGCTAAATGGCTCTGCTTATAAAAATTACAACTGAATATGCGGCGAGTACCGCAAATCTTTAAAAAGGGGTTCTCTAAAATGATTTTATTCAGAGCAGCATCTAATAAAATTTGAAAAGGAGTGCTACCCATGTACTAAGGATCCGAGACTTATGATAGGCTGCCGAGGGCGGCTGAGATAAATTCGTAAAGGACGTGAGCCCAATGAAAGCACGGACGAGGTTTACGAATACTAAATAGTCAGGAGTGTTACCCATGTACTGCTAAGGAAACTTACCGATACAAATTATTCGCGAAGGAAGTGCTTGAGTCATGAAAATGCCAAGATCGATAAGGATAGCGAATAAATTTTAGTCAGGAGTGATCCCGATGCACAAGTGTCAGAAAGGCGGTTTTTCCACCTAACAGTTAAAGACTTTTATCCGCGGCGCAAAGCTTGTACAGCGACCGGCGGGGGCTGAAAATGTCACAGTCCGCGGGCGGCGGTGAGCGAAGCGAAACAGCGTGAATACTTACAGTATAGGATCTTACGAGCCTACGTCCGATGATCGGGCGGGCATAATATAAGGAGTGGTGCGAAATGAAAATTCTCCGCACATTTTACCGAAAGAATATTTGCCAGTAAGGGGTGAGTCCGAAGGAAAATCCAGTTTGACATTACGATTTTAAAGTTGACCGAAGCCCATAGTCCATAAGGCTTACGCGTGCAGGGCGCGCCGATAATGTCACGGCAGTTCCGATTTCGCGGCGGGAACGGGGCGCTAAAGGGTCTTGCGAGAGATGTTTTCTCCGAATATACATACATACTGCGAACCTGCTGAGGCGGGGGACTTTAAGAACAGGAGTGGTGCGGAATGAAAATCATGCGCACGGTATTCAGAAAAAATATTCTAAGTTAAGGAGTGAGTCCGAAGGTTACTTTAGCTTGACATTACGATCATAATTCCAATGAAGGGAACGAGTCCAATGAGAACCTAAACTTTTCAATATCAAATGAAAGGTGTAGAGTCCGATGGCTTAACTTATAAAAGCTGATAATAATTTAGTCCGCAGGCTGCGTGGTCTGCGGACTTTTTTGCGTTATATTTATGCTGATCGTTCACCGTGCTCGGCGATGTACTGCGAATATGCCTGTTCTACCAGCTCGCGGGCGTTGGCGACTTTGCGCTCCAAACGCGAACCGTCGGCGTACTCGGCGGCTTTTTCCACGGCGGACTTCGCCTGCGGCAGACGTTCGGTATCCAAATAGCAGGCGGAGAGCACGAGATAATCCTCGCATAGAATGCTGCCGCGCGCAGACTCTATCGACTGGAAAAACTGCTCCTCAGCGGCGGGCAGCTCGCCCCGCAGATAGCGGTAGCAGCCTAGCGTGTGCTTTACCGAAGCCGCCAGCGAGCGCGACGTTACCGATACCAAATACCCGCGGCCGCAGCGGTAGATCTCGTCCGCAGCGGAAATATCCTCGCAGAGCACGGCGGCGTACAGCCATGTGTTGTAGTACACCTGCCGCTGACGGCGGGTAAGCTCAGAAAACTTTATCCCGCGAAGCTGCTCGAAAGCTTCGTTCAGCCTGCCGCTTTCGGCAAGCGTTTCGCTCATAACCAGCGCGGCAGTTTCGCCGCATTTTTTCTTTTCACACTTTTCGCACCAGCGGCGCAGTTCGGCGAAATAGCGGTCGGAGTAGCCTTCGCGTTCGGCTATCCGCGAAAGCTTCATGGCGGGGTAGCGCGGCTCTTTGCCGATATTCAGCACTGCCAGCACGGCGGCGGTCATGGTCAGCGCGAAGAGCATCGGGTAAAACGAAGCGCTGCCGCGCGGCACGAAATCCAGCTTGCCGAAGATGAAGATGGTAAGCTGAGTTGCCAGCGCGGAAAATATCGAAGTGCCGAGAAGTACGGCGCATAATCTTTTCATAAAAATATCACCGACCTTATTATAACACATCGCGCCGCCGATTGCAAGCGTATTGCGCAAATACAAAACGCCCTCCGCCGTGAAGCGGAGAGCGCTCTGACAAAGCTTAATATAAAATCAAGCAAAAAGTACGCTTAAGTATCTGTCGCCTGAGTCGGGGAGAAGAGCCACGATGGTCTTGCCCTTGTTTTCGGGACGCTTGCCCAGCTCGGTAGCTGCCCAAAGTGCCGCGCCCGAAGAGATGCCGAGCATTACGCCCTGCGTGGTAGCGATCTTTCTCGCCGCCTCGTAAGAAGCTTCGTTGGAAACGGGGAGGATCTCGTCGTAAACGCTTGTATCGAGAACGTCGGGCACGAAGCCTGCGCCTATACCCTGTATCTTATGAGGGCCGGGCTTTCCGCCGGAAAGTACGGGGGGAAGTCTGCGGCTCTACCGCTACTATCTTAACGTTAGGATTTTTCTCCTTGAGGTATTTGCCCACGCCGGTAACCGTACCGCCTGTGCCTACGCCTGCGATGAAAATGTCGACCTTGCCGTCGGTGTCGTCCCAGATCTCGGGACCGGTGGTCTCGTAGTGCGCCTGCGCGTTAGAGGGGTTCTCGAACTGCGAGAGGATAATGCTTCCCTCGATCTCGTTTACCATAGCCTTAGCCTTTGCTACCGCGCCCGACATACCACTCTTGCCGTCGGTAAGAACGATGTCTGCGCCGTAAGCGCTTATCATATCGCGGCGCTCTTTGGTCATGGTCTCAGGCATTACGATGATGACTTTGTATCCGCGTGCAGCGCCTACGGAAGCAATGCCTATACCTGTGTTGCCGGAGGTAGGCTCTATAATAGTTCCGCCGGGCTTTAATCTGCCGGCTTTTTCAGCGTCGTTTATCATATACAGCGCTGCTCTGTCCTTTACCGAGCCTGTGGGGTTGAGGTACTCCAGCTTGCCGAGAATGGTAGCGGGCACATCGTAGGCCTTTGCAAAATTGTCAAGCTCCAGCAGGGGAGTTTTGCCTATAAGTTTGTCTGCGCTTTTTACTATATTTGCCATGATGGATACATCTCCGTTTCAGTATGTCAATTTGTCGATTTATTATCAAACGTTCTTTACTGCGTCAAAGCCGTGCTGCAGGTCGGCGATGATGTCGTCGATGTGCTCGGTGCCTATCGAAAGGCGAATGGTGTTCGGCTTGATGCCTGCGTCGAGCAGCTCCTGCTCGTTCATCTGCGAGTGTGTGGTGGAAGCGGGGTGGGTAACGAGCGACTTAACGTCGGCAACGTTAGCCAGCAGCGAGAACAGCTCGAGAGATTCGGTGAATTTCTTAGCCTTCTCAGCGTCGCCCTTGATCTCGAATGTGAAGATGGAAGCGCCGCCCTTGGGGAAGTACTTATCGTAAAGCTCCTTCTCTCTGCCGGTAGCGAGCGAGGGGTGGTTTACCTTTTCTACGTCGGGGTGATTTTTGAGGAAGTCTACTACCTTGAGGGCGTTCTCAACGTGGCGCTCTACTCTCAGCGAAAGGGTTTCCAGACCCTGGAGCAGCAGGAATGAGTTGAAAGGTGAGATGGTAGCGCCCAGATCTCTCATCAGCGTGGTGCGGATCTTGAGGACGTAAGCGATGTTGCCCGCAGCCTCGGTGAATACTACGCCGTGGTAAGAGGGGTTAGGCTTGCTGAGTCCGGGGAACTTATCGTTCTGCGCCCAGTCGAACTTGCCTGCGTCTACGATAACGCCGCCCATTACAGTGCCGTGGCCGCCGATGAACTTGGTAGCCGAATGTACTACTACGTCTGCGCCGTGCTCGATAGGTCTGAGCAGGTAAGGAGTAGCGAAGGTGCTGTCAACTATCAGCGGGATACCGTGGCGGTGTGCGATCTCGGAAATGGCCTCGAGGTCGATAACGTCGGAATTGGGGTTGCCGAGAGTTTCAGCGTAGATGAGCTTGGTGTTGTCCTTTATAGCAGCCTCGATCTCTTCAAGGTTGTGGGGGTTTACAAAAGTTGTTTCGATCCCCTGATCTGCAAGGGTGTTTGCGAAGAGGTTGTAAGTACCGCCGTAGAGGTTCGAGGAGGAAACGATGTGGTCGCCTGCCAGCGCGATGTTCTGTACAGCGTAGGTGATAGCGGCCGAACCGGTAGCGGTAGCCAGAGCAGCAGCGCCGCCCTCGAGAGTAGCTATTCTCTGCTCAAACACATCAGAAGTGGGGTTCATCAGACGGGTGTAGATGTTGCCGCCCTCAGAAAGTGCGAATCTGCCCGCCGCCTGCGCGGAGTCCTTAAATACATAAGAGGTGGTAGCGTATATCGGCACCGCTCTTGCGTCAGTGGTGGGGTCGGGATTTTCCTGTCCTACGTGAAGCTGAAGTGTTTCAAATTTATAATTGCTCATGATGATCTTCCTTTCGTTTTTCGGGGTGCTGCCCCGGCTTTGTCAAATGGGTCGGTTTTGCGTGTGAGTTTCGTACTTTTTGCTGTAAGTAAAGTTCTTACATTACTTCTCGATGAACTTCATACATCGCCGCATTCGCTCTGATGAAGTATATCTTGAAATGAAAGTCATAATTCATCTCCGCCTTTCTGTAACGGTGTTTGCTTTCTTTCGATGATACTAGTATATCACGTCATTCCTACTTTGTCAATAGGCTTTGGGGGATATTTTATTTTTCGGACATTTGCACAAATAAACGCGCGATTCCGGCAATGACGATTGTGCAATATGCGGTCACATCAATTAGCGAGGACTAACTGCTTTTGAGAAAAGTGCAGGATTTACTTGACGATAATTCATCGTATTCGCATAAAAGATAAAAAAATTAGTGAAAAATATTAAAATTATATGTAACCTCTTGAAAAATTTATCGTTTTGTTATATAATATACTTAACAGCGATGAATTTGCCGAGGCGGGATAAGTCATTTTCGCTTTGCGGCGGCTTTCACCGCGTACATACTCATTAAATATTATGAAAGAAGGATTTGTATGTTAGATCTTAAAATCGAACGTACCACAGCGCCTAAGGAAAAACCTACCGATGAGACCAAGCTCGGTTTCGGCCACATCTTCACCGACCATATGTTTGTAATGAATTACGATACAGGCATGGGCTGGCACGATGCAAGAATAGTACCTTTCGGTAACATTACCCTTTCGCCTGCCGCTATGTGCCTGCACTACGGTCAGGAGATCTTCGAGGGACTCAAGGCATACCGCACCGCTGAAGGCTCGGTACAGCTTTTCCGTCCGCAGGAGAATTTCAAGAGAATGAACGTTTCTGCTGAGAGAATGGTAATACCTCAGATCGACGAAGAATTCATGCTCCACGCTCTTAAAGAGCTTATCAAGCTGGAGCAGGACTGGGTGCCTCATACCGACGGCGCTTCGCTCTATATCCGTCCTTTCATTTTTGCTACCGACCCGTATGTCGGCGTAAGACCTGCTGACCACTATCTCTTTATGATAATCCTCTCGCCCTCCGGCGCTTACTACTCTACCGGTCTTAACCCCGTTAAGATCTACGTTGAGCAGAAGTATGTAAGAGCGGTAAGAGGCGGTACGGGCTTTGCTAAGACCGCTGCGAACTACGCTATCTCGCTCAAGGGTCAGGACGAGGCACACGCTCAGGATTACGAGCAGGTGCTCTGGCTCGACGGCGTAGAGCAGAAGTACATTGAGGAAGTTGGCTCTATGAACATATTCTTCGTTATCGACGGCGAAGTTATCACCCCGAAGCTCACCGGCTCGGTACTGCCCGGCATAACGAGAAAATCGGCTCTCGAGATCTGCAAGAAGCGCGGATATAAGGTAAGCGAGAGAAGAATAACCATTCAGGAAGTTGCTGACGCTTACGACGCAGGCAAGCTGGACGAAGTATTCGGCACAGGTACGGCCGCCGTTATCTCGCCTGTCGGCCACCTCAAGTGGGGCGAAAAGATCATGACCATCAACGACAACAAGATAGGACCTATCTCGCAGATGCTTTACGATACCATGACCGGTATCCAGTGGGGCAAGATCGAGGACGAGTTCGGCTGGGTCGTTAAGATCTGATAAATTTAGACAATATTTAAGGGACGGTTTTTGCGCCGTCCCTTTTTTTATGCGTATTATGCGTAGTAGTCAAATTTTTTGCCGTCGGAATTGCGTGGGTAAAAGGTTATCTTGTCGTTGTCGTACACCGCGAAGAAAATATCGGCGGGTGAGTTGTAGCCCTGCGCGTGCATTTCGTCAGTAAGACGCTTTATCTTAAATCCTGCTTCCTGCATATTTTTCTCCATCATAACGCCGTCCATGATGAGGTTGAGCGGAGCGGGCTTTTCCTGCGGCTGCTGGCCGAGGTCTTTCAGATTTACAGGGCGCGAGCTTTCGGTCTGGCGGAAAGACACCCTGCCGTTGCTCTCCATGACGGCTGTGGCAATATCCTCCACCGAGAAAAAGCCTGCGCAGCGGGCGGCTACTAACAGGTCGTCGAGGTCTAGGCGGGCTTTCTTGACGTTTTCGCGGTAGATAGTGCCGTTTTCGATGAGCACCAGCGGCTCGCCCGAGAAAAATTTTCGCGCCGACATTGAGTTCATAGTCGCGAGGGATATGAAAAAGCCGGTAACGCCGTATATTGCCATAGCGATAACGCTCATCCATATCATCTCCCAGCTTTCGGAAAGCGCCATTTCGGCGGCGATAGAGCCGATGGTGATGCCGTTGATGTAATCGAACATATTGAGCTGCGAAATCTGCTTGTTGCCCATAAGCTTTGTGAGCAGGAACATCACGATCATCGAAGCGGCGGCGGCGCACACGGTTTTTATGATAAGCATTTGCAATCCCTCCGTTTGAATTGATATAGGCTTATCATTGGCAGTCGCGCGGAAATTTATGCAAAGAAAAAACGGACGGAGTATTTTTGCGGTACTCCGTCTGTGTGTTTATCTAAGGTCGTTTATGCTGAAACAATTGTAGCCCTCGTAGTAGTAGCTTGCGTCGATACCTTTCATGAAAAGCTCGCGGCTGGCGGTGTCTGCGGTGAGCGCTTGCTTTAAAACGTGCTTTATCTCGATGTCGCGGACGGGGCTGCGCTGCATGGCGAGCAGGTAGTTCTCTTTGTCAACGGCGCTCCAGTCTACCACCATGCCGAGCTGCGCTTTCAGCATCATATCCAGCCATATGCGCATGGCTCTGCCGTTGCCCTCGCGAAACGGGTGGGCTATGTTCATCTCGACGTACTTTTCTATTATCTCGTCAAAATTGCCCTGCGGCATTTGCTCGATGTTTTTCAGCGCCGCTTCAAGATACATAACGGGTGCGAAGCGAAATCCGCCTTTGGCGATGTTCACCCTGCGCATTTTTCCCGCAAACTCGTACACCTCGCCGAAAAGCAGCTTGTGGATAATCGCCAGCGCCGCGAAACTGCCTGCGGGCGGCATATCCTGCGGGGGCGAGTCGAAAAAGCGCGCCGCGGCCGCCTTGCTCAGTTGCTCCTCCGCTCTTGCAAGCTCGGCGGAGTCGGTAATGCCGAGAATGTTTTCCAGCACCATGTTATCCCTCCGTTATTTCCCCTTATACACCCTAACGCTTATCGGCGGGCAATTGGGGCGGTTGACAAATCTGCTCACCAGCGCGGTGTATTCGTTGACGGGCAGGCGTTCGAGATACTCCAGTATCGCGTCGCGCTCCTCTGTGCCCGTATCTCTGCCGTAGTATATCGAAAGGCTCATAACGCCGTCTGGCTTTAGCAGGCGCAGACCTTTTTCGATTGCCTCTATGCTCGTGTTGCGCTTGGTGTTTATAGTGTGGTCGCCGCCCGGCAGCCAGCCGAAATTGAAAACAATAGCCGCTACCGTGCCCTCCTCGGCGTATTCGTCGATGCGGTGGTGGCTCTCCAGATGCACCTCGCCGTTGGCAAATCCGCGCTTTTCAAGCAGCTCGCGAGTGCTCTCCACCGCGGCGGGCTGTATGTCGAAAGCTATTACCTTGCCCGTTTCGCCGACAAGCCCGCAGAGAAAAGCCGTGTCGTTGCCGCGGCCCGCCGTGCAGTCTATGCAGATGTCGCCCGCCTTTACGTTCTCAGCAAGAAAAGCGTGCGCAAGCTGCACCGCGCCGAACTGGCTCGCCATTATTCCTCACCGGCCTTGCCGGTATCTTCCGCCGCGCTCTCAGCTTCGGAAGTATCCGCGTTCATATCGCTGTATTCCGAAAGGTCAGGCAGGTTTATGTTCTCGTCCGCGCACTCGGCGAGCATATCTATCGTGTAGAATGTCGAAGCCATGCCGTCGGGGGTGATGACGTAATTCATCAGCGCGCCGGTGTCCTTATTAAAGGTGTAGCGGATAGTGCCCGAAGCCTGAGTGAAGTCCTTGTCGATGGCGTACACCTCGGAAATGTTGCCGTTTTCGTCGATCTCGGCGGAGATGAAGTCAGCCGTGCCGCCGAAAAGCGGGTCGGAATTTCGCGTATCGTAATCAAAATCCGCTTCCTTAGAGTAAGACTTCGTTACCTCGGAGATGGTGTAAAAATCCTTGTCCTTAGTGTAATAGCCGGAATATGTGCCGCTGCCGTAGTTGGAGGAAACGGCTATCTCGCCATCTCTCAGGGCAAAGGTAAGCTCAGCCCCCTGCGTCGACATTTCGATGTAGTAATTTTCCTCGAATTCCTTTTTCAGCGCGTCGTACATATGCGTATCGCTTTCGGGGTCGTAGGAAGCCGCGGCGGTCTTCATCGACTCTGCGGCGGTGTAATCTCCGCCCTTTTTGTAATCCTCAGCGGTAAGCTCGGCAGCCGAATCGTCAGCGCCGTCAGCAGCGTCCGCCGAATTATCCTCAGCGGAGGAAGTTTCGGTAACTGCGTCCGCGCTTTCGGTCTTGCTCGAATTGTCGGATCTTCCCGAATTTCCGCAAGCGGTAAGCGCCAGCATACAAGCGGCGAGCGCCGCGCAGATAAGTCTTGTGATGTGCTTGTTCTTCATTTTTTTACTCTCCTTGTTCGGAATGATTATCCGAAAATATTTACGCCGAGGTCTGAAAGCGCTTCGGCAAGCTTGTCGTCATCCATATCGGCGAGGTCGTCGTAGGTGTAGCCCGCTTTATCGAGGTCTTCTTCGGTGATCCCCATATAGTAAAGCGAAAGCTTCAGCTGTGATTTGTGGTCTAGGCTGTCGGAGTCGCTCATGTCCTCCCAGCCTGTGAGGTCGGGCAGGTTTATATCCGCGCCGCTCCAGTTTATCGAATTTACAGTGACCTCGGTCGTGCCCGAAGAGGTTTCCGAGGTTATGCTTTTCAGCTCGCCCGTTTCCTCGTCGTATACGAAGGTGAACTTTTCGTCGGTGCTGCCGCTTTCCGCGGTGCTGTCTACCGATGTGTATATCTCGGTAGTTTCGCCGTTCTCGGTTTTGGCAGAGGAGAGCGAATCGCCCTCGCCTATCGAGAAGAGCCCATCGGCAAAAGGCTTGCTTTCGTCCGAGATCTGGTAGAAATTAACGTCGGGCATCAGCAGGTAGGTCTTATCGTCGATGCTGTAAAACTCGGTGTAGATGCCGCCGTAATTGAGCGAGGTAAAGGTCTTGCCATCGTGCGCGGTGATCTTGCAGTCGGTGTCGCCCGAGCTTTCAAGACCCGAAACGGTGATGTCGATAGAGTATTCGCCCGCTTTCATGTTATCCATCATTTTTTCGGTGAGCGTCTTGTTCTCCTCCGAGGAAGTCTGACTGCCCGCGGCGGAGCTTTCGGCTTCTGACTTTGAGCACCCGCCCAGTGAAGCGGCTAAAACGGCGGCGGAAGCAAATGCTAAAAATTTTTTCATCATATTCTTTACCTCAGCTTTTTTTATACATTATCTTGGTTTGCAGATCTTCGTTATCGTAGCCCATCTTGAATGTCATGTAGGTGGTTACGGGGTAGATGAGCAGCATTATCGGGTATACTGCGAGCAGTACCGCCGACATATCCGCCGCCTTCATATTCGGCGCGAAAAGGTCGATGTAGCCCCAAAGCCCCAGATTGAGTATCTTGAATGGCAGCAGCGCCGAGCCTATAACCTTAAAGTAAGAGAGCAGCAGCATTATGTACGAAGCCAGCGCGGGCAGCATAGAGATCAGTCCGAGCGTAAGCCCGAAGCCGCGCTTTACGCAGTCGCCGCGGACGGTGTTTTTTATGTGCGCCTTAGCGCCCTCCTTCATGCCGAAATCCGCCATGACGCATATGTAGCAGATCAGTCCGCAAGTTCCGAATATAAATTTTCCCGCCCTGCCGAGAAACAGCGTTGTAGCCATCAGCGAGAGGAAAATAAAAAGCCCGAAAAATTCGCACTCCAGCCATTTCAGCAGTGCGGTGATCTTAGCGCGGCGGCGGTCGTAGCGTTCCTCGGCCGAGTAATCGCGGCTGTCCTGCGCGTCCGCCTGTTTTTTAGTATCGTTCATATCTTGCATATCTTGCACGTCAAAAATTCTCCTTAAATATCATTTCGCGGCGTTCTCAAAAGCCTGCTCGGCGGTATCTGCGGCGCGCGCGTCGACTATCTGCGCCGAAACGCTCAGCTTAAAGCCCTCGCCCAGCAATTCGAGATTGTTTATCTCGCAAACGTCCTCGGTAAAAGTGCCGTCCTCATTTTCGGTGAAGTGGTCGGCGGAGGTGGTGGTGATGTCCCAGTCGGCGGGGATGACTACGTTTGTAAAAAGCGAGATCTCCTCGCCCTCAGCCGCCGCCTTCTTAAATGTATAGCTTCTTTTGAAAGGTTCTTTCTCGTTCTCGGAAGCTGTGAAAGGCGAATCCTCCGCGCCGCCGCTTTCGGTCTGCGAGAGCTGAGTAACGCTGCCCGTCTGCGCAAGCTCGTCCAGCTCGCTTGCGCTCAGCCTGCCGTTATTATCGGCAAGCGCCTGCGCGCCCTCGGAATTATCGCGGCAGAGCGCCGAGAAAGCAAGTTTGCCCTTTGCCGCGAGCTGATTGTATTCGTTTTTCAAACTATGGTAAGTTTCCATAAAAGCCAGATAGCTCGGCGAATCGGGGTCGAGCATAGCCTCGTACTGGTCTATCTCCTGCTGTTTTTCGCTAAGCTTCTGCGAAAACGGCACACCGTCGGCGTCCTGCAATTCTACGGTAAAGCGGACGTAAGCCGTGCCTTTTTCTATCTTAACAGCGGGCGCTAGCGGCACGTTTGAGCCGGCGGTGATCCCCGCGGCTGTCTGCTCCGGCTGACCGCTCTGCACTATTTTAGCTTCGGGGGCAGTCATCTGCGACTTCTGCTTTGCGCGTTCGCCCGCCAGCGCAGCCTTTGCGCCCAGCGCCGCGCCCGAAAGCAGCAGAAGTATAAGCGTAAGTGCGGTAAGCAGCCGCTTTTTGCCCTTAGGCTTTTTAGCCATTTTCTCACCTCGGTCATACAAAGTGTACTACCTTAAATTATAGCATACCGCGGGCGCATTGTCAACGAAAGGCGGCGCGTTTTCGCCAAACCGTCACAAAGGGGCGGCTGGTAAATTTTTATTTGTGCACGTTTACAAAAAATTTAAAAGTTACGAAACGGTTACAAAACGCCCGCAGATACCGTGCTGTCGGGTGGTCGGGATAATGAAAAATACGTGAAACGGCGCATATTTTACAAAAAATTCACACAATGCGCCTCGTAATGTGTTACAATTTGTAATAAATAGATTTGCGCTTATCATGTGCTCAGCCGTTTGCCATATTTTTTTTGAACATTTTTACTATACGGCACTTGAAATTTGAGTTTTTTTGGTATAATAGCATTATACACAAATGCTTGACCGAATTGTGCGTTTTTTTATCGGTCGGGCTGTTATTTTGCTGAATAAGGAGAATCATAACTATGTCCAACAGATTATTTCAGAACGTGATACATCAGATGCGTGAAACTATCGACTGCACTATCGGAGTTATCGACGAGACCGCTACGATCATTGCCTGCTCCGAGCTTGCTCAGGTGGGCACTACGAACGAGTTCGTATCTCTCGACCTCAGCGATTCGCATGATATTTTCGTTCGCGACGGCTATACATACAAGCCGTTCGGCTCTCATATGAAGCCCGATTACGCTGTATTTGTAGAAGGTACTGACGAAGTTTCGGCAAAGTACGCGAGCATACTTGCTATCTCTCTCGCTTCGATAAAGCAGTACTACGATGAAAAATATGACAGAAACAACTTCATCAAAAACGTTGTTCTCGATAACGTACTGCCCGGCGATATTCACGTCAAGGCGCGCGAGCTGCATTTCAACTCCGACGTTTCCCGCGTGGTGCTGCTGATACGCATAGTTTCTTCAAACGATGTTTCCGCTTACGACGTTATCCAGAACCTCTTCCCCGATAAGAACAAGGATTTCGTTTTCAATATTACCGAAAGCGACATCGTGCTCGTAAAGGAAGTAAGCTCGGCTATCGACTCTAAAGACCTCGAGAAGCTGGCAAGAAGCATTTCCGATACCCTCAGCGGCGAGTTCTACACCCGCGTGAACGTCGGCATAGGCACGGTAGTAGAGGGCGTAAGAGATCTTTCGCGCAGCTTTAAGGAAGCGCAGACCGCGCTCGAAGTCGGCAAGGTATTCGACACCGATAAGGTGATAGTTTCTTACGACAACCTTGGTATAGCAAGGCTGATATACCACCTGCCCACCACCCTCTGCGAAACATTCCTCAAAGAGGTGTTCAAGAAAGGCAGCATAGAGTCGCTCGACCACGAAACGCTCTTTACTATACAGAAGTTCTTTGAGAACAACCTGAACGTTTCGGAAACTTCGAGAAAGCTTTTCGTACACAGAAATACTCTCGTGTACCGCCTTGAGAAGATCAAGAAGCTCACGGGTCTTGACCTTAGAGAATTCGACCACGCTATTATCTTCAAGATAGCGCTTATGGTAAGAAAATATCTTTCGGCAAACCCCGCTAAATTCTGATAATTATAAACGGTGATTTTTGAAAATGGCTGATCGCAGCTTTTGCAGTGCCGGTGTTCCGCGGTAGCGCGGGCTGTCCTGCGCGCCGGCGGTCAGCCGTTTGAACTGAATGGAGATACGAGCGCCCGCGGACTTTTCGCGGAAAAAGAGAGAAATATACCCCCGTGACCCTAACGCGGCGCTTTGTTTTTGTGCAAATAATTTGAGAGGTGAACAGATCTTGGTAGAATTTAAAGACGTATCTGTAACTTATTCGAGCGGCGTAGACGCCCTCAACAAAGTTAATCTTAAAATAAACGACGGCGACTTCGCTTTCGTAGTAGGCTCTTCCGGCGCGGGCAAATCGACGCTGATAAAGCTGATACTCAAAGAGATAGACGCCACTTCGGGCACTGTGATGGTAAACGGCTTTAATCTTTCAAAGCTGCGTCGCCGCAAGATACCCGCTCTGCGCCGCACCATCGGCGTAGTATTTCAGGATTTCAGGCTGATACCTACTATGACGGTGTACGAAAACGTAGCTTTCGTGCTGCGCGTTATCGACGCGCCGCCTAAGTATATCCGCAGCCGCGTGCCCTACGTTATAAGCCTCGTAGGCTTGCAGGACAAGGCAAAGTCTTACCCCACCGAGCTTTCGGGCGGCGAGCAGCAGCGCGTGGCGCTTGCGAGAGCGCTGGTAAACGACCCTCAGCTCATCATAGCGGACGAGCCTACGGGCAACATCGACCCCGCGCTTTCATACGAGATAGTAGACCTCCTGCGCAGCATAAACGAGTGCGGCACTACTGTGCTTATGGTAACTCACGAGCATGACCTTGTGCGCTATTTCGGCGGACGTATCATAAATATCAATCACGGCAACATTGCCTTTGACGAAGTGATAGGAGGTAATGCGAAATGAGAGCCAGCAGTGCAAGATACCTTGTAGGACAGGGCGTAAAGAGCATATGGAGGAACAGAATGATGTCCTTCGCTTCATTCTGCATAATATTGGTGTCGCTGCTCATGGTAGGCGTTTCGGTGCTGACGACCATCAACCTCAACAGGATAATCGGCGGAATAGAAGACCAGAGCGAGGCGGCTGTTACTATTAAAGACGACATCGGCAAGGACAAGCAGGAAGCGCTGAAAAAGCAGATAGAGGCGCTGCCTAACGTAGCGACAGTTACCTTCTATTCTAAAGACGAAGCTTGGAAAAACATGAAGAAAGACATGAGCGACGAGCAGCAAGACCTTTTCCGCTACGCGGACGAAAACCCCCTGCCTGATACTTTCAGGATAACGGTAAAGGACATAAGCCATATGTCTGAAACTACCATGCAGATCGGCACATTCGAGAACGTAGACTCGGTAAAAAGCCCGACCCAGTTCGCAGACGTGCTGGTAAGCATAAAGAATATACTCATGATAATCATGACGGCAGTTATCGCGGCGCTGATCGTGGTATGCCTTATCATAATCTCAAACACCACAAGAGCCAGCGTATTTGCGAGAAGAAAAGAGATAAACATAATGAAATACGTCGGCGCTACCAACAGATTTATCCGTATACCTTTCTTCATAGAGGGAATGCTGGTAGGCATAGCGGCTGCCGCTGCGGCGCTGCTGCTGACTAAGTTTGCCTACGAGGGCGTATACGGCATATTCAAGAACGATATGAGCCTGTGGTCGATACTGGGCGTAGACAACCTCTATCCTTTCAGCAAAATGGTGGTAAAGGTAACTGCGGCGTACCTCGTATCGGGCGCATTCATAGGCGCGGTAGGTACATCTATCAGCGCGGGCAAGCACCTTAAAGTATAATAATCATCAACTGACTTGTAAAAATACGGAGAACTCTGCGGCGGGCAAGCTCTGTCCGCGGGGGGGATGTTTGGCGTTCATGTAAGGAGGAACGAGAGCTTTGAGAACGAGCACGAAATGCCTTATCAAAAAGGGGCTGGCGCTTACGCTCGCCGTTACCATAACGGCTGCGGCTTTTACAAATACCGAAAGCTACAAGAAAAACGAGCCGAAAGCTGCCGCCGCGCAGGATAGTTCCGGCGACTCTAAAGACACTGACAGCAAGATAAGCTCCGCCGAAAAAAGCCTTGAAGAGCTTGAGAAAAAGCAGGCTGAGCTTGATAAGAAAATAAAGGAAACTGCGGGAAGCATCGACACCGAGAAGGACAACCAAGCGGCAATATCAGAGCAGATAGACACTGTGGAAAAGACGATAACCGCGCTCGCGGACTCGATAGGCGAGCTGGAAACGCAGATAGCGGACGCTGAGAGCGCCATTGCCGAAAAAAGAGCAGGTGGTGGAGCAGAAAAAGCAGGAGATAACCGACGGTATCTCTGACCTGAAAAAGCGCCTGCGCGTGATGTACATAGCGGGCAGCGACAGCTACACCGATATACTCGTCGGCGCTTCTGATTTTTACGATATGCTCATGAAGATAGAGCTGGTAAAGCGCGTAGCCAACTATGACAACGATATGATCGACGGACTGGTAGCGCTGAAAGAGCAGTACGAATCCGAAGAGCAGGAGCTTAATGACGAAAAGAGCAAGCTTGAGGAAAGCCTGAAAGAGCTGGAGACGCGCCGAAAGAAGCAGCAGAGCCAGAGGCAAAAACTGGAAGAGCTGTATTCGCAAAGCTCGGCGACCATCGCGGATATGGAAGCCGACCGCGAACTTTACGAGAATAATCTGAGCGAGATAGAGAAGCAGCATGAGGAATTTGAAGCCGATCTGCAAAAGCTCTTTGAAGAGCGCGAGGCTCAGAAAAAGGCTGAGGAAGAGAAGAAAAAGAAAGAGGAAGAAGAGCGCAAGAAAAAAGAAGAGGAAGAGCGCAAAAAGCGCGAGGAAGAGGAGAAAAAGCAGCAACAGCAGGACAGCAGTTCCTCTGACAGCAGCGATGATAATAACAATAGCAGCAACGGCGGAAACTCCTCCGGCGATAACTCTTCATCGAGCGACAACAGCAGCAACGATAATAACAGCAGCAACAATAACAATAATAATAACAGCAGTAATCCCAATTCCAATTACGGGTATCAGGATAAATCGCGGTTTACATGGCCTGTTCCGGGATTTTACCACATATCTTACGGCGTGGGCTGGCGCTGGGGCGCTTACCACAAGGGCATAGACATCTACTCTGAAAATATCCGCGGGGCGAACATCATAGCCGCCGACGCGGGCGAAGTTATACTGGTATCAAACACCTGCCCGCACGACTACGGCAAAAATTACAGCTGCGGCTGCGGCGGCGGATACGGAAACTACTGCATAATCGACCACGGCGACGGCTACTGGACGCTTTACGGACACTCCGAGAGGATAACTGTATCGCAGGGACAGCACGTTGAAAAGGGAGATGTGCTGGGCACAGTAGGCTCTACGGGACATTCCACCGGTCCGCACCTGCACTTTGAGGTGCGTATAAACAACGTGGCGCAGAACCCGCAGGATTATGTGTGACGCGATAGTCTGATGGTCAAAAAAGGAGATTGCATAGGCTTATGAAGAAAATGACTGCGATGAAAAAAACGCTGGCGTGCTTGTGCGCGGCGTGCATAGCGGCAGGGGCGTTTTCCGCCAGCGGCAGGGGAGAGGTCTGCGTATCTGCGGATGAGAACACCTCTGAGAGCGAGGGCAGCGCCGAGGAAGCAGGCTCGCAGTTCGACACCAGCATTTATACCGATAAGCTGCAAGAGATCGCTGACGAGCAGGCTAAGATAGAAAAAGAGATAGCCGACGCAAACAACGGCGTGATGGACGAAACGGAAAAGCAGAAGCTTATAATCAAAAAGATCGACAATATAAACCAAAAGGCGGACGTCCTTAACGCTTACATGACCCAGCTCGAGATGGAAATATCTACCGAGAGGGAGCAGGCTCAGCAGCTTAAAAACGAGGTGGACGAGGGCATAGCGGCGTACAAAAGCGTCTGCGCGCCATGTACATCGCGGGGGACATCAGCTATACCGAGGTGCTGCTGAACGCGGGCGACTTTTTTGACGTGCTGATGCGCTCTGAACTGCTGAAACGTGTGGCGGATCACGACGCCAAAACGCTCGACGGGCTTGTTGCTAAAAAGGCGAAGTACGACCAAAAAGCAGCCGAGCTGGAAAAAGAGCAGGCGGATTACGACGAGCAGGCGGCGGAGCTGGAGAAAGAACGCGCCGAGCTGGCCGAGCTTTACAATTCGAGCAAAGAGATGAAAGATCTGCTGAAAGAGCGGCAGGAGCAGCTTGCGGAAAAGCAGCAGAATTTTGAGAACGAGATATATTCGTACGAGGGCATACTCAGCGACCTTTTAAAGGGAACTTACGGCAGCTCTGACGACGAAGCACAGCGTTTGCAGACGGAAGTGCAGGCGGTGCAGAAGCTGACCGAGCTGCGCGGCGCGATAAGCGAGCGCACGAAAAATGGCGAAACTATACCCGATACCGAGTGCAAGTACAATTTCAAATGGCCTGTGCCCGGAAATTACTATGTGTCATCGGGCGTGGGGGCGCGCTGGGGGCTTACCATACGGGTCTTGACATTCCCGGCGACGGCGGCACGCGCGTGAACGCATCCGAAGCGGGCACGGTGGTGCGCATGAACAACAGCTGTACGCACAATTACGGCAAGGACGGCTCGTGCGGCTGCGGAGGCGGCTACGGTAACTTCGTAGTGATAGACCACGGCAACGGCTTCCTGACGCTCTACGGCCACCTCACGCAGGCTACGGTAGAGGTCGGCGACAAGGTAAAGCAGGGCGACCAGATAGGCCTGATGGGCTCTACGGGCTACTCTACGGGCACGCATCTGCACTTTGAGCTGAGGTACGAGGGATACGTTACAAATCCCGCCTCGTTTGTAAGCTACTGACAACTGAAAACATTTTCGTAAGGCGGTGTGGCAATTGACCATGCCGCCTTTTTTTATGCCTTTTGTAGATTTTTACGAAAAAATAAGAGCCGATAAGAGAATATTGACCTCCGAAGACAAAATTCTTCACATTCTGAAAACGTTTCCGAAAAGTTTTTAGGCGGGATTTTGCAAGGTTTGTGAAAATGATATGAAAAAAATTCACATTCTCGCTCAGAAAAATGATAAAATCTGAAATCGTGCCGAAAACGTTTAAAACGGTGTCGGATAAGTAAAGAATGAGCAAAATTTGTGCGATTTTTGCAACTATACGCACAATTTTTGGATAAATTGCAGCAAAAGGCTTTTTCGATTTTTTTTTGTTATATGAGCACTGTGTGAAAAAATGAGCGGCGGAAGCGGCAAAAACGTAATCGGCGGCATAAACGGTTACAAAACGGTGTCGCGGAGGTGAAATTGTTCGTTAAGATGCACAAAAGGAGCGTTGAAAATTAGTTCAATCCTCCATATTTTCTTACACAACGCAAAAAATTCGCAAAAACACTTGCATTTTTGGAGAAATTATTGTACAATTTCATTAGCGGAAAACGTTTAAGGGAATTTTAAACGAGAAGCGCTGCGGCGCAGCTTAAATGAACCGAAAACGTTTACTGAAAGAAAGGAGAAACGCTGTGGTTTCACTAAAGGACATCTCCGTTCGCTGCGGCGTCTCGATAGCAACTGTCAGCAAGGCTCTTAACGATCACAAGGACGTAAGCCCCGCTACAAAAGAACGCCTGATAAAAGCCGCCAGAGAAATGGGCTACTTCCCAAACTCGCAGGCTAGGGCGCTAAAAACCAACAGAACTTCTAACTTAGGAGTGATGTTTACCGAAGAAGCGGGAAGCGGCTTGACGCACGAGTTTTTCGCAAAGGTGCTAAACAGCTTTAAAACTGAGGCGGAATACAGCGGCTATGATATAACGTTTATCAACAAAAACCTCGGACGCAGAAAAATGTCGATCTACGAGCACTGCAAATACCGCAATGTAGACGGACTCGTAATAATATGCACCGACTTTTCAGACCCCGACGTATACGAGGTGATAAACGGCGACCTGCCCGTAGTTACGATAGACCACGTTTTTGAATGCCGAACGGCTGTGGTTTCAAATAACGAAAGCGGAATGGAAGCACTGATAGATTACGTCAGCGAAATGGGGCACAAAAAAATAGCATTCATAGGGCAAACGCTCTGCTGTAATGGAAAAAAGAATGAGCGGCTTCTGCAAAGCCTGCATGAACCGCGGGATAGAGGTAAAGCCTGAGTGGATGCTCACAGGCGAATACCACAATCCCATAGCTACATACGAACTTACAAAACAGCTCATACAAAGCGAGGAAAGACCTACCTGCATATTTATGCCTGACGATTTCTCGGCGATAGGCGGCTACAACGCCATTGCAGACTGCGGGCTGAAAATACCCGACGATATTTCGGTGGTGGGCTACGACGGAATTGCTTATTCCGAATTTCTTTCGCCAAAGCTTACATCTTACAGGCAGGACGCCGTGAAGATAGGCGCTGCGGCGGCGAGAAAGCTTATCTCGCAGATCGAAAATCCATCTACAACATTCGCTGAGGTGATAACGGTAGACGGTGAGATCCAAAAGGGCGCTTCGGTAGCAAGCCCTGCAGGATCGACAAAATAACACTTGGCATTAGCACGAAGCAAAAACGCTTCGGTAATGATATTTAATTGTAATGCAACTTTAAGGAGGAAATTTATTATGACAAAGCTTAAAAGAATTCTTGCCGGCTCGCTTGCACTCTGCATGGCAGGCTCGATGCTTACCGCTTGCGGCGGCGATGACAGCTCTAAGAGCGATTCCAAGGCAGCAGACAACGCCAGCAAGGCAGGCGGAAATACTGCTACCCCCGTTGACGACGCTGACATCCCTGCGGCTGACAGCCTCGTAAACACCGGTAAGAAGTACAACATCTATGTATGGAACACCGAGTTCAAGGAGAGATTTGAAACTTACTACTGGCCTAACAGAGATGAAGCTCTTTGGGACGGCGTAGAAGTAAACTGGGTAACCAACTCTAACGAAGGCAACGTTTACCAGACCAAGCTCGACGAAGCTATCTCCGGACAGAACGACGCTAAGGACGACGACAAGATCGATATGTTCCTCGTAGAGGCTGACTACGCTCTGAAGTATGTAGATTCCGACATCTGCCTCGATGTAAGAAAAGAAGTTGGTATCTCTGAGAGCGATACAGCTAACCAGTACAAGTATACTCAGGATGTTATGACCGACAGCAACGGTATCCTCAAGGGTCTTTCTTGGCAGGCTACTCCGGGTCTGTTCCTCTACAACGCTGACTACGCTAAGGACGTTCTCGGAACTGATGATCCTGAAGAAGTACAGGCTATGCTCTCTGACTGGGATAAGTTCAACGATGTAGCTGCTAAGATGCAGGAAAAGGGCATCGCAATGGTTTCCGGTTTCGATGATACATACAGATGCTTCTCCAACACCGTTTCTTCTCCTTGGGTAACTGACGGAAAGATCACCATCGATCCTCAGATCTCCGCATGGGTTGATCAGACTAAGGACTACACCGATAAGGGCTACAACAACAAGACCTCCCTTTGGGACGATGCTTGGAAGGCCGGTCAGAAGATCGACGGTAAGACCTTCGGTTACTTCTTCTCTACTTGGGGCATTCCTTTCACCCTGCTGCCTAACACTCTTGATAAGTCTGTTGACGACGGCGGTAAGGAAGAAGAAGGCAACGGCGGCTACGGCAAGTGGAGAGCTTGCGCTGGTCCTCAGGCTTACTTCTGGGGCGGCACATGGATCTGCGGCGCTTACGGCTCTGACAACATCGCTATCACCCGCGACATCATGCTGAAGCTGACCTGCGATACCGACATCATGAAGAAGATCACCGAAGAGCAGCAGGATTACACCAACAACAAGGAAGCTATCAAGCAGCTCATCGACGGCGGCTACAGCAATGCGTTCCTCGGCGGACAGGATCACCTCTCGCTCCTTACCGAGGCTGCTGACAACATTGACCTGAGCAACAAGCTTTCTGCTTATGACCAGGGCTGCAACGAGCAGTTCCAGGCTGCAATGAAGGACTACTTCCTCGGCAACGTAACTTATGATGAAGCTCTTGAGAACTTTAAGAAGAACATCACTAACGTTTACAGCACTCTGACTATGGACTAATTCATAAAAAGAGCATTACAATGTAAATAAATGAAGATGGGGGGCGGAGGTAATCCTCTCCCCCATTTTTATTTTTCTTTTTAATAATTACCAATACTTAATTTGAAAATTGCAGGTGAAAATTCATGAAAAGAAAAAAGTATTAGCTACGCGAAGTGGGGCTATATTTTCCTTATTCCCTTCTTTTTTAGTATATGCTGTTTTCTCGTTAGCACCTTTGATCCAGACGTTTTATTACAGCTTCATCGATTACAGTGTAAACACGGGCGCGGTAGCGAGCGTAAGAAACCCTGTACCTGCTGCTGACAACGTAGTAAACAACGGCTTCTGCGGATTTAAGAACTACTCCAACGTTATCGGAAGCGGCGGCATATTTACCGAATCGCTGATAAATACCATGATCCTGTGGCTTATCGGCTTTATCCCGCAGATAATCGTTTCTCTGCTGCTCGCAGTTTGGTTCACTGATATAAGACTCAGGCTCAAGGCTCAGGGATTTTTCAAGACCGTTATCTACTTGCCTAACGTTATCATGGCTTCGGCTCTTTCGCTGCTTTTCTATTCGCTCTTTACTCAGGGCGGCGCGATGTACGAGCTGATCTATAACATTACCGGCAACGAGCAGTCTTGGCTGAATACCGCAGGCGGTTCGCGCGTGGTAGTTGGATTTATCAACTTCATGATGTGGTACGGAAATACTACCATACTCCTCATGGCAGCTATCATGGGTATAGATACTTCGCTGTATGAAGCAGCTCAGATCGACGGTGCAAACCCCAGCCAGACATTCTGGCAGATCACTATTCCGCTTATCAAGCCTATTCTGGCTTACGTTCTCGTAACATCTATGATAGGCGGTCTGCAGATGTACGACGTACCTTACATCATCGGCGGCAAGGCGGGCGGCGCTAATGGCAAACTTATGACCGTAGTTTCGCAGATACAGCAGGGTAAAAACTCGGCTGTCGGCAACGTTGCTGCACTTTCAGTACTTGTATTCATCGTTTCCGCTATTCTCGGCTTCATAACCCTTAAAGTTATGGACGATAAGAGCATAAAGACAAGATACAAGAAAAATAAAAAGAAGAAAGCTTAATTTAGGAGGTTATGTTTTATGGCACGAATCGAAGGCGTAGCCGGCACTACTGACAGCCGGACCGCACTCACTGTAAGAAGAGTCATAGCATATGTCGTTCTGATTTTGCTTGTAATAATTTCTCTTCTTCCTTTCTATCTGCTTATAATCAACGCTACCAGAGGTAAAGTTCAGACAGGCTTGCAGTTTTATCCCGGCAAGGCGCTCGGCGGAAACTTCAAGACACTTTTGTCTGAGAATTATAAACAGACCTACGGCGATTTCTTCCGCTCGTTTGCAAACAGCTTGATAATCGCTGCATTCACCACGGTACTTTCCGTATACTTCTCGGCTCTGACAGCATATGCTATCCATGTATATGACTTCAAGCTGAAAAAGATAGCGCACACATTCATCCTTATAGTTATGATGGTTCCTACTCAGGCTTCGGCTATCGGTCTTTACAGAATGCTGAAGAACATGAACCTGCTCGACAGCTACATTCCGCTGATCGTGCCCGCTGTTGCGGCTCCTGCCGTATACTTCTTCATGATCCAGTACATGGCTTCATCGCTGCCGCTGGAGATCGTTGAAGCAGCCCGAATAGACGGCTGCGGCGAGTTCAAAACGTTCAACACCATTGTAACGCCAATACTCAAGCCGGCATTCGCCGTACAGGGCATATTCACATTCGTATCAAGCTGGAACAACCTCTTCATGCCTCAGATGATAATCGACACGGCTGAGAAGAAGACCATTCCTCTGATACTCCAGATAATGCGTGCAAACATTCAGTCGAACCCGATGGCTGCAAACGCAGGCGTTATGAACCTCTTCATGGTTCTCGCTATCCTGCCTGTTGTAGTTATCTACCTTATCCTTTCCAAGAACATTATTTCGGGCGTAGCGCTCGGTTCTGTAAAGGGCTAATAAGTTCGCAAAACTGCAAATCCAAAGCCGTACTGCTCAGCGCGAGCGGTGCGGCTTTTTTGCGCGGGCTATTGAATATCGCGGCGAAGTGTGGTATAATATAGACAGATATTGATAAGGAGAGCTGAGCTATGCTTACAAAAATATTATCCCGTGCCGAGTGTGCGAAATGTCAGATTTGCTGTTCGTTCGACAGCTACGACCTTTGGGAAACGCCCGTGATAACCGACGAGGTGCAAAGTTTGGCGTTGGAGATAGCGCCGCAGCAGAAGTTTTCATACGCGAGCGGGGCGCGGCTTTTTCGTATGGAGCGCGAGCCGGACGAAGACCTCTATTTCTGTCCGATGCTCGACCGTAAAAAGGGCTGTATGCTGGGCGAGAACAAGCCTTTCGACTGTCGCATATGGCCGCTGAGGGTGATGGATTTCGAGGGCAGGCGCGTCATCGTGCTTTCGCCGGTATGTCCGACAGTTTTCAAGAAGCCGGTAGAGGAAGTGAAAGCGCTGGCAGACGAGCTTGCGCCGCGGATATTTGCCGAAGCGGACAAAACTCCCGAGATGGTAAAGCCGTACATATCTGGCTACGTAATACTCACAGTAGAGAAGACATGAAAAACGGGACTGCTCCTGACAACGGGTGCAGTCCCAAATTTTTACCCTCGATCTGTTTGCCGAGAAACATCGCGGCGGTCTTTGCGAGAAGCAGGTGCTGGTCGGCTGGCTGAGTGATCTCATCGGTAGCGAGAAAGGTGACCGCGCCGACAATATCGCCCGCGGAGATGATGGGCGCGGCGGCGAGCGCAAGGCTATCCACACCCTCGATGGGGCGGAGTGAAGCGCCGTCCTCAGCGGAAAAAGTCTTGCGGCTTTCGAGCAGGTCTTCGAGCGCGGGGGAAATGCGGCGTTCGGCATATTCCTTTTTCTGTATGCCCGAAACGGCGACAACGTGGTCGCGGTCGAAAATGATAGCGGGCGCGCCGCCCAGCCGCGCGATGACCTCGCAAGCCTCAGCGGCGTTTTCAAGTTCGTTTACGGGGCTGTATTTCTTAAAAATGACCTCGCTTTCGGGGCCGGTGTAGATCTCGAGGGGTCGCCGTTACTGATAACGTTGACACTAAGAACCTTGCCTTTGCTGTTTTTTTATGGCATTGGCAAGTTGTCCGGCTGACTTTTTGCTCTCAGTGCCTTTATTAAAATTTTCGGCGGCTTTTTCGCTGACATCTGCCATTGCTGATACGCTCTCAGGTTTGTCAAGTGTACCGTATGTTAGCAGGCAGTCAATATCAGCTTTGAGCTGAATATCTATATGATCTTCATAAACTGTTATTTTGTCGATTATCAGATTTATGTCATTTTTATCAAGGGTAGGTTTATTCAAAATATTGTCGAAAATTTCAAATACGGTTTTTGCGGTTCGGTTTACTCTTACTATGGCATTATTTTTATCCACCGCCAGTTGCAACTGGTTTTTCAGTCCCTCTATTCGCAAGGTAAGCTCGTCGATCATTTCGGTGTAGGTTTCCTCAATGATCTCTGTACGCTCAGGGTGACGCATTACATCTCTTGTCTGCTGACGTGTGAGCATTTTCATTTCAGCTTTTGCGTCCTCGATCTGTCCTTTTATCAGCTCCACGACTGACTTGCTGTTATTGCTTGCGTTCTGTTCCTTAGCAATGGAGTTTTGCAGACGTTCGATCATATCCTGCGAATTGTCACGGACTTTTTGAATGTACTCTTTTAGCAGCTTATCAAGCATATCGACCCTTGTGTGATGTGATGTACAGCCTTTTGTTCCTCGTCTGTGATATGTTCCGCAGGTATAAGCGGCGGCAATATCGTTTCGGCTCATTGAGAACATTGGTGAGCCGCAGTCGCCGCAGTAGAGAAATCCGGAATAAGCATTTTCGTATTTTCTTACGCCACGATAATGAGATGTGGTACGTTTTTTGAGATTCTCCTGTGCCAATGCGAACACCTTGTAATCCACGATAGGCGTGTGGTTGTTTTCAAATACAATGTGGTCAGTTTCGTGTTGCTTGACTTCATCACCGTTGATCCTTTTGCGGCGATATTTGCCTTGACGGAGCGTGCCAATATAGAAATCGTTTGACAATATTTCGCTGATAGTCACCAAACTCCACGTTTGTTTTGCCTCACGCTTGCACTCTTCACCGTTCGCCTCTTTTCGCATTTTCTCACACATACGAGGGGTAGGGATATGCTTTTCTGTAAGGTAATTTGCAATTTTTTTATAGCCCCAGCCCTCATTATACTTTTCAAAAATATCACGCACCACCTGTGCGGCAGGCTCGTCAACATCAAATTTCATTGTTTTGCTGTTGGTCATAACGTAACCATAAGGCACGGCACATATCCATTTGCCTTCTTCCTGACGGCGTTTTATTACTGACTTGACTTTTTTTGAGGTGTCGGTAACGGGCATTTCGTTAATGAGAAATCTAAATTGGATAGCTGTCCAATCGTCATAGGTAGGATAATCAATGTTGTCACCTATTGAGATGATCCTCATACCGGCATCACGGAGATCTTCAAGTTCTACAAGACCTTTGCTGTTGCGGCGTGAAAATCTTGAGAAGTCTTTGACGATAAGGATATCATATTCCATTCGCAGCATTTTCTTTCGCAGTTCCTGATAGCCCTCACGCTGTTCAAAAGTATATCCCGAACGGTCACGATCTTCGTAAAATTCAAGCGTGCTGTCTGGGAATTTTCGCTTTACAAAGTCAGTTATGATAGCTTTTTGGTTCTCGATAGAGGTGTTGTCCCTGTCCATTTCCTCGTCAACAGAAATTCGGCAGTAGCCTGCTATGCTGTATTTTGTGCTCATAACTTTCACCCTCTCTTTGATATAGTGGTACAATGTTGTCGCTTTTGATGATGGATCTTACCCTTGCGGATACATACAATGTTGTTAGTTTATATGTTTTATTACAAATAATATTGTATCACATCTTTGCCCAAAAGGCAATAGGCAAAGGATATAAAAATAATGGTGGAGTGTATGTAAAGTGCACAATAGGTGCACTCGCTGTCAGAGAGTAATATTATGGTGGAGAAGATTTTCAGTACATTCGTACAGATCTTTAGAACCTGAGCGGAACACGGCAACTTTAAATTTTTCACCGCTAAGCTCCTTTATCTTGCACTCAACCAAGTTCATAACTCTCTCATTTTGTTGTTCTGCATTACTCAGCCAGATCTGAGCGATGCCTGATTTTTCGTTCTTTATTATCTGCAAAAGCAACACTCCTTATTACGATTTTTGCCTTTTTTGTATAGTGTTAATCAGTTTGCACATTTTGCTTTATCGCCTCGTTTCTATATGATTTTATTGTCCTATGACACCTATTGCAAAGTTCGTATTTACGCCATTTGAGTGCGATTTCTGTAACTTGCGACCCCTAATTTTCTTTGCAAACCGTATCTTGACCCCATAAAAAATATGCACAAAGGCTTTTCTAAAACTGCGTATTTACGGCACTTTAGCGGTCAGCTTTGCTGTCCGCTGTGAGTGTTTCGGGGGCTGCGACCCCGAAACTTTAACTTGCAATGAAATATTTAGCTTTGGTGGTTATAGCTCTAGCTGCTGAATTGTGAAAAGTACATAATTGCTCAAATCGTTGAGTTCGACTTGCACAAGCGGACTTTATCTTAAACATCGCCCACAGCGGCTCACAAATCGCTTGTGTGGGGTTTCCCTTTGGCTTTGCTAAACTTACCCGACTGAAAACTAAAGCCCACAAATCGCCACACGTTCGTTGATTTGGCTTTTGCAGTAGCTTTGAAATGTTGACAGTAAAACTTGCTTTGATTTCTACCGTCACATCTTGTAAAAGCAAGGTTTTGCAGGGCTTTTCATACTTTCAAGGTCAGTCTGTTGACAGTAACTTCGCTAGTGTTTTTACTGTCACTACTGTCACGCTCACGGTCGTAATGAAGAATTATCAGCCTGCCGTTTCTAGTTCGCTTGTACTGAAAATCTATCCCGTACTTTCTGAGTGTGTAGCCGTTCTGAACCAGATCTCTTGTAACTCTGTTTGGATAGAATTGTTCTTGCGTGACTTCTTTTAGTTCACTTACAAGTTCTGACGCCGTACCTGAAAAATCAATTCTCTTTTTGATGTAAACATACAATGCCGCAAGAAAAAATGTTGTCCTTACTTTTTGGAGCGGACGGCTCATCGGTAACGACCCACTTTTTCAAATCACTATCGAACTGCAAATTAATTTCTGCGTTTTCAATATCACGTCCTACACAATAAAGTTTTGCATTACGGCTGCCACGTTTTGTTTCGACCAGAACCATACTTCCGTCTACACAGCCGCTGATTCCTGTACTTCCTGAGATCATATTGAACGGGTCGATATCTTTGCATTTTCTAGTGTGATGTACAACTATTATTGCGATTTCAAGTTTGTCAGCAAGTGCTTTCAGAACGGATAGGTCTTTGTAGTCTGAACCATAGCTTGAATCAGTATCGCTGCGAACCATTTGCAGAGTGTCAATAAAAACGATTTTCAGATCACGATGTTCACTCATAAAGCCTTCAATCTGCTCTTCAAGACCGCCTCCTATCGGGTCAGACATAACAGAGAAGTAAAGCATTTCAGTTGGTTCATCGGTCAGCTCATAGAGCCTGTTTTGTATTCTTGCGTAACTGTCCTCTAAACACAGATACAGAGCAGTTCCTTGTGAAGTTTTTAGACCTAAAATTTTTTCTCCTTTCGCTATTGACAGACACATATCAAGTGCCAGCCACGATTTGCCGACCTTTGGTGCACCTGCTAAGATATACAGACCTTGTGCGATCAAGCCGTCTATAACGAATTCTATTGGCTTGTACACAGTTGTCATTATTTCTTCGCAGGATCTAGTGATGAGTTTTTTTCACGCTACCAGACCTCCTATTCTATTTTCAAGTTTCTGTTATTGTCACTGAACATAGCGAAATTTATATTCAAAACAAAAGCTCGCAAAGACTTTTAAAATCTTTACGAGCTTATATTATTCTCCATTCTTATGGTATCGCATTTTAATACGTTTGTCAATAGTCATGGTCCATTTTCATTGTTTTGCACAGAAGATTTGATTTTGACACGGGGGTAAGATGTGCGTTTTCGCCGTCGCACTGTGAGATACCCCCTATGTCAAAACGTGTTCTCACTTATCACACCCTTATCCATTTCGTGTACAGTATTGCACAGCACTGAGATGTCCTCCGCAGAGTGTGAGCATATAAGAATAGTCTTGCCCTGCTCCTTGTATGAAAGTAGGTACTCACGCATTCCCTTTACGCCGTCCTTGTCAAGACCGTTGAACGGCTTGTCAAGAATGAGTATCTTCGGGTTTTCCATGATAGCTTGTGCCAGACCTAGCCTCTGCCGCATACCAAGACTATATTTGCGGACGTGCCACTTTAGGTCAGGGTCAAGTCCAACCTGTTTCATACTGCTTTTTATCTCATCTTTGCCGATCTTGTTGTTCAGCCCCGCAAGAAACTTGAGATTTTTGTATCCACTGTAATACGGTATAAACCCAGGTGAGCCAATTGCGGCACTCCCACTAAACGAAAAGTTACGGTATGTATAGTCGATATTGCGGTATTGAGGATAATATTGGTGAACTTTGAATGATAAAAACGTTTATTATGTAGCTTATTACTTCGTAGGATCATGGGTTATAAACTGCCTCCGCTCAAAATGGCAGAACGGATTTTATGTGATAGCAAACAGCTATATTTCGGTATAATATAAAGGCTATGCTCTCCGTAACCATATGTGTACGGAAGGCATAGCCCTGATTTTTTCTTTTCAGATGCTTATTCAGTTTTCTCCGCAAGGTTCACTATCTTCTTGCCCTGTTTCTCAGCATATTGTATCGTGCGGTATGCTACGCCGCTTTTGTGCTGAATACAGCACACTACAAGGTCTGATCGGTCTATCATGGCTCCGATTGCGGACTTGGATAGAGACTTCGGGTGTGCTTCGGACGATTCAGCACACACCTCGACTTCATAATAATAGTCAAGGTACTCCTTTTCATTGGCACGGTACTCCGCTTTCATATATGGCAGGACAAGTGTAAAATGGGTATTGCCGTAATTGTAACTGCGGACAGCTCGCTTAATGGCAGCAGAAGCAAGCAAATCAAAATTTCCGTTCCATCCGATCAGGAAGTCAACATACTCTTCCTGCGTTATCAGGTCATGCAGGAGCTTGTCAAGGCGTTATTCTATCTCCGTTCCACGCTCTATGTATCTATGCCCGAAAAAGCTGACAGTGTAGATGTTCATAACTTAATTCCTTTATATAATACTATACACATAGTAGCATTGAATATGTATATTGTCAAGAGGTAACAATCAAGATAGAATATTATTGAGGGGTGATGTTATGGACGGCTCTAAATCGGTCATTACAATAAAGGAATATGGTAAGATCAGCATACACCTGAAAGAGATAATGGACAGCAAATGTATCACACGGAACTACCTTGCAAGGATCTCCAATACTCGCTTTGAGGTCATCAACAAGTGGTACAATGGTGTTGTAGAAAAAATGGACTTGGATATTCTCGCCCGTATCTGCTATGTGTTGGAATGTTCTCCTGCCGATATAATCAAATATGATAAACAGTGAAGCGTTTTAGCCTTATGGGTTGAGACGCTTTTTGTATTTTTCTCGGTGAAAACGGAGAAAAAACTCGATTTGATGATTGACTAATTGTGCAGTTTTTGCTATAATTATAGGATAGATAGTAACTATTTGATAGCATACTAAACGAAAGCGAGTTATGACTTATGATAGATAATAAGAAAGAGCAGGAACGTGCTGAGCTGCACCGCACGATATGGGGAATCGCTAACGATCTGCGTGGTAGTGTGGACGGCTGGGACTTCAAGAATTATGTCCTCGTTATGCTGTTTTACCGCTATATCTCGGAAAATCTGACCAACTATATCAATGCAGGAGAGATTGAAGCAGGCACTCCCGATTTTGATTATACAAAGCTGTCGGACGATGAAGCGGAAACTGCCCGTGAGGATATGGTGCAGACTAAGGGCTTTTTCATTCTGCCGTCACAGCTTTTCTGTAATGTACTTGCAAAGGCTGATTCGGACGAAAACCTCAATGAAACACTTGAGGGCATATTCCGCAGCATTGAAGGCTCTGCCCAGGGCTGTGAGAGCGAGGACGATTTCAAGGGGTTGTTCGACGATTTCGATGTGAACAGCAACAAGCTCGGCGGAACTGTCGCAAAGCGTAACGAACGCCTTGTAAAGCTGATGCATGGTGTCGCTTCTATGCAGCTCTGTGATTCTCAGGAGAACACCATTGATGCGTTAGGTGATGCCTATGAGTATCTTATGGGTATGTACGCTTCTAATGCGGGCAAGTCGGGCGGTGAGTATTACACTCCTCAAGAGGTGTCGGAGCTTCTCACACGGCTTGCAACGGCAGGAAAAACAGAGGTCAACAAGGTCTATGATCCTGCCTGCGGTTCAGGTTCGCTGCTTTTGAAAGCTGCGAAAATACTTGGAAAAGATAAGGTTCGTCAGGGCTTTTTCGGGCAGGAGATCAACATTACTACATACAACCTCTGCCGTATCAATATGTTCCTGCACGATATCGACTACGATAAATTCAATATTGCTCATGAGGATACGCTGACAGAGCCGCAACACTGGGACGATGAGCCGTTTGAGGTCATTGTATCAAATCCCCCGTACTCGATCAAGTGGGAGGGCGACGCTAACCCTCTGCTGATAAACGATCCCCGTTTCTCGCCTGCGGGTGTGCTTGCTCCGAAGTCAAAGGCTGACCTTGCTTTCATTATGCACTCACTTTCGTGGCTTGCGAATAACGGTGCCGCTGCTATCGTATGTTTTCCTGGCGTGATGTATCGTGGCGGTGCTGAAAAGAAAATACGCAAGTATCTGATTGTCAACAACTTCGTTGATTGCATCATTCAGCTTCCTGACAACCTGTTTTACGGCACTTCTATCGCAACCTGTATTATGGTGCTGAAAAAGAACAAGACCGCAAACAGCACACTTTTCATTGATGCTTCAAAGGAGTGCGTCAAGGTCACGAACAACAACAAACTGACCGAGGAGAATATCTCAAAGATCGTGGCAGCCTTCACCGAACGCACAGACAGCGAATACTTCTGCCGTCTTGTGCCTAATTCTGAAATTGCCGAGAATGACTATAATCTGTCCGTTTCGACTTATGTTGAGCAAGAGGACACAAGAGAGGTCATTGACATTGCAGTGCTGAATGCGGAGATCGCTGAGATCGTCAAGCGTGAAGATGTGCTGAGGGCAGAGATAGACCGCATTATTGCGGAGATCGGAGATTGATTTATGACTGATGTATTAAAAAACTATGGATTTTGGCTCTCAGTTATAACAGTTTTGGCAGCAGTTATTGCACTTTTTCAATCACATAAACAAGTCAAAATCAGTAATAGGCAAGCACTTTTAGACAGAAGAATCAACAAGTTTTTATTGTTTAAAGATTTATTAGCAAATTATAGTAATAGTATAACCTTGTTGGAAGAATCTATTTTAAGTCAAGATGTTGAATTTCCTTTTTATTTATCTGACTAATTGCTCTTCATTAGAAATGATTGCTAATGTGATGAAAAATCCTTTATCGCATGAAGAAAAAAACTTTTTTCTAACTAAATGTGAAGAATTGGAAAAAAGTGCTATTGAAGTTGAACTAATATTTAAAAGCTCTGTATCCAAATATATGGCTGAATTTATTATAGTTTATAAAAAACTATTACAAGCGATGCATCGTCAGCAAATTGCTTTAAATGGCTTAAAAGATAACAACTTTGATCAAAAATCTTGTATGTCGCTTGATATATTTCAAGAAAAAGTGCATGATTGGGCTGAAAAAAACAAATTATACGAAACAGCAGACACATTAAAAAAACTATATCAACTTATAAATGATAGAGAAGTTGAAAAGAAAATTAGAAAAGAGATTAGCTTAATATAGGTGATAACAATGACCAAACTTGAACAACTTATAAAAGAGCTTTGCCCTAACGGAGTAGAATACAAAAAGCTCGGTGATATTGCAACCGATATTTTCAGAGGTGCAGGGATAACCAGAGATCAGGTGACGGAAGAAGGTATTCCCTGTGTGAGATATGGCGAGATATACACTACCTATGGTATTTACTTTGATACCTGTGTTTCGCATACTGACGAAAGCACTGTACAAAGCAAGAAATACTTTGAACACGGTGATATACTCTTTGCTATCACGGGTGAAAGCGTTGAGGATATAGCAAAATCGACGGCTTATGTTGGATATGAGAAGTGTCTTGCAGGCGGTGATATTGTTGTATTAAAGCATAAGCAAAACCCGAAATACTTGTCTTATGTGCTATCAACAACTTCGGCTCAGGCGCAAAAGAGCAAAGGTAAGGTAAAAAAAGCAAGGTCGTTCATTCAAGCGTTCCTGCAATAAAAGATATAGTAATCCCTGTACCGCCTTTGGAGGTACAGGCTGAAATTGTCAAGATACTTGACGAATACAGTACAAGCGTAACCACCTTACAGCAGGAACTTGAAAAAGAGCTTACAGCTCGCAAAAAGCAGTATGAATACTATCGTGACCTCCTGTTAGACTTCGGTGTCCACGGGGGGCAAGTGAGTGCAAATGGTGCACGATCAACGATATTGCAATTAAGGTTGCTTCTGGAAAGAATAAAGAAAAGAAACAGGAGGGTGCATATCCTGTTTATGGCTCAACTGGAATAATTGCATACTGTGATAAGTTTGAATATAACAAAAAGCAAATTCTTATTGCAAGAGTTGGAGCAAATGCAGGGTATGTTCACATAGCCGACGGAGAATACGACGTATCAGATAATACACTGATTTTAGATGTAAAGGATAGTGTGATATTTGAATATATCTATTATTTACTCGTAAATATGAATCTAAATAGATTTGCAAAAGGTGGTGGGCAACCTCTTGTCACAGCAGGACAGATAAAAGAAGTCAAAATCCCTGTTCCACCAATAAAAGAACAAGAACGAATAGTATCAATCCTCGACCGCTTTGACAAGCTCTGCAACGACATTTCCGAGGGCTTGCCTGCGGAGATCGAAGCAAGACGGAAACAGTATGTGTATTATAGGGATAAACTTCTTTCCTTTAAGGAGCAGTAAATGGCACAAAACAAGCCTACGACCGATGAACACTATATCCCTCAGTGCTACCTGAAACAGTTTTCCTCGGACGGAGAACGCATATACCAATACGATGTTTTATCGGGCAAGCAAACTCCCGTGCCTGTTCCTACAAAAAGTGTGTGCTATCAGAAACACCTTTATGAGTTTAGGGATAGTTCGGGAGCTTTTGCATACAGGAATCTGATAGAAAAGAGCTTTGGTATCTATGAGGGAGAGTTCGCCAAAACTTTTCGTTCTATCATCTCAAAATCCCGAATTGAAGCCAATTATCACACATTATGCTTTTTGTCCCCGAAAGAAAAAGCATTATTGGTATTCTTTCTCTCGACGATGATCGTTAGAAATCCCGATATATTACAAACCGCTCAGGAAACAGCATTAGAGTTTTTCGGAGACCAGATAACAGAAATATCAGCGAGAAATCTTGCACTGCAAACTTGCTTGCCGATATATAAGGCTCTCGATACTGAGGAAAGAAACCTCCTAAACCCTGTTATGTGGTTCTTTGAGGATATGTCATTCCAGATCGGTGTGGCTGATTCAGAGGTGTTTTTTACAAGCGATAGCCCTGTTATCTTATTTGGGACAAATCAGCCGGTCAAACTCGACGAGGTAATAATGCCTATATCACCCAATATAGTGCTGTTTATGAAACCTTATGATAATACAAGGAGAGGCTTTTATAACCGCCTAACGGAGTTAAGACCAGAAGATATAAAATATGTCAATAAAGCTGTTGTGACACTGCAAACGGTGGATTTATTCTCAAACTCCATTGACTGATAAGCAAATAAAATGGATAACAAAAGAGCGAGCATCATACTGATTGTGTCAATAATAATAGTCAAAATAAATCTATGAAGGAAATACATGGGGGTAGCTATGCGATTAAGCGATATATTAAGTAAAGAACCTATGAAAGAATTTATTGCTGTAGATAATTTTGCTCCGAAAAATTCTGCTCAAATAGGAAAAAGTTATAAAATTGAAGTTGGAAAAGTTTTTCTTAATCAGAAGTGCAATAATTGTAATCAGGTTCATCAATTCTATTCGGATGAAATACTATACTTTATGCCTATTAACGCCGACTTACTAAGCATTGATTGTCGGTTAACTTGTCAATATTGTGGTAAGACCTCTGTGCCGGTATGGTTTTTGATTCAGGTTGAAGGAATGAGTATGACTAAGGGGCAGAAAAGTGTGAATATATTGTCTACTGCTAAAGTCAGATTACTACATAGGCATTTTAAATATTCATCAGAAGTTGAGCCGGAACCTCTAAAGTATAAAAAGGAGTATTCTGATTTACTTATTAAGGCTGATCAGGCTTACTATGATCAATTAGGTGCAGGTGCTCTGGTATATTTAAGAAAGCTATATGAAATGGTAACGGTTGATGTCGCAAAAGATAACGGCGTCGCATACCAGGACAGAAACGGAAAAACGCTAAACTTTCGGGAGTTGCTTACAAGAGTAAATGGTCAATGTTCAATCATTCCACAAGAGTTCTCAGCTAACGGTTATCAGCTATTTAGCGAATTAAGTGAGATTGTTCATAGTAGTTCAACTGACGAAGAAGTTGGAATGAAAAAGTATACATCTCTTAGAAGGTTGATAGTTGGAATACTTGATAATATTGATGATAAACGAAAAAAAAAGAAGAGTTAACAGCAGCAACAAGAGAATTGTCTTGGTCGGTTTAAGGAGGAACATAATGTCGTATATTAATATTATATCCCAATCGAATGAGAATACAGTAGTAACAGAGTATACTCCTGAACCTCGAAGTGCAGATACATACCAAAGTGAAACTGAGCTTGAAAAGAAATTTATTCATCACCTTGAAGAATTAGGATATGAATATCTTTCTATTCACAATGAAAGCGCTTTAGTTGATAATCTTCGTCACCAGATTGAAAAGCTGAATAATTATGTGTTTTCAGACGATGAATGGAGCTTGTTCCTTAATACTGTAATAGCTAATAATAACGAAGGTATCGTTGAGAAAACAAAGACGATACAGGAAGATAGCGTAAAGGTCTTGAAACGTGATGACGGCACGTCGAAAAATATCACGCTGATCGACAAGAAGAATATCCACAACAATCATCTGCAAGTTATCAATCAGTATGAGGTCGATACTGGAAAACGGCAGAATCGCTATGATGTGACGGTGCTTGTCAACGGCTTTCCACTTGTGCATATCGAACTGAAAAGACGTGGTGTGCCTATCCGTGAAGCGTTCAACCAGATAGACCGCTATCAGCGTGACAGCTTTTGGGCAGGCTCAGGGCTGTTTGAATATGTGCAGATATTTGTTATTTCCAACGGTACGAATACGAAATATTACAGCAACACTACTCGTTTCAATGCCGTGAAAGAAGCGGGCAAGTCTAAGAAAAAGGCCAAAACAAGCAATTCCTTTGAGTTTACGAGCTTTTGGGCTGATGCGAGCAATAAGGTCATTCCTGATCTTGTGGACTTTACAAAGACTTTTTTCGCAAAGCATACTATCCTTAATATACTGACAAAATACTGCATTTTCACAAGCGAAAATCTGCTGCTCGTTATGCGTCCGTATCAGATCGTTGCGACTGAGCGGATCCTCAACCGCATTGAAATTGCCCATAATTACAAGAAATACGGCTCAATTGCAGGCGGCGGATATATCTGGCACACAACAGGTTCGGGCAAAACCTTGACCTCGTTCAAGTCGGCTCGGCTGGCTTCAAAGCTCGAATATATCGACAAGGTGCTGTTCGTCGTGGACCGCAAAGACTTGGATTATCAGACGATGAAGGAATACGACCGCTTTGAAAAGGGCGCGGCGAACAGCAATACCTCGACTACGGTTCTGAAAAGACAGCTCGAAAATCCTGACTGCCGTATCATCATCACTACCATTCAGAAGCTCGCGACATTCATCAAAAAGAATAATACCCACGAAGTCTATGACAAGCGCGTAGTCATAATCTTTGATGAGTGTCATAGAAGTCAATTTGGTGATATGCACCAGGCAATTACTAAAAAATTCAAGAAGTATCACCTATTCGGCTTTACGGGTACACCTATATTTGCTATCAATTCGGGTACAAACAAAAATCCGAACCTACGCACCACGGCACAGGCTTTCGGAGACCAGCTTCATTCCTATACTATCGTTGACGCTATCAATGACAAGAATGTTCTTCCGTTCCGTGTGGACTATATCAAAACTATGGACAAAGAAGAAGATATTGAAGATGTCAAAGTATGGGACATTGACCGTGAAAAGGCATATATGTCCCCGAAACGTATCTCACTTGTGACCGAATATATCTTAGACCACTTTGACCAAAAGACCTACCGCAAGGCTTTTGAGCGCACATACAGCTATAACGTGCTGACAAATGTTTCAGAGGTGGCTGATGCGAAAAAGCGTGAGCAGGTGCAGGAGATCAAGCAGAAACAGCGTGTTAGCGGTTTCAACTCCATATTTGCGGTATCCTCGGTGCAGGCTGCCAAGCTCTACTATGAGGAATTTCTGAAACAGATGACTGCTCACCCCGAAAAATCTTTGAAAATAGCGATAATATACAGCTACGGAGCGAATGAGGAAGATCCCGACGGTATCCTTGATGAAGAAAATCCCGAAGATACCTCTGCACTCGATTCCACTTCAAGAGATTTCCTTGAAAAAGCTATCAGTGACTATAACAAGCAGTTCAACACCAATTACGATACGTCAAGCGACAAGTTTCAAAGTTACTATAAGGACGTTTCACTCCGTATGAAGAATAAGGAGCTTGACCTGCTGATCGTGGTCAATATGTTCCTGACGGGCTTTGATGCCACTACGCTCAATACTCTGTGGGTGGATAAGAACCTGAAAATGCACGGTCTGATACAGGCTTACAGCAGAACAAACCGTATCCTCAATTCTATCAAAACATTCGGCAATATCGTATGTTTCAGAGCATTGCAGAAGCGGACGGACGCTGCTATCTCCCTCTTTGGAGATAAAGAAGCCGGCGGTATCGTGACCTTGCAGAGCTTCGGTGATTATTACAACGGCTATGAGGACAGCAAGGGCAAGCACGTTGACGGCTATGTGGATATGATAGACAAGCTGCTGAAAGATTTTCCGCTTGACGAACCGCAGATCATAGGAGAAGAACGGCAGAAGGAGTTTATAGCTCTACTCGGCGCTATCCTGCGTATGCGTAATCTGCTTGTGAGCTTTGACGAGTTTGAGGGCAGAGAGATCATCTCCGAGAGAGATTTTCAGGACTATCTCGGACGGTATCAGGACTTGCGTGATGAGTGGAAGGCTCGCCGTGAAAGAGGTGAACTGACCGATATTGACGATGATATTGTCTTTGAAATAGAGCTTATCAAGCAGATAGAGATCAATATCGACTATATTCTTATGCTTGTAACAAAGTATCACGACAGTCATTGTACGGATAAGGAAGTGCTTATCACCATTCAGAAGGCGGTTGATTCCAGCCCTGAGCTGAGAAGCAAGAAAGACCTTATCGAGAATTTCATTAACGGCATTAACGATGTAGATGATGTAATGAATGAGTGGCATAGCTATGTCGCTGAGGAGCGTGAAAAGGCACTTGTTGCTCTGATAACCGAGGAAAAGCTCAAAGAGGAAGAAACAAGGGCATTTGTAGCAGGTGCTTTCCGTGACGGCGGTATCAAGACAACAGGTACGGACATAGACAAAATACTGCCTGCCGTGTCCCGTTTCGGCGGGGGAGGCGGCAACCGCAAGGCGAAGAAAGAAACAGTCATTGAGAAGCTAAAGGCTTTCTTTGAACGATTTTGGAATATAGGCTGATTGCAGTCCAATAGCCCAAAGTCTAATGACACACTGTGGATGATACAGCCTTTTATATCAGGATATGATTTGTTTGCGTTTTCAAGAGTATGGCAGCAGAGCGAAACTCTCATATTATCTTCAATAGCTATCCCCAGCGGCATCAGATCAAATTGGTCTTCTTCGTGGATCTTCATCATTTCATCTGCAAGCACCTGATACTTCCAGGGGGCGTTTTTATGGCTGAGATGATCGTAAAATGCTTGTCTTGTAACCTCCAAAGCCTTGCAGTAAAAACTGATCCTTCCTGTGATCCTACCGTCATCAGTCTTTTTGAAAATGAACTTTAACCGTTCTTCTTTCCTGATTTCCGACGGTTTGCGGCGAAAAAAAAAAGCAGATGTTTCCTCCAGAAATTCATTCAGTTCTTCAAGCTCTCGGTTTTTCTTTTCAAGTTCTTTTTATCCGTTTGTTTGCTGCCTGGAGCTGCTGCCTTGGTGGCAATCTCCTTTGCGAGCTTTATTGCCTGCTTTTTAAACTCTTCATCATATTGTTTTCCCGTTCCCATTGATGACACACTCCTTTGTTTTTATTATACTTTGATTGTTTTGTATGTGTAAAGTTTTATTATACAGGATTATTCTTTCTGACGGATCCCACTTGCTCCATATGTTGAACGCTTTTTGGGCGTTCTTGAATATGTCGTCAATAGAACGTTTGGTGTTTAGTTTTTCGTCAATGTAATCGGTATGGCCTTCATAAGCAAGGGCAAGTTGATTTTTTAAATCAAGAAATTTGTTATTAACAGGCGTGCCATAGGCAACACCTTATCAACGATTGTTTGGTAAAGTTTGGGCGGTTGGTTTTACAACAATAAAACCGAAAGGACAGATACAAATGATCGATGCGATGTATAATTACAGACAGGGTGAAATCCACTCCGCTGAGTTCTCTGACGAGTTTAACAAGCTTTGCATACCGTTTGAAAATTCACTGAACGAGGAGCAGATTGAAGTGTTCCACAAGATACTGGACTGCGTGAGCGATACTGCTGCTGATGAAATGCGTTCCGCATACAAGGACGGTGCAGCTATGATGCAGGAGATTCAGGACTAAAATAATTACAGAATAAAAAAAGGGAATGTTTTCGTGATCGGGGCATTGCCCTTTGACGATCCATAAGTATAGCATAGCAAGCTATAACCCAAAGGTTCAAACCATATAACCAATCGAAACTTCTCAAAGCCTTCTTTTCATGGTATAATATACACAAGGAACACGAATCGGAGTTGTTATCATGGAAGAAAAGGCAAAAAAGAAACTGACGGTCAAGGGACTTCTGAAAGTGTTTCTTGTTGTCCTGCTGATACTTGTCATCCTATCGCTTATCATCATTTTTGGCGGCAAGGGCAACAAAAAAGATAATGCGATTATCAGAGGCGAAAGTGGAACGAAGTCGCTTGTGGTATATTTCTCTCAGGCAGATGTAGTTGATATCGACAAGACCGATGCTGTTTCATCGGCAAGTATGAGAACGGATAACAGCAGAAATGTTTACGGCAACACAGAGTACGTTGCAAGACTGTTTCAGCAAGCAACGGGTGCAGATCTGTACAGTATTCAGACAAGCAGACTCTATTACGAGAGCTATCCGCTGACGGCTTATCGTGCATTCTGGGAGGAACTGTTTAACACTCGTCCGAAGCTGATCGGACTTCCAGATGATCTCGATCAGTATGATACGATCTATATCGGATTTCCCGTATGGTGGTTCAATGCCCCGATGCCGATAGGTTCTTTCTTTGAGGAATACGATGTCAGCGGAAAGACCATTGTTCCGTTCTGCACAAATCAGGGCAGCGGCGTTGATTCGGGCTATGAGCTTCTGAAGGACGAATGTGACGGAGCAACGGTCGCAGAGGGTTTCAACGGAAACAATACCGATCTGAATGAAGTAACAAACTGGCTGAAAAGTCTGGGATATATCAATGACTAATGGGAGGTAAAATATGGAATATGTACAGCTCAACAACGGGATCAAAATGCCCATGCTCGGCTACGGCGTATATCAGGTGACAAAGAACGAGTGCGAGAGGTGTGTAACCGATGCACTTTCGGTGGGATATCGTCTGATCGACACGGCACAGAGCTATTTCAACGAGGAAGAAGTTGGTGCAGCTATCACAAAATCGGGTATTCCCCGTGAGGAGATTTTTCTCACAACTAAGGTCTGGGTGGAGCATTACGGCTATGAGGAGTGCAAGAAATCGGTCTACACTTCCCTCGAAAAGCTGAAAACCGACTATCTCGACCTGATTCTCCTGCACCAGCCGTTCAGCGATTATTACGGTGCATACCGTGCATTGGAGGAGCTTTACAACGAGGGCGTTCTCCGTGCGATCGGCGTATCCAACTTCTATCCCGACAGACTGGTAGACATCGCCAGCTTTGCAAACATCGTGCCAATGGTAAATCAGGTGGAAACGCACGTCCTCAATCAGCAGAAGGTCGCCAAGGAGTACATGGACAAGTACGGCGTACAGTGTGAGGCGTGGGCGCCCTTCGGCGAGGGCAGAGGCGGTCTGTTTGAGAATGAAACGCTCATAAATATCGGCAAAAAATATGGCAAGACCTCCGCACAGGTCATGCTCCGCTGGAATATTCAGCGCGGTGTTGTTGTGCTGCCGAAGTCCACACACAGAGAGCGAATGATACAGAATATCGACGTTTTCGACTTCACGCTCACTGATGAAGATATGACAGCGATCGCCGCCATCGACACTGCTACAAGCTCGTTCTTTTCCCACTACGATCCTGCAATGGTGGAGTGGTTCGTGAAGATGGTCAAGGAACGCAAGAAGAACAATCGCAGTGAGAAGGAAACAAAGAACTGGTAAGGAGTAATGATATGAGCATTTTATTTATCAACGGCAGCCCGAATCCTGATGGAAATACTGCCGGACTTGCGAAGATACTGCTGAATGGTAAGAATTACGAAACACTGAATCTGACAGACTATGTGATCGGCGTGTACGGACAGAAGCTCCCTAACGATCAGTTTGATGAGGTGATTGCAAAGATCAAAGCGGCAGATGTACTTGTGAACGGCTCTCCACTTTACTGGCACAACATCTGTGGCAGTGTGCGTACTTTGCTTGACAGATGCTATGGTCCGGTCGGGCAAGGAGAACTGAGCGGTAAGCTGTTCTTTATCTTTCAGGGAGCAGCACCCGAAAAGTGGATGCTTGAAGCCGGAGAATATACAATGTCACGCTTTGCAGGGCTTTACGGACTTTCCTATGAGGGTATGATCGTGAACTCCTCCGATGCAAAAAAGCTGTCTGCAAAGGTATAAGATGTATGAAAGACCTGTCTGATGCATTTGGACAGGTCTTTTGGCATTAACCCAAAGGTTTATGCTTGCTTTTCCGTCGGTGCTGTGATATAATGGAATATAGCATATCTCTACGAAGGGAGCATTATTATGTATAATCATCAGCTCGACACATTTATCGTTGTCGCAGACAGCGGCAGCTTCAATAAAGCGGCGGAAGCACTGTTTATCTCGCCGCCTGCGGTCATCAAGCAGATCAATCTGCTGGAAGACAGTCTTGGTGTCCGTCTGTTTACACGCACGCACAGAGGATTACAGCTCACAAAGGCAGGACAGTCGGTCTATGAGGATGCGCGGTATATCATCGCCTATTGCCGTGAATCGGTGGAGCGGGCGAAGAAAGCCGATGACACACAACCATCTGTACTTCGTATCGGTACATCGACCATGACACCCGGACAGACCATTGTGGATATGTGGACGCAGATCAGAGAGGAGATCCCCGACATCAAATTCCAGCTTGTCCCCTTTGAGAACACTCCCGAAAACGCAAGAGAGATACTTAAAAACATGGGAAAGAACATTGACATCGTGTGCGGAGTTTATGATGAACGAGCGCTGAAACACTGGCAGTGTGCGGCGCAGTTCATAGCAGATGTACCTATGCGCTGTGCAGTATCGGTCTATGATCCTCTTGCGAAAAAAGACAGGCTGACCGTGGAAGACCTGCACGGCAGGTCGATCATGCTGATCCGTGAGGGCTGGAACGAGGAAACGGACAGGCTCCGCAAATGGCTCACGGAAGAACACCCTGAGATCAACATCGTGACATTTGATTTCATCAATCTCTCGGTGTTCAACGATTGCGAGAACAGCGATCATATCCTGATGTGTATTGATATGTGGTCGAATGTCCACCCGCTGCTGAAAACACTGCCTGTGGACTGGGACTATTCCATGCCCTTCGGTCTGCTTCATGCACCTAAACCGAGCAAGACCGTGAAGCGGTTCCTGAATGCGGTGAAAAAGCTGAATAAGTAATAACCCAAAGGTTAATAGGTCATAACAAACGGAGACTTCTCATGAGGTCTCCGTTTTGCTATAATATAGGTAAAGAAAACCGAAACGGAGGTATTGCTTATGAAACATACAATAAAAATCATGATCCCGTTCCTGATGATCGCAGGACTGCTCACAGGCTGCGGAAGTCAGGTAACAACAGGTTCAAAAGCTGAAACAACACAAGCGACAAAAACAGAAACGACTACGGCAGTATCAGAACAAGAAACGCAGACAGAAACGGAGCAAACACCAGAAACTACTGATGCTGTGACCGAAGCTCCCGAAGAAACGACTGATGAGACCGCTGACAGTAATATCCTTGTAGTCTATTATTCGGCTCAGGAGCATACCAAAGGTGTCGCAGAGATCGTTGCCGATGTGCTTGGAGCAGATATGTTTGTGATCGAACCTGTGGAAACTTACACAGAGGACGACCTCAACTGGACGAATGAGCAGAGCCGAGTCGTGATAGAACATAATGACGAGAACCGTCACACAGAGCTTGTTTCCACGACTGTTGAGAACTGGGACAGCTATGATACTGTTCTGATCGGCTATCCCCTCTGGTGGAGAGAAGCCTCATGGGTGGTCAATGATTTTGTAATGGACAATGATTTCAGCGGGAAAGACGTTATCCCGTTCTGCACATCAATGTCAGACGGCATTGGCGACAGCGGTGTTCACCTTGCTGAAATGGCAGGTACGGGCAACTGGCTCGAAGGTATGCGGTTCAGTGAATATTACGATACTGCCGAAGTTACAGAATGGGTAGACAGTCTGAATTTGCAGTAAACGGTCAACACATCTTTCAGAAAGGAGCGAAGGAGATGAACGCTATGAAACGCTTTGCATTACTTGGAACAGTACTGATGTCATTCCTGACAGGCTGCGGAACACAGCAGGAAAACACAGCAAACTCGCAGACGATACCAAAAGCCGCCGTAAGTTCAGATACGGTGAAGGAGATCGCCCAGACGGGTATGAGTACCGCCGTTCCCGATATATATTTGCAGCCGATCGAACAGGCAGGAACGGTCACGCGATCACTTATGACAGCAAGGACTTTGTCCGTGACGAGAGCGATATTACTAAGACCGCATACGTCTATCTTCCCTACGGCTACGATGAAAACGACACCGAAACACGCTACAACATCTGCTACTTGATGCACGGCTGGGGCGGTCATGCAGGTGAGTATTTTGAGTATGCAAACATCACAGATATGCTGGACAATATGATCGCTAAGGGCGATATTCCGCCGACGATATTTGTGTCCGCCACATTTTATAACGACAATTCCGACACGGGCTTTTCCGGCTCTGTTGCGGAGTTCAGACAGTTTCACCGTGACTTTGAGGAATATCTGATGCCTGCGGTAGAGGGACAGTTCCACACCTATGCGGAAAGCACCTCGCCCGACGATCTGAAAGCCAGCCGTGACCACAGAGCCTTCGGCGGATTCTCCCTCGGCTCGGTGACAACGTGGCTGCAATTCTGCTATGATTCCGACTATATCCGCTACTTCCTGCCCATGAGCGGTTCGTGCTGGTATTACGGCGGTTACGGCGATTTCCAGATCGAAAAAACGTGGACTTCATTCAGCAGCTCATTCAGGACAACGACCTTGACGAGCGTGGATATTTCATCTATCACGGTGTCGGCACAAATGACACAGTGAAGTCCCAGTCCATTGACATGGCGGAGGAAATGCTCTCCCGCAGCGATATTTTCACGCCAGACCACTACGTTTTCTATCAGCGTGAGGGCGGTCAGCACGATCATGTTTCCTGTCGTGAGTTCATGTACAACGCTCTGCCGCTGTTCTTCGGATGTGATACCGTGCAGACAGATGAAGTGACCGAGAATATGACTGTCGGTGAAGTCAAAAATATGGCAGCTTTCGGTGATTTCGGCAGACTGCTTTTTCCCGTGGACAAGACTGTTTCCGACGATATGACACTGAAAGATGTGAGTTCAAGCAGTACCTACACATGGTACAATTATATCAAGCCCGAAAAGACCGTTGAGATCGTGAATCACCTGAAAAACGCCGCAGAAAGCGGTCAGCAGATATTCTACAACATCTACACCGAGGAGGAAATGCAGGCGGACAGCAGTCTGCGTGACACGGGACTTTTCTTCTTCAAGGGTGAGGACAATGCGAAATTTGCTGTGTGCAATGCAGGCGGCGGATTTGCCTATGTGGGGGCGATGCACGACAGCTTTCCCCACGCTCTGGAAATATCGAAAATGGGCTATAATGCCTTTGCACTGATTTACCGTCCCGATGCTCCCTATGATGACCTTGCAAGAGCGATCGAGTTTATCCATGACAATGCTGACACACTGAAAGTCGATCCTGATGATTATTCCCTGTGGGGCGGCTCGGCAGGTGCAAGAATGGCGGCAACGCTTGGCAATGCGGACTATTTGCAGCAGCTCACAGGTCGCACTGACATCGGACAGGCAGGTGCGGTCATCATGCAGTACACGGGCTACACATACACTTCAAAGGCGGACGCTCCGACTTATGTTTGCGTGGGAACGAGTGACGGTATCGCAAATTGGAAAACGATGCAGAACCGCCTGAATACCCTTGAAAGCTACGGTATCCCCACGGAGTTCCATGCCTATGAGGGACTTCCGCACGGCTTCGGACTCGGCACGGGAACAGTCGCTGAGGGGTGGATCTACGATGCTGTGAACTTTTGGGAGGAGCAGTTTTAGGGAACGATCCCCACAAAGCGTGAGCCTGCCAATTTACAGAACTGGCTGCTGACCAAAGCAAAAAATGCACACGGCAATGACTACGACCTGAACCATGATGAGCGATGGGATGTGTTTGATCTCTGCCTGATGAAACGTGAGCTTTTGAATGGAAGCATTGAATTCGGTACACAGGAAAAAGACGGCTTTATCGTGGATAATGTGCTGCATTCCGATACACAGGGCGATATCCATTTTTCAAGCTATATCCCCGAAAGCTATGACGGCTCTGAACCCTATGCGTTGTTCGTAACGCTCCCCGGTTGGAGGGGCTGTACTTTCAGGGCGTGGGTGCGAACCTCGGTGAAAGCTATCCTTTTGAAGCAAGAAATAATCCTGTATAATAAAACTTGACACATACAAAACAATCAAAGTATAATAAAAACAAAGGAGTGTGTCATCAAATGGAACAGGAAAACAATATGATGAAGAGTTTAAAAAGCAGGCAATAAAGCTCGCAAAGGAGATTGGCACCAAGGCAGCAGCAGATGAAAGAAGAGTTGTTCTACAGCCGCGAAGACAAGCCGGAGAACTACACTATGAAAGATTTGAAGACTATGATCTGGAGATATTATTCCAATAACGTCAACATTACAATACACCTCCTTGCTCATAGCCATATATTACCTTAGTCTGTCCACTTTCTTCGCCAGGCCATCCGGATATGTTGTAAGCTTTGAACGCGTCAGTTAACAAAATTTGAAGGTGTTCTTTATCGTTTAGCAATCCTTTCGGGAAATCAATACGTGTTATTTTCCAACAAACTTGTTGTTCATGAATACTCTTTATTGCTTGAACGTGTATCGGATTTGATTTATACATAAAGATAAATTCCTCTATATCATTATTCGTGTCATGATGGTTATAGCAATGTGCTAACCATGTTTCAGAATTTTTGTCAATAGTTAAGTACAGGGGCATGATACCTTCTGTCGTGTCCCTAAAGCTCCCGTATGGGTTCTTAATCTTTTTCTTAGCCAGTTCCTCTCTTTGCGTTGGAGTCAGCTTTTCATTAACAAATGCCATAGTCTAAACCTCACAATAATAAAAGTATTTAAGGGTATTTTAAAGAGAACCCATATGAAAGCAACGTACACGCCGAAGTCGGCAGGACAAGGCTATGGCACTTTACATACGGACTATGAAAAAGCAGCCGACAGTATTAACGGAGTGGAACAACGCTATATGGACTGTTATGGTTGAGAAAGCAATCGTTCACAGAGATAAGAGCATTACGTTTGTATTCTACAATGGCACTAAGGTTAGAGTGGAGAAATTAAAATAGGAGCACGACTTTTCACATTGAATTATGCTCCGCACTGCGACAGTGTTTTCTGTAATATATCGGCGTAACGCCGTACAGCTTTTTGAATCTGCGGCAGAAATAGCCGATGTTCTCAAATCCCGTTTCCTGCGCTATGTTGCAAACGCTGTTTTCGGTATCAACAAGCAGTTTTGACGCACGTTTCAGTCTGTATTCTACAACGTAATTTATCGGCGAAGTGTGCAGATATATCCTGAAAATATTGAGAACACTGCTTTTGCATATAAGAACTGTTCCTGCAATATCGTCCAGTGTTATCTGACCGCTGTAATTATCATGAATATACTGCATCATTATCTGAAGCTTAGCCTGCGTCTGTGCGGAATGCCCGGACACGGGGCCGCAGTCTGTTATCTGTATGCTTTCATATAACAGGCACCATAGTTTCAGCAGCAGTTCTACCGTTTCCATTTCAGAAGCCGTGCCAGAACCCTGCACAGCAAATACCAACCTCATTGTTTCGATAATGCTGTGGTGTGCTGTTTCTTCGGCGGAAAAAATCACACATTCGGTAGTTGATTCAATTATCGGTCTGATGTATCTGCTGTATATCAGACTGCCCTGCGGCGCAAGCAGAACAGGTGAAAAAACAATGTTCGGAATGATGGCGCTGTCTTCTGCTTCAAACCTGTGTATCACCTGAGAATTTATAAAGATCCCATCGCCCGAGCTTAGAACATACCTGTTTCCACCCACCAGAAAATCAGCCTTGCCATGCTGTACATAAACAAATTCGACCTCTGGGTGCCAGTGCCAGTCGATACAGTGAAAATCGAAATCCCAGATGTCCTCATAATAATAACTGAACGGATATTCTTCGCTGCCGTGACTTGCAGTTTCACGTAAGGTTTCGTCCGTTGTGATCCTGTCCTTTTTGATTGCATTTTCCATGTTCTCACCCGATTTACGATATTGTGTAATAAAAATGTGATTTTGTGTATTGAAATGTTACGATATTTACTATATAATCTGATTATATCATTTGTCAAGGAGTTTGTCAATATGGCTGTAAATTACAGAAAAACACTTATATCCTGCTATCTTGGATTCATCACACAGGCAATAGCGGCTAATTTCGCTCCGCTTCTATTTCTCACATTTCACAATGGCTATGGTATTCCGTTTGGGAAAATTGCCCTTATCTCGTCGGTATTTTTTGTTACTCAGCTTATCATAGATGTGTTGTGTGCACGTTTCGCCGACAAGATCGGCTATCGGAAATGCGTTATCGGTTCGCAGGTGTTTTCTGCGCTGGGACTTATCGGGCTTGCTTTTCTGCCAGAACTGCTTCCCAATCCGTTTTCAGGAATAATTATTAGCACGGTCATATATGCAATGGGAAGCGGTCTGACCGAGGTACTTGTAAGTCCGATAGTTGAAGCCTGCCCGTTTGAGCACAAAGAAGCTGCAATGAGCCTGCTGCATTCATTCTACTGCTGGGGTTCGGTCGGAGTCATACTCATTTCAACACTCTTTTTACTGTTTTCGGCATAGAAAACTGGAAGTGGCTCTCTTGTATCTGGGCGATAATTCCGCTGGTGAATGTTTACAATTTTTCGGTATGTCCCATTGCACACCCCGTCGAGGACGGCGAGGGAATGCGTATTCGTGACCTGCTCAGAGTACCGCTGTTCTGGCTTGCGATACTGCTTATGGTTTGTGCGGGAGCCTCGGAGCTTTCAATGGCGCAGTGGGCGTCGGCATTTGCAGAATCCGCTCTCGGACTGACTAAATCAGTCGGAGATATTGCAGGACCGTGTATGTTTGCGGTGACGATGGGCATTAGCCGTACACTTTACGGGAAGTACGGCGAAAAGCTCGATCTTATGAAATTCATGATAGGCTCGGCGCTGCTGTGTCTGATCTGTTACATCACTGCATCCCTGTCGGGAATACCTGTAATCGGACTTCTAGGCTGCATAATGTGCGGATTCTCGGTAGGTATCATGTGGCCCGGATCTATAAGCATCTGTTCGGGAAAAATACCCACAGGCGGAACTGCAATGTTTGCACTCCTCGCCATGGCGGGCGACCTCGGCGGAGCACTCGGTCCTGCTATTGTAGGAAATATCACCCAGAATGCAGGTAATGATATGCAGAAAGGTATGCTCGCAGGCTGTGCATTTCCACTGATACTTATGATAGTGCTCATGCTGCTGAACAGAGCCGGACGCAGGAATAACTGATCGTATCCGGCAGGTTTATGCAAAGCTACAATAGAAAAAAGGTTTTGTCAATATCACTTGACACATTTTATTCGAACAAGAATTATGCAGCGAGAAGGATATGATCATAGTAGAGCTTTCTTCGGTCTGCCGGAGGCAGCCCACCGTTGGCGGTGCAGATTCTTATGTTGGCCTCTCCAGATCATAGTCTTCAACTCTTTCATAGTGTAGTCCTCCGGCTTGTTTTTGCGGCTGTAGAACAGCTCTTCTTTCATCTGCTGCTGCCTTGGTGCCAATCTCCTTTGCGAGCTTTATTGCCTGCTTTTTAAACTCTTCATCATATTGTTTTCCGGTTCCCATTGATGACACACTCCTTTGTTTTTATTATACTTTGATTGTTTTGTATGTGTCAAGTTTTATTATACAGGATTAGGAGCCGAGGGACAGTTGGCTCTTTACACATTGGCACCTGTTATTCGACTTTCGTTCAATGAGATTTACACAAGCAGCTGGGAAAAAAGGGAGACAGCTCGATCTTTGGCGAGCGAATGCTGATAGTCAATTTTTGTATTCACGGCCGATGTGATGTTTCTCTCGCCAAAAATCGGTATGCCATTGTTAAGGAAAATCAAATCTGCATAAGTACAGTAATGCCCACAAAGGATTTTTACTATCCAAGAAGTCTGTACGAGGGGATACAGCTCTATCTAGACCTTGATATTTTGCGTGATGAAAACGGACACCTATTTCACACGCTCACAGATAGCTATGGTCAAGGAGGCTGAAACGCTGATACTCAGCGACTTGACAACTCGCATAACGGCAAAAGAATTGGCGGAAAGATTCAGCGTTAGTGAGAGCAATTTCAAGTTCTATGTGAAAGGTATCCTTGGCGACAGTTATCTGAATTACTTCCGCAAGAAGAGAATGGAAAAAGCAGCTGAACTGCTGGAGACCACCAATCTCAAGGTCATTGAGATAGCAAGTGCGGTGGGGTATGAAAATCAAGGAAAATTCGCAAAGGTCTTTGCAGACACTTATGGTGTTTCTTCGCCGGAGTTTCGGAGGTTATCGAAGTAGGGGAGAGCGAGAAAAATTTGTGCAGGGGTTGGGTTTGTATATGAAGATAAACCGCCGCAGGGGACTTGTGGGTCCTGCGGCGGATATTTTCGTGTGAAAACTCATATATTCGTTATTTTAAGATTTTACATCAAATAATATTCTATCCAGTTCAGTTTCAAGTCGCTCTTTTTCACCGCTGCCTGTCGTGCTGAATCTCATTATCGGTATTGCGTATTTTTGAAGTATAGCGTTCTTCATCATATCACGTTTGTGCTGATCAGAATTTTTATCATGAAAAGCATATCCGTCTACTTCAATAGCCAGAACCGGCATTTTGTCCAGTCTGCAGAAAATCAGAAAATCAATATGTGTCGCAAAATTCATAGCGTATCTGCATTCATCATCTGTCAATCTGTGCGGGTCATATATAAGAGCACATAAAGGCTGATGTGCAACTACATCAAGCTTTGAAAATCTGTCCTGTGACAAAACATCTTCTATTACAGAGTACATAAGATTTTCAGAATCATATTCGGATATTTTCTTCTTATTCTTAGATGATAAATACTCCTTTTTTTTTTATGCTCATACCCCTTGTATAGCATATCAAACACAGAGTACACCTCGCTGTTTATGACCTCAAAATTGTTATAGCGGATATATTTCAGCAGGTCGCCTATGTTGGTCTTTTCATTGCTCTCGTTTTCCGAAACAACAAGCCTTAACCTGTTCTTCGCTCTCGATACTGCAACGTTCAGCATATTAGGGTCATCTGTAAATGCCGTTATCTCATTATCTACCGTCGAAATTATTATATCATTCTTTTCTCTGCCTTGAAATTTATGTACCGTTGATATGTCCATGTCATTGGCAAGATCCTTTGTCAGTGCAGAGGTCTGTGCATTATACGGAGCGATTATACCCAGATCGTCTGAGTTCAGCTCAGGAATAATAGTGTTTTTTATCTCGTCTATCTGTCGCTGATTGTAACGTCCTCTTGCATGATTTCCCTTAACGGTTACATAAGCCCTTAGAACGTCCTTTTCGCCATTGTCCTCCGTCATTATGATAAGCTGATCATTGTAGAATTTCTTGTTGCAAAAATCTATTATCTTTGGGTGACAGCGGTAATGCTCTCGCAGCAGCGTTCTCGGAGCGTCGGGAATTACCTTTATTACAGAAGAAAGCAAGCTGTTATCCTCATATCTGTATTTTTCTTCGATTGCAGAACTGTCCGATATTGCAGTTATCTTTTTTCTTGTTTCCTCAGTTATGACATTTGGCAGCTGTTTTAGATCTCCCACAATAACAATGTTTTTTGAACTTGACATTGCAAGTACTCCCGTTGCCAGATCCACCTGAGATGATTCGTCAACTATCACATAATCATATACAATATCTTTTAGACTGCTGCGAACAGAGTGAGTGGTACTGAGTATAATAGGGTATTCATTAAGCACATCTTTCGGTGACCGCCACAGATCGTCCGTTGTAAATCTTCTTCTCTTACCGTTTTCCGAATACCTATTCGCCAAAGCAGCCTTCAGCAGAGCAACAGACTTTCCCGAAAGCTCCTTTTGCTTATCGTCAAAATGACAGCCAACAAGACTCTTTTCCAGCTTGTGTATCTCTTTTGTAAGCTCTTCCTCTTTGTATTCATAATACAGCTTTTTGCAGCACAGGGATAATATCATTTATATCCCGCTTGAAGAGCGAAAAATTTAATATTAAATAATGCAGCACTAGCCTCAGCTTAAAGAAAAATCCAATATGCCTGTCCTTTTTCTGCATATCCTCCAGCTCTGCCCACATCTCAATAGCCGTTGACGAATTAAAATGTTTCTTATAAACCTTAACAACATCGCTGTCGTATGTGGAGGAATAATAGTTATCAAAGTAAGTCTTTTCAGTCTGTAGTTCAGAAAGCTCACGTTTGTGCTGTGCAATGAGATTTTCATATTCCAACAGCTTTTTTAGATCAGCCTCCAAAGAAAATATTTCATTGCTTAGAGCTTTCATCTCATCTTTTGAAAGTATATCCTTTGAAAAATCAGGATAATCAGACTGCTTGTTTTCTATGAAATCAGCTTTGTTGCTGCTGTTTCCAAGCTGAGCTGCAATGTAATCAAAACCATATTTCTGAAGTTTCTCAAATACGTTATCCGTAGCGGAATTGTTGTTTGAAACTACGGCAACATTTTTTTCCGTTTATAAGAGCATTGGCTATTATATTTAAAATAGTCTGTGTTTTGCCCGTCCCTGGAGGTCCTTCAATGATACTTATCTTGTTGGCAACGGCATTGCTGACCGCTGTCATCTGGCTTGAATTGCAGCCAAACGGAAATATAACAGTATCTTTCGGACTTTTTACATATATCTTTTGGGGCTCAATATACCGAGCCAGTACCGTGTTTTTATCCACAAAAGAGATCTTATTAAGTTGATTGTACAGTATATTTGTTCCGTCATTAGCATGCAAACCTATCTTCTTTGATATCAGTTTGTAATAATCCAGCAAATTTCGTGCTGCAGGGGTTGACGCAGCATTTTCATAAATTTTAAGCTCTTTCGATGAATATACCTCGCTCCTGCCACCCAAGAAATAAAATTTGTAATAACGTACAAAATTCCCTGAATAACATTCTGCATGCTGTATGTGGTCAAGCTCCTTTCCAGCAGCTGTGACAAACTTTAAGTCATCAGGATCAACTTTAACAGGATCAGTGAGTATTTGAACATTGTCTTTTTTTATACGTGTATTTTTTGCCATTTCCAAAATAAACATCAACTGTGTACAAAGAAGAATCATCATAATCACTTACATTATTTTTTACTTCACCTTTGATAATAACAAGAGATCGGCGATCGCTCATTTAATCAGCCTTTCCGTCATAATGACATATATTACAATAATTATACACCATTTCCTTGCAGATTTCAACTGCCAAATCGTTCTTTGTCAGTAAATGTGAAGTGGATTTATCCCGGTCTTTGCACCCATAATATGAACACTCACTCTGCGGTTTAGACCACGGTCATCATTTTTATCGGAATAATACACGTATATAAAAGGTTTGCCATAACATTTCAGAACTACTCTATCATCCAAAAGCCCTATGTAACACCCCTATCACATCATCATTTTCTAACCCATAGCTTTTCAAAGAATTGCTGTCAAATGGTTCTTGCTCTAGCGTGCCGATAAAAGCGTCAATATCTGCTTTACTGTTGCAGGTAACTCTGATATGCTTTCAAGTACAAGTTCAGCAGTTATTCTCAAAATGTCCTTTTTGTGTTTCTTGATATCGCTGGAATCAACAGATTCTCCATTATCTTTTCTTTGTTTTAAGTCAAGAAATGCCTTTGCTTTAAACAAAATAAGATACTCGGGACGGAGAACGGATAAACCATTTCGCACAACTCTTCCGTCCATCAAGGCTTTGTAATACTCATCATCAAGCAGTATTGCTGATAGGCTTGAAACAGAATCATCTATGTGAATCGGCGTTATCCCTGTCATCTCACGGAGTTCAAAATCATTTCTGCAAAAAAGTTCTATCATTTTCGGATATGTGTCATCTTCAGGTTTATCAAATCTGTAAAACTGCGGCTTTTGACCATTCGTGGCCTTGTTTCTGTATCTGCCGATCTCAATAAACTCCCAAAGCTTTTCTCCAAATTCAGGCGTGAGAGCCTCAACGATAAGAACCATATCAAGATCTTGTCGCCCTAAAAGATGCGTCGTTGCTTTCAAATACAATATCACAGGCAGCACCGCCTATAAGCACATACTGTTCTTCATATCCAGCAAAATGATTTCTGAAAGTGTCTAATCCTTTTACCACACATATTCCTCCAACATTTCATTTATAGATATCATTACTCTTTCGTCCTGCTTTTCTTCATCGGTCAATGATAAAGCTATGCTCAAGGGGTCTTGTATCGACTTCTGTCCATAGTCAATGAAATAGCCAAGCTCAAGAACTACACAGCCAATTTCTTCTCCTCTGCGGATTTGTTTAAGCTTTTTTATTTCTGTGTCAGCCAGCTCTTTTTTTCGTCACCCCATAGGTAGGAAAGTCATTATCTGACAACAATGAATACTCACACAAAGCAGTAATGCCAGCCTTTTTTTTCCAAGTGAATGTCATTTGGAAAAAGCATATCTTCTGATAACAGGTTTTCTCAAAATATGCTGTATCTGTTTCCACAACTGCTTTATATCAGTCGGTATTGTAATAGCTCTTGATTTGCCTTTTGTGTCAATGATATTCGCATTCAGGTATTCTATTTCATCAAAACATCTGCTTGCTGACGTTTTTGATACACCCAATTTTTCGGCAGCTGTTGATACTGTTACTTTATCCCACTTTTCATATATCGCAGTAAGTATCAGCTTTTGCGTCAGAAATGAAATAAGCTCGACAGGTGCGATATCACGTTCGCCCGAATTTGAAAGCAGACAGCCAATGAACGGCAAATATATTTGCTTGTCTTTCAGCACAAAAGGGATACCGTCCTCAATAAGTTTTTCCTTTATATAAGGGGTGGTGGATCTAAGAAATAAGGCACAGTTCAGCCCTGAAATATTCTGGACTTTAGCCCTGTCCTTTCGGAGTGCAATAAGCCCAATATCGTTCTTTGGCTGAATTGCAAGCCAGCCCATTCCGTTGGTTTCGACATTTAAGATATCATATCGTCCCTTAAAAGCCAGCGGAAGTTTATCGTACAAGTCGTTATTTTCTTTGATCGTAACTCTTTGTCTTAAAGTTTTTCTAAGTATTCTTTCATATGCTCACCTTTTTATATTTGTAACGTATTTTAAGTTACAAATATAAAATAACATATTTTTATCAATGTGTCAAGCTGTTTACATATTTTTTCTCACATTATTTTATGTACAGCCTATCCGCCAATCTGAGGAGTGTAAGCAGGTAGTCAAGTTCGCTTTTCAACGTTGTCTGCAACGGGTCGCCCTCACGTATCCTCATCGTTCGCCTGATCTCTTTAGGTATAACGACCCTGCCGAGGTCGTCGATGCGGCGCACTATTCCGGTAGCTTTCATATTTGTAACCTCCAATATGCTTGTTAAATGCAGTAATATTATTTGCAAAGAAAGGGTATTTATGCAGAAAAAAAGCGGAGCGCTGTGTTGACGAATTTGCGATATGCCGAGCGATCCGCGTTTATTTTCTATTTTTTTATAATATCTGATAGAAAAACTTAATAATTATCGCTATAATATATATACGTTATCTATAATGAAAGGAAAGCCGAATAATAAAACATTTTCGGACGCTTTGCATCTATGAATTTAGACTATTTGAGATATTTTGTAAAATTGGCGGAGGTTCGTCACTACACCCGCGCGGCGGAACAGCTCGGCATTTCTCAGCCCAGTTTGAGCCATGCGATCAGCCAGATCGAGGCGGAGCTTGGCGTGCCGCTTTTTGAAAAATCGGGCAGGAATACCATACTCACACGCTTTGGCGAAGAATTTTTGCGGTGCGCGGAAAATTCGCTAAGCGTACTGGACGCGGGCATAGAAACGCTTCAGCGGTACGGCAGGGGAGAGGGCGTGATACGGCTCGGCTTTATACGGCCGCTCGGCGTTGACTATATCCCGAAGCTGACGGCTGACTTTTTGGCGGCGGACGGCGGGCAGGTGCAGTTCAGCTTTCACAGCGGGCTGACTTGTGAGCTGTTGGAAGACCTCGTTCAGCGCAAGTACGATTTTGTGTTTTGCTCCGAGTCTGACCCCGCGCTCGGGCTAACCGCGACGCCTGTCGATTCGCAGGAGCTTGTCGTTATCGTGCCGAAAGATCACCCGCTGGCAGAGCGCGAAAGCGTCAGCCTTATCGACACGCTGCCGTACCCCGCTGTGTATTTCGCCGAGGGTTCGGGTCTGCGCGGGCTGATAGACCGTATGTATGAAAGCATTGGCGGCAAGCCCGTCGCCGCGGCGGAAACTGAGGAGGACGAGGTCATCGCGGGGCTGGTCGCTTCGGGCTTCGGCACGGCGGTAGTCCCGTACATGGATATGCTCGAAAAGCTGAACGTGAAGATCTTAAAGATCACCGACCCGCCATACTCGAGGAAATTCTACATGGTGGAAAACGACTCGGCGTTTGTCACAACGGCGGCGCAGCGCTTCCGCAGTTTTGTGCTTGGCAGGACGTCGGAGTTGCAGAAAGGCGGCGCGAAATGAAAGAGATAATGCTTCTTGTGACGTACAAATTAAAGCCGCAGGCGCGGGAGTATTTTCTCGGCGAAGTCGCGGCGGCGGGGATACTGCAAAAGACCCGCCGCGAGGACGGCGCTCTGCGGTATGATTACTACATCAGCGCGGCTGACGCGGATACGGTCTTGCTTGTGGAGCGTTGGAGATCTGCCGAAGCGCAGGCGGTGCATTTGCAGACGGCGCACATCGCCGAGCTGAAAAGGATAAAGGAAAAGTACGTTCTCGAAACGGTTGTCGAGAAATTTGAAATGTAAGTTAAGGATATGGAAAGGTCGCGAAAAGGGAATGGAAAGTAAAATAACTTTTAGGGGCGAGGCGGCGCTGATGCTGGCAGTTATCATAAACAGTTTCGGCGTGGTGCTGATGCTGTATTCGGGCGCGGGCATTTCGGCGATCTCGAGCGTGCCGTACGCTTTTTCCGAGGTGCTGCCGAAGCTCACGCTGGGCACTTGGACATACATATTTCAAGGGCTGCTGGTGCTCACGCTGATGATAATGCGGCGCAAATTCGTGCCCTCCTACCTCTTTAGCTTTGTGGTGGGCTTTGTGTTCGGCGAGCTGCTCGATTTTTACGAGTGGTGGATACATCTGCTGCCGTACAATGTGCCGATGCGCATAGTTTATTTTGTGGTGAGCTACCTTGTTATATGCGTGGGGATAGCGCTTTCAAACCGCTGCGGTCTGCCGATAATCCCTACCGACCTTTTCCCGCGCGAGCTTTCTGACATCACGCACGTGAAATATTCGCGGATAAAGATCGGCTTCGACATCACCTGTCTTGCTGTAACGGCGGGGCTGACGTTTTTCTGTCTGGGTCACATCAAGGGTTTGGGCATCGGCACGGTGCTCGCGGCTTTCACGATGGGCAAGGGAATTGCGCTGATAGGCGGGGTTATCGACAAAAAATTCACTTTTGCGAATTTCCTCGCGGCGAGAAAAAACGTTTCGGCGGTCAATAGTTAAGTAGAATTTTACAAATATCCTCCAAAAACGAAAAAATGCAGACGCTTTCTTGCAACGTCTGCATTTTTTTCGTATTAAAATAGTTCACTTGCTCTCGTGAAGCTCGCGGAATTTCTCCGCAATGGCGGGGCTGTTTTTCGTCAGCTTTTTTACCGAGAGGTCGTCGAGCTTGTTGTTCGCGGCGGTTAGGTGCTTGTTTGAGATGGTGAGGTTCTCTTTCACTTTTTCCAGATTTTTGATAGCGTTGTCGATGGCTTTTACCGCGTCCTCAAAGCGCTTGCTCGCGTCAACGTAGTTTTTCGCGAAGCCCGCCTTGAAAGCTTCAACGTTCTGCTCGAAAAGCTCTAAGTCCATGTTCTCGTTCTTCACGCGCGCAAGCTCCGCCTTGTACGCCATAGAGTTCATCGCGGCGTTGCGCAGCAGGCTTATCATCGGTATGAAAAACTGCGGGCGGATAACGTACATTTTCTCATAGCGGTAGCTTACGTCCACGATTCCGGTGTTGTAAAGCTCGCTGTCAGGCTCTAGCAGCGTTACCAATATCGCGTACTCGCAGTGCTTCTCGCGGCGGTCTTTATCAAGTTCTTTAAAGAAATGTTCATTCTTTTTCTTTGTTGAGGTCGTGTCCTGCTCGTTTTTCATCTCGAACATTATCGAGATCACCTCGTTGCCCTCTTCGTCGCATTCGCGGAAGATGAAATCGCCCTTGCTGCCAGAGGAGGCGTCGTTGTCCTTCTCGAAATACGCGTTGCGGAAAGCCGTAGCGCGCAGGCGGTCGAACTCGGTAAGGCAGTGCTGCTCGAGCGTTTCGCCGACCATTTTGGTAGAAAGCTTCGATTTCAGATCTTTGTAATACTCGATGACTTCGTCTTTGCCTTTCAGTTCGGCGGTCAGCGAAGCTATCTCTTTTCCGCGCTCAGCCTCTATCGCGGACACGGCTTTCTGCACTTCAAGCTCTTTTTCCGTATCCTTGCCTTTCATCTGCGCCTCGAGCTGTACTATGCGTGCGTCTTTATCGGAAATGCTGCGGCTGAGGGCCTCGCGTTCGGCGGTGAAGTCGGCTCGCAGCTTGTCCTCGCTCTCTTTTACGGCGAGGGCGCGGGCGGTGTCGCCGTTTTTCAGCATAGCTTTCAGCTCGGCTATCTGCCGCTCCTGCTCGGCAATGCGCGCGTTCAGGCTTTCTTTATCGGCGGCAAGCTTGGCGTTTGCTTCCGCTTTCAGCTTGTCTATCTCGCGGTCTTTTTCGGTGAGCCTGCCCGCGAACTGCAATTCCGCGACCTTTTGCACGTTCTGCCGCTCTTCGGCGACCCTTTCGTTCAGCTCGCGCGAAAATTCCGCCGAGCGAACCTGCTCCAGTATAGCGGAATAGCCCTGCTCGTCCACCTTGAATACTTCCCCGCATTTGGGGCACTTTATTTCAGACATTTGATTACCTCCTGCGATATGCGATAAGCAAAGTATAAGTTCCATTTCCAATATTATACTACAAATCCCCGCAGGTGTCAAGCAAAAAGCGCGCCGACTTTTTCAGCCTGCGCGCCTGTATCACTGTATTATTCTTCTTACGGTATCAACGTGGTAGTATTGCAGATAGCTTATCGGCTGAACTTTTATGCCGTCGCGCTGGTTCATGGCGTGTACCATTTTGCCGTTGCCGATGTACAGCCCGACGTGCGACCTGTAATTCATTATAATAAGGTCGCCCGGCTTCATCGAGCGCACGCTTACCGCCTTGCCCAGCGTTGACTGATACGCCACGCTGTGCGGGATATATCTGCCGATCTGCTGGTAGCATAGCATCGTCAGTCCTGAGCAGTCAGTTCTGCGGAACTGCTCCGCGCCCCATACATATGCGCCGCCGTTCATCGAAGCGCCGTATGTGCTGACTATCTTGCGCTGAGCGGTAACGCTGTTTGCCCTTACGCAGTCGGCGGATCTAGCGTAAAAGCCCTCGTCCGTGCCCGAGCATATGCGTATGTACTTGCCCGTGAAAGTCGCCGCAGGCTTACCCGCTATCGGCACGCCCGAAGAAGTCACGAGAGAGCCCTCGGTGTACTCGGCGCTCTGTATAAATTTCTTGCCGCGCATCTTTCCGCCGCTGAGTTTGTAGAGCTTTGCGCCGCTCATTATTTTATAGTATGTGCAGCTCGCCGTGCGAACTTTTATCGAAGCCTCGGGCAGCTCGAACCTGCCGACGCTGGGCGCTACTTTAATAGTATAGGCGGTGGAGGGCTTTAGCCAAGTCGCACCGTTGTAAATATTTATCACCTTAGCCGACGAAGCCTTTATCGTCTTGAGCTTGCGCCCGCTGACGTAAATATCGAATTTTGTGCCCACGGGGTACTCGGCGTAATTTTCCGCGCTTATCGCGATCCTGTCGGCGTAAACTGCGTATACCGAAAGCTTCGGCTGATTGATGTCAGTCTGCGAACTATCCGCAAAAGCAGTCGAGGGCAGACAGCCGAGCGCCAGCGCCAATGTGCATACTGCCGCCGCGGCACGGCTTATAATTTTACTTAATTTGCGTATCATAATTAAAAATATCCCCTTAGTTAGCAAGATTTATTTCTTTCTCTTGTCTACGATTGATATTATACCACAAATATACAGCGGTTGTAAACGTTTTGGGAAAAAGTTTGTAGCCTTGCAGTAATTTCTGTAACCGTTCTGTAATTTATATGTACCGAATGCACAAAATATTTTCCTATATATGGTTAAAAAGGCGGTAAAGTATGGTTAAAATGTCTAAACGGTTTGCTATCGGGCAGACAATTGTGAAAAGTGCATAAAAAGATGGGCGAAAAAACCGCGAAATTTGTTGCTGATTTTTGAAAAAGCCCCTTGACAACGCCGCGAAAAAGGTATAAACTATAATTAGCACTCAGGGAGATGGAGTGCTAACACTCAGCAACCAAAAGTGCTAAAGGAGGCGTACATCAAATGGACAGCCGTAAGCTGAAAATATTGCAGGCGGTTGTAGACGAATATATCGTTACAGGCGAGCCTGTAGGCTCAAAGGCGATAATGAAACACGTCAAAGCCTCTTCGGCAACTATACGAAATGAGATGGCAGAGCTTGAAAAGCAGGGCTACTTAGAGCAGCCGCACACATCGGCGGGCAGAGTTCCGACATACAGCGGTTACAGAATGTACGTCGATACGCTTATGGAGCGCGATCCGCTTACAGATGAGGAAAAGCGCAGGCTGGACGGAATGCTCGACGAGGACGCCGCTACTGAGGAGGAGCTGGTAAATTCAGCTTCGCTGGCGCTCTCGCAGCTTACGCAGTGCGCTTCGGTAGTAGCAAGCTCCGCACCGAAATTCTCGCTTATATCTAAGGTAGAGGTAATACCTACGGGAAAGCGTATGTACGTTATACTAATGATAACCTCTAACGGAAAGATCAAAAATAAGGTCTGCCGCTTAGAATTTGACTTGACGAACGAGCAGCTCGAGTTTTTCGATAACTATATGCAGGAAAACCTGACAGGCGTGCCGATAGACAAAATATCGGAAGAGACTTTTGAGAAGATAAGAACGGCTATGGGGGCCTACATGATGTCGCTCACGCCGCTGCTCAGCGGGCTGTTTTCGCTGGCTAAAGAGCTGAACGCGCAGGACATAATGCTGCGGGGCGAAAAAAATCTGCTGACCTGCAAAGATTTCGATCAGGGCGAGATAATTGATTTTCTTGATAACAGGCGCGAGATCGCGGGGTTCTTTAACGAGAGCTTCAGCGGCTTGCAGGTAAGCTTTTCGCCGGAAAACGATGATTTTGTGATACACAATTCCTCGATAATCACGGCGCCATATAAAAAAGGAAATAAGAACGCGGGAGCGCTGGGGCTTATCGGCCCGATGAGAATAGATTACGCGAAATTCATACCGTATCTTGAATATTTCTCACAGCGCATAACCGACCTGCTCTCGCAGCGGGAGGACGAAGCGGAAGAAACGGAGGAGGACGGCAATGGCGGTCAATAACGAAGAACTTGAAAAAGAGATCAAAGAAGAAACCAACGAAGCTGAAAAGACAGAAAAGGAAGAGGGCGCTGCTGAAAGCGCAGCCGAGCCTGAGGAAAAGAAAGAAGTAAAGGTAAAGACCGAGCGCGAGGCGCAGCTTGAAAAAGAGCTTGCCGAGCAGAAGGAAAAGTATTTAAGACTGATGGCCGAGTACGATAACTACCGCAAGCGCACCGCAAAGCAGCAGCTTGAAACGCGCGAAGCGGCGGTGGGCGACACGGTGCTGAAAGTTCTCGCGATATACGACAATTTCGAGAGAGCGGTGGCTACCGAATCGCAGGATGAAAAGTACAAGGCGGGCGTTGAGATGATATTCAAGCAGTTCACCGCAGCGCTGGAAAAGATGAACGTTACCGTTATCGACCCGACGGGCGAGCCTTTCGACCCCGCGGTTGCAAACGCCGTGAGCCAGATAGAAGACCCCGAGCTGGGCGAGAACGTAGTAGCGCAGGTATTTGAAAAGGGCGTGAAGATAGGCGACAGACTTATCCGCTACCCGACAGTAGTAGTTGCGAACCCGTAGTAAAAAATAACGCACAGACATCAACTTTTACCCGCTAAGGACGGGTAAAGAAGAATATGATACATTATATAAAGGAAAGGTTGGATCTTTATGTCGAAGATTATTGGTATTGATTTAGGAACAACAAACTCTTGTGTAGCAGTAGTAGAAGGCGGAGAAGCCGTAGTTATCCCTAACAGCGAGGGTGCAAGAACTACCCCTTCAGTAGTAGGCGTTTCCAAGACAGGCGAAAGACTGGTAGGTCAGGTAGCTAAAAGACAGGCTGTTACAAACTACAAGGACACCGTAATTTCCATCAAGCGCCACATGGGCAGCGATTACAAGGCTACTATGGGCGGCAAGGAGTACACTCCGCAGGAGATCTCGGCTATGATACTCCAGAAGCTGAAGGCTGACGCTGAGAGCTATCTGGGCGAGAAGGTAACCGAAGCAGTTATCACCGTACCTGCATACTTCACCGACGCACAGCGTCAGGCAACCAAGGACGCAGGACAGATCGCAGGACTTAACGTAAGACGTATAATCAACGAGCCTACCGCAGCTGCGCTTTCTTACGGTATAGATAAGGAAGAAGACCAGAAGGTAATGGTATACGACCTCGGCGGCGGTACATTCGATGTATCCATCATCGAGATGGGCGACGGCGTTACCGAAGTTCTGCTACCGCAGGCAACAACAGACTCGGCGGCGACGACTTCGACCAGCGCATAATCGACTGGATGGTAGAAGAGTTCAAGGCGCAGGAGGGTATAGACCTTTCTAAAGACCCGATGGCTATGCAGAGATTAAAGACAGAGGCTGAGCTGAGAAAGATAGAGCTTTCTTCCACCGCTTCCACAACTATCAGCCTGCCTTACATCACCGTAGCGGCTGACGGCCCGAAGCACCTCGAGCTGACCCTTACTCAGGCTAAGTTCAACCAGATGACCGCAGACCTCGTAGAAAAGACTATGGGCCCTGTACGCCAGGCGCTCTCTGACTCGGGACTTTCGGTAAACGACCTTAACAAGGTACTGATGGTAGGCGGTTCTTCGAGAATACCTGCTGTACAGGAAGCTGTAAAGAACCTCATCGGCAAAGAGCCTTTCAAGGGCATCAACCCTGACGAGTGCGTAGCTCTCGGCGCTGCATATCAGGGCGGTATCCTCGGCGGCGACGTTGAAAACGGTCTGCTGTTGCTCGACGTAACTCCGCTTTCGCTGAGCATCGAGACCGCAGGCGGCATCGCTACCAAGATGATCGAGAGAAACACCACTATACCTACCAAGAAAACTCAGACATTCTCGACTTATGCGGATAACCAGACCGCAGTTGATATAAACGTTCTGCAGGGCGAGCGTGAGTTCGCTAAGGACAACAAGCAGCTCGGTATGTTCAGACTGGACGGCATCGCACCCGCACCCAGAGGAATCCCCCAGATCGAAGTTACTTTCGATATTGACGCGAACGGCATAGTACACGTTTCGGCTAAAGACCTCGGCACGGGCAAGGAGCAGAATATCACCATCACATCTTCCACCAATATGTCGAAGGACGATATTGACAAGGCTGTAAAGGAAGCGGAAGCATACGCTGCTGAGGACAAGAAGAAGAAGGACGAGGTAGACGCAAGAAACGCTGCCGACCAGATGGTATTCCAGTGCGAGAAGTCGCTGAACGATTTCGGCGATAAGGTACCCGCCAACGACAAGGCTGAGGTAGAGAGCAAGATAGCTGCCGTAAAGGAAGCGCTCAAGGGCACTGACATCGAGGCTATCAAGAACGCCAGCAAGGAGCTGGAAGAATCCTTCCAGAAGGTAGCTACCACCGTATATCAGCAGGCTGCTGCGGCACAGCAGGCGGCAGGCGGCGCTCAGGGCTTTGACCCCAACAACATGGGCGGCATGAACGGCATGAACAACGGCGGAGCACAGGGCGGCTCTAACGGCGGCGACGATGTAGTAGACGCTGAGTTTACCGACTAATATTTAATGCAGTATAATAGATCTCCCATAGCGGACGGCGGCGGACAAAGCTGCCGTCCTCTAATGGGTTAAAGAGGGGTTCAGATATGGCGAATGAAAACAAGAGAGATTACTACGAAGTTCTGGGAATCGATAAAAGCGCAAGCCAGGACGATATAAAAAAGGCGTTCCGCAAGCAGGCAAGGCTTTATCACCCCGACCTGCACCCCGATGACAAGGAAGCGGAGGCGAAATTTAAGGAAGTAAACGAAGCTTACGAGGTGCTTTCGGACGCTGATAAGAAAGCGAAGTACGACCAGTTCGGCTTCGCGGGGGTAGACCCCAATTACGGCGCAGGCGCGGGAGCAGGCGGATTTGGGGGATTTTCGGGATTCTCAGGCGGCTTCGGCGGCGGAGTGGACGATATACTCAACGCATTTTTCGGCGGCGGCGGTTCTTCGCGCAGAGCAGACCCTAACGCGCCCAGACGCGGCGAGGACATAGAGTCTACCATAACGCTCGACTTCATGGACGCCTGCAAGGGCTGCCAGACCACTGTACAGGTAAGCCGTATGGAGCACTGCAAGGAGTGCGGCGGCACGGGTGCGGCAAAGGGCAGCAGCAGAAAGACCTGCCCCGACTGCAACGGAAGCGGTACTGTAAGAATGACGCAGAACACGCCTTTCGGAAGCTTTGCGCAGACAGCAAGATGTTCGCGCTGCGGCGGCAAGGGTACTATTATAGATAACCCGTGCCCGAGCTGTTCGGGACGCGGCAGAGTGCGCAATACTATTAAAAAGACAATCAACATACCTGCGGGCGTGTACGACGGTATGCAGCTGCGCATACGCAACGAGGGCAGCCAGGGCATAAACGGCGGCCCTGCGGGCGACCTGTATCTATCAGTAAGAGTGCGCAAAGACCCGATATTCGAGCGCCGCGATACTTACGACATATGGACGGAGATACCGCTGACATACGCTCAGGCAACGTTGGGCGCGCGTATAGAGGTGCCGACCATAGACGGCAAGCAGGAGTACGACGTGCCGGAGGGCACTCAGACGGGCACTGTGTTCCGCATGAGGGGCAAGGGCGTGCGCAAGGGCAACAGCGGCGAGCGCGGCGACCATTATGTAAAGGTGAACGTAGAGATACCGAAGGGACTGACGAAAGAACAGAAGGAGCTGCTGCGCAAGTTCGACGAATCGCTGGAGAACAAGAACTACAAGAAGCGCGGAACATTCTTCGACAAACTGAAAGAGAAATTCAAATAATAGCGAACAGCCCTGCGGGAAGCCGTGGGGCTCTTTTTTGGACAGAAAAGAACAATATGACCAACGATGTTGAAACGTGGCGAAAAGTTTTTATGCACCCCTACAAACCTAAGAAAAAATCAAAAAAAGAGTTGACAAGAAAGAAAAAGAGTGATATAATAATAAAGCTGTCAGGGACGGCGGAACGAAAGGCACTGAAAAACAAGCGGCGGGAGCCGAGGAAAGTCAGAGGAAGAAGTTCAAAGCCAAGTCTTAAAGATAGCGATAAACAAAGTAAATATTACTTAACCACTTAACAATTTGTTCAAAAATTTTTTAAAACGAAGTTAATTGACAAATAAGTGATAAAGTGATATAATAAAATAGTTGACCCGCCACTAACGAGCGTAAGCGAAGTTAGTAAGGAATAAAGGTAAACGAACAAAATTATGAATAAAGCCTAAAACTTGTTCATAAAGAGTTTGCAAAATAAAGGGTTGACAAACAAAAGAAAATGTGATATAATAGATAAGCACTCTTCACAAGGAACTAAAAACCGAGTGAGAAAAAGAGAGCTAGATCGAAAAAGACCATTTTCGATTGTAAGGCATCTTGAAAATTGAACAATGACTAACGAATACAAAACCCTTGTAAATTACTTTGAGAAAAGTAAGAGAAGTCAAGTAAAGACTAAAAAATGCAAGATTTAAAACGTCAGTGATTTCGCAAGAAATTCAAAAGGACGTACTGAGATCATAATTGTTGAGAGATCAACATTAGGATACAACTTTACTAAGAGTTTGATCCTGGCTCAGGACGAACGCTGGCGGCACGCTTAACACATGCAAGTCGAACGAAGTTATTTGAGCTTGCTTAGATAACTTAGTGGCGGACGGGTGAGTAACACGTGAGGAACCTGCCTTTGAGAGTGGGATACCGATTGGAAACGATCGTTAATACCGCATAACATAGTAAATTCGCATGTTTTTACTATCAAAGATTTATCGCTGAAAGATGAGCTCGCGTCTGATTAGGTAGTTGGTGAGGTAACGGCCCACCAAGCCGACGATCAGTAGCCGGACTGAGAGGTTGAACGGCCACATTGGGACTGAGACACGGCCCAGACTCCTACGGGAGGCAGCAGTGGGGAATATTGCACAATGGAGGAAAACTCTGATGCAGCGATGCCGCGTGAGGGAAGAAGGTTTTCGGATTGTAAACCTCTGTGTACAGGGACGATAATGACGGTACCTGTTCAGAAAGCTCCGGCTAACTACGTGCCAGCAGCCGCGGTAATACGTAGGGAGCGAGCGTTGTCCGGAATGACTGGGCGTAAAGGGAGCGTAGGCGGGATGGCAAGTCAGATGTGAAACCTAGGGCTCAACCTCAGACCTGCATTTGAAACTGCTGTTCTTGAGTGAAGTAGAGGTAAGCGGAATTCCTGGTGTAGCGGTGAAATGCGTAGAGATCAGGAGGAACATCGGTGGCGAAGGCGGCTTACTGGGCTTTTACTGACGCTGAGGCTCGAAAGCGTGGGGAGCAAACAGGATTAGATACCCTGGTAGTCCACGCCGTAAACGATGATTACTAGGTGTGGGGGGATTGACCCCTTCCGTGCCGCAGTTAACACAATAAGTAATCCACCTGGGGAGTACGACCGCAAGGTTGAAACTCAAAGGAATTGACGGGGGCCCGCACAAGCAGTGGAGTATGTGGATTAATTCGAAGCAACGCGAAGAACCTTACCAGGTCTTGACATCGATCGAATCGAAAGAGATTTTGGAGTGCCCTTCGGGGAACGTGAAGACAGGTGGTGCATGGTTGTCGTCAGCTCGTGTCGTGAGATGTTGGGTTAAGTCCCGCAACGAGCGCAACCCTTGTATTTAGTTGCTACGCAAGAGCACTCTAGATAGACTGCCGTGGACAACACGGAGGAAGGTGGGGATGACGTCAAATCATCATGCCCCTTATGACCTGGGCTACACACGTACTACAATGGCTGTAAACAGAGGGAAGCTAAGCAGTGATGTGGAGCAAATCCCCAAAAAGCAGTCTTAGTTCGGATTGCAGGCTGCAACCCGCCTGCATGAAGTCGGAATTGCTAGTAATCGCGGATCAGCATGCCGCGGTGAATACGTTCCCGGGCCTTGTACACACCGCCCGTCACACCATGGGAGTCGGTAACACCCGAAGCCCGTAGCCTAACAGCAATGAGGGCGCGGTCGAAGGTGGGATTGATGACTGGGGTGAAGTCGTAACAAGGTAGCCGTAAGAAAAGGTTTGAAACTCCGGTCAGACAAGAGTTAAGCGTTGGAAGTTGTTCAATTTTGAGGGTGCCTAATAAGGTATCTTTACAAGAAGCACAAGGGAAAATCTCTGACATCCGGCATGGATGAAACCCTAAACGGGGGTGTAGCTCAGCTGGGAGAGCACCTGCCTTGCACGCAGGGGGTCAGGAGTTCGATCCTCCTCATCTCCACCAAAGGGGACAGAGAGAGGAAGAGCCAAAGAGGTTTAACCGAATGGGCGCATAGCTCAGGTGGTTAGAGCGCACGCCTGATAAGCGTGAGGTCGATGGTTCGAGTCCATTTGTGCCCACTAGTCCGAGAGGACGAAGACCGAGAAGGAATTAACATTCCTGAAGGCAAGCAGCTTGAAAATTGAATAAGAAAACAAAAAGTAATGCAAATGAGGAAAAAATGAACGACAAAAATCGAAAGATTTAAGTCGGGTGATAAAAAGAGATTTTTATCAAACTGCAATATTTGCTTAAAACAACTGTAGCAAGAAAATTGCTAGAGAGAATTCAAATCATAATTCAAATGGTTAAGCTAATAAGAGCGCAGGGAGAATGCCTTGGCATTGGGAGCCGAAGAAGGACGTGGTAAGCTGCGAAAAGCTGCGGGGATCAGCAAGCATGAATTGATCCGCAGATATCCGAATGGAGCAATCCGCATGAGTGAAGCTCATGCATCATACAGTGAATAAAATAGCTGTATGAGGGGAACCGCCTGAACTGAAACATCTAAGTAGGGCGAGGAAGAGAAATCAACCGAGATTCTGTGAGTAGTGGCGAGCGAAAGCGGAAGAGGCTAAACCGGAAGTAGCAATACCTCCGGGGTTTTGGACGACATTTAGTATTCATTTGAGCGAGCTGAAATGTATGGGAAGACATACCGAAGAATGTGAGAGTCATGTAAGCGAAGTGAGAATGAGCGAGTCGAATCCGGAGTACCGCGGGACACGTGAAACCCCGTGGGAAGATAGGGGGACCACCCTCTAAGCCTAAATACTACCCAATGACCGATAGCGAATAGTACTGTGAAGGAACGGTGAAAAGAACCCCGGGAGGGGAGTGAAAAAGAACCTGAAACCCTGTGCTTACAAGCACCGAGAGCACATCAACGTGTGATCGGGTACCTATTGTAGAATGGTCCGGCGAGTTATTGTATGCGGCGAGGTTAAGAGCTTAAGGCTCGGAGCCGAAGCGAGAGCGAGTCTGAAAAAGGGCGTCAAGTCGTATGCAATAGACCCGAAACCGTGTGACCTACCCATGTCCAGGCTGAAGTGGAGGTAAAACTCCATGGAGGGCCGAACGCACGTCCGTTGAAAAGGCCGGCGATGAGATGTGGGTAGCGGAGAAATTCCAATCGAACTCGGATATAGCTGGTTCTCTCCGAAATAGCTTTAGGGCTAGCCTCGTAATAGATTACCGGATGTAAAGCACTGAATAGGCTAGGGGTCGAGAGATTACTGAACCTTATCAAACTAAGAAGGCCGGATAATTGTTTTACGGGAGTCAGACAGCGTGAGATAAGTTTCGTTGTCGAAAGGGAAAGAGCCCAGATCTACAGCTAAGGTCCCTAAATACTGTTAAGTGGAAAAGGATGTGGAATTGCATAAACAACCAGGATGTTGGCTTAGAAGCAGCCATACATTAAAAAAGAGTGCGTAATAGCTCACTGGTCGAGTGATCCTGCGCCGAAAATTCAACGGGGCTAAACAGTATACCGAAGCTTAGGATTGTGTCTTATGACACAGTGGTAGGAGAGCGTTGTGTAAGGGGTGAAGTCAGAGCGGAAGCGCTGGTGGACTTTACAGAAGTGAGAATGCCGGAATGAGTAGCGAGAATTATGTGAGAATCATAATGGCCGAAAATCTAAGGTTTCCTGAGGAAGGTTCGTCCGCTCAGGGTAAGCCGGGAGCTAAGGTGAGGCGGAAACGCGTAGCCGATGCACATACGGTAGAGATTCCGTAGCCTCCGAAACTTACATGCAGGGACGCTTTGAAAGGACTTGAGCCGGGCGATGGTTGACCCGGTCGTAAGGGACCGAAAATTAGTAGGGAAGCAAGTCTGGACGAAGACAAGAAAAGCTGCATGGTATGCTAAGGCGCCCGTACCGCAAACCGACACAGGTAGATAGGAAGAGGATTCTAAGGCCAACGGGAGAAGGGTTGTTAAGGAACTCGGCAAGTTGACCCCGTAACTTCGGAATAAGGGGTGCCTGCGAGAGCAGGTCGCAGAGAATAGGCCCAGGCAACTGTTTAGCAAAAACACAGGTCTCTGCTAAATCGAAAGATGACGTATAGGGGCTGACACCTGCCCGGTGCCGGAAGGTTAAGAGGAGAAGTGAGAGCATTGAATTGAAGCCCCGGTAAACGGCGGCCGTAACTATAACGGTCCTAAGGTAGCGAAATTCCTTGTCAGGTAAGTTCTGACCCGCACGAATGGTGTAACGATCTGGGCACTGTCTCAACAACCCGCCCGGCGAAATTGTAGTACCGGTGAAGATGCCGGTTACCCGCGACTAGACGGAAAGACCCCATGGAGCTTCACTGTAGCTTAATATTGGATTTCGGTATTTCATGTACAGGATAGGTGGGAGACTGGGAAACACAGGCGTCAGCTTGTGCGGAGTCGCCCTTGGGATACCACTCTTGGAGTGCTGGAATTCTAACCTGCGGCTTTGAATCAAGTCGGGGGACATTGTTAGGTGGGCAGTTTGACTGGGGCGGTCGCCTCCAAAAGAGTAACGGAGGCGCTCAAAGGTTCGCGCAGCATGGACGGAAACCATGCCAAAGAGTGCAAACGCAAAAGCGAGCCTAACTGCGAGAATGACGGTTCGAGCAGTAACGAAAGTTGGAGTTAGTGATCCGGCGGTATGTGAGTGGAAATGCCGTCGCTCAACGGATAAAAGCTACCCTGGGGATAACAGGCTGATCTCCCCAAGAGTCCACATCGACGGGGAGGTTTGGCACCTCGATGTCGGCTCATCGCATACTGGGGCTGTATTCGGTCCCAAGGGTTTGGCTGTTCGCCAATTAAAGCGGTACGCGAGCTGGGTTCAGAACGTCGTGAGACAGTTCGGTCCCTATCTGTCGTGGGCGTAGGATATTTGCAAGGAGCTGTCCCTAGTACGAGAGGACCGGGATGGACGCACCTCTGGTGAACCAGTTGTCACGCCAGTGGCACGGCTGGGCAGCTAAGTGCGGAACGGATAAACGCTGAAGGCATCTAAGCGTGAAGCCGTCCTTAAGATAAGATATCCCATCCTTAAAGGAGTAAGACCCCGGAAGACTACCGGGTTGATAGGCTCAAAGTGTAAGTGTGGTAACACATTCAGCTAGCGAGTACTAATCGGTCGAGGGCTTAACCTTAGTTTATGATTTGAAAGAAGTTTTCTTATTCAATTTTGAGGCTGTTAAAACGGTCTTTAAAAAGTCGGTGATGATTGCGATGAGGTCCCACCTGTTCCCATGCCGAACACAGAAGTTAAGCTCATCTACGCCGAAAATACTTGCCTGGCAACGGGCTGGAAAGATAGGTAATCGCCGACACAAGAAAAAGAGAAAGGTAAGTCCTTTCTCTTTTCACATATTCCTCAATAGCTCAGTCGGTAGAGCATGCGGCTGTTAACCGCAGGGTCGTTGGTTCGAGTCCAACTTGGGGAGCGCTAGTCCGTAAACATTTCGTTTGCGGACTTTTTTTATGGAGAATTTTATGTATCTTGAAAGGTCCTGATCTTTTATGAAGAAGAATAAAGTGTTTGCAGCTGTTTTCTGTATGCTGCTGATGATCTTTACGGGCGCTTCCGACGCGCTGCGCGGCGTTTTCCTGCCGCTTTTCCGCGACCATTTCGCCCTCAGCCAGTCGCAGGCTTCCCGCATAATCATGATGAGCTACGTCGGCAACCTAATTTTCCTGCTAGTCGGCGGATACCTTGCTGACCGTCTGCCGCGCAAACGCTTCATCGCCGGCGTCATGCTGCTCTGGATGGGCGCGCTCGCGACCTACGTTTTCACCGATAATTACATTGTTCTGCTTTTCGCGATAATGTTCTCGCTCGGCGCTTCGACAATGCTTTCGACTACCGTGAACCTTATAACCCCCGCGCTTTTTGCCGCCCCTGCCTTCTTTGTCAATATCTTCAACTTCATTCAGGGCATAGGCATTACCGGTTCGCAGAATATCGGAGGCAGATTTTCCTCGAAAATGTCCTCGTGGCACGCCGCAAACGCGATAATTCTCGTCTGCGCGGCGGTCTGCTTGATACTGCTCTTCACCCTCAAGCTGCCCGACCCCGAACCGCAGAGCCGCGGCGTTATTGAGAGCTACAAAATGGTGCTCAAAAACCCCGCCTGCAAATACCTCGTGCTGATCTGCGGCTGTTATTTCATCGCCGAGCACGGCCTGCAAAACTGGCTCACCTCCTACGGCAGTCAGTACCTAGGTTTCACAGTTTCCCGCTCAGCGATGTTCCTTTCGATCTTCTTTGGCGCTATGACGGTCGGCAGACTTATCCTCGCCCAGCCCGTCGAGAAAATGGGCGTTTTGCGCAGCCTTATCGTCTGCGGCGTGGTCGCTTCCGTGCTGTATACGGTCGGCATGGCGATGGAGCGCAAGGGTATCTACCTTATCTGCGCAGCTGGCTTCGCGTTCTCGATACTTTACCCCACGATTGTTCTGCTTATCTGCGAGTTCTACGATTCGTCGCTCGCAGGCGCGGCTACGGGCTTCATGATCGCCGTTTCCACCCTTTTCGACATCGGGTTCAACGCCTTCTTCGGCTCGTTCGTGAGCGCCGTAGGCTACCGTATAGCGATGTTCGTCCTCCCCATCGCGACAATCGTTATGACCGCGATGCTGATAACTTTGCACATCAAATTCAGAGCGAAAAAAGCATAAATAACAAAGACCTCGATCAAAAGTCGGGGTCTTATTTTTGTGCATTCGCAGCATATCATACAGGGCATATAAAAAGGGCTTCCCATTTCGGAAAGCCCTTTGATGTTTTATTTAATAGGCAATTAGTAGCTGATACCCTGCCACATCATTGCGTCAGCAACCTTCAGGAAGCCTGCGATGTTAGCACCTGCAACCAGGTCGCCTTCCTTGCCGTATTCCTTAGCAGCATTGTAAGAGTTGTGGAAGATGTTCTCCATGATGCCCTTCAGCTTGCTGTCAACTTCTTCAAATGTCCAGCTAAGTCTTTCGCTGTTCTGGCTCATTTCAAGAGCGGAGGTAGCTACGCCGCCTGCGTTTGCAGCCTTTGCAGGTCCAAAGAGGATTCCGGCAGCCTGCAGCTTTTCGATAGCCTCAGGAGTAGAAGGCATGTTAGCACCCTCTGCAACTGCCATAACGCCGTTAGCGATAAGAGCGTCAGCAGATTCGCCGTCCAGCTCGTTCTGAGTAGCGCAGGGAAGAGCGATGTCGCACGATGGTCCAAATTCCGTGGCAGCCCTCAGTGTAAGTAGCGGTAGGAACAGCGTCAACGTATTCCTTGATTCTGCCGCGTCTAACTTCCTTGATCTCCTTAACTACGTCGAGCTTGATTCCGTCGGGATCGTAAACATAGCCGTTAGAGTCGGAAAGTGCAACTACCTTAGCGCCAAGCTGAGTAGCCTTTTCGGTAGCGTAGATAGCAACGTTGCCCGAACCGGAGATAACTACGGTCTTGCCCTCGAAGCTGTCGTTCTTCATGCACTTGAGCATCTCAGCGGTGTAGTAGCAAAGGCCATAACCGGTAGCCTCAGTTCTTGCAAGCGAACCGCCGTAAGAAAGACCCTTACCGGTAAGTACGCCAACGAACTCGTTGCGAAGTCTCTTATACTGACCAAACATATAGCCGATCTCTCTTGCACCGGTACCGATGTCGCCTGCGGGAACGTCGGTGTCAGCACCAATGTGCTTGGAAAGCTCAGTCATGAAGCTCTGGCAGAAGCGCATTACTTCTCCGTCAGACTTGCCCTTAGGGTCGAAGTCAGAACCGCCCTTGCCGCCGCCGATAGGAAGACCGGTAAGGCTGTTCTTGAAGATCTGCTCAAAGCCCAGGAACTTGATTACGGAAGCGCAAACAGAGGGGTGAAGTCTGATACCGCCCTTGTAAGGTCCGATAGCAGAGTTGAACTGTACTCTGAAACCGCGGTTTACCTGTACTTTGCCGTTGTCGTCTACCCAAGGCACGCGGAAAATGATCTGGCGCTCAGGCTCTACTATTCTGTCGATAACTCCTGCCTCTACGAGGTCAGGTCTGCGCTCTACAACGGGCTCGAGGGTCTCGAGGACCTCTTTTACAGCCTGAAGAAACTCGGATTCGCCGGGATTTCTCTTCTCGACCTTAGCGTACACGCCGGCAAGATATTCGTTTTTGAATTCCATTTTAAAATTCCTCCAACTTATAGATTATAGTAATTTTCGGGGCTGTTTCCTAAGCTTCAGCCCGACTCACTGCAATTATTATAGCACATTCAAAAAAATTTGTCAACGCTTTTTGAAAATTTTTTTTATAAAAATGCAAAAAAGCCGTCAAAAGGGGCGAAAAGACGGCTCTTTCTGCAAGTTATACAGATTGAGCCGTCATTTTTTCTGGGGGCAATACCGCGCAACTACCGCCTAGCGGCTTTGTGTACGCCTTGCTTGCGTTTTTGTGAAGCCAAAACAATTTTCCGTCATATCACCCAAAACCTCCTAGCTTAACGCGAGTTAAGCGTCGTCGGCTTTAGGTAATCTGACAAAAAATCTGACGGTTCAATTATAAATTGAACCACGCAATCTCGCACACAATAGTTGTGCGGTATTGCCCCTGGTTTCTATAAAAAGTAATTTTACTTGTCAGCGTTTTCCTCAGTGCAGACCGAAAGATATAGAAAGCGCGGAATCTATTTTCGACATTGCACCCTCGTCCAGCTCGCCCATGCGCTCTTTCAGGCGGCGCTTATCCAGCGTGCGTATCTGCTCCAGCAATACTATCGAGTCTTTCGCCAAGCCGCACTCTCCGCCGCCTACGGCTATGTGCGTCGGCAGCTTTGCCTTATCGTGGCGGCTGGTTATCGCGGCGGCTATCACCGTCGGCGAGTGGCGGTTGCCCACGTCGTTTTGAACTATAAGTACGGGGCGTATGCCGCCCCCTGCTCTGAGCCGACTACGGGGCTGAGGTCGGCGTAATATATCTCTCCTCTGTGTACGCTCATTTTTCGGCACTCCTTTTTTCGATGTACTGTTCGCGTGTAAAGTCCAAGCTTCTTTACCTATATTTTTCCCGCCGCTTTGCCATCTATGCAGTAGGCGCGGGTAAAATTTCAGCTTTGATACATTATATGAAAAGCACGAAAAATGTGTCGAAAAAGGCACAAAAAAAACAGACGGCGCATTTTTGGTCTGCACCGTCTGAAAAAAAATATCTTGTTTATTTGCTTATTCGATGGCCTGTTTCTGCTCTTCTCCGTTCTCGCTGACCTCTACCGTGCCGTATACCAGCTCTTTGAAAAGCTGTGCGTTCGCGTTAAAGTCTACTGAGAGCACGTCCATGCCGCTTATTACCTGATTTGTGAAGGTGTTGTCGGCGGGCACGCGCATTTCCTGAAGCTCGTAGTTGCGGTAATCGAGCATATCTAAAAGCAGCTGAGCAAGCTCGGTCTTTGTGACATTCGTTTTTATCTGTGGGAATATCTTATTCGCAAGCTTATCCATCTCTACCAGCGAGAGGCTGCGTGATTTCTTTATCATCTGCTTGATGACCTTGCGCTGGCGCTCGGTGCGCTCGTAATCGGCGTTTCCGACGTGGCGCAGGCGCGCGTATGCAAGAGACTGATTTCCGTTGAGGTGCAGCTTTCCGCCCTTTTTGATATAGTCAGTGCCCTTTTTGTTGCCGAGGAATTTGTTCTGCTCGTCGAGGGGGTTCTGCATACCTCTCGTGTTGTCGCCGTTCGGGTCAGCGTCGGGGTAGCCGTTCGCTTCCTCGTCGGTAACTTTAAGGTCAAGACCGCCCAGCGTGTCAACTATGTCGATAAATACCTTGAAGTTTACAAGAACGTATCTGTCGATCTGTATGCCCAAGTAATCCTCGATGGTCTTTTGCGTAAGCTCTACGCCGCCGTGCCAGTACGCCGCGTTGATACGGGTCGAGTACCACCAGCCGTTTGCGTCCTGAAAGTTTACATAGCAGTCGCGCATTATAGATGTCATGGTGATGGTCTTGTCCTTAGTGTTTACGGAAATTATCATCATTACGTCGGTGTTGCCCGCCGTTTCATTCTGAGTGTCGCGCAGGTCTTCGCCGATGAGCAGTATGTTCATTACTTCTGAGTTCGAGATCTTCTCGCCTTTTTCCGCGAGCTGCTTGCGCATCTTCTCGTCCTCAGCTTCTTTGTCGATGGTGTCCGCGCGGGAGAGGTCTACGTCTGAGTAGGTCATGGGTTTTGAATTGTTCACCTTAACTGCGTCGGTGTCCAACAGGCTGTAATAGTGGTTGAAAAGCAGCACTACTATCAGCACTATGACGAGCAGCAGGGAAGCGATAAGCCCTATTACAGTAGCCACCTGCTTTTTGGTGAACTTGCCCTTTGCGGCGGGCTTGTCCGCCTTGCCGCTCTTGTCAGGTTTGTCAGATTTGTCCGACTTAGCTGCTTCTGTTTTGGCAGCGGGCTTGCTTTTAGACTTGTCCGCTTCGTGCCTATCGCTATTCGGCGGCTTGGCAGGCGGATTTTTGGCTTCCTGTTTTGGCTTTGCCGCAGGTTTCTGCTCCGCATTAGGCTTATCGGGCTTATCTGTCGGCGGAATTTTCGTGGGGGGAGGCGCTTGCTTCTTTGGCGCTTCCGCAGGCTTTTTCTCAGCCTGAGTATTTTTATCTTTATCTTTATTTTCGCTCTTGGCATTGCTTTGAGCGCTCTTTGTGTTCTGAGTGTCTTGATCTTTGCTGTTCTGAATGTCTTGCTGTTCCTTAGGCTTGGCAGTTTCGGCGGGCTTTTCCTCCGCAGACTTTCGCTTGCCGAAATCAATATCGGGCATACCCGAATTATCGGTCTTGCGCTTCATTTTGTCCATAGCTTTTGAGAGGTTTGGCGCTACTATCGTCTTTTCCTCCTCCGGCTCAGGCGGCTTTTCTGCGGCGTTTTTCTCTATGTTTCTTTTTGCCGAAGATATTAGGTCTGAAAGAGGCGGCTCTTTTCGGTACGGCTTATCAGCGCCGCTTTCGTTCGCGGCTGTGCCCTCTGCCTTTTCGCTGAATTTGTTTTCCGACATTCTTTAATACTCACCTCGCGTCTTTACAAAAAATTCGTTTCATCAAAACGCGCCCCGAAGTTTCAGTGGTTTACCCCGTGAAAGCAAATAAGGGCTGCATTTAGGCAATACTAATATTATATAACAAAAATAATAAAAATACAACTTGCATTTTTGACAAAATTCTTACGCGGCTGATACATCTTTTTAGAAATATAATAAATTTAATTTAAATTTGCTTTAAAAAACGCTTTTTCCAAAAAAAATTTGCCGAAATTTTCTCAAACCCCTTGCCTTTTGTAAAAAAATTTGTTATGATATATGTTATGATATATAATGAATGATTTTATTTTGAATAATATTTCGGAGGTCAAAAAAATTATGCCTACAAAGTATGTATTTGTTACCGGCGGCGTTGTTTCCGGACTTGGAAAAGGTATCACCGCTGCTTCTCTGGGCCGCCTGCTAAAGTGCCGCGGTTACAGCGTTACCATCCAGAAATTTGATCCTTATATCAATGTAGACCCGGGCACTATGTCGCCCTACCAGCACGGTGAAGTTTTTCGTTACCGACGACGGCGCAGAGACCGACCTCGACCTTGGTCACTACGAGCGCTTTATAGACGAGAACCTCTCCATCGACTCTAACGTTACCACCGGTAAGATATACTGGAACGTGCTTAATAAGGAAAGACGCGGAGATTACCTCGGCTCTACCGTTCAGATAATCCCCCACATCACCAACGAGATAAAAGATAAGCTTTACCGCGTGGGTAAGCAGAGCAATACCGACGTAGTTATCACCGAGATCGGCGGCACTGTCGGCGATATTGAGTCTACCCCTTTCCTAGAGGCTATAAGACAGGCTTCTAAGGAAATGGGCAGGGGCAACAGCGTGTTTATCCACGTTTGCTTAGTGCCCTACATCTCCGGCTCTAAAGAGCTGAAATCAAAGCCCACACAGCACTCGGTAAAAGAGCTGCTCTCTATGGGCATACAGCCGAATATCCTCGTTCTGCGCTCGGAAATGCCTATCCCCGAAGATATGACCGAAAAGATAGCCCTTTTCTGCAACGTGCACAAAGAGGACGTTATACAGAACCTCACCGCTCCTTCGCTTTACGAAGTGCCGATATGGCTGGAAAAAGAGGGTCTGGCGGACGTGGTCTGCGAGCACCTCGGTCTTGAAAAGCGCAAGCCCGACCTTACCAACTGGCTCGAGATGATCGACCGCGTAAACGGCTGCACTAAGGACGTTACCATAGGTCTGGTAGGCAAGTACGTCGAGCTTGAGGACGCTTACCTTTCCGTAGCCGAAGCTCTGCGTCACGGCGGCTTTGAGAACAGCGCAAACGTTCATATAAACTGGATACAGTCTGAGGACATAACCGCAGATAACGTGGCTGTAAAGCTTGTTGGCTGCGACGGAATAATCGTACCCGGCGGCTTTGGCGACAGAGGTATCGAGGGCATGATCGAGGCTATACGCTACGCGCGTGAGAACAAGATACCTATGTTCGGCATTTGCCTTGGTATGCAGATGTCTGTTATCGAGTACGCACGTCATGCGGCAGGCCTTGCGGGCGCTAACTCCACCGAGTTCGGCGAAACGCCTTACCCCGTTATCGACATCATGGACGATCAGAAGGACGTTACGGAAAAGGGCGGCACTATGCGCCTTGGTCTGTACCCCTGCAAGCTTACTCCCGGCAGCATTTCCGCTGAGGTCTACGGCGAGCCGCTTATCTACGAGCGCCACCGTCACCGCTGGGAATTCAACAACGCTTACCGCAAGCAGCTTACCGAGAGCGGTCTGGTGCTGGCAGGTCTTTCGCCCGATGAAAAGCTGGTAGAGATAGTAGAGCTTCCGCGCGAGGTTCACCCTTGGTTCGTGGGCGTACAGTTCCACCCCGAGTTCAAGTCGCGTCCGAATAAGGCTCACAAGCTCTTTAAGGACTTCATCCGTGCTTCTGTTGCAAGCAAAGAAAGCAAGGAATAGTAATCAAAATAATTCAAGGCGGGGAGAGTTCGCGAGGACTTTCCCGCTTTTTTTAAGAAAGGTGGAGTTTGTATGCTGGGTGCGCTTGTCGGCGACGTTGCAGGCTCGTATTTTGCCGAGCACAAAACTTTCAGCCGCCGCGTAGAGCTTATACACGATGAAGCCGCTTTTACGCAAAATACTCTGCTCGCCGCCGCGCTCTGCGAGCTTTATTACTATACCGATAAGCCCGCGCAGACGCGTATAGAGCGCTTTTTTCGCGCGCGAGAGGTGGCGGGCGAGTACAAAAAATACGCCCTGCGCTTTACCGAAAAGCTGGGCGGCGTTGAGCTGGCATGGGCGAAACAGGCGGGCATGACGCGTGAGGTGAACATCACCGCTGCGGCGGCTGTTGCGGCTCTGCCCTGCGCCTACGCCTTTGACGAGCCGAGCGTTATCTTCGCGCAGGCGGAGCTTGCCTGCAAGTATCTTTTTAATTCCGACACCGCGCGCAATTGCGCTAAGGCGGCAGCGGCGGGCGTTTATCTGCTTAGGCACGGCTGCGAGAAAGAAGAGCTTGCGGCGGCGGCTTCTGAGCTGAACGGCTTTGCGCTTGAGGGCGACCTCGGCGAGCTGGCAGACAAAATGACGACCGAATGCACCCCGCAGGACGTTATAAGCGCGGGCTTTGCGGCGTTTGCTTCGGCGGATAGCTTTGAGCTTGCGGTAAAGCGCGCCTGCACTCTCGGCACATATCCGCACATCAGCGCGGCGCTCGCGGGGGCTTTTGGCGAGATATATTACGGCGGCGTGCCCGAAAAGCTTTTGCATTTCGCCCGCGAAAAGACCGACCATACTGTCCTTCGCCCGATAGAGCGCTTTTCGGAAAAATATGCGGCGCGGCGCATCGCGGAATAATTTTTACATCACTGCAAATAATAAAAGCCTGCGGCTCATCGAGTACCGCAGGCTTTGTTGCTTTATGCGAAATTATTTGGTTTTAACGCTCTTTGCCGTGCTGAATGTTCCCTTGTAGCTTCTGCCTGCCTTGTCGGTAACGTAAGCTCTTACCTTTACCTTGTATGTGGTCTTGGACTTCAGTCCCGTGATCTTGAAGCTTGTGTCTGAAGCGGAGGCTGTACCGGCAAGGGTGTATTTGCCGTTTTTGAGGATATATACTTCGTAGCCGTCGCACTTTGTGCTCTTCCATATGGGTCTGATCGAGGTCTTGCTCGCGGAAACGCTCTTTATGCTGACCTTAGCGGGCTTTGTAGCCGCGTAGATCTTTACAGCGCCGCTCCAGTAGGTCTTGCCGTCGCTCTTGGCGAAAGCTTTTACCTTGTAAGCGTACTTTCCGCCCGCTTTCAGCTTGCTGTCAACGTAGTCTGAAACAGTGCCGCTGCGCAGGGTAGCCGCAGTCTTCCACTTCTTGGTCTTGCTGTTATATCTGTAAACCTTGTAGCCGTCAGCGCCCGGTACTGCTTCCCAGTAAATGTGGGTCTTAGCGGTGGTGGCGCTTACCTTGTTTACAGCCGCAGGGGTCTTTAGCGTGATGTTGAAATTCGCGCTGATCTGACCCTTGTAATTGCCCTTGAACTTAACGGTAGCTGTTGCCGTGCCGACCTTATTGTTGTCGGTGTAAGTGAGGTCGTAATTTGAAGAGCCGATGACCTTAGCGCCCTGCTTTTTACAGTTACCTTAGGCTTTACAGCCGAGCCGCCGTATACCTGATCTGCAATAGGCTGGATAACGGCGTTTGTGAGCTGCTGTGCGTTTACCTTTACGGTAACTTCCATAGTCGCGCTCTTGTAAGCAGCGTTTTCGCTTGCGGTAACGGTTATCTTAGCCGTGCCCGCGCCCTTTACGGTAACGTTGCCCTTGCCGTCTACGGTAACCACTTTCTCGTTAGAGGACTTGTAGCTTAGCGCGCCGCCGCCCGAAACGGTCTTTGCGTTTAACGCGAAAGATTTGTCGCCGTAGGTCTTGGTGTAGGTCTTTGTGCCGCTGATGGTCTGAGTTTTCTTCTCTACTACGTCATCGTCGGCGGGTATGGAAACGTTTGTAACGCCCATAGCGTTCATTATAGCCTGAATAACGTTCGGGTCGCCCCACTTGCAGTTCTTGCGGTTTAAATGCCAGTGATTCTCGCTCTTCAGCGAGCCGTTCTTTGCGTTATTGTCCCAAAGCACGCAGGGTATGGTATACTTTTTGAAAGTCCGTAGTAGTACGAAGCCCACTGCTCGCGCGCCTCGTTGTTGTTCTTGTAAGAAATGCCCATCTCGCCGATGACTACGCCTATGCCCTTAGACATATACTTGTTGTTCAGCGTGCTGAAAATGTTATCAAGCTCTTTCTTGCCGCTGTCGTCAAACTGGGTGTAGGTCGGGCTGGTGATGTTGCTGTTGTCGCCCAGACAGAGGTTGTAAGGATTGTAAGCGTGCACCGAAACGAGCAGCTTGTTGTCAGCCGTATCGTCAGGCAGCTTGTAGCCTACAGCGGTAGCGCCGTTGAGCGAAGCCGAGTAGCCGGGGCACATGATGTAGCGCTTCGAGTTGTTTCCGCCCGAAGCGCGGATGGTGTCAACTATCTCCTGATTGAAAGTATTGATAGTAGCTATCGAGTCGGCGGCCGCAGCGTTTGGATTATTAGGGTCGATCCACCATTCGTCGTTTGTGCCGACAAGGCGCGGCTCGTTGAGCGTTTCAAAAATAAGGTGGTCGTTGTAGTCCTTAAACTCTTCCGAGATCTGCGACCATACTGATGTTAAGAATTTCAGCGAAGCTTCCTTGTGCTTGCTGTCGGGGTAATAATAAATGGTCTTGTCTTTCGCGCTGGAGTTGTCGTGATGGATATTGAGGATAACGTACATACCGTCCTCGTAGGCGTAGTTTACAACTTCCTTTACGCGCGCCATCCACGCCGAGTCGATGGTGTAATCGCTGCCCGAAGTATGCTTGCCCCACGAAACGGGTATTCTTATAGTATTAAAGCCCGCGTCGTGCACCGCGTCGATCATTTCCTTAGTGGTCTTGGGGTTGCCCCAGCTTGTTTCAGAGCCTAAGCCCGTGCCGGTAGCGTCGAGCGAGTTGCCGAGAATCCAGCCTGCACCCATGTTTTGGAGAAAAGTTTTGGTATCTCCGCTTACCTCAGCCGAAGCGGTAACGGGCAGCGCCGTCGATACGCTTGCGGTAACAGCCGCCGCCAGCAGAGCGCTCGCGCCGCGCTTTACGAAATTGCTTTTCATTTTGATTTGAACATTCCTTTCATAACTGATATTTTGAACTTTTGCGGATAATGATTATCCCATGTGATTATTTGAACATCTTTATTATATCACAATGTGATCGTTTTTGCAATAGCCCGAAAGCTGACTAAAACGTTTTCGCACTGAAAAAATTTTGTTAAGATTTGAAAAAGTGTGAGTATATTTTCGTTAGCCGAGCGCTACGTCAAGTATCATCATTATCAAAAAGCCCGCCATAGCGCCGAAAGTTCCCGCATGCGAGCCTTTCAGCTTCGCTTCGGGGATAAGCTCTTCCACCACCACATACAGCATAGCGCCCGCCGCGAAGCTCAGCAGCCAGGGCAAAAGCTGCACCGTAGCGCCCGCCATGAATACCGTGATAATGCCGAATATCGGCTCTACCAAGCCCGAGAGCGCGCCGCAGAGAAATGCCTTTTTGCGGCTCATGCCCGACTGCGCCAGCGGCAGCGAGATCGCCGCGCCTTCGGGAAAATTCTGTATGCCCATGCCTATGGCTAAGGCAACTGCGGCGGCGAGCAGCACGCGGGAATTATTCTGCGCCGCAAGCGCGAAAGCCACGCCCTCAGCCATGCCCTCAGGGATATTGTGCAGCGTTATCGCAAAGACGAGCATGGCGGAGTGCCCCAAGCTTTTGCGAACGCCGCGCGGGCGGTCTTCGCCGGGATGAAAGGCGGGCAGCAGCTTATCAAGCGCCATGAGAAATGCCACGCCGAGCGAAAAGCCGCAGGCGGCGGGCACCCACCCTATCTTGCCCAGCTCCTCTGCCTTATCTATCGCGGGGATAAGCAAGCTCCAGACCGAAGCGGCTATCATCACGCCCGCCGCAAAGCCGAGAAAGCAGCGGTTCAAGCGCGCCGAAATGCCCCGCTTTCCGAATAGAAAAACCGTAGCCGCACCAAGCGCCGTCATCGAAAATGTGAAAGCCGTGCCCAGCGCCGCGTATAAAAGTCCGTTCATGTAAAAAAGCTCCTTGTCAAAAAACGTTTTTTAAAAAGTTTTATTAGCAGTATATGGCGCGGAAATATTTTTTGTGAAAAAGCCGAATAAGCCGCGCCTTGCGTGTGCATAATAACCGTACAGACGGCGGGAAGCGCCGCAGATTTTTTTGAAAGGAATGGTAGAAGTATGCTGGATAGGATAGCGCTGCTGCTTACGATAATCGGCGGTATAAACTGGGGGCTGATAGGCATTTTTCAGTTTGACCTGGTAGCTTTTATTTTCGGCGGACAGGCGGCTGTTGTGAGCAGGATAATATATGTGCTGGTAGGGATCAGCGCGATATGGTGCATCTCCCTATTTTTCCGCGAGCAGGAGCTTATAGAAACCAACAGCTGACGCGCGAAAGACTGCGGGCGGCTGAGTGAGAGTCTGTAAATAAAAGAGCGCATCACCGCGATACTCGTTTTATCGGGCGTTGCAAATGCGGTGAAAAATTCTTTTATTTTCTCAGACTTTCTCTCAGCCGCCCGATATTTTTTCGGCGGGAAAATCGTTTGACATTTCATGTGCTGTGTGTTATAATGTGCATGGGAGGTTTTGCGATATGAACTTAGATATGCTTAAAGAAGTTGGAGATATACTTGACGGACAGGTGAAAAAAGGCGAGGTAGTAGGCGGAGCGGTAGCCGTATTCAAAGACGGCGAGCAGATATACCGCCACAACAGCGGTTTTGCCGACCGCGAGCGCGGAATACCTGTGCGCGACGACACTATTTACAGGATATATTCCATGACAAAGCCGATAACTGCGGCGGCTGTCATGATACTTTACGATAGGGGTCTTTTTGGGCTTGAGGACAAGCTGAGCGACTACATACCCGAATTTGCTCACCCTACGGTGCTTATGTCCGACGGCAGGGAAGTGCCCGCTGAGAGCGAGATAACCATTCGCCAAACGCTTGATATGACTTCTGGACTTTGCTACCCCGACCAGAGCTATCCTGCGGGCAGGAAGATGGACGAAGTTTACAGCGAGATAGCGCGCGAATCTGACGCGGGCAAGAGAGTAGGCACGCTGGAGCTTATTCGCCGCGCCGCGAAAAGCCCTCTGGCGTATCAGCCGGGCGAAAAGTGGATGTACGGCATAGGCGCGGACGTTGCGGGTGCGCTGGTAGAAGTGCTGACGGGTATGAGTTACCGCGAATATCTGAAAAAAGAGATATTTGAGCCGCTCGGCATGGTGGACACTGATTTCTATGTGCCGCAGGAGAAGATGGACAGATTTTCCGAGATGTACATTTATAATGAGGAGAGCAAGCAGCTTGAAACTATCCCTTGGCAGCATTTGGGCTTGCGCGGATTTTTCAAGGAGCTGCCCGCGTTTGAGTCGGGCGGAGCTGGCTTGGTATCCACCATCGACGACTACAAGAAGTTTGCGGACATGATGATGAACAGGGGCGTTTACGGCGGAAAGCGCATACTCAGCGAAGAAGCGGCAGACCTCATCACGCACAATAACCTCACCCCCTCGCAGGCGGAAACTTTCAACTGGGATCAGTGCAGGGGCTGCGGATACAGCATACTCAACCGCTGCGTTATCGACCTCGAAGCGGCGGGCGCGGGCAACTTGGGCGACTACGGCTGGGACGGCTGGCTGGGAAGCTACTACTCGAACGACCCGACCGACAAGGTAACGCTCATCTACATGATACAGCGCGCGGGCGGTTTCGGTTCGTGGCCATGCCTCAAGATGAAAGAGATGATCTACAAGGCTATAAAATAAAAATAAGGGAGGCTGCGGAAAATGCAGTCACCCTTTTCGTATCATATTAGTAAAGTATATTTGCCTGCGGTGTTTAGACCTCGGCGATCTCTTCCTCTTCGCTGTTAGCTTTATCGGTCTGCACGTCGTTCGATATAACAGCGCCTGTCAAGTCAACCGCGAAATTTCCGGTGTCTCCGAAACGTATTAAAATGTCGTTGAGAGCTGAACGGGTGATCTGCGCACCTGTTAAGGCGATCGCTATATTTGCGGCATCGTCGTCTTTGCAGTTGATCTCTGCTTTTACCTCATCAAAAGTCATATCCTCAAGATCTGCATAAGCTGAAAGCTCTTTAGGCGCATAAAGCGTTGCAGCAGCGTGCATAGCGATGAACACAAATCTGAAATCCTCGCAGCCGAAAGTGCTGAAAGGTATCTCGTACAGCCTAAGCATACCGTCATCGGTCTTTTTGCTGATAACGGGCTTATATCTGCTCTGCGCCAGATCATAAGCGTATCTGTTTTCGTAAGCTTCTTCGGTAAGTCTGCCATCGGGCATCGGCACTATCTCAAAGCGGGAAGTTTCATTGCCTGTATCGCAGTATCCGCCGACTATCACGAATCTGAACACATAGTCGGTATTTTTCTCAAGTTTTTTTTCGCAGCATATCTGCGTCCAATCCCAGTTCCAATTTCCTATGGAGTAGGCGATGGCGTTTTTGCCTTCGCTGTCTGTCACGAAAAATTTAGCTGTTACATTATTTTCGCAGGACTTATCTTCCTTAAAATCTCTTGCGTCAAAATTGATTACTTTACTCATATTTATAACCTCCGTAATATCTGCGGCGGGCTTATGAGTAGCGGTTATTCTGATTTCACAGTCGCTGACATACTCTGCCCGACCGTTTTTCACGAGTCCCCGCGCCCTTTTCGGGTAGGTGACTCCAACTCTTTTGCCATTCAGGTCTGTAACAATAACGTTTTTTTCTATGGGTATCTCCCCCTTGCACAGAATATTTAGTTCAAAGCGGCGCTGTTATTTTCTATGGGTGCCGTCCCCAGCCTGCTTAAAACAAGTGTAACACACGCCCGCGCTTTTGTCAACACCGAGAGGAAAGTTTTGTTATTCTCACAGTTTCGGCGGGGAGTTCTTAGCGCATTTGCACAAGGCGCGGGTATAGCAGAATATGTGATAATTTATATATGCCATATATATTTATAAATAAACAATATTTTTTTGAAAAAACGCTTGACAGAACGAATATTAAGTGATATAATATTAAAGTCGGTTGAGGACATACCCAAAGCGACAGAAACTGAATAAATGCGGCAGTGCTGGAATAGGCAGACAGGCACGTTTGAGGTGCGTGTGTCTTCGACGTACGGGTTCAAGTCCCGTTTGCCGCACCATACTTGTGCAATAAAATAGATGCACACCTCGAAAAGCTCGTATTTACGAGCTTTTTTTGCGTTTTGAGAGCGAAATTTTCAGGTGTAAAACCGTAGATGCTTTTTCGTTAAAAAAGGATCTGAACCCTCAACAATTAAACATCGTCAAACAAAACGGCAGACTTTGAGTATATTTTTGCTCTAAGCCTGCCGTTTTGTATATAAAAAAAAGAACTTTCACAAAGTTTTCAATACAAATTTATTGGATCTGCCGATTTTGTTGGTATCTCTTAAAACAGAGAAACCAATAGGATCGGCTTTTTTGTTTTTTAAGAGAGGTGGTGATCCTAATGTAGCAGAGGCTGTATTAACAGATGAGAAAATAAATTTGACAGGAGGAATGTGTAATGTATTACAATAAAGAAAACGTTGAAAGGCTGCGACAGAGATATCCGGAAGGAACTCGCATCTGCCTTGACAGAATGAATGATGATCCATTCCCTGTTGAGTCCGGTACTCTTGGAAAGGTCGATCACGTTGATGACATCGGCACTGTGCATTGCGTTTTTGATAACGGAAGAATGCTCGGAATTATCCCTGGTGTGGATGATTTCCACGTTATCAGAGAAGAATCGGAACAAACTGAGGAAGAAGAAATGAATATGTCAATGTAACGGTCAAGTTAAGAAAGCTTGACCGTTTTTTTATTACGGAAAGGAACGTGGTAAATGATAAAATATTTCGATATCTTTGCAGGAATAGGCGGATTTCGCTCAGGACTTGAAAAAGCAGGCGGATTCAAGTGCGTCGGTTATTGTGAAATAGACAAATATGCAAAGAAAGCATACGAAACGTTGTACGATACAAGAAACGAGGTGTATTACGATGATGCAAGAAAGATCGACCCCAATGAGCTGCCTGATCTCGACCTTATATGCGGAGGATTCCCTTGTCAAAGCTTTTCAATCGCTGGAAAAAGGGGCGGCTTTGACGATGCAAGAGGAACTCTCTTCTTTGAAATTGCCAGAATCGCTGCCGTCAAAAAACCTAAATATCTGCTGCTTGAGAACGTACCCGGATTGTTATCGCATGACTCAGGCAGGACGTTTGCGACCATCCTTGGTTCGCTGGACGAATTGGGGTACGATGTCGCATGGCAGGTGCTTAACAGCGCAAATTTTAGTCGTGCGGAGCTAAGACAGTACCCCAATCCCGAAAAAAGAGTGTATATTATCGGATTTCATAGAGAAAAGTGTTCCGGAAAAGTATTGTCTTTCACAGAGGAGAACCCCATAAAAGTACACCCAAATATTATTTACTCCACATTCTGCGGAAGCAGAATGTTTCTTTTCTCCGTAAGCCCTTTGTCAAGGAACTTGTAAAAGATGTGAATCTGCCTGTCCTCGTCCTTGCTTTCGGGACGATCACCAATCACGATGTACTCGATAAGCTCCAAACAAGTCTCACGGGTAAGCTCCTGAATATCGACATACTTCTTGATATTTTCAATGTATCTGTCAATATCCTTTTCAGCCTGTTCAGCGGTTTCGCACTTTTCTTTCAGTACAGCGACTTTCTCTCTCAGCATCTTCTGCTCATCAAGATACTGATTCAGCATTTTCACGCAGAGTTCTTCGGGTACAGTACCGAGGAGCTTTTCTTCATAGGTCTTACTGATAAGCGTTTCGAGCTGTGCAAGCCTTTTCTCACCCTCATGGAGTTCCTTGCTGTTATGCTGGCTCTCCGCATCGGCAGTAGCCTGTCTGCGTTTTCTAACGGCTTCACGGAGTGCGTCCTCGTCCTCAACGGCAAGTCGTGCCTTTGCTCTAATATCGTCAACAACAATCTGTGAAATTACTCTTTCCAAAATGGAATGAGGAGTGCAGCCGTCCATTCCGCTTCTAACATAAGTACCACAGCGATAGCTGACAGTCTCATATGTTCCACGCTTCTTAGAGGTGTGCATGGTTCTGTTCATTTTCATCTTGTAACCGCAGTCTGGGCAGTACATAAATCCTGACAGCGGAAGAATCACGCCTTCTTTTGTTGTCTTGCCGATACTCACCGATGCGTCAACCTCTCTAACCTTGTCCCACAGCTCTCTTGAAATGATAGGTTCATGATTATTTTCAATCACTATCCATTCCGACCTGTCCTTGCGTATCTGCTTGTTATTTTTGTAGGATACCGTTGTCACTCTCTGCTGTGCGAGATTTCCGATATAAATCTCATTGTTAAGAATGCCACGCACCATACAATCATTCCACAGATGTGAAGTCACAAGGGGATTATCTTTGCCTTTAAGCTGATAACGATGATCCGAGGGAGTTGCGATGCCGTCCTTGTTAAGCTGTATAGCGATCTGCTTCGGACTTAACCCTCTTGCCCTCTGCTCAAATATACGTCTTACGATAACGGCGGCATCTTCATCAATCAAGGGCGTATGCTTTTCATCATCTGCCTTGATGTAACCATAAGAAGCTGAAGCCGCCAGATACTTGCCCTGCCGAGAATTTGCTGCCATGACACTGCGTACCTTCTTTGACGTGTTGGCGGCGTGCCATTCGTTGAATAAATTCATCACAGGCATAAGATCCATTGCCGAACTGTTTCTGTCAAGCGTGTCTACATTGTCGCTCAGGGCGATGAAGCGGATATTGAATGAAGGAAAAATGTAATCTATATACTGACCGACCTCGATATAATTTCTTCCGAAACGTGAAAGGTCTTTACAGAGGATAAGATTTATCTTTCCCGACTTTGCATCATCAAGAATCTGCTTGATACCTGGTCTATCGAAACTTGTTCCCGAATAGCCATCGTCCTCGCATATCTCGATAAGATTCCACCCCTCCTGCTTGCTGACATATTCCGTCAGCATCTTCTTCTGATTTTCAATCGAAAGGGATTCGCCCGCACGTTCGTCCTCCTGCGACAAACGCACATAGATCCCGACATTGTAAGTAGTTTGCTTTGCCATAATAACTCCTTTCCAATCAAAGCAAACCATATTCGATGATACAACTATTATAGCGCAGAAAACCGAATATGGCAAGTCTTTTTTCAAAACTTTTTAGTTCTTTTCGGTTTTCTGAAACGCTCTTTTTGAAAGCAAGTTCATAAAGCACCTTATCAAGGTCTTTTTCACCCACGAAATGACTTGTCACAGCATAACGCTGACCGTCCACTTCGTACACGGCTTTGCTGGTCGGCTTATCTTTATATCTCTCATTCAGCTCAGCCAAAGTAAATCCTGTATCTTTTCTTGGCAAGTGTCTCCTTTCCGCCTGCGATTATCTATCTCTACACGCAATGGCTTTTTGTTGCAGGGGCGTTACGCCTGCACAGGTGCTGTACGGAACGGCAGAGCCGTCCCTTACACAGCAATCGTTTTGTTGTCGGAATATATGTTACTCCGAATAGGAATGATCTGTTTCTGAAAAGCTCATCTGCTTAGCGTACTTTTCGGAATAGCTTTCGTCCGAGCTGTTGTCAGCATCGGCAGAACTATCGTCAGCCAGCTCACCAATCTGCTCATAGGTCATACCGCTTGCTGTCAGCTTGCCGATCAGCGTATGCTCCGCAGTCACAGCATCGAGAAGTGCCTGTCCCTCCGCACCGCCGTAAAGCTGTGAGAGCTTATCGTAGGTGTAGAGCTTGCTATCAATGATGACCTTGCGCCTGCGCTCCTGCACAGCTTTGATAGACTTTTCGTAGCTGTCGAGCTTTGCCTGATTCTCCGCAAGAACAGCATCCGTAATGATAACAGCGGACTTCTCATCAACCTCGGTCTTAGCTTTCTTACTCATTCTCATCACCTCCCAATGTATTGGATTTAGGGATAATACCCTATGCTAATATTATAGCATTCTCGGACAGCAAAAGTCTATTCGCATTGCGCAAGAAGTTGAGTGCGCCATAAAACTTCTTCATTCGTGAAATTGTTATGGGGAATTTTGCAGAAAGCAGACCGAGCATTGCAAATCCGAGCCATATCACATTGACTGCATACTGCATAGGTCACCATTTCTGATTTATTCAATACGGAGAATTATTATCACGGAGCAACTATTTTTATAAAAATCATGCCCGTTTCCTGATTGAACGTGCTTGTATATATAGAGGGGGTTTTATCCGAGTGCCGCCGTGACCTATTCACATTCTGTATAGAAATATGCTGTTGAATTTAGGCACAAGGGAGAACCGTCATGAACAAAGTGTAAACTTTTCTGAAAAACAACGCCATTTTCTCAAAAACACCGGTAGAAAAGTGAAGGGCTTTGACGTTGTGACGATCACACGCACCCCTGCATATCATTTTCATCATAAAATTTTTCTGCGGTATACTTAACGAAGCGGTCAATAATTTGGTATTAACTTATGGGAGCATATTTCATAGGACTGCCGCCCAGACTGCGCAATAACTGCGCTGAGCCAGTTTACAATTTCAAGAGTGATGATATTGAGTGCATCACGCAGGAGCGTGAGCGAGTATGACCGCCGACCTAAGCGGCGGAGAGTTTAAGTCGCATAGCTCCAAATTCGCTGACGGAGCATCGAAAGCCTGAGTGATATGAAAATCCCACAGGCTGGAAAATAGCGCTACAGCGCAACAAAAATAACAAGCATTGTATTTTGCGCCGCACAGCGAGCGAAAATACCAAATGCTTGTTAGGGACACCCCAAGCCCCGAAACGACCGCACAGCGGTCAAAAAATCGGCTTACGCCGAAATAGAAATAAAGGAGACACCACTATGAAAACCGAGAAAAAGAAGCGTGGAAGACCGCCCAAACACAAGGCTATGGAGTTTGAGGGTATGACCTACGAGGGAGCAATCAATCACGCACTTGACAAAGAGGTCAGAGCCGACCTTGACAAGTGCCTTGCCGACAAGGACGAGAGCCAGCTTACCGACGATGAACGCAAGTACCTGAAACGCAAGAAGGAGAAGAAGTCCTACACCCTCAATGTTCGTTTCACCGAATCGGAAATGCAGGACATTCTTTCCAAGTGTGAGCAGTACGGTTACAAGAACAAGACCGAGTATATCCGTGATTGTGTTCGGGCGAGGGTTGATCTCACGCCCGACCGTTCCGAAATTGCCGAGTGTAACCGTCTGATGAAACGCATCGGAGCAAACATCAACCAGATACTTGTCCGACTTTACAGCACAGGTCACATCTATGCCGAGGATATTACCGAGATAAAGAAAGGGGTAAACGAAATTTGGCATACACTTCTATCCATACGATCAGGGCAACAGTCAGCGCAGCGATCGCTTACATCACAAGAGATGATAAGACCATCGACGGTTTATATGTCAACTCTTATGCTTGCCGAGCCGATAGCGCAGGAGCAAGCGAGGACTTCCGAGCCGTCCGAAACACAGGAACAGGACGCACCCAAATCCTTGCCTATCACCTGATACAGAGCTTTGCCCCCGGTGAAGTCACGCCCGAACAAGCTATGCAGATCGGAGAGGAGCTGTGCGACCGTTATCTGAAAGGCGATTATCAGTATGTCATTGCTGTTCATCATGACAAGTCGCACCTGCATTGCCACATCATTTTCAACAACACAAATCTGTATAACGGTCTGAGCTTTACCACCGAGCATAATCAAGGCAGAAAGTCTGAAAGAGCGTGGGCAGAGTTGCGTGAGATTTCGGACGAGATATGTGCTGAACACGGTATATCTGTTATCTCCGAGCCTGAAAAGGGACATGGGGTATCTCACTTTGAGAGGAATATGCAGAAAGAGGGCAAGTCGTGGAAAGATAAGCTCCGTGTCAGGATTGCGGAGGTCATGCTTTACAGCCGTGACTTCAAGGATTTTCTTGAAAAATGTTCGGAGTGCAGTATCGAATATGTTTACAAGCCAAGCAATAAGGTCAAGCTGAAATTCCGTTTATCAGGTGACGGTCAACAGAAGTTTACAAGAGCCGACACCCTGGGCGCAGACTTCACCCCCGAACGCATAGCCGAGCAGATAGCGGAGATACAGGAAAAGCTGTCAGCGGCGAATGTCACTCCCGATATGCTTATCGAAGCGCCGAAGCCTGTTGTTCCAAAGACCGAGCCGAAGCCGACACAGACAGTCACCGCACCGACAAAGCCGAAACAATCTGCCGAGCCTGAAACTATCACCGAAACAAGTGAAACCGCAAAGAGAAAAGCTGCTGCGGAACAGGTGGAGAAGTTCTTTGCAGCCCGACGAGCAAGACGGCAGGCACAGCTTGATATGCTTAACGCAACTGCTATCAATCCGAAGCCTGAACCGTCTGCCCGGACACCACAGCCCACACCTACGGAGAGTAAAGCACCTGAAAAGAAAGAAGATCCGTGGAAAGCTATCAGAGGTATGGGCAGAGCAAACGAAATCATCGCAGACCTTGAAGCTGGTGGCGTTATGTCATTCAGCGAGCTGTCTGGATTCTTCTTCAATACACCTCACTCCGATGACCACACAACTGAGCGTGCCGATCTGAAAAAGAAGTTTACAGCTATCGACACGCTCATTGCAAAGATGAAGCACCGTGACGAGCTGGAGCCTGTTTACAAGGAGTATCAGGGCAAATCGGGCTGGTCGCAGAGCCGTTTCAAGAAGAAAAAAATGCCGCCACTATCGAGGACTACGAGCAGACGGTCAAGTACATCAAGGAGCATATCAAGAAGTATGCTGTTGACGGCAAACCGCCGACGATGCTTGACCTTTTGGAGAAGTCCAACAAGCTGAAATCGAAGTGGAACAGGCTTAATGTCGAGCATACCGCATTCCTCACCAAGCGTGAAACGGCGAAGAAGTACACCCGACAGGTGCGCCAGTACATCAACGAACAGCAGATGAAGCGTGAGCGTGAGAAAAGCCGTCAGAGGACACAGGCTAAACATAGAAATAAAAATACACTTGAATAAAGAAAGGAAACAACAACTATGAGCAAAATAGGTTATATCCGTGTTTCTACGGAGCATCAGGAAACAGCGAGACAGCAGGAGATCATGTGCAGTTATCAGGTTGACTGCATCTTCTCCGAGAAGTTGTCAGGAGCGAACACCGACCGCCCTCAGCTCAGGGCAATGCTTGACTATGTGCGTGAGGGTGACACCCTCTACATCGAGAGTATCAGCCGTCTGGGACGCTCCACAAAGGACTTGCTGAACATCATCGACACCCTCACAGACAAGGGGGTAACGCTCATCAGCCACAAGGAGAAAATCGACACCGACACTCCTGCGGGCAAATTTATGCTCACCGTGTTCGCTGCACTCTCACAGTTGGAGCGTGAGCAGCTCAAACAGCGACAGCGTGAGGGCATCGAGATCGCTAAGGCTCAGGGCAAGTACACCGGGCGAAAGCCTATCCCCACCGACTGGACGAGGTTCGGTCAGCTCTATGGGGAATGGAGAGCCAAGCACATCACGGGCAGGGACTTTATGCGGAGAATGAATATGTCAGCAAATACTTTCTACCGCCGTGTGCGTGAGTATGAACTCCGTCACGGCATCACCGAGCCGACCTCAGCTTGACCGTCAGGCGAACGGAAATGCCACACATCACTATCCGAGCCTGCGGAGCGGAATTCTAACCGCTGAAAAGAAAAAAGCCCTCAGAAACGCTTACAAGAGCATTTCCGAGGGCTTGCGGTTATTCAGTTCCAATAGAGTTTGTGCCTGTTGTGGTGTGCCCCACAATGCCTATTCAGACTTGTGTGGAACGAAAAATATAGTATTTGGCAATAAAACAAGATAACAATAAATTTATAGTTTAGTTAACTACATAGACATTTCCCTTTATGGCGATTTCGTTTATTATGGCACTACGGTTCAAATCTTTTTTGGGACAATAAAACAATACCTATAATATTAATATCAGATTGCTTAATAGTATCTTTACCTGTATTAATACCGTTTCTTATGTTTTCAAATTCGTCTTCCAAATAAGCGTGTTTATCATTTATTATATTAACAAACTTATCTAATGGTGAAATGAGCTTTTCGCCAGCATAGAACAACGGGATACCATACACTCCTCTTTCGTCATTTTGAGGATTTTGAATCGTTGGTAGTGTTGAATCAGAATCATTGTAAGTATCGACCCAAAGCCATGTCACTGTTCCGTATTCACTATATTCATCTATTACAGATGATATATCTGATGAATTGATTGCATTCTTGAATGATACATATATTTTGCCTTCGCCAAGGATTGTTGAAACATCATTATCTTCTTCTGGCGTGGGGAGAAAAAAAAACGTTGATATTGAGAAGAATCATTTTCTTTAATAAGACAATTAGGAAAGTCTGTATTTGCGTTTACTCCGCTTGTGCCTGTCAATAAGCCGATTTTTTCAAATATGAATTTCTGATCAAGACTCACTTTTAATCTGAATGTAAATTTGTTAGTGTATTCTGTTGTGCTAAAAGGATAACTAAGAATAGAGTATTGATATTCATTACTGCTCTTTTGCTTGATGTCAAGCTCATTTCCATTTGGACAGCTTATATAATAATAATCTTGTATATCTTTATTCATTTGAGTCATCATTTTATCTCTGTTGTGATACTTAGATAAAACAAAAGTGCCTGCCGTAACTAATAATGATATAATTATAATTATAATTGTTTTTTTCATTGCTTCAACCTCTACTTCAAGGCTGGACACCGCTTATAAGCTGTTCATTATAAAAAACAATTATTTTATCATTTGGCAATAGCTGTTCTGTTCCCATTGAATAATCATTCGATGTATCCCAATTAGACCAATCTGCTGCATTTAGTCTAAAATGGATTACAAACTGTTTATTAGGTTGAAGTTCAACATCGGTATTAAATTTGATTTTTGCATATGTATTTCCGTAATCGTCATTAACAAATTCACAAACCGAAGTATTACCTAAGTATTGATTATCTACAGCAAGCCAGTCGCAATGGTATTCAAGGTTTTCTTTATTGTCTGCATTAAATACATAATTTATAGTTATATCACTCATTTTTAAAGGCTTGTCAGAGTTGTTAGTTATAACTATATTGGGATTTATAGTATTTGAGTTACTAATACCTGCATTGCAAGATTCTACTGTTATTTCAGGTGATTTCTCATCATCTTGAATTACCCCTGGATTGATAGTTGGCGTAACAGTTGTATCTATTTCACCATCATTATCAAGATCAATGTTAATAAAAAATGAACCATCTGATAAATTTAAGAATAATACAGATCCACTATTCACAGAGATATTGGTATACAAATAGATGTTTCCATCAATATTGCACATAATATCAGTGTTTTGATCAGCAAGTGAATTGATTTTACAATCATAATTATCATCAGCAAATTGAGCCAGTAAAATCGGATTGCCAACTGATGTTAAAGGGTCAAATTTAAAATTATTCCCTTCATGAACCTCTGAATTTGTGTAATAATATGAACAGGTTTCGTTTGAAAAGAATAAATCAAAATAACCTGAAATAGCAAGCTTATTTGAAAGTGTCTTGGTTTCTTCTATGGCATTAGATGTAAGATTGTTATTTGCCATTTTTGTTCTCATGGGCAGCTTCATAAATGATTTTGTATCTTTTATGTTTTTTAATATCTCATCTATGCATTCCTGACTCTGTATTAACCCCATATGATCTTGATCAAAGATTTTTATATCCAAAAGATCGTGATTAAAATTCATTGTTGCACTTTCAATTGGAACTACACTATCGCCAATACCATATTCTGGAACGAATTGCAATCCTCTATCGCCAGGACAATGTTGAATAGTTGAAATGGTATTTCTATTACTTCCTACTAATGCTATTCTTTTCAGATTATTAGTATTGTTTTGGGATATTTTTATGCGGCTATGGTTATATTTTCCATCTATCCAAAGATAATTATATAATCATCAGAAATCAGCTCATCAAATTCGTCAAATGTAAAATACGTAAAATTGCCGTTATCTATAAAATAATCATACCAATGATCATAAGTTCGTTTATATGAATATATCCACTGCCAGTCATCTGTATAATCTTTATTTGGCAACAAATCATAACAACTGCCTAAATTCACCAAAACACTTGGAAGTTCAAATGAAGTAAATAATGATTCTGCTACCCCGAGTCCTCCTATGATATATGATAAATCACCAGTGCTTAAAACGCAAAGCATCGTTGGCGCACCCCAAAATGGTGTTCCGGCAGTTATTTGTTTAGAAATATTATCAGCACCATATTCCGAAATGTATTTTTCTGTAACAATACCACCCATACTATGTGCAACAAAAACTACCTCATTATAATCACTAATAAGATCATGAAGATTATTAGCCGTTATTTGCGCTCCCATTCTCCAATCATACGGGAAAAATAAGATATCATACTTATCAGAAATATCAGTATCATTATTTAGTGATTCAATTATTCCTTTATAAGTATCATCATATCCATAACTATTAACAGGATATAATTCAATATTACTATTACCGTAGTAATCGCATTTGAGCGACTGGAACGCATTGTGAATTTTTTTAACATCATCAAAGTTACTTGGCTGTTCAATCCAAGATCCCCATACACTTTCATCATTTGATGTTTTTGCAAGATCTATTCCCATTATTCCCGGTACTACTACAACGGCTCTTTTCAATTTAGGAATTGTTATGTTTTTGGTTATTCGCTTTACTTCTGTATCACCGGTCTTGGCAACTTTGTATGATAATTCAAAATCCAATTTTGCATTTATATCAGAATTATGTTTTGAATCTGTTGGAACTATAAATTTCAAAGGAATTGAATAGCTTTTACTTGGCTTTATTACCGAATAATTGTGTGTAAGTGAGGTTCCATACTTTGGTTCAAGGTTATCAGCAGTGATTTTTATCGATACATCTGTCGCATCGCCATCTCCAATATTATCCAAATATACATTTGCATTTATATCATCATAATTAAAATTGGAAATACTAACCTTATTATCAGCGTATACACTTAATGCTAACGGAGGAATTAAATTCTGTTCTAACTCACTCAATCCATAATAGGTAACAAATTCTCGTGTTTCACCACTGGTGAAAGTATCTTTTGTTCCATGTGATGGATACTGCACTATATCCATTAGATCGTCCTGGCTGAGTCACATAATCCCATAGCGTACTTGTTACATTTCCCCAATTAGTAAATTGTACTTTATCAGGTTTTCTGTCTCCCGATTTGTAGAATGTACCTTGTGCTACTACACCGGGATTAGTTGCGGAATCAAAGGCTTGCCATATTTGCGGAATATTAGAACCTGAATATACGGTTTCAGTTGTTACATCAGATCCGTTTACTCTGAATGGCGCAGCATCATTACCACCGAGCATAGTGTCCATCATAATTCTTATGCCCACTTGTTTGGCGTATTCTGTATCATTTTTGACGATATACTTAATCTTAACAACATCATCTCGTCCAGTCGCCGAATTCTCAATAATAGATAGTTCTTGTGTGACATCAACACCATCATAAGAAGCTTTGGAAACACTTTTAGAACCATCAGCATCATAAGTTACATTTGATGATGTAAACTCATTTATGCTTTCACCAACAACAATTGTTGTTTTTGATGTTCCTCCACCCGGATGACCGAAAAGCATCTTTTTATTATCATCAGTTGAACTGTTAGGGTTTCCTCCTATTGTACCAATAGTATAGTGACCATTACTTGCAGTGTTGAACTCAATGTAGTCATTTGCTATTAAAGTATTATTTTTGAGAATACTTTTAAGCATTCTATTTTGGGGAACACTTACAGCAGAACTTGCCAGATTTGATTTCCATTCTTGGTACTCTTCACCATTAGGATCTAACGTTGAGTAATATTGATATTCGTCAACATAATCATCGGCAAAAGCAGGTAAACTCGTAAGCATAGTTGTAGATAACGCAATACAGCTAAGACCTGCCACGATACGTTTCAAAAATCTTATTCTTAACCATTTCATACCACCTTTCTGCAACACACAGTTGCCAATTATTTCTTGTTTACATAGTTTCTCAGCTCTTCTGGCTCTACAGGTTGTGCGAACCAATGGAAGCAAGCACTCGGAACTGATGTGGTAGCTACCACCAGCGCAAGAGCCGCCAGTGCCGTAGAAGCCTTCTTTGCTATGCTCATCAGCTTTTTCATTACAAATCCCTCCTTTCAAACAGTTCAGATAAGTCAGGCTCTTTCGGTTGATAAAACGTAATACCGCAAACGCTGCCATTTGAGATATACAGCACCAGCCTTACAAGAGCAAGAATTACAATCGCCAAAATACTCCGTTTTTCTCTTTCCTTATCATCGTTTACTGTTATCACCCCGATTCAAAAAGTGACCGAGCAGTGCCATGATTGCTGACAGCAGCATTCCGCTTGATACATAAAGGCTTAGTTTTTGATATTGGAATACAAGCAGTGCAATCGTGACAACGGATAGGGTAACAGCTAAGATGCAGCTTCTTTTCCTTAGCTTGACACTCTTTTCCTCTGACATCGGTTTATTCGGATGCGGAACGGGAGCAATACATAGAATGATTGGTAATGCTATCATTATGAAACTGATGCTGAATATTGGCGTAATATGTCCGCTTACATTGCAAATGCCGTAAGAGAAAACCATCATCACCATGACAAGCGTGAACATACAACTAAGATGACTGTTAGCGTGAAACCCACCTACAAACTGTCTCAACCCCATAAATACGGCTATGAATACAACAACCGCAGGCAGCGTATGGGAAAACAGAGCAATCAGCAGGACGATAATGGTATTCAGCACATCAGAGATCAGCAGCTCCATTCCATATGCGTAGATCACCTCTTTGGATTCTTCCGTTATGTTCTGAACCACAAAAAAGTGTGCTATGCTTTTTGCAAGTTTTGAAATCATTTCTGAATCACTTCCTGCAAAAATCATAACACAAGTTGCAAATTTTTTCAATAGGTTTTGAGAAAAAAGGTCTCAAAGTGTCCCCAAATGTCGTCTTCTTGTCCCGAAATGCAAATAGTTAAATTTGTAAACAATTACGAACCATAATGTTCAGCTTAAAAATTCCGTCATCATAATCGAAACTTACTAACCCACCCAATCTATCAACGGAGGATTTGATACTGTTTATCCCTATGCCGTGAAGCCCTTGTTCTTTCTTTTTTGTTGATGTTAAAACAGATGTATCTACCTTATCTGATGTATTTGTAATGACAATAAATAGCTTCTCTCGTTCTTCCATTAGGCTTATCCAAATATGCTTATGTGATACACCAGCTCTCTGGCAACCTTCTATTGCATTGTCAAGAGCGTTTCCGATGATACGGCACAACTCCAATTCGTCTGCCTTGATATTTGTTATGATATTGACCTTGCAAATAAACTCTATACCGTATGTCTGAGCAAGAGAACCCTTGATGTTCACAATAGAATCGACGGCATTATTACCAGTATAGCAGAGTCTGTTAGCAAGCCTTACAAATGAGCTTAGCTTGACAAGATATTCCTTAGCAGAATCAGTATCATTGTTTTCCAACATATCATTCAGAACTAAAAATTGATTTTCAATATCGTGTTTAAACTCTCGTACTTGCTTGTATGACAGGGTAAGCAGCTTATAGTTTTCCTGTTCCTGTTGCTTTATTGTTTCAAGGTATTTTAACTTTATCTTATCTTCAAAACTTTCAAAGAAATTAAACATAGCAAGGTTTATAAAGATAATTCCTGCAAGAGAAACGCCCAAAGAAACATAACTATAAGTGTTGCTGCCAACAAATCCATCAAGCATTGTTTGTAAAAGAAAAATACTTATGATTGGAATAACTATTATCAATATCCAATATTTTATCGGCAGTTCACGAATTTTTTTGTTTATTATGCGGTGCATCAATCCTATAAGCCATAAATAAATTATATTTGTGCCTACCATTCCGAGATAACGTCCTAAACCAGACTCTAAGAATTCATCTGGTGTTCCCATATTAGCAATGCAAAGTAATCCAATCACAATAGGTTCAGATATAGATATAATCAGTAAAAACAATATGTTCCAAAATATTTTATGACGGATTGAATCATCATAACAAATAAAGGACATGGAGCTAATAAGAATAATGGTTGTAATCAGATACACTAAAATATTATCTGTCAACAAAACTGTCGCTGACAGTATTACAGTAGAAAGAAGATACGACAGATAAAGAACTGCTTTATTAACTTTTGCCTTACTCAACAAGGAAAAGTATAAGAATACCAACATCATTTCAATTGCTACATTGACAATCTCAATGATATTTTCAATCAATACGGGCAACTCGATCATCTCCCTGTTGCATAGTTAAGATAGCGAGCAACTATCTCATCTTTATATGTTTTGCCTATGGGTCTGCCGTTGCTTAGAATAATATCGTACTTGGTAATATTCTGTATATGGTCAAGATTTACAAGTATTCCACGGTTTATAATAGCGAAATTGTACTTTAACAACTCGCCACACACAGTTGAAAAATCGCCGCCGTACTCCAATTCACCATTAACTGTGAATAGTGATACCTTTCTTCTATGTCCCTCAAAGTAAAGAATATCTGTCAGCCTGAACTTGAATGACAGATTTTTATTATTGAAAGTGAAAGTTCTAAATCGCTGCTGGCACTCAGCAATGATAGAATTTAGCTGTTTGGTATATACATAGTCTGGCTGATTTTTCAATATATAGCGAAACGCTCCCACATCGTAGCCCTTAACGGAAAATTCGGCATAATTCGTCAGGAAAGAAATAATAACTGAACCATCTATCTGTCTGATTCTTTCAGCGGTCTGCAATCCGGTCAGATCGGGCATTTCAACATCGAGTATGATGACTTCATACATTCCCTTGACATAGAAACTCAATAAGTCTCTCCCGCTTGTAAATTCGTGTATTTCGCAGTCGGGGAGTTTCATTTCTCTTAATCTGTTATGAAGTTGTTTTAAGAATACAGGTTCATCATCAACGATAGCAATATTCATAGCAATCACCTCACAATTGGTCATGCTTTATGTATCAGTTATCATTATACCACATCGGAGAGATTATTTCAAGAGAAAAAAATAGCTATGCCTCCATTAATAGTTTCGGAGACATAGCCTCATGTTGCGTTATTTTATATTCATCGAATATGGTCTATTGCCTGATTTAAGAGTGGGTGTACTTATAAGTGCTTCACAGACGCAAATCCAAAAACTCTTGTCCAAAGAATTCCCGGAAAGGAAGGAAACCGAGTCTACTCCGTTGAGGGACTGAGCATAACGCTTACAAGCCAGGCAGGAGGTTTCGGCGGAAAAACAGGGCTTTATGAAATTTTAGGACTGCCTATAAAGGTCAAAACCAAAACAGGCTATCAGATTGCCTTGCCCGGCGACAGCATAGACCTTGCATATCCAAATATGAATTCAAGGCGTGGGAGAGTTGGCAAGGAGATAGCTCATACCCTTACAACAAGCTGTAATCAGGGATATTACGCATTTGGGATAGATATGAATCCTGAGCCGAAAGTCACAGAGCTTGCAAGATGTATAACCGCAAGACAGGACAGCGGTATCGGTCATCATAAAGGCGAAAAATCCGGAGTAGTCCTCATAACAGACCCGATAGCCGTGCTTGATCCTGCAAAAGCAGAAACAAGACAGCAAGGCCGAAGATTTAAACTTCCGAACGAGCCTATGTTTACTTTGACCGTTACCGACAGACACGGAGTTGTGTACTGCGGGTATATCAGAAAGCTTATGCCGTTGGAGTGCTGGAGACTGCAGGGCTTTACAGATGAGCAGTTTGAAAGAGTCAAAGCCACAGGAATGTCTGACGCTCAGCTTTACAAACAGGCAGGAAATGCGGTGACAACTAATGTTATTGAGGCTCTGGCAAAGTATATTTTAGACATTGATAAGGAGAATACAAATGGATAATATGGTAAAAACATTTGTGAATGAGGAGTTTGGTTCGGTGAGAACTATCGAGGAAAATGGTAAAGTACTTTTCTGCGGCTCTGATGTTGCAAAGGCATTAGGGTACAGAAGGCCAAAAGATGCGATAAATGCTCATTGTAAGGGGGCTGTAAAACGCCGCCTCCTTACAAATGGCGGTGCACAGGAAATGAAAATGATATCCGAAGGTGATGTGTACCGCCTTATATCCCACTCCAGACTTCCCTCTGCTGAGAAATTTGAAAGCTGGATATTTGATGATGTACTCCCAACTATACGCAGAACAGGCGGCTATGTTTCAAACGAAGAAATGTTTATTGAAAACTACCTGCCCTTCCTCGACGAACCGTACAAAAATCTTTTCCGTCTGCAGATGACGTTTATCAGCAAATTGAATGAACGGATCAGAAATGATAAGCCACTCGTGGATTTCGCTCTGCACGTTGCCGACAGCGAGGATCTCATAGATATGAATGCTATGGCAAAGCTTGCGGCTGATAAAAATTTCAATATCGGCAGAACAAGACTGTTTCGCTGGCTGAAAGAAATGGGAGTGCTTATGTCAAACAATCTGCCGTATCAGAGATATATCGACCGAGGATATTTTGCGGTCAAGGAGTCGGTGTTCGAGGTCGAGGGTATGAAAAAAAGACTTATCGGCAGACGTTTGTGACGGGTAAGGGTCAGCTTTTTATCATAGGTCTGCTGAGAAAATATTACGGAAAGGAGATGTCGTGATGTCAAAAAGCCAAAATGTCCGCTGATAGGGCAGGACGGAAATATCTTTAATCTTATGGGCATAGCCTCAAAAACGCTGAAAAGGAACGGAATGTATGATGAGGCAAAGGAAATGTGCAGCAGAATAACTTCTTTGGGCAGTTACTATGAGGCCCTTCTATCGATGATGAACAGACAGAAGATGAGGATATGGAAATGGAGATGATGTGAATGACGTATTTGTTTATGGGAATGCTTATCGGAGCTATCGGGTTTGTCATCGGTGCTGACTGTGCAATGCTCTATGCTGCAAAGCAGGAGGTCGGAAGACTGAATAAAGAGCTGAGGGAGGCATATGTTCGTGGAGAAAAGAATTAAACCAAAAGCTGATTTCAGTTTGACTGTTGGGTGTATACCTGCAATGCTGAGAGTAACAAAGCCTGTGCTTTCGGAAAAGCAATACAAGGAGCTGTGTAATGAGGTAAACAAAGCCGATGGCTACCTTGAACAGAAACGCATTATATTCAGCTACGTCGATCCAATGATCAAGGGCTGAAGAAAACAAAATTAAATAAAAACTAAGGTCGTTTTGCCAACAGCAGATAAATAAATCTGGTGCTTGCAAAGCGACTTTTTCGTTTGCATACTTCTTTTCTGCTGTTTGGCAAGGAAAGAGCTTAATGAACAGTTTTATGTCTTGGGTAGGTGGGAAGAAAAAATCTTCGTGACGAGGTTCTTGCAAGATTTCCGCCTTACTATGAACGATATATCGAGGTTTTCGGAGGTGCAGGCTGGGTGTTGTTCCATAAGCCGCCGGGTATGGATTTTGAGGTGTATAACGATTTTAACGGAAATCTCTCAAATCTTTATCGGTGTGTTCGTGATAAACCTGCAAAGCTGAAATACAAGCTGAGATATGTGCTTGATTCAAGAGAGATTTTGAGTATTTAGCTCTACTTCATAAGCGTGGCATTCTGCCTCGACTTTATGATGTTGACAGAGCGGCAAAGTTTTATCAGCTTATACGTTACAGCTATGCAAGCGGTCTTGACAGCTTTGGAAGTCAGCCGCATTCGATGTGGTCGGACTTCCCTATGATCGACCTTGCCGCAAGAAGATTACAGAAAGTAGTTGTTGAGAACAAGGATTTTGAAAGGCTTATCAGGCAGTATGACAGACCCGTCAGCTTTTTTTTTACTGTGATCCGCCGTATTTTGCGACTGAAAATTACTACAAGGACGTAGGTTTTACTGCAAAAAGACCATATCAGACTGCGTGACGCTCTGCTTGACATCAAAGGCAGATTTTTGGTTTCGTATAACGATTGCACTGAGATCCGTGAGATATGGCATAAACCAAACATTCACATTGAAGAGATAAGTAGGCTGAACAATTTAGCACAGCGTTATGATGCAGGCTGTCAGTACGGCGAACTGCTTATCTCAAATTACGATACAAGCGAAAGGGCAAAGGCAGTTCATCAGCTTTCGCTCTTTGACAATTAAACGATCACGGAGGTTTGATTTATGAAAAATGTTATATGTACAAAAAAGGATTTATCAATGAGTTGGGAGACATAGAAGTACCAGGTGTGTTCCTTGAAGAAGGAGCGGAGGTGGAGCTGAAAAT